>VFQT010000004.1_pt1 | contig 556680 bp, 433 predicted proteins | sample 3512381 | NCBI WGS metagenome assembly VFQT01 (sample SAMN10412376, study PRJNA504923) | tailings metagenome | isolation source: Relicate 2 Philex TSF3 active mining site | place: Philippines: Tuba, Benguet | collected 2017-08-29
CCCCTTGTTGCGCGATGCGGCGCGCGGATCATGGGCGCATGGATTCGGGATCGAACTCGGCTGCTGTCTCCTGGCTCGGCGCTTTCCCGTGGAGCGCGGTGCGGTCCGTGTGTTTGTTGGCGCTCGTGTGCGCGGCGTTCGCGGCCTGTGACTCACGCGCGGCGGTCGAGGAGCACACGAAGGAGACGATCCGGTTGCTCGCGGAAGCAAAGCAGCACGCGGATGCGCTCGGGTCGGAGCCGAAGGACATTCCGGATCTGCAGCGGTGGTTGCGGGAATGGGAGCCGTTGCTGCAGCGGTTGCCGGTGGTGGAGGCGCACTTGGAGGCGGTGTTGCTGCGCGCGACGCCGAAGCTCGATGGCAACTTGAAGATCAAGGGATACGACTTCGCGAGTGAGGCGGAGGAGAAGCAGGCGAAGGCGTTGATGGAGTTGGCGCGCTACCTGCAAGGCTTCGGCAGCGCGGCGGATCCTTCGCACGGGCTGTGTGGATCTGTGCGAGCGAAGATCCGGACGGCGGAGGCAGCGATTGCCGCTGCAGAGCAGGCTGCGCGGGACGCAATTGCTGCTGCGGAGAAGGCTGCGGCGGCTGCGGACCAGGCTGCGCGGGAAGCAGCGGCGGTGGCAGAGACCGCACGGCGCGAGACGGAGCTGCTCGCCAAAGCGTGGGACGAGGCGATCTCCGCGATCGAGAAGCACGAGCTCTACGGCGGCATGAAGTTGCGCGTGCACGAAGGGCTGCGACCAATCGGTGCCGATCCCGAATCGAAGCTGTGGGAGTTCGTGCACATCGCCTCTGGCACTCCCGGTAATGCTGTCCCCTCGCGCGATCCTGTGACGGGTCGCATCGTGCCCGACGGCGAGCTGGGGATCGTGCTCGTGCTGCTGCCAGGGAGCACGTTCTGGATGGGCGCGCAGACGGACGATCCGAAGAATCCGAACTACGATCCGCAGGCTGAAGACCGCGAAGGTCCCGTGCACCAAGTGACGCTGTCCCCGTTCTTCATCGGCAAGCACGAGGTCACGCAAAGTCAGTGGATGCGATGGACGGGCAACAACCCGAGCTCGAGTAGGGATCGCAACGAACCAACCTTGCCGGTCACCAATGTGAGCTGGAACGATGTTGATGCCGCAGCGCGCAAGGCGGGCCTGTTGCTCCCGACCGAGGCGCAGTGGGAATACGCATGCAGAGCCGGCTCAAGCACTCCGTGGTGGACGGGTGCAGAAGAAACCGATCTGGCGCAGGGCGCCGTGTTCGGCGAAGCGCCGTTGGCTGCGGTCGGCAGCAAGGCTGCCAACCGCTTTGGATTGTTCGACACCGCCGGCAACGTCTGGGAGTGGTGCCGTGATGCCTCTGGGGACTACCCTTTGTCGATCGTTGCGGATCCGCTTGTGGCCAGCGGCCCGGTGCGGGTCAGTCGCGGCGGTGGCTGCGACGGCGTCCCGTTCTTCTGCCGCTCCGCGATCCGGGACGGTAACGTCCCCGGCTTCACGAACCACAACCTCGGCTTCCGTGTCTGTCTCGCCCCAGTTCTCGTCCAGTAACAAACCAAGCCCAGAGCTCGCGCCGCGGCGCAGGGCATAGCTGCCCGAGCTTCGTTGTGCCGCCGACGCCGAAGCCAACGCGCGAACCCAACGCGCAGCCTCCTGCCTACCGCACCCTCACTTCCCACCCCGACTCCTCACCGCCACCGCCGCAAGGATCACCACGCCACCAACCACCGCCGCCGAATGCGGAACTTCCCCATGCGCGAGATACGCGAGCAGCGGGTTGAGCGCGGGTTCGATCATCAACAGCAGCGATGCGGACACCGCCGGCACCTGCGGCATCGCGCGCACGAGCAGCGAATACGCGAGGCCGACCTGCAGCGTGCCGAGCACGGCGATCGACGCCCAACTGGCCGCGTCGCCAGCGGTCCAGTCCTGGCCCATCGCTGCGCCGACCGCGAACGCGAGCGGCACGTTGGCGACGTTGCCCCAGGCGACGACGGCGCACGACGCATTCGCATCGCGTTGCGACAGCCAACGCAAACCGACGAGCAGCGTGCCATACGCGAGCCCGGACACGAGCGCGAGCAGGTTGCCGAGGCGCGGATCAGGCGCAGTCGCGCTCGCGTCGGTGTCGGCGACGAAGAACATCGCGATGCCGACGCCGATGCATGCGAGCATCGCGAGGTCGCGCTTGCCGATGCGTTCGCCGAGTAGCAGCGGCGCGAGCAACACGACCCAGAACGGCGCGGTCGACTGCAAGAAGATCGCGTTCGCCGCGGTCGTCATCGCATTCGCGACGACGAACAGGCACGTCGCGCCGAAGTAGGGCAGCAGCAGCAGCGCGATGCGCCGATCCGGCAACCGCCGCGCCTCGGGCAGCAACAAGAACAGCGTGACGGCCGCGATGAGAGAACGCAGGCCCGCGCGCTGCAGCGACGGGAACGTGCACGCCTTGATCAAGGCGCCGCCGAGCGAGAACAGGATGCCGGCGAGGAGCAGTCGGATGCGCGCGTTCACGGGCGACGCATGATGCCGCGCGCCGCCGCGCTTTACTCGCGCGCAGCGGCGCGGCACTTTGGCGCCCATGGCTAGCCACGAAACGCTCGATGTCGTCCGCGAAGGCCCGGTCCTGCATGTCCGCCTCAACCGCCCCGATGTGCGCAACGCATTCAACGGCAAGGTGGTCGAGGAGCTCGGCCTCGTGTTCCGCGAAGCGGACCTCGACGCGGACGCGCGCGTCGTCGTGCTGTCGGGCAACGGCAAGAGCTTTTCGGCCGGCGCCGACCTCGCGTGGATGCAGGAGCAAGCCGAGCTGCCGACCGAACAGAACGAGCGCTCCGCCGAACGCATGGCGCGCATGTTCTTGTCGATCGCGCGCTGCCGGAAGCCGGTGATCGGCCGCATCCACGGCCACGCGCTCGGCGGCGGCACGGGCCTCACCGCGTCGGTCGACATGGCGTTCTGCACGCAGGACTGCCAGTTCGGGCTCACCGAGGTCAAGCTCGGCATCGTGCCCGCGGTGATCTCGCCGTTCGTGATGCAGAAGATCGGCGCGGGCCGCGCGCGCACGCTGTTCCTCACCGGCGAACGATTCGACGGCAACGAAGCGCAGCGCATCGGCCTCGTGCACAAGGCCTGCGCCGACGAGAAGGCGCTCGACGCAGAAGTGCAGCGCACGATCGGCGAACTGCTCGCCGCCGGGCCGATGGCCGTCGCGAGCGCGAAGGAACTGATCCGCTCCGTGGGCGCACTGTCGCTCGAAGAAGCGATCCCCGTCACGTCGAAGTGGATCGCCGCGTTGCGCGCGACGCCCGAGGCCCGCGAAGGCATGGGCGCGTTCCTCGGCAAGCGCAAGCCCAACTGGATGTCGTGACGTGAAGGCTCTCGCGGTCGTCGCTGTAGCGGGCGTTGCGCTCGCGGTCTCGTCGTCATGCTCGTCGTCGGATCTCTCGAGGAGCAGCGATGCGGAGACGCAGGTTGCGGCTCGCGTGGGCTCCGCGGCGGGCTCTTCGTCCGTCGACAAGCCCGCGAGTGTCGCGCGCGAGCCGGAGCCGTTCTCGGTGCGCGCGAAGTCGCTTACCACGGAACGCGCCGCCACGAACGGCGACGCCCCCGACGCCACGCTCGCCGCGCGTTGCGAGGCGATCTTCACGCGTGCGCTCGAGGACAGCCGCGCGATCACGCAGTTGCGCGACCTCGTCGCTGCAGCGCCGAAGCGCCTGTCGGGCTCGAAGGGCTACGAAGACGCAGTCGTGTTCGCGACGCAGCGCCTGCACGAGATCGGCTGTGCCGACGTGCGCACGGAGCCAGTGATGGTGCCGTGTTGGGTGCGCGGCGAGGAGACCGCGGCGGTGACTGCGCCTGCGCCGATGCAGTTGCGCGTGACCGCGCTCGGCGGCAGCGTGGCGACGCCGCCCGGCGGCATCGAGGCCGAGGTCGTGATGGTCAAGAGCTTCGAGCAGCTGCGCGAACTCGGCGAACAGGCGCGCGGCAAGATCGTGTTCTTCAACCGCGCGATGCCGCGCGCGTTCTTGCGCACGTTCCAGGCCTATGGCGACGCGGTGCCACAGCGCAGCAACGGCGCGGTCGAGGCCGCCAAGGTCGGCGCGACAGCGGCGATCGTGCGGTCGATGACGACTTCGATCGACGGCCATCCACACACGGGCGCGATGCGCTACGACGACAGCGTGCCGAAGGTCCCCGCCGCGGCGATCGCGACCGCGGACGCCGAAGCGCTCGCGCGCATGCTCGCGGAGTCCAAGGCGCCGGTGAAGGTCAAGCTCGTGCTCGGTTGCCGCACCGATCCCGACGTGATGTCGAGCAATGTCGTCGCCGAGATCCGCGGCAGCGATCGGCCCGACGAGGTCGTCGTGCTCGGCGGCCATCTCGACGCGTGGGATCTCGGCGAAGGCGCGCACGACGACGGTGCTGGCTGCGCGCAGACGATCGAAGCGATGCGCCTGCTCGTCGCATGCGGCATCAAGCCCAAGCGCACGATCCGCGCCGTGCTGTTCGCCAACGAGGAGAACGGCCTTCGCGGCGGCGCTGCCTACGACGCGGCGCACGCGAACGAACGCCACGTCGCCGCGATCGAGACCGACTCCGGCGGCGCTACGCCGTTCGGGTTCTCGTGCACCGTCGCGCGCGACCAGGCGGATCCGTTCCGCGCGTTGCTCGCGCCGCTCGCGGCATACCACTGCGACGCGTTCGCGCCCGGCGGCGGCGGTGGCGCCGACATCGGCCCGCTCGCGGCGCGCGGCGTGCCGTGCTTCGGCCTCGTCACCGACAGCCAGCGCTACTTCGACTACCACCACAGCGCGCTCGACGTCGTCGCCAACGTGAACGAACGCGAACTGGCGCTCGGCGCGGCGGCGGTTGCGTATCTCGCGGTCGCGCTCGCGGATCGCTGAGCAGCACGAAGAAGATCGGCGGCGTCGGTTCCGTAGAGACGCCGAGCGGGCGGGCAACGGGGAACTCAGCAGGCGAAGTGGCTCGGCCGCATTCGCAGGCAGTAGCAGTTCGCGTGTTGCGTTCGGTCGGAGTGGATGGCGCGCACCTGTCGTCCACTCGGGCTGCGGGTCGTCTCGTTGTGGCGACGGCTGCTTGCAACAGCGCGCCTGCCAGCGATCTCGCGCGCACTGCGCGCGAACCCTCTCCCCAAAAAACGACCGCGGCGGCCGTCACCCGAAGGCAACGGCCGCCGCGGTCGTTATGGCCGCGCTGCGTTGCCGCAGCGCGTGGTTCTTGGCTCAGCGCACGCGCTGCTGGACATAGCCCGTCCAGGCCGAAGCACCGGCGCCGTTCTCTGCGCGGATGCGCCAGCGCCACGTGCCGACGCCGACCGGATCGCTGAACGTGCGGATGTTTGCGCCGACGGTGAACGTCGTCGTGTTGATCCACGTGGCGCCGGACTGCAGCTGGCGCTCGATGCGGAACAGCGTCTCGTTCGTCGAACGATCCGTCCACGTCAGCACCGAGTTGGTGCCGACACGCGAGACGCGCAGGCTCGACGGCGAGGTCGGGATCGTGACGGTCGGGATGCCGCCCGAGGCGCGGACCGTGTAGTTGCCGACTGCGCCACCGAAGCCCGCGACGCGGATCAGGTAGGTCGTGTTCGCGACGGGCGTGAACGTGACATACGAGGTCGTGCCGTTCGGGCACGGGCCGACTGCGCCGCTGTCGTCGTTGCACTGCGTCTGGACGCGAGCCGCGCAGGTGCCGGTGTAGACCGACAGCACGGTGTCGAACGTCGAGCCGCACGTGTCGATCGTCACCGTCGAGGTGCCCGTCGCCGTGTAGCGGAACCACACGTCGGCCGAGGTTGTCGACGTGCCGCAGGTCGCGGTGCCGTCATTCGTGGCCGAAGTGGTCGAGCCCGACACCGCGACGCCGTTCGTCAGCGTGGTCGCGCCGGCGCAGGTGTCGTTGGCGGGCGGCGGGGCCTGGATGCGGACCGTGACGGACGCGGCGCCGGTGCGGCTGCCGAGGTCCGTGGCCGAAGCGGAGATCGTGTGCGTGCCAGCAGTCAGCGCGCGAGAGAACGCAGCGCCCGTGCCGATCGCGCCGTCGATGCTCGACGTCCAGACGAGGCTCGCCGTGAGCACGCCGTCTTCGATGTCCGTCGCGGAACCCGAGAACGACACGATCGTGCCGACCGGGAAGATCGCGTTGTTGGTCGGCGTCGCGATCGCGACGACCGGCGTGTTGTTGATCGGAGCGCCGATGTTGACCGCAGCGAACGCGTCGAGCACGCCGCCCGTCGTCGTGATTCCGCTGAACGCAGCGGCCGGACGCACCGTCTGCAGGATGCGGTCGCGCACCTGCGTGTAGGTCCACGTCGGGCTCAGCGTCTGCACCAACGCGACCACGCCCGTGACATGCGGCGTCGCCATCGACGTGCCGTTGAGGTACGCGTAGGTCGCGAGGTAGGTGCTGTAGATGTTGACGCCGGGCGCGGCGAGGTCGACCGAGGTCGCGCCGTAGTTGGAGAACGACGCGCGCGCGTCGTTGTTGTCCGAAGCGGCGACCGAGATGATGTTGTCGATCGCGTAGCCCTGCGGATACGAGACGCTGACGTCGGTGTTGAGGCCGTCGTTGCCCGCCGCCGCGACGAACACGTGGTTCACCGCGCGCGACGCAGCGATCGCGTCGAACAGCGCCTGGCTGAACGCGCCGCCGCCCCAGCTGTTGTTGGAGATCTTGACGCCCTTCTGCACGGCGTAGTTGACCGCGCCGATCGCGCCCGTCGTGGCGCCGCTGCCGGTGCCGCTCAAGAACTTGAGCGCCATCACCTTGCAGGACCACGTGACGCCGACGACGCCGACGCCATTGTTGGCCACGCCCGCGAACGTGCCCGCGGTGTGCGTGCCGTGGCCGTTGTCGTCCATCGGGTCCGCGTCGTTGTTGAAGAAGTCGAAGCCGCGCATGTCGTCGATGCGGCCGTTGCCGTCGTCGTCGATGCCGTTGCCCGCGATCTCACCCGGGTTGAGCCACGCGTTGGCCGCGAGGTCGGGGTGGTTGTAGTTCACGCCCGAGTCGATGTCGGCGATGACCACGCTGGCGGAGCCAGTCGTGATGGCCCAGGCTTCAGGAGCGTTGATGTCGGCGTTGGCGATGCCGGGGTCGGCGTTGACCGTCTGGCCCGTGTTGTGGAGACCCCACAGCACGCCGTAGTTGGGATCGTTGGGCGTCTGCAGAGCGTGGACGATGTGGTCGAACTCCGCGTAGGCGACGAGCGGCAGTTCGCGCAGCGCCGCGATCGCGGTCTCGGCGTTACCCCACTCGACCATCAGGTGTTCGACGCCGGGAAGGATCTCCCACGTCTCGATCGGCTCGACCTTGAGGCCCGCGGCGAGCTTCATCGCCTCGATGTCCGCCTTGGTCGCGTTCTTGTTCCACTTGACGACGACCGACGACGGGTCGAACGCCAGGTCCTTCGCGTGGTCGATCAGTTCGTTGCGCTTCTTGCGCCAGTCGACGCGCCAGTCCTGGCCTTTCGCGTCGGCAGCAGCGGTCTGCTGCGCAGCCATCGTGAGCACGCGCTCTTGCGCGCTGAGGGAGACGAGCGACGTGGCGATGCACGCAGCGAGAAGGGGAATGCGAATCATGGGTGGTTTCGGACTCGGTTGTTGCGGGTCAGGGAAGACGTTGGGGCAGGCTGGATAAGTTCCCGAGACAAGAGTCCTGACGGACAAAACCGTAGCCTGCGCTTCGGGTTCGCAAACCCCTCCCCCGCATGCCGTTCGCAGCGGGTTCAGGACGGTCCGCCGAATGGGATCGGGGCTCGCTGTGCCTGTGTGCCGCAACGGCCCGCGAATGCGACGGCCGTGAGCGGTGTGCCTCAGCCCCGCCAGCGCAGGTTGGGCAACATGCGGTCGAGCGCGCGCAGGCGGACGCGGCATTCGAGGTCGACCGAATCGCGCACGGGCCGCGAGCCTCGATGGCAGCGAAAGAAAATCGGCGCGTCTTCGAGTCCGGTCAGGCTGCGCAGCGCGCGTTGGGAGTGTGCGAGCAGCGCCCCGTCGTCGAGGGCTGCTGTTGCGCCGGCGAACGCGATGCGCACGAGCGACTTGCCCGGCTGCGCGCGGCGCGGGTAGATCGACGTGCAGAACAGGACCTCCTCGACGCCGTCGAGGGGCGCGGTCATCTCCTCGACGACCACACCGTAGCCCGCAGTCGCGGCGGCCACCGCTGCGTTGGTCGAGTAGCCGAGGAAGCACATCGCCTCGGGTTCGCGGACGAAGCGCGCGCAAAGGTCGGGCAGTGCCGGGTCGAGCGGCGCGAGCAGTCGCGCGGCGCGATCGAGCGGGAGGAACAAGTCGACGGCGCGCGCAGTGACCGTTCGCGGCGACTCGCCGCCGAGGGTCGCTAGGAGCGTGCCGTCGTCGCCGGGCGCGAGCGAAGTCACGGCGCGGCCGAGTTGCAGCACGGGCTCCGATGCGCCTTCGGCATCGAGCGAGGTGTCGTCGAGCTCGCGGCGGAATGCGGTCACGAGGTCCTCGAGGCCGCCGGGGCCGGACACCGGGTCGCCGCCGACCGGCGTCTGCAGCCGCTCGCGGCCGTTCCAGTAGAAGCCGTGTTGTGCGCCGGGCAGGAGTCCGACTGCGGCAGGCGCGCGACGGAGCTTCTGCGCGAGTTCGTCCCAGTCCGACCGCGGCAGCGCGAACGGGCCGTATTCGCAGACGAAGCCTTCGCTGCGCTGCGTCTGGATGCGGCCGCCGGGTCGCGGTGATTCGTCGACGAGCAGCACGGTCTGGCCCGCGCGCCGTCTGTCGAGCGCACAGGCAAGGCCGTCGAGGTTGGCGCCGACGACGAGCAGGTCGGTGGGGGAGGGGGTGGGCACGGGGAAGTTCTCGAAGGTGTGGCCCAGAAATGCGAGGAGGCGGGACAAGCCCGCCTCCGTCAGCAGTTCGAAGTTGCGTCTAAGACGCGCGTTCGATCAGAACAGGATCTGGAACTGCACGCGGATGATGTAGTTCGTCGAGTCCGTGCCCGTGTCCGGGTTGGCATCCTGCTGCGTCAGCTCGATCTGCGTCTTCGCGGCGTGGCCGTGGTAGAACGCGTTGGCGACCAGCGAGATCTCCGTCACGTCACCGGCGGCGCCGTTCAGGCCCGACAGGTTGTTCAGGTTGGCCGTCGCCGTGTCGGTGTCGAGCATGTTGACGCGGGCACCGAAGCCCCACTGGATCGCGCTGTCACCGCTCTTCGGGAGCGTGTAGGTGCCCATCGCGTACCAGCCGTCGCTGTCTTCCTCCGTGCCACCCGCGCCCTGGGTGTCATCGCTGCGCATGAAGTACTCGCCCTGGACCGTGAGGCCGTTGCCGAGCATCCAGCCGGTGTTGAGGTTGATCTGGGTCGACTCGACGTCGAGGGTGTCGGCGGCGTTGCGGTTGTTGCCGAGCTGGTAGCCGAGGCCGACCGTGCCCTTCACGTCCTTCGCGCCATCCAGGTCGCCCTGCATGACCGACTCGTTGCCCTTGCCGCCGGTCGTGTCGCCCATCGGGTCGAACGACAGCGCGCCGATGTAGGTCAGCTCGTTGTCCGTGTTCGCGCCGCCTTCAGCGCTGTGGATCGAGCCGGCCGCGACGTCGTCGTTCTGCGCGCCGATCACCCAGCGGATCGAGTTCTCGCTGTGGCTGCCGTGCACCCAGGCACCCTGGTCACGCGTGCGGTCCTGGCCGAACGTGCGCGACGCCGTCGAGCGCTCGACGAAGAACAGGCCCGTCTCCGAGCCCGTCGACTCGAGGCCGTAGCCCGAGAGGCCCTGGCCCATGCGCAGCGACAGGGTGCCGCCTTCGTTCTTGCTGAAGGCCCACTGGGCCCAGCCGTCCTTGAGCGGGCCGTTGGTGAAGGTCTCGCCGGAGTCGATGTCGCCGTTGTTATTGAGGTCGACTTCGCGGGTGTCGTTGTCGGCGCCTTCCAGCATCAGGCGGAAGGTCAGGTCCTTGCTGACCGCGTGGCCCGTGAACGCGAGACGCGCACGGGGGATCTCGAAGCTGTTGTCGTCCGAGCCCGTGTCGTTATCCGTGAACGCCCAGCCGGCCTGGATCTGGCCCGACAGGTTGAGCGAGTAGTCCTCGCCCTGCGCCAGCTGGAGGCCCTGGCCGGGCTTCCAGTTCGAACCGCCCTGGAAGGGGTTCTTCTTGTCGCCCTCACCGCCGTTGGCGAGCGCGAGGGACGTGGTGACCGCGAACGTGAGCAGAGAAGCAATCGACTTGGACATGAGTGTGATGATCTCCTCCCTAGTGGGATCTTCAGGAAGCAGTCGACTCGGAGGCGACGACAGTGGTTTTGTTTGGTTGACCGTTTGGGTTGCTACCGCCTCCGAGGCGGCTGATGGGGGGAAAGGCTAGAAACCGCCCATGCCATGGGAGAAGCAGGATCTTCGAGAAAAATTCGGCGGACCCGAACTCCCGTTAGGGTGGAGAGAAATTGGGGAAACCCGACAAGCCACTGCGAATACACGGCTTGGACGGTGGAAAGTCGCTCACAGGCTGTGAAGTTCGGGTTGCGTCCTCGCGCTGTCCCGAGATCGCACGCGGCTCGATAGACCCTCGAATTCGAGCGTCTAGAGCAGGTTTCTCGCGTGAGTGCTTCTGCGCCACAGTTCGGACTCCGGCACTGTCGGGATTCGCAACGCGGCCCAGTCGGTGTGAGTGCCGCGAACGGCAACCCGGTCCCGAGTCGCGGTTCGACGGGCGGTCTCGCGGCTCTCCCGGGGCTTCCTCTCGGCCGTGCTTTTTCTTCGTCGCGGGGGTCGGTCGGGACTGCTGCGGCCGTGCCTTCAACCGGGATTTTGGCTTCCAAGCTCGCCACCTCGGCTGGGTCCGTGGGCGTTAGCCCCGGCTCATGGAGGCGATCCGAGGCTGCGGACCCGCGGCCGTCGGCGGGCGCGGCACTGCGCCGGGGTCCCCTTGGTTCCCGGGCGCGTCGACGGGCCCGTGCACCGCGCCATCGGGCGAACGCCGATCGAGTGGACGGAGCCCGCCAACCCGCCCTGGGGCGCCGCGCCAGTGTGCGCAGCTTCATCAATCCGCAGACTGCGCCATCCGAATCCCTACCGCGCCGTGTCGGCGTCGAGTTTCCGCACGAGACTCGACGGCCCGCCACGTTCCGATGCCCTTAGCAGCAGGTTGAAGAACGCATGCTGCCTGCGAGCCTGGCATCCGGGCCGACCTCTGCGTCGTGCGAACTGCGTCGAATCCACGGATTCGGCCTCGTTCGCACTTCTTGATCTCGGCCCGGCTTCCGGGCTCTCGCCGACGCAGCCGTTCTTCAACGGGCTGCTAGGCACATTCGCCCGCACCCGTGTCCGGCGCGCAATCCGAGCTAGACTCCGCGCCCTCCGATGGCCCAAGAACTGCGCCGCACCACCTGCAGCCGCGACTGCCCGGACGCCTGCGGCATCGTCGCCACTGTCGAGGACGGTCGCGTCGTCTCGGTCGCGGGCGACCCGGCCCACCCGGTGACACGCGGGTTCCTGTGCTTCCGCACGAGCCGCTACCCGGATCTGCTCGCGGGTCCCGCGCGCCTGCGCGAGCCGCTCCTGCGCAAGAACGGCCGCCTCGTGCCGGTCTCCTGGGAGGAAGCGCTCGCGACTGCCGCGTCCTGGCTGCGGACAGTCCGCGCCGAGTCGGGACCGGAAGCCGTGTTCCACTACCGGTCTGGCGGGTCGCTCGGGATCCTCAAGCAGCTCGCGGACCTGTTCTTCGACCAGTTCGGGCCGGTCACGGGCAAGGTGGGCGACATCTGCTCCGGCGCCGGCGAGGCGGCGCAGATCGAGGACTTCGGCACGAGCGACAGCAACGCGCTGCACGACCTGCGCAACAGCCGCCACATCCTGCTGTGGGGCAAGAACCCCACGGTCAGCAACACGCACCTCGTGCCGGTCCTGAAGGAGGCCAAGGCGAACGGCGCCAAGCTCGTCCTCGTCGACCCGGTCCACCACAAGACGGCGAGCCTCTGCGACGAACGGATCCAGCCGGCGCCAGGCGGCGACTTCGAACTCGCGATGGGCATCGCCCGCGTGCTGTTCGAACGCGGCCACGTCGTCCCGGACGCCGCGTCGTTCTGCGACGGGTTGCCGGAGTTCGAGGCGTTGGCGCGTTCGCGATCGGTCGCCGACTGGGCGTGCGCGGCCGACGTGTCGGTTGCGACGGTCGAGTCGCTCGCCGCGCGGCTTGCGGACGGCCCGACCGCGATCCTCGTCGGCTGGGGCATGCAGCGGCGGCTCCGCGGCGGCGCGATCGTCCGCGCCCTCGATGCCCTGTGCGCGCTGTCGGGCAACCTGTTCCGCAGCGGCGGCGGGTGCTCGTTCTACTTCAAGCGGCGGAAGGCGTTCTCGCCGTTCGGGCCGAACGTCGTCCCGCCGCGCGTGCTGCGCGAACCCGTGCTCGGCCACGACCTGCTCGCCGCGGCCCCCAAGATCCGGCTGATGTGGGTCACCGCCGGCAACCCGGTCGCGATGCTGCCTGACAGTACTACTGTGGCTGCTGCGCTCGACGCGGTGGAGCATCTGGTCGTGGCGGATGTCTTCCTGACCGAGACCGCCAAGCGCGCCGCCCTCGTGCTGCCGGTGCCGTCGCTGCTCGAGGACGACGACCTGCTCGGTTCCTACGGGCACCACTGGATCGGCGAGTCGCGGCCGGCCGTCGCGCCGCCGCCCGGCGTGCCGCACGAGGCGCAGATCTTCCAGGACCTCGCGCGTCGGCTAGGGATGACGGGCTTCCCGCAGGGGTCGATCGACGACCTCAAGCGGCTCGCCCTCGCGGAGTCCGCGCAACTCGGGTTGTCGCTGGAGGGGCTGCGCCAGAACGGCGGCACGATGCAGAGCCCGGTGTCCGGGCCGCTGCTGTTCCCGGACCGCAAGGTCCTGACCCCGAACGGCAAGGTCCAGCTGCTGCGCGAGGCCCCTCCGCCGCAGCGCGACGCGGGCCTGCCACCGCCGCGCGTGCCAGGCGCGAGTTCGCCGTTGTGGCTGTTCTCGAACTCGACCGAGAAGAGCCAGGCTTCGATCTGGTCCGGCGCGGGTCTCGGCGACCACGTGTGGATCGCGGCGCACCCCGACGCGGTCCCCGGCATCGCCGACGGCGCGCTGGTCCGCGTCACGAGCCCGCGAGCCCAACTGACGGCGCGGCTCCGCCACGACCCGGCGCAGCGGTGCGACATCGCGATCATGCCGAAGGGTGGAGCGTTCGAGCGCGGCCAGTCCGCGAACGCGCTCGTCGACGCGCGCACGACGGATCTCGGGCTCGGCGCCGCATATCTCGACTGCCTCGTGACGCTCGCCCCGGTAGAAGGGCAGCCCCGATGAGGCGGATCACCGGCACGCACATCTACTCCTACGCCAAGTGCCCGCGGCTTGCGGCGCTCGACCTGTCGCTCGACCGGTCCGAACGCCGGCCGCCGCACGCGTGGGAGGAGTTCTCGATGCAGCGCGGCCGCGACTTCGAGGACCGCTACGTCGCGCAGCTCGACGCCGTGCAGCCGCAGTATGGGCCGCGCGACTGGGAAGCCGGCGCGCGCGCGACGACGGAGCTCATGCGCAGCGGCGCGCCGTGGATCCACCAAGGCGTGCTGCTCGCCGGCGACCGTCTCGGCATCCCCGACTTGCTGCGCAAGGTCGACGGCGCATCGGCATTGGGCGCGCACCACTACGAAGTGGTCGACGTGAAGTCGTCGGGCCGCGCGCGCGGCGACCAGGCGCTGCAGGTGATGTTCTACACGCGGCTCTTGGCCGAGGTGCAGCATCGCATGCCTGCTCGTGGCGGCATCGTGCTGAAGAACGGCAACGAGCACACGTTCGTCGTCGCGGACTACCTCGCAGTCGCGCGCGACGTCGAGCAGCGAGTGCTCGAGCTCGCGAAGTCGCCCGACGGCGCGCGGCCGTTCTGGCAACGCGGTTGCGAGACGTGCCACTGGAACGAGCGTTGCCGCGACGAGCTCGATCGCAACGACGACCTCTCGTTGGTCGCGGGCATGAGCCACGGCGCGCGTGCGATCCTCGAAGCGAACCACTGCAAGACCGCGCGCGAGCTCGCCGAGTTGCACGTCGACTCGCGGCTGTCGTCGCAGATCGACCCGGCGTTGTTGCGTCGGTTGCGCAAGTCGGCGCAGTCGCGTGCGCAGCGCAGTCATGTGCTCGAAGCGCGGCCGCGACTGCCCAAGAACGCGCCTTCGCTCGACAAGGCGGCGCTCGTGCACCTGCTCACGGATCCGTATGCGGATCGCGTCGTGCTGTTCGCCGTGAAGCATCCGATCGCGAGCGAGGACGACGCCGCGGTGCGCATCGCGTTGCCGCGTTCGCGCGACGAGGAGTGGTCGTGCCTTCGATCGCTGCTCGCAGAGTTGCCGATCGACGCGCCGTTGCTGCACTTCGATTCTGCGCTGCCGCGCTGGTACGAGGCGCACGCGTGGGATCGCGAGGCCGAGGTCGGCTTGTCGTCGCGCTTCTTCGACATGCAACGCCGCCTGCGCGCGTGGGCGTTGATGCCGGAGCCCGTCTATTCGCTCGCCGACTTCGTGCGCGTCGTGCTCGCGCGCGATCCGTTGCGCGCAGGCCACCCGTCGCAAGCGGCGATGTGGGCCGAGGCCGGCGACGACGCTGCGCTTGCGCAGAAGGCGCGAGCCGACCTCGAAGACCTCGCGGAGTTGAAGCGTCGCATCCTCGACGCTGCGCCGCTCACGTTCGCCACCCTGTAGCGCGTTCGATAGCGTCCCTCCTTCCTGCCGATACGACGACCTTGGACCTCACGCTCGAACAACGCCTGCTGCGCTACCTCGCGCGCGAACAGGACAGCGAACGCCACCAGCGTCGCGAGCTGCGTTCGCAGCCGGTGGACCTGCGCGTGCTCGAAGGCGACTGCATCCACGATGCTGTCTACGTCGGCCGCGACGGGACGGCGCATGCGTTCGACTGCCGCGAGAACGGTTCCAAGTTCCGCACCGGCGACAAGGTGTGCGTCGGCGACGGCCACGATCTCGATGCGGGCAAGCCGCTCAACTACCGCTCCTACGACGCACGCACGGGGCGGTTGTTGCTCGAGCTCGATCCCTACCAGAAGGCGGCGGTGGTGGAGTTCGAGGTCGGCCGCGCCTACGTCGTCGATCGTCGCGAACAGGAAGGCCGCGGCACGCTGGGCTCGGCGGTGCGCGAGGCGTTCGACCACGAGTGGACGCGCGCAGCCCTCGAAGGACGTCGCGCGCCACAGTTCGACGAAGCGCGCCGCGAACGCGCGCGCGCGGCATTGCTGGCGCGCGGCCTCAACCCGGCGCAGGTCGAGGCTGGCGCCGCTGCGATCGCGACCGACGGCTTCGTGCTCGTGCAAGGTCCGCCGGGGACGGGCAAGACCAAGCTGCTCGCAGAAGTGATCGCCGCGTTGTGCTCGAAGGGCTGCCGCATCGCGCTCTCCGCGTTCACGCACAACGCGGTCGACAATGCGTTGCTCGCGATCCGCAGGGTCGCGCCGGACCTCGACCTCGTGAAGATCGGCGGTGACACCGGCGGCGTCGCGGAGTCGCGCGCGGAGTTGCTGCGCGCCCGTGTGAAGCTCGGCGACGCGCGTCGCATGTACCTGCCGCAGGAACGCGCGGTCGTCGCGGGCACGTGCTTCCAGTTCGCGAAGCTGCCGGCCGAAGCGCGCTTCCACTACACGGTGATCGACGAAGCGGGCCAGATGCCGATCCCGCACGCGCTGCCGCCGATGCTGCGCAGCCAGCGTTGGCTGTTCTTCGGCGACCACCTGCAGTTGCCGCCCGTCGCGCAGGCCGAGCACAAGGACCGCGACGCCGCCGACTCGATCTTCGGCTTGCTGCACGCGCGCTACGGCGGGCACATGCTCGACGTGACGTATCGCATGAACGACGGCGTGTGCGGCCTCGTGAGCGAGACCTACTACGGCGGCCGCCTGCGTCCCGATCCGGCGTCCGCTGCGCGTCGCCTGCCGTTCGTGTCCGGCGGCATGCTCGACGAAGCGCTCAATCCTTCGCATCCCGTCGTCTGGCTGCGCGTCGACCATCGCCAGCCCGGCAGCCGTTCGCACGAAGAGGCGCGCGCCGTCGCCGACCTCGTCGCCGAGCTCGTGCGCCGCCACGGCGTGCCGACGCGCGAGATCGCGGTGATCGCGCCGTTCCGTTCCCAGGTGCAGGCGCTGCGCGCTGCGATCGCGACGAAGGAACTGCCCGCGATCGAAGACCTCGTCTGCGACACCGTCGATCGCATCCAAGGCCAGGAACGCGAAGCCGTGATCCTCTCGCTCACCGCCGGCGACCCCGACGAGTCGCGCGGCCGCGGCGCGTTCCACCTCAACGAGAACCGCCTCAACGTCGCGCTGTCCCGCGCGCGCACCAAGGTCGTCGTCGTCGCGAGCAAGCACACGTTCGACGCGGTGCCCGAGGACATCGACGCGCTGCGCACGGCGTCGCGGTGTCGCGAACTTCGCGACCGCATGGCGATGGTGGACATGACGCGGCTGTACTGCGGGCGGTAGCGGCGGTTCGCCTCGCGCCCGCGCGTCGGCGTCAGCGATCGCCGATTCGAGCGGCGATCCCGTTCGAGAGTGTTGCGAAGCGCGAGAAGCCGAAGCCTTCGAGTGCCAACGCCTGCAGGTAGATCTCGACCGAAAGGAACACGGGGTCGTTAGGGATGTTGAGGTTCCAAGTCGTCGACAGCGGATTGCCGGTTGGGAGGCCGATCGGCATGTCGATTTCGGCCGAGTGGTAGGCACTGCAGCCAGGAATGCCGACAGGCGTGAGGTCGATTGGCAGCGGGATGCCGTTGATCGATTGGTCGGAGAACCCGACGAAGCCAACGCCTGCGGCGAAGCCCGAGGACAAGCCGGTCAATCGGGTCGTGAAGGGCTGGCCGAGGATCGGCAGCGAGCCCGCTACGACGCGAAGTTCAAGCGGGCCACGGCTGCCGATGCACGCGGTGCCGTACTCCCGGTAACGCGAGAAGACGGGTAGCTGCACTTCCCAAAGATCCTCATATGCGAAGCTGCTAGTGCCTCCGGCGTGGATCATCAGCTTTCGACTCGTAGGGTCGTAGACCATCTGCGTGTCGCCGCGGCCTCCAGGGACGCCGGTGGTGTTGCTGTGCTGCTGCCAGTTCTGACCGTCCCAAGACCATAGATCGTTGGAGTAGGAGTTGATGCTCGGTGCGTTGCCGCCGAAGAGCACGACTCGTTCTGCGCGCGGCTCATAGGCCATGCCGAAACCGAAGCGGGCTTGTGCACTGCTCGCGATGCATGCCCCGAGCGTGGTGGTCGGCGACTTGATTGACCACGCCGCGCCGTCCCATTCCCAGGTGTCAAGCCGGGCCCCATTGGAGTCATATCCGCCGTAGAGCACTGCGACCGAGCGACGGCTGTCGAACGCGAAGCCATGCCGGTAGCGACCTGCAGGTCGCACGCCGACGGACTTCTGGCTCCACGCGGTGCCGTCCCATGCCCACAATTCGTCAAGGTAGGAGCCCCCAGCGCTGAGTCCACCGAACAGCAGTGCCTCGTTGCGCGCAGAATCGAAGCACATGCGGTGCCCGTAGCGCGCCGATGGACCTTGGGGCTGAGGAATGTTCTGCCACTGGCCGTTCGCGTAGGTCCAGGTGTCGTTCAGCGGTATGCCGTTTGGGTTGATGCCGCCGAACATCAGGTTGTTGGAGCGCACCGGGTCCAGAAGCAATGCGTGTTCGCTGCGCGTGGACGGATTGAGCAATGAGTAGACCTTGCTCCAGGATCCCTGCTGCCACTCGTAGGTCAGCACCGGTAGTGGCGCGGAGTAGCTCTGCCCGCCGAACATCACGAGGCCGCCTTGCGGCAGCGCTGCGGTCGCCTGCAGGTAGGGGTAGCGCGGGGTCCCGCCGGTGCTGAGTTGCGTGTAGCCAACGGACGGGTTCGAGCCAGACGCTCCGACATCCTGGGTCGTGTTGATGCAGCCGTGGTTCGGGGAATAGCCGACGTGCATCAGTGCCCGTCCGCGCGATGGGTCGAAGACCAAGGGGCACTGGAAACTGTTGTAGGTCGAAGTCACTTGCGACCAAATCGCTCCGTCATGCACCCATGTGTCTTGAAGGTAGCCTTGGTTTCCATTTCCCCCGTGCATGATTAGCACTCGACGCGTCGGGTCGTAGGTCATGCCATGGCCGGAGCGCGCAGATGGCCAATTGCCGGTTTGCGTGGCCAAGCTCCAGGTCGTTCCATCCCAACGCCAGAACTCGTTCGAGTGTCCAGAGGAGTTGGTGGAGCCGCCGAACAGCACGACGCGGCCGGCCTGCGCGTCAAATGTCATTGCGTGGAGGCTGCGGGCTGATGGCGCGTTGGCGCCGAGGTTCGCCTGCGTCCATGCGAGCCCATCCCATGTCCACTGGTCAGCCTGCGCCAAGCCGGAGATGTCGATTCCGCCGAAAAGAATGGTTGTGCCACGAATGGGATCGAAGCACATCGCATGCTGGCGCCGAGCCGTCGGCTGGGTGCCCGTCGGAGTGATCTGTGACCAAGTCGTGCCCGAGAGCTCCCAGACGTCGTTGCACAGCGTGGAGTTGCTGTCGTAGCCGCCGAACATCACGATGCGGCTGCGGCTAGTGTCGTAGGCCATCGCGTGCTCGCGGCGTGCGGACGGCGCCGATCCGCTGATGCTCAGTGTGGACCAGTTGCTGCCGTTCCACTCCTGGGTGTCGCCCATCGTTCCGCACCAGCAGTTGCTCGTGCCGCCGAAAATGACCATGCGACCGCGCGAGCAATCGAATGCCATCGCGTGCTGGTAGCGATAGCAAGAGGGGCTGCTGATGCCCTGCCAGCTCCATGACTGCGCAGACAGTTGCGAAGCCAATGGCAGAAAGGCTGCCTGGATGCCTAACGCGAAGAGAGTCTTGGTGAGACGGTTTTGGCTTCTTCCCAATGTGTGCATGATGTGGATCTCTGGTCCGGACCGATGTTGCGACGGAACGTGCACGCTCCCTTCGGCAGATCCTATGTCGCATTGAATCCGATGCCAGTGCCGATGTATCTCTGGTTTGTCTAGCCCTGCAATTGCGGCGCATCGGCAATCGAGCGCTGTAGGCATCTCTTGGGCCCGTTGGTGGCCTCGGCCTGTGACTGTTTCCCTGGAGCTTGCCGGGCATTTGCTGCTGCCCGTATCGACGGATCATGGGCATCGCGTCGCCCCGAGGCGCGTTGTCCGCGATTCGTATCCAGGCCGTACCTGGACAAGCCTAGGCCCGTTTGAGGGGACTCCGTTTGCCCTCGATGCAGAAGGCCATCCCGAACAGAGAGGCGCCCAAGCCATCCGAAGTTTGCTGCGGCGTGCCTACGCGCTTTCGAGCAACCGCGCCATCGCTTGAGAGGCGACGACCAGTGGCGGTGCGTCGCCGTCCACGCGCACGATCGGCAGGCCCTCACTCGAGTCCGGCGGCACGAACCTGCTGCGCAGCGCGTCGTGCAGCGTTGGATCCGCGTCGCTCGCGCGCGTCGGGTCGGCGAGGCGGGCGGTGACGCGGGCGAGGCCGGTGGTGGCGGGCACGTCGACGTGGAGCACGACGAGGCGCGCGCCGGAGGCGATTGCGGCGTCGTGCGCTTCGCGCCGGAGTTCGCGCGTGGGGAAGTTGCCGTCGAGGATCACGCTCGCGGCTCCGTTGCGGGTGGCTTCCTTCGCGTCGTCGAACGCGCGGCGGTAGGTGCGCGCAGTGGCATCCGGCGTGTAGCACGATGCAGGCAAGCGCTCGGTCGGCGCGACGCAGAAGAGCCGCTTGCGCACGACGTCGGTGCTCACAACTTCGCTGCCGCAGGCGTTCGCGAGCGTCGTGGCGAGCGTGCTCTTGCCGCTGCCGGGTGGGCCGCAGACCGCGAGCCACACTGGCCCTCGGTCCTCGAGCGAGGCCATCGCCGCGAGCAGCAGGTGGTGCACGGAGCTCTCCGTCGCGTGAAGGCGGTCTTGCGCGCCGATGCCTGCGTCGGCCGCGGCGAGCGCGGTGACCTTCGCGCGCACGATGGCGCGATAGGCGACGAGCGTCGGCAGGAGCTGCGGCAACTCGCGGTCCTCGGACTCGGCGACGTAGGCCGCGACGAGCGCGCGCGAGAGTTCCGGCGCGCCGCGGTGGCGCAGGTCCATCGCGAGGAACGCGAGGTCGGTCGCCGTGTCCGCGCAACGGAGTCCCGCGTCGAACTCGAGGCAGTCGTAGGGCGCGGGTGGCTCAGTCATGCACACGTTGCGCGCGTGCAGGTCGCCGTGTCCGTCGACGACGAATCCCCGTTGCGCGCGCGAACGCAGCGCGTCGCGGATGCGCGCGAAGCCACGGCGTTGCGCATCGTGCAGTGCGTCGAGGAGCGGCTTCGGCAGTGGACCCGGCGTCGCCATGCCTGCGAGCTCCGCGAAGTTCGCTTCGGCTAGCGCTTCGAGCCGGTCGGGATGGCCGAGCCGTCGCGTCTCCTCGCCGCGATCGGCGGTCGCGTGGAACCTTGCGATCACGCGCGCGAGCGACTCGATCTCCTCGCGAGTCACCGCATGGTCGCGCAGCAGGCGGTCGAGCATCCGATCTTGCGGTAGCCGCTGCATGACGACCGCGAACTCGAGAGCAGTCCGTCCCGCGGCGTCCTCGGTAGCCGCGAGATGGAGTACGTTCGCTCCCGCGGCGACATCGGCCATCGCGATCTGGGGATCGTTCGCTCCCGCCTCGTCGCCGATCGGCGCGAACACGAGCGAGCCCTTCGCCTCGCGCACGAGCGGCGCGACGCCGAGGTAGGTCTGCGGGCACATTCGCCGATTCAGCCGCACCTCGTCCTCGCATGCGGCGCGCCGACGTTCGAGTGTCGAAAAGTCGAGGAACGCGTAGCGCCGCGGCTTCTTCACCTTGAACACCAGCTCGCCGACCAGCGCGACGAGCGAGATGTGCGTCTCGAGCAGCGTGATCGGGCCGTGCGCTCGGGGGTGCCGCGCGTAGCACGCGGGGTCGCGGAGCGCGGATCGCAGCGTGGTTTCGTCGAGCCCTTCGGTCACGGGAGCATGCCGTACGCGAGATAGGCCGCGTAGAGCAATACGCCGAGGAGCACTCCCAGTAGCAATGGACGAAGGAGCTGGGAAGCGGGCTTCGCCGTCGTCGGAGACTCGGTGTTCATGGCAATCCTACCAACGCGCGGAACGCAGCTTCGTCGAGGATGCGCAGGCCGAGCGACTGCGCCTTCTCCAGCTTGCTGCCGGCGTCTTCGCCGGCGACGACGTCGGTGACCTTCTTGCTCACGGAGCCAGCGGTCTTCGCACCGAGCTTCTCGACCAATTCCTTGGCTTCGTCGCGCGACATCGTCGACATCCCGCCGGTGAACACGAACACGCGCCCGATCAGCGGGCCCTTCTCGTCGACCTTCTGCTGCTGCACGTCGACGCCGGCTGCGCGCAGCAGGTCGAGCGTGCGGCGGTTCTGCGGCGACGAGAAGAACGCGAGCACCGATGCGGCGACTTCTTCACCGACGCCGTCGATCTGCGTGAGCTGCTCCTTGGTCGCGGCCGCGAGCGCGTCGAGGTTGCCGAAGAATGCAGCAAGGTCCTTGGCTGTCTGCTCGCCGACCTGGCGGATGCCGATCGCGTTGAGGAAGCGCGCGAGCGTCGGGGTCTTGGCTCGGTCGATCTGTGCCGTGAGGTTGGCAAAGCTCTTCTCGCCCCAGCGCTCCAGCGCGAGCACGCGGTCCTTCGCTGCGGCGAGCGTGAACACGTCCTCGATGCCGCGCACGATGCCGGCGCCGAGCAGCTGCTCCACTTGCTTGGGGCCGAGGCCTTCGATGTCGAGCGCGCGCCGCTCCGCCATGTGCACGATGCGACCGCGCAGCTGGTCCGGGCACTCGAGGTTGACGCAGTAGACGAACTTGCCCTCGGCCTCGAGCGGAGCCTTGCACGACGGGCAGTGCGTCGGCGGCGCCGCTGGCGTCGAGTCGGGGCCGCGCAACTCGGGGAACGCGCGCACGACCTCGGGGATCACGTCGCCGGCGCGCTGCACTTCGACGACGTCGCCCTTGCGGATGTCGCGCTCGGCGACGAGCGCCCAGTTGTGCAACGACGCATTGCGCACCGTCACGCCTGCGAGCTCGATCGGCTCCAGGTGCGCGACCGGCGTCACCGCTCCCGTGCGGCCGACCTGCATGCCGATGTCGAGCAGCTTCGTCCGGCCGATGCGCGGCGCGAACTTGTAGGCCAATGCCCAGCGCGGAGTGCGCGACGTGCGGCCGAGCCGTTGTTGCAGTTCGAGCGAGTCGACCTTCGCGACGATGCCGTCCATCTCGTACGGCAAGTCGTCGCGCTTGTGCTCCAGCTCGTCGTGGAACGCATGCACCGCGGCGATGTCGTCCGCGACCGCGTAGGGCTCGGCGACCTGGAAGCCCCACTTCGCGAGCTGTTCGCGCAGCTGCGTGTGTGTCGCGAACTCGAATCCCTCGACGTGCCCGAGCGCGAACGCGAAGAAGTTGAGCGGCCGCGACTGCACGACGCGCGGGTCCATCAGCTTGAGCGTGCCCGCGACGGTGTTGCGTGCGTTGCGGAACGTGCCCTCGCTCGAGGTCTCCTCGCTGTCGCGCAGCCTGGCGAAGTCCTCGCGGCTCATGATGACCTCGCCGCGGATCTCGATGCGCTTCGGGAACGGCCCGTCGCCGAGCAGCTGCAGCGGCAGGTTGCGCACGGTGCGCAGGTTGGCGGTGACGTCTTCGCCGGTCTCGCCGTTGCCGCGCGAGAGCCCGCGCACGAGCACGCCGTCTTCGTAGAGCAGGTTGGCGCTGACGCCGTCGAACTTGGGTTCGCAGGCCCAGCGCAGCTGCGCGCCGTCGGCCAGCTCCAGCAACTTGCGCGCGCGCGCGACGAAGTCCTCGGCCTCGCTCGCGCTCATCAGCGACTCGATGCTGCCCATGGGCGCGAGGTGCGCCGCAGTGGCGAAGCTCGTGCCTTTCGGCAACGGCGCGCCGACGCGTTGCGTCGGCGAGTCCGGCGTGACGAGCTCCGGGTGCGCGCGTTCGAGTTGCTGCAGTTCGCGCATCAACGCGTCGTACTGCGCGTCGGTGAGGCGCGGCGCGCCGAGGTTGTAGTACTCGTGATCCGCCTGGCGGATCGCGGTGCGCAACTCGTGGATGCGATGCTCGGTCGTCACGTGCGGTTGGGGTTCCCAGGAAGCGCGCTGGCCGTTCGCCGTCGTCGGGACGAGGAACGTAGCCAGCACGAACGCGAATGCCACGCGAGCGAGCGGCATCAGAACGGGATCTCGTCGGTGGACACTTCGGTGGCGCGCGTGGTCCTTCGCTTCTGCGGTGGCGCGGGCTCGGGCTGCTCCGGCGCCTGCCGGTAGCCGTCGTACGGGACTTCGTTGCGACGGATCGTCTCGCCGCCCGGCGACGCGTACTCCGCGGGGCGGATCTGCACGAAGCACTGTCTGCCTTCGAGGTCGGTCGGTTCCACCTGCACGCGGCCTTGCGTCGGCATGCCGAGCGCCGCGAACACGATGCGCGCGCGTTGGCGGCCGCGCTGGCTGAACACGAGGCTGTCCCACGCGGCTTGCTTGCCGACGTGCTCGCCCTCGGCGACGACGAGTCGCAGCGACCAGCGCTCGTCGCCGGCGCGCGTCTGGCCGGGTCGCACCTCGGCGATGCGGCAGAGGTACGAGCCTGCGGGGACGGTGATGTAGTCGGACGTGCGGTCCGATGCGTCGAAGTCGATCTCCATGGCGTTGCGCTCCTTCTCGGGCCGCGGTTCCGCGGCAAGCCGGAGCGGGCTCGCGTCGAGCGTCCGTCGGACGAGCCCTGCTCCTGCAGCGCAACAATGCGCGGAAGTCCCGTTCGGTTACGGAATCCGCGCGAGGAAGCGCAGGTCAACGCGTGCGAACCAGCGCCGCGTCGTGACCTGCGTCAGTTCGCGAGCGCCTTGGCGATGCCGAGCTTCTCGCGGTCGCTGAGCTGGTGCGCGCCGCGCAGCACTTCGAAGTCCTGCTCCTCGATCTTGCCGAGGATCTTGCTGTAGATCGCGACGATCAACCGCAGCACGAGCGCGCAGTCGGGCGCCGCGGTGCGGCAGATCGCGTCCACGGCCGGCGCGGCCTCGCGTTCGTAGCCGCGCGCGATCTCGCAGAGCTGCTTCACCATCGCGCGCGTGCCGTCGCTGCTGCGCTTCTTCTTCGCCTCTTGGCGCAGCGCGTCCTTGCTGACGCCGTGTGCTGTGAGGTGCTCGTCGGCGACGTACCACAGCCCGCGCGCGACGTCTTCGCGCAGGTCGCGGAGGATATGCGCGAGGTAGGCGAACGTGCCGAGTTGCGAGCCGGTCTTCAGGATCAGCGGCAGGTCCGCGTGCGGCGTGACGCGGCCGCCTTTCACGTCGGCGGCGAGGATGACGAGGTAGATCGTCGTCGGCGAGACGCTCGCGCCGTGCGTGTAGTGCAGGAAGTCGGCGAAGGTCGCGAACTGCCCCTGCGCGTCGATGTCGGCGAGCATCGCCTCGAAGAAGTCGGTCCACAGCTGCGCGGGCACGCCGAAGCGGTGCGCGTGCATGGCGGCGAGCGAGACGAGTTGCCGCGCTTCTGCGTGTCCGGCGGGCGCGAGGTCGACCGTCGGCGCGAAGTCCGGCGGCGTGCACGACGCGTATGCCGTGCTCCACGCCGTCACCGCCGCGACGATGCGCGGGTCGCGGCAACCGTGGCCGTGCTTCTCCGCGTGCTCGTCGACCACGTCGTCGACGACGCGCATGAGCGCATACATCGCGCAGAACGCCGCGTAGCGCTCGTCGTCGGCGAGCAACCTGCTCGTGAGGAACAGGTTGTTGTTGTCGCGCGCCGCGATGCGTTCGGCGGTCGCGAGCTCGCGCGGCAGCTTGCCAACAGGGCGTGGGTCGGGAAGTGGCATGGCTCGCGCGCGGCGCGGGATGTTGGCCGCACCACCCGCGGCAACGCAAGCGCACCGTGGCCCGAAGGCCAGCGGCGCAGAGGGATCAGCCTTCGGCCGGGTTCTCGAGCGCCTCGTCGACGCAGGCCTGGATGGCCGCGAGCGCGGCGCGCAGGCGCTGGCGTTCGTTCTCGAGTTCGCGCAGCGCGGTGACGAGCTGCTCGAGCGAGCCGAGCGCGAGCGACGTCGGCGCGGGCTGGGCCACCGGGCGCGGCGTCGGGCGAGGCATCGCTTCCGCCGAGTCGACCTGACGCAGCGACAGCGGCGCCTCGGGCATCTTCTTGGCGCGCGGCTGGCGCGGCTTGACCGGCACGAGGCCGAGCAGCGCCTTGGCGCGGCCGTAGACGATCGGCATCAGGCGCAGGCCGGCCATCGTGCCGCGCTGCTTGAGGTCCTGGAACGACAGGTCCGGGTTGATGCGCAGTTGCTCGATCGCGAAGTCGAACGCGGGCGACTTGGCCTTTGCCTGGGCGGCCATCGGCGCGGCTTCGTCGGCGGGGGCTTCCTCAGGCTCCTGGTCCTCGAACTCGGCGGCCTCGGACGGCGCGTCGGGCTCGATGGCCTCGGCGGCTTCGAAAGTCGGCATCGCCGCGGGTTCGGCCGAGACGGCGGGCGACGGATTGGCGAGGTCGCGACGGACCGGCAGGCCGAGCGCGCGACGCGCGCTGCCGTAGAGGAACGGGGGGATGTTCAGTCCGAGTTGGCGGCCGCGCTCTTGGAGTTCGGCGAAGCTGGCCTCCGGGTTGGCGCGCAGCTCGCGTTCGAGGAAATCACGGGCCGTCAGGCCTTCGGGCATTGCAGAGTCTTCCATGGACAGTGGGCAGGGAGCAGAGAATCAGAGGAGGCACTACGGGCCCCCCGATAATGAGTAGGACAGGGGGGGATGCGGCAGCCGGTGGGCCGACTTGGTCATGGCCGCAAGCCGCAGCGCGGAGAGCACTTGAACCACGCTTCGCGGAAATGACAAGGGCTGCGACGTGATTGTGGCAGGCAAGGGCTGCAATGGCCTGATTGCTGCTGGTGATGTCCGGCTCGTTGCGTAGCTGTTGCGGGCAAGCGGAACGTGTTGGGCGATCCGTGTCTTGCCTTCCCCCGCAAAGCGTCTCGTAACGAGGATGCCTGTTCTGTCGATGGCATCGCTGTCTTGGGTCCACGCGGGGAACCCAGGGTTGCCCGACATGCGTCAGGAAGCACAATCTCCTGGCCCCGCCTGCCCGCGCCCGATTCTTCCCATGCGAACGACCCCCAACTTCCTGGCCCTTTTGGCCGTGTCCTCCCTGTGCGTCGCCCAGGGACCGGTCTTCGAGCCGGAGTCGCTCATCCCGGGCACCTCGATGCACCGGTGCGGCACGCCGACCCAGATCACCGCGGTCACGGCCGACATCGCGGACTGCGGCGCCAACTCCACGAACCCCGGGCCTTGGACGCCGACGCAGGTGCTGCGCATCCCGGTCGTCGTCCACGTGATCGCCAACGCCACCGGCACCGGCAACCTGTCGGACGCGATCGTGCAGAGCCAGATCACGGTCCTCAACGAGGACTTCCGCGCGCTCGCGGGAACGCCCGGCGCGCCCGGCTTCGACACGAAGATCGAGTTCTTCCTCGCGACCACGGATCCCGCAGGCAATCCGACGAACGGCATCCGCCGCTACTCGAACACGACGTGGTTCAACGACTCGGGTGCCTACTGGAACTCGATCGCGTGGGACACCTCGCGCTACATGAACATCTACACGAACAGCGCGGGCGGCGGCGGGACCCTCGGCTACGTGCCGGATCTGCCGCAGGGCGGCAGCGCGCTCAACACTGCTGCGGATCGCGTGGTGATCCTCTACAGCGCGTTCGGTCGCCCGGCGACCGGAGGCGCGCCCTACAACCAGGGGCGCACCTGCACGCACGAGGTCGGGCACTTCCTGGGCCTGTACCACACGTTCCAAGGCGGCTGCGGCACGACGTCCTGCTACACGACCGGCGATCGCATCTGCGACACGCAGTCTGAGCAGACGGCACGCTTCGGTTGCCCGGTCGGCGCGACGAGCTGCGGCTCGCCGGACCCGTTCCGCAACTACATGGACTACACGGACGACACGTGCATGACGAACTTCACGGCCGAACAGGCCGCGCGCATGCGCTGCACGCTCGCCAACTACCGGCCGAACCTCGGCGTGCCCGGTGGTCCGCTCGCAAGCGCGACGGTGCGCAACGGCCCGGGCAACGCGAACATCTACACGTGCCCGCCGCCGGTCCTCGGAACGACGATCCAGGCGCAAGCCAACGTGCAGGGCACGACGTGGGCGCTGGGCTCGGTCTACTGGTACCTGCAGCCGGCGAACGTCGCGTTCCCGCCCTACACGATCCTCGTGAACCTCAACTCGCCGCTCGTCTACCAGACGCCGTTCGTGGCGCCGTTCTTCGGGCTGTTCATGTTCTGGAGCGTGACGATCCCCAACGATCCCTTCCTTGCTGGCCTCACGGTCAGCACGCAGACCGTGCTGATCAACTCGACGAGCCTCGGATTGACCAACGCCGTCGACCTGCGCATCGGCAACTGAGCGACCCGCGACGAAGGCGACTGCGACGGGCCGCGCGGGATGCGCGGCCCGTTTCGTTTGTGCGGCGTCAGTCGCGCTTCTTGCGCGAAGGGCGCGAGTTGGTGATGCGAGCCAGTTCCTCGAGCATCGCTGCGGTGCGCTCGTTTTGCGACCATGCGAGGTTGTCCGTTTCGCCGGGATCGTTCGCGAGGTCGTAGAGCTGCGGCTCCTCGTCGTAGCCGAGTTCGATGCCGACGTGCTTGCTGACGCGCGGGCCTTGCTTGGGCGCGATGTACTTGAAGGAGCCACGGCGCAGCGCCAGCGTGCCGGCTTGCTCGACGAGATGGTCGCGGCCGACGTCGTCCTCGCCGAGCCAGGCCTTGTGTTGGTCGAGGCTGTCCACGCATTCGTCGCCTTCGAGCGCGACGCCGCACAGCGCTGCGATGGTCGCGCACGCGTCGACCTGGCTAACGAGCGCGTCCGACGTGCGAGGCTTGCAGCGCGCTGGCCAGCGCACGAGGAACGGCACGCGCGTGCCCGCTTCGAACGCGCTGTACTTGCCGCCGCGCCACGGGCCCGCGGGCTTGTGCTCGCCGAGCTTCTCGACGGCGTCGTCGACGTAGCCGTCGTTGACGACCGGGCCGTTGTCGCTCGTGAACACGACAAGCGTGTTGTCCGTGAGCTCGAGTTCGTCGAGCGTGCGCAGGACCTCGCCGACCTGCCAGTCGAGTTGCGCGATCGCGTCGCCGCGCGGGCCCATCGCGGTCGTGCCGGAAAAGCGCGGATGCGGAACGCGCGGCACGTGGATGTCGTGCGTCGCGAAGAACAGGAAGAACCGGTGCTTCTTCGCGCGCGTGACGAAGTCGACGGCGCGCGCCGCGAGCACGTCGGCCATGTCCTCGTCCTTCCATAGCGCCTTCTTGCCGCCGGTCATCCAGCCGATGCGGCTGATGCCGTTCACGATCGACATGTCGTGGCCGTGGTCCCACTTCATGCGCAGCAGGTCAGGACGTTCCTTGCCCGAAGGCGAACGGTCGATGCGCTCGACGTAGGAGACGCGGATCGGGTCGTTTGCGTCGAGGTGCGCCACAAGATGGCCGTCGACGTAGACGCACGGCACGCGGTCGCCGGTCGCGGGCACGAGCCAGCACTCGTCGAAGCCGAGTTCGAGCGGGCCGGGCGCGATCGTGTCGTTCCAGTCGAGATCGCCGTTGCCGAGCCCGAGGTGCCATTTGCCGATCATCCCGCGCACGTAGCCGGCACGGCCGAGCAGCGACGCGATCGTCGGCTTCTTCGGGTCGACGATCAGGCGCGCGTCGCCAGGCAGCACCGACGTTCCCGGTTTACGGAACGCGTATTCGCCGGTCATCAGCGAGTAGCGCGACGGCGTGCACGTCGCCGACGACGAGTGCGCGTCGGTGAACCGCACGCCTTCCTTCGCGAGCCGGTCGAGGTTGGGCGTCGCGACAGCCGTAGCGCCGTAGCACGACAGGTCGCCGTAGCCGATGTCGTCGGCGTAGATCCAGACGATGTTGGGTGGAGGCGATGCGGGCTCTTGTGCGTCGGCGCACGGGCCCGTGATCGAGGCTGAGATGAACCACAGCGCGACAAACGAAGATCGCATGTCGCACACCGTAGCGCGGTCCTGGTCGCGTAGCCTGTCCGACGTGTTCGCGTTCCTCGATCGTTCGCGCATCGAAGCAAAGCCCGGCTACTGCCGTTGGCTCGTGCCGCCGGCCGCGCTCGCCGTGCACTTGTCGATCGGGCAGGCGTATGCGTTGAGCGTGTTCAACATCCCGCTCACGCGCGTGCTCGGCGTCACCCAGTCGATCGAAGGCGACTGGTCGATGAGCGCGACGATCTGGATGTTCAACCTCGCGTTCTTCTGCCTCGGCTTGTCGGCGGCGGTGTTCGGTCGCTGGGTCGAACGCAGCGGTCCGCGCAAGGCGATGGCCGTTGCAGCGTGCTGCTTCTGCGGCGGCTTCTTCCTAGCGGCGCTCGGCGTGCACTGGCACCAGCTTTGGCTCGTGTTGCTCGGCTACGGCGTCCTCGGCGGCATCGGCCTCGGCATCGGCTACATCTCGCCCGTGTCGACGCTGCTGAAGTGGTTCCCCGATCGGCCCGGCATGGCGACGGGCATGGCGATCATGGGATTTGGCGGCGGCGCGATGCTCGGTTCGCCGCTCGCGATGGAGTTGATGGCTCGCTTCTCGGGGCCGGCATCGACGGGCGTCGCAGAGACGTTGTGCGCGATGGGCGCGATCTACTTCGCGTTGATGGCGTTCGGCGCGTGGCTCGTGCGCGTGCCGCCCGCTGCGCCGACTGCGAACAGCAGCGGCGTCGTCGCTGCGACTGCGGCGGGATCGACGGCGCAGCAAGCGGTGCGCACGCGCGCGTTCTGGCTGATCTGGATCGTGCTGTTCTGCAACGTGACCGCGGGCATCGGTGTGCTCGGACAAGCGTCGCCGATGGTGCAGGAGATGTTCGCGACGACGCCTGCTGCTGCTGCCGGGTTCGTCGGGTTGTTGAGCTTGTTCAACCTCGTCGGCCGCTTCTTCTGGTCGTCGTTGTCCGACGCGATCGGCCGCAAGCGTGTCTATGCGATCTACCTCGGGCTCGGCGCGTTGCTCTATGCCGCGCTGCCGGGGCTCTCCGCGTTGTGGGCATTTGTCGCGGCGGCGTGCGTGATCCTCAGCATGTACGGCGGCGGCTTCGCGACCGTGCCCGCCTACCTGCGCGACCAGTTCGGCACGCGCGAAGTCGGCGCGATCCACGGGCGATTGCTGACCGCATGGTCGCTCGCCGCGATCGTCGGGCCGAGCGCGGTGACGTTCGTTCGCGACTACGAGCTCGCGCAGGGTGTCGCGGCGCAGGACGTCTATTCGCGCACGCTCTACGGGCTCGCGGCGTTGCTGGTGGTCGGGTTCGTGGCGAATGCGTTCGTGCCGAAGAACGCAGCGGCGGGCGGACCTCGGACGAACGCGCAGCGCGTGGACATGGCTGCGCAAACTGCGTCGTTGCCGATCGCGCGCCTGTGCCTCGCATGGGCCGTGGTGCTGATCCCGCTGGCATGGGGCGTCGTCGCGACGGCGCGCAAGGCGGCGGGGCTGTTCGACGGAACGCGCTGAGTCGTCCATGATGGAGCGCATGCCGAACGTGTCGTCGCGCCTCTTGTCCGTGGCTGTGGGCCTCATGTCCCTCTGCGCATGCAACCGCGTGTCCGAGGACATGACGCCGCGTGTCGTGGTCGACACCGGCCGCGTGCAGAAGGACGCGGTGGTCCGCGTCGACGGCATCGGCGAGATCGCCGCGCTGCAGGTGTGTGCGTTGCGCAAAGGAGAGCCGGCCGAGCTGCTTGCGGTAGGGTCGAACGGCTACGCGCGGCTCGATCCGACGACGCTGCAGGCTCGCGGTACCACCTCGTTCGCGGTCCGGTCTTCGAGGGGACACGTCGCCGTGCGCGACATCGACGGCGACGGCGAGGTCGAGTTCGTGGAGTTGGGCGAGCACTGGATCGGCAAGACGAAGGTGTTCGCGCGCGACGGTTCGCTGCGTTGGCAGGACTCGGACGAGGTGACGAAGCGAGCGCCCATGGCGACGGCGATCGTCGACTTCGACGGCGACGGGCGCTGCGAGTTCGTCACGGCATTCAACGTGCAGACGTCGATGCGCGTCGTCGACTGCGACGGCAAGCTGTTGCCCGAGATCCCGTGCGATGTGCAGACGCACACGTTGCTCGCGGTGGACGTCGAAGGCGACGGCCGCGAGGAGCTTGCGATGCTGAACGGTCGCGGTCTTCGCATCGTCGATGGGAACGGCAAGGTGCGCGGCAGGATTGGTGCTGAGGAATGCGGCTTCATGAGCGACCTCGAGCTCGTGCGCGACCCGCGGCCCGGCGCACGCGGCAACGCGCTGCTGGGGCATGGCTCGAAGGGCATGGCGATGTGGGCGCTCGACGGCGAGCGCATCGAAGTGGGGGACGCGGTCGCGATGCGGCAGCGTCTTGCGAACTTCGACGGCAGCCGCGTCACCGCGACCTGGGGCGCGACCGAATGGGACGTGCGCGCGCGGCTCGTGCACCAGCAGGCGTTTCCCGCGGGCTTCCTCGCCTCTCGCCTCGTCGTGCGGTTCTTCGACGGGCAACTCGCCTACGAAGAGGTGGTGCGCGGCGGCGGCGGCGAACGCGACACCTTGCTGACGTTTGGACTGCTCGCTCTCCCGTCGGAAGCGGCGACGGAGCGCCCTGCCTGCGTGCTCGTTGGCTGCGGCGCCGACGTGATCCGCTACCGCGCGCGCTGACGCGCGAGCACGGAACGCAGAGCGTCATCGACGTCTTCGTGCGCGAAGCGGAAGCCCGCGTCGAGCAATCGCCGCGGCATCGCGCGTTGGCTGCTGAGCAACACCGCGTCGGCCATCTCGCCGAACAGCAGTCGCAACGCGAACGCGGGCACGGGCAGCAATGCCGGACGATGCACTGCGCGGCCGAGCGCCTTGGCGAAGTCACGGTTGGTCACCGGCTTCGGCGACACGCACAGATACGGGCCCTTCGCTGCGTCGTTCTGCAACAAGAACGCGATCGCGGCGCAGAGGTCGTCGAGCGCGACCCAGCTCGTCCACTGCTTGCCGCTGCCGATCGGGCCACCGAGGCCCAGGCGGAACGGCGGCAGCATCTTCTTCAACGCGCCGCCGTCCTTGCCCAGCACCATGCCGATGCGCAGCAGGCACACGCGAGCGCCGCGCTGCGCGAGCGGCTCTGTTCCGCGTTCCCATTCGGTCGCGACTTCCGCCAGGAAGCCCTGGCCCGCCGCGCTGCGCTCGTCGAGCAGCTCGTCGCCGCGATCGCCGTAAATGCCGGTCGCCGAAGCGCTGACCAGCACGGGCGGCTTCTCGAGTTGCGCGAGCGCGCGGCACAGCTTCTCGGTCGCGGGGCCGCGGCTATCGCGGATCGCGCGCTTGCGCGCAGCGGTCCAGCGGCCGCCGGCGACGTTCTCGCCAGCGAGGTGGACGACGGCGTCGATCGCCCGCGCCTTGTCCATGTCGATGCGGCCCGTCTGCGGGTCCCACGCGATCGCGTCGGCGGCATCCGAGTTGTTGCGCACGAAGCGGCGCACGTCGTGGCCGAGCGCGGTGAGGCGCTCGCGGAGGGCTGTGCCGACGAAGCCTGACGCTCCGGTGATCGCGATGGTGGACATGGAGTGGATGGGCCTGCGACAGGTCTGCTGGAGATGGGGCCGAGGTGCGTTTCGGTTGCGGACCTGGGAATCTGCGGATGCTGTCCTCGGTTCGCTGCGCTGCGATCGCTCCAGTTCGACCTCTGCGCAGCATAGGTTCGCTGCGAGATTGCTTCCCGACGCATCCGATTTGCGCGAAGGCGGTGACTTGCGCAGATCGCCCACGGTGGCGGGGTTTGCCACACATGCCGGGGCATGGGATCGTCCTTGCGCTGCAGTCCGTTCGACGGGCTGCTGCCGTTGCGGGTCCAGTCGTCGCATTCGCCGAACCGCTGCCCTCGACGTGCCCGTTCCGCCGGAGTCCCGCATGACACGTGGAGAGCGTGATCGCATCGAACGCAGGTTGCTTCGGAGGTCCATCGCCTTCGTGGTAGGCGCTTCGGTCGCCGCGCTCGTGCTCGAAGTGGTCCTGCAGATCGGGGCGCTCTACATGCACCTCGGTGCGGCAGATGCTGGCGCTGCGTCCCGGCCAGATGGAGAAGCTCCCGTCGCGTTGTGCGTCGGCGACTCGTTCACCTTCGGCCTCCATGCCACGTCGTCGGCGCATTCGTATCCCGCGTTGGCACAGGCGCGCGCCGAGGCGTTGGGCGAGAAGGCGCCGCGCTTCGTGAATCGCGGGGTCCCTGGCCAGTCGTCGCGCGATGTCCTGCTGGCCCTCGACGCCGACCTCGGACGGCATCGACCGAACGTCGTCTACGTCCTGGTCGGCACGAACGACCACACGTTCCGTCCCGAACCGGTGCGGCCGCACGAGTTGGTGGACGCGCAGGATCGCGGCTTCGCGTGGCGGCTCCGCACGTGGCGCATGCTGCAGTTGCTCGGGACGGCGTGGGGCGAGCCCGCAACTTCGGAACGGCATCCGTTCGTCGGGGTCTGGCACGCCAACGCCGTCGAGTTCGAGCTCACCGCCGACGGCGTGATGCGACTTGCGGACCAGAGATGGGCTTGGGAGATCGATGCAGCCGGACAGCTCGCAGTGCAGTTGCCGGACGGCAAGCGGATGCCGATCCAGTGGCGACGCGACGGCGCGCGCTTGCGCGTCGCGTGTGCGTTGTGGGACCCGCCGATCCTGTTCGAACCCGGTCCGATGCCCGGTCCCGTCAGCGAGTTCCTGCGTGAGCACCTGCGGCAGATCGTCCACAAGGTTCGTGCGGCAGGCGCGCGTTGCGTGCTGCTCACGTATCCAGGCGGCGCGTTCGCGCGACCTGGCCTCAACGAGGACATCCGTGCAGCCGCAGCCGAGTTGGGCGTCGGCCTGATCGACGTCGAGGCGCGCTTCTCCGAGCTCGCCGCGAGCGAAGACACGCAGCGGCTCTACGTGGCGGACGGCCACTGCTCGGACCTCGGCAACGCCGTGATCGCCGAACTCTGCGCGGCCGACGCTCGTCGCTGATCGCCGGGCGGACGCATCGTCGCGCAGTTGTCGCGCCCATGCGCTCGCCGTTCCGATCCAGCGCCTGCCGAGGCGCACTTGCCGAGCCTCGTCCTCCCGGAACGCGCTCGCTACTGTCCTCGCGTGACCTCGGCATCCGAACCTTCGCTCCCGCCGGTGTTCCGGCGCACCGCCGCGCGGCGCGCGCACCTCGACCAAGGCAACCTGCTGCGCTCGTTGACGTTGGTCATCAACAAGATCCCCGGCGGCATCAACCTCGGGCAAGGCGTCTGCGACCTCGACTCGCCGAAGCCGTTGCTCGACGGCGCGAAGCGCTGCATCGACGGCGGCGACCGCCAGCTCTACACGCCCTACGCGGGCCTGCCGGAGTTGCGCGCTGCGATCGCAGCCAAGCTGCGCCGCCACAACGGGCTCGAATACGGGCCCGAGAACGTCGCGGTCACGACGGGTTCGTCAGGCGCGTTCTTCGCCGCGGGGATGACGCTGCTCGATCCGGGCTCCGAGGTGATCCTGTTCGAGCCGTTCTACAGCTACCACTGGACCACGGTGCCGTTGTTCGGCGCGACGCCGGTGCCGGTGCCGCTCGATCGCGCGACGGGCGCGTTCGACGTCGGCGCATTCAAGAAGAAGCTCACGCCGCGCACGCGTGCGGTCGTCGTGAACACGCCGGGCAACCCGTCGGGCAAGGTCTGGTCGACGGCCGAGCTGCAGCAGCTCGGCGAAGCGCTCGACGGCACGGACGTGATCGTGCTGACGGACGAGGTCTACGAATACATGTGCTTCGACGGCACGCGGCACGTGTCGCCCGCGAGCGTCGCGTCGCTGAAAGACCGCACGCTGACGATGAACTCGTTCAGCAAGACGTATTCGATCACCGGCTGGCGCATCGGTTTCCTCGCGGGGCCTGCGCCGATCGTCGAGAAGTGCGGCATCGTCTTCGACCAGATCGAGGTGTGCGCGTCGCGACCGATGCAGCGCGGTGTGCAAGCGGCGCTCGAGCAGTTGCCGGACTCGTTCTACTCCGACCTTCAGGCGAGCTACGGCAAGAAGCGCGACATGTTCTGCGCGGCGCTCGCCGACGCGGGCTTCCGCTTCCGCAAGCCGGAAGGCGCCTACTACGTGCTCGCCGACTACGGCGGTGTGTTCGGCGACCTCGATCCGCATCCCGCCGTGCTGCAGATGATCGAGCGCATCCAGGTCAATGCGGTGCCGGGGCACTTGTTCTACGGCGATCCCAACGGAGTGAAGTCGATGCGGTTCCAGTTCGCGGTCGAGGTCCCCGTGCTCGAAGAAGCCTGCCGTCGCCTGAGGAGCCTGCGGTGAAAGCCATGCACAAGGAATCGCGTCGCGCGTTGGGGAACGTGCTCTTCGTCGCGTTCTCGTCGCTGCTCGCCGCGCAGTCGCCCGAGCCAGAAGCCGGCCTCGTCGCGTTGCACCAGGCGCGCCTCGATGCGATCACGAGCGGCGTCGTGCTCAATGTCGCTGCGCATCCCGACGACGAGTCGTCGCGCACCAACACGATCCTGCGCCGCAAGCACGGCCTGCGCGTCGTCACGGCCTACTCGACCTACGGTGACGGCGGCCAGAACGCGATCGGCAAGGAGATCGGTCCCGAGCTCGCGCGCCTGCGCGTCCGCGAGACGTTGGCGGCGGCCGGCATGATGGACTTCGAAGTGCGCTGGCTCGGCATGCGCGACTTCGGTTTCTCCAAGTCGCTCGACGAGACGCTCGCGTTCTGGGGCAAGGACGCCTTGCTCGACGCGATGCGCAAGGTGGTGGACGAGGTCGATCCCGACTTCGTCGTGACCAACCACGACCTCGTGCACGGGCACGGGCACCATCGCGCGTCGTATTGGGCGATCACGCAGGTCATCGAGGAGCGCCAGAAGGCAGGCAAGCACGCGCCGGCGCTCTACTCGCGCTGCAGCCTCGAGGACGCGCAGTGGACCGTCGACCCGAGCGAGCTCGACCCCGTGCGCGGCGAGACCTACGCGCGCCTCGCGCATCGCGCCTGGACGCAGCACGTGACGCAGGGTCCGTGGAGCGCGCACGAGCCGCTGCAGGTGGGCAAGGACTACTGGAAGCTGGCGCTGCCTGAAGGCGCTATGCGTGATGCCGCGGCCAACCCGATGTCGTGGATTCGCGGGCGCTTTGCGAATGCGAATCGCGAACTCGCCGTGGAGATCGGCGGCGTGATGTGGGACGCGCCGATGCGCCCAGCCGTCGCATCGGCCGCGTCGTCGCTCGCGAAGTTGCGCGAATGGTCCAAGCAGCTGCCGCTCGACAGCGGCATCCATCCACAGCTCGAGGTCGCAGGCGAGGCGAAGCGGCGCATCGCCGCATTGCAGCGCATGCTGCTGGCGGACGCCGGCGTCCGCGTCGAGTGTTGGCTCGACAGCGACGAAGTGCCGCGCGGTGGCGATGGCAAGGCCTACGTCGTCGTGCACGGGATGGCGCGCGTGAAGAACCTCGTCGTGCGTTGCGGCGACCGAGAGGCCGAGCCCGTTGCGCCGCGCGTGCGCAGCACGATGTTCGATGCGATGCCGGCGGTGCCCGCCGGCGCGACGCCCGCTGACCTCGGCATGCAGAACGGAACGAACTCCGCCGCACAGCCGCCGGTCGCGCCGCCGCCGCAGCCGCCGGTGCCGGGACGCGTCGCCGTCGCGTTCGCCAACGCAACACCGCGCGCCGTGCCGCCGGAGGTCGACTTCGTCACGCTCGACGTGTCCTTCGACCTCGTCGACGTGCCGGCGCCCATGCAGCCGGACATCCACTACATCCAGCATCCGACGCAGACGGTGCGCATCGAACTGCAGCCGCGGCTTCACTTCTCGACCGTCGAGCCTGTCGAGGTCTCGTGGGACCGCGCGGTCGTCATGGTGCCGAAGGACCGCGTCGTCGAACGGATCTTCAGCGCCAGCGTGAACTGCCGCCGCCCCGACGGGCTCACGGAGCCGATCCGCATCGTCGCGGGCGCTGGCATCCGCGCCGAGGCAATCCCGGGACGCCTTTCGTTGTCGAAGGACCACAGCGAAGCGCGCGTGCTCGTGCGCGCGACGATCGACGGACCCGCGCTCGACGCGCAGCCGACGATCCGGCTCGAGATCGGCGGCGAGAAGTCGCCGCTGTCGATCGTGCCGGTCGAGTCCTTCGTGCCGCCCGGCCTGCGCGTCGGTCTCGTGCGCGGCCCCGACGACACGATCGAGCGTTCGCTCGCGGACCTCGGCGTCGCATACCAGCAACTCGACCGCGACGCGCTCGCGACGTCGCGCCTCGAGGACTTCTCGGTGTTGCTGCTCGACATGCGCAGCTACCACCACGTGCCGGAACTCGCAGAGCACCGCGACCGAATCCTGCAGTACTGCCGCGCCGGCGGTCGCGTGGTCGCGATGTACCACAAGCCCGGTGAGTGGAACGAGCGCGCGGGGCATCCGTTGCTGGCGCCATTCGCGTTGACGGTCGGCAACGACCGCTGCACCGAGGAGCAGAGCCCCGTCGTGATGCTGCAGCCGCAGCACGCGATCTGGACGAAGCCGCACGCGATCACGGCGCAGGACTTCGACGGCTGGACCCAGGAGCGCGGGCTCAACTTCCCGAGCAAGTGGGACACGGCGTGGACGCCGTTGCTGGAGACCAAGGATCGCGCCGACGAAAAGGCGAGCCAGGGAGCCTTGCTGTTCACCGAGTACGGCCGCGGCGACTTCGTCTACTGCTCGCTCGCGCTGTATCGCCAGCTGCGCAACGGCCACGCCGGCGCGGCGCGCATCCTCGTCAACCTGCTCGCGCGCTGACTTCCCGGATCAGAGGCGTTGCGTGACGCAGCCCGTCGCGCGCGCCTCGATCGGCGACGTCGCGAGGTCGACGACGAAGCCCTGCCACGTCACGGCGACCGCGCCGTAGGCACGCAGGAACGCGCGCGTCTGAACCGACATCGAGACCATCGTCTGGAACCTGCCGAACGCGTTGCTCACGCCGAAGAACGTGATGCCGCTCGGATCGACGAGGTCGACGCAAACGTTGCCGACGCTGCCGGCGGCTTCGAATCCCGGGATCTGCGCGACCGGCTGCGATCCGTCCGGGTTGCTGCCGCCTGTCAGCGGCCCGAACGACAGGCGCGCGACGACGATCGCGTTGGGCCGTTGGTTCTCGGTGACGAGGAAGCCGATGTCGTCGGCGCGCGCCGGCGACAGCGGCGGTGGCGGGATCGTCGCGGCCGCGTCGTGCAGGTCTGGGTGCAGGCCCGACAGCATGTTCGTCGTGCCGCCGAGCGGAACGCGCGCATTCGGGCTCGGCGACGGCAGCGCGCGGCTCGCGAAGTAGTGCAGTTGGTTGGTCTGCGTCACGCTCACGCCGCCTGGCGCGTAGGTCAGCACGTCGAGGTCGAGTTGGCGGTAGTCGCCGCGACGGCCTGCGATGCCGGGGAACTGCGCGGGCTGGCCGGTCGGCAGCGGGAATGCGCCGCCCGTCGTCGCCACCGTGCACATCAGGTTCGGCGGATCGAGGCTCGCGAGGAGTCGCGGCCCGACGACGTCCTGCGGCGTCGTGACGGGCACGTTGGGCATGTAGTCGGCGGTGATGCGGCACGCGAGCCCTTCGCTCGGCCATGTGCCTGCCTGCAGTCCGATGCCGAAGTAGACGTCGTCGTCGGTGGGGCCGTGCGACGTCGTCATGCGCATCGGCGCCGCGGGCGGATTGATGCCGACCGTGATGACGTGCACCGCCGCGCCCGTCGACGCGCTCGGCGGCGTGTTGAGCCGGCTCGTCCGAAACCACACGCCCGCGCCGTTGCTGCGCACGTCAGGCCGTCCTGGTTGCAGCGGATCGTCGCTGTAGCCGACGAGCGTGTACTGCTCGGGCGTGAAGCCGATCTGGTCCTGCACGACGACGCGGAAGCCGACGATTCGACGGTTGCGACCGGTGGGATCGGCAGGGTCCACGAACGCGTGGCGGTAGTGCTTGCCGGAGAACACCTGCAGCACGTCGACGTTCGTCGTGTTGGCGCCGCCGCGGTCGACGTAGGACGTCTCGAAGCCGGCGGTGAAGCCGAGTTGGTTCGCGACTTGCGCGCGCGCTTCGGCGCACGTCGTCACGACGAGCAGCGCCGAAGCGGCGAGTTGCGCGAACGGGCGAAGCGGGCTCACCGGCCTGCGCCCTGCTGCTCCGCCTTCTTCCGTTCTTCGAGCGCCTCGTCGAGCGTCTTCGCCGGCGGGCCCTTGCCCTCGCGCGCGACTTGCGACATCGCCTGGGGCACGCCGTTCATCGTGATCATCTTGACGGTCGAGTACGCGCCGTCCTGGTGCTTCCACCACCACCAGCCGTTGTGGAACACCTTGTCGACGATCGGCGAGAACGGTTGCTCGTCCCAGACCATCGTCACGTTCTCGGCGACGTCGTTGATCGCCTCGACGACGGAGCCGTCGGGGAACGTGACCTTGCCGTGCGGCGCGCCGTTCGCGGGCCGTGGTTCGTTGGGATAGGCAGCCTTCGCGGTCGCAGGCGCGGGAGCTTCCTCACGCTGCGGCTCGGCGCGTGGCGCCGCTGCGGCGGCGGGCGCGGGCGCCGGCGTTTCCGCCGGCGCGTTGCCCGCGTCTGCCGCAGGCGTGTTGCGCTGCCTCAGCGCCACGATCGCGACGGCGAGGATCGCCGCCGCGCCGAGCACGAGGCCTGCGCGCGAGCGTCGCTCAGAGGTGCTGGACGACACAGCCGGTGGCCTTGACCTCGGCGGGGCTGAGGGCGAGGTTCACGACGAAGCCCTGCCAGTGCAGGTCCACCGCGCCGTAGGACGCGAGGAACGCGCGAGCCGGAGCGCTCAGCGGGAACACGTGCTGGTAGCGGCCGTTCACGTCGGTGAAGCCGATGAACGTGAACGCGCTCGGGTCCGCGAGGTCGATGCAGACGTTGCCCGAGCTGGTCGGCGCGTTGAAGCCGGGGATGAACGTGATCGGCACCGAGCCATCCGGGTTGAAGCCGCCAACGAGCGGGCCGAACGCGAGGCGCACGATGGCGAGCGAGTTCGGGCGGTTGCGCTCCGTGACGAGGAAGCCGATGTCGTCCGCGCGGGCCGGCGCGCCGGCGGGCGGGGGCAGCGTGCCCGTCGCGTTGTTCACGTCCGGGTAGAGGCCCGACAGCATGTTCGTCGTGCCGCCGAGCGGGACCTGCGTGGCCGCATTGACCAGCGGGACCGCGCGCACGTTGCTCGACGGGTAGCGGATCTGGTTCGTCTGCGTCACCGCGACGCCGCCGGTCGAGAACGCGAGGATCTCGAGGTTGAGCTGGCGGTAGCCGCCGCGCGTGCCCCCGGTGCCCGGGAAGTTGGGGATCTGGCCGGTGGGCAGCGGCGTCGGGCCGCCGGTCGTCGCGACCGAGCAGACGAGGTTGCGGATGGTCGGGTCCGCCGGGAGGCGCGGACCGACGACGTCGAGCGCGTTGGTGCCGGTGTTGCCGGTGTTGAAGTCGAACGTCATCCAGCAGCCGAGGCCGTCCGCAGGCCAGCCGCCAGCGGCGAGGCCGATGCCGAGGTAGACGTTGTCGTCCGTCGGGCCGTGCGCGGCGCCGAAGTTCATCGGCGTGGCGGGCGGGTTGATGCCGTAGGTGACCGTGAAGAACGTCGGGCCCGTGGCGGTGCTGGGCGGCGTGTTGATCAGGCCGGTGCGGAACCAGACGCCGCTTCCCGTCGCGTTCGTGTCGGGCTCGCCGGGAAACAGCGGGTTGTCCTTGTAGCCGACCAGGGTGTACTGCTCAGGCGTGTTGCCGATCTGGTCCTGCATCGTGTAGCGGAAGCCGACGAGGCGCTTGCTCGCGCCGAGCGGATCCGCGGGGTTCAGCATGAAGTGGCGATAATCGCGCGTGGAGAACACCTGCAGGATGTCGACGTCAAGCGAGTTGACGGTTGCCCGGTCGGTGTACGACGTGTCGAAGCCGCCAGCGAAGCCGAGGAAGTTCGGCAGCTGCGCTTGCAGCGCGCCGGTCAGCGATGCAACGAGGGTCAGTGCGAGGATGGAACGCATGCGAATGGTCCTAGGGGTGCACAGGGACTTGCCCGCTCCGCACGTGCGAAGTGGGCGAGGGAGGCGAGGATCCTAAGCTGCGTTCCCGGGTGTGGAAACCGCCTCCCGCACTGCGGAACCGGGCGCATCCGGACTGCGCCCGAGGATCGCGCCGACCCCGCACCCGGGATCGCGTCGATGGCAACAAGGTCCCGGCGCCGCGCCTGGGACCTCCGTCGCTGCGACGGGCCGTTCCGGCCGTGTCGTCGCGTGTCGGTCTAGCGAAAACCGGGCCGGGAGCAGTGCCCGATCAGGCGGCGGCTGCGCGCGGCGCCGTCAGCGCGGCCAGCAGGTAGAGGCCTGCGGCGAACATCGTCACGACGAAGAAGCCGCCTTCCATCGCGACGAGGATGCTGAGGATCGACGCCATGACCGAAGCGGCGCCGTTCACGCCGAACGCCCAACCGATCATGCCCTGCTGCTCGTGGCGCAGCAGCGAGAGGCCCGTCGGGAACGGGATGCCCATCGCGAACGCGAGCGGCGCGATCGTCGCCATCGTCACGACGATGCGCAGCGGTTCGGACCACGACAGCGTCGCCTGCAGCACGGAAGGCAGCAGCATGGCCTGCAGCATCAACAGCACGACGACGGCGATGCCCGCTTTCTTCGCGCCGTGTTCGCCGAGGCCCTTCTTGCCTGCCCACGACGAGCCGAGGCCCGAGAACAGCAGGAAGCTGCAGAGCCCGACGCTCAGCGAGTAGGTCGGGTGGCCCAGGTAGAGCACGAAGCGTTGGATCGTGCTGATCTCGACGAGCAGGTAGGCGAGGCCGAGCGCGGAGAAGAACGCGATCACGCGCAGGCGCGAGTTGTTCGAGCCCGGGCTCTGCTTGAAGCCGAGGCGGAACATCGGCAGCAGGATCAACAGCAGTGTCGCGACCAAAGTCTGCACGCTGAGCGCCGCGAGGATGTAGAGACCGATGGGCTGGCTGCCCGTCAGCGCCGCGTAGCCGTCCTTGCCGCTCGAGGAGAACGACACGTCGCTCCACGAGTTGAAGTTGAAGAAGAACGGCTTGTCGTCCGTCGCCGGATGCGTGCGGTACTCGTAGGTGTCGTGGAACTGCTGCTCTGCCTCCGGCCCCTTCGCGGCGGCGTCGAGCAGGCGGCTGTATTCGTTGTTCTCGCCCTTCAAGCCCGCGGCGTAGTAGAGGACGTGGTTCGTCTGCGGCGCGTTCAGCGGCGGCAGGTAGGCCTCGATCTTCGCGACGTCTTCCTGCGTGAACGGCGTCTTGCGCATGAGCACCGCCGCGTAGCGCATCGGGTGCTCGTAGTCGCGCGCCATGCGTTCCTTGAGCTCGGCGAAGTTCTTGATCGACGCGAACTCGGGGCCGGCGCCTTTCAGGTCCTTCGCGAACGACATCATCTGGCCGTCTTCCTGGTTGACGACCAGGAAGTGCTTGCGCGGGTCGTTGACGCCGAGCTTGCGCAGCGCGCGCGCTGCGGTGGCGACGAGCTTGAGCTCTTCGCGCGGCGGCTCGAAACGGAAGCGGATCACCGTGATCACGCCTTCGTCCGTCATGTGCTCGAAGAAGTCGTCGAACGCCTCGGTCGTGTAGAGGTAGCTCTCGCTGAAGATGTAGCTGCCCGACGACAACGCGGAGTAGGTGTCGGTGCCCGACATCTGCAGCAAGTCGAACTTCTTGCCCGAGCGGCGCAGGTAGCTGCGGCCTTCGGACTTCACCCATGTGACGCCAGGGCGGTCGTAGACGTTGTTCGTGTAGGCGCCGAACTTGCCGCGCACGAGGTCGATCGTGTCGCCGTTGATGTCGACGGCGGTGATCGTCTTCGCGCCGCACGCGAGGCCGGTCTCGATGTCGTTGCCGCCGCCCGGGCCGATGATCAGCGCGTTCGGATCCTTCACCAGCTGGTAGCCGAGGCCGTACCAGTGCTTCTTGTAGTCGAGTTCCTTCGCGTAGCCGCCGGACCAGATCTTGGTCGGCGCGTCGCCGTCCTGGAACACGTGCACTTCGGTGCGCGGCCCGGCTTGCGGCTCTTCGCGGTCCTTCTTCGCATTCTGCAGCGTGGGGGCCATCGGCAACGTGTCGATGCGGCACGTCGGGCTCCACACCGTCGAACGCAGGCTCGTGTCGAGCTGCGGATACTGCGGGTCCTGCGTCTTGCGCAGGTAGTCGGCCATGCCCTCGTAGAAGAGGTCCATGGTGCCGAGCATCTTGCTCTTGGCCGGTTCGATCGGCAGCAGGCGGTTCGTCGCGTCAGGGAACGCGGCGGACAACGGCCAGATCGCAATCGTCAACGCAGCCAGCAATCGTGCTGGCGACAGCAGCGGCGCACCGGAGCCGAGCAACGCCGCGAGGCCGGCGATGCCGCCCAGCGCCGCGAACAGATACAGGCAGCCCGGGCCGCCGAGCGGACGCACGAGCAGCACGAACAAGAAGCTGCCGACTGCGGAGCCGATCAGGTTCCAGAAGTAGGTGCGGTGCACGATCGCCGCGTGTTGCTGCAGCGCGATGGAGATCGCGAGGCCCGCGAACAGGAACGGCACGATCAGGTAGGCGTAGCGCAGGAACAGCAGCAGGTACTTCGAGCGGTCCTGTTCGATGTCGAGCGTGTCGAGCGGCGTGTGGCACAGGATCATGAACGCGCCGATCAACGACAGGCCGAACAGGCTGCAGCACACCGAGACCGCGCGCCGCGAGTCGCCGAACATGCGGCCGATGCCGGGGAACATGCCGAGCAGGCCGCCACCCGCGCCGAATCCGAGCAGCGTCACCGTGACGACCATGTAGGTCAGGTGGTGCCAGAGCATCACGCTGAAGAGGCGCGTCTGCAGCACCTGCACCGCGAGCGTCGCGGCCGAGATCAAGGCGACCGCGAGCAGGATGCCGCGGGTCGACTGCGGCGATTCGGAGTTCGTCATCGGGATTCGGCGCTGGAACTGCAGTGCAGGCTCGTTGTGCCGCGCGTGGCGCGGCGCGAAGGATGATGCTGACGTTCCGGTGGACCGTCAAGGCGACGGCGCGACACTGGCGCCGTGCATGGGAACGAAGACGCGATCATCGCGTGTAACGCTCCCGTTCGTGCGCGAAGACCGCGGACTCGAGCCGCTGCATCGCACGTGGATCGAGCGATTGGGTCGATGCTCGTGCGAGCAGCTCGCGCGGCGTCTCGCCGTCGAGCAGCAGCAGGCGCGCGCTGCGCAGTGCGGCCTCGAGCTCGCGGACGGACGCGGGCCGTTCGAGCTGGCGCCGGCGGCGGCGATACCAGACGAAGAGGGCGACCAATGCAATCGTAGTCGTCGTCTCGAGCGGGTTGATGACGACGGTGACACAGAAGCTGACGACCGCGTCGCCGATCGCCGCGAAGAGGGCTTCGCGCTGCTCCGCGCCGAATCCCGTGACGCCAGCCCACAGTGCCTCGAGCTCCTTTCGCAGATCGGCCAGGAAACCGTCCTCCGCGGAGGGCATGCCGTCCGCGTTCGCGGGCGTCGCATCGAGCGTGGTCCAGCCGCGGCCGGGCAGCCACGCCTCGACCCAGGCGTGCGCGTGCTTCTGTCGCACGACCAGCGAGCCGGTCGCCGCGTCGACTTCCTGCGCGAGGTAGCCGCCGACGATGCGACACGGGATTGCCTGCATGCGCAGCAAGAGGCACAACGACGTCGCGAAGTACTCGCAGTGGCCGCCGCCGGAGCCGAGCAGGAAGTCGTCGAGCGTGCGCGCCGCCGCGGGCGAGCCAGGCAACGCGTAGCGACGTTCGGCCGACAGCCAGTCGCGCGCGTGCTCGGCGCGCCGCTGCGGCGTCGCGTCTGCTGGCAGCGTGCGACGCAGTTCCTCTTCGATCGCGCGCAACGGGGTCGGCAACTGCTCTGGCGTCGCGGTCAACGCAGCGCGCGCAGCGGACGCGAGGTCGAACGCGCGCTGCGTGGTCTCCATGCGCAACGAGAACCGAACTTCGCGCGGGCCCTCACCGAAGTCGACCAATGCGATCACGCCGTCGGCCTTCGGGTCGACGAGCGCGCCTGCTGCATAGGTGATGTCGAACGAGCCGGTCTCCAACGGAAGGAACAGTCGGTTCGCGCTCGTGTCGAGCAGCGTCACCTGCACCTCGGGGCCGTCGCCGCGTGTGGGCGCACGATTCGTGCGCGAGCCTTCGTCGCGCGGCGCCGTGCGGAGCCATTGCGTCGCCGACGCGCCGGTCCAAGGACGATCGGTCGCGGTGCGCGAGCCAAAGTCGCGGATGCGGAACGGCTGCCATCCTGCGCCGTCGAAGTGCACGAACGTCGCGCCGCGCCAGTGCGTCGGCGCGTCGCCGTCCTTGGCCTTGATGCGCATCACGGGCGCGTCGCTCAGCGTCGGCGTCGTCGATCGGTCGATGCGCACCTGGTCCGCGAACGCGACGACCGGCGCGCCGCCGAAGTTCATCGAGTCGCCGAGCCATCCCTCGCGCTTGAAGTCGCGGGGCCACAACGCGAACACGATGCCGGTGGCCGCGAGCGCGAACACGCTCCGCGACAGCCCGTTCTCCAGCAGCGCGCGCACGGCGCCGCGCGGCGGTTCGCTGCCGCGCGGCAGGCACACGTGCAGCTGCAGCGCGAGCACGAGCAACGCCGCATACGCGAAGAACGCGATCGACCAGCCGAGGTCGCCGCAGAAGAAGCTCGTGACGAACGCGATGAGGAACGAGTTGAAGAACAGCAGGTCGGGTCGCTGCTTCTGCCCGAGGTTGTTCAGCAGGTGCACCTGGCACAGCGCCGACAGCAGGAGGCCGTCCTCGAGCATGTGCAGGAGTCCGCTCGTCACCGCGTCGTGAACGAGGAACGCGAACGACGCGAGCACGGCCGCATTCCACAGGCCGCGGTACCAAGCGTGTTCGTGGAATCGCGCGAGCAGCGGCGTCGCCGCGGTGCACGACCACAAGGCCCACAGCCACGGCGACGTGACGGTGCCCGTGAGCTGCACGAACGCGAGATCGAGCAACACGATGCCGAGGAACAGCCAGCGAAGGGCTTCAGGCATCGAAGCCTCCCGTCGCAGGAACGGCGGTGAGCGCAAGCGCGCGCTGCGACGCCGCGGGCGGCGCCTCGGCGTCGCGCGGCAGCGTGGTTGCCTTCGCAAGCCAGCGCAGCAGCGGCGCGGTGTCGGGGCGATCCGCGTCGAGCGCGAGGTCCGCGTCCTGGCTGCGAAGCCGCAGCGCCTGCCGCGTCTCCGCGGCGTCGAGCACGCAGCGCGTCGCCTGCGACAGCGCCGCTTCGAGCGTCGCTTCGTCGCAGCGACGGTCGAGCACGAGGTCGATGCCGTCGCCGCCGTGGCGTTCGTATTCCTTCACGATCGGCGAGCCGCGTCGCGCTGTCGCCTTCCAGTGGATCTGCCGCAGGCTGTCGCCGTCGCGCCAGTCGCGCAGTCCCGCGAGCGACTCTTCGTCGCCGCCGGGCGGCTTCGTGCCGTCGCCGCCGCGGCCGCGGGCGCCGTTTTCCTCCGGCGTCGGCGCGGGATAGGCGATCGCTTCGCCGCGGACCGCGACCTTCACGGTCGCCATGCACACGCCGAACGGATGCCGCGAGCAGATGCGCAGCTGTTCGATCGCGTGCACGCCGCGCGGCATGCCCTTCAACATCGCGTCGAGCACGTCGCCGTCCTTCGCGACCGCTGCCTCGGCGACGCACACCGACTTGCCCGCAGCCGAGGCGTAGACCAGCACGCCGTAGGCCTTCTTGCCGTTCTTCTTCGTGATGCGAATGCGCATCGGGTGCGGCGTGCCGTTCGCGGCGGGCGCCACGGAGACCAGCGTCGCCGTCGTTCCGCGCAAGTTGCGCCACGAGCCCGCGACGCCCACTGCGCCGAGCACGGCAAGGAACGACGTCAGCAGGAAGAAGAGGTTGGAGTACGGCGTCGCGAAGAACAGCAGCACGACGGCGGCGAAGAACAGGCCGCCCTTCGCCCCGAGTCCTGTCGGCGAGAGTCGCATCGGCTCACAGCGGCACAGGCGTCTTGGCGATCACTTCGCGCAGCATCGCGGCCGAGTTGCCGCCGCCGCGCACGAACATGCGATGCGCGAGAACCGGTTGCGCGAGCGCCTTGAGGTCGTCGGGGATCACGTAGTTGCGGCCGTCGAGCCACGCGCGAGCGCGCGCGGCCTTGAGCCACATCAACGCGGCGCGCGGGCTCGCGCCCAGCGCGACCTCGGTGTGCTCGCGCGTCGCGGCGACGACGCGCAGCACGTACTGCGCGACGGTCTCGTGGACCGTCACTGCCGCTGCGGCCGTTTGCGCTGCGAGCAGTTGCTCGCGCGTGATCACGGGCTCCACCGTGTGCAGCGCTGCCTCGGCGTCGCGGCCGGTGTAGAGCGCGAGCTCCTGCGCGCTGTCCGGGTAGCCGAGTTCGATGCGCACGAGGAAGCGGTCGAGCGCGGCCTCCGGCATCGGATAGGTGCCGTGGAACTCGATCGGGTTGCGCGTCGCGAAGACGTGGAACGGAGCGCCGAGGTCCATCGTGCGGCCTTCGAGCGACACCGTGCCGGACTCCATCGCCTCGAGCAGGCACGACAGCGTGCGCGGGCTCGTGCGGTTGATCTCGTCCGCGAGCACGAGGTTCGAGAACAGCGGGCCCTCGACGAACGTGAACTCGCGGTCCTTCTCGCGCCAGACCGCCGCGCCGAGGATGTCGCTCGGCATCAGGTCGTTGGTGAACTGGATGCGGCGGAAGCTGCAGTCGATGCTCGCGGCGATCGTGCGCGCGAGCAGCGTCTTGCCGATGCCAGGCTTGCCGTCGAGCAGCACGTGGCCGCGGGCTACGAGCGCGCAGAGGATCGCTTCGAATGCGTCCGCAGGAACGGCGACGACGTCGCGGACGGTGCGTTCCAGGGTCGTGCGCAGCGCCTTCGGCGCGAGTGCTGCAGTGCTCAATGCCAAGGCCAGGTTCCTCCGGGTCCTGGCTGTTTCGGCACGCGCGGTCGTCGGCGTGAGCCTTGGCTCGGATGCGACCTTGGCATCGGCCTCAGCGATCCGAGGCAGAACGCGGGCCTGCGGGGTCCCGGCGACTATCGCGCCGGGTCGTCCTCTTCTTCGTCGAGGTCTTCGTCGTCGAAGTCCTCTTCGTCCTCGTCGTCGCCGTCCTCCGACTCGTCCTCTTCGTCGAAGTCGAGGTCCTCCTCGAGCCCCTCGGCGAGGTCGTCCTCGAACGCGTCCGCCTCGGCGTCCTGCTCGGCCTGGTCTGCGGCCGGCTTGGTCGTCATCAGCTGGCGGAACAGTTCGTCGTCGCGCAGCGAGTCGAGGTCCGGCTCGTCGTGGAGCATGTCGCGGAAGCTCGCGTCGATGCCGCAGGCGATCGTGACTTCGTCGAGCGCGCGCTGGGACTCGCCGGCGAGCGCGAGGTAGCAGCCGAGGTTGAAGTGGCCGATCGCCGACTTCGCGTTGCGCGCGATCAGTTGCTCCATGCAACGGATCGCGCCGGGCAGGTCCTTCAGGCGCTTCCGGCACCACGCCTCGGTGAGGTCGAGCCACTCGAGGTCGTGGTCCTTCTCGCGCAGCGCGGCGATGTCGACGAGCGCCTCCTTGTGCCGCTTGAGGCCGACGAACGCGCGCACGCGCATCGTGACCGCCACTTCGTGCGCCTGCGGGTGCTGCAGCAGCGGCTCCAGCCGTTCCAGCGCTCGTTCCGGACAACGCAGGTCGAGCCATCCGTCGACTTCGGCGACGAGGCGCTGCAGGGGCTCCGGAATCTTGTCCACGCGAATGCCAGTGTGCTGCGCGCCTGTGCGAGGCGCAAGCAGACGGAGTTCAGGGCAGCGTTTCGTGGCCGCGCGCGCGCACCGGCACGATGCGCAGCAGTTGGCCGTCCTGCACGAGCGCCGCGTCGTCGGCGAGGTTCACGGTGGGGCACACGTGGCGCGGCACGAGCCGCAACAACGTGCCGATCGACGGCGCGGGGCCGCGTTCGACGAGCATCGGCAGGTGCTCTTCGCTCGGCTTCAGCGCGCGCAGGTGGAACGCTCCCATCGCGCGCGCGCACGGATTGCCCGCGGCGGCGTCGAGCGCCTTGCTGCCCGCGTCGACCGTGATGCGGTCGGGCGCCGGCGCGGACACGACGCGCGCTTGGACCTGCACCGCGCACGCGAAGCCGTCGATGCCGAGTTCGCCGCTGCGCGTGTCCCAGTAGACGACGGTGCCGGGGCTCACCGTGTGGTCGAACGCCGCGAACGGCTCGTAGGCGAGCGCGATCGGGAACGTCGGCGTGCCGCTGGTGACGAGCTCGCCGGGATTCGCGAACGTGCGCGCGAGCGCGACGAGTTCGGCGTAGACGGCGCGCGCCTTCTGTGTGCGCTCGACGAACGAGCCGTCGTGCAGATGCCCGTCGTAGCAATGCAGCCCGCGGAACGCGTCCTTCGCCGCCGCCGCGACCGCGCGCGCGCGATCGCCGTCCTGCAGCGGCATGCCCGTGCGCATGTAGCCCGGGTCGAGGTCGACGAACACGCCGAGCCCGCGTTCGCGGACGGCGCGCGCGTGCGTCTCGTCTTCGCTCAGCATCGAGACGCGGTGCTTCTCGAACTGGCGCTGCAGTTGCGCCACGCGATCGAGGTTGGCGCCGTGCTGCGCCATCGCGAACAGCACGTCGATCTCTCGGTCGCCGGCCTGCTGCATCAGCAGCGAGCACTCGCGCGTCGTCGCCGCCTTGAAGCGACGCACACCCGCTTCGAGCATCAACTCGAACACCTCGGGCACCTTGCACGTCTTCACGTGCGGCCGCCAGCGCGTCATCGCGCCGTCGAGGTAGTGGCGCATCGTCGCGAGGTTGTGGCGCACCGCATCGAGGTCGATCAGCAGCGTGGGCGTCTGGAGGTCTTCGAGGCGCATCGGTCCGCTCCGTTCAGGCGACGCCCGTCCGCGTGAAGAACGCGTCCATGCGCGCCAGGATCTCGCCGATCTCGCGGTTGAGGCGATGGTTGCCTTGCGGCACGACCCACAGCTCCTTGTCGGCGTGCGCGAGCTGCGCGAAGAACGCCTCGGACAACTGCGTCGGCACGAGTTCGTCGTGGGTGCCGTGCGCGAGGAACACGGGCATCGGCAGCTTCTTCGGCAGGCTGCGTTCGTCGTGGCGCGCGGCGTCTTCGAGCGCGCGTTCGTGCACGCGGAAGACCATGCCTTCGCTCGTCTGCATGCGGCCTTCGGCGTCGAGCCGCTGGCGCATGCGCGGCAGGAAGCCGAACGCGGGCGCGAGCAACGCGAGCGCGCGGACGTCGTTCGGTCGCGCCGCCGCGAGGTGCGCGGCGACGAGCGCGCCGAGGCTGGAGCCGACGAGGATCGACGGGCCCGCGAGGTCGAGCACGAGGCCGGCGTCGACGAGCAGTTCGGACATCGTGACTACGCCGATCGTGCCGGTGGACTCGCCGTGGCCGCGGAAGTCGAAGCGCGTGAACGCGCGGCCTTTGGCCTTCGCGTGCGCGAGGAGCGCCGTGCTCTTCTCGCCCGCGCGCACGGAGCCGAGCCCGTGCAGGAACACGTAGCCCGGGCTCTCTCCCGGGAACCGCTCGACCACCACGCGCTCGCCGTGCGCGGGCGCCAGCACCGTCGTGGTGGTCGGGGTCTGGCTCACACGCGTTCGATCGCGTCGATGCGGACCGTCACCGGGCCGGTCGGCGACGGGACTTCGCCCGTGTCGCCGATGCCGCGGCCGAGCAGGCCCTGCGCGATCGGAGCGCGGTAGTTGATCGTGTGGTCGTCGACGACGTCCCACGGACCGAGCACCGCGTAGGTGCGCGTCTTGCCCGACTCGACCTCGGTGTAGGTGATGCGGGTGCCGGGAGCGACCACGTCGTCGGGGATCTCCTGGTCCTCGATCAGCTTGGCCATGCGGATCGACTGGTCCATCTCGGTGGCGCGCGTCGTGAGGTTGCGCTGCTCCTCCATGGCCGATTCCCACTCGCTGTTCTCGCTGAGGTCGCCGAGCGCGGCGGCGGCGCCGATGGCCTTGCTGTTCGCGGGGATCTTCTCTTCGACGAGGATGCGGTACTCGTCCTTGATGCGCTTCATGCCCGCGATCGTGGTGAAGATCGCGTCCTCGCGCTCCCAGAACGGAACGTCGTCCTTCGCTGCGAGTTCCGGGAACTTGTCGGCGACCGCGCGCAGGATCAGGTTGCTGATCTCCGGCGGGAAGTCTTCGCCACCGCGCTCGCTGATGCCGAGGTAGCTGGCGAGGTCTTCCTTGCCGATCGACTCGAGCGAGCGGTGCAGGTAGCCGCGCTTGCCCGTGAGCAGGCTCGTGAGGCGCGACAGGAGGCGGCCCTGGAACACGTTGCCCTTGCGCTCGGCGGAGAGCACGCGCGCGAGGTGCATGAGCACGCGGCCGACCGTGACCGGATCCGGACGGTCGTCGCGCTTGTCGAACGTGCCGTCGGCGCAGGCGCGGCCGAGCAGGTAGGTCAGCAGCGGGTAGCGGCGCAGGTGCGGCACGACGCGGTCCCACAGGTCCAACAGGCGCTCGCCGCACTTCGCGTCGACGATGGATTGCACCACGTTCTCGAGCACCGAGTTCGGCACGTCGGGAAGGACCGCCAGCGTGCGGTCGACCCAGTGCTCGCCGATCGCCTCGGGCAACAGCTTCACCGCGTGTTCGCGCGAGAGCTGCGTGGCGAGACGGTCGATCGCGGCGGGGTGCAGTGCGCCGTCGGGTCCGACGAGCAGCGCGCGCAGTTCGACCGCGGCGGTCGTGCCCGTCTTCCGGCCGTGCTCCTCGAGGAACAGGATGCCGTCGAGGATGTGCGCGTGGTTGTCCTTCTTGTGGCCGAGGCTCTCCTCGACCGTCTTCTGCGCCACGTCGAGGATCTGGGCGCGGACTTCGTCGTCCTGGCCGCGCGCGAGGAAGTCGCGCAGCACCGCGATGCGGCCGCCGAGGTTGTTCTCGTGGCGCATCGCCGCGAGCGCCTCGTCGGCGAGGCCCACCGGCCGGTCGCGCAGCACGAAGCTCGGGCGCGTCGCGGTGCCTTCGGCCTTGAGCCACGGGTCCTTCGTCGCGGCGAGCTTGGCGCGCTTCCAGAAGCCGGCCCACGCCTTCTCCTCGACGACTGCGGGGATCAGCTCCTGCTTCAGCTGCGCGCTCGACACCGTGCCGCGGTAGAGCTTGGCGACGATGCGGATGAGTCGCGACGGGTCCTTCTCGGCGAACTCCTTGAGGTCCGCGAGGCGAAGCAGCTTCATCGCGCGGAGGTCTTCGTGGTCGAGCGGCTTGAAGCGGTCGATCACGGTGTCGAGCGGGAACGCTTCCTTGCGGCCCGAGGCGAACTGGATCGCGAGCTCGCGCGACTCCGGACGGAACTCGAGGACGACGCCTTCGCCCCAGCCGGCCTGGTGGTAGACGACGTGGCCCTTGGTGAAGCGGCGCAGGCGGTCGAATTCGAGCAGCGCTTGCGCGTTGGCGGCGGCGCCGTCGATGCCCGCGCGCTGGCGGATGGTCTCCCACCAGTTCTCCTCGGCGAAGCGCTGTTCGAGCATCGCCAGGAGGCGCTTGGCGAGCGCTTCGTTGTGGACGCCGCGCTTCACGACGCGGGTCGCGAGGTCGATCGCGGAGTCGAGGGCCGAAGCCGCTGCGAGCGCCTCGACCATCATGTTGGCAAGCGCGAACGCGCGGCCGGATTGGGCCTGGTCGCACAGGCTGTCGACGACCCCGAGGTACTGTTGGATCGCGTCAGGCTTGGGCGACTTGACCGCCTGCTCCCAGGCGGTTTCGAGCGAGTCGAGCTGCAGGGAACGTGCGAGGTGGACGACGTCGTGCGTCAAAGTCGGACTATCCAGAAGGCGGTTGGGCGGGCTGAGGGGCGGAGGAATCTAACGATCGGCCCGCAGCCACGGAAGCCTGCGCATGGGGAAGCGGAGAGCGTGTTCACGGCGGATGGCCCGCATTCGGCCGCGTGCGTTGTCGCGCTGGCTTGCGCGCAGATGCAACGGGCGGGTGGCAACGCGGAACGTCGCGATCCGAATGCGCGGCGCGAGCGTTGGCGCGATGGAGGTCGGATCCGAGGCTCCGACTCCTCGCGCACGGCAACGCCATGCGGCGTGCCGGGGGCCTCACGCGGGAGCGGCTGTGCCGCTCGCCGCGGAAGGGGGCGAGGACCGTGCGAGCGAACGAAGTCGCTGCCGCCGGTTCCTCTCTCGCCCCTGGATCACTCGGCGAGGCGAGCGATCAGCGTGTTCACGTCGGTCGTCGCGCAGGCTTCGTCGTAGGTCGCGAGCTGCACCTCGTCGAGCACCTCGTCCGGCGCGATCAGGATCACGTAGTACTCCTGTCCGTATTGGCGACGGAACGCGACGATCTTCGGGAGGATGGGGTTCTTGAGGTCCTCGGCCGCCTCGATCACGACGCTCTTGCCTTCGCGGCCGCGGCCGCGGAGCACGATCATCGGCGCGTAGGCCGCGACCTGCTTGTCTTGGATCGACACCTCGAAGTGGCGCGGCGTGTGGCTGTGCGCAACGCCGGCCTGGCCGAGGCGGTCGCACACACTCTGCTCGAGGCCGCTGCCCAGCGGGCGGCCGCCGCAGCGGCCGTAGCCGTGGCCGCGCCCGGCGCCGTGCACGCCGAGGACGTCGTCCTCGTCTTCCATCATCGGCAGGCCGCGCGGGATGTAGGCCGGCGGTTGCGGGCGGGCCTGCGGCTTCTGGGCCTGAGCGCGAGGTTGGGGCGCCGGCTGCGCCTTGGCGGGGACTGGCTTGCGGGGGGTGGTCTTCTCGTCCTTCTTCGTCTTCTCGGCTGCCGGGGTGCGCGTGGCGCTCGTCGGCTTGGTCGGGCTCTTCGTCTTCGGCTTGCGGGTGGACTTGCTGGGGGTCTTGGTGGGCATGTTAGCTCGGCAGTCCTAGGTGGTTCTCCAGAGCCGACTTACGCCCGGATGTCCCTGCCGATGTGGCGGGCGGGCCGGGCGCGACGTCGATCCTGGGGACCGGAGTCTCTTGGTCCGAACCCCCTCCGCGGAGATTCGAGCGAGCATTCTAGCGCGCGTTGCCAAGGCGGGAAGGCCCCCGGACGAGGTCGTTCTGGCGGTTCCGACGCAGCGGGCGATGGCGGTCGAGCGCACATCCGCCGCGCGGCGCGAGGTCGCTTCGCATGCGTGGGTTTCGTGCCTCAAGAAGGGCTCTCCGGACCGTCGATCCAGCCCTGTCTAGCACGCGGACAAAGGGATGGACGACATACGGCTCGGCTCGATCTTGCTCGAGAGCAAGGTCATCAGTGAATCGGACCTCGAGAAGTGTCTCGAGGTCCAGGCCCTCACGGGGAACACCCGCACCGTGGGGCAGATCCTGCTCGAACAGGGCCGCATCGATCGCGCGACGCTCGATCGACTCGTGCAGTTGCAGGAGGCCCGTCGCGCCGAGCGCGATGCGAAGGCGCCGGAAGCTGCGGAGATCGAGAGCGAGAGCCTGCTCGAGTCCGCGGCGCGCTCGGGCGCGCGTGAACTCGTCATCAGCGAAGGCCGGCCGATCATGGTCCGCCATGCCGCGAGCTGGCGCGCGTTGACGACGGAGCCCGTCCGCAGCCCCGAGGTCTGGGACTTCGTCCGTCGCGAGATGGGCGTCGCCGTGCTCGAAGAGCTGGCGGAGCGCCAGTTCGTCGTGCGCGACCTCGCGCGACCCGGTGTCTGCCGCGGACGTATCACCGCGATGCGCCACACGGACGGTGTCGCCGTGATGGCGGAGCTGCTGCCCGAAGCCGTTCCTGTGACCGCGGATCTCGGCGTGCCCGACGCGGTGTCGAGCCTGCTCGCGAACTCGCGCGGCCTCGTGCTGTTCGTCGGCGAACGCGGCGAAGGTCGCAGCGAACTGCTCGCGAGCGTGCTCGCGGCGATGGCGAAGGAACCCGGCCGCTACGTCGTCGCGCTGGACGACGCGCTCGACGCGCCGGTGCCGCAAGGCGGCGCGTTGGTCGCGCGGCGCCGCGTCGGCGAGCACGCCACGGATTACGCGTCGGGCCTGCGCACCACGTTGCGCGAGGACCCGGATGCGATCCTGCTCGGCTGCCTCGACGACACCGATACGTTCGACCTCGCGGTCCGCGCCGCCGAGGGCGGTCGCCTCGTGGTCGGATGGATGAACGCGCGCTCCGTCGTGGGCTGCCTGCAGCGCGCGCTGCGGCACTACTCGGAGGTCGACGCGCAACGCGTGCGCCAGAGCCTCGCCAACGTGCTTCGCGCGGTCTGCGTCCGGCACATGGTGCCGAGCAAGGACGGCGAGCGCATGGTCGCGGCCGTCGAGTGGATCGCGTTCGACGAAGCCGCGCGCGACGTGCTGCGCCACGGCGACCTCGACAACCTCGCGATGCTCATGCGCGCCGAGGGCAACGCGAACGGATCCTCGCTCGACCAGTGCCTGTGCCGCCTCACGAAGGACGGCACGGTGCGCCTCGAGGACGCCTACGCGCGCGCCGAGGACAAGGCGTGGTTGCTCGACCGCACGCAGGCCGTAGTCGGCCAAGGGGTGACGCTGTGATGGACGCCAAGGAACTCGAACGGATGCTCGCGTCGATGGCGCGCGCAGGAGCGTCGTCGTTGCACTTGCTGCCGGGTCGCCCGCCGTGCGTTCGCGTGCAGCGTCGCTTCGTGCAGTCGGAGCACGCAGTCGTGGAGCCTGCGGAGATCGACGCGCTGCTCGCGGACCTGTTGTTCGACGACCATCGCGAACGCCTGCGTCAGCACGGCGAAGTCGACGTGCTCTACGTTGCGCGAACGGGTCAGCGCTTCCGCACCACGGTCCTGCGCCAGGAGCAGGGGCTCGCGATGTTGATGCGGCCGATTCCGGAGGCGCCGCCGCAGTTGCAGGACCTGCAGTTGCCGCAGCAGGTCGCGGCGTTGGCCGAGTTGCAGAGCGGCCTCGTGCTCGTCGCCGGATCGTTCGGCTCGGGCAAGAGCGCGACGCTCGCGGCGCTCGTCGACGCGTTCAATCGCACGACCTCGCGCCACGTCGTGACCGTCGAGGACCCGATCGAGTATCTGCACCCGCAAGGCCGTGCGCTGTTGCACCAACGCGAAGTCGGGGCCCACGTTCGCGACTCCGCCACAGGCGTCCGTCAGGCAATGCGGCTCGGCGCCGAGGTCGTGTTCGTCAGCGAGATCCGCGACGCGGACACGCTCGAGGCGGCGCTCGACGCAGCGGAGAGCGGTTGCCTCGTGTTCGCCGGTTTCGACGCGAGCTCGGTCGTGAGCGCGTGCACGGAGCTCGAGAAGCTCGTGCCGCAGGATCGCCGCGAAGGCATCCGTGCGCGCTTCGCCGCCGTGATGCGAGCCGTGACGGCGCAGACGCTGTTGCCGTGCGCGCACCAGCAGGGCCGTGTGCCGATGGTCGAAGTGCTCATCGAGAACTCGGCCGTGCAGTCGGCGCTGCGCGAAGGCCGCGCAGACGACCTGCCCGCGATCATGCATCGGTGCCGTGGCCTCGGCATGCAGACCGTCGACAGCGCGCTGCGCGGCTTGCTGGCGCGCCATCTCGTCACGCCCGAGGAGGCGATGCAGCACGCAGTGCACCGCGACCAGGTGATGACGCGGCCGATGGCCGGTGTCGGCGCGCCGGGGCGCGCGCACTGAGGCGAGAGCGGCTGCGGTCAGCCCGCGGCCGCGTCGTCGTCGAGGTCGAGCCCGCGCTCTTCCTCTTCGCTGATGCCTTCGCCGAAGTTGGAGCCGAGGTAGATGCGGCGGACCTGTTCGTCCGCGACGATCGTGTGCGGCTCGCCTTCCGCGAACACCTTGCCCTTCGCGATGATGTAGGCGCGGTCGGTGATGCGCAGCGTCTCGATCACGCTGTGGTCGGTGATGAGGATCGCGATGCCGCGTTCCGACAACGCCGCGAGGATGCGCTGGATCTCCTCGACCGTGATCGGGTCGACGCCTGCGAACGGCTCGTCGAGCAGCAGCAGGCGCGGCTCGGTCGCGAGCGCGCGCGCGATCTCCAGGCGGCGACGCTCGCCGCCGGAGAGCTGTTCACCGAACGACTCGACGAGGTGGCCGAGTTGCAGGTCCTCGATGAGTTCCTGCGCGCGTTGCTCGCGCTGCGCCCGCTTCATGCCGCGAGCCTCGAGCACGCATGCGACGTTGTCGAACACCGTCATGCGTCGGAACACCGACGCTTCCTGGCTGAGGTAGCCGAGGCCGAGTCGCGCGCGGCGGTACATCGGCAGGCGCGTGATGTCCTTGCCGAGGAACGTCACCTTGCCGGCGTCGGGCTGCACCATGCCGACGACCATGCGGAAGCTCGTCGTCTTGCCGGCGCCGTTGGGGCCGAGCAGTCCGACGATCTCGCCTTCGCCGACGCGGATCGACACCTTGTCGACGACGCGGCGGCCGCGATACGCCTTGACGAGCCCTTCGGTCTGCAGGATCGGCGCGGTCACGGATGCCTCAGCGGATCGGGGAAAGGCGCGGGAACGGCCAGCGGTAGAAGATCAGCAGCGCGCGGCCGCGGATGTGCTCGCGCTTCACGAAGCCGTGCCATGCCTCGGGCGGCTGCCACGCCTGCTGGCCCTCGGCTTTCGTCGGCGGCTCGATCGTGAACTCGCCGGTCTTCTCGTCGACTTGCGCGCGACCCTTCAGCGCGTGGATCTCGCCGAACTCGTCGATCATCGCGAGCGCGTCCTTGCTGCGGATGACGATCGGCGTCTCGTCGCGGTCGCGCTGCATCGACGCGGGCATCGGCCGCTTGTTGCCGCGCAGCACGCGCGCGCCCTCGGCCTCGAGCTTCTTCGCCTCGTCTGGATGCACGACGGTGCCGTCCGCGAGCCTGCCGATGTCGATGGAGGTCCAACCGCGCGAGTCGATCGACTGCAGCGTGTTGTCGCCCATCATGAAGAACTTGCCTTCCGGGATCGCGATGAGGTCCTGCGCGTAGGGGAAGCCGCGCTTCGTGTAGTGCAGGTCGCGGTCGATGCGCAGGCCTTCGATCTGCACCTTGCCGCTGCCGCGCAGGCGCAGTTGCGGCGCCGCGGCGTGGTCGCCGGTCGCGCCCGTGCCGCCGCCCTGGATCTCGCAGCCTTCGCGGCAGTCGTGGCTCGACACGTCGAAGCGCTGCGCCACCGCGCCGTCGCGCCACGCGATCAGTTCGTCGTCGAGGTGCGCGAATGCGACCTCGGTCGCGACGCCGGGCGGCAGTTCGAACACGAAGCTCGGCGACTCGATCGCCGCTTCGGCCCCGCGCTGTGCGGTGAGCTTGGCCTTGCCGCCTTGCACGACGAGCGCGTAGGTCGTCATCGGCTGGCCCGGGCGGCGCACCTCGACCTCGAGCGCGAGCTCGTCGACGGTCTTCTCGGGGCGCACCGACGCGGCGATGCGCGCGTCCGGCACGATCTCGCACTCGCGCATGCCCGCCTTCTCGCGGATCGCCTGCGCCGTGCTCGTCGGGTAGCCGTCCCACACGCGGTCGACGAAGCCGCCGTCCACGTTGTCCTTGAACTGCAGCTTGTAGACGCGGCCCGCGACCGGCTCGAGCGCGCACGTGAACGAGCCGAGCTCCGCGCCTTCGGTCCACGCCTGGTTCGGCGTGCCGTAGAGCATGCCGCCGAGCCCCTTCTGGCCCTCGTGCAGCAGCTGGCGCGCGGGGTAGACCTCCTTCCAGAGGCCTTCTTGGATCCGCTCGGGCTTGCGCAGCGGCTCGTAGGCGCGCTTCTGGCCGTCGAGCGTCACGCGGTAGAGGTTGCCGCCGCCGATGTAGAGCGTCTCGCCGGGCAGTCCGACGAGGCGCTTCACGTAGTTCTGGTTCTGCTGCAGCGGGTAGCCGAACACCGTGACGTCCCAGCGCTGCGGCTCGCGGATCGCGGGCGTCAGCTTGTCGACGAGCAGGCGGTCGTAGATGCCCGCTTCGCTGCTGCCCATCAACGTCGGCTGCATCGACGACGTCGGGATCTGGAACGCCTCGAGGCAGAACCACTTCAGCAGCACGGCGCCGAGGATCGCGACGCCGAAGGCTTCGAGGTTGTAGCGGATCGGCCCGATGCGGGGCTTCAGCTTGGTCTTCGGCTGCGAGGCCGACTTGGCGGCCTGGATCGCGGCTTGTTCGACCGCGGTGCGCGCTGCGAGGATCGGATCCGTCATCGTGTGTTCCGGATGGGGTCGTGCGATCAGTCTTCGTCGCTGCTGCGCAGCACCGACAAGAAGGCCTCTTGCGGGATCTCGACGCTGCCGACCATGCGCATGCGCTTCTTGCCTTCCTTCTGCTTCTCGAGCAGCTTGCGCTTGCGGCTGATGTCGCCGCCGTAGCACTTGGCGGTCACGTCCTTGCGCATCGCCGCGATGTTCTCGCGCGCGATGAACTTGCCGCCGATCGCCGCCTGCAGCGCGACCTCGAACTGGTGGCGCGGGATCTCCTTGCGCAGTTGCTTGAGGATCTTGCGGCCGCGGCTCTCGGACTGGTCCTTGTGGCAGAGGAACGACAGCGCATCGACTTCGTCGCCGGCGACGAGGATGCGCACCTTCACGAGCTCGCTCGGCTCGAAGCCTTCGACCTCGTAGTCCATCGTGCCGTAGCCGCGCGTCGCGGACTTCAGGTGGTCGTGGAAGTCGAAGATGATCTCCGCGAACGGGATGCGGAAGCCGATCATCACGCGCTCGCGGCCGTAGTAGTCCGTGCGCACATACTGGCCGCGGCGGTCGGTGCAGATCTTCATCACCGCGCCGATGAACTCGGCGGGGACGACGACGTTGACGCGCGTGATCGGCTCGAGGTATTCGGCGATGAGCGATCCGTCGGGCAGTTCGCTCGGAGAACGGATCTCCTTCTCCTCGCCGTTCGTCAGCCGGATGCGGTAGCGCACCGTCGGCGCCGTCTGCACGAGGTCGATGTCTTCCTCGCGCTCGAGGCGCTGCTGGATGACCTCCATGTGCAGGAGTCCGAGGAAGCCGCAGCGGAAGCCGAAGCCGAGCGCGTCGCTCGTCTCGGGCTCGAACGTGAACGAGCTGTCGTTGAGGCGCAGCTTCTCGAGCGCCTTGCGCAGGTTCTCGAACTCGCTCGGAATCGTGGGATAGAAGCCGCAGAACACCATCGGCTTCGGCTGGCGGAAGCCCGGCAGCGCCTGGTTGCGCAGCCGCTCGTCCTCGTGCGTCACCGTGTCGCCGATGACGACGTCCTGCAGCTTCTTGATGTTGGCGACGATGTAGCCCACCTCGCCCGCGTGCAGTTCCTCCACGGCCTGCATGTCGGGTTTGAGCTTGCCGACCTCCATGACCTCGTAGTGCGTCATGGTGCCGCACATGCGGATCATTTCGGCCTTCTTGACCGTGCCGTGGAACACGCGCACGTAGATCACGACGCCGCGGTAGTCGTTGTAGACCGCGTCGAAGATCAGCGCCTGCAGGTGGCCCTTCGGGTCGCCGGTCGGCGCGGGGATCTTGGCGACGATCGCCTCGAGCACCTTGTCGACGTTGAGGCCGGTCTTCGCCGAGACGGGGATCGCGTCCTCGGCCGGGATGCAGATCGCGTCCTCGATCTCGGTCGCGACCTGCTCCGGGCGCGCGTGCGGCAGGTCCATCTTGTTGAGGACCGGCAGCACCGTCAGGTTGGCCTGCTCCGCGAGGTGTGCGTTCACGACCGTCTGTGCCTCGACGCCCTGCGACGCGTCGACCAGCAGCAAGGCACCTTCGCACGCTTGCAGCGACTTGAGCACCTCGTAGTTGAAGTCGACGTGCCCGGGCGTGTCGATCAGGTTGAGCTGGTAGGTCTTCCCGTCGTTGGCCTTGTAGTTCATGGCCACGGCGCGCGCCTTGATCGTGATGCCGCGCTCGCGCTCGAGCTCCATGTCGTCGAGGAGCTGCGCCTTCATCTGCCGCTTCTCGACGGTGCCGGTCAGCTCGACCAGGCGGTCGGCGAGCGTGGACTTCCCGTGGTCCACGTGGGCGATGATGCTGAAGTTGCGGATCAGGCGGGTGTCGGTCACGGGTGGATACGGATGCGGTCGGGCGGTGCGGGAACGGAGCAGTGTCCGGATGCAGGGCGGGGGATGCCAGCATCCAGGGGGCGAACAGGGTAGCGACGGGGTGGGGGGAGCGGCAGGGGGCGGGTGGGGCGAAGTCATCGGCGGCCGGCGATCGCTGCTGGCCGACTTGCCTGAAGGTCGGATCGGCTAGGGGGTGGGGAAGTGCTGGCGCGACGGGTGTGTGGATGACGAACGCGATCCTCATGGAGCGCATGTGCGAGTTGATGCCGCTGCCGCGGTGCGGGCGGTGGTATGGTAGCTACGGAGACGGTCAATGCGGCGAGGATGGAGGCTCCGGCGGCTGCGGACAGGCGGCGGCTGGATTCACGTGGCCGCGCGTGCGGGGCATCGTGCGCTTGGTGGTCCGAGACCCCTCCTTTGACCTGCCACGCGAAGATCGATCTGCAGGCCAGCGGGAGCGGAGCATCATCCTCGTCAACGATCTGCCGCGTAGCTTGCCCATTCTTGGCGTCGGCAGGCCCAGGCTGCCGACCGGACCAAGCGCCAGGGCGCTTCATGGCGGTCCTCTCCGGCTTGTGAGAGAGTGCCGATCGACGCGACCGGCCGGCTGTCCCTCAGCGGAAGGGCGCGGACCTGCACGACACCACGATCCTCATCCAGGCAACGGAGCACACACATGAAGACGCGAGCCCTGTTCCATCTTCTGCGGCTGACACTCGCGGCAGCGGTTCCATTTCATGCCCTGGCATCCGCCCAGGACCTCAAGGTGGACAGGACGCAACTTCCTATCCAGGAACCTGATCTGCCGAAATCTACGGTCTTCGATGCGCGTGACGCCAAGTCGCCGCAGCGGTTCGAAGTCAAGGCACCCGCGGGCGCGCCTAATGTCATCGTCATACTCATCGATGACATGGGGTTTGGTCAACCAAGCCCTTTTGGTGGGCCAGTGCGCATGCCTACAGCGGATCGTTTGGCACACCAGGGGCTTCGCTTCAACCAGTTTCACACCACGGCCGTCTGCTCGGCGAGCAGGGCAGCTCTGCTGACCGGACGTAACCACCATATGAACAATATGGGTGGTACCGCAGAAACCTCGACTGCAAATCCCGGCATGACGGGTTCCCGTCCGCAAAACGTCGGCCCTCTGGCCGAGACGCTTCGCCTCAACGGGTACAGCACATCATACTTCGGCAAGAACCACGAAGTTGCGCCATGGGAGCTGAGCCCCTCCGGGCCAACGGACCGCTGGCCGACTCGCTCGGGATTCGACAAGTTCTACGGATTCATCGGCGGGGAAGCCGACCAGTGGTCGCCGACATTGTTTGATGGCATGACCCGGATACCGACGCCGCGCACCCCGGGCTATAACTTCATGACCGACATGACGGATCAGGCGATCCGCTGGATGCGATTCCAGAAGTCGATGACGCCGGACAAGCCATTCTTCATGTACTTCGCGCCGGGCGCGACGCACGCCCCGCACCACGTGCCGGAAGAGTGGATCGCCAAGAACAGGGGTCGATTTGACGCCGGCTGGGACAGGCTGAGGGAGCAGACCCTCGCGCGCCAGATCGAATTGGGAGTCGTTCCCCAGGGGACGAAGCTGGCTCCGAAGCCCGCGGCCATCCGGGATTGGGACACGCTCAGCGCGGACGAGAAGAAACTCTTTGCGCGCCAGATGGAGGTCTTCTCGGCATTCGGTGAGTACGCCGACAGCGAGATCGGCCGGCTGATGGATGCCTTGGGCGCGATCGACCAGTTCGACAACACGATCGTCTTCTACGTGTTGGGCGACAACGGCTCGAGCCCAGAGGGTCATACGAACGGCTTGAGCAATGAAATGACCTTCTACAACGGGGTGACGGAGACTGTGCCCCAGATGCTCGAGCGGTACGACGATTGGGGAGGACCGAGAACCTACCCGCACTTCGCAGCCGGCTGGGGGATTGCAGGCAACGCTCCGTTCGCGTGGGGCAAGCAGATTGCTTCCGACTACGGCGGCACCAGGAACGGATTGGTGGTTTCCTGGCCAAAGGGATTCAAGGCAAGGAACCAGATTCGGTCGCAGTGGCACCATGTGATCGACATAGCCCCGACGATTCTCAAGGCGGCGGGGCTCCCCGAGCCCAAGAGCGTCAATGGTGTCGTACAGGAGCCGATTCAGGGCGTGAGCATGCTGTATGCTTTCGACGATCCAGGTGCGGCTGACAGGCACACGACCCAGTACTTCGAGATCGCTGGCAACCGGGCCATCTACGACGGCGGGTGGTTCGCACGAGTGATTCATAGGGCCCCGTGGGAGGCCAAGCCGCGCAATCCGCTCCTCGAAGACAAGTGGGAACTCTTCGACACGCGCAGCGACTTCAATCTCACGAACGACCTCGCTGCTGCGAATCCCCAGAAGCTCAAGGAGCTGCAGGATGTGTTCCTGCGCGAAGCGACAATCAATCGCGCATTGCCGATCGACGACAGGAGCTTCGAGAGGCAGAACGCCACGATCGCCGGCCGCCCCGAACTTTTGGGGAGTCGCACATCGATCACGCTCTGGCCAGGGATGACCGGAATGAGCGAAAACGTCTTCGTCAACATGAAGAACCGCTCGTACTCGATCACGGCGGATATCGATGTCCCCGAAAGGGGGGCAGAGGGTGTCATCCTGTGCCAGGGCGGCCACATCGGAGGCTGGAGCTTCTATCTCAAGGACAGTAAGCCGATGTTCGTCTACAACTTCATATCCCTGGAGGAAACCAAGATCGCGGCATCCGAGGCTCTGATGCCGGGCAAGCACACCGTGCGCGTGAACTTCGAGTATGACGGAGGTGGCCTCGCGAAGGGCGGCACGTTCTCAATGTTTGTCGACGGCAAATCGAGCGCGAAAGGTCGGATTGAGCGCACCCAGTCCTTGGTGTTCTCGGCGGATGAAACAGCGGGCGTGGGTGTTGACGAAGCCACAACCGTCACGACCGACTACAAGCAATACGACAATGCCTTCACCGGGAGCATCCTCAAGGTGATCTTGGACGTGATGCCCATAGGTGAGGCGACAAAAATGGGCAATTGACGCGGGGGGGGGCTGATCGACCGGCCAAGGGCCTGCGGACGACAGCTTTGACGAGAATGGCAGCGTCAAGTTCCTCGCGCGCAGCCCATGGCCCAGGTTTTGACGCATTTGCTAGAAGTGGCTTCCCAGTGCATCCGCGGCTGTGGCTGGCCCCCGAGCCCGATGGCTGCGTCGCGACTTCGACTTGGAATCCACGAATTCCGCTGCGAAGTCACTGCTTGCCCTCGAGCTTGTTGGTCCGGCCTCGCTCGCAGGCCATTTGTGGAACCACTCCTACCGTCCTTCACGTGATCCCGCGCATCCGTCTCGCCTACCTTGCCATCCTCATCTCGATACTCGTGTCCGCTTGCGCCAACGTGATGACCCCTCGCGGGGACCTCGATCGAGTTGCGGCCTCGACGACGCAAGCCGTCGTCGTCACGGCGGAGTCCGGCCATCCGTTCCGCGCGCGCGTCGCTGCGTTCGAGCGCGCGGACAACGGCTGGCGCGAAGCGTTGCCGGCGATGCGCGCCGTCGTTGGGCGCAGCGGCATCGTGAACGGCGACGCGAAGCGCGAAGGCGACGGTGGCACGCCTTCGGGCGTGCATCGCGTCGAACTCGCGTTCGGCTACGAAGCGAAGGTCGCGACCGGCCTCGCCTTCCGGCAGGCGACCGCGGACGATTGGTGGATCGACGAGCCGAAGTCGCCTTCCTACAACCGCTGGGTGACGGGCAAGCCGCAGGTCTCGGCCGAGGCGATGCGGCGCGACGACGACCAATACGAAGTCGGCTGCGTGCTGGAGTGGAACACGAAGGAGCCGGTGCCGGGCCGCGGCAGCGCGATCTTCTTCCACGTCTGGAAGGATCCCGACACGTCGACGTCCGGTTGCGTCGCGGTCAGCGAGTCCGACGCGCGCGCGCTGCTCGCGTGGCTCGACCGGTCGCGTTCGCCGGTGTTCGTCGTATGCGAGCCGACTCCGCCGTGATGGACAGTCGCGAGCAGCGGACGTTGTCGTTGCCGTTCTGAGCGCCCGCGCCCATCCTGCGCGTCCCATGAGCGAGCGGCAGATCCTGCTGGCGGTCGGCACGAGGCCCGAAGCGATCAAGCTCGCGCCGGTCGCGCTCGCGTTGCGTGGTGAGCCTTGGGCTTCGGTACGCGTGCTGTCGACGTCGCAGCACCGCCACCTCGTGCAGCCTGCGCTCGCGTCGTTCGGGCTCTCGGTCGACCGCGACCTCGACCTCGTGCGGCGCGGCCAGTCGCTCGCCACGTTGTGCGGCAGCCTGATGCTCGCGCTCGATCCCGCGATCGTGCAGGAACGGCCCGATCTCGCGATCGTGCAGGGCGACACGATGACGGCGTTCGCGGTCGCGCTGACGTGCGCGCTGCATCGCATCCCCGTCGCGCACGTCGAAGCGGGCCTGCGCAGCGGCGACCGGACGCAGCCGTTCCCCGAAGAGTTCTCGCGCGAGCTCGTGAGCCGCGCCGCCGCGAGGCACTACGCGCCGACCGAGCAGGCGAGGCAGAACCTGCTGCGCGAAGGCATCCAGGACAGTTCGATCGCAGTCGTCGGCAACACCGTCGTCGACGCGCTGCGGTTGCAAGAAGGCGCCGTCGACGCGAGCGCGTTCGCGCCGGGCGACGGTCGGCGACTCGTCGTCGTCACCGCGCACCGTCGCGAGAACTTCGGCGAACCGCTGCGCCGCGTGTGCCGCGCGGTGCGACGTCTCGCGGATCGCGACGACGTCGCGGTGCTGTTCCCGCTGCATCCCAATCCCGATGCGCGCAGCACAGCGGAGCAGGAGCTCGGCGGCCATCGCCACGTGCGGCTCGTCGAGCCGTTGGACTACCCGCACATGGTCGCCGCGTTGCGCGCGTGCGCGTTCGTGATGACGGACAGCGGGGGGCTGCAAGAAGAAGCGCCGACGCTCGGCAAGCCCGTGCTCGTGCTGCGCAACGTGACCGAGCGGCCAGAAGGCGTCGCGTGCGGCGCGGCGCGGCTCGTGGGCACCGACGAGGCGCGCATCGTCGCGGCGGCCGCGAGCCTGCTCGACGACAGCGCCGTCTACGCCGAGATGGCGCAGGTGCGCCATCCCTACGGCACGGGCGACGCGGCGGAGAAGATCGCCATCGACCTTCGCCGTCGGTTCGCGATCGGCTGAGGGCACGCATCGGCGCGGTTCCGCTCGCATGCGCGAGTGGCGAGCGCAGCTCTCGCATCGGCGAAGTGCCATTCGCGCGCGCCCGCCGCTAGCCTCTTCGCCTTCGTGCGAGAACATCCGCTCCTCCAGAAGCTCGGCGTGGCCGTGCGATCGCTGCGCAGCGATCGCGGGTGGAGTCGTCGGGAGCTCGCGGAACGCACCGGCATGAGCGAGCGGTTCCTCGCCGACGTCGAGCAAGGCGAAGCCAACCCGTCGCTGCTCAAGCTGCAGGCGCTGGCGGACGCGTTCGAGTTGCCGCTCGTCGAGTTGCTCGGGCGCGAGTTCGTCGAGCGCGGCGACAAGCCGCGGCCGCGGCACGTCGCGCTGCTGGGCCTGCGCGGCGCGGGCAAGAGCACGATCGGCCCGCGCCTCGCGCAGCGACTCGGGCTGCCGTTCGTCGAGCTCGACACGCGCATCGAGGCGGCGACTGGGTTGCGCCTGTCGGAACTGTTCGTCATGCACGGCGAGTCCTACTACCGGCAGGCGGAGCGCATGGCGCTCGAGCAACTGCTCGCGATGGACGCGCCGTGCGTGCTCGCGGTCGGCGGCGGCGTCGTGACGGAGCCTGCGTCGTTCGCGGCGCTGCGCAGCCGCACGACGACGGTGTGGTTGCGCGCGGATCCCAAGGACCACTGGCAGCGCGTGCTCAACCAGGGCGACACGCGGCCGATGGCCGACAACGAACGCGCGTTCGCGGACCTGCGCCGCATCCTCGCCGAGCGCGAGCCCTACTACCGGCTCGCCGACCTCGTCGTCGACACTTCGGGGCGCAGCGTCGACGAAGTGGTCGAACTCGTGGCGCAAGGCGTCGCCGCGCGCGCCGCGGGCTGAGTCGCAGCCCCGTCCTGCGTCCGGTCCGATCGATCGGCGTGCGCGGTGGATCCAGGCGCGCGTCCGCGGCGAAGATGCGCCCGCCGCCGCGCGCCCTCCGCACGGGGCGAACCCTCTCGCCGAATCCAAGCCCGTGCCGAGCCAACGCGTCCCCGAGATCCGAGTCCAGACCGTCGCCGACCTGCCCGTGCGCGAGGACGGTGACTACGTCCTTTACTGGATGATCGCGCAGCGGCGGCGTCGCGCGAACTTCTCGCTGCAGCGCGCGATCGAGTGGTGCGAGAAGCTGAAGAAGCCGCTCGTCGTGCTCGAGCCGCTGCGCTGCGACTACCGCTGGGCCAGCGACCGCATGCATCGCTTCGTGATCGACGGCATGCGCGACAATGCGGCGGACTTCGCCGAGGCAGGCGTCGCCTACCACCCCTACGTCGAGCCGCAGAAGGGCAAGGGCAAGGGGCTGCTCGCCGCGTTGGAGAAGCGCGCATGCGTCGTCGTGACCGACGAGTACCCATGCTTCTTCCTGCCGCAGATGGTGCGCAGCGCCGCCGCGCGCGCGGCCGTTCGCATGGAGCAGGTCGACAGCAACGGGCTGTTGCCGCTGCGCGCGGCAGACAAGGTCTTCGGCCGCGCGTTCGACTTCCGTCGCTTCCTGCAGCGCGCGCTGCCGTCGCGGTTGTCGGAGTTCCCCGTCGGCGACCCGCTGCGTTCCGGGATCGGCGCGGGCGGCGCCGTGCCCGCCGACGTTCTCAAGAAGTGGCCGCGCGCCAGCGACGCGCTGTTGAACGGTGACAAGAACGCGCTCGCCACGTTGCCGATCGACCACGACGTCGAGCCGGTCGCGAACGTGCCCGGCGGCTACGTCGCCGGTGGCGACTGCCTGCGCCGTTTCCTCGCCGACAAGCTCGCGCGTTACGGCGACCGCAGCCATCCCGCAGCCGATGCGGCGAGCGGGCTCTCGCCGTACCTGCACTTCGGCCACGTCTCCGTGCATCAGGTGTTCGCCGGCGTCGCCAAGCGCGAGGAGTGGACGACCGCCAAGATGCGCGAGAAGGTCGACGGCGCGCGCGGCTGGTACGGGATGAGCGAGGCGGCGGACGGTTTCCTCGACGAGCTCGTCACGTGGCGCGAGCTCGGCTTCAACATGGACTGGCAGAGCCCCGACTACGCCGACTACGAGTCGCTGCCGGAGTGGGCCAAGGCCACGCTCAACAAGCACGCGACGGACCCGCGCGAGCACACCTACACGCTGGACCAGTTCGCGACCGCGAGCACGCACGACGAACTCTGGAACGCCGCGCAGCGCCAGCTCGTGCGCGAAGGCACGGTGCAGAACTACCTGCGCATGCTGTGGGGCAAGAAGGTGCTCGAGTGGTCGCGCACGCCCGAGGAAGCGTGGGCGATCCTCGTCGAACTCAACAACCGCTACGCGCTCGACGGCCGCGACCCCAACTCCTACTCCGGCATCGGCTGGGTGTTCGGCCGCTACGACCGGCCGTGGGCGCCCGAGCGCAGCGTCTACGGCGTGATCCGTTACATGAGCTCGACCAACACGGTGAAGAAGCTCGACATGGGAGACTACGAGGAGCGGTTCGCGCGCTGAGGCGCGCTCCTGTGTTCCAGATCCTCTGCGCGTCGGGGTCGCGCAGCGGCCCATGGCATCGGCCGCGCCGTGGCTGCGGACTGGGTCGGGGGGCACGGCGGTTGGTTCGCATGTAGACTTCGGCTCCCCGGGGCTCCGCCGTTTCGGTCGCCCGCATCCGATGATCTTCTCCGAGCCCCGCTTCCTCGTCTTCTTCCTCGTGGTGTTCGCAGTGCACTGGGCGCTGCGCGGCAACGCGATGCGGAAGCGCTGGCTGCTCGCCGCGAGCCTGTTCTTCTACGGCTGCTGGGACTGGCGCTTCCTGTTCCTGATCGCCGGCGCGGCCACGACCGATTGGTTCGTGTCTGCGCGCATCGAAGACGCGCGCGCGGCGGGCAAGAAGACGAAGCCGTGGTTGCTCGTCAGCCTCGTCTACAACCTCGGCACGCTCGGCTTCTTCAAGTACTTCAACTTCTTCGTCGACTCCGCGGTCGTCTTCCTCGAGTGGCTCGGCTTGCCGGTGAGCCGTGTGACGTTGGAGATCACGCTGCCTGCGGGCATCAGCTTCTTCACGTTCCAGACGATGAGCTACACGATCGACGTGTACCGCGGGGAGCTGAAGTCGGTCCGCAGCTACCTCGACTTCCTGCTCTACGTCACGTTCTTCCCGCAGCTCGTCGCCGGCCCGATCGTCCGCGCATCGACGTTCCTTCCGCAGCTCGACGTGAAGCGGAAGTTCGAAGACGTCGACGTCCACCTCGCCCTGGGCCAGTTCCTCTCCGGGTTCATCAAGAAGTCGGTGGTGGCCGACATGATCGCTCGCCCCGCGGACGAAGTGTTCGCCGCGCCGCAGGACTACTCCGCGGGCTCGATCGCGATCGCGGTCTTCTGTTACTCGATCCAGATCTACTGCGACTTCTCCGGCTACAGCGACATGGCGATCGGCGCCGCTCGATTGCTGGGCTACGAGCTGTGTCGCAACTTCAACTTCCCATACCTGGCGACGAGCATCACGGACTTCTGGCGTCGTTGGCACATGAGCCTGTCGACGTGGTTGCGCGACTACCTCTACATCTCGCTCGGCGGCAATCGCGGCTCGCGCTGGTTCACGCATCGCAACCTGATGCTGACGATGCTGCTCGGCGGCCTCTGGCACGGCGCAGGCTGGAACTTCGTGATCTGGGGCGCAATTCACGGCCTGGCGCTCGTCGTCCACAAGGAGTGGATCCGTGTCGTGGGCGCCGGGCGGATGCCCTTCCTGTCGCGCTTCGTGACGCTCTACACCGTCTTGCTGGCGTGGATCTTCTTCCGCGCCCGCACCTTCGGCGATGCGTGGACGATGGCGAAGGCATGGGTGCTGCTGGAGTCGCCCGGCGCGAAGCAGGTGGGACTCTGGTCCTGGTCCGCCGAGGCCGGGACGTGGGAGCGGTTCCTCGTGATGCTCGTGCCGCTCCTCGCGTTGCACGTGCTCACGAGCATGAATACGCACCTCGCCTTGCGTCGCGCACTGCCCGCGCCGGTGGTTACGCTGCTGCTGGGCTGCGTCTCGGCGCTCGCGCTGGCCTTCATGCCGCTGGAAGCGCGGCCGTTCATCTACTTCCAGTTCTGATCGGAGCCCACGGATGTTGAAGACGCTTGCGCATCTGGGCCTGTTCCTCGCCGGCATGGTGCTCGTGGACGTCAACCTCCACGACGTCGAGCCCTTGCCGTTCTGGAGTTGGTCGCGCAACAAGGTGAACTGGGTCGCCGAACACGGCGAGGACTACGACACGATGTTCTTCGGCTCGAGCCGCATGCACTACGCGCTCCAGCCCGAGGTCTTCGACGCGCGCATGGCGGAGCTGGGTCGGCCGACCAAGTCGTTCAACTTCGCGCTGTCGGGTCTCCGCATGCACGACGTCGCCGTGATGCTCGATTGGGTCACGGAGCACAAGCCGGCGCGACTGCAGCGCGCTGTGATCGAGTTGCACTCGTTCGACCAGCGCATCCGCGGCGGCCAGTGGTTCTCGGACCAGGACCTGGAGATGCACGCTCCCGGCGTGTTCGGGATGCGCGTGCAGTCCGTGTTGCTGAGCAAGACGCCGTTCCTCGACAAGTTGGCGCAGTTGCAATACGTGGCGCTCCACAGCCTGAGCAACGCGCTGCGTCTCGGCCAGGGAATGCGGGTCGTCAAGGACTGGCTCGCGCGCGCGCGCGGCGAACGACTGCCGAAGGCCTACGACGTCGCCAGCAGCGGGTGGGACGACGTGTCCGCTGTGAAGCTCGAGCACATGATCCGCGAGCACGAGGAGTTCCCTTCGCTGCGAGCGCACTTCGAGCAGCAACTGAGCTGGAAGGTCACGCATGCGCGCATCGAGGACTTGGAGGGCGGCTTCAACCCTGGCGCGGTGCGAGCGATCGCCAGCCGCCTGCGGTCGGCCGGGATCGAGCCGATCTTCGTCGTGATGCCGTCCTTCTCGTGCGACTTCTACGGTCGTGACGGCGTTGCCGAGGTCGCCCGGGAAGTGCGCGTTCTCGAGTTGGACGACCCTGCGCCCAATCGACCCATCTACGACTGGTCGTCCTACTACGACAGCTCGCACCTGAACGCGCAAGGCGCCGCGGTGTTCTCGCGGTTCCTCGCTGAGCGTGTCGCGGAGAGCGAGTCCGCTGCTGCGGGCGTGAGCCCTGCACCCCGCGTCTTGCCGGCGGTTCCTCCCACGCTGCGAGCCGCGTGGAGGGACGACAAGCGCGAGACCATCGAGCTTCGCGTCGACGGCCTCCCGTTCGTCGGCGACGTGGTCGCTGTGGTCGGCGAGCCTGTCGACGGTGCGCAAGTCGACGGAGTGTCGGTTTCGGTCGCCTTGCCGCCGAAGATCCATGCGCCGATGCAGCGCCATCTGCTCTACGCGGCTTCGGCCGAGGTGTCGGCTGATCCGTTGCCGGCAGGCTTGCCGTTGGTCGCGCAGGCTTGTGTGATCGTCGACGGAAAGGTCGTCCTCGCGTCCGAGCCGGTTCGTCTCGAGCCGCGGTGACGGCCGGGCGGCCATGCCACCCCGAGTCCTGCACCGATGCCCGACCAGAATCGTGAAGTTGCTCCCGGTCCCGACGGGACGTGGTTCCGCACCAAGACGCAGTTGCTGCGCATGCCGGTAGGCTGGGAGCTTCTGCCTCCCGGCGACGCGGCGCTGACGCGGCGCGTGAAGGAAGCGGGGCCCACCTGGGTCGTGAGCGAGAAGCGCGGCAACAAGGTGTTCTCGCGCGGCGTCTGCGCGCCGAAGGACCGGATCGAGCGCATCCGTGCCGAGTTGGCGGTGGAGCGAGCGGACCCGAGCTACGCGAAGAAACTCGAGCAAGGCCGCGCGCGCCGTGCAGCGCAGCAGGTCGAGTATGTCGGCGAGTTCCGCGATGCAGTCGCAACCTTCCTGGCGTTCGCGCCCTCGCACGCGGAGTTGCAGGCTCGGCTGGCGACCGCCATCGCCGCGCATGCGACGCCCGTCGGCAGCGGCACGGTCGCGCGCACGCAACGGATCCCGGTCGAGGAGCGCGCCGAGGCTGCGACGATCGCATGGCTGCGGCACCAGACGACCGGCTACGACGACATGGAGATCGCGCGCATCAAGGGACGCCGCCGCGAGGTGCGCCGCGAGCTCGCGCTGCGTTCGCGCGAGTTGCTGTCGCGCTACCGCCGCGGCGATCTCGTCGACGCGGCTCTGTGCCCGATCCGTCGCGCGCTCGACCGCGGCGTTGCTGCGAGCGCGCAGGGCTGAGTCGCTACCGCGAACTTGCGTCCACGCGAGGCACGACGCGCTCGTTCGCGTCATCGAGCTCGAAGAACGACACGTCGGATTCGGCGACCGACCCCGCCACGAGGCTGGTGGGGAACTGCTCCTTCAGGTTGCGCAGTTCGCGCACGTTGCCGTTGAAGAAGCGCCGCGCCGCCGCGATGCGGTCCTCGGTGAGCGCGAGCTCTTCCTGGAGCGCGCGGAAGTTGGCGTCGCTCTTCAGCTGCGGATAGCCCTCGGCCACGACGAACAGCGACCTCAGGCCCGTGACGAGCGCGTTCTCGTCCTTGGCATGGCTCGCCGCGCTGCCGTGGTTCTGCATCGCCGCGTTGCGCAGCGACACGACGCGTTCGAGCACGTCCCGCTCGTGCTTGGCATAGCCCTTCACGGTCTCGACGAGGTTGGGGATCAGCTCGTAGCGGCGCTTGAGTTCGACGTCGATGTCTGCCCAGCTCTCCTTGACGGCGTGGACGAGCCTTACGCAGCGGTTGTGCACGGCGATCCACCAGCCGATGGGCAGCAGGATTGCGGCAACGACGAGAAGGAGCGGGACGGCATCCATCAGTTGGCGAGGTCGACGAGGAGGTGGCGGGGCCAGAGGTCGCAGAAGCGGCGGACGAAGTCGATCTCCCGGCGGAACTCGGCGGGCTCCCAGCGGCGCTGGCCGTCGGAGACGCACATCGCGCCGCCTTCGAGGTCGATGGCGCTGCCGAGCTGCGCGAGCAGGAACTCCATCATCCGGGGATGCAGCACGTCGTAGGCGAAGCGCTTGTCGGAGCTCTGCACCCAGAAGCGGCGGCTGAATTCCTCGGACTCGAAGTCGATGTCGTCGAAGCCGAGCGCGCCCTTCACCTTGTCGAAGAAGCCCTCGGGGCGGACGAGCAGGGCCGGCGCGGGCCACGGCGGGTGGACGATCAGGTAGCTGAAGTGGTAGGTGCGCGTGGAGCGGTTCTTGCCGCTGCCGCTCGTGACCTTGTAGCGGAAGTCGCCGGCGCAGATCTCGCAGGGCTTGCCGAACAGTTCGATGCGGCCGCGCATCGTGTGCTTCGCGGTGCGCGAGTGGCCGCGGCGGAAGATCTCGAACTGCGCATATTCGTCGTCGTGCGCGTCGTTGTCCGCGTGTTCGAACGCGAGGCCCAGCGAGGAGGCGAGCTGTTCCAGTTCGGTCCTTCGCTGCTGTTCCGCGCGCCACGAGAGGTAGCCGCCGGCGGCCGCGAGCAGCAGGATCAAGAGGAACACGAAGGGCGCCACGCGGCGCAGGATACCGGCCCGAGGGCCGTTCGCTCGCAGGCCGTCGCGGCGCGACGACGTCCATTTCTTGCCGCGTGACAGGCCCGGAGGCACGGTCGGCTACCATCGCCGACCCGTTCGACACCCCTTGCAACCTCCCATGCTCCGAACCCTCGCGTTCTCTGCGTTCCTGCTGTTGTCCGTCCCCTGCGCGCTCGCGCAGGGCGACGCCGAGAAGAAGGCTCCGTCCGACGCGGCTCCGGCTCCCGCCGAGGCCCCGGACTTCACAAATGCGGTCGGCTTGTCCGAGCCTGCTACACCGAAGGCCAAGGTCGTCCTGCTGCGTCCGTCGGGCGCCTACCAGGACCTCGCCGAGCAGTCGTTCGACCCGTCCTCGTTGCTGCTCGGTGGCGGTGGCGGCAAGCCGAAGTCGTTCTTCGAGTTCGTCGAGTCGATCGAGAAGCTCGCCAAGCACGAAGGCGCGACGATCCTGCTCGACCTGACGCAGCCGGTCGGCCTCAACATGCCGCAGTTGCGCGAAGTCGAGCGCGCGATGCAGAAGGTGCGCGCCGCCGGCAAGAAGTTCGTCTGCTACTTCGAGAACGCGAACACCGTCACGTTGCAGCTCGCGGCGCAGTGCGACCGCGTGCTGATGCCCAAGATGGGCTCGGTCGACTTCAAGTCGCCGTCGATGAGCGTGATGCACTACAAGGACGCGCTCGGGCTGCTGGGCGTCGAGGTCGACATGACGCGCGTCGGCGAGTTCAAGGGCGCGGTCGAGCCGTATGTGCGCTCGACGATGTCGGAGGGCCTCAAGAAGCACTACGCGGCGATGTTGGATTCGATGAACCGCGGCGTGTGCGAGAGCATCGCCAAGGGGCGCAAGCTCGACCCGAAGCGCGTCGCCGAGTTGCAGGCGCAGCGCATGTTCACGGCGGAGGAGGCGCTCGCGGAGGGACTCGTCGACGAGCTCGTCACCTACGAAGGCGGCAAGCGCGCGCTGCAGACGGCGATGGGCAAGGAACTCGGTGACTACGAAGTCGTCGACGCGGCGCCCAAGAAGGCGAAGAAGAACAAGGACCTGCTGTCGTCGCTGTCGGAGATGTTCAAGTCGAAGCGCGAGGACGATGACGACGACGACTATCCGGCCATCGTCGTGCTGCATCTCTCCGGCGCGATCCAGGACGGTTCGTCCGCTTCCGCCGGCAGCATCGTCTCGGAGCCTTCGGTCAAGGAGATCGATGCGCTCGCGGAGGACGAGTTCGTGAAGGGCGTCGTCGTGCGCATCAACTCGCCCGGCGGCTCGGCGACGGCCAGCGAAGCGATCCGTCTCGCGCTGGAGCGTCTCGCGCAGAAGAAGCCCGTCGTGTTCTCGATGGGTGAGCTCGCGGCCTCGGGCGGCTACTGGATCACCTGCATCGGCCAGCCGATCTTCGCCGAGGCGGGCACGATCACCGGCTCGATCGGCGTGTTCAGCATGCGCTTCCAGGTCGGCGCGCTGATGCGTCGTCTCGGCGTGCACACCGACATCGTCGCGCTCGACGAAGGCGCGCACATGGACGCCATGGATCGCCCGTGGACGGACTCCGCGCGCAATCGCATGCAATCGTTCGTCGACCAGGTCTACGACCAGTTCCTCGCCATCGCCGCGAAGTCGCGCAACATGACGGTCGACTCGGTGCGCGCAGTCGCCGGCGGCCGCGTGTGGTCCGGCGCGCAGGCGATCGAGATCGGGCTCGTGGATCGCATCGGCGGCGTCGAGGACGCGATCGCGCTCGTGCGTGAGAAGGCGAAGCCCGGCGACGAAGTCGAGATCCGCCACCTGCCGCGCCCGAAGGACTTCGCCCAGTCGTTCCTCGAGGGCATGTTCGACGCGAGCGCGTTCGCGAAGGGCGACGCCGCGATCCTCGCGATGCTCGCGAAGCTGTCGCGCCTCGACGGTCTCACGACGTTGCTGCGCCATGCAGTCGAGCAGCAGCGCCCGACGACGGTCTACGCGCTGATGCCCGAAGACCTGCGGATCCGCTGAGGCGGAGGCCGTCCGGGACCGGAAGCAAGAGCGGGCCGCGATCGCGGCCCGCTCGCTTCAGTAGGAGATCCCCGGCGCCTCGCCCGAGAACTCGAGCGCCTCGAGTTGCGCGAGCACGCGCAGGACCGAATGACCGGTCGGGGTCTCGCCGGAGACGACGAGGTCCGCGCTGCGTTTGGCCGGCGCGACGAACCGCTCGTGCATCGGGCGTACCGTCTGCATCCACTGCGCGCAGACGCTGTCGATCGTGCGGCCGCGTTCGCTGACGTCGCGCCGCAAACGACGCAACGCGCGGACGTCGTCCGGGACGTCGACGAACACGCGCAGGTCGAACGCGTTCCTCAGCTCCGGCAGCGCGAGCAGCAGGATGCCTTCGACGACGACGATGGGTTTCGGCGCGACCCACTCCCGCTCCGTAAGTCGCGAGTGCGTGGCGAAGCAGTACTTGGGCTTGTCGATCGACCGTCCGGCGCGCAACCGATGCAGATGGTCTACGAGCAGCGAGTTCTCCAACGAGTCCGGGTGGTCGAAGTTGACCAACGCGCGCGCAACCGGGTCCAGGTGCGACAGGTCGCGGTAGTAGGAATCGTGGTCGATGACCGCGCACTGTTCGCCGAAGTGCTCGGCGAGCGCGCGCGCCAGCGTCGTCTTGCCGCTGCCGGTGCCGCCGACGATGGCGATCGTGGTGCAGAGATTCCTCGGTGGACGGCTCACGGGGCGAGGAAGCTAGCGTGAAGTTCGCGCGGCGCGAAGGGGCTCCGGCATGCGCGCATGGGGAGACCTGTCCACGCTCGCTCCGAGTCCTTGCGCTGGAGCGGAGCAGCCACGCGCGAACTTGCGCTTGAGGCCGAGGGACGCAGTGCCCTACTCTGCCGCGCTTCTGCACGCGGCGGTCACCGCGCGCAACCGACCACCCGGTGAACTACGACGCCTCCAACGTCTTCGCGCGCATCCTCCGCCGCGAGATCCCAGCGCGCCTGCTGCACGAGGACCACCTCTGCATCGCGTTCGCCGACGTTGCGCCACAGGCTCCGGTCCACTTCCTCGTCGTGCCGAAGCGTCCGATCGCGAAGCTCGCGGACGCCGACGAATCCGACAAGGCGGTGCTCGGCCATCTCCTCTGGGCCGCCGCAGACGTCGCCAAGAAGCTCGGTGTCGCAGCCGACGGCTTCCGTGTCGTGATCAACAACGGCGCGAAGGCTGGACAGTCGGTCTTCCATCTCCACGTGCACGTGCTCGCGGGTCGCGAACTCGCGTGGCCTCCGGGTTGAGGTCGCGTTCCGCATGACGCACAACGACCCGTTCCACGACAGCGAGCACGATGGCCTCGAGCAGATGCCCGAGGTCATGATGCTGCCGCTTGCCGTGCCCGAGGAAGACGGCTTCGGCGACTTCGATTCCGGCGTGCTCTCGCGACGCATCCCGGACTTCGTGCATCGCGTCCTCAACTGCGGGCGCGTGGGCCCGACCGGCATGCTCGAGGTGCAGACGCCGCCGGAGGAAGGCCCCGTTCTGTGGGTCATCATGGACGCGCCTCCGGAGCCCGACGAGGCGTTCTCGTTGTTGCCCGACGACACGGACGTGCGTGCGATCGTGACCGGCGAGCTCGAGCCCGTCGATGAGGGCCTGCACGTCGAGTTTCACGTCTACTTCGCCGAGGACAGCGCGGAACGGATCACGAGCAAGGTCGGTGGCGTGCTGCGTCGCGGCAATCCGGTCGCGGACCTGCTGCAGTTGACGCGTCGCCTCGCGCGCCTTCTCGACCTGCGCTACACCGAGCCCGCGCGCGGCACGCTCACGGCCAACAGCGAAGCGTTCTTCCTGTTCCTGCGCGCGCTCGACAACGCGATGTTGCTGAGCGGCGACCTGCAGATCGAAGCGCCGAAGGATCGCGAGCCGTTGCTCGAGCCGTTCTTCGAGGCGCTGCGGCTCGACCCGCGCTTCGGGCTCGCGCTGCGCGTCGCGCACTCCGCGGTGCAGCACGCGTGCGACGTCGGCCGCATCGACGGCGACCTCGCGCGTCGGTTCCTCGATCGCTGCTACTCGCTCCAGCCGGTCGACGGCGAAGGTTGCGTCGCGGTTGCCGACCACTTGCGCGAACTCGGCGACGATCGCCGCGCGATGGCCTGGCTCGAGCACGCGGCGCATCTCGATCCGCCTCCGTCGCGCGGTCTCGAGAACCTCGGCATCCTGCTCGCGCACGACGGCAAGACCGTTGCGGCGCGCGAACTGTGGATGCGCGGCCTCCAGGTCGACGGGCACCCGGACTTCTTCGGCCACCTCGCGCGCCTCGCGTTCGCAGAAGGTCGTGAGCAGGACGCGTGGGATCTCGTCGTGCGCGGCCTCCGCCGCCTTCGCGAACGCGTCGCGCGCGCGGGCGAGTGGGACGACGAGGACCGCGGCGTCGGCGTGTTGCTGATGTACCTCAGCGAGCACCTGACGGAGCGCGACGCGCCCGACGAAGTGCACGAGAGCCTGCTCGACCTGCGCCTCATGCTCGACGGCGACAGCCGTGCGCACCTGGGCCTCTGCCTGCTTGCGTGCGACGAACTCGACGCCGCCAAGGAAGAGCTCTCGAGCGCGGTGGGCACCGACGCGCTGTCGGGCGACGCGCGCGACCGCGCGACGCGCGCGCTGCTCGGGCTCGAGATCCCAGACTTCGAACGGCGATTCGCTCGCGCTGCCGAACAGGCCGTGAAGCACAAGAAGCCGCGCGAGTGCCTCGCGGAGTTCGACGTGTTCGTCGACTTGCAGCCGACGTTCTGGCCCGCGCTCTACTTCGCCGGCATCGCCATGCATCGCCTCGGCGAGTCCGACTCGGCGCTCGACATGCTCGACGCCGCGCGACGGCTCTCGCCCGAGCAGCCCGAGGTGTTGCACCGCATGGCGATGCTGTTCGCGGATCGCGGCAACCAGAAGCGAGCGCTCGAACTGATCGACGAAGCGCTGTCGATCCGCGACGACGCGGCCCCGCTGTTCGCGACGCGCGCGCAGATCCTCAAGAACCTCGGTCGCGAAGACGACGCTCGCGAGTGTGCGGCCCGCGGGCTCGCGATCGACCCGAAGGACCGCGAACTGCTCGCGCTGCGGCACCAACTCGGCGGGTGAGCGCGTCCTGCTCCGGCGCGCCGTCGCCGTGGATCGATCGTTGGGTCGGGCGCGCGCAGACAGGGGACGTTGCGCTCGACGTCGCCTGCGGCCGCGGCCGCCATGTGCGCCTCCTGCGCGAGCGGGGGTATGCGGTAGTCGGCGTGGATCGGGACCGATCGTCGCTCGACGACGTGGCCGCCGCGCGCGATCCCGGCATCGAGCTCGTCGAGGCCGACCTCGAGAACGGCCCGTGGCCGCTCGGCGCGCGGACCTTCGCGCTCGTCGTGGTCACGAACTACCTCTGGCGTCCGTTGTTCCCGCGGCTGCTCGATGCGGTCGCCACCGGCGGCTGCCTCGTCTACGAGACCTTCCTCGAAGGCCACGAGCGCTTCGGGCGCCCGACCAACCCTGAGTTCCTGCTGCGCCGCGGCGAGTTGTCGGAGCTCGTGCGCGCTTCGTTCGACGTCGTCGCGTTCGAGGAAGGCGTCGACGGCGAGCCGGCGTCCGCGATGCGGCAGCGCATCGTCGCTCGAAAGCGCGGTGCGCACGCCGCGCCGCGGTGGCACGCGGAGCCCCCGGCCGGCAGACTGCGCCCGACTTCATGACGACTTCCGACGAGCGCGCCGCAATCGGCGTCAAGGCGCGCCTGTCGCGGCGGGTCCAGATCGGCTACGCGGCCGCCGACGTCGGCGTGAACGCGGTCGAGCTCGCGATCCGGCTCTACCTGCTGATCTTCTACACCGACAAGGTCGGGCTCGTTCCGTCCTACGCGGGCATCGCGCTCGGCATCGGGCTCGTTTGGGACGCGGTCACCGATCCGGTCATGGGCGCGGTCTCCGATGCGCTCGCGCCTCACCGCGGTCGCCGCATGTTCCTCTGGAGCGGCGGCCTGTTGTCGGCGATCGGCTTCTGGCTGGTGTTCGCGCCGCCGCCGCTCGACGGGCAGTTCGAGAAGTTCCTCTGGCTGACCTTCTCGTTCTGCTTCCTCAACACCGGCCTCACGGTCATCAACATCCCGCACGTCTCGATGGCGCCGGAGATGACCGACCTGCCGCACGAGCGCTCCGTGCTGTTCGGCTGGCGCTTCGCCTGCATGAACGTGGGCGCGATCGTCGCCGCAGTCGTGCCGGAGTCGTTCCTCGACGAAGTGTCGCCGCGCACGGCCGACGTGATGGCGCCGTTCTCGATCGTGATCGCCGCGCTCGTCGTCGTCACCGCGATCACGACGTGGCTCGCGACCGCGCACGTGCGGTTCTCGGTCGCGGCGGCGAGCAAGAGGCCGCTCCTGCTGCAGGTGCGCGACGCGTTCGCCAACCGCGCGTTCGCGCCGCTGCTGCTCGCGTCGGTGCTGGCCACCGTCGGCATCGGGGCCAACTCGGTCACCGCGCTCTACTACTACGAGTACTGCCTGCGGCTCACGTCGACGGACGCGCATCTGTTGATCGCCGTCGCGCTCGTCGTGTTCACGCTGTCGATCCTCATGTGGGTCGCGCTCGGCAGGCGCTTCGGCAAGTCGCACCCCGTCGCCTACGGATCGCTGCTGCTCGGGTTCGGGACGAGCGCGGTCTATCCCATGCTGCCCGCTGGCAACATCGTGCTGCCGCTCGTCGTGAGCTCGATCGGTCTCGGCTCGCTGCTCGGCTGCATCGTGCTGATCGACTCGCTCGTCACCGACGTCATCGACTTCGACACGGTGCGGTCGCGCGCGCGTCGCTCGGGCATCTACTTCGGCGTCTGGCGCTTCTGCGCAAAGCTCGCTCGCGGGGCTGCCATCGGCGGCGCCGGTTTCGCGCTCGACCTCGTGGGCTTCGTGCCCAACCAGGAGCAGTCCGAAGGGGCGCGCAACGCGATCGCGTGGATGTTCGGCCCCGGCGTCGGCGTGTGGTTCGTCGCCGCCGCGATCGTGCTGCTTCGCTACCGTTTCGACGACGGGAAGCAGGCCCAGGTGCAGCGCATCCTGCGGCGCCGCGAGCAGCTGCCGCTCCCGTGATGCCGCGGCGCGCATCGCGCGCCGTGCGGCAGCCTGCGCCGGCTCACTTCGCCGGCGACGCGAGCCGCGTGAGGTCGACGACGTTCACGGGCTGGCACTGCAGCACGTGGTCGTACTTCTCGGCCTGCAGCCACTTGTAGATCTCGTCGATCGGCGTGCAGAGGCCCATGTGCGGGATGACGACCGGGCTGCCCTTGCCGTGCGTGTAGATCTTGCTGAAGACGCCGATCAGCTGGTGCGTCTCCGCGCGGTAGACGCCGCCGCCGCTGTTCCCGAAGTAGGTCGGCGCCGTGATCATCCAGTAGTTCGCGCCGTTGAGTTCGTTCTTGAGCGAGCTGACTTCGCCTTGCGACGGCACCGGGTCGTTGCCGAGCGGGCAGCCGACGGCGCAGATCGGGTCCCAGACCTCGATCGTGCTCGCGGCCGTGCGCGGCAGGACGTTGGCGACGTTGGGGAAGGTGCGCGTGGTGAGCAGTTGCACGAGCGCCGCGTCGATCTTCGGCGCGCTCGCGACCATCTTGCCCTTCACCTCGACCTTCTCGCCGTCGACGTAGACCGTGACGGAGAAGCCCTCCTTCTGCGCGCGCGGCGTGTCCGCGAGGATGTTGCGCACGACGTGGTAGGCGGTGAGCACGTAGGACTCGATCTGCCCGTTCTTCGTGTTGGTGCCCGACCAGACCAGCGTTCCCGACCCGACTGTGTCGTCGCCGTTCAACTGGACCGTCGGCAGCAGCATGTCCTTCGTCAGCGAAGTCGTGTCGCGACGCAGTTGCCCGGCGATCGCGGCGATCGCGCCTTGCGTGTGCACCATCGCAGCGGCGGCGTCGCGCTCCTTCTTGCGCGACTCGCTGATGTAGGCGTCGACGAGCTGCTTGGTGCGCTCGACGTCCGTCGAGAGCTGGCTCTTCAGCAAGGACACTTCGCTCTTGGCGCTCTGCAGTTCGCTCTGCAGGCGAGTCGCGAGCGCCGAGCCGGCCTCCGCCTTCTGCAGTTGCTCCTGCAGTTCGCGCAGGCGCTGCTGGACCGCAAGCAACTCGGCTTGCGCAGGATCGGCCTTGGGCGTCGCCGTCACCTTCGCGACGGCCGACTGGACCTCGTCCCGCAGGCTCAGCACTTCCGTCGTCCGGCCTTCGATCCGGTCCACCTTGTGGTACATGGAAACCATGCCCACCAGGGCAGCCAGTCCGCACGAGACCTCGATCAGGGTGCGCTTCATCCGAGTTGCTCTCCGTCCACTGTTGTCTTCCGCTACGTTGTGACCAGAAGTTCGGCGGTCGCTTTCCGTGCCCTGAAGGAAAAACAACAGTCGGCAAATCAACGACTTAGAGCGCCCATGGGACTGGCGGATCCGGTCGGCGGCATCGGCGGAGAGTGCCGACAAATCCGGCAATCGGAGGGCGGGATGTGGGCTTTCGCGTCAGGCCGAAGCGGGGGGAGTCGGGCCTTCGATCGCCGGGTGCGTCCGTCTCTGCCGAGATGCGAAGCCCCGATGGAGGCGTCGTTGCGTAGACTCCTCGCCCCCAAACCATGACCTTCGCCCCGATCTCCGAAGTCCTCGAGGACCTGAAGCAAGGCCGTCCGATCGTGCTGGTCGACGACCCCGACCGCGAGAACGAGGGCGACCTGTGCTTCGCCGCCGAGTTCGCGACCCCCGAGCTCGTGAACCTGATGATCAAGGAGTGCCGAGGCTGGGTCTGCCTCGCGATGTCCGGCGAGATGTGCGACCAGCTCGGCCTGCACATGCAGGTGCCGGAGAACCAGTCGCGGTTCGGCACTGCGTTCACGGTCACGATCGAGGCGCGCGAAGGAGTGACGACGGGCATCTCGGCGAAGGACCGCGCCACGACGATCCTCGCGGCGGTGAAGCCCGACGCGAAGCCGCACGACGTCGTGCGCCCCGGCCACATCGCGCCGCTGCGCGCTCGCGACGGCGGCGTGCTCGTGCGCACGGGCCAGACCGAGGGCATCGTCGACCTGTGCCGGCTCGCGGGATTGCGCCCCGCCGGCGTGATCTGCGAGATCATCAAGGACGACGGCGAGATGGCGCGCGTGCCCGAGCTCATCGAGTTCAGCAAGCGCCTCGGGGTCAAGATGGCGTGCATCGCCGACCTCGTCGAATACCGCCGCCGCCGCGAGCGGCTGATCGAGCGAGTCGCCTCCGCGCGCATGCCGACGGACTTCGGGTTCTTCGACAGCCACACCTACGTCAGCAAGGTCGACGGCCGCGTGCACGTCGCGCTGACGGTCGGCATCGAGCGGCCCACGGAGAACGGCCGCTTCCCGCCGATCGAGGAGCCGGTGCTCGTCCGCGTCCACTCGCAGTGCCTGACCGGCGACGTGTTCGGCTCGCTGCGCTGCGACTGCGGCCCGCAGCTCCACGAGGCGATGCGGCGCGTGCAGGCCGTGGGGCGCGGCGTGATCCTCTACATCAGCCAGGAAGGGCGCGGCATCGGCCTCGCCAACAAGCTGCGCGCCTACGCCCTGCAGGACGGCGGCATGGACACGATCGAGGCGAATGCGCACCTCGGCTTCCGCCCCGACGAACGTGAGTTCGGCACCGGTGCCCAGATCCTGCACGACCTCGGGCTGCGGCAGCTCAAGGTGCTGACCAACAACCCCAAGAAGCTCATGGGGCTGCAGGGATACGGTATCGAGATCGTCGGTCAGGAGCCGATCGCGATCACTCCTAACCCTCATAACCAGAGATACTTGGACACGAAGCGGGACAAGATGGGTCACCTGCTCGAGAAGCCCGACTGACCCGTGCCATGGCGGCTTCCGCGCCGCCGGGGCGCTGCGGGCCGCGCACTCCTGCTGCCCGCGGGAAGAAACCGCCGACATCGCCTTCCAAGGGCCCCTGTGCGAGCCCTTCTAAAACCCGTGCCATCCAGCGACCCAGAACTGATCGCCGCGATCCTGGGCGGCAGCGAGCAGGCCTTCGCCGAGCTCATGGGGCGCTACCAGGACCGGGTGTTCCGCCTGCTGTCGCGCTACACGCGCGACGCGCTGGAGTGCGAGGACCTCGCGCAGGAAGTGTTCCTGAAGGTGTTCCGCAAGCTGCACACCTTCCAGCACGACTCGCAGTTCTACACGTGGCTCTATCGCATCGCGGTCAACACCGCGACCGACCACCTCGCGCGGCGTTCGCGCCGGCGTCTGCAACTCGTGGAGGACGACGCGGCGCTCGATGCCGGCGCGCCGCGCACGGAACAAGAGGACGTCAGCAGCCCGATCCTTCGCCGCGAGCTCGCGGAAGTCGCGCGCAAGATCCTCGACCGCATGCCCGAGAACTACCGCACGATCCTCGTGCTGCGGGAATACGAGGACCTCAGCTACACGGAGATCGCCCAGGTCCTCGGCATCCAGCTCGGAACGGTCGAGTCGCGCCTGTTCCGCGCGCGCCAGCGCTTCAAGGAGATGCTCGAACGGCTGCACCCGGAACACGCCCCGACTCGCGGAGACCAAGCATGAGCGCCGAACTTCCCGATCGCGATCTGCAGTTGATCGACCGGTATCTCGACGGCGCGCTGCCGGACGACGCGCTCGCCGCGTTGCGGGCCCGTCTCGTGGCCGAGCCGCGCTTGCGCAGCGGCCTGCAGCAGCGCACGGAGCTGCGCCGCGCGGTTCGCGCCGGCGCCGAGACCTCGTTCGCGCCGCGGCCTGGCTTCGCGGACCGCGTGCTCGCCGCGTCGCGGCGCTTGCCGGAGCCCGAAGTCGCCGATGGCGCCGAGCTCGTGCAGTTGTGCAAGCGCATCCTGCTGGTCGCGGCCGCGATGTTCGCCGCTGCGTTGCTGTGGCAGGGGGCGATGTCCTTGGGTCGCAGCCCGGATTCGCTGCAGGCTGCGCCGGACGAAGCGCAACGCATCGTCGACGACCTCGATGCGAAGATCCGCGAGCGCGACGCCGGCTCTGGCCGAAAGTGACCTCGTGGAACGGAACCCTGCGCGACTCTGGATTCTGCTGTGCGCCGTGGGATGCTGTCTCGCCGGAATGTTCCTCGGCGCGACGATCCTGGACACCGCGGCCCAGACCCGCAGCGAGGACGGCAGCAGCTTCCCGGACGCGCAGTACGTGCAGCAGATGGCTCAGGACTTCGGCCTCACCACGAGGCAGACGCAGGCCCTGGCAGTCGTGATGCAGCGCTACCGCGACGAGGAGCTGCAAGTGTTCCGGCGCGCGAGCTTCGACCAGCTCCCGGAGAGCCTCCGAGCCGAGTTGACGGCCGCACGCCGTCGGCAAGGCGATCGCATCCGGGAGATCCTGGACGACGCGCAGCGCAGACGATTCGACGACAGGAGCCGGACCGACGGTTCGGCAAGGTGACGCATGGTTAGGACGGTTGGAATCGACGCCGGCGACTACTCGGTCAAAGTGGTCGAGATCGAAGGCGGCTACAAGAAGGTGCGCCTCGTCGCGTGCCGTTCCGAGCGTTTGGGCAGCGAGGTCGCTGGCGAAGAGGCTCGCGCGGCTGCGCTGGCCGAGCTCGTCGGAGGGATCCTGCGCGACGCGAAGATGACGGGCGACGCCGTGCTCGGCTATCCGTGCCGCGAGGCCGTGCTGCGCACGATCGACGTGCCGTTCCGCGGCGCCGACGCGATCCGCAAGGTCATCAAGTCCGAGGTCGAGAGCGCGATCCACAGCCACGCGGTCGACGACATGGTCGTCGACTTCCACGAAGTGGGCGGCGTCGAGACCGGCTCGCGCGTGCTCGTGGCGTCGGTGCCCAAGCAAGGTCTGCGCACGACGCTGAAGGCGCTCGAGCGCGCGAAGATCGAACCCGAGCGCGTCGACCTCGACGCGATGGCGCTGTTCCGCGTCGCGGACTGGTGCGGCGCGTTCGCCACAGGCGAAGCGACTGCCGTGCCCGCCGGCTCCGCCTCGAAGGGGCCGATCACTGCGGTGCTCGACCTCGGCTCGCGCAGCACGCGGATCCTGCTTGTCGAAGGCAACCGACTGCTCGACATGCGTTCGATGCGACTCGGCGACGCGAGCATCGTCGACGCCCTCGTCCGCGCGCATGCGATGTCGCTCGACGTCGCACGCACAGCGGTGCGCGCGTGCCTCGAGCACCGCACCGACTACCAGGCCGAGGTCGTGGACGCGCCGCTGGCCGCCGTTGGCGAAGGCGAAGACGCGCCTGCGCCGGCGACTCCGACCACGCGTCAGGTGCTCGTCTCGCACGACGACGTCGACCAGGAGCGAGCTGCATTCGTGCAGCGCCTGCGCCGTGAGCTGGTCCGCTTCCTCGCGTCCACCGGCCGCGCCAACGACGTCGCGGGCTTGTGGGTGACCGGCGGCGCGAGCCGCCTCGACGGCGTCGCCGCGATGCTCGAAGAGGTGTTCGGCGTCGCGCCGCGCGCGCTCGACGTGCTCGGCGACCCCAAGCTCAAGCACTCGCTCTCGCAAGAGGAGGTCGAGCAGCTCGGCCCCAACGTCGCGGTCGCGTTCGGCCTCGCGCTCGCCGAGTTCGGCGGCCCCGCGGGCTTCGACTTCCGCCGCGAAGACCTCGCGTACACGCGCGGCTTCGACCGCGTGAAGTTCCCGCTCGCGATCGCCTGCATGGTCGCACTGTTCGCGGCGGTCGTGCACGGCGTGCGGTTGTCGCGCCAGCTGGAGAACCTCGAATACCGCCTCGGCCTCACCTACGCAGGCAAGGAAGCGGATCCGAAGAAGCCGAAGTTCTACGGCCAGATCAACCCGGTGCTCGCGCTGGGCACGTTGACCGACGACCGTTACTTCAAGTTCCAGGACGGCAGCCGTCAGTACGGCTTCAAGGAGCTGATCGCCGACGTCCAGGCGAAGCCGGTGCACGAGCGTGCGAAGTTCGTGCGCGACCGTCTCCGGCGCGCGCTGGAGACCAAGCAGAAGGAATCGGGCATCTACGAGGAGGTCTCGCTGGAGTCCGGTCTCGCGGTGGTCGAGCGCTTCTTCGAGGTGCTGCACAAGAACGAAGGCGCGCTCGGCAAGTACCTGATGTGCTCGCTGGAGCTCAGCATGCGCGCCTCGCCGTCGCGCGACGTGAGCGGCCGCTTCGTGCTGGCGCGCTTCGCGTTCCGCGGCGACGACTTCCGTGAGCGCAACGCGGCGCTGCGGCAGATGTTCGAGGACGAGTGCAAGCGCGAGGACTCGCCGTTCCAGAAGCTCGAGGAGAGCATCGGCGGCGACCTGCCGTTCCGCGACGGCGCCGAGAAGGGCGTCGCCGGTTCCTACTACGACCTCAAGATCCACGTGCGCGAGGCGTTCGCGCCGTTCGGAGTCGGCCAATGAAGCAGCTCGCGAATCTGGACCTCTACAAGGGCGTGATCGTCGCGTCGCTCCTGCTGCTGCCGTTGTGCGGCTGGTGGATCCACTCGACGTCGAAGTCGATCGCCGCTGCGCAGTCGGCGGTGACCGAGGCGACCAAGCCCGGCGGCTATCTCGAGGAGATCGGCAAGCTGCAGAAGCAGTTGCGCACCGTCGAGGACAACCGCGTCAGCGCCACCAACCAGACCGGCCAGGCCTCGACGTACTTCGACAACCAGATCACGCGTTCGGCCGCGGCCGGCCAACTGGAACGCAACCAGTTCACGATCAGCCCGCCGCGCGAAGAAGCGATCACGACGGGCCAGAAGCAGGCCGCCAAGGACATCATCGTCAAGATCGACTGGGCGCCGCGCGGCGGAAAGGAGTTCACCTTCGCGCGCGACTTCCTGTTCGCCGTCCTCTTCAACTGCGAGTCGAGCGCCCGCAGCGCCGACAGCGCGCCGCTGCCTTCGATCTGGAAGCTGTTCTCGCTCAAGATCACGAACGCCACCGTCTCGAAGCTCGTGACGCAGCAGCTCACGCCGCCGGCCGAGCTCGCAGACGACTGGATCGTGAACAAGATGGAGTTCGCGCGCCGCGAACCGCGCAAGGACGCGAAGCGGTGAAGTCGCGGGTCGCGGCCCTGTTGCTCTGCGCGGTCGCGTTCGTCGGCTGCGCGCCGATCGTCAGCTACACCGACGACCTCGTGTCGGCGAAGTCGGGCCGCACCGCGTTCACCCGCGCGCCTGCGACCCTCGGCGGCATCCTCGGCTTCCTGGTCGGAGTGCCCGTCGACATCGTCGCGCTGCCTGCGACCTACGCCGTCTATGCGAGCCAGAGCAGCGCCACCCGCGACCCGTTGTCGATCTTCCTGTTCCCCTCGTTCGTCCTCTGGCGAGTCGGCACGCTGATCGCCGCGCCGATCGACGCGGTCGAATGGGGCGTGTGGCGGTGGTGGCAGCCCGACGAGACGCTGACGCCTGAGGACCGCGAGCGCATCGAGCGCGAGCTCGACGAGCTGCAGATGCAGTGGACCGACTACCCGGTCGAGTGGATCTACCCGCGTTCTCCTCGCGGCTGACCTCGGTCCTGGCGGCTGACAAAGCCGCCGTCCTGCGCCATCATCGGGCGCGACCATGGGCGAACGATCCGACGACCTGAGAGTGCGCAAGCTCAGCGAGCGCGCGCTGAAGGAGCGCGGCGCCTTGCCTCTCGCGCTGCTGCTCGAAGTCTCGGTCCCCTTGTCGCGGCTGCGCGAGATCGCGCAGGAGCTCGCGCTGTCGCCCAAGGGCTTCCGCGTCGAGAAGGCGCCCGCGAACGCGCTGGCCACGGCGCTCGCCGAGTGCAAGGAGCCCAAGGACCTCGATCGCGTGGTCGCGCTGTTGCTTGAGGCTCGCGCGGAGAAGACCGTCGATCGCGAACCGAGCGACGCGTCTGCCGCAGCCGAGGCGGCGGCCACCGCAGCGGCCGCGCAGAAGTTCCACGAGCAGGAAGCGCGAAGGTTGCAGGCAGAGCTCGAGAAGGCACGCGAGCAAGGCCAGCGTGTGTCGGAGCGCGAGTCGAAGCTGCGACAGGCGTCCGAGGCGCAGTCCGAGGAGCTGCAGCAACTGCGCGCGGAGGTCCTTCGTCTGCGCGAGCGCGGCGCTGCCGCTGCGCCGCAGGGCTCCGACGACGCGGGGCGGGAGCTGGCCCGTCGCGTGCACGACCTCGAGCTGGAACTCGACGCGCGCACCGCTGCCGACGACGCGCTGCGTCGCCAGCTCGCATTCGAACGGTCGCGCATCCGCGAACTCGAGACCGAGGTCGGGGAGCTCGAGGCGCTGTTGCCGAAGGGCCGCAGGCGCAAGGCGCCGCCGCCGCCGCCGGAGCCCGAGAAGCGCGTGTTCGTGCCGCACTTCCGCGCGTCGTTCTACAAGTCGCTGGTCGGCAAGGACCGCAAGAGCGTCGAGCGCGCAGTGCAGGCCGTCTTGTTGTTCTGCACCGAAGGCCACGCCTACCCCGGGCTCGAGGTGAAGCAGCTCGGCGGACAGGACACTTGGAGCATGCGCGCGTCGCTCGGGCTGCGCGTCTACTTCGTGCGTCGCGACGACGGCGACATCGACGTCGTGGAGCTCGCGGACCGCGAGGACCAGCACACGACGTTGCGGCGCATCAAGGAGCGCTGACGCGTGAAGAAGCGGCCGGCGCGTCCCGCGATCCTCGAATACGAGGACGATCCGTTCCCGGACCCGCGGCTCTACGACGCGCAGGGAATCGTCGCGCTCGGCGGCGAGATGACGGCGGACCGCCTCGAGTCCGCATACCGCGCCGGGATCTTCCCGTGGTACGACGAGACCACGGTGCCGATCTGGTGGAGCCCGGACCCGCGCGCGTTGATGACCCCGGAGCGGCTGCACGTGAGCCGCAGCCTGCAGCGCACGATGCGCCGCGGCGGCTACGAGGTGACGTGGAACCGCTGCTTCTCGCGTGTCATGCGCGAATGCGCGAAGGACCGCGAGGACGGCACCTGGATCCTGCCGGAGATGGTGCGGGCCTACTCCGAGCTGCATCGTCGCGGCAACGCGCACAGCATCGAGGTCTGGATCGGCGACGCGTTGGTCGGCGGCGCCTACGGCGTTCAGTTCGGCCGTCTGTTCTGCGCCGAGTCGATGTTCCACCGCGTGACCGACATGTCGAAGGTCGCGCTCGTGTCGATGGTGCAGGCGCTCTTCGCCGCGGGCATCCGCGTGTTCGAAGTGCAGTTCGTCACCTCGCACCTCGCGTCGTTGGGCGCCTTCGAGATTCCTCGCGGCGACTACCTCGAACTCGCGCGCAGCGCGTCGGCGGAAACGTTGCGGCTCGGCCCACTGCTCGCGGGGGACTCGTCCCGCGAGCAGTGAGCAAGTCGCGGCCTGCGTCAGCCGATCGTCACCGGGACGACGTTCGACGTGCAGGCCTGCAGCATGATCTGCGGGAAGCTGAAGCCGAGCCCGACGGCCTGCGCCTGCAGCTGGAGCTGGCCCGGTAGCGAAGCCGGGATCGCGAGCTGCAGGGAGGCGGCGCCGGAGAGGTCCGTCTGGCCGAGCGGGACGGGGAAGAACGGCTCCGCGACGCCGAGCAGAAGGCTCTGGCCCATCGGCAGCGGGATCTGCGTCGAACCAGCCTGCTCGCCGACGACGAGCACGGCGAAGCCGTTCGCGGGCGCGCCGGCGACGGAGATGCTGAGCGTGGAGCCCGGGGCCCCTCCGCTGATCGAAAGCGAACTGCAAGCCTGCGCGGGGAGCGCGCTTGCGAGGGCCAAGGAGGCTGCGACCAAGAAGCTGTGCATGGGAGGACTCGTTTCGCTGGGGGAACTTCCGTTGCGCGATGTGCGCTGCGGATGCCGCACGGGGCGGCACAAGGGAATCCGCAATCCGTCGGCGCCGCCCATCACGAAGGGCGCGGATTTTCCGTGGGAGGTTCCGCGGTGGTCGACGCCCCTGGCGTCGCAGTTCAGCGCTCGAAGTCGCCGGCGGCGCGAGCTGCCGCCGCGCGCACGCGCGGTGTGGCGTCCGGCTTCTCTGCCGCGCCTTCGAGCGATTCCAGCGCGCGAACGGCGACGTCCTTGTGGTCGAGGAGCGCCGCGGCGCGCACGAGGTCGGCCAGCAGCTCGGGCGTCGGCGCAGGCAACTGGGTTGCGGCTGCTTCGAGCACGGCGAACGCCTCTGCGGTCGCTCCTGTGCGCAGCAGCGCCGAGCCGAGCGCCGCGCGCTCGCGAGCAGATCGCGCGGACTCGGGCGTCTTGCGCAACGCCGCGAGCGCCGCTGCGTGCGCGAACGACGGCAGCTCGTCGGCGCATGCGAGCCACCAAGGCCGGTCGTCGGCGCCGTCGATCGACGCAGACCGCCAACGCTGCAGCGAGCTGTCGCAGAACGCGTCGAACCTGCCGATCGCCGACAGTCTGGAGCACAGTTCGCCGAGCGCGTTGGCGGCGGCAAGCGCCTGTTCGTTGGCAGAAGCCGGCAGCTCGCAGAGATCGTCGCGCAGCGCGACCAGCATGCGTTCGCCCGCCGCTTCGTCGCCGTCGAGCGCAGTCGACAGGCCGTGCACGCGCGCCGCCTGCAGGCGCATCCAGTGGCGGTCTGCCGCGATGCGCCCCAGCAGCTCGAGCGACTGCGCGGCGAGCGCCTTCGCGTCCGCATGCGAGCCGAGGCGCAGGAGCCGTTCGGAGAGACGCACGAGCGGGAACGTCGTGTCGAGCTCGTCCGCGTAGGCCGACTTCAGGAACGCGCCGATGCGGACCAGCAACGCCGAGCCGCTTGCGATGTTCGAGTCGGCGATGAGCAATCCCGTCGCGCCGGTCAGCGCGAGCACGAGACGGGCGGACTGCAGGTCGCGTGGCATCGACTCGACGACTGCGAGCAAGCGATCGTATTCGCGCAAGAACTCGGCTTCCGTGCCCGGCGTGCGCGCGAGGCGCGCGAGGACCGGGAACGAGGCGGCGAGCTTCGGCTCGACGGGGAGCAGCTCCTTGCTGCCGATCTCGAGCAGGCGCGCGAGGTGCTTCGCGGACTCGTCGGCGCGGCCGGCGAGACGGCTCGCTCGCGCGACGTCGTTGAGCAACGCGATCGCGCTCGCAGCCTCGCTGTCGAGGTCGTCTCCCGTGAGTTCGAGCGCGCGTTCGAGGTGGGGCAGCGCCTTGTGCGGCTCGCCGACGGCGAGGTATGCGTGGCCCACCGAAGCGCGCACGCCGGCCTCTTCCTGCGCGTTCGCCGAGAAGCGCGTGGCGATCGACGGCGCGAGGCGGTCGAGCACCGTGCGCATCGACGCGCCGGCTTCGCCGGTGCCGGGATCCAGGTGGAAGAGCACGAGGTCCTGGAACTCCAGCTGCGCGGCGGCGCGCGTGAGCTGGCGCATCGCGCGCGCGTGCGCGGCTGCGCGGGCAGACTGCGCATCCCTGGCTTCGAGCATGCCGAAGCCGAGGCCTGCGATCGCGCCCAGCATCGACACCAGCGTCAGCGCCGCGCCGATGGCGACGGCGCGCCTTCGCGCGATGAGCTTGCGCAGCGCATAGCCGGCGGTCGCAGGCATCGCCGACAGCGGCTCGTTGCGCCGGAAGCGCTCGAGGTCGAGCCGCAGTTCGGCAGCCGATCCGTATCGTTCGTTGCGATCCTCGGCCATTGCGCGGCGCACGACGGCGTCGAGTTCGGGGCGCAGCAGTCGCAGGAGCGCGCCGGGCTTCGTGGACAGCGCGTCGGCTCGTTCGCGCATCCGCGCAGGATCGCCGGCGGCAAGCTCAGCGCCTGGCTCGCGCAGCGTCACGACCTCGAAGACGTCCGCCTTCGACTTCGCGTCCTGATGTGGGTTGAACCCCGCGACGAGCTCGAACAGCATCACGCCGAGCGCGTAGACGTCGCTGCGCGTGTCGAGTCCGAATTCGGTGGGTTGGCGCTGCTCCGGACTCATGTAGCGCCACGTGCCGAGCACTGCGCGATCTTCAGCTGTGGCGGCGCCCTTCTGCTTCGCGGAGCGGGCGATGCCGAAGTCGATCACCTTGCAGCGTGGCTTGCCGTCGACTTCGGCTACGAGCACGTTGTCCGGCTTGAGGTCGCGATGGATCACCGACTTCTGGTGCGCGTGGTGCACCGCCTCGCAAACGTCGCCGAGCAACCTCAGCCGCGATGGGAGATCCAGCTTGCGACGCTCGCAGTAAGCCGTCAGCGGCTCGCCGCGGACGAACTCCATCACGAGGTAGAGCTCGCCTTCCTTCGTCGTGCCGCCGTCGAAGATCTGGGCGATGCCTGGATGGTTCATGCGCGCGAGCGTCTGTCGCTCCCGCTCGAACCACTCCGCCGCGAACGGCGCCGCGTCGACGTCGCGCACGAACTTGATCGCCACGTGTCGCTCCACGGGCTCGAGTTGTCGCGCGAGGAACACCTGGCCCATCCCGCCTTCGCCGAGTTGGCGCAGCAACTCGTACTTGTCGATCTTGGGCAGCTTCGCGGGCGCCACGCTGCGCTGCAGCGGCGCGATGGTCTCCAACGAGTCCTGTCGCAGCAGGGCGCGAACGCGCGCGACGACGTTCTGGTCAGCTTCTGCGGCGAGGACCCGTTCGCGGCCGGCCTCGTCGAGGTCCGCCGCAAGGTCGAACAACTCGCGGACGCGCTGTTCGTTCGTTCGCTCAGACATCGAGGTCCGTGCCGCTGCCGATGCGGTCTTGCAGCCACGCGCGCGCGAAGCGCCAGTCGCGCTCTGCGGTCGGCAGCGAGATGTCGAGCATCTGCGCGATCTCCGGCATCTGCAGGCCGCCGAAGAAGCGCAGCAACACGACTTGCGCCGGTCGCGGATGGGCTTTCTCCATCGCTTCGAGCGCCTCGTGCACGGTCAGGATGTCCGCGTACGGAAGGCCGTGCTCGAGCTCCGGCACTTCGTCGGGCATCGGTTCCTTGCGCTGCGCGTCGCGCTTCAGCGCTCCGCGTCGCCGCGCCTGGTCGACCAGGATGTTGCGCATCGCGTTGGCCGCGGCGCCGAAGAAGTGCGTGCGACCCTGCCAGCCCGGATCGCCGCCGGCGACGATGCGCATCCACGCTTCGTGCACGAGCTCGGTGGCGCGCATCGTCCGTCCCCTTGCCATGCGCGCGATGCGGGCCCGCGCGAGTTGCCGGAGGTCGTCGTAGACGATCGGCAGCAGTCGCGCGGCCGCGACGCGGTCACCCTGCTGGAGCAGCTTCTGGATCTGCTCGATGCTCGTCGACGGATCGGACATGCGCGCAGGATAGCACGCGTTGGCGACGGGGCGGGGCAGCGGCCGCCGGCCCGGCGTCAGAGCAGGCGCGCGATGCGCTCGTCGAGGGCCTTCTGGTCGAGCGTGAAGCTCGCGAGCGCGGCTGCGGTCAGGATGCCGTCCCACGACGCCGTGCCCTTCTGCACGCGGTCGCGCCACGACGCGAAGACGGGGATCTTTCCTTCCTTGGACACGCGGGCCTGCTCGTCGGCCGAGAGCACGGGGAACAGGTCGCCGCAGCCGGCGGCCTGCAGTTTGGCCACGAGCGACTCCGGCGTCAGCGTCTTCGGGTCGATCGCCGCGAGCTGGCACATGGCCTGCTCGAAGGTGTCGTCGACGGTCCAGAACACGCCGAGCCGGTTCTTCTCGGCCTCGGCGCCGTCCGCGAACGTCACCTTCGGGTCGTCCGCCGTATGGTCCTTCAGCGACTCCAGCGCGAACTTCTTCTCGACGAACTCCTTCGCGGCCGCGGTCGGGATCGTGAAGACGTCGAGGCCGAGTAGGTCGAAGCACTGCTGTCCGCTGCGCATCGACGCGCCGATCTGGCGCACGTCGATGCCGGGGTTCTTCTTCAAGCGGCGCAGCACGCGCTGGCTCGCGAGGGTCGCCTTCTCGCCCGCGTTGACGCCGTCGCCGAGCTTGTTGTCGGCGAGGAACGCGTTGATGCGGCCCATGAACACGTTGACCCACGTCGGCTGCGCGAGCAGCGCGACGAGGTAGTTCTGCCGCGCGCTGAAACCGAGCGTGAAGTTGAGGCGGATGCCGTCGTCGTGCAGGCGACGCGCTGCGAGCACGCCGGCGGGCGTGAGCGGCACCTTGACGATGAAGCGATCTGGGCAGATCGCGTGGAAGCGCTTGCCGTAGTGGTAGCTGGCCTCGACGTCGTTCGCGATCGCGGTGTGCAGTTCGACGGAGACGTCCGCGTCGAAGGTGCGCACGAGCTTGAGACCGTGCACCGCGTTGAGCACGAACGCGACCTCTTGCACGAGCAAAGCATCGTCGACGTCCTTCTGCACGCCGCGCACGAGCGCCGCCGCGTCCGGCACGAGCTCGTCGTAGAGGCCCTTCTGGACCTCCTTGTTGAGCAGTGTGTTGTTCGTCGTCAGCGCCTGGAACTCGCGGGTCCAGAGAGCTTTTGCCGCGTCGATGTCGCCGGTGTCGAGCCACAGCGAGGTGCCGGTGCGCGCGGCGGCCGCCCACAGCTCGGAGGCCGGGAACGAGTCGCGCCGCTGTTGGGGCTGCGAGACCGCGTTCTTGCAGAACGCGGCCAGTTCCGTGGCGAGGCGGGAATCGTGCTTGGGTGCGTTGGCGGGCTTCATCGTTCGCGCGGTTGCGGGACGCTGACCGCGCGATCGCCGTCAACCGAGCTGCGAATGGTATTCCTGCAGCGGCTTCACATCGAGCGGCTTCTTTGTGACCCACTCGAGACCCTGGATCGTCGCCGCGGCCGCAGCCATCGTCGTGATGCAGGGGATCTTGTGGCTCACGGCCGAGCTGCGGATGCGGCGGTCGTCGCCGCGTTCGCGCTTGCCGGACGGCGTGTTGATGATGAGTCGCACTTCGCGGTTCAGCACGAGGTCGAGCACGTGCGGTCGGCCTTCGTGGATCTTCTGGACGCGCTCGACGGGGATTCCGGAGTTGGCGAGCGCGCGCGCGGTGCCGCTGGTCGCAACGATCTGGAAGCCCAGCGCGTGCAGGCGGCTGACGAGCGGCAGCAGCATGCGCTTGTCCTCGTCGCGCACGGACACGAACACCTTGCCGCCCTTCGGCATCGCGTTGCCTGCGCCGAGCATCGCCTTCGCGAATGCCGCGCCGAAGCTCACGTCGATGCCCATGACCTCGCCCGTCGACTTCATCTCCGGGCCGAGCACGGTGTCGACACCGTGGAACTTGTTGAACGGGAAGACCGGAGCCTTCACCGAGAAGTAGGGCGGGGCCAGCTGTTCGTGCGCGCCGACCTGTTCGATCGTCTCGCCGAGCATGACGCGCGCGGCCATCTTGGCGAGCGGCTGGCCGATCGCCTTGCTGACGAACGGCGCGGTGCGCGACGCGCGCGGGTTGGCCTCGAGGATCATGAGGCGCGAGCCCTTCACGGCCCACTGCACGTTCATGAGGCCCACGACGCCGAGCCGCATCGCGAGCTTGCGCGTCTTGTCCGCGATCTCGGCGACGAGGCCCTCGGACAGGGTGTAGGGCGGCAGCGAGCAGCTCGAGTCGCCGGAGTGGATGCCGGCCTCCTCGATGTGCTCCATGATCCCGCCGATCACGACGCTCTTGCCGTCGGCGAGCGCGTCGACGTCGACCTCGATCGCGTTGTCGAGGAACTTGTCGACGAGCAGCGGTCGTTCCTCGGAGAAGGAGCGGTGCCGCTCCATGTAGTCCTCGAGCGCGCGGCGGTCGTCCACGATCGCCATCGCGCGGCCGCCGAGCACGAAGCTCGGGCGCACGAGCACTGGGTAGCCGATGCGCTGCGCGACGGCGATCGCCTGTTCGGCGTCCTTCGCCATGCCGCTCGGCGGCTGCTCGATGCCGAGTTCGTCGACGACCTTGGAGAACAGTTCGCGGTCCTCGGCGATCTCGATCGAGTCGACGCTGGTGCCGACGATCGGCGCGCCGTGGTCGGCCAGTCCGCGCGCGAGGTTGAGAGGCGTCTGTCCGCCGAACTGCACGATGATCCCGTGCGGCTGCAGGCGGTCGACGACGTTCATCACGTCTTCGTGCGTGAGCGGCTCGAAGAACAGCATGTCCGAGGTGTCGAAGTCGGTCGACACGGTCTCGGGGTTGCTGTTGACCATCACGGTCTCGTAGCCCTTCTCGCGAAGGGCCATCGCCGCGTGCACGCAGCAGTAGTCGAACTCGATGCCCTGGCCGATGCGGTTGGGGCCGCCGCCGAGCACGATCACGCGCTTCTTGCCCGTGCCTTCGCCGGCTTCGTCCTCGATGCCGTCGTAGGTCGAGTAGAGGTAGGGCGTGTGGCTCTCGAACTCGGCCGCGCAGGTGTCGACGCGCTTGTAGACCGGAGTGACTCCGAGCTTCTGGCGTTGCGCGCGGACCTGCCACTCGTTGGCTCGCGGCGTGCATGCGGCGCCGATCTGGCGATCCGAGAAGCCGAGCTTCTTGGCCCTCAGCATCTGCGCCTTGGTGAAGGCGCTGACGCCGCTCTTGCCGATCGCGATCATCTCGCGCTCGTGCTCGACGAGCTCCATGAGCTGGTCGAGGAACCACGGGTCGATCTTGCTGCTGTCGTGGATCTCCTCGACGGACATTCCGGCGAGCATCGCGTTGCGGACCCAGTCGATGCGGTCGTCGCGCGGCGTCTTGAGGTGCGGGCGGATCGTGTTCGGATCGAGGTCCTCGGGCTTGCAGCTCGGCTGGCCCGGCACGTTGCCGTAGCCCCAGCGGCCCGTCTCGAGGCCGCGCAGCGCCTTCTGCATCGACTCCTTGAAGGTGCGCCCGATCGCCATCACCTCGCCGACCGACTTCATCTGCGTCGTCAGCGTCGAGTCCGCGGTCGGGAACTTCTCGAACGCCCAGCGCGGGAACTTCACGACGCAGTAGTCGATCGTCGGCTCGAAGCTCGCCGGCGTGACCTTCGTGATGTCGTTGCGCAGCTCGTCGAGCGTGTAGCCGACCGCGAGCTTGGCGGCGATCTTGGCGATGGGGAAGCCCGTCGCCTTGCTGGCCAGCGCGGAGCTGCGGCTCACGCGCGGGTTCATCTCGATCACGATCATGCGACCCGTCTTCGGGTCGATCGCGAACTGCACGTTGCTGCCGCCGGTGTCGACGCCGATCTCGCGGATCACCGCGATCGCCGCGTCGCGCATCAGCTGGTACTCGCGATCGGACAACGTCTGCGCCGGCGCCACGGTGATCGAGTCGCCCGTGTGCACGCCCATCGGATCGAAGTTCTCGATCGAGCAGATGATGACGACGTTGTCCTTCGTGTCGCGCATCACCTCCAGCTCGTATTCCTTCCAGCCGGCGATCGACTCTTCGACGAGGATCTCGCTGTTGAGCGAGAGCTCCAGGCCGCGCGCAGCGATCTCCTCGAACTCCTGCAGGTTGTAGGCGATGCCGCCGCCGGAGCCGCCGAGCGTGAAGCCGGGCCGGATGACCGCGGGCAGGCCGATCTCGTCGAGGGCCTGGCGCGCTTCGGCCATGCTGTAGGCGAGCCGGCTCTTCGCGCATTCGAGGCCGATCTTCTCCATCGCCGCGCGGAACTCCTGGCGGCCTTCCGCCTTCTGGATCGCGTGCGGCTTCGCGCCGATCAGCTCGATGCCGAGCTTCTCGAACACGCCCATGTCGTGGAGCTGCATCGCGCAGTTGAGCGCCGTCTGGCCTCCGAGGGTCGGCAGCACGGCGTCGGGGCGCTCCTTCTCCAGGATCTTCGCGACCGTCTCCGGCGTGATCGGCTCGATGTAGGTCCGATCCGCGGTCTCGGGATCGGTCATGATCGTCGCCGGGTTGCTGTTGATCAGGATGACCTTGTAGCCATCGCTGCGCAGCGACTTGCACGCCTGCACACCCGAGTAGTCGAACTCACAGGCTTGCCCGATGATGATGGGTCCAGAGCCGATGATCAGAATCGATTTCAGGTCGTCGCGGCGTGGCATCGGGGGCGGGACTACACCGGAACCCAAGAAGGCGCGCGAGCAGAAAAACCGACCCGTCCCGAGCGGTCGGTTCGGGGGCTGGCGGAAGGGGGGATCCGGACCGGGTCCGATGTCCGCAGCGCTATGTGCGAAAAGGACTTGCGGCGGATCCGGTCGCGTTCAGCCGACCTGCAGCAAAGCGGCGATCCGGTCGGTGCGCAGGCGCTCGACGCGGCTCTGGCCGATGCCGGTCGGAACCACGAAGTGGATGGTGCCCGCCTCGGCCTTCTTGTCGCGCAGAAGGTAGGGCATCAGCGCTTCGACCGGCGGCAGTTCGGAGCGTCGGTGGCCGTAGCGGAGCAGCAGGTTGCGGCTCCGTTCCGAGTCCTCGCGGCGGATCGCCGACAGCGCGTCGGCCACGTCGAGCGCGAAGTGCAGGCCGCGCGCTACGCAGAGCCCGTGTGGCTCCGTGTAGCCGCCGCAAGCCTCGAGTGCGTGGCCCAGCGTGTGGCCGAGGTTGAGCAGGCGGCGCGGCCCGTCCTCGCGAAGGTCCGATTCGACGACGGCGGCCTTCGCCGCCAGCGCGCGATGGATCACGCGCTCGACGATGCTGGAGCTGCGACTCGCGACTTCGTCCGACTGGCGCTCGAGGATCGCGAACAAGTTGGCATCGAGGCCGATGCCGACCTTCAGCGCCTCGGCGAGGCCGCTGCGGAACTCGGCTTCCGGCAGGTCCGGGAGCATCGTCGGATCGACGTAGACGCGTGCAGGCGGATGCACGGCGCCGACGAGGTTCTTGCCCTCGGGCAGGTTCACCGCGGTCTTGCCGCCGACGGCGCTGTCGACCATCGCCATCATCGTCGTGGGCGCCTGCCAGCACTCGATGCCGCGCAGGTAGAGCGCTGCGCAGAGGCCGCCGAGGTCGCCGATGGTGCCGCCGCCGATCGCGACAAAGAGCCCCTTCCGGTCGATGCCGGCGGACGCCATCGCGCGCAGCACGAGCTCGGCCTGCGCCAGCGACTTCAGGCTCTCGCCGGCCTGCGCGTGCAGCACGGTCCAGTCCTTCGAAGTCAGGTCGGGCCGCCGTTGCGCAACCGCGTCGTCGACGAGCGCAAACACCGAGCGGCCGGCGGAGTCCGCGAGCAGTTGGCGCAGCGCGCCGTCGCCGATGCGAACGTGCGTAGCGGCCTCGTGCTGTGGCCTGCAGGCGAACTCGATCACGATTGCGTCGCCGTGTCGGCCGATGCGCGGCGGCGCTTCCGCCGCCGTTCGATGAGCGCGTCTTCCTGCGCCAGAGAGCGCTGTTTCTCGCGGCGCGCGCCCCACCAGGCGAACCCCACGATCAGGACCGTCGCGCCGAAGGCCCACGAACTGATCTCGCGCATGCCGCGCCCGGTCTCGAACACGAACAGGTCGAGCGAGTTGGCGACGAACAGCGGCGTCCACATCTGCTTGCCGTTGCGCGTCTCGTAGCTGTAGCGGCGGAAGTAGTAGGCGTTGATCTCCAGCGACGAGCCGAGCGGTTGCTTCGTGCCGTGCGGCAGCCACACGGGGATCGTCTTGCCGCCGACGTCACGCACCTGGACCCACGCCTCGGTCCACTCCTTGATGCCGGCGGGGTTGGGGCTCGCGGTGATCGTCCTCGTCGCGGCCAGCGTGCCGAGGATGCGCATCGGCGTGCCGCGCGCGACTTCGTCCTTCTTGAACGCGTCCCAGATGTCCTGCGCGTTGAGCGCGGGCACCTTGCGCCATTCCGCCTTCGTCATCGGCGCGACGTCGCGCGCATACGCGCCGAGATGCCACAGCGCATTCGACTGGTCCTCGTCGATCGCCTTCCACGAGTCGTCGGCGCTGAGCACGTTGCCGCTCTCGCGCACCACGTCGACGACGCCTGCGAGCGCGTTCGGGTCGAGCGTGGTCACCGGTGCCCAGTCCTCGTAGTCCTTCTTCAGATCCGCGCCGACGAGCAGCGGCGCTTTCGTCGATTCGGTTGGATAGGCGACGTCGCGCAGTTTGAGCACGTAGCCCTCGGCGCGCGCCCAGGCGCCTTCGACGAGGGCGGCCGCGGGTGGCTTCGAGAACGCGAACAGCACCTGCGAGCCATCGCGCAGTCGCAGCGTCGCTTCGTAGATGCCGTAGCCGGGCACGGGGTGCCCCGGGCCCGGGCCCGAGAGCTTCTCGATCTTGCCGCGGTAGTAGATCCAGCGTCCGCGCCACTCGCCGATGTTCGTCTGCAGCGCGGTGACCGGGACCATGTCCGCGGGCATGCCGAGCGCGCGTGCCGCTTCCGGGCTCACGTTGAGGCTCTGCGCGAGCAGGTGCGATAGCGGCTCCGCCTCGAGGAACAGGCGCTGCTCGCGCGTCGCGTCCTTGGCTTTCTCCAGGACCGCAGAGTCGATGTTGGGCACCGAGACGAGCGGCGCCTCGGGTTCGGCGATCGTGCCTTGCTGGATCTCGACGCCGGGGTTCCAGAAGACGACGAGGTAGAGCGCGAGCGCGCAGAACACCGCGGTGGCCGCGAGGCGGATCACGGAGCCGCGCGGCATGAACGGCACATCGGCTGGATTCTGCTTGGGCGCGGGCATCGGCATGGCGGTTCTAGGCCAAGGAGTCGGCGAGCGGTGGGGGCTCGGCAGGGATTCTCGGTCGGCAACTCGCCCGCAGGGGGATCCGGCGAGCGCGGCACGCCGGATCGAACGGAGCAGCGGGCCGCGCGGTTCGCGCGCGTCCGGTCGAAGGCCTCAGGCGCCTTCGGGTTTGTCGAACAAGCCGCCGAGGTGGAAGTTGGCGATGTCCGAGCGGTCGACGATCGTCGCGGCGTTCACGCCGAGGACGATGGCGATGACTTCGGCGACCTCGTCGCTCGTCGCGCCTTCCTTCTTGGCTTTCTTGAGGTGGCCTTCGAGGCAACCCTTGCAGCCGCTCACCAACGCGGCGGCGATCGCGACGAACTCCTTCGTCTTGATGTCGAGCTTCGACTTGCCGTACGTGGCCTTGTAGAAGCTCATGTAGAGCTGCTTCAGCTCGGGCGTCAGCAACGCGTAGCTGCGCATCGCGGAGCTAGGCAGACGGCCGTCGCCGAGAACGCCGTCGGCAGGCGGCTTGTTGGGGGTGTCGCTCATGAATGGGTGCGGCTGCGCCGGAGGGCGCAGAACTGCGTGCGGATCAGGGGCGAGGATTATTGCAGAGAGAGCTGCAGCCGCACCAGTGCATCGCGGTCCGTTGCGGATTCGATGCGTCGATACGCTTCCTCGAACCTCAGCCACTGGAACTCGCCGACCATCGGTCCCGGCGTGAGCCCGTGGATCTGTTCGCCGGCGATGCCGGCTTGCCAGGCGAAGGGCCACTCGACGAGCCCCATGTCGCCGAACAGCTCCTTCTGCGGCGCGGCGATCTCCATGAGGTGCACCGGTCGTCGCAGGCCGGTCTCGGCGCGCACTTCGCGCAGCACGGCATCCTCGGTCTTCTCGCCCGGGGCCACCGTGCCGATCACGGGGCCGAGCGGCCATTCGGCGCGAGGCCGTTGGCGCAGCAAGAGGAACTGCGGTCCCTGTTCCAGGATCTGGAACACGAACACGCGAACGCGATGTTCGAGCTCGTACATCGTTCGGACTCCGGGATGGCTGGCATCCCGTGGAAGAACGCATCCTGCCTGCGAGCCCGGCGACGTAGCCGTGCCACACGTGCTGGATAGTCCTGCTGATCGGCAGGGATGCCGCTCGGCGCAGGTCCGAAGTCGGATTTTTCTCGAGCTCTCGCGATCCAGGAAGCCCCGTGCGGATCGCGTCGACGGCGCTACTTGCCGCCGTCCGGCTTCGAATCGCCCTTGCCGTCGGCGGATCCGTCAACGGCGCCGCCGAGTCCGTCGAGGGCCGACTTCTTCGCGTTCGCCTGCCGGAACATCTCGCCGACCATCGCGAAGCTGTGCGGCAGCGTCTGGTCCTGGAAGCCCGCGCCCCACGAGTGGCCGCCGCCTTCGATGAGGCGCCACGTGTGCTCGATCTTCTTCTCGTCGAGGACGCCGTGCAGCGCCTCGTTGCCGACCGCGAAGCCGTAGCGGTCCTCGGTGCCGGCATCGAAGTAGATGCGCAGGCCGTGCAGGGTCTTCGGCTCCAGTGTGCGCGCGATGCACAGCGGGTTGGCCTTCTGCCAAGGCTCCTTCTCGATCGGGTCGCCGAACACCTCGACGAGGCCGAACTGCTTCGCCGCGCCCTTCATGCGGTCGGGCAGGTTGTTCGGGTCTTCGGGCAGGATCGCGGCGCTGTGCACGCCGACGGCGCCGAACAGGTCCGGCGAGTGCATCGCGATGCGCAGCGCGGCCATGCCGCCCATGCTGACGCCGAGGATCGCACGGTCCTCGCGGCGGTCGCTCACGCGGTAGGTCTTGGCGACGTGCGCGAGCAGGTCCTTCGTGACGAGGTCCTCGTACTTCTTGTCCTTGCGGTTCACGTACATCGACGTGCGGCCGCCGTTGGGGCACACGAACACGCACGGCGGCAGCTTGCCTTCCTTGATCGCCGCGTCGAGCACCGGCGCGCCGCCGCGGCCGTGGAACCGCATGTGGTCCTCGAACATGCCGTGCAGCCAGACGACGAGCGGATACTTCGTGTCCTTGTTCTTCTCGTCGTCGTAGTCCTTGGGCAGGTAGACGCCGTACTGCGCGTCGTCGCCGATGGACTCGCTCGCGAACGTCTTCTCTGCGAACGTCATGGTCTCGAGCTTGACGCTGCCCGGATCGGCGTTGCGACGGCTGCGGCCGCCTTGCGCCGACGCGTGCGCGGTGAGCGTGGAGACGGCGGCGAGAAGAAGGAGCGTCTGGATCGGGCGCATGCGGTCCTCGTGGGGCGCGGAACCGTAGCCGCGCGGGGTTCGGCGCGGGAGTGCCGCGTGTCGCGCCGTTCGTCGCCGTGGCGTTTCGCGGATGTCTCACCTACGTTTCGGTTCCCCCGGGCGGTGTCTGCCGCCAGCGAACGAGAGCCTTCTCCCATGCTCCACGACCCTGCAGCCGACCGACTGGCTCCGTTGTTGAGCCAGTTGGAGAACTTCGAGCGCTCGCGTCCGGATCGGCGCATCTGGGATCTCGCGAACGCCCGCGCGCTGGTGGCCCATCTCGGTCCGGCGCCTGCGCACGGCGTGGCGATCCAGGTCGGAGGCAGCAAGGGGAAGGGCACGGTCTGCGCGTTCCTCGGCGCGCTCGCCCAGGCGAGCGGGCTGCGCGCCGGCGCCTACCTGTCGCCGCACGTGACGACGATCCTCGAGCGCATCCTGCTCGACGGTCGGCCCGTGACGACGGAGGCGATGGAGACGCAGTTGCGCCTCGTGCTCGCGCGCGCGGACCAGATCGGCGTGAAGGCGACGTTCTTCGAGGCGCTGACGGTCGCCGCGGCGCAGGCCTTCGTCGCCGCACGAACGGATCTCGCGATCTACGAAGTGGGGCTCGGCGGCAGGTTCGACGCGACCACTGCGATCCCCGTCGACGCGTCGATCCTCACCGGCGTGGAGTTGGAGCACACGGCGATCCTCGGCTCCACGGTCGCGGCGATCGCGTCGGAGAAGGCGTGGATCGTGCGTCCTTCCGGCGTCGCGTTCACGGCCGCGCGCGGCGACGCGCTCGCGGTGCTCGAGAACCATGCGAAGGCGCAAGGCGCGAGGCTGTTCGTGCTCGGCACGGACATGCATCTCGTCGACGCGAGCTGGGAAGGCACGGACTACCGCGCGCGACTCGTGCTGCCCGATGGGCGCGAGCTGCCGGTGCTCCTGCCCGATGCGCGCGGCTACGAGCCGCAAGCGCTCGCGCTGGCCGCGGCGGCGCTCGCGCACGTGCGTCCGGACGTGGCGTTGCGCCTCGATCCCGCGCCGCGACCGTGGCAGTTGCCGTGTCGCTTCGACGTGGTGCGCTGCGCCGACGGGCTGCCGTTCGTGTTCGACGGAGCGCACACCGAACAGTCGATGCTCGCGGTCGCGGGCGAGTTCCGTCGCCGATGGCCCGATCGCAAGGCGGTCGTGCTGTTCGGCTCGGCTTCGGACAAGCGCTGGCGGCAGGGCTTGAGCGCGCTGTTGCCGATCGCCGATAGCTTCGTCCTGACGGAGCTCACGGGCACCGTCGGCGAGGACCCACAGGTCGTCGCGGACTGGCTGCGCGCGCAAGGCGGCGTGGTCTCGGTGATCCGACCGGTTGCCGAGGCTGTCGCTGCAGTCTGCTCGACGCCGTTGCCGCGACTCTGCTGCGGTTCGTTCTACCTCGCCGGCGAAGCGCGCGCGCTCCTCGCCTCGCGAGCCGCACGATGAACCAACCGAACCGCAATTCCGGCGGCGCGTCCGCGCCGGTGATCGTCGAAGACCTGTTCCTGACCGACTCGTTCCTCATCAAGGGACGGCTTCCGAACAAGACGAAGCGCCTGTCGAACGTGCTCGAGGACTGGTCGAAGACCTTCCTCACGATCGAGGACGCGACGATGGTGTCGCTGCGCAACGGCGAGGTCATCCGCACGCCGAGCGTGCAGGTGAACCAGAAGGAAGTGATCTGCGCGCACGAGCTGATCGACTTCTCTGGCGACGAGATGCTGCGTCGCCTCGCGCAGCCCAACAAGGCGGTGCGCATCCGCGCGTTCTACAACGGCGCGGTGCAGTTCGAGCTCACGGGCAACGTAGAGCCGGGCGCCTACGAGCAGCAGGTCTCGAACCGCAAGTACTTCATCATGCAGACGCCGATCCTGCGCGGGCTCGACCTGTCGCCGCAGGAGCTGCAGGTGCTCGGCACGCTCGAGTACGCGATCGTCCGCAAGGACAAGCTCGCCTACGTCTACGACTTCCGCGGCTGAGGCCGCGACGGGCTCCGCGCGCGGCGCTCGGTTGTGCGCGCGGCGACTGGCGGCATGATCCGCCGCGCGTGATCTCGACGATCCCAGTGCACGAAGGGCCGCGGCCTGTGTGGTTCGACCGCGCGGTCGCATGCGTGGTGTTCGCCGCCGCGCTCGTGTGCTTCGTCGCGCTGGTGGCGATCGAGCCGGATCCGAAAGGCTACGACACGCACACGCAGCTCGGCATGTCCGCGTGCAACTGGCCGAAGGTCTACGGCTACCCGTGCCCGACGTGCGGCGCGACGACCGCGGCGACGTTGGTGGTGCACGGTCGATTGCTCGCGGCGTTCGCGACGCAGCCGTTCGGCGCCTCGTTCGCGCTCGCGGGCATCGCGCTGGGCGCGGTCGCGGGCTGGTGCCTGTTGCGTTCGCGTTCGTTCCTCGACGTCTACCTGCAGCTGCCGCGCACGGCGATCGCGCTGTTCGCAGTGCTGCTGCTGCTCGCGTCGTGGGGCTACAAGTGCCTCGTGTTCCAGGCCGGTTGAGCGCCCCGCGATCTCGCGACGGTTGATGCTGCCAGGCGCGTGTGTGCCATTGGCGTGCTCCGTGCCCATGACTCTTCCCGTGCTTGCTCCGTAGGCGCAGAGGGTGGACTGACAGCAAGGGGAAATCGCATGCTGCCTGCGGGCGCGACATCCGGGCCGATCTCCGCGTCGTGCGAACTACGTCGTATCCATGGACTCGACGCCGCTTGCAGTCCTTTATCTCGACCCGGCTGCCACGCTCTCGGCGACGCCGTCGTTCTCCATCGGGCTGCTATGGGATTTGACCCGGCCACGGAACCTGTTTGCGGCCCATGAGAGTCCTAGCCACGGAGTCGGGGAATTCCCTCCGCTCCTTTGTTTCTGCAGCAGTCTGAGGACCGCTGCCCATCGCAGTGGTCCAAATCCTCGATCTGGGGTCTCGCACTCACTTCCACAGTGCTGACTCGCTCGCCCTACCTGCCATGAGAAACCTGCCTCTCCCATCCCTCGCCATCCTGGCGCTCTCGTCCGGTCTGCTCGCGCAGACCATCACCGTGTCGAACGTCTCGTTCGGCGGTTCCACCGGCAACGTCTGGCGCGCTGGCTTGAATCGCGTCCAGTGCATCTACGACTCGTCGCTGTTCACGAGCCAAGGTGTCAATGGCCCGATCGTCATCACCGACATCGGCTGGCGCGTCGCGAGCGCCAACATGACGGCTCCTTCGGTGGCCGTGACCTACCCGTCCGTCGACGTGTTCCTCCAGGACTCGAAGGTGGACTACGCGAGCCCGACCGTCACCTTCTCGGCGAACCGTTCCGAGGACCCGCTCGGCACGCCCAACTTCAGCGGTCCGGTGACGACCTTGGTCCAGGCCGCCAACTCGAACCTGCCGCTGTGCAGCGTCACTCTGTCGACGCCCTTCGTCTACGTGCCCGCCAGTGGCCAGGACCTGATCATCGAGTTGGTCATCAACGCAGTCCCGAGCCCGGCGACCGGCAACATCACGGGCACGAGCTTCAACGTCGGCCACCTCGCGAACACGGTCCGTTCGGTCAACTCCACGACGGCGCTTTCGGGTGCGTTGTCGGCGTTCTGCCCTACGGTCGACCTGACCTACAACACGTCCGTCTCGAACGCGGCCCAGAGCCTGACCGTCGGTCAGGGCTGCTACAACCGCCCGTATTCGTTCTACGAGTCGTGGATCGATCCGAACGGCGCCGCCTCGTTGCCTCTCGACATCGATCCGGTTGGTTCAGCCGGAGCGATCAACGGGTTCACCATGTTCCCGGTCGGTGACAACTACGTCGTCACGCAGAACAACGCGCCGGGTCTGTCGATCGTTCCCGGGTCCGGTCTGACCACCGAGGTCGTCAACAACACGGCGCCGACGGCGACGGACAGTGCGGCTTCCAACCCTGCCGACGACGCCTACTGGACCCGTGCGTTGCCGTTCTCGTTCGTCTACCCGGGCAACCTGACTGGCACGAACCAGATCCACATCTCTTCGAACGGCCTCGTCTGGCTGGCGGCGCCGCAGACCGCGGGCAACCTCTACTCGTTCGACCAGGGTGGCGCGGCCAACTTCGCCGGCTTCGTCTCGCGTCCCGCGATCGCCCCGAACTGGATGGACCTCGAACCCGCCGACGGCTCCACCTTCCTCGGCGGCCTCGGCAACATCGTCGTCGACACGGACGGCGCGACCTACTACTCGATCACGTGGGACGGTGTGAAGGAGTGGCTCCCGACCCCGACGCCCGTGAACCTCTCGACCTGCCAGCTCGTGCTGTATTCGAGTGGCACGGTAGAGGTGCGCTACGGCGCCGGCGGCTGTTTCCACAGTGACTGCTCGCGCCTCGTGGGCTTCTCGCGCGGTGACGGCGTCGACGGTGGCACGGGTCCGTCCCCGCGCCAGTACCCGGACCTCAGCGTCGCCACGGCCGGGACCGGCTATGTCTCGGGTGACGGTGCGCGCAACTCGCGTCTGTCCTCGACCTACCGTCCGAAGGTCGGTCGGCCGCTCGAACTCGTCACGACGAACTTCGACCCGCAGACCGTGTTCAACATCGGCCTGATCAGCACGACGCCGCTGCCGGGTATCGACCTGGCGGCCCTCGGCATGCCGGGCTGCAGCGCCTACATCCTGCTGCCCGAGGTCGCGTCGGACTTCCAGTTCGTCTCGACGCCGTCGGTGGCCTGGCCGGTCCTCGGCAGCATCCCGGCTGCGTTCGCGGGTGCGTCGGTCTACGCGCAGTCTGCGCAGCTGCTCAGCGGTGTGCCGTTCTCACGCAACGTCGCGAACATCGTCGTCTCGAACGGCGTCACGCTGACGTTCGACATCAACTGATCGCGAAGTGAGAACCGTCGCCGGGCGATCCTCGGTGACCCGAACGGCCGGTGGCGTCCTCGACGTCGCCGGCCGTTCTGCATTCCGGCGCGCGTCCGCGTGGCGGATTCCGCCACTCGGCGCATCGGACATGCGTGGCGCTCAGCTACCCGGGCGTCGCCGCTTGCCGCCCTGCCGCTTGCCGTCGTCGTCCGAGTCGACCTTGGAGTGCAGCCGCTCGCTGCGCAGCGCGTGGTCGAGCATCGCCGCATACGACGCGTAGCGAGAACGATGCACGGCGCCGTTCTCGAGGCCCGCGAGCACCGCGCAGCCGGGCTCGTCGCGGTGCAGGCAGTTGCGGTACTCGCACTGCGGCAGCAAGGCCGCGATCTCGGGGAACACGAACTGCGACTCCTGCGCGCCGATCTGGAACTGGTGGAAACTGCGCACGCCCGGCGTGTCGAGAACGTGGCCGCCGCCGGGCAGCGGGATCAGTTCGGTGTGCGCCGTCGTGTGCTTGCCTTGACGGATGTGGTTCAACGAACCGGTGCGCAACTGCAGGCCGGGCACGAGCGCGTTGAGCAGCGTCGACTTGCCCACGCCCGACAGCCCGCACAGCACGGTGCGGTTCTGGTGCAGCAGCTCGCGCAGCTGCGCGAACTCGTCCAGCGTCTCGCTGCCGGGCTGCGTGCAGGTCGCGAACACGCGGTAGCCCAGCTTGCGGTAGAGCTCGATCCACTGCTGCGCCGCGCCCTTCTTGTCGCGGTCGATCTTGGTCACGACGAGCGCGGCCGGGATCTGCTGGCGCACGGCGCCGGCGAGCACGCCGTCGACGAGTTCGGGTTGGAACGGCGGCTCGGCAGCAGCCGCGACCGCGAGCGCCAGCGTCACGTTCGCGGCGACGACCTGCGAGCGTTCCTCGCCTTCGCTCGCGGCGCGTCGGTGCAGCATGCTCGTGCGCGGCAAGAGCGCGTCGATCGCTTGCCCCGTCACGTCGAACAGCACGCGGTCGCCGACTGCGAGCGGCCGCTTCTCGTGCGAGCGTTCCTCGAACAACTTGCCGGCGAGCGGCATGGTGCGGCGCTGACCGCCGACCTCGACGTGGCAGACCTTGGCGTCGATGCGCAGCACGAGGCCTTCGAGGGGGGTGGGTTCGGTCATCCGGTTCGCGCACCATACACGGAAGTCGCGTCCGCGCGCGGCCCCGCGTAGAACGCGCGCCATGCCGCATGCAGCAGGAACCGTCCCGGTCACAGGTCGGCTCGCGCCGAGTCCGACCGGCTCGCTGCACCTCGGCAACGCTCGCACGTTCTTGCTCGCGTGGCTGTCGGCGCGATCGAGCGGCGGGCGCGTGTCGCTGCGCATCGAGGACATCGACGGCCCGCGCGTGAAGCCGGAGGCGACCGCGGCGGCGATCGAGGATTTGCGCTGGCTCGGCCTCGACTGGGACGGCGAAGTCGTCGTGCAGTCGACGCGTTTGCCGGTGTATGCCGAGGCAGCGCGCCAACTGGTCGCCGAGGGGCTCGCGTATCCCTGCGTGTGCACGCGCAAGGAAGTCGAGGACGCAGCGTCCGCGCCGCACGAAGGCGCGGACGGCATCGGCGGTGACGGAGCCATCTACCCGGGAACGTGTCGAGGCAAGTTCGCTTCGATCGAGGACGCGAAGGCGAAGACCGGCCGCGACGCGGCGCTGCGGTTTCGCGTCGACGTCGAGGCCGTGCCGTTCGAGGACCGGTTCTGCGGCGCGCAGCGCGGCGCGATCCGTGGCGACTTCGTCGTGCAGAAGCGCGACGGCGGCCCTGCCTACCAACTCGCCGTCGTCGTCGACGACGCTGCGTTCGGCGTGACCGAGGTCGTGCGCGCCGACGACTTGCTGCCGAGCACGCCGCGCCAGTTGTTGCTCTATCGCGCGCTCGCGCTGCGTGCGCCGTCGTTCGCGCACGTTCCGCTCGTCGTCGGCCACGACGGCTTGCGGCTCGCGAAGCGGCACGGCGACACGTCGCTGCGCCACCTTCGCGAACGGGGCGCAACGGCGTCCGCAGTGGTGGGGTTCCTCGCGAAGACCGCAGGGTTGCGCGACGAAGCGTCGCCGTGCGCCGCATCGGACTTGTTGCGCGGCTTCGATCTCGCGCGCGTGCCGAAGGGGCCCGTGCGCGGCGACGATCACGGTTTGATCCCGTGATCCACGCGGAGTCGCGGCTTCACCTCTCGACCGGACGCTTCGCCTCTTCTGCTGCGATCCGGGAGATGTGCTGCGCGAAGTCGGGGTCTTCTCCCTGCAGCAGTTCCGCCAGCTCCGCGCGGAAGTCCGAACGCTTGCACCATTCGCGCATGTAGTCCTCCCACGACTGCCACAGGCGCGCAGTCTGCGCCGTCATCTCCGGCTCGTAGACCAGCAGGTATGCGCGTTCGAACAGCGCGACGAGGATGTTGAAGAGCGCGAGTCGGCGTTCGAGCTGTTCGGCGTCGAGCTGCTTCGGTTCGCCGCCGCGCTGCAGCATGCGAAGGTCCGCGTTGTCGAGCACGAGCTTCATGAAGCCCGTGTAGTCGTCCGACAGCTGCTGGTGGATCTCCTCCTCCTCTTGCTGTCGGTCGCGGCGCTGCTCCCAGACGAACACGAGGATCGCCATCGGCAGGCCGAAGACCGTGACCACGTAGCTCAGGAGTTCCCAGGTGGCAGTGTCGAACATGGCGCGTCCGCTCAGCTTAGACTTGCGCGAATGGGCAAGTTCGACCATTCGGCTCTCGTGCTGACCTGCTGCATCGCGTCCGTCGCTGCGCAAGCCCCCGCAGAGGGTCCATGGCTTGCAGTCGTGCGCGAGTTCCTGGCGCAAACGGAGGCGTGTGGCGCGATCGGTGCTTCGCTCGCGTTCGTCGAGGGCGGCGTGGTGCGCAGGCGCATCCAGTTCGGGTTCGCAGACCGCGATGTAAAGCGACGGGTGGACGAGTCCACGATCTTCCACTGGGCAAGTTGCACGAAGACGTTGACCGGCATCGCGGCGATGCAGTTGCGGGATCGCGGCATGCTGTCGCTCGACGCGCCGCTCGTCGACTCATGCCCCGAGCTGCGGAAGGCCCACGATCCTCGAGGTTGGCTCGCGACCGCGACGCTGCGCCACGCGATGCAGCACTCCGCGGGCTTCCGCACGGCGACGTTCCCGTGGGGCGGCGAAGCCTGGCACCCGCACGAGCCGAAGGAGTGGTCGCAGCTCGCAGCGATGATGCCCTACACCCAGGTCGAGTTCGCGCCGGGGTCCAAGTTCTCCTACAGCAACTTCGGCATCGTGCTCGTGGGGCGCGCGATCGAGGCCGCGAGCGGCGACGACTACGAGGCCTACATGGAGAAGAACGTGCTGCGGCCGCTCGGCATGCACAGCAGCTACTTCGACGCGACGCCGTGGCACCTGCGCAAGCACCGCTCGCATGGCTATGCGCGCGGCGAAGATGGCGGCGTGCGCGATCTCGGCGCGGAGTTCGACACGGGCATCACGGTCAGCAACGGCGGCCTCAATGCCAGCGTCGCGGACATGGCGCGCTACGTGTCGTTCCTGCTCGGCGCGAGCGAGAACGGCAGTGACGCGGCGGCCGTGCTGTCGCACGACTCGCTAGCCGAGATGTGGGAGCCGGCGCTGCCGACGGGCGGGTCTGCCGACGAGCGCATCGGGCTCTGCTTCTTCGTGCAGGACCGCGCCGGGCAGCGCATCGCCACGCACACCGGCGGCCAGCAGGGCTACGTGTCGTTCTTCTACGCGCATCCCGCGTCGCGGACGGGCGCGGTGGGTGTGTGGAACACGTCGAGCGCGGGCCCGGCGATGCAGGCGATCCGCGCGATGTGCATCGAGACGTTGTCGCTACCGAACTCGCCGAAGCTCGAGCCCAAGGGCGTCGCCGCGACTCTTGCCTGGAAGCAGTTCCGGCTCCGCATGGCGCGCGAGGCGGGCGGCGCGGTGTCGTTGGTCCTCGAGTCGCCGACCGGCGGCCACAAGGTCGACTGGGCACGTGCAGTCGCGAAGGACGACGTTCTCGAGGTCGACCTTCGCGTGGAGACGCCCGGCAAGGACGAGATCGTCACACAAGCAGCGGTCGAGCACTCGATCGCGGTGCCGCAGTCGCCGGTCGCGCGCGCGAAGATCCGCATCTCGCTGCGCGAACGCGGCGCGCACTACCTCGTCGAGCCGGCGTTCGAGGACGCTGGCGAGTTGCAGGTGCGCTGATCGCGAAGCGCGGGCTCGGGCGAGTCTGCGCTCGAAGCGCGCGGTGGGCGCTCGAGCCGCGGCTCGCGTCGTTCGCTACGCTCGAGCCTGCGTGTGAAGGCCCTTGCGAGTTGTATGTCGGCCGATCGCGCCGCGCGCGCTCAGAACGCGCCGGCGCGGCGGTAGTCGAAGAACGTGTCGACGAACACGTCGATCTGCGCCGCGAACTGCGGGCCGAACGACAGGCGCAGCACGTGCTTGGCGATGCGTTCCGGCGCCTCTTCCTTGGACACGGGCTTTGCAGCCGAGGCCGCAGCCGCGGGACCGCCGGGCCGCGGTCCACCCATGTCGAGCAAGACCATCGTGCCGCCGCCGGCCTCGGCGATCTGTTCGAACCACGGGTTCGCGCGCGGGCTCGTGGCGATCGTCGACGTGATGAACGGCTTCAGCTTCTCCTGCTTGCCGGTGACGGGGCGCTTCGGGTCCTGGAACGGCTTCTCGTACGCGCCGCGCACCAGCCCGATCAGTCCGTCGTGCACGTCCGGGTGCGGTGGCGCGTCGCCGACGACGAGCAGCATGCGGTTCTTCTCCTTGTCCCAGCCCATCGACTTGTCGAGCGCGACCTGCACGCCGTGCTCCACGCGCTCGGGTTCGTCGCCCCCGCCGCCGGCGCGCAGCTTGGCGAGCTTCTCGCGCACGACCTTCACGTTCTTCGTGAGCGGCACGAGCGCCTCGGCGGGATCGCCCATGTCGCCGAAGTCCTTGTAGTGCACGAGGCCGAGTTCGAGCTTCGGCGCGATGCCGCCGAGGATCGCGGCGATCTCGGAGATCGCGTCGCGGACGGCGTCGATCGCGAGTTGCATGCTGCCCGTAGAGTCGACGACGAAGACGACCTGCAGGCCCGCGTCGCGCAGGTCGAAGGCCTTCTCCAGGATGCCGCCCGCCGCGGTGCCGCCTTCCTTGCCGGCGCTATCCGCGGGAGACCAAGGCTTGGTGGCGTAGGTCTCGCGTTGTTGCGCCCACCACTTCGGGATCGCGGACGGCTTGGATCCGTCGATGCCCGGCAGCACGCGTTCCAGCAACTCGACTGCGCGGTTGCGAACGAACGCGTTCTTCGAGGTCACGAGCTTGCCGACGACCTCGTCGAGGATCTCCTTCGTCGTCACCGCCCCGAGCACGCGGTCGTTGGTGCGCCGCAGTTGCTCGAGCGCGTAGACCTGGAGCCGCACGTCCTTGTCGACCAGCGACGCGAGCAGGCATGGGCTCGCGACGGGATGCCAGTCCGCGCCGAGCGACAGCATCGCCATCGCCTTCAGCGACCACGTCTCCGCGGTCGCATACGAGTTCGCGATCGTCGCGCTGGCCTTCTCGCCGAGCGGCGCCGGACTCGCGCTCGCCGCATCGGCCTTCGGTTCGGCGGGCTTCTGCGCGCGCAGCAGCGGCGCGAAGCAGAGCGAGATCAGGAGGGCTGCGGCGATTCGCATGAGGGGTTGCGCAGAGTAGCCCGCGCTCGCCCCGACGGAACCGCCGCAGCGCGGCAGTTCACTTGAACTGCGCCTGCACCGGGTTGCTGATCGTGATGTTGCCGAACAGGTCGAGCGCGCCGCACTGCAGGATCATCGGGATGCCCGCCCACTGGCCGACGTGCGGGTTGGCCAGGATGTAGGACGCGTAGCCGCCGCCGTCCGTCAGCTGCAGGCCGAGGTCGGTCGGCGAGAAGATCGGGAAGGTCTGCCAGTGCGAGAACGGGTCGACCGTCAGCGGGACCAGCGCGGTCGGGACCGACGGCGCGAAGCCGCCGACGGGCGCGATGTTGAAGTCCGCGAGCAGCACCGTGAACGACGTCGGCAGGAAGTGCACGTCGATCTCGATGTTCGCCTGCGTCGCCGCGGTGTTGATCGCGCCGAAGTTCGGCATGTCCAGTGTGAGCGGCTCGTAGGGGAGCTGGCCGACGACGACGAGGCCCATGAGCGACGGTTGGAAGTTCACGGTGTCGAGGCGCACGCCGAGCCAGCTGCCCGTGGCGGCGACGCCGATCGTCGTGCTCGCGCACGTGATGCCGTTGATGACCGCGGGCGTGCCGTTCAGGTTGGTCGAGAAGATCGTGCCCGCGTAGGAACCTGCGTCGCTCGTGAACACGAGGTTCGGCGCCGGGACGAAGGCTCCCGTCGCATCCGGCCAGTTCGGCGTGAACGTGCCGCCGTTCGGGTCGATGTCGAGGCCGGAAACGCGGCCGAACACGCCGGCCACGGCGATCGGGTTGCCCACGCGGTCCATGCACTGCGCGTTGAGCACCATCTGCCGCACGCTGATCGGCGTCGGGCCCGAGCCGAGGGTGTTCTCCTCGACGAGGATGCGGGCCGAGTTCGCGGTGACGGCCGCGACGTTGCCGAATGCGTCGTAGGTGATCGCCGAAGCCGGGATCATCACGATCGCGCCGTCGTTCGCGAGCGCCGCGCCGGTCGACATGCCGTTGATCCACTGGCCGCCCTGCGACGGGCTGTAGTAGAGGTTGCCGGCCGAGTCCTGGCACATGGCGCTCGCGCCCTTCACGTTGCTGAAGCCTGCGGGCGCGGGGCCTGCCGCGATATCGATCAGGTCCTGAGTGATGAAGTACTCGAGGTTGCCTGCGCCGGTGAAGCGGACGAAGTCACCGGGACGGATGACGGCGACGGCCGTGCCACCGTTCGTGAACGCTTCGATCTGCAGCGGCGCCGCGTTGTTGCGGACGGTGAACCACACCTTGTCCGCGGTGACGAGGCCCTTGTCCGCGGCCTTCACGAAGAGGCCGCCCATCTGGATGTTCTGGAAGTAGGTCTTGAAGCCCGCGAACTTCGTGTAGTTGCCGTCGTTGTTGCTGTCGCCGATGTAGGCCTGGTGCGCGGTTGCCGGTTGCAGCGTGCGTGCCAGCGAGGCGGCGCTCGGAGTCACGACGGAGAAGTCGAACTCTTCGAGCTTGTTGATGCTGCCGTTCGTGCGTTCGTTCACGGTGTCGAGGCCCTGGAACGGGAAACGACCGGTGAAGACGAGCGAGTTCTGCGCGCTCAGCGACGCGCACAGCGCCGCAGCGGCGAGGATCTTGGTGTTCATGTGCATGGGGAGTTGCGGTTGCTTCGGGCTCGGCATGCTACGCGCACACAAGCCGGGTCGAGAACCCCCTCGATGACATCGGAATGGCAGTGCGCCGGGCATTTTCGGTCCGCTGTGGTTGCCGAGTTCGCAGCTTGCCTGGACCATTCGGGGCTCCCATGCGCGCCTCGATCCTCGCAACGGTCCTCACCTCCGCGCTCGCCTTGGCGCAGACCCCGTCGAGCGACGTCTCGGTCGGTGTCTTCCCGTTCCTCGTCGGCAACATGGACTCGCGCATCGGCGAGATCGTCACGAACTGCCAGACGCGAGGCATGGACACGCTCTACGTCAGCGTCTACCGCGCGACCGGGCCGTCGTCAGGCGACCTCTGGGTGACGGACAGCGCCGGCGACTGGAACCCTGCGTGGGGACCGGTGCGTTCGACGGGCGCAGGGATCCACCTGCAGAACCTGATCACCGCGTGCCACGCGCAGAACATCCGCGTCGTCGGCATCTTCAAGTGCTTCAACGACAACGTTCAGCCCACCGACGCCGCGCACAAGCAGTACCTGCTCGACGTCATCGACTACTTCGTCAACTCGTGGAAGCCTGATGGCACGCCGGTCTACGACCTCGACGGCATCGCGCTCGACTACATCCGGTTCGTTGGCGCTGCGACGGGCAACGACCCGATGCAGGTGACGAACTTCCTCGCGCAGGTCCGCCAACGCATCGGCGCGATGTCGCTGCACTGCTACCTCGTGGCGAGCCGCTTCACGTTCGACGGCGGCACCTACGACGCGAACTTCCAGTCCTACAACACGGTCATCAACTCGTTCTCGTCGCAGTACGGCCAGAACTGGCAGCAGATGGCCCAATACGCCGACGTGTTGATGCCGATGGCCTACACGGCGGACGGCTCGATCTACAACACCGCCGCGCGTCACCGCGCCTACGTGCAGCAGACGGCGCTCTACGCTCGGCAGGCTGCGATCCTCGCAGGCTTCCCCGGTCGTCGCGTGGTGCCGACGATCAAGACCTACACGGGTGAGAGCGAGACGACGACCGTCTCGACGATCGACGAGTCGATCAAGGGCGCGTTGCTCGGCGGCGCCGACGGCTACCAGTCGTTCCGCTACCAGTTCCTGGTCAACAACCCGACGTGGTGGGGGCCGATGCAGAACTGGGCCGTGCCGGGAGTGAACTTCCCGCAGCCGGTCGTCACGACCACTTCGCCCAACCTCGGCGTGCGCGTCGATGCGTCGACGAGCCGCGACAACGACCAGCTCGCTTCGACCTTGCAGGTCCGCTTCGACTACGACAACAACGGCACGTTCGAGACCGGTTGGCAAGCGCTCGGCGCAGGCGAGTCGATTGCGCGGAGCCCGGGTTCGTATGTCGCCGCGGTCCAGGTGAAGGACGCGCAGAACCACGTGTCCACGACGCGCCGTCGCTTCACGGCCGGGCCGGCGCTCACGCTGACGCCGCCGTTCGTGTTCGCGGGGGTCGGCGGCACGGTGCAGATGGACCTGCGCACGGGACCTGCCGCGGTGGGATGCACCTATCTGCTGCTGCCGTCGATCTCCGGCACGTCGCCGGGCATCGCGTGGCAGCCCGGCTTCACGGTGCCGATCAACTACGACTTCCTCACCGAGGCGATCGTGAACGCGCCCAACACGCCGATCCTGGTGAACGGCTCGGCGCAGTTCGACTCGCAAGGTCGCGCCACAGCGACGCTGAACGTGCCGCCGGGCCTGCTGTCGCCGTTCGCGGGCCTGCCGCTCCACTGGACCTTCATCGCCGTCGATCTGCTCTATCGACCGCTGTGCGTCGCGGAAGCGGACGCGATGTTGATCGCCCAGTGACGGACGTCGTGCCGACCGCCACGGGCTGGTCGCTGCGCCGCAAGCTGTGGATCGCGCTGGGCCTGGTCTTCACGGGGCTCGCGATCCTCGGCGTGGCGCTGCCGATCCTGCCGACCACGCCGTTCTTGCTGCTCGCGAGCTGGTGCTTCGCGCGCTCGAGCCCTCGGCTCCAGGCCTGGCTGCGCAGGTCGCGCCTGTTCGGCCCGATGCTCGCGGACTGGGAACGCGAACGCGGCGTGAGCTTGCCGGTGAAGATCGGAGCGCTCGGCTCCGTCGCGCTCGCGATCGTGCTCGGCTTCGTCTGCTACGAGCTCGTCTTCTGGCAGCAGGCGCTGCTGCTCTCGCTGGCCGCGATCGGCGTGACCGTCATCTGCTCGATCCGCACCGTCGACAGCCGTCCGAAGTGACGGCGCGACACTTCCGCGTCACTTCGCGACCGGCGCGGGCCAGTTGTCCGGCATCCAATCGGGCAGCGCTGCGACCTGCTCGCGCGCAGTGGAGCTGACGGGAAGGCCCCAGGCCTCGAAGAACGGGCCGAGGTCGCGGTCGACGCTGCGCGACGCGCGCACGAGCCACTGGTCGCGCTTCTCGTCCTCGGTCTTCGGGCGTTCGCTGTCCTTGGCGTCGCGGTACTCGGCGAAGGCGTGCACGAACAGCTCCCAGCCGAACGCGCGCTGCAGCTGCGAGTACATCAGCAGGCGCAGCGAGAGATCCGGTTCGCCGCCCTTGCCCGGAGCCCACGGCTTGCGGCCTTCGGCGAGCGCGGTCGCGAGCTTCTTCTCTGCGCGCGCGAGGTTGCCGCCCCACGCTTCGTTCCATGCGACGCCGCACTGCGTCTCGCACAGGTAGAGCGAGAAGAGGTTGACCGTGACCTCGCCCGTGCCCGCGAACGTCCAGTCCTTGCTCTGGTGGTTGTGGCCGAGTTCGTGGAACAGGCCCCACGGGCCGCGGCGCATGCGTTGCACGTCGACCATGTCCTTCGCGGCGTCGAGGTGCGTCATGATCGGGTAGCCAGCGTGCATGTAGCCCGCGGAGATCTCGACGTCCGCGACGTAACGTTCGGCGCGTTTGCGTTCGCGCGGCCGCGCTGCGAGGTCTGCTGCGGCGTCGGCGACCGAGTTCCAGAACTGCAGCAGCTCGGTGGGATCGTCGAGCGAACGGATGCGCTCGCTCGGCACCGTGAGCGCGATCTTGTCGGTCACGACTTCGGCCCACGGCGCGGGCCGTTGCCGTAGGTGCTCGCGCCAGACGGTCGCGTGGGTCGTGCCGAGCTGGAACAGCGGCGCCTCGATGCAGCCGGTCACCTGCAAGTCGATCGAGCCGTCGAGGCCTTCGTCGCACTCGAGGTAGACGAGTCCGCCGTAGGCGTTGGCGACCGTGAGTTCGCCGCGGTCGAGCGCGAACGTGCGCGACACGCGCGGCATGCGTGGCCACGACGGACGGCGCGTGATGTCGTCGCTGTGGGCGCCGATGCGCAGGCGCAGGCCTTTCGGCGGCGTCGTCTTGCCGTCGCCGACGGCCACGCGCAGCGCTTCGCCGGGCACGGCGTAGATGCCGAGCGAACGGCGGCCTGGCGTGGCGAGCGACAGCGTGGCGCCGAAGTGCGTGCGCATCGCGTCGACGGGGACCGCGCCGGGGAATGCGGCCGCCGCCGCGTGCGCGACGACGTGTTCGGCCGGCGTCGTCTGCGTCCGTTCGTCGTCGAACTTCACGAGCACGCGCGCGAGCGGGTCGCGCGCATGGACGGGGGACTGCTCCGTCGGGACGAGCGACGTCGCACGTTCTGCGTGAATGCGCCCGAGTTGCGCGCGCAGCGGGCTGTCCTTGCCCACGATCTTCGGCATCGCTGCGAACAACCGCTTCTCGGCTTCGACGATGCGCGCGTCCGAAGGCGCGCTCTTCGTCGGCACGTAGCGGATCAGCGCTTCGAGGTCGTCCTCGAGCTTCGGCTTCGGTTGCGGATCGGCGTCCTTCGGCTTGGGCGCATCGGTTCCGCGCGCAGCGAGCGCGTCCAGTTCCGCGAGCGTGAACCGCACGCTGCGGATCCACGGTTGGGCGCCCTTCTCCCAGTGGCCGTAGGTCGTCGCCACGAACGTGCCATCGGGCAGGACCTCGAGGCCTGGATAGCCGCAGTCCCACGAGTTCTGGTTGTCGAGCAGGCGCACGCGGTACTGGCCGCCCTTGCCGTTGCGGAGGTCGTCGTAGGCGCCGACCCACGCGACGAAGTCGCCCTTCCACTCGTTGCCGTCGCCGAGCCGCATGTCGCGGTAGACCGCGACCAGCCGGCCGTCCTTCGCATAGCGCAGCGTGTGGCGATCGCCGGTGAGCGCCGCGTTCACGACCGCAGGCTCGGTCCACGTCGCGCCTTCGTCGCGCGAGAACATCGCGTGGCTCTCCTGCTTGCGACGGTTCTCGCGCAGCACGAGCGCGAGTTCCTTCCCGTCCGGCGAGCGCACGCACCCGGGTTCGCACAGGTGCACGTCCTTGCCGGACCAGATCGCGCGCGGCGCGCTCCACGACATGCCGCCGTCCGTCGACTCCGTCTGTAGCAGCGTGAACGTGCCCGCCGCCTTGCCGCCCTTCTGCAGGAACCTGCCGTCGTCGTGGAAGAACGCGAGGTAGCGGCCCTTCGTCGTGGTCGCGGCGACATCGCCCATCACGACGATGCCGCCCCAGTCGCCGGCGGGCGCAAGCTCGCTCCAGGTCCGGCCGTCGTCCTCGCTGTGCGCGAGCTTGGCCGGATGCAGCCCCGACCACAGCACGATGCGCTCCTTGCCGCCCTGGTCGGTGACGCGGTGCAGCGTCGGCACTTCCTGGCTGTCGGCGAAGCTCGCCGGCACCGGAAGGCGCCCGCTCCACGTCTTGCCGCCGTCCTCGCTGCGCTGCATCACGATTGCGCCCTTGCCATGGCCCTTGGGGTAGGCGGCGAGGATCGTCTTGCCGTCCGCCAGCAGGATCGTGGACACGTGTCCGAGGTACTGCCCCTCCTCGCGATCGACTTCGACGACGCGCGTTCGGTCCGCCGTCAGGTCGATCGGTTGTTGCGGCACGAACGAGAAGACGGTCGCAAGCAGCGCGAGCATCGGCGCAGGATAGCTGGAAGTGCTTGCACAAAGCGCCTGCGGCTGCGGCCGGCCCCGAAGCCCGATTGCGGCGTCGCGAGTCCTCCGCGGGATCTACGGATTCCGCTACGCACTCGCTCCTTGCCCTCGGCCTTCGTTGCTCGGCCTCGCCCGTAGGCCATTTGTGCAACCCCTTCCAAGGCCTGCGGGCATGGCAGGTTCTCGCTTGCGGTTGCATACTGGCCCTGCCCTGTCCGAAGCCTGAACCCAGCCGATCTCCCATGCGCCGTTCCCTCGGAATGCTGATCCCGCTCGCCGCAGCCGCCGCGCTGCGCGGGCAAGCGCCGCCGAACTACTACAGCAGCGTCGTGACATCCACGCCGGCGCAGCTGCGGGCCACGCTGCACGCGGTGATCGACGACCACACGCGGTTTCCTTACACCGCCTCCACGACGGACACCTGGAACATCCTCGAGGCTGGGCAGCAGAACCCCGCCAACGCCAACAGCATCGTCGACATCTACAAGAACGCCAGCTACGCGAAGATCGGTGGCGGCAACGGCCCCTACAACCGCGAGCACCGCTGGCCGTCGTCCTACGGATTCCCGGCAGACGGCACGAGCAACTACCCCTTCACGGATTGCTTCCACCTCCAGCTCTGCGACTCCGCCTACAACACGGCGCGTAGCAATCGCGTCTACGCCCAGAGCACGGGGGCCGGCACCGAGTACGCCACGACCCTCACCAATGGCACGGGCGGCGGCAGCGGCGCGTATCCCGGCAACTCGAACTGGGCCGACAGCGCCACGGCGAACGGCCGTTGGCAGGTGTGGAGCGATCGTCGCGGCGACTGCGCTCGCGCGATGTTCTACATGGATGTGCGCTACGAAGGCGGCACGCACAGCGTGACGAACGTGGCGGAGCCGCAGTTGTCGCTGACCGACACGCTGACGCTCATCACGGCGTCGAACACCGGTTCCAACGCCACGACGGCCTACATGGGCATGCTCGCCACGTTGCTGCAGTGGCACGCGGCGGATCCCGTGGATGCGCGCGAGCGCGCGTTCAACGACCTCGTCTACAGCTACCAGGGCAACCGCAACCCGTTCATCGACCATCCGGAGTGGGTGGGATGCCTCTATGCGAACGGCTGCGGCGACACGCAGCCGCCGGCCGCGCCGAGCTCGCTCGTCGCCACGACAGGCAAGCGCAAGGTGACGCTCGACTGGGCCGACAACACCGAGCCCGACTTCGCGAGCTATCGCGTTCTGCGTGGCCCGTCGCGCAGCGGCCCGTTCACGCAGATCAGCGTCGCGCCGGTGACGGCGAGCTCCTACGTCGACACCAACGTGGTCGACGGCGCGATGTGGTGGTACGTCGTGCGCGCGGTCGACACGAACAACAACGTGTCCGCCAACAGCGTCCCCGACATGACCCGCTGGTTGTTGCCGCCGACGATCGGCCGCGACGTCGTCGTCGCGCCCGCTTCGCCGATCGGCGCGTGGATCAACGAGCTCCACTACGACAACTCCGGCACCGACACGGGTGAGTTCGTCGAGATCGCAGGCGCTGCGGGCACGAGCCTCACGGGCTGGACGATCGTCGCCTACAACGGCAACGGCGGCGGGCCGTACCTTACGTTCTCGCTCAGCGGCACGATCCCGAGCCAGCAGAACGGAATGGGCACGCGCGCGTTCTCGATCCCGGGCCTGCAGAACGGCTCGCCGGACGGCATCGCGCTCGTCAATGCCGCAGGCGTGGTGCTCGAGTTCGTCTCCTACGAAGGTCCACTCACGGCGACGAGTGGTCCGGCGAGTGGGATGGCGGCGACGCTGATCCCCACGATGGAAGACGAGACGACCCCGGTCGGATGGTCGCTGCAACGCCAGGGAACGGGACGCGCGTCGAGCGCGTTCACGTGGTCGGCGCCGCAGGCGATGACGCTCGGCGCGGTCAACACGGGCCAGACGCTGCAGTGACCGCGTGATGCCGCCGCGCGGATCGGGCGCGTCTCGCGCCGCGCTGCTGGCGGCGCTCGCTGCTGCCTTCGTGCTCGCAGCGATGCTCTGGGTCTGGTCCAGCGCGTCGCGTCGCGACGAGGTCCCGGCGACGAGTCCGGTTGCGTCCTCTGTGCAGCCCGCGTCGCCTGCCGCGGCAGCGGATGCCGCGCGCGTCGGAGCCGGTTCGCGGTCGACGGACCGCGCAGGCCTCTACGGCGTCGTGGTCGACCGCAGCGATGCGCCGATCGCCGAGGCGAAGTGCAGCGCGGTGTCCCTCGAGCGCGGCGAACTGGTGGAGGTCGAGTCGGATCGCGCCGGCGCGTTCTCGTTCTCGCGCGTGCCCGAAGGCGGGATGCGGCTCGTCGTCGAGGCCGAGGGCTTCCTCGTGCGCAACGAAGCTGTGGACGAGGCGACGCGCGGGGAGCGGCGCATCGTGCTGCGTCGCAAGCCGGTGTTGCGCGGGCGCGTCGTCGACGCGGCGGCGCGCGTGCCGATTCCGTCGTTCGTCGTCGCGCTGCTGTCGCTCGAGGAAGGCGAGCCCCTTCCGCCCGTGGTGGAGCCGCCGCCGGGATCGATGCCGTTCTCGGGCGCAGAGGGCGCATTCGAGCTCGAGGCCGCGGACGAAGGCGCGTACGCGTTGTGCGTGCTGAGCGAACGCGGCGCGCCGTTGGTCGAGCGCGTCGTCCTGCGCGCCGACGAGGTCGTCGAACGTGAGCTCGCGATCGCGCGCGGCGTCCTCGTGCGCGGTCGTGTTCGCGATGCGAGGGGCGAGGTCGTCGTCGAAGCGAGCGTGCGTCTCGCTTCTGTCGAGGGGCCGCAGGCCGCTGCGGTCACCGACGTCGATGGCTCCTTCGCGCTGCCCGCGTTGCCGCCTGGCTCCTACGAACTGCTCGTGTTGCCGCAGGCTGCGCCCTTCTTGCGCGAATCGTCGCGAGTGCTGGAAGCCGCATCGCCGGAACCGTTCTTCGAACTGTCGCTGCCGGAGCCCGCGTCGATGGCGGGCCGTGTCGAGCCCTGGACCGAAGGCGCCGCGGCCGAGGTCGTCGTGCGGCACGCCGACGGTCCTGTTCGTCGCGCGCCGGTCGACGCCGCGACGGGCACATTCGCGCTGCGCGATCTCGCGCCGGGTCGCGCCTTCGCGCACGTCGAACGCAGCGAGCCGTCGTGGCGCAGCCGCGTCGCGCGTGTGATCGCTTCGGAGATCGACCCCGTCGCGTTCGAGTTGCTCGCGGGCCGGGAGTCGAATGTCGCGGTGCCGGATCCACTCGCCGGGCTCGCGCTCGTCCGCGGGCGCGTCCTCGGCCTGCGCGGAGGCGAATCGTGCGTCGTTCGCGCGTTCTGCGAGTCGCGCCCGGTTCCGCAGGCCTACGAAGGGCTGCTGCGCGCCGTTCCGCAACCCGACGGCTCGTTCGAGATCGACGGCCTGCTCGCGGGTCGCTGGCGCGTACAGGCGATGCGCGGCGACGATGCGTTGGCGTGGCAGGTCGTCGAGGTTGCGGCAGGGTCAGAGACGGTTGCCGACCTCCGCCTCCGATGACTCCGAGCAGGCGCCCTTCGCTCGAGGAAGGAGAGCCAGCGCGGCCTTCGCTTCTGACGATGCGGTAGCATTCGCCTCCACTTGTTGCGGCTTGTCGGCCGCTTGGCGTGGTCTTCATCGCGAGGCCGATGGTGTTCGCATCCGAACCCAGCCAAGCAGGACACGCAGCATGACCTCCATGCCTCTTTCCTCGCCGATCCCCAACGAGCCGTCGTCTGCACTGCTGCGCGGCCCTCTGCGCCGGTTCGGCCAGCGCACGTTGCGGGCAGCCCGTGCATCGGTGTTGGCGGAGGTGGGCAAGGACGCAACGCTGGACGACTTCCTGCGCGCGACTTTGCGCTGGCTCGGCCTCGACCTCGACATGCTGTCGACGGACCTCGATCGAGTCCCTGCCCGCGGTCCGCTGCTCGTGACGGCCAACCATCCGACCGGCGCCATGGAGGGTATCCTGCTGCTCGCGCTGCTGCGGTCGGTGCGACAAGACGTGAAGGTCGTCGCCAATGACGCGATCGCGGTCGACGTGCCCGAGATCGACGAGATGCTGATCCCGATCGACGCCGAGGCCCGGGACCCGAATGCGAACGCGGCTTCGATGCTGCGCGCCACGCGCTGGTTGCACGACGGCGGCTGCGTGCTGGTGTTCCCCGCTGGCGTCGTCGCCGCGCCGCGCCGCCCGTTCGCGCCGGTGCGCGAAGGTCGGTGGCGGGCCGCGATCGCCGGCCTTCAGCGCCTCACTGGCGCAACGACCTTGCCGGTCTACGTCGCCGCGAAGGCGCCGACGTGGTTCCGCATGGTCTCCTCCGTGAGCGCGCGGCTCCGCACCTGGATGCTGCCGCGTGTCCTGCTTTCGCAGTGCGCGTCCGACGTCGCGGTGCGCATCGGGCATCCGGTGCAGAGCTCGCAGCTCGCGCGATTCGCCGACGACGACGAGCGCGCGCGCTACCTGCGGCTTCGCTGCGAGATCCTCGAGCGTCGGAAGACGGAGTCCGCGAGCAAGCCGACGAAGACGCAGCGCAAGGCCGTTCGCGCGCAGGAGCCGATCCTCGATGCCGTCGCACCCGAGGCGATCGAGCTCGATCTCGCTGCGTTGCCTGCGAGCGCCGAACTGCTGCGCCAAGGAACGATCCGCGTGATGTGCGCGCGCGCCGAGCAGATCCCGGCGACGTTGCGTGAGATCGGCCGACTGCGCGAAGTCACCTTCCGTGGCGTGGGCGAGGGCTCCGGCCTCGCATGCGACCTCGACGCGTTCGACTCGACCTACTGGCACCTGTTCCTGTGGGACGAGGCTGCGCGCGCGATCGTCGGCGCGTATCGCCTCGGGGCCGTCGACGAGTTGCTGGCGCAAGGCGGCGCCCAAGCGCTCTACACCACGTCGCTCTACCGGTTCCGTGAGCCGTTCCTCGAGCACGTGCGGCACGGCGTCGAGCTCGGCCGCTCGTTCGTGCAGCCCGCCTACCAGAAGGGCTTCCTGCCGCTGTTGCTGCTGTGGAAGGGGATCGCCGCGTTCGTCGAACGCGATCCGCGGCGACGTCACCTGTTCGGCACGGTCAGCATCAGCGCCGACCATCACGCGACCTCGGTTCGGCTGATGGTCGACCACTTGCGCGCGCACTGCTTCGACGACCGGCTCGCGGAGAGCGTGCGCCCGATCCGGCCTTGGCGTCGTCCGCGCAGCGAGAAGCACGGTCCGAGCTGGGACGCGGACAGCATCCGCGACCTCAAGGACGTCTCCGCGATGGTGCGCGAGATCGAGGTCGTGCGGCAGGGCGTGCCGGTGCTGCTCGAGCAGTACCTGAAGCTCGGCGCGGACGTCGTCGGCATCAACGTCGACGCGGCGTTCCACACGATCGACGCGTTGGTGGTCGTCGACCTCGCCAAGTCGCCTCTGCACCTGCTGGAGCGTTACATGGGCTCCGAGGGCGCAAAGGCCTTGAAGGCCCGCTTCCCGCTGGCCGAGTCGCAGCCTGCGGCGAACGGCTGACGCTGCGTCGTATTGCCGGCGGACGCTCCGTGCGGGTCGCGTCCTTGGAAGCGCGCCGCCGCGCCGCCAAGATGGATCCGTGCACGACCCTCGTCCGCGTTCGATCACTTCGACCAAGAATCCCCTCGTCCAACGGTTCCGCGCCGCCGCCGCCGGCGAGGAGGAGTTCGTGGTCTTCGCAGAAGGCCAGAAGCTCGTGCAGGAGGCCGTCGACGCAGGCGCGCCCGTGATCGCGGCGATGGTCTCGCCGCGCTTGCGCGAGAAGGCGCTCGGCGAGCAACTCAAGAAGTGCGCGGACGAGTTCTTCGACGTCACCGACGAGGTGCTCGAGCGCGCGTCGGCGCTGGAGACGCACCAAGGCGTCGCGGTGCTGTTCGCGAAGCGCAAGTGGGAGGACGAGGACCTGCTCCGAAGTGAGAAGGCCCCGCTCGTGCTGTGTGCCGCCGGCGTGCGCGATCCCGGCAACCTCGGCGCTTTGCTGCGCAGCAGCGAGGCCGCGGGCGCATCCGGCGTCATCACGCTGAAGGGCGGCGCCGATCCGTTCCGCGACAAGGCGGTGCGCGGCTCGATGGGCTCGGTGTTCCGCCTGCCGATCCGCCACGGCCTCGACGCGCAGGGCGTGATCGCGTTCGCGAAGCAGCACGGCCTGCAGATCGTGACCGCGGAGTCGAACGGCGACGTCGAGTACACCGCCGTCGACCTGAAGCGCCCGACGCTGCTGGTCCTCGGCGCCGAGGCGTCCGGAGTGTCGCCCGCGCTCGCGCAGGCTGCGAACGTGCGCGCGAGCATCCCGCTCACGCAACCGGTCGAGAGCCTCAACGTCGCGGTTGCCGCCGGCGTGCTGCTCTATGAGGCGCGGAGGCAGCGCAAGTGAGTTTGTTCGGCGGGCTGCCTGACGAGGCCCCGCAGCCGAAGAAGGCCGCGGCCAACGTCCCGCTCGCCGAACGCATGCGTCCGCGGACGCTGCAGGAGTATCTCGGCCAGGACCAGGCAGTCGGCGAAGGGCGCGCGCTGCGGCGCGCGATCGAGGGCGGCAAGGCTGGCTCGCTCGTGCTGTGGGGGCCGCCCGGCACCGGCAAGACGACGCTCGCGCAGTTGATCGCGCAGCACGCGGGGCTCGCGTTCGAGCCGTTCTCCGCCGTGCTGTCGGGCGTCGCGCAGGTGCGCGACGCGATCGCCGCCGCCGAGACGCGCAAGGCGCGCACGGGGCAGAGCACGCTCGTGTTCGTCGACGAGATCCATCGCTTCAACAAGTCGCAGCAGGACGCGTTCCTGCCGCACGTCGAGAACGGGCTGCTCGTGCTCGTCGGCGCGACGACGGAGAACCCGTCGTTCTCGGTCAACGCCGCGCTGCTGTCGCGATGCCGCGTCATCGCGCTGCAGTCGCTGTCGGTCGACGCGATCGGCGCGTTGGTCGAGCGCGCGCTCTCGGACAAGGAGCGGGGCCTCGGCGTGCGCGAACTGCGCATCGAGCCCGACGCGAAGGCGCGCATCGCGGTGCTCAGCGGCGGCGACGCGCGGCGCGCGTTGACCGCGCTCGAGGCGTGCGCTGCGACGTGCGTCGACCGCGACGTGATCACCGCGGCGATGGTGACGGAGTCGTTCCAGCACCGCGCGCTGCGCCACGACAAGGACGGCGACCTGCACTACGACCTGCTGTCGGCGCTGCACAAGAGCCTGCGCAACTCCGACGTGCAGGCGGCGGTCTACTGGTTCGCGCGCTTTGCCGAAGCGGGCGGCGACGCAGTGTCGGTGGCGCGTCGGCTCGTCGCGATGGCGGCGGAGGACGTAGGCCTCGCGGACCCGATGGCGCTGCAGGTCGCGGTTGCCGCGCTGCAGGCGGTGCAGTTCCTCGGCATGCCCGAAGGTCGCCTGCCACTGACCGAGGCGATCGTCTATCTCGCGGCTGCGCCCAAGAGCAACGCGGTGGTGCGCGCGATCGACGCGGCCGTCCAGGCTGCGCGGCAAGACGAGCAGCATCCGGTGCCGCTGCATCTACGCAACGCGCCGACCGCGCTCGGCAAGGAACTCGGGCACGGCAAGGGCTACGTCTACGCGCACGACGTCGCGTCGGGCGTCGCCGCGTTCTCGTGCCTGCCCGACGCTCTGCGCGGCGCCGAGTTCTTCGTCCCGGGCGAGCGCGGCTTCGAGAAGAAGCTCGGCGAGCGCATGGCGGACAACGAACGGCTGCGGCGCGGCGAGCGGTAGCGTCCTCGGCGGCCACGCGGGCGGGGCGCATCGCTACGATCCCTCGCTGCGTGGACGAGACGCGCGCAATCCTGTTCGGCGTGGCCGGCTGGTCCTACGAGGACTGGAAGGGCGCGGTCTATCCGCGCGGCTGCAAGGACACGCTGCGCTTCGTGGCGGAGAAGGTCGGCTTGATCGAAGTCAACTCGACGTTCTACCGACCGCCGTCGGCGAAGACGTGCGCGAGCTGGGTCGCGCGCACCGAGGACCTCGGCACCGTGTTCACTGCCAAGCTGCCGCAGGAGTTCACGCACGACGGCGCGTGCGACGACGCGCTCGTGCGCACGGCGTGCGATGGCTTCGCGCCGCTCGCGGAGTCCGGTCGTCTCGTCGCGCTGCTGGCGCAGACGAACTACCGCGTGGAGGCGACGCCCAACAACGTCGCGCACTTCGCGCGCCTGCGCGATGCGTTCGCGAAGGTCGCTCCGCTCGTCGTCGAGGTGCGACACAAGACGTGGAACGTGCCGCGCGCGATGGAGGAGATGCGCAAGCTCGGCGTCACCGTCGCGGAGCTCGACTACCCAGGCGCGTCGTCGGGGTTCTCGCTCGACACCAGCGGCGTGCACGCGGCGAACGGCATCGCCTACTTCCGGCTACACGGCCGCAACGCGGCGTGGTTCCGGAAGGGCGCTTCGCGCGACGAGGTCTACGACTGGGAGTACTCGGCGAGCGAAGTCGCGGAGCTCGAGCAGCGGCTGCTGCGCATCGCGAGCGACGCGACGCGCACGCTCGTCGTCGCCAACAACCACTTCCACGGCAAGGCGATGAAGGTCGTGGAGCAGCTCGTCGCGTGGTATCGCGGGCTGGCGCAGCGCGGTGGGGCGGGCGCGCCCCCGTCCCGATAGCAGCCCGTCGAAGAACGCATGCTGCCTGCGAGCGCGGCATCCGGGCCGATCTCTGCGTCGTGCGAACTGCGTCGAATCCATGGATTCGACTTCGTTCGCACTCCTTGATCTCGACCCGGCTGTCACGCTCTCGGCGACGCAGCCGTTCTTCAACGGGCTGTTAACCCTTCGCCTGCGCCATCACGTCCGCGACCAACGCGCGCAGCTTCTCGGCCGACAGGTCGAACGCGACGTTCGCGGTCGCGAACAACTCGGGCAGCGTCTTGCTGCCGCCGAGCGCGAGCGCCTTGCGGTAGGCGTCGACGGCGGCCTTGCGGTCCTTGCGGTAGTTGCTCCAGACCTGCAGCGCCGCGAGCTGCGCGATGCCGTATTCGACGTAGTAGAACGCGTGGTTGAACAGGTGCGACTGCGCGATCCACTGCATCGCGAGCGCGTCCTCGATGCCGCTCCAGTCGAGGTGCGGCGCGAAGCGCGCGCGGATCGCGCGCCACGCGTCGCGGCGTTGCTCGCGCGTGTGGCCTTCGTTGCCGTAGACCCAGTGCTGGAACGCGTCGATCGACGCGATCCACGTCAGGATGCGCAGGATGCCTTCGAGGTGCTTCTTGCGCGCGGCTTTGCTGTCGTCCTTTGCGTAGGCGGCGTCGAGGTGCTCGAGGCCGAGCAACTCCATCGACATGCTCGCGGTCTCGGCGAACTCGATCGGGTAGTCGCGGAACGCGATGAGGTCGAAGTCGCGGCACAGGATCGAGTGGAACGCGTGGCCGCCTTCGTGCAGCAGCGTCTGCACGTCGCCGTGCAGGCCGACGCCGTTCACGAACAGGAACGGCAACCGCACGTCCTCGAGCTGGTACTGGTAGCCGCCCGGCGCCTTGCCCTTGCGGCTCATCAGGTCGAGCAGGTCGTTTTCGACGAGCACGTCGAACTCGGCGCAGAAGCGCGGATCGACCTCCGCGAACAGCTTGCGGCAGATCGCGATCAGCTGCTCCTGCGTCGCGAACGGGCGCAACGGCGGCCTGCCTTCGAGGTCGACTTCGAGGTCCCACGGTCGCAGCTTCGGTTGCGCGAGGCGCCGCGCGCGTTCGCGGTCGAGTTCGACGACCGCGGGCACGACGCATGTCGCGATCGCGTCATGCAGCGACAGGCATGCCTTCGCGTCGTAGTCGTAGCGGCCGAGCTCCAGGAAGCGGAACTGCGTGTAGGACGCGTAGCCCGCGTTCTTCGCCATCTGCTGCCGCAGCGCGATGAGCTGGTCGTAGATGTCCTCGAGCTCGTCCCACTTCTGCTGCCGCGCCGCGAGCGACGCGCGCCATGCGCGTTCGCGCACGGAGCGGTCCTGGCTTTCGTAGTAGGGAGCCATCTGCTGCAGCGTGTGCGTCTTGCCGTCGAACTCGACGGTGATGCCGCCGAGGATCGCCTGCTGCCGCGTCTGCAGCTCGGACTCCTGTTGCTGGAGGTCCGTGTTCTCCTTGCGGAACAGCTCGCTCTGCGTGCGGCGCTTGCGCAGCAGCACGTGGAACGTGCGCGCGTCGAGTTGCGCGCAGCCCTTCGAAGCGAGCAGGTGCTTGTCCAGCCGGTCCGCGAGCGTCTTCACCTCCGGCATCACCTTCTGCTCGAGGTCGAGGTAGCGCTGCTTCTTGGTCGCGTCCTCGGTGTCGCAGGTCATCGCGACGTAGCGCCGCGCCTGCTCCGCGCCGATGCGGGCGAGCAGCTCGCTCTCGTCCTGCAGCCAGCGCTCGGCGGCCTTCGCGTCGGGGATCTCGCGTCGCGCGAGCTCCTCGAACAGCGGTCGCAGTTGGTCGAGTTGGCCGGCATCGAGGCTCTCGGGCACGAAGCGCCAGGTCGGGGTGCGGAGGTGTGCGGTCACGTTCTGGCATAGATCGGCCGATCGCACGGTCGGGCGCAAGTTCTGTGTGGGCTGGGTTGCGTGGGAAATCGCCTCGCCATTGCGGGGTGGGCCGCTCCGCGCGCCGGCCCGAGCGAAGGCCTGCGCGCCGGACCGCCGCGTCCCGGCCGCGCCGCACCCATGTCGTCGCCACAGGACAGGGACCATGCGCGCTGGGGGCCGCCTCCGCCCGACGGGACGGGCCGCTGCCGCGTCGACCGCGGCACGGCCGTTGCCAACGGCGGCGCCTCCGCCGAGCCATGCACAAGAACCTGTCCGCGTCGCTGCTCCCGTCCCTCCTCTTCGCCGCGCTGCTGCCCCTCGCTTCCTGCGGCGGCTCCTCCGAACCCGAACCCGAGCCTGTCGTCGTCGTCGTCCCTGCGCCCGTGCCGGTCTCGATCCTCGTCGAGGTCTACGACCCGGTGACCAACTGGGTCTGGGAGAACGTGGCGGTGCGGATCGTCGAGGCCGAACACGAATGGTCGAACTGCGTGTGCGTGAACCAGTGGAAGGACTGGTACTGGACCGACACCTACGGGCAGGCGCTGCTCACCGAGTACGACCTCGCCTACGCGGATGTGGGGTTCCGCGAAGACGGCGCGGGTCGCGCGGTGATCGGGTCGCGGTGGTTCGAGGACGAGGCGACGGTGCTGCTGGAGGTGTGGGCCGACGAGTTCGCGCCGGTCTACGTCGAAGTCGACCTCTGCTGGTGCGGGCCGGACGTGTTCGTGGCGGTGCCGTTCTCGTGAACGAGCGTTCCTCGCCGCAGCGCGTGGATCAGCTTCGCTCGCCTGCGTCGAGGAAGCGCGCGCGCACCGACGGGGTCGGGACCATGCAGCTCTCGCGCTTGCCGAACCAACGGAAGCGATAGCGAGCGACGAGGCGGTAGAACGGATCGCGCAGGAAGCGCGGCACGACGAGGAAGACGGAGAGCAGCGACCACGGGAAGCCAAGTCGCTTCGCGATGCGCAGCGCGGCGTCGGTGCGCAGGAAGTGTCGGCCGTCCTCGATCAGGACCACGCTGTCCGGTTGGAAGTCGACGAGTCCGATGCGCGCCAGCTCCGCCTTCGCCGCCGCCGACTGCAGCGACGCGAACCGGAACGTGCCTGCGCGGTCGCGGCGCAGGATCCACTGCACCGACGCGTTGCAGAGGTTGCAGACGCCGTCGAAGAGGACGACGGGGTGCGCTGGCTCTGCGGTGTCGTTCACGCGCGGCAGCATAGGCAGCGACGGCTCATGCGTGCAGGGATCGGACCGCTCCGCGTCGCGCGTCGACGAGCAGGATCCCCTCCGCGTCTGCGGGCAAAGCGGCGACGAGCTTGCCGTCCGCGTCCCATGCCGCACTGCCGCCTGCCGCCACGTCGCCGTCGCACGCGCCTGTGCAGTTGACCATCCACGCCGGCGCGTCGTGCTCTCGCGCGATCTCCGCGAGTCGCGCATGCGCAGCCACGACGCCCCGCGCCGTCTTCGCCACCGACGCGAGGTATGCACTCGCACCGTCCGCGAACGCGCGTTGCGCATGCTCGGGCCGCGACAGCTCGTAGCAGATCGCGAAGCCGATTCGTTGTGCTCCGTTCGCGTCGAGGTCGAAGGTCGAAGACTCCGCTGGCTGCGCGTCGAAGAACGGCAGTTCGTCGTCGTGCAGCCACTGCTTGCCGAGCCAACGCACCCTGCCGTCGCGCGCGATCCACGCCGCGCCGATGCGCGGCTTGTCCGCTGCGCGCAACGGCGCGCCGGCGATCGCATGCATGCGCGCCGACGACGCGAATGCGCGCAGCGGCTCGAGCCGCGCGTCGTCCGTTGCGAACGAGAGTCCTCGTGCGAGCCTGGGCTCGTAGCCCGTCAGCGACAGCTCCGGGAACACCGCGAGGTCCGCGCCGTGCTCCGCCGCCTGGCGCAACAAGCGAACATGCGCGGCCACGTTCGCGGCGACGTCGCCTCTTTCCGGTCGCAGTTGGCACAGCGCGAGCAACATGCGGAGAGGATGGTCGCGATGCGTTCGCGACGCCAGCGCCCGTTCAACGAAGGAAGTCGCGCAGCCGCTCCAGCAGGCCGGAGAAGCGCGCGCCGTCGTCGTGGTTCTTCACCGCGAGGTCGAGCGCCTTCTGCGAGCCGACGAGCACGACGAGCTTCTTGCCGCGCGTGATCGCCGTGTAGAGCAGCGAGCGCTTCAGCATCGGGAAGTGGTCGGTCACCAGCGGGATCACGACCGCCGGATACTCACTGCCCTGCGATCGGTGCACCGAGATCGCGTATGCCGGCACGAGGTCGCCGAGGTCCTCGAAGCGGTACTCGATCTCGCGGTCGACGAATCGCACCCACAACTTCGCGGCGCCCGCGTCGATGTGCAGCACCGTGCCGACGTCGCCGTTGAACACGTCGCGGTCGTAGTCGTTGCGGATCTGCATGACCTTGTCGCCGCTGCGGTAGACCTTGCCTGCGCGCTCGACCTCGAGCTTGCCCGGGTTGAGCACGTCCTGCAGGTCGCGGTTGAGCTGGTCCGCGCCGGCGTCGCCGCGGTACATCGGACAGAGCACCTGCACGTCGTGGCGCGGGTCCATGCCGAAGCGCTTCGGAATGCGCTGCGCGACGATCTCGCGAACGAGCATGCGCGCGTGCGACGGGTCCTGCGCCTTCACGAAGTAGAAGTCGCTGTCCTCGGCGCCGCTCTGCGGCACCTCGCCGCGCAGGATGCCGTGCGCGACGCGCACGATGTCGGAGCCCTTCTGCTGGCGGAAGATCTCGGTCAGGTGCGCGATCGCGGGTCGGCCGGAGCCGATCACGTCCGCGAGCACGTTGCCTGGGCCGACGGAAGGCAGCTGGTTCTGGTCGCCGACGAGCACGAGCGGCATCGACGGCGGAACGGCCGCGAACAGCGACGCCGCGAGCTGCACGTCGAGCATCGACGACTCGTCGACGACGAGCAGGTCGCCTTCGAGCGGGTTGTCGGCGTCGCGCGCGAAGCGGCCGATGCCGGGCGTGAACTCCAACAGGCGGTGGATCGTGCGCGCAGGTCGTCCGGTCGATTCCTCGAGCCGCTTGGCGGCGCGGCCCGTCGGCGCTGCGAGCAGCACCTTGAGTTGCTTCTGCGCAAGCGTTTCGCACACGGCGCGGATGATCGTCGTCTTGCCCACGCCCGGGCCGCCCGTGATCACGGTGACGGGCTCGGTCAGCGCATAGCCGAGCGCGCGACGTTGGCCTTCGGGCAGCGCGAAGCCGGCGGAGCGCTCGAACCACGCGGTCGCGGGTTCGGCGCGCATCCCGAGCATGCCCTTCTTGCGCGCGAGCAATCCGTGAAGCGAACGCGCCGCCGCGTCTTCGGCGGCGTGGAGTTGCGCGAGGTAGGCGATCGGCCGCGGGTCGTCGTGCAGCAGCACGGGACCGGGCGGCAGCTGCCGCACGATCGTGCCTTCGTCGGCGAGGTCCTTCACGTGCGGCGCGACGGAGTCTTGGCTGCACGCGAGCAACTCGGCGGTGCGCGCGACCAGTTCGTGCTCGGGCAGGTAGCAGTGGCCGTCCTTGGCCGCGGTCTGCAGCACGAACGCGAGCGCCGCGGCGAGCCGTTCCGGCGCGTCGGGCGCGATGCCGAGGCTGCCCGCGAGACGGTCGGCGGTGCGGAAGCCGATGCCGATCACTTCGTCCGCGAGGCGGTAGGGGTTGGCCGCGATCAGGGCCGACGCGTTCTTGCCGTAGCGGCGCACGATGCGCGCGGCGAGGCCGGGCCCGAGGCCGTGCTGGCGCAAGAACACGAGCACGTTCTGCACGTCCTTTTGCGCCTGCACCGCCGAGGTCAACTCCTGGATCTTGCGCGCGGACATGCCGCGGACCTCGCGCAGGCGCTCGGGCTGGTTTTCGATCACGTCGAGGGTGGCCTCGCCGAACACCTCGGTGATCTTCTTCGCGGTCGCCGGGCCGAGGCCCTTCACGAGGCCGGAGCCGAGGTAGGCCTCGATGCCGTCGACGGTCTTGGGTGCCACGAGCTCGCAGGTCTCGACCTGCACCTGGCGGCCGAACTTGGGGTGGTCGCTCTCCATCCCCTGGGCCGTAACCGTCTGGCCCTCGGCAAGTTGGGCGATCTGGCCGACGATCGTGATCGGCCGGCCGGTGTGCTCCTCGACGAGCCGCGCCACGCCGAACCCGGTGTCCGGGTTGCGGAACGTGAACCGTTCGACCATGCCGGTCACGGTGCGGGCGTTCTCGGGGGCGGGGGGCATTCGGGGTGGGGGCGTCGGCGCGGTCGGACGGGCTCGGTCGGAGCCGGGGCAGTGGGGCGTTGCTCTCGGTCGGGCAGCCGCTATGGTTTCCCGCCCTTTGCCTGCGGGGTGCACCGGCTGGATTCGTCCGTCGGCGCGTCGGCGCCGCCGGTCCCGCTTCAGTTTCCTCCCAGTCCGATCGATTTCCCAGCCACATGATTCGCGTCCAGGTCCGCCCGAACGAGCCTCTCGAAGCTGCTCTGCGTCGCTTCAAGCGCCAGTGCAACTACTCCGGCATCTTCCGCCTCGCCAAGAAGTACGCGCACCACGAGAAGCGCAGCGACCTGCGTCGCCGCGAAGAGCGTGAGCGCATCCGCAACATCCAGATGGCGGAGCGTCGTCGTGGCAACGGTGGCCCGAAGAACCCGCGCGTCGGCAACAAGAAGCGCAAGGGCAAGAACGCGACGGGCCGTGGCGCTCGCGGTGGTCGTCCGGGTGAGCAGGACTTCGATCCGTTGACCGCGGACACGACCATGCAGAAGCCGGTCGCCGCGTCGGCCGAGTAACCGACGCCCGCGTATAGGTCGCGCAGGCAGATCCGTGCTGCCCAAGTTCCCAGGCGAGCCGCCGCGCGACCTCAGTCGACCCCTCGAGCAGATCAAGTTCCTGGTCGACGCACGCTTCGACGGAGCGCGACTCGATGTCGCGCTCGCGTCGGTGCTCACGTGGCGCTCGCGCGAGAGCGTGCACCGTCTGATCGACGGCGGCTACGTGAAGCTCGTCGGCCGCAAGGCGGTCGCGTCGCGACGCCTGAAGACGGGGGACACCGTCTTCATCGACATCCCGCCCGAGAACCGGCCGGCTCCGGTGCTCGACGTCGCGTTGGACTTTCCCATCCTCTACGAGGACGAGTGGATGGTCGCAGTCGACAAGCCGCCCGGGCTCGCGGTGCATCCGTCCGGCCGTCGCCTCGACGGCACCCTGATCACCGAGCTGCATCGTCGCTACCGCAGGCCGGACCAACCGGATCGCGACGTGGTGCCGCGGCTGCTGCATCGCATCGACGTGGAGACCTCCGGCGTCGTGGCGGTCGGGCTCAACCAGCAGTTCCACCATCTCGTCGCGCGGCAGTTCGAGGATCGCGACGTGCAGAAGGTCTACCTCGCGGTCGTGCACGGGACGCCGAAGGAGCCGCAAGGCACGATCGACTTCTCGATCGGTTCGGATCGACGCTCCGAAGTGCGCCTCAAGCTCGAGGCGCGCACGGACGGCACCGGCCTGTCGGCGCTCACGCACTACAAGACGATCCGCAGCAACGAGCGCTACTCGCTCGTCGAACTGCACCCGAAGACGGGGCGCACGCACCAACTCCGCGTGCACATGTCGGCGATCGGATGTCCGCTCGTGGGCGACAAGATCTACGGCGGAGACGAGTCGATCTTCCTGGAGCAGCTCGCGGGCAAGCTCAGCGACGAGAGCAAGCAGAAGCTCGTGCTCGATCGCCATGCGTTGCATGCATGCCGGCTGCGCTTCTTCCATCCGATGCGCAACGAGACGGTCGAGATCGAGGCGCCGCTGCCGCCCGACATGCGCGCGCTCGTCGGCGACTGAAGGCGGCGCGGCCTGCGACGCGCAGGCTCAGAGCTTGAAGGAGAACGGCGCGGCGAGGCGATAGCGGTCGGTGCCGGCGTTCGGGTCGGGGCTGCAGCGCGGCGCGTTCGGTTGCTTCTGCGTCTGCACCGGTCGTTGTGCTTGCGCAGCGCTGTCGCGGTGAAGGACGTCGATGTTCGCGCAGTTCGCGATCGGCTTCACAGCGGGGGACTCGACCTCGTGGCGGACGGACATGGGCACCTCCATCGGGCGAAGGGCGCACGCTACGAGGGCCTCGTGCGGCCGACAATCCCCGCAGGCTCCGCGTCGCGGTGGAGTGCCGCCTTCCGACTGCGTGGCCAAGCCGAAGTCGGCGTCTCGCCGTGGCGCAGTTCCTTCGAAGGGGCTGCGGCGGGAGCGGGCGCTTTGGCGTCGGCGCGGCGCGCGCCGGTGGGGGCTGTTCCTCGTCGGTCTGCGCGTCGTGTGGGCGCGAATGCCCGAATTTGCTCTCGGTGTCGCGTCGTCAGACGCCGAGCCAGAGCCCGATCAGCAGCGGCAACGCGCACAGCACGACGTAGAGCGTGGCGATGGCCGCGAGTTCGCGCCGCAGGCTCTCTGCGGGTTGCTTCTTCTGCGTCGTCGCCATGGCGTTCTTCGCGCGTTCGCGCGAGGCGCGATCGTCCACTGCGGCCGCGTCCACGTCGCGCGCCGGCGCACCGGCGAGCGAAGTGGTGGTCACGGCAGCGTCGCCTGCGTCACGAGGACGCGCGCGCAGCGTGTTCGCGAACCACAGCGCCACCGCTCCTGAGGCGACCGCGAGCGTCGTGGTCCCGTTCGACGCGACGAACGCTGCGGCGCCGGCCAGCACGAGCGCCGCAGCCATCAGGTTGCCGAAGTCGAGGTTGGCGTTCGCGTCGTCGCGCGAGAACGGCACGTCGTCGATCGCGCGCGCCATCACGCGTGCGGCGCATGCGCCGATGCAGAACGACCACACGCACAGCAACGCAGTGTCGAGCGGCCGGTCCGAGGTCGCGAGCAGCATCACGGCGAGCGTCGCGTGCACCGGCAGCAGCACGCGCGTCACGAGCGAGATCCACGCTGCGCGCTGCACGCGTTCGGGAGTGGTGGCGGGAGCCGAGTCGAAGATCCAGCGCGCGCCTTGCACGTCCGACGGGCGCATCATCGCGATCACGAACGGCAGGTAGATCGCAGGGAACTGCAGCGCCATCGCGACGAACAGGTCGGCGCCGCGGCCTTCGCTGCCGCGAAGCGCGAGGAACGCGATTGCCGCGGGCACGCCGAGCAGTGGCAGCACGCGCGCGCGCACGGCTGGGCTCCGCCACAGCATCGTCGAGCAGAACGCGGTGATCGCCGCATCCGCAGGCGAGCCCGCGAGGCGGCGGTCCAGGCGCGCCAGCAGGCCTCGCGGCGAAACGCGGCGCGGCGGTTCGTTCTCGGGCTCCGGCAGCGCGATCGAGATCAGCGCGAGGACGACGGCGACGCACAGCCACGGCAATGCGCGCCACGCTTCGCCCGTGGCATCGTGCAGGATCTTCGCCGCGTGGTAGGTGGGCAGCAGCTCGGCTCCGAGGCGGCCGATCGGCAGCGCATCCGCGTCCTTGGACAGGGCGCCGAGCGACAGCGCGAACACGCCGACGCCGAACGCGAGCACGACGGCCTTCGCGGTGCCGGCGACGAGCGCGGCAGCGTGCGCGCCGAGTCGCGCGCGCACGGCCCGCAACGCGCACGCAAGCGAGCCGATGGCGAGCGCCGAGCACGCGCACGCGAGCGCGAGGTAGGCGGGGACCTTCCACGGGTCCTGTTCGTGGCACGCGAGCAGGATCGCGGGAGGCAGCGCCATGCCGATCGTGACGAGCATCGTCGCGAACGCGGCGTGCAACGCGCGCGCGAACAGGAACGACGCGCGGCCCAGCGGCGACGTCGCCTGCAGCACGCGGTCTGCGGCCCGACGGTTGGCGGGTTGCTCGGTGTCGAACGCCCCGATCGCGACGAACAGCGTCGACACCGACATCGTCGCCGCGGCGAACGGCACCGGCGGCACTTCCGGGTAGAGCAGCGCCGCGACGCCGAGCGAGACGAACGACTGCGAGAAGATCGTGGTCGTCAGCGTGCTGGCCGTGCCGCCGGAGCGACGCGCGTCGCCGAAGAAGTCGAGCAGCAGCCACGAGCCCACGAGGGCGCGGATCGGGTGCGTTCGCGGGCCGGCTTGCATGGAGCCGCACCGTAGCGCGCGGCGGATGGGCGCGACAGCGCGCAGCGTCGCCGGCTCAGGCGTCGCCGGCGGCCTGCATGCGCTTCATGCGTCGTTCGTCGGCGGTTTGTTCCGTCTGCATGCGGCCGAGGAACGCCTCGCCGAGCTTGACGCGCACGTAGCGCGCGAACAGCGGCGTGACCTTCTGCATGTGCAGGAACATGTCGATCGCGACCTTGCGATACGAGAAGTGTCCCTCGGGCCCGCTGCGCAGCTCCACGAAGTAGTCGAGTTGGCGCGGCTCGAACACAATGCGCACGCGCTGCAAGAACGCGAACGGCGTGACGTAGGCGGCGGCGTGCGGGAACTTCGCGGCGACCTTCTGCTGCAGCATCGCCGTGCGTTCGAGGACTTCGCGGTAGCGCTTGCCAAGGCCCGCGGCGTCGACGAGCGGCGGCACCGCGAAGCCGTGCTCCACGGTCAGCGTCTGTTGCTGCTGGAAGCCCTTCCGATGGCGGCCGATGTCGCGATAGGCGCCGAAGTCGAGCACGACTTCGAAGTCGAACGGTGCCGCGCCCTCGAGGCCCGAAGGCCACGCGTCGTGCTTGCCGCGCGCGGACATGATCTCGTCGAGCATCGTCTCGCGCTGCGCGTGCGGCATTGCGCGCACCTTGTCGACGAGCGCGGAGTAGGGGACGGACGCGTGCTCGTAGAGCATCGACGCGAGCAGGCGAACGTCGAGGTCCGGGTCGTGCTGCAGCAGCTGCACGTGGCCTTCGGCCGCGCGCGAGCCCGGCGCTGCTGTGGGCCGCAGTTGCAGGTCCGACGCGATGCGTCGCAGCGACGCATGTTGGTGCTGCAGGAACGTGCTCTCGCGCGCGTGCGCGAGCAGCGTCGGCAGCGCCTTTTCGGCCTCCTCGCGGATGCGTTCGCCGACGGTGCGGAACTCGGCGAGCGGATGGCTCGTGAGCTCGGTGATCACGTCACTCAGCGTGCGCGCGTCCGCGACCATGCCCCACTTCGTGTAGATCGCCGGCGTCAGCAGGTAGCGCGACGCGTCGAAGGCCTCGGCCTTCAGCGTGCGCAGCCACGGAGCCTCCTTCTCGTCGGCTTGCCGCGGGCGGATCTGCTGCAGGTAGGCGAGCAGCGAGTCGTTGAGCTCGCGGTAGAGCGCGAACGTCTCGGCGAGGATCGCGTCGTAGGCGGCGAGGACTTCACCGCCGGCGGCGACCACATCTGGATCGCGCCAGTGCGTCTCGGCCGAGAACGAGATGTAGCGCGTCGACGACTCCTCGAACGTGCAGCGGCGCTCGCGCTGGATGAAGCGCGTGACGAGCTGCGACACTCGTTCGATCGCGAGGTGGACGATCGAGCCTTCGCGCAGCGAGTTGTGCCCGTGGTCGATCGCGTAGGTCTTGAGGAACTGCCCGGCCTTGTCGGCCATGACCTCGGTCAGCGTGTCGCCGCCGGAGGTTTTCTCGACAAATTCTTCGAGGTTCCGGCCCGTCGCCGCGAGGCCTTGTTCGAGCCGTTCCAGGAACTGGTCGCGCATCGACTTGCTGCTGCGCGAATAGACGCCGTTCAGCGTCGCGGCCACTTCCTGCGGCAGGTTGCGCACCAGGTAGATGTCTGCGTGCTCGGCGCCATCGACGACAGAGAAGTGCCGTTGGAGCAGGGCTCGCTGCGCTGCGGTGTAGGGCATGGCGCAAAGACTAGCGGGCGACGATTCCATTACGCAGCACGAGGCTGGCCGACGGTGGGTCGCCCGAGTGGCGGATTCGCTCCCCCGTAGGGCCGGAGCCCGTTGCTGGAGCACGACTTTGGGACAGAATGCATTCCGTTATGTCCGCTCCTAGCACCAACCCCCAACTGTTCGTCGTCGGCTGCCCTCGCTCCGGCACCACCCTGCTGCAGCGCATGCTCGACGCCCATCCGATGCTCGCGGTCGCCAACGACACGAGCTTCATCCACAAGCCGCTGAAGTGCTGCGTGAAGGACTTCAAGCAGCTGCTGCGCAAGAACGGCGACGTTCCGCTCACGCCGGAGATCGTCGCGTTCACGCGCGACTACAAGCGCTTTCAGCGACTCGGGCTGTCGGCGGAGCAGATCGACCGCGCGGCCAAGGCCACGACCTACCGCGGCTTCGTCAGCGGGCTCTACGACGAGTTCGCGGCGATGCACAAGAAGCCGATCGCGGGCGAGAAGACTCCGGACTTCGTGCGCCGCATCCCGCTGCTCCACCAGCTGTTCCCGCAGTCGAAGTTCGTGCACATCATCCGCGACGGCCGCGACGTCGCGCTGTCGTCCGTCGAATGGGCCGGCAAGGGCATCGGCCCGAGCAAGTTCGAGCTCTTCGAGAAGCACCCGGTCGCAACGACCGCGATGTGGTGGTGCTGGCAGGTGGCGTCGGGCCGCAAGGACGGCGCGATGCTGCCCAAGGAGCTCTACCACGAAGTCCGCTACGAGCATCTCTGCGACGACCCGGAGTCGGCGCTGCGCGGGATCACCGACTTCCTCGGTCTCGAATACGAGCCGAAGATGGCGCGCTACCACGAAGGCAAGGCGTCCTACGAACCGAGCGCTTCGGCGAAGAGCGCGTGGTTGCCGGTCACGAAGGGCCTGCGCGACTGGCAGGCGCAGATGAGCCCGCGCGACCTCGTGCTGTTCGAGGCGCTCGCAGGCGATCTGCTCGACGACCTTGGCTACGCGCGCGCAGGCGGCGCGATCACTCCGGACGTCGCGGCCGAAGTGGAGCACTGCCGCCGCTGGTGGCACTCGTCGGAAGCGCGCGACTGACGCGAGGCGGCCCCCGTCGCATCTCGCGCGGCTGCGTCGCCGCGCGGCCTCTGCGCGCGCGCCTCAGTGCGCCGCGTGCAGCGTCTCGAGGTAGCGCTCGACTTCGATCGCAGCCATGCAGCCCGAGCCCGCGGCCGTGACGGCCTGGCGGTAGTAGCTGTCCTGGCAATCGCCGGCAGCGAACACGCCTTCGATGTTCGTCGCGGCCTTGCCGGGCGTCGTCAGGATGTAGCCCTTGTCGTCCATGTTCAGCATGCCGCGGAACAGGTCGGTGTTGGGCTTGTGGCCGATCGCGAGGAACAGGCCATCTGCCGGCACGCGCTTCTTCTCGCCGGTGTCCGTCGCCGTCAGCTCGAGGCCGTTGACCTTGCCCGCTTCGACGTCGAACACGTCGGTGACGTTCTGGCCCCAGAGCACTTCGATCTTCGGATTGTCGAGCGCGCGCTGCTGCATGATCTTGCTCGCGCGTAGTTGGTGCTTGCGCACGACGAGGTAGACCTTGCTCGCGAACTTGGTGAGGAAGTTCGCTTCCTCGCACGCGGAGTCGCCGCCGCCGACGACGTAGACGACCTTGTTCTTGAAGAAGAACCCGTCGCACGTCGCGCACGCCGAGACGCCGCGGCCTTGCAGCTTCTTCTCGTTCGGCAGGCCGAGATACAGCGCGCTCGCGCCCGTCGAGATGATCAGCGTCTCCGCCTTGAAGACGCGGTCGTCGTCGGTCTCGACGGTGAACGGCCGCTTGCTGAGGTCGACCTTGGTGCCGACCGTGTAGTGGACCACGGTGCCGAAGCGCTCCGCCTGCTCGCGGAACTGCTCCATCATCTCCGGGCCCATGATGCCCTTGGGGAAGCCGGGGTAGTTCTCGACCTCGCTCGTGATCGTGAGCTGTCCGCCGGGCTGTTGGCCCGCGATCATCACGGGCGCGAGGTTGGCGCGGGCGGCGTAGATGGCGGCGGTGTAGCCGGCGGGGCCGGAGCCGAGGATCAGCGTCTTGAGCACTTCGGTCATGGTCTCGGGTGCGAAGGTAGGGGGCAGAAGTTACTGCCTCGCCTCCGGCGCGCGAGACTTTCGTGCTCATGCGGGCGCATCGGCGCCTCGCGTGGCCCGCGCGCCGCGCGACCAACAGTTGGGCGCGCGGCGGGGCCTGCGGGCCAAAAGACCGATCAGTCCGGCTGGTAGATCTCGACGCCGGCAGGACCGCCGCCCGAGACCATCACCGTGCCATCGGGCAGGTTGAACGCGGCCGGGAACGCGCGCGCGTTCGCCATCGAGCCCGTCGGCGCGATCGTGTTGTTGGTGAAGAAGCGGTCGGCGCTGCTGACCGGGTTGAACGCGAAGTTGTTGTTCGCGAGGTCGAACGCGATCTGCACGCCGCCGGCGATCAGCGCGCCGCCGCCGGGCAGCGCCGCGACTGCCGCGCCGGCGCGGCCTTCGGACATGCCGTTCACGGTCGCGAAGGTGCCGAAGCCGAATGCGCTCGGCGTGTAGACCTGGCAGTCCGTGCGCGTGCCGACGACGAGGTCCTGGATCTGGCCCGTCGTGAGGAACGTCGTGAAGTCGAGCGTCGCGCCGCCGACGAGCAGCACCCTGTTGTTGGGCTGCTGCACCGCGGTGTGCAGGAAGCGTGCGCCGTTGAACGCCGCGGGGATGCCGAAGCTGTTCGTGGTCGGGTTGAAGCGATACGCGGTCGCCGAGACCGTCGGCAGGTTGACGAACGGGATCAGCGTGATGCCTCCGGCGATCAACACTTGCCCGCCCGTCGTCGAGGTCGACGTGTGGAACGCGCGCGCTTCGAGCATGTTCGGGCCAGCGAGGAACGTGTTCGTCACGGGATCGAAGATCTCGCTCGAGACCTGCAGGCCGGTGAACAGGCCGAGCGGATTGGTCAGCGTGAACGCGTTCGAGCCGCCGGTGATCAGCACGCGGCCGTTGCCCATCAGCGAAGCGCCGTGGCCGGCGCGCGCCTGCGCCATCGCCAGTGTCGTCGTCGTCTGCGTGGCCGGGTCGTAGACCGCGGCCGCCGTCGTCGGCTGGCCCGTCAGCAGGTCGAGGCCGCCGGTGAACAGGATGCGGCCGTCGGCGAGCGCGGTGGTCTGCGAGAACAGGCCGGCGCCGAACGACGCGCCGCCGAGTTGCCACGTCTCCAGCCGCGACTGGTAGCGCAGCGCCGCGGGGCCCGAGCCGCCCACGAACAGCATCTCACCCGCAGGCTCGTTGAACACCGCGCCGCCGATGATCGGCGCCGGCGGCTGGTTGAGCGGCGATGCGAACGTGCCCGCTGCCTGCAGCGTCTGGCGCACGAGGTTCGACGTGAAGAAGTTCGGGCCCGACTGGCCGACGGTCTGCAGCGCGAACGGGATGCCCGCGAGGCTCTGGTCGTTGGGCAGCGGCAGCGTCACCGACGCGGCGCCGGAGCCGTTCAACAAGCCCGTCATGCCGGGGACGTTGAGGCTGAAGTCGACGAAGTCCGGCGCGAGGTCGAGCGTGATCCCGAGCGTCGGGATCGGCGTCGACTGCTCACGCAGCGAGACGAGCAGGATGTAGGCCGCGTTCGCGGTGCCGCTCGCCATCGAGAACGTGACCGAGCCCGGCAGCGCGCCGCCGCGTTGGCCGAGGTCGAATCCCTGGGCGGTGACGGCGCTCGCGCACAGCGCGAGGCAGAGTGACGAACGAACGAAGGAGATGCGCATGAGATGTCCTTGCGTGCGCTCGGAGAGGAGCGTCGCACGCTGCGTGAGGGAGATCCGCAAGAGACTAGACGAGCCTCTGCGAGAGGGCTACCTGCCCCGGGTCCGACGAAGTGCGCATGCGGCGTCGCGTGTGCTATTCGCCGGGCCGTGGAGCAAGAAGGCCCCGCAGGGAGGGCCGCTCGTGGCCCGTCCTGGTCGGCTTCTGTTGCGGCAACCTGCCGAGTCAGCGTGCGGGCGTGCCCGGCGGCGTCGCCAATTCGCGGCGGCGTATCTCGTCGTGGTCCTCGGCCGTGAGCTCGCGCGGAACGAACGTGCGTGGCCCGTCGGTGGCGACGCGTTCGGTGGCGTGCAACTGCGCCGTCGCGACCAGGTCGACCACGAAGCGGCCGCGTTCCTTGGTCACGAGGTAATCCGCCTGCGCGTTGCCTTGGTTGGGGTCGGTCGCGCGGATCAGCCAGCTGCCGCGCAGGTCGATTGCCTCGCTGGCGACGAGCGGTTGGCGTTGCTGGATCGCGGCAAACGGCAGGTTCTCGACGGCCGGTGCGGATTCCTCGGTCACCGCCGCGCGCAGTGCGGTGACGTCGCCCGCGAACAACGCGGACTGGAACGCGCCGAACGCAGCGAGCGCGTGGCCTTCGGCCGCGGGCTTGCCGCAAGCTGCTGTGAGCAGCGACAGGACGCCGATGGCAACGGAGGTTCGGCAGCGCATGGCGCGTTCATCGGCGGACGTGGCGATTCCCTTGAGCCGCAACCGTCGCTTCGCGGCGGGCACGGGAGTGGCTACGGTCTCGGCGATGGCGAACGCAACGCACCGGCGCGGGCCGCGCGCCCTGGGCGCCACGGCCGTGGCCCGGACGGTTCCGCTGCCGCGGCGCGCCGCGGCGATCGTGTGCGCGCTCGCCTCGGCGGCTCTCGGTCCTGTCTGCGTCGTGGCGCAGCAGGCTGGCGAGCGTCCTGCGGTCGCGAACGGCAATGCCGTGCGCGCGCCGATGCGACGCGCGATCGTCGGGCGCGTCGACGGAGCGGGCGGGCCGATCGCCGGCGCGGTCGTCACGTGGATCGGCCACCACACGGGCGCGCTGTCGGACGATGCCGTCGACGTCGTCACCGCGACCACCGACGCGAGCGGCCGCTACCGCGCGAACGTGATCGCAGGCATGCCCTACTTCGGCTTCGCGACGGGCGCGTGGAACGAAGGCGAGCGCGAGGCATCGACGGTCCGCGGTTGGCACGGCGCGGGCGCGGTCGTGGACTTCGCCTGCATGGATCGCGTGCAGGACCGAACGGTCGAAGTGCGCGGCCTCGATGCTTGGAAGGCGCGCGGCTTCCAACGCCTCGTCGCGCGGCCGGTGGTGTCCTCGCAAGGCCCGACGATCGACATGCTGATCACGCGTGCGTTGGATGCCTCGACCGACGGAGCGCTGCATTGGCCGGCGTTGCCGCTCGGCCACGTCGAGTTGCTCGGCGCAGACGGCGTGCCGCTGTGGGCGAGCGCGCAGACGGTTGCCAACATGAACACGTTCGCGATCGAGCCGCCCTCCGAGTTCGAATGCGAATGCGTGGACGAGCAAGGCGCGCCGGTCGTCGGCGCGTCCATCGGCATCCAGGTGCGCGGCCGCTACGACTCCGGCGTCGACGGCATCGAGACGACGCGCATGTTCCCGGTCCGTGAACTCGCGCGCACCGGCGACGACGGCCGCGCGCGCTTCGTGCTGCCGTTGTCCGGCAAGCTGCTGCAGGTTCCGGCGTCGCCAGCGCGCATGTTCGTGGCGAGGGCTGCTGGCTTCGGCGATCAGTTCTGCGGCGCGCGCGGAAGGGACGTGTTCGTGGACGGCGAACGCGTCGAGACTCCGCCGGATCGGCTGCGCTTCACGATGCAGAAGGCCGAGCCGATCGTCGGCGTCGTGCGATTGCCCGACGCGATGCGCGCATCGTCGCCGCGCGTGCAGTTGCGCTACGTCGGCAAGCTGCGTCAAGGCGCGGGATCGTTCCTGCACGATGCGCGGACGGCGGATGCCGCAATCGCAGACGACGGTTCGTTCCGTGTGCATGGCGTCAGCGCGGACGTGCACGAGAGCCAGTGGGCGATCCAGCCGTCGCCGCACCATCCGATGGTGATGTTGCCGCGGCGCAGCGGCCTCGTCGGCGTCGACCAGCTCGAACGCGAACTGCCGCTGTGCGCGACCGCGAGCCTCGAAGTGTTCGCGCCCGATGCGGGGCCTGCTGCGGGTCAGTGCGTCTATGCGCGGCGCATCGGCGACGCGGAGGACGAAGCCAGTCCTGTCGGATCCGATCCGACGCCTAGGGACCTCGTGCGGTTCGTCACCGACGGCGGCGGTCGTGTGCGCGCGTCGCTCGCAGCGGGACGGTGGACCTTCGTCACGGTGTCCGACCGCGGCTTCGGCCACGCGACGACCGCGATGGGCATCGGCTTCGAGGGCGAAGTGGTCGTGCGCATGCGTCCGTTCGTGACGATGCGCGGCGTCGTCCAGGATGCGGACGGCAGGCCGATCGAAGGCGCTTCGTTCGTGATGCGCTCGGACTGGCAACGGAAACAGGCGGGATCGGCTGCGGGCGCGCTGCTCGACCGTTGGATGGCGCGCATCGTGCCGCCGTTTGCGCAAAGAGTGCGCAGCGCGAAAGACGGTTCGTTCTCGATCGATCTTCCGTGGGTGCCGGAAGCGGACGACGCCGAGGAACAGGAGGCCAAGCGGGTGCGCGACTTGTGGAGGGAACGAACCGGAGGCGGTCCGGGCCAGTTCTCGGTGCTCGTCTCCGCGAAGGGCAAGCGCACCACGCTCTTGCGCGCCGAAGTCGGCGACAAGGGGATCGTCGTCGTGCTGCGCTGAACGCAGCGCCAGGTCAGCCGAGGATTTCGCGCGCGGCGGCCGCGGGATCGCTCGCTTGCGTGAGCTGGCGGTACACGCTGCCGAGGTCCGCGTCCGCGCCCGATCCGGCCTGCGCGCGCAGTTCGTCGACGGTGCCGCAGGCGAGCAGCTTGCCCTTGCCGAGCACGGCGACGCGATGCGCGACGGTCTGCACGACGTCGAGGATGTGGCTGCAGTAAAGGACCGCGCCGCCGCGTTGCGCGAACGTGCGCATCACTTCCTTCACCGTGAACGTCGTCTCGACGTCGAGGCCGGACAGCGGCTCGTCGAGCACGAGCAGCTTCGGCGACGTCAGCAGCGCGGACGCGAGCGACACCTTCTGCTGCATGCCCTTGCTGAACTGCGCCATCGGGTCGTCGATGCGCGCGTCGATGCCGAAGCCGCGCAGCATGCGCACGGCGCGCGCCTCGATCTCGTCGTCGGCCATGCCGAACAGCCGGCCCTTCAGCAGCAGCTGCTCGCGCGGCGTCAGCGCGTCGTGCAGGCGCGGCAGCTCGGGCACGTAGCCCGTCGCGCGGCGCGCGTTCTCGGGTTCGCGCAACGCGTCGCGTCCGTCGATCTCGATCGTGCCGGAGTCGGGACGTTGCAGTCCCGTGACACAGCGCACGGTCGTCGACTTGCCGGCGCCGTTCGGGCCCAGCAGCGCGAGGATCTCGCCCTTGCCGACCTCGAGGTCGAGCCCGTGCAGCGCCGTGAACGAGCCGTAGGACTTGCGCAGGTTCCGCAGTCGCAGCATCGCCGCATCTTGGCCGTGCGCGCGCGCGAAGTCGACGGCGCGCCGCATCCGCTGCGCGCACATGCGCGACGCGGCCCTTGCCAAGACGCACGTCTCCTTCCGTAATCCCCGCCATGTCGTTCCGCTCGCTGTCCGTCGTCGTGTCTCCCTGGCTGTTCCTCGCCGCGCTCTCCGCGCAGGACGCGGCGCAACCCGCGTTCTCCGTCGAACCCGTGCGCGCGCTCGCGGCGCAGGACAAGTTCGACAAGCCGCTGTTCGTCGCGTTCCACGCGCAGCACGCGGGCCGCGCGTTCGTGGTGGAGCAGATGGGCAAGGTCTGGTCCGTCGCGCACGACGACAAGGAAGCGGGGCGCGAACTGTTCCTCGACCTGTCGACGCGCGTGCTGACCGAGAACTGGGAAGAGGGCCTGCTCGGCTTCCAGTTCGATCCCGACTACGCGAAGAACGGCCTCGTGTGGTGCTGCTTCTCCGAGAAGACGGAGCCGACGCAGGGCGAGGTGCGCCCCGGCCGCAAGTCGAAGTCGACGCGGCGCTCGGTGGTCGCGCGCTACGACACGAAGACGGACGACAAGGGCGTGCGCACGGTCGACGCGGCGAGCGAGCTCGTCGTGATGACGGTGTTCCAGCCGTTCCCCAACCACAACGGCGGCACGATCCTGTTCGGCCCGGACGGCATGCTCTACGTCGCGCTCGGCGACGGCGGCGCGGCGCGCGACCCGTTCAAGCTCGGGCAGGACAAGGCGTCGTTGCTCGGCAAGGTGCTGCGCATCGACGTGCGCAACGCGACGGCGGAGAAGCCGTACGAGATCCCCGCGGACAACCCGTTCGTCGGCGAGGCGGAGTCGCGCGGCGAGATCTGGTGCTATGGACTGCGCAATCCGTGGCGCATCGCGTTCGATCGGCAGACGGGCGAACTGTGGTGCGGCGACGTCGGCCAGGACCGCATCGAAGAAGTGGACCTGCTCGTGAAGGGCGGCAACTACGGCTGGAACGTGATGGAGGGCACCGAGCAGTTCCGCAAGGACGCCGAAGTGCCCGCGAACGCGATCGCTCCCGTCGCCGAGTACCCGCACAAGGACGGCGTCTCGATCACGGGCGGCCACGTCTACCGCGGCAAGGCGTTGCCGGAGATCCAGGGCGCGTTCGTCTACGGCGACTTCGCGACGTTCCGCATCTGGGCGGTGACGCCGGGCAAGGGCGACGCGAAGGCCGTCGTGCGCGAGATCGGTCGCGCGCCGGCGCAGTTGTCGAGCTTCGCCGAGGAGCCGGACGGCGAACTGCTGATCACCTGCTTCGATGGCAAGGTCTATCGACTCGTGCGCCGCGGCGCCGGCAACTGACGCGCCGCGCGAAGCCGGTCAGGCGCGCAGTCCGAGCGCGCGCAGCTTCTCGTCGAGGCGCGCGTGCATCGCCGGCCAGCCGAAGCGTTCGCGCACGAACGCGGCCGCCGCGTGGCCTTCGCGCCGCGCGCGCGACGGATCGTCGAACAGTTCGCGGATCGCCGCGACCATCGCCGCAGGATCGTTGGCGACGCGCAGCGTGCCTCTCGGCACGTCGCCGAGTCCTTGCGACGCCTGCGTCGTCGAGACGACGGGCAACGCCATGCTCATCGCCTCGAGCACCTTGTTCTGCACGCCGCGCGCAAGGCGCAGCGGCGCGATCGCGACCGATGCGCGGTCGAACCACGGCGGCGTCTCCGGCACGCGGCCGGTCACTTCGATGCCAGGGCGCTGCGCGAGCGCCTTCACCGAGTCGACGGGGCGCGAGCCGACGATGAGCAGCTTCGCGTCCGGGTAGTCGCGCTTCAGCTCGGGCCAGCACGCGTCGGCAAACCACTGCACGCCGTCGACGTTGGGCTCGTAGTCCATCACGCCGGTGAAGACGAGCGTGTGCTTCTCGCGTTGCGCGTCGCCCTTCGTCGCGAAGTGCTCGACGTCGACGCCGTTCGGCAGCACGAACGGATCGACGCCCGGGATGCAGTCGCGGAACAGCTCGCGCTCGACCTCGCTGACGACGATCGAGAGGTCGAAGTCGCGCGCGACCGCGTCCTCGAACTGCAGCAAGAGTCGGTGCTCGCGGCCGTAGATCCACTTGGCGAGCCCGCGACCGGCGGCCGCGTATTGGCGCCACTTGTCGCTGTCGAGTTCGGCGAAGTGCATCACCTTGGCGACGCCCTTCTTGCCGAGCACGTACTGTGCCATCGACGACGAGTAGACGTAGACGAGGTCGGGCTTCCACTCCGCGAGCCAGCGGTCGACCTCGGCCCCGAGCCTCCGGTCGGCGAAGAACGGCACGGTCAGCGCCTGACCGGACAGCAGCCCGCGCAGGCTCCAGAGCTTGCGCCACCGCCGCGACATCCGCGGCGCGGCGACCTGCTGGCAGCGCGTGCGCAGGAACGCGATCGACTCCTCGTCCCGTTCCTCCTCGGAGAAGCAGCCGAGCCGCACCTCGTGGCCGGCGTCGAGCATGTGACGCAGGAAGTGCCACGTCGTGATCCGGTCGCCCCGGTCGGGCGGGTAGGGCACGCGGTGGCAGAGGAAGAGGATCTTCACGGGGCGCTGGTGGGGGCGGCGGGTCCGCCGTGTGGAGTGTCATCGCCCAGCAGGCCCTTCGACCTCAAGCGGACGACGCAGAAGGCCCGATAGGACGGCCTGGAGGCCCCCCACGCCATGCCCACGATCGCAGGACCGCAGACCAACATCCTCAGCATCGTCAACACGACCGTCGAGCTACCGACGATGCCGGAGGTGCTGACCAAGATCAACGAGGTCACAGCCGGCGCGAATGCGTCGGCGGAGTCCGTCGCCGCGGTGGTGTCGAAGGACCCCGCGGTAGCAGCGAACATGCTGCGCATCGTGAACTCGGCCTACTACGGGCTGCCCGTCCGCGTCTCCTCGATCAAGCTCGCGGTCTCGGTGCTCGGCTTCAACATGACCAAGAAGGTCGCGTTGAAGGCCGCGGTGTTCACGACGTTCGGCAAGAAGCGCGAACCCATCCAGCACTTCGATCCGCTCGCGTTCTGGAAGCACGCGATCTACACCGGCGTCGCCGCGCGCACGCTCGGCCAGCAGTCGGCCTCGTTCGCGGACAGCAACGCAGAGGACCTCTACATCGCCGGCTTGCTGCACGACATCGGCAAGATCATCCTGCTGGAGCGCGCGTGCCCGAAGTACCTCGGCGTGTTGCGCAAATCGGCGCAGACCGGACGGCCGCAGCACGAAGTCGAGATGGAGGAGTTCGGGTTCACGCACGCGGATGTCGGTTCCGTGCTCGCGATCAAGTGGTCGCTGCCGGAAGACCTCGCGATCGCGATCCGCTACCATCACGCGCCCAACAAGGACCCGTTCCATCGTTCGTTGTCCTCGCTCATCCACATCGCCGACTCGCTCGCATGGCAGTCCGGCCACCCGTCCACGGTCGGTGTCTCGGCGCCGACGCAGGCGCCGGGCGTGCTCGCGATGGCGGGACTCGAACAGGAGCACGTCGAGGCGTTGCTGCCGCGGATCGCCGAGGACTTCGCCGCGTCCGAGATGCCTTGGTGAGCGGACGCATTCGTGCGCGCGCGATGCTGCGCGCGTCACCCCCGTGAACAGGAAGTGAACTTCCCCGAAAGCGCGAAGCGAGCCGCCCCCGGCGAGGCGCATGGCGGCTCCGCGTCCGCGTCCGGAGGGGGCCCGCGATGAACTTCGGTCGCTGGGTCGTGTTCACGTTCCTCGTCCACGCGCTCGTGGTCGCGGTCGACAAGGGCGGCGGCCTCGTGCTCTACCTGCTCACGGCCAACCAGCCGGACCAGCACGGCAAGTCGGGCATCGTCGCGGCGCTGCCGTTCGTGATGATGGCGGTCGCGAACCTCGGGCTCGCGACGTCGCTCGTCTACTTCCTGCGACGCAAGCGCTTCAAGCCGCAGCAAGCGTTCTCGACCACGCTGACGGTCGCGGTCGTCTGGGGCGGTGGGCTGTCGCTGCTGTCGTTGTTCGTCTCGCTCTACGTGCTGCCGTGGATCGATCCGCGCTGGACTGTGAGTCCGTGGATCGCGGTGCCGTGGTGCGCGGTGGTGCCGTTGCTGCTGGTGTGCAGCTACGGCAACTCGCTGCAGCTCGCGCAGGGCCAGGTCCGCGACTACGGCGTGGTGCACCTCGCGACTTCGGTCGCGTTCCTGCCGTCGTTCTTCGCCGTGTTCTTCCTGCTCGGCGGCGACGTGTCGGGCGGCGACGTCCCGCTCGCGGTCGCGTGGGGCCGCCTCGTCTCGACGGCGATCGTCACCGTGCTCGTGCTGTGGTTCGTCCGCAAGCTCGTGCAGGTGCGCTTCGGCTTCGACCGGACGTTCCTTCGCGCGGGCCTGCGCTACGGCTGGCGCGCGAACCTGACTTCGACGCTGACCTACCTGAACCACCGCATCGACCTGCTCGTGCTCGGCGTGTTGTTCGTGCCGACGATCGAGATGGTGCCGTCGATCCTCGGATCGACGGACGTGCTGGAGGAGACGCTCGGGAACTGGTCCAACTCGGTCAACCCGGTGCCGGCGGCGCTGCGCGACGGCATGGTCCTGCAGCCGGTGCTGCTCGACCACGTCACGTTCGCGCAGGTCGGCTTCTACAGCATGGCGGTCACGTGGGCGGAGCTCGTGTGGCACTTCCCAGAGGCCATGCGCGACCTGTTCTTCAGCAAGGTCGCGGGCTCCAGCGACGAAGAAGCGAAGAAGCTGACTCCGGTGCTCTCGCGCCTCGGGCTCGCGATCTCGCTCGTGGCCGGCTGCGCGGTCCTCCTCGTCGTCGACCCGGTGATGAGCACGATCACGTGGCTCGCGGGCAAGAGCGGCGATCCGTGGACGATGACCTGGAGTGATCCGGTCGGCGGCGCGCTGGTGCTGCTGACGCCGGGCACGATCGCATTCACGGTCTCGAAGGTGCTGCAGGCGGATCTCGCTGCGCGCAATCGCCTCAACGTCTGCGTCACGGCGCAGACGATCGTGATGGTCGTGATGCTCGCGCTCGACGTGCTGTGGATGCCCGAGTACGGCGCCCGCGGCGCGGCGCTCGCCTCGACCGTCGCCTACGTCGTGTCGACGCTCTACACGGTGTGGGCCTACTCGCGCGAGACCGGCACGGAGTCGTGGCGCTGCCTGATCGTGCAAGGTTCGGACTTCGCCTACTTCGGCGGCATCGCGCGCGCCGTCGTCGACAAGCTGCGGCGGAGGCCAGCGTGACGTCCGGCATCGCGGTCGTGATCCCTGCCTACAACGCGGATCGCTACCTCGGTGACGCATTGCGTTCGCTGGCCGAGCAGGAGCTGCGGCCCGACGAGGTCGTGGTCGTCGACGACGGCTCGACCGACGGCACGGCTGCGATCGCCGAACGGCACGGCGCGACGTTGCTGCGGCAGGATCGCCGCGGCCCCGGCGCCGCCCGCAACCGCGGCGTGGAGGCGACACGTTCGCCGTTCGTCGCGTTCCTCGATGCCGACGACTGGTTCGCGCAGGGCAAGCTCGCCGCCCAGGTCGCGGCGCTGCGCCGTTCGGACGCGCCGCTCGTCTGCTGCGACGCGTTCCTCGTCGACGACGGCGTGGTCGGCGCGGCCAAGAACCGCGACCGCGGCGTTCCCGAGCGCATCGACTTCGACACGCTGTTCGACGGCAACCCGGTCATCTGCAGCACCGTGCTCGCGCGGCGGGAGGAACTGCTCTCGGTCGGCGGGTTCGACGAGGATCCGGTGCTCGTCGCCACCGAGGACTACGACCTCTGGTTGCGGCTGGCTGCGCGCGCGCCGCTCGCCTACCTCGACGCGCCGCTCGCCTACTACCGCCGTCACGGCCAAGGCCTGTCGGCCAACACGCGCTTCCTCCGCGGCGGCGACCGCATACTCGACAAGTGGCTCGGCGAGCGCGGCGGCGACGACGAGTTCGCGCGCCGGATCCGCAAGCGCCGCGCGGGCGTGCGTCTCGACCACGCCTGGGACCTGATGCAGGCGCCCGGCAAGGAAGCGGAGGCGCGGAAGTGGATCCGCGAGGCGCAGCAACTCGCCTTCTCGTGGAAGGGCCTGCGCATGTGGTTGAAGAGCCACATCCGGCCCTAGGAACGGTGTCGCTCCGGCGCGGCGGGACGTCCTCTCGGCACACCTCGGCACGCCCGAGTGCGGACCTAGTTCGGTAAGCAGGCGGGGCTTGCGGCGGCCGCGGCGGTGAGATGGCCTTCGGCCCCAGGTTCCCGCACGGGTCGATCGTTCCGCGCACTTCCAGGCACGCGCCCGCGGCCCGGCCGGCAGGAACCCGCAGCGTGGCGATGGCGCGGCGTGGGGGCGATGCCTATCCTCCTCGCCCCCAATCGGAACCCGAACCCCCGGAAGCGTCGTGAGCGACTCCCTCCAGATCACTGACATCAAGGTCGACGGCTACGAGCGCGTCGTCCGCGGCATCGACCCGAAGTCCGGCCTGCATGCCTTCATCGCCGTGCACGACACGACGCTGGGCCCGGCCCTCGGCGGCCTGCGCATGTGGCCCTACGAGAGCGACGAGGCGGCGCTGTTCGACGTGAAGCGCCTGTCGCGCGGCATGAGCTTCAAGTCGGCCGTGGCGCACACGGGTCTCGGCGGCGGCAAGGCCGTGATCGTCGGCGATCCCAAGAAGATCAAGTCCGAGGCGCTCTACCTCGCGATGGGTCGTTTCGTCGACGCGCTCGGCGGCCGCTACATCACGGCCGAAGACGTCAACACGTCGATCGAGGACCTGGAGATCATCCGCCGTGCCACGAAGCACGTGACCGGTCTCGCGCGCAAGGACGGCGGCAGCGGCAACCCGTCGCCCTACACCGCCCTCGGCGTCTACCTCGGCATCCGCGCCGCGCTGGGCTGGAAGTTCGGCAACGACAACCCGAAGGGTCGCACCGTCGCGATCCAGGGCATCGGCGCGGTCGGCTCGGCCCTCGCGCGCAGGCTCATCGAGGCGGGCGCCACGGTCTACGCCGCGGACCGCAACACGGAGCGTCTGTCGCAGCTCGCTTCCGAGATCGGCCTGAAGCCCGCGGACGAGTCGCAGATCATGACGATGCAGTGCGACGTGTTCGCGCCCTGCGCACTCGGCGCGATCCTGCACGACGAGTCGATCCCGAAGTTCAACTGCCCGATCATCGCGGGCGCCGCGAACAACCTGCTGCTCGAGCCGCGCCACGGCAAGATGCTCCAGGACCGCGACATCCTCTACGCGCCGGACTACGTCATCAACGCGGGCGGCATCATCAACGTGTCGGTCGAGTTCCACCCGGGTGGCTACGACGAGAAGGTGTCGCTCGGCAAGATCGAGCGCATTCCGCAGGCGTTGAAGGAACTGTGGACGATCAGCAAGGAAGAGCGGATCCCCACGAGCGACGCCGCCGACCGCCTTGCCGAACGCATCCTCGCGGACGCTCGCGGCGCGAAGAAGGCGCAGAACGCGCAGCCTATGCCGAAGGGTCGCGGCGGCTGCTGAGCCGCGCGGGCCGCGTCCGCGCGCTGGCGAACGTCAGCGCCGGGCATGCCTGGCGCGCTGGCTTGCGTCAGCGTCGGCTACACCTGGCGCGCTGACTTGCGTCAGCGCGCGATGTCGCGGTAGGCCTGCAGCGTGAGTTCCGCCGCGCGGTCCCAGCGGAACTGTCGCGTGCGCGTGATCGCTGCGTCGCGGCGCTGCGGCCAGGCCGCGAGCGAGTCGAAGGCGCGCGCGAGCCCGTCGGCCACCGACTCGGTGTCGGACGGATCGAAGTAGGTCGCGAACTCGCCGCCTGCCTCGGGCATCGCCGACGTATTGCTCGTGGCGACGGGCGTGCCGAGCGCGAGCGCCTCGGTGACCGGGATGCCCCAGCCCTCGACCTGGCTCGGATAGACCGCGAGGTCTGCGCCGGCGTAGAGCGCGACGAGTTCGTGGCGCGGCACGTAGGGCACGAAGCGCACGTCGTCGAGGCAGCCGGCGCGCTGCGCGCGTTCCTGGAAGCGGTCGACGGCCTTGCCGAGCCCGCTGACGACGAGCGCGTGCGGGAAGTCGGGGTGACGCCGCTTCCACAATCCGAACGCGTCGATCAGGCGGCCCGTGTTCTTCCGTTCGAGCGGCGCGCCGGGCGAGAACAGGTAGCGACGTCCGTCTGCCCACTTCGCGCGCGCGGCATCGCCGGCGCCTTGGGGCGCGCCCGCGAGGAAGTCAGGGTGCAGCCCGTTGTGGACGACGCGCACCTTCGTGGGGTCGCAGTGGAAGCGCTCGCAGATGTCGCGGCGCGACCACTCGCTGACGGTCAGCACGAGCGTCGCTTCGCGGACCGTGCGTTGGGTGACTTGCCGCGCGTAGCGGACGAACGGATCCGTGCCGTCGTCGGGCCACCACGTGACGAGCACGTCGTGCAGCGTGACGACCATCGGCGGGCAGCGGAACGGGCGCCAGCGCGGCGGCAGCGTGTTGTAGGTGCCGTGGTAGACGTCGACGCGGTCGCTGCGCATGCGCCACGGCATCTGCAGCCGCTCCCACAGGTGGAAGCGTTCGCCGCGCATGTCGGCGTGGACGGCGCGCATGTTCTGCGGGATCGCGAAGTCCGCGGGCTTCTGCAGCTGGTGGTAGAGCAAGAACTCGTCTTGCTGCGCCTGCGCCGCGAACTCGCGCACGAGATGGCGCACGTAGAGGCCGATGCCGCGCGGCTCCGGCCGGAAACCTTCGCGTGCGTCGATGCCGATTCGCATCGCCTGCGTCAACTCGCCGGCAGGCGCGTCAGCACCTCGGCCCCGGTCTCGCTGATGAAGATCGTGTGCTCGGTCTGCGCGACGCGGACGCCCTTCTTCTCGCAGAGCGGCGGGTACTCGTCGATCAGAGCCTTCTTCTTCAGCAGCTTGAGCGCCTCTTCGACGCGCTTTGCCGAGCCGAGCGTCGGCAGCAACTGGCGGCGCGCGAACGGGAGCCCCTCGGTCACGCCGACCGCGGCGATCACGTCCGCAGGCACGCTGTCCTTCGGCTTGATGTCGCGGCGCAGCATGAACACCTCGGACTCGCCGTCGCAGTCGATGTAGCCGCGGCCGTCGCACACGAACGGCTCGCACGCGATCGTCATGTTCGCGCGCAGGCGGCCCGCCTTGGCGTCCGGGTAGTTGGGGATCGACGGCGCGCAGTGGATCACGTAGCGCGCGACGCCGTGGCCGGTCAGGTTGTAGATCGGGTTGAAGCCGAGCGCCTTCACCGTCGATTCGATCTGGCGGCCGATCTCGGTGATCGCGGCGCCGGGGCCCATGACCGAGATCGCATTGTCGAGCGCCATGCGGCTCGCGGCGACGAGCAGCGAGTTCTCGCCGTCGCGCAGGTCGACCGTGACCGCGTTGTCGGTGACGTAGCCGTCGACCTGCGTGCCGAGGTCGAGCTTGACGATGTCGTCGGGGCCGAGCGTGGTGGGGTCGTCGGGCGGCGAGCAGTAGTGCGCGGCGATGTGGTTGCGCGACAGCTGCGCCGGGAACGCCGGCTTGCCGCCCATGTCGTAGATCACCTGCTCGACTTCGCGCGCGATCGACTCGATGCGCGCGCCCGGCTTGATGAGCTTCTTGCCGTGCTCGCGCGCGGTGGCGGAGATGAAGCCGGAACGGCGCAGCTTCTCGAGGTCGGGTCCTTTCATGTCGTGAGGCTCAGCGGATCACGCCGAGGCGCTTGCCCACCTTCGCGAAGGCGGCCACGGCGGTTGCGAGCTGGTCCAGTTCGTGCGCGGCGCTGATCTGCACGCGGATGCGGGCCTTGCCCTTGGGGACGACCGGGAAGCTGAAGCCGATGACGTAGACGCCCTCGTCGAGCATCTGGCGCGCCATGTCGACCGCGAGCTTCGCGTCGCCGAGCATGATCGGGCAGATCGGGTGCTCGCCGGGGACGATGTCGAAGCCGGCCTTCGTCATCTCCGCGCGGAAGAACTTCGTGTTGCGCTCGAGCTTGTCGCGCAGCGCCGTCGTCTTCGACAGCATGTCGATGCACGCGATCGTCGCGCCCGTGATCGCCGGAGCGAGGGTGTTGGAGAACAGGTAGGGCCGGCTGCGGTTGCGCAGCAGGTCGATGATCTCCTTCTTGCCGGTCGTGAAGCCGCCGGACGCGCCGCCGAGCGCCTTGCCGAACGTCGACGTCATCACGTCGATGCGATGCATGCACTTGTGGAACTCCGGCGTGCCGCGACCCGTCGGGCCGAAGAAGCCCGTCGCGTGGCTGTCGTCGACCATGAGCATCGCGTGGTACTTCTCCGCGAGGTCGCAGATCTGCGGCAGCTTGGCGATGAACCCGTCCATCGAGAACACGCCGTCGGTCGCGATGAGGCGCGAGCGGCAGTTCTGCGTCGCCTGCAGGTGCTGCTCCAACTCCTGCATGTCGCCGTTCTGGTAGCGGAAGCGCTGCGCCTTCGACAGGCGGATGCCGTCGATGATCGACGCGTGGTTGAGCGAGTCGCTGATGATCGCGTCCTGCTCGCCCGTGATGGTCTCGAACAGGCCGCCGTTCGCGTCGAAGCACGACGTGTAGAGGATCGTGTCCTCGGTGCCGAAGAACGTGCTGACCTTCTGCTCGAGCGTCTTGTGCAGGTCCTGCGTGCCGCAGATGAAGCGCACGCTCGCGAGGCCGAGGCCGTGCGTGTCGATCGCGTGCTTCGCGGCCGCGCGCAGCGACTCGTCGTTGGCGAGGCCGAGGTAGTTGTTGGCGCAGAGGCACAGGACCTCCTTGCCGTTGACGCGGATCTTCGCGCCTTGAGCGCTCTGCAGGACGCGCTCCTCCTTCCAGAGGCCTTGCTCGCGGATGCTGTCGAGCTCTTGCTGGAGACGCTTGCGGTCGTGTTCGAACATCGTCGCGGTCGCGGAAAGAGGGGTCAGCGCGGCTTGCCGTTGGGATACAGGACGACCTTGGACTCGAGGCCCTGGCCGAAGCGGTCGACGCCCGTGCCGAAGTCGTCGAGGCCCATCTCGGCGGAGACGAGGTCGTGCACGTCCATGCCCTTCTGGATCAGGTCGAGCATCTGCTCCCACGTGCGGAACATCTCGCGGCCGATCACGGCGTGCAGCGTGAGGCCCTTGAAGATGAAGTTCTTGCTGAAGCGCTCGATCGTGACGTTGTCGCCCTTCGGCAAGCCGAGGTGGACGACGTTGCCGGCGGCGCGCGTCATCGCGATCGCGTTGTTGATGCCGACCGGGTGGCCGCTGATCTCGAGCGCGACGTCGACGCCGCCCTTCGTGGCGGAGACGACCTGGTCGACGGGGTTGGGCGTGCGCGCGTCGACGACGGTGACCTTGTCGCCGAGGCCGCGCAGCTTCGCCCACGTGCGCGCGCGCTCGAGCGCGCGGTCCGCGACGTCGATCAAGAAGATGTGCTTCGCGCCGACGAAGCTCGCGACCTCGCCGCACATGGCGCCGATCGGGCCGTAGCCGACGATCGCGACCGTGCGGTCCTTGATCGGCGTCTTCAGCGTCGTGTGCACCGCGTTGCCGAGCGGGTCGAGGATCGCGCCGACCTGGATCGGCAGCTTCGCGGGCAGCGGCACGACGTTGCCCGCCGACACGCAGACGAACTCGGCGAACGCGCCGTCGAGGTTGATGCCGCGGATCTTGGTCGTCTGGCACGCGTGGAACGCGCCGTCGCGGCACGCGGGGCAGACGCCGCAGACCTCGTGCATCTCGGCGCTGACATAGCTGCCGAGCGGGGTCTTCTTCTCGTCGACACCCGGGCCGAGCTTGTCGACGTGGCCGCAGAACTCGTGCCCCAGCACGACCGGCGGCGCGATGATCCCGTTCATCGACGGGTCGCCCGAGCAGATGTGCACGTCGGTGCCGCAGATGCCCGAGGCGGCGACGCGGATGCGTACCTCGCCTTGCTTGGGCTCGGGGAGGGGGAGGTCGCGGCGGAGGCGGAACTGACCGGGGGCGGTCAGCTGGATGCCCTTCATCAAGGTCATGCGTTTTTTGACCCGCGGACGCGGGCTGTGGGCCGCGCATTCTGCAAAGGCGCTCTCTGCCGCGCCACTGCGGCGGCAGCATCCTCGCGTCGGCGCGCCGCCGCGCTTGCCGTGCGCCGGCTACGGACCTAGAAGTGGTTCCACAAAGCACCAGCGGCTGCGGCCGGCCCCGAAGCACCATGGCTGCGTCGCTCGTTCTCCGCGGAATCCGAGGATTCCGCTGCGAACTCGTTCCTTGCCCTCGAACTTCGTTGCTCGGCCTCGCTCGCAGGCCATTTGTGGAACCACTTCCAGAAGTGCGCCCCGATGCGCCGACGGCTGCGGCCATCCGTGAACCCAAAAAGCTGAACGGCGTCCCATGACCTCCATCCGCGCGCCGCTCCTTGTCGCATTCGCGGCCGCAGCCTTCGGCGCGGCGTGCACGAGCACGCACGAGGTCAAGAAGCCGCTCGACTACGTGCCGCGCGCCGTGGTCGAGGTCGCCCGCTACGAGGTGCGCTCGGGCACGGCGGTCCTCGGAGTCGCGCTCGAGCTCGAGATCCGCGATCCGAGCGGGCCGTTGCGGTTCTGGCGCATCCAGACGCGCGACGGCGCGTGGGCCGGTCATGCGACCCAGCAAGGTCGCTTCAGCCGCCGCGTCCCGTTCCGCGAAGACGAAGAGGACCTCGGGATCTGGCCGATGGCGCAAGGCGTCGCCAAGGTGCTCGACGTGCCGGGGCCGGTGCGGCTCGCCAAGGTGCAGCCCGGGCCCGATGCGGCGCAACCGCAGCGATGATCGCGCGAAGCCGCAGGACAACACATTCCATGACCGCCAAGAAAGCCAAGTCCCCAGTTGCGCCCTCGCTGCGCGGCCGCCTCGTCGCCGACTCGAAGGTCGAGATGACGGAGATCGTCTTCCCGACCGATGCGAACCCGCTCGGCAACGTGATGGGCGGTCGCATCATGCATTGGGTCGACATCTGCGCCGCGGTCGCCGCAGGTCGCCATGCGCGCACGCCAGTGGTCACGGCAAGCGTCGACAAGATCGACTTCGTGAATCCCGTTCCCGTCGGCGGCGTCGTCGTCGCGCGCGCGTCGGTCAACTTCGCGGGCCGCACCTCGATGGAGGTCGGCGTGAAGGTGTGGCAGGAAGACCGCGCCACCGGCGAGCGCAAGCACGTCGTGTCGGCGTATCTCACGTTCGTGTCGCTCGACCCGGACACGCGCAAGCCGCGCGAGGTTGCGCCGATCCTGCCGAAGACGGCGGAAGAGAAGCGTCGCTACGACGAGGCGAAGCGTCGCCGCGAGATGCGCATCAAGCTGCGCGAAGAAAAAGCGAAGGGCTGAGGAACCTCTGCTGGCAGCCCTTCGCGGAGGCTCGCGACGGAACGGGGACGGGGTCGTCCCGGCCATGTCATGGGCTGGTTCGCTGCGGCGCAATCCCATTGCGCATCGGCTCAATTCCGCCGGGAAACGGGCCTTTCTCTGCGATTGCAGGCCTTTCCGGAGGACTGCCATGGAGTAGGCTCCTGAGCCAGACCTGTCGTGTCGTGTGACCGAGGTCGGATCCCTTTCCCATCCCCCTGAGTCTCTGCCCATGCACAAGTTCCAAATCTCCGCTGCAGCGATCGCGCTGCTCGCGACGTCGCTGGCTGCCCAGCAGATCACGGTTCCGGCGATCTTCGCCAACGCCGAAGGCGGCTCGACCGGCAACGTCTGGCGCGCTGGCATCAACCGCGTCCAGGCGATCTATGATTCGTCCAACTTCGTCAACCAGAACGTCGGCCAGCCGATCACGATCAACAGCGTCGAGTTTCGCGTTGCCGGCGGCATCCTGAACACGGGTGGCATCGTCTATCCGAGCGTCGAGATCCATCTGCAGAACTCCGCGGTCGACTACCTGACGCCGTCGACGACGTTCACGGCCAATCAGTCGGCGCCGCTCGGCACGCCGAACTATGCGGGTCCGGTCACGACGGTCGCGGCGACGGGCACGACGCCGAACGACTACTTCATCAGCATTCCGCTGACGACGCCGTTCACCTACCAGCCTGAGGCTGGCGCTGACCTCCTCATGGAGATCGTCATCCTCGGAGCTCCGACGCCGCTGACCGGCACGACGATCAGTTCGGGCTTCTCCGCCGCCGCTCATGGCTGCAACTCGGTCCGTTCGGTCAACTCGACGACGGCTCTCACTGGCACTGTGAGTGCCTTCGCTCCGCTCGCTCGCTTCGGCTACACCGATGCTCCCGGCGCTGCGCTCAAGAGCAACTACGGTGTCGGCTGCTACGACCGCGCGGTGTCGCTCTACGAGCAGTTCGCCGGCTCGGCCAACGACCTCAGCGGCCAGAAGGTCACGCTGACGCTGAACGCGCAGGGTGGCTACGACGCGGTCACGACGGCGGGCGCCGCCATCGTGCTGCCGACGACGCCCGGCCTCGCGCTCGGTGACGACGCGGTCTCCGCGGTCCAGACGCTTCCGTTCACGTTCGACTTCCCGGGTGGCTCGACCACCGGCGTGATCGTCGACAGCAACGGCAGCCTCGGCATCGCCGGCACGGTCGGCAGCAGCATCGGCGGCTCGGCCGCGACGTTGCTCGGCCTGCCCAGTGTCCGCCTCGCCGCTTCGATGCAGGACCTCCTGCCGGACGGCGCGACGAACGTCGCCAACGTGTTCGCGCACGCGGATAGCCGCAACCCGAGCATCTACTACTTCACGTGGCTGAACGTCCCGTGCTTCGGCTCGATCGCGACGCCGGCCCCGACGTCGACGTTCCAGATCGCCCTGATCGACAACGGCACGAACGACCGCGTCGAGTTCCGCTACCAGACGCTCGCCAACGACAGCTCGTCGAACTCGGGCATCGCGCTGACGGGCTTCTCGCGCGGCAGCGCTGCGAACAACCCGGGCAGCAGCGACCTCACGGCCGGCACGGTCTCGAGCGTCGCCGAGGCGAAGGCCCTCAAGCTGACGGCCGGCTCGCGTCCGGTCATCAACACGAGCATGACGTTCACGACCAGCGAGATTCCGGCCTCGGCCGCGTTCTCGCTCTACGTGCTGAGCCTCGGCCAGATCAACCCGGGCCTCGACCTGGGCATCATCGGCGCGCCGGGCTGCAACGCCTACGTGCAGCTCCCGGAAGTCCTCAGCAACTTCCAGATCGGCGGCCCGACGGCCTCGACGATCGTCTCGATCCCGAACGATCCGTTCTTCGTCGGCCAGTCGTTCTACTCGCAGGCCATCGGCCTCGACGCGACGGCGAACGCCGCGGGCATCATCAGCTCGAGCGCCGTCTCGTGCGTGATGGGCAGCCTGTGACCGCCTGATCCCTCTGGCAGCCTCGGTTCGCCAGAACGCGCAGCCCGCGTGGACCTGACGGTCGACGCGGGCTGCGTCGTTTTCGGGGGTTTCGCCGGTTCTGCGGTCGCGGAATCTGCCCAGGTGGTTGGCCGTCGGCTGCGGCGTCGCTAGGCTCCTCCCCCCGATGTTCGAGGACTTCGCCCAAAAGACGGTTGCCGCGGTCAAGCAGGCCGAGGAACTCGCCAAGCTGCTCGGTGACGAGTCGGTTGCCACCGGCCACATCATCTACGGCTTGACCGTGGACAAGAGCGTGGTGCTGCACCACATCTTCCAGGACCTCAACGTCGATCCCGACATGTTCTCGGGCTACGTGAAGTCGCTGCCGCGCGAACCGCAGGTCCCCAATGGACCGTTCAACCGCCACGTGAACACGGTGTTCAACCGTTCGCGCGACGCGGCGCAGCAGCTCGGCAGCAAGATCGTCGAGCCGGAGCACCTCGCGCTCGCGCTGATGTCGGTCAAGGCCGGCTCGTGCTACGAGACGCTGAAGGAGTTCTCGATCGACCCCGAATACATCTCGGCGTTGATCATGCAGGCGATGGGCTTGCCGCCCGAAGCCGCTCCCGAGTGGTTCTGATCTGCGCTCGCCGCTGCTGCGGCTGATTGCGCGCACCGCTTCCGACTCTCGCTTCACGCCACGCGACCTCTATGCGCTACGTCGACGGTTTCCTGCTGGTCGTCCCGAAGAAGAACCTCGCCGCATACGCCGCGATCGCCAAGAAGGCCGCGAAGGTCTGGAAGGAGCACGGCGCGCTCGAGTACCGCGAATGCGTCGGCGAGGACCTCGCGGGCAAGATGGGCATCCCGTTCCCGGAGCGCGTCGCCGCCAAGAAGGGCGAGGTCGTCGTCTTCGCGTGGATCACCTACCGCTCGCGCGCGCACCGCGACCGCGTCAACGACAAGGTCATGCAGGACGAGCGCATCGCGAAGATGATGAAGGACAAGCCACCGTTCGACTGGAAGCGGATGTCGTTCGGCGGCTTCGACGTCCTCGTCGACGCCTGAGCCCGAGCTGGTTCCGCTGCCATGCGCCGCGCATTCGCGGCGCGGCGGCGTTCAGTCGCTGCGGCTCTTGCTGCGCCGCTCCCAGCCGATCTGGTCGAGCGCCTCGAGCAGCTTCTCCGGCGTGCGCACGGGCTCGCGCGTCGTCTTGCCGAGCTGCACGTAGACGACGGGCTCCGGCTCGATCTTGTAGCCCGAGCGCCCGATGAGCACCGGGTCGTGGCGCGGGTCCAGCATCTGCACCATGCGCGACGGCACGTAGGTCGACAGCGCCGCATTGCGCAGCGCTTGCGCGGCGGCCGAGTCGCGGTCGCCGACGATCGTGAGCACCACGGGATCGAAGAACGCGAGGTCCACCGCGCGACCGAAGCCGGCGACGTAGTAGCCGTATTCCTTGTAGTCGTTGGCGAACGCCTCCAACGCGGCGATGCCTTCGTCGTGGAACTCGGGCCGCCGCGACAGGCATGCGAGCCGCACGAGCGCCTCGGCCATCACCGAGTTCTCGAGGATCGAACGGTTGCGCCGACGCATCGGCCCGCTCTGCCGCGGGTCGTTGGCGATGTCGAAGAAGCCGCCGCCGGGCGCGCGCTGCCGCGCGATGGCGCGTTCGGCGATCGCCTCGGCCGGCAGCAGCAGGTCCGAGTCGCCGGTGAGCTGGCTCGCGTCGATGAATGCGCGGATCAGGTAGGCCTGGTCTGCGAGCATGCCGGGAAGGTGGTAGGACCCGTCCCAGTAGTGGAAGACGTCGCGGCCGTCGAACAGCTCGTTGCGCAAGAACGCGAGCGCTTCGAGCGCGCGTTCGCGGCACTCCGGGCGACGGAGCACGACCGAGGCCTTCAGCAACGACGACACCGTCATCGCGTTCGCGTGGCAGTGGATCGTGCGGTCGATCGCCGGGCGCGCGCGCAGTCGGCGGCCTGCTGCGTCGAGGTGGTAGTAGTCCGCGTCCGCGTCCTGGCTGCCGAAGAACGCCTTCGTCTCGTCGTCGCGCAGGAAGCCGAGCATCCAGCCGACGATGCCGTCGGCGGTCGCGCGGTAGCGTTCGTCGCCGAACACCTGGTAGGCCTCGAGGTAGGCGCGCAGCACGCGTGCGTTCACCTCGAGCAGCTTCTCGTGGTTGGGGCCGGTCCAGTCCGGGTTCTTCGAGAACCGGAAGAAGCCGCCGTCGATCGTGTCGTGCAGCGGGCTCGCCTGCATGTGGTCGAGGGTGAGCGTCACGATCTCGCGCATGCGCTCGTCGCCGCGCTTCTGCCAGAGCACGAGCGCGAAGTCGATCGCCTCGGCGTGCGGGAACTTGGACGTCGTGCCCCAGCCGCCGTTGCGGTGGTCGAAGCGCTCGTAGATCGAGTCCGCGACGTCGTCGACCATGTGCCGGCGCAACTTGCCGCCGCTCTGCAGCGAGTCCTTCTGCTTGCCCCAGAACTCCTGCAGGCCGCGTTGCAGTTCGTCGCGGCGTTCGCGCCACAGCGTGCGCACGCGGTCGAGTCGCTGCTGCAGTTCGTTCGGTTCGAGGAACGTGTCGTTCGCGATCAGTTCCCCGTCCGGCGTGAGCCAGGCGATGGTCGGCCACGCGCCGGTGCCGTAGCGCTCGTTGACGTCGGGACGCCGTTCGGCGTCGACGCGCATCGCCACGAAGCCGTCGCGGATCGTCGCCGCAGCCTTGGGGGCCGCGAACGCGCCGTGCAGCAGGTCACGGCAGTGGTGGCACCAGGGCACCGTCAGCAGCAAGACGATCGGCCGATCCGCCTGTCGCGCCGCCTGCAGCGTCGCGGGATCGAACTCCTGCCACGAGATGGGATCGGTCATGTCGGCGCCGCGCGAAGAGCGGCCGATTGGGGTGAGCTGCACCGACGGCGCGTTGCCGTCGGAGTCTCATCGGCCGATCGCGCCCGCTATCGGGAGCGGCTGCCGCCTATTTCGTATCTTCGGACGTCGGGAACAACCGCAGGCGACGGCGCGCAGGCTTGGCTGCGGGTTCGGCGTCGGCCGCAGGCGCCGGCTTCGCGGTCGGGGCTTCGAGGCGAGGCGCGTCCGCGAACAGGCTCTCGAGGCCGTAGTAGGTCCGCGCCTCCGGCAAGAAGATGTGGACCACGACGTCGTCGAAGTCGAGCAGCACCCAGTTGCTCTCCTCGGTCTCCGGGCCGCCCTGGTTGCGCTTGCGGCGGCCGCGCGCGCGCTTGGACTCGAGGTCGAGTTCCTTCGCGATCGCCTGGGCTTGTCGCGTGCTCCGAACCGTCGCGAGCACGAAGTAGTCGACGATCGCCATCGGGCCGCTCACGTCGAGGATCGCGATGTCCTCCGCCTGCTTGTCGGCGAGCGACGCGGCGACAGAGCGTGCGAACTCGGTGGTCTCGGGGTGCGGGCCACGCAGCGGGCGGGACGAGGTCTTCTGCGGGACGGGTTCGGGTGCGGAGCTTGGGCTCAAAGGCGAGGGTCTGGGTTCGGGTTCTGCGTTGCGTCGCGCCGGGTCCGAAATCGGCCCGCGCACACGACGCAATCTAGCGGAGCGGCCCGCAGGCGTAAGCCCCGGCGCCGTGGAGTTCGGAACAGAATCTCGCGAAGGCACCGGGCGAGGCGTCGCGGGTTCGGCCGGGGCGGCGAATTCGCCAGCATTTCGCCCGGCCGAGCGGGCCACCCCGTGTTCCGGGGCAGCGGGGGTGGGGCGCCGAGCGCCCCGCTGCATCACTTGAACAGCGGCAGCGCGAGCACGGCGGCGATCGTCATCAACTTCATGAGGATGTTGATGGACGGGCCGGCCGTGTCCTTGAACGGGTCGCCGACCGTGTCGCCGGTGACCGCGGCCTTGTGCGTGTCGCTGCCCTTGCCGCCGAGGTGGCCGGCTTCGATGTACTTCTTGGCGTTGTCCCACGCGCCGCCCGCGTTGGCCATGAACAGCGCCATCATGACGCCCGCGGCCGTCGAGCCCGCGAGCAGGCCGCCGACCGCCGCCTTGCCGAACAGCATGCCGACCGCGACGGGCGCGATGACGGCCATGAGGCCCGGGACGACCATCTCGCGCAGCGCGCCTTCGGTCGAGATCGCGACGCAGCGCGCGTAGTCCGCAGGCTGCGTGCCCGTGCCGTCCTTGAGGCCCGGGATCTCGCGGAACTGGCGGCGCACTTCCTCGACCATCGCGTTCGCGGCCTTGCCGACGGCCTTCATCGCCATCGACGAGAACACGAACGGCAGCATCGCGCCGATCAGGAGGCCCATGACGACGTCGGCGTTGTCGAGGCTGAGGTTGACGTCCTTGCCAGCGGCGGCCTTGTAGGCGGCGAACAGCGCGAGCGCGGTGAGCGCGGCCGAGCCGATCGCGAAGCCCTTGCCGATCGCGGCGGTCGTGTTGCCCGTCGCGTCGAGCGAGTCGGTGCGCTTGCGGACCTCAGGCGGCTGGTGCGACATCTCGGCGAGACCGCCGGCGTTGTCCGCGACCGGGCCGTAGGCGTCGACGCCGAGCGAAATGCCCAGCGTGCTGAGCATGCCGACGGCCGCCATGCAGATGCCGTAGATGCCGGCGATCGAATTGCACGCGTAGACGCCGACGGCGATGAGGATCGTGGGGATCCACGTCGACGCCATGCCCGTCGCGAGGCCGTAGATGATGTTGGTCGCCGCGCCCGTCTTGGATTGCTCGGCGATCGTCTGCGCCGGAGCCATCTTCTCCGACGTGTAGTACTCGGTGACCTTGCCGATGATGACGCCGACCACGAGGCCGATCACGACCGACAGGTAGACGTTCCAATGGCTCGCGGTGGCCGTGCCACCCTGAACCAGCAGCGGCTGCGGCTGCATGATCATCGTGATGATCGCGCCGCCGATGACGAGCGCGATCGAGGCCGCAACGAGGCCGCCGAACAGCGCCGCCGACAGCTTGCTCTCGTCCGTCGCCTTCACGCGGAACGTGCCGAGGAAGCTCGCGACGATGCCGACCGCGGAGATCACGACCGGATACATCAGCAGGTTCGTCATCGCCGAGGCGCCGCCGCCCTGGGGCACGAGGCCGAAGCCGATGATCGCCGTCGAGATGATCGCGCCGCAGTAGCTCTCGAAGAGGTCCGCGCCCATGCCCGCGACGTCGCCGACGTTGTCGCCGACGTTGTCCGCGATGACCGCCGGGTTGCGCGGATCGTCCTCGGGGATGCCTGCCTCGACCTTGCCCACGAGGTCGCCGCCGACGTCTGCGGCCTTCGTGTAGATGCCGCCGCCGACGCGCGCGAACAGAGCGATCGAGCTCGCGCCGAAGCTGAAGCCCAGCACGTAGTTGACCCAGTTCGGGTCGGTCGCGTTCGCAGCGCCCGTGTCATACGCCATCATCAGCACCGTGATGCCGACGAGGCCGATGCCGACGACCGTCATGCCCATGACCGTGCCGGACTTGAACGCCACGTCGAGCGCGCCGCCGAGGCTCGTCTTCGCGGCCTGCGTCGTGCGCACCGCAGCGCGCGTCGCGCAGTGCATGCCGAAGTAGCCGGCGCCGGCCGAAGCCGTCGCGCCCATCAGGAACGCCACCGCGGTCTTCCAACCGAGGAACTGTTCGGTCGGGCCCAGGCACAAGAGGCCGAACACGACGACGACGAACACCGCGAGCCACTTGTATTCGGCGTGAAGGAACGCGCGACCGCCTTCCTGCACGGCGCGGGCGATCTTCTGCATCACCTCGTCGCCGGCATCCTTGGCCATGATCTGCTTGAACAGGCTGACGGCGTAGAAAATGCTCGCCACGGCGATGGCGAGCGACAGGACGTTCCAGAGGACGTACATGGAGTTTGGTAGAAAACCGGGGAGACGTGGCCCGGCGCCAACAGGGGGGCGGAGACCATAGCCGTCGCCGTACGCCGCTCGCAAGGCTGCGGGCGGCCTGCAAGCCCAATCGCCGCCGATCGAGCGCAGGGTTCGGCCACTTCCGCCGACTCGTCATCCAGCCGGCTCCGCGAACGGTCCTCGCCGCGCACGGCGGCGCCGGCCGTCAGGCGTCGCTGTCCTTGGCCTCGTCGCGCGGCTCCGGATCCTCGTCGTCCGAGCCGACCTTGGGCGGCTCGGGCACTTCGCTGATGCCGACCGGGGGCAGGTCGAGGACGTCCTTGTCCTGGATCGGCAACTGCGGCTCGACGAACGTCTCGGTGGGGCCTTCCGCGGCTGCCCGGCGCCGCGCCCGCCGCCGGAGCAGCAGGTAGCCGCCCAGCGCCACGACGGCACCGAGGATCAGCCACAACAGGCCCCGTTCGACGGCCTGGACCCGCGCGATCACGTCGTCGATCACCCCGGCGCCCCGGTAACCGATCCAGACCATCAGCGGGACGATGATCGAGATCCCGAAGCCGTCCAGCAGCAGGAAGCGCCGCATGGGCATCTTCATGACGCCCGCCGTGAAGAAGGCGATCGTCCGGATGCCGGCCAGGAACCGCGCGAAGAAGATCACGAGGTCGCCGCGGCGCCGGAACCAGCGGTCGAAGTCGGCGAGCCGTTTTCGGGTGACGACCACGCGCAGCCAGCGGATGCGCAGCAGGCGCGCCCCGAAGATGCGGCCCAGCAGGTAGGGCACGAGGTCGAAGCTCAGCATCGACGTCGCGGACCAGAACATCATCCACTGGAACTTGGCCGTGTCCGGGAACTTGGCGCAGACGTAGCCCGCGGCGATCAAGACCAGTTCCTCTGGCAGCGGCAGGCCGAAAGCGCAGACGGCAAAAACCAACGCGACCCCGATGTAGGGGTATTCGCGGAAGGTCTCGACGAGGCTCTCGAACATGGGGCCAGGTTGGGGGGCGCGGAGCCTATCGGAGGAAGGGTCGCAACGCTGCCAACCTCGGGTCGGCTTTCTGGCGATCGCGGACTTCCGTCGGCGTCCCGGCTTCGTCGAGGAGCGTGCCGCGGATGCCGAGCAGGGTCGCGCGCCACTCGCCCGCGAGCTCAGGCATGCCCGAGCTCTCGCAGCGGTGGGCCGCTTCCTCGAGCAGCGCGAGCGCGCTTCGGCGGTCTCCGGTGCGCAGCAGCGCGGCGCAAAGGCGCGGCACGTCGTAGAGCCGCTGCTCGCGCACGCTGCGGCCGGCGCCCTTTGCCTCCGCTTGCGCGAGGTAGCGGTCGGCGAGCAGCGCGGGATCGGTGTCGAGCTGGGACGCGAGCAAGGGCTCGTTGCGCGTCGCGAGCTCGACGAGCCACGCCATGTCCGCGAGCAGCGCCGGCTCGCGCGGCCCGCAACCTTCGCGAGCGTCCTCGAGGAAGCGCAACGCGACGAGCAGCCGGTCCTTGGCGGCCGCCGCGCGCTGCTCCGGCGGCAGCGCCTCCGCGCCGCCGTCGAGCGCGTAGCGGAACGCGAACACCGCATGGCCGTCGGCCCAGCCCGGCGTCGCCTTCAGCAGCAGTTGCGCGCGTTCGAACGCCTCGCGCGGGTCGCCGTGTTCTGCCGCGTCGACGACGCTGCGCCACAAGAACGGCAGCGCCACGGGCCGCACGACGGCCGCGGGCGCCGCGAGCGCGGCCTCGCGCCTGCCGAGCAGCGCCACGCCGACGATCCATGCGCACAGGGCTGCGGCCATTGCGAGGCGTCTCACTTCGCGCCCCCTCGGTGCAGCAACGCGGCTGTGACGACCGCGATCGCGCCGACCGCGAACGAAAGCGCTGCCTCGGTTTCGAGGCCTTCCGCAGGGATCCAGCGCCCGCGCGCGCACAGCGTGAGGGCGGCGTCGGCGGGGCCCGCGCGGCCGGCGGTCTGCACGACGACGGCGCACAGCGTCGCGACCCATTGCACCGGCGTGGACACGAACGGCCCGGTCAACATCGCGAGGCACAGCGCGACGAACGCGGGCAGCAGGCAGAACGACGCCGCGAGCGCGCAGCCTGCGATCGCCGGCGCGTCGCCGTGTTCGACGGCGACCGCGGCTTCGCGGTCGAACAGCAGCGGCACGTTGCCGTCGATGCGGCGCAGTTCGATGCGGCCCGCGCGCCGGCCGTCGAGCGGCACGATCGCGAGCTGGCGATGGCCGTAGAACGCGATCGGCTCGGGCGTCGCGAGCTGTCCGTCGACGAACACTTCGACGCGCGTCGGCGCAGGCGCGCCCTGCGGCAGCAACGCAGCGGGTCGCAGGCGCAGTTCGTCGCAGGCGCGTTCGCAGGCGAACGACAGCGAGCCGGAGTCGGCGTCGAGGATCGGCCGGGATCCGGCTGCGAGCGCTCGGTGCGCGCGCGGCGCGGGCAGCAACGGCGCCGTCGAAGCAGTGACCGCGAGCAGGCCCAACGCCGCGGCTGCGAGCGCCGCGAGCGCTGCGCTCGGCATGCCGTGCAGCGGTCCCTTCGTCGTCCGCCGCACGAGTTCGCGGCCGTTCGCGTCGGCGGCGAACATCGGCCACAGCGACACGGCGCACAGGCAACTCGCGACGACAGGCAGGAACGCGCCCACGTGCAGCCACGGATCGACGGCGCCGGTCGTCGCGTTGCCGATCCACACGAGCAAAGCGCCCGCGAGCGCCGCGGGCGCTGTCCATGCGGCGCAGCGACGGAAGCAGACGCGGAAGGTGCCCATGGCTCAGTCGGCCTGCGGTCCGCGGCCTGCGAGGCGGCGATACAGCGCGTAGAGATGGAGGCGGTGCGCTTCGCTGCGCACGAACGTGCCGCCCGCCGCCGCGACGGCAGTTGCGACCTTCGCCACGCCGTCGTCGTCGAGTCCGCGCACGACGAGCGCGCGGTCGCCGCTGCCGAGCAGTTCGTCGAGCGTGCCGGACAGCGCCACCACGCCGTCGTGCAGCACTAGCACGTGGCTGCACAACTGCTCGACTTCCTGCAGCTGGTGGGAAGCCATCAGGATCGCGGCGCCCTTCCCGGCCTGTTCCCTCAGCGCGTCCATCGCGAGCGCGGAGCCCACGGGATCGAGGCCCGAGGTCGGCTCGTCGAGCAACAGCACGCGCGGATCACCGAGCATCGTCGCCGCGAGCATGAGGCGTTGCTGCATGCCGGTGCTGTAGGTCTGCGCGCGCCGTCGCGCCGCATGCGCGAGGCCGAAGCGCTCGAGCCATGCGTCTGCACGCGTGTCCGCTTCGCGGTTGTCGAGGCCGAGCTGCGCGCCGAACCACTGCAGGATCTCGCGGCCGCTCAACTGCGCGAGCGGCGGCGGGCCCGCGGGTTGCCACGCGACCAGGCGCGACAGCGACGTGTCGTCGCTCGGCTTGCCTAGCAGCAGCGCTTCGCCTGCAGTCGGCTTCTGGAGTCCCGCGAGCACGCGCAGCAACGTCGTCTTGCCGGAGCCGTTCGGGCCGAGAACGCCGAGGATCTGGCCGGGCTCGACGTCGAGGTCGAGAGGACACAGCGCCGCGACCGCGGGCCGGCGGAACCGGCCGGGGAACGTGACGGACAGCCGCCGTGCCGAGATCGCGGGCATTCGGCGATGGTCCGAAGTGGCGACGGTGGTCGTCAAGGGCCAAGGCAGCTCGTCGCCGGCGACGTCCGACGCATTCGTGGCCTGAAATCCCGAGAACTGCGCCCGCGTGCCGCACTATCTTCCCGCGCCGTGACGGGCCAACTCCAGATCTCCGACGGTCGCACCGTTGCCGTTCGCGACGGGCTGACGCTCGGCCGCGTTGCCGGCTGCGACATCGTCATCGACGACACCAAGGCATCGCGTCGGCATGCGCGCATCGTCGCGCAGGACGGCGTGGTCGAGGTCGAGGACCTCGGCAGCAGCAACGGCACGATGCTGAACGGCAAGCCGGTGCAGCGCCGCGTGCTGCGCGACGGCGACGAGATCCAGATCGGCGCGACGCGCATCGTCTACCGCGCGCAAGCGGTGGCGCAGAAGCCGGCGGCGAAGTCGGACGACCTCGATTTGTTCGGCGACGACGAGCCTGCATCCGACGACGCAGTGGCGGAATCGGACGAGCTCGACTTCGAAGCGCCGAAGGCCGCTGCTGCTCCTGCGCCTTCACCTGTTCCCGCGCCACCGAAGCCCGCCGCTCCGCCGTCGCCGCCGCGCGCGACGGTCGAGTTCGCCGACGAAGTCGTCGAGGTGCGCAAGCCCGCGGCCACTCCGCAACGCGGCGCGGCGACGGCTGCTGCTCCGTCCGGCGAGCCGCAGCTCGCGCAGAAGCAGCGCGTGCTGCAGTTCTCGCAGAACAAGTCGTCGGCTCCACTCGGCGACGATCTGTCGCAGATGAGCAGCGGCAAGCGCAGCCTGATCGTCATCGCGGTGCTGCTCTCTGCCGGCGCGCTCGCGTGGGCGCTGATGACGATGGTCTCGTAGCGCGGATCGATCCTTCGCTCGCCTGCTCGCGAACTTCAGGACAGCGAGCGCCACACGTCGAGCATCGCGCGCGCCGCGCGTTGCCACGAGAACTCTGCAGCGCGGCGAATGCGCGCGAGCCGCGCAGGCTCGCTGTCGTCGATCGTCGCGAACGCATGCGCCCACGCGCGCGCGTCGTCCGCTGGCAGCACGACGCCCGCATTGCCCGTGACCTCCGGCAGCGCGCCGCGATCGGCGACGAGCGTCGGCCGTCCGTGCGCGAGGCCCTCCAGCGCGGCGAGGCCGAAACCCTCGTAGGCGCTCGGAACGACGATCGCCCCGGCGCTCGCGTAGATCTGTCGCAGCGCGTCGTCGTCGACGGGGCCCGGGAACATCATGCGATCCGCGACGCCCAGCGATTGCGCGAGCGCGCGCAACGACGCGCCGGCGCCCGCGTCGGCCCCGACGAGCCACAGTTCGTGGCGCCGTTCGCGGTCCGCGAGCGCGAGCGCGCGCACGAGGACTTCGAGGTTCTTGCGCGGTTCGAGATGGCCGACGTGCACGAGCCGCGACGCGATGATCTTCGTGGAGGCGAGTGTGGCGGGATCGACGAGGTCCGTTCCGTTCGGCACGACGACGGTCTTTGTGCGCGGAGCGGACGCGAGCACGCGGCGCTCGGTGAACGCGCTCGGCACGACGACTGCCGCGGCGAGCGCGGCGGAGCGGCGCAGCACGTGGCGCGCGAGCAACGGGCTCCTCGTGCCGATGCCGTCGGCGTCGCGCACGTCGTGCACGGTCAGCGCGAGCGCGCACGGCACGCGCGGCGCAGGCAGGAACCCGTGGTCGCAGACCGTCGCTCCCAGTTCGCTCAGAGCGCTGCCGAGTCGAAGCCACTCGCACGCGACGCGGCGCCACGAGGGTCCGCCCGGGATCGCGATCGCGCGCAGCTCGATGCGATCCGGGAGATCGCGCGGCGGCTCGCCTTCGCGATGCAGCAGCGTGATGCGTTCGCCGTCCGCGAGCAGCGGCGCAGCATGCCGCAGCAGTTCGCACAAGCGCCGGTTCGCGCCGGAGTGCGTCCCGAGCAGCCAGCCGGAGACCGCGACGTGCATCACGCGACGACCTCTTCGTGCAGTGCGCGCCACGCGCGCGCGAGGCGTTCGGGCGAGAACTGCGCAGCCCTGCGCGGGCCGTCGTGCGCGAGCCGCTCGCGCAGCGCGTCGTCGACGCATGCGCGCACGATCGCTTCGGCGATCGCGCCGGGATCGCGCGGATCGACGAAGACCGCGGCGTCCTGCGCGATCTCGCGATGCGGCGCGAGATCGGAGCAGACGACGGGCATGCCGTGCGCGAGGCCCTCGAGCACCGGCAGGCCGAAGCCTTCGTAGAGCGAAGCGTGCACGAGCGCGCGGCAGCCGCGCAGCAACCCGCGCTTCTGTTGCTCGTCGACGTAGTTGAACGGCGGGCCGGCGAAGCACGGATCGGGCACGCGCGGATCGCGACGCTTCGCGATCGCGATCGCCGCCTCGACGCGCGTGCGGTTCTTGCGCGGACGTTCGTCGCCGAGGATCAGCAGCGGGCCGTGGCGTTCGTTCGCGGGCCGCGGCGGATCGGTCGGGATCTCCGTTGCGTGCGGGACCACGACGCATCGCGTCGCATCGACGCCGATGCGCAGCGCAGCGTCCCTCGTGAACGACGAAGGCGCGACCACGCGCGTCGCCGCGCGCAGCGATGCGCGGACCGCCGCGCGCACGCGCCACGGCCGCGTCTCGCCGCTCTGCGCGTCGGCCCACGGCAGGTCGTGCACGGTCGCGATGCGCGGGATGCCGCAGAGCAGCGGCACGGCCGCAACCGGGCTGTGCAGCACGTCGGCGCGCGCGCGCCGCGCGAGCCACGGCAACGCGAGCTGGCGTCGCCACGCGCCGCGCGGCGCGGTCAGCACCTCGACGCCGTCGATGCGCGGGTCGCGCGCGTCGCGCGGCAACGCGAGCGCGCACGATCCGGGGAACATCGCAGCGTATGCGCGGAGCCCGGTGAGGAACGACGTCGCGACGCCGAGCGCATCGCCGTCCTCCAGCGGAGCCCCGTCGAAGAGGACCCTCATCGCGCGGCCTCGCGGTAGGTCTTCGCGTGCGCCGCGGCGCAGTCGTCCCAACGGAACTTCGCGGCGCGCAGCATGCCGTCGCGTTGCAGTGTCGCGCGCAGGTCGCGGTCGTGCAGCGCGCGTTCGATCGCGTTCGCGAGTGCTGTGGCATCGGTCGCATCGCACAGCGCCGCTGCGCCGTCGGTCAGTTCGCGCATCGGCTCGCAGTCGTGCGCGACCACGGGCAGTCCGGTCGCCATCGCCTCGAGCGGCGGGAAGCCGAAGCCTTCCCACAGCGACGGGAACGCGAGCACGCTCGCCTGCCGCATGTGCGCGAACACCGCGTCGTCGTCTGCGTGCTCGATCCACTCGGCGATGCCTTCGGCGCACGCGGCGCGCAGGTCGGCGACGATCGCGTCGCATTCCCAGCCGCGCCTGCCGATCACCACGAGCTTGGGCCGCTTGCGCATCGACCGGATCGCCGCGAGCAATGCGCGATGGTTCTTGCGCGGCTCGATCGTGCCGAGGCACAGCACGAGGTCCTCGCGCCGCGCGTCCGCGCCTGGCTTCACATGGTCGGCGCCGAACGGGATCACGATCGGCTCTGGCGCAGCGGGCAACACGCGGCGCACGTCGTCCGCGGTCGCGCGCGACGGCGTCACGATCACGTCGGCTTCGTTCGCGAAGGCGAGCGTGCGTTCACGCAACGCGAGCGCGTCGGCGCCGTGCCACGACGCGTCGCGGAAGAACGCGAGGTCGTGGATGGTCCGCACGCGCGCCGCGTTCGCGATCGGCAACGCGACGTAGTCGGTCTCGTGGAACACAGCGGGGCTACCGCACAACCGGTCGGCGGAGAAGCCGAGCGTGCCCAGGAGCGGCAGCGATCGGCCGGGGATCGGCAGGCGATGCAGGCGCGCTCCGCGCGGCGCTTCGCTGCGCACGCGCGCAGGCGCGAGCGAATGGCCGAAGAGCCGGAGGTCGACGTCGTCGCGGCGCGCGAGGGCGTTCGCCAGCTCGCGCACGGCGCGGGCGATGCCGCTCCTGCCGAGGAGGGCGGGTCGATAGTCGATGCCGACGGCGATGCGCACGGATGGGCGGCGTGACGGTTCGTTCGGAGAAGGGATGTCGCCGTTGGCGTCTCTGTCCGGCGGCGCAGCATGCGACCGCGGCTCGCACTCTACGTCGAGTCGCGTCCTTCGACTGCGGGTTCGCGGGTTGCCTTCCGCGTCCGTTGGTTCCGTGGCGTCTGCGCGAGGCATCGTCTCGTGGTGACGCGCGCGACACTTCGCCGACGGTTCCGTAGACTGCGCCGCCCTCTTCGCATGGCTCGCGCCCGCACCACAGCTCTGTCGATTGCACTGGTCGTGGTGACCGGCGCCGCGGCGGCCTACTGGGCGACCGACGGCGATGCCGTGCCGCCCGAGGCGGGGCCGCTCGACATCGGACTTCCGGACGTCTCGGCGCCGGAGCCGACCCGTGCCGACTTGCCCGCGCCGTCGACGCCCGCCGCAGAGAGCGCGCGCGTCTGGGTCGAAGTGAAGCCCGTGCAGCGCATGCGGCCGGTCGGCGAGATGTTCGAGATCACGCGCCTAGGCCAGCCGGTCCGCGCCGAAGCCGCGGTCGTCGCCGGCGCCGGCGGCTCGTTCGTGCCATTGGTCCAGCGCCGCGGCGCGGTGGTGGTTCGCGTGCGCATCGGCGCGGGCGAATGGCATCGGCGCGTGGCGCGGCGCGAAGACGACGTGCTCGGCGTCGACCTCGGCGTGGAGCGGTCCGTGCGCGGCCGCGTCGTCGACCAGCGGGCGAAGCCCGTCGAGGGCGCCGTGGTCTGGTGCGGCGGCCGCGCCGACGAGACGACGGTCACCGACGCGGACGGTCGCTTCGAGTCGTTCGTCGCGGCGGGTCCCGGCGTGCCGGTGGTCGTGCGCGCTGCAGGCAAGGCCTGGAAGCATGCGTTCGTGCAAGTCGAGCCGTCGAACGGAGCCGACGTCGCGTTCGTGTTGCTCGACGAGATGCCCGTGCTCGTGCAAGCCGCGGGCACGGTCGCGTCGCTGCGCGACGTCGAGGTCGCCGTCGTGCCGCTCGGCGTGCTGTCGACGGAGTTGCAGACGTATCCGTTCTTCGCGCAGGGCCTGTGGAGCGACACGGTGCTCGACGCAGAAGGCCGCGGCGTGCTGCACGGGCTGCCGCAGGGCTGTGAGGTCGGCGTGCTGTTGCTCGGTCCAGGCGTCTGCCGCGCTGCGCCCGTCGAGGTCGCGCTGCGCGGCGACGGGCCGGTGCGCGCCGTGCTGTCCGCGCCCGATCGGCCGCGCGTCGCGATCGAACTCGTCGACGAACGCGGCGCAGAGATCCCCGACTGCGAGTCGCGTTGCGTGCCGCAGGAGCGCGCGGCCACCGATGCGGCGCTCGGGCCGTTCTTGCTGCCGGAGTGGTTGCCGCCGCGCGGCGGCAGCGTGCGCGTGCGCGGCGGCGAACGCCAGCTGACGAGCCATGCCGAGGGCAAGGCGGTGCGCTTGCAGGCGAGCGACGGGATCGTCGTCGCCGAGACGGAGCCGTTCGTTCCGGACGGCAAGCCGGTGCGCGTCGTCGTCCCGCAGCGTCCCCTCGGCCGCCCGTCGATCGTCGTGCCGCCGCCCAAGCCCGGCGTCGCGTGGTCGGTGCGCGTCGATCCGGTGACGCAGGGCGGGTTCGTCGAAGTCGCGGCGGACGAAGCGTTCGTCGCAGAACTCGACGGTGCGATGGTCGTCGACGTCGTCACGCGCATTCCCGATGGCGCCGCGTGGTCCGCGCCGCGCGAGGTCCGCGGACTCGTCGTCACCGTGCCGACGGGCTTGCCGCCGGCGCTCGTCGGCCGCTGAACGAAGTCCCGCTTCGGGACCGCGCATCCTCCCTTCACGTCGGCGCATCGCGCGCGACGGCCTGCGCAGCGAGGGCCGTGTCCGACCTCGACCCCTCGACGTGTGTATTCTCCGGCGTGCTGCTCGCCGCCGTGAGGCGCGACGCGCACGGGACCGAATCGAACAAGCGCGTGTTCCGGGGGGAGCGCGTTCTTGGTTGTGTGTGGTGGGGGGCCGGGTCGCGCCGGCCCTCTTTTTTTCTCCGCTGCTCCGGCGGCGTCGAGGATCGAACCGTGTGGGTTCCTTGGTAGAACGTCACCGCGACGGATGCGGCGCGCCGAGGCAAGTCGCTTCGAAGTCGCAGAAGGCGCAGCGATTCGTCCCCAGAGGCACCGAGGATCCCCAGTGACCGTTCTCCGCGAGCCCGTACACGGCGACATCGAGCTGACGCGCGAAGAGACGCGGCTCGTCGACACCGTCGAGTTCCAGCGCCTTCGCGGGGTGAAGCAGCTCGGCTTCGCCTACCTCGTGTTCCCGGGCGCGATGCACACGCGCTTCGAACACTCGATCGGCACGCTGCACATGACGGAGCAGTTGCTCGCGGCCGCGAACCGCAACGCGAGCAAGGACCCGTCGTCGTGCTCGCGCGTCTCCGACGAGGAGAAGCGCGTTCTGCGCATCGCCGCGCTGCTACATGACGTCACGCACATCCCGTTCGGGCACAACATCGAGGATCAGACGGGCCTGCTGCCGCGACACGACAAGCCGGAGCGCTTCGCCGCCGTGCTCGGCGACACGGAGCTCGGCGCGGAGCTCGATCGCATGGGCCTGCGCGACGACGTGCTCGCGGTCCTAGGCGGCGGCGGCAAGGCGACGCCGCCGTTCTGGAAGCAGGTCGTCAGCGACACGATCGATGCCGACCTGCTCGACTACCTGCGCCGCGACGCGCACTACACCGGGCTCGAGTTGCGCTACGACCGCCGCGTCGTCGAGTACTTCCGCATCGACCGTCGCTCGCAGCAGATGTTTGTCGATTGCGAGAAGAACGGCATGCTGCGCGAGGACATCGTGTCCGAGCTGCTGCGCGTGCTGGAGACGCGCTACCACTTCAGCGAGCGCGTCTACTACCACCACGCGAAGATCGCAGCCGGCGCGTTGCTGTCGCGCATGGTCGAGCTCGCGCTTCGCGACGGGGCGCTGACCGCGGACGACCTGCAGAAGGCAACGGACGAGTCGCTCGTGATCTCGCTGCAGGCTGCGCGGCTGTCGGACGTCGAGTCGCACGAGCGGCTGCAGCGGTTCGTCGCGCGCTTCCGTCGTCGGCAGTTGCCCAAGCGCGTGCTCGTGCTGCCCTACTACCTCAACGCCGCGATGCAGGAGCAGCTCATCGCCGCGTGGTTCGCGCCCGGGCGGCACGAGGCGCGTCGCGAGTGGGAGGCGGCGATGGAGCGCGAGGCGAAGAAGCGCTTCGGCCGCGACATGGACGTGCTGCTCTACTGCCCTGCGCGGTCGATGCAGCTCAAGGAGGCGAAGACGCTCGTGCGATTCCCGGGCTCCGGCGACCGCACGCTGCCGATGGACTCGTTCGCGGCGGATATCCCGCGTCTGCGCGATCTGCGCGACGCGTATCCGCGCATGTGGAAGCTCTACGTGTTCACGTCCGAGCAGGACAAGAACGTGCGCCGCCAGCTGCAGGAGATGTGTCTCGCCGCGATGCCCGCAGGCGTCGCGAACGCGCTGCGGCTCTGACGCGGTCTGCGCGCAAGAGCCCGCTACTTCCAGTCGCTGCGGTAGCGCAGGATCGTGTCGCGCACCTTGCGGTAGACCTGGCCGGTCGCGCGCACGTCGTGCCGATTGTACTCGGCGATTTTGACGATCTCGCCGCGCGCATACGCGGGCGCGACCTTCGACCCGTCCATCTCGCCCTTCGGGCTCTCGACCCCGAGCGCCCAGCAGACGACGTCGAGCTTGCTCGGAGCCTTGTCGCCTTGCCGCAGCAAGTCGAGCAGGTCGAGGTGCGGGCGGATCGAGTAGCGGTTCGACAACAGGTCGCAGCGCGCGGGCACGCCGAGCACGAGGCTGCGGCCCTGCAGGAACGGCACGTCGAAGCCGCGGCCGTTGAACGTGACCACGACCTCGGCCCTGCCGGCGAGCGACCAGAAGGCACGCAGCATGTCCGCTTCGCTCATCAGCCGCAGCCACGACGGAGCGTTCGCGACGGGGAACTTCTCGTTCGGCACCGCGAGCACATGGACCTCGGCGTCCGGGTCCTCGCCGTCGCCGAGCGCGATGGAGACGACCTTGCCGAACAGCGGCGACAAGCCCATCGCCATGCCGATGCGCGCCTGCAGCTCGTCCTGGCTGTTGGTGGTGTCCTTGCGGTGCGCATGCTTCTCGAGCGCGTCCGCGACGCTGTCCGGCAGCGAGTCGAACTCGTGCGCAGGGACCGTCTCGATGTCGATGACCAGCACCTTGCACGCAAGGTCCTCGACGAGCGCCAGGCCAGGATCGACGAGAAGGGAGAGGTCGACCTCGGGGTCTTCCTTCGGGTCCATCGGCTTGATGCGCTCGATCCGCAGTTGCACCTTGCCTTCGTAGGCCTCGGCCTTCGCGAGGACCTTCACGATCGTGTTCTTGGCGAGCGACTTCGCGGCGAGCATCGCCTCTTCCTTGTCGCTCCAGATCTTCGCGTCGATGGTGCGCGTCTCGTCTGCAAGCTCCATCGCGAAGAACGGCTTGCCCTGCTTGGTGGTTGCTGCCTTCGACGAATGCACGCGCGCATGGAGCACCCACGCATGGTCCTCGGCGCGGATGTCGGCGAGGCAGTGTGCCTTGACGACGCGCGTTGCGTTCTCGTCGTGGTTCATCGGCGTGCTGTCTCCATCGCAAAGGCCTGCAAGCGCGCGACCGCTCCCTGCAGGTCGCGCATCGGCGCGGCGTAGCTCAGGCGGAAGAAGCCCGGCGCGCCGAACGCGCTGCCCGGAACGGTCGCGAGATGCTGCTCTTCGAGCAGGCGGTTGCAGAGCTCCGTGTCGGTGATGCGCAGCCGTTCGCAGAGACCGCGCGCGTCGACGAACGCGTAGAACGCGCCTTTTGGCGCCGGGAGCCGGAGACCCGGGATCGCGTTGACTGCGTCGACGAGATAGCGGCGGCGTTCGTCGAACGCGGGCAGCCTGCGCGCGATCTCGTCGTGCGGCGGCTCCGCGCACGCGGCGAGCGACGCCTCCTGGCTGATCGTGCACGCGTTGCCGAGCACCTGGCTCTGGATGCGCGCGGCAGCGGCGATGATGTTCGACGGTCCGGCGAGGAAGCCGACGCGCCAGCCGGTGAGCGTGTGGCTCTTGGTGAAGCCGCCGACGACGAGCGTGCGCCCGCGGCCGGCTTCGAAGTGCGCCGGCGACGCATACTCGGCGCCGTCGTAGCGAAGCTGCGCGTAGATCTCGTCGGAGACGATCCACATGCCGTGGTCCGCGGCGACGCGCGTGATCGCTTCCAGCTGCGCGCGCGTCGGCACGGCGCCGGACGGGTTGTTCGGATAGTTGAGCACGATGCCGCGCGCGCCGTGCTGCTTCGCGTAGGCGGCGATCTGCTCGCTCGTGTGCACGAAGCCCTGTTCGGGCACGGGCGGCACGATCACCGGCTCGCCGTCGGCCATGCGCACGATCGCGGGATACGAGACCCAGTAGGGCGCGAGCACGAGCACGCGATCGCCCTTCTCGACGATCGTCGACAGCGCCATGTGCAGCGCCGGCTTCGCGCCCGCGGTGACGAGCACTTCGTCGGGACGGAAGCGGAGGTCGAACGCGTCGGCGAGCCACTTCGAGCCGGCTTCGCGCAGCTGCGGCAGGCCGCTCGCAGGCGTGTAGCGATACTTGCCCTGCTCGATCGCGCGGATCGCCGCGTCGGTGATCGGCGCCGGCGTCGGGAAGTCCGGCTCGCCTGCGCCGAGCGCGATCACGTCCTTGCCCTGCGCCTTGAGTTGTTGGGCCCGGAAGGAGATCGCGAGGGTCGCCGATTCTTCGATCGACTGCGAACGGCGGTTGGGGACGAGGCTCTGCATGGGCGGCCGAGCAGTAGACCGATGCGAGCGAGCCGACGCAAAGGGCTCGCCCCGACGACGCATGACGGACTGCGAGCGGGCGGAAGACCGTGCTCCGGCCGTCGTCCATGCGTCGCCCGTCGCGCGCATTTCGCCACGGACGCGGCCGTGACCTGTGGCTAGTCTCTTCCGCCGATGACCTCGAAGCGTCCGCTCCGGATCCTCAAGAAGCTCGCGATCGCCGCGTTCCTGCTGTTCGCGCTGGTCGCCCTCTTCCTCGCCGCGTTCGTCTACAACCCGTTCGAGGGCAACCTCGTCGACGTCCGCGACGTCGTGCCGCGCGAGGTGGACTTCTACGTGCGCAAGGCGAACCTGCGCGACGACTTCGGCGCAGCGGGCGAGCGCCTGGAGATCGGTCGCGGCGTGCTGCCGGAGCCGAAGTTCTGGTCGAAGATGACCGACGCGAACGGTTGGCTCGACCTGCAGCCGGGGCCGTTCGCGACCTCGTTCCGTCGCGACACGCGGCCGCAGCTGCAGCAGGCCGTCGACGGTCTGGCGCAACTGCAGGAAGCGAGCGGCGGGTTCCTCGACGTGGCGCGCGACGTGATCGGCTCCGAACTCGTCGTGGCCGGCTACACCGAGGACCGATCGAAGCAGCCGCCGCAGCCGTTGCAGCAACCGTGGTGGTGCGTCTACGCCCGCGTGAGCTGGCGGCTCCGCCTCGCGCACGGGCTCATGGGCTGGTCGATGGTGCAGGACCAGGCGCGCGCGGGCGGCCTCGAGATCGCGGCGGAAGACGGGTTGTTCCGGCTGCAGTCCAACCAGCTCGCGCAGCCGTTGTTCCTAGCGCGTCGCCTCGACTGCCTGATGGTCGGCAACAGCAAGGAGCTGCTGCTGCAGTCGCTGCGCCTCGCCGACGACACCGACGACGAGCAGCCGTTCGGACTCGCAGCGCACTACACCGAAGGCGTGACCTCGCCGCTCGCGCGCTGGGTCGAGGCCAACGACGCCGAGTCGCCCAACGTGCTCGAGTTCAGCGCCGCGACGATGGCGATCGACGGCTTCCGTCGCTCGGCCGCGAAGTGGCCGGACGCGAACAACCGCGACAGCATGAACGAGCGCGTGCTCGCGACCTTCCTCAACCTGAAGGGATGGAACTCGGTCAGCGGCGCGATGACGTTCGAGGACGACGCGCTCTCCGTGTTCGGTCGCGTGGTGCTCAACAGCAACCTGCACACGCCGTTCCAGTCCGCGTTCTACCGCGCGGAGAAGCAGGACAAGGAACAGTGGCTCACGCCGTTCCTGCTGATGGTGCCGGACAGCGCGTGCGCCGCGGCGGCCCTTCGCATGCCTGCGGGCGAGTTCCTCACCGCGATGTACGACGCGCTGCTGCCGAACGAGCGCGAGATGTTCGACGACGCGATGCGGCGCTGCATGTTCCAGGGCGCGCAGCTCGCGGACGCGCGCGACCTCATCGACAAGCTCAAGCTGTCGTTGCTGCCGCGCATGGGCTTCGTGTTCCGCAAGAACAAGCCGGACATGTCGCGCAACGAGAAGGGCGAGCTCTACGTGCCCGTCGTCGCGCGCGCGCCGCTGCCGCAGATCGCGTGGATCTTCTGGCTGCGCCAGGACGTCCGCACCGGCCCCGAGGGCCGCACTCCTGCCGACGACCTCGTCGAGATGCTGCGCAAGTACGGCGGCCCGGTGTTCAAGTTCCAGAACGTCTACAACCTGCCGGTGGACTCGCTGCCGGAGCCGGTGTGGGAGTTCACGAACCCGCAGATCCCCGGAACGGGCGAGATCGCGGCGATCGTGTTCCGCGACTTCCTCGTGCTCTCCAACTCGGGGCCGCTCATCAAGGACATCCTGCGCACGCGCTACAACTTCGGCTCGATGCGTTCGATCGTCGAGGACGCGACGTTCCGCCGCGTGTCGGACGAGTTGCCGCATGCGCTCAACGGCTTCGTGTGGCTGCGCGGCGCCCAGCTGCTGTCGGTGCTCGACGACTACCGCGCTGCGAGCGAGCAGCAGAACACCGAGCCCGATCCCGAGTGGATCATGGCGCAGCGGTCGTCGGCCGAAGAGGTCGTGCGCCGCGCGAAGTACGCGCAGTATCCGAGCCTCGCCTCGATGCCGAAGAACCTGCTCGAAGGCGAGTTCCAGAACGAGGTCCGCGCCTACCTGCGCGAGCAGTGGTCCAAGGCGGCTCCGGGCTTCTCGGCGGAGACGTTGCCGGCGCTCGACCAGTTGCGCGGCATGGCCAAGATGCTCGATGCCGCTTACCTGCAGCTGGAGCTGGAGAACAACTACATCCGCTTCCAGGGCAAGGCCGTCACCAACTGGTGACCGGGGCGCGGGGCGCGTCGTCCGCGGCTCGCTGCGCGGGATGTCCCGCAGCGCTCGCGGAAGAGACTTCCCCGCTCGCTGCGACGAGCGCAGCGGCGGGGAGTGGTGCCCAGGACAGGATTTGAACCTGCAAGCCCGGTAAAGGGCGCCAGCACCTCAAGCTGGTGCGTCTGCCAATTTCGCCACCTGGGCGCGAGTTGGGGCGGGAACCATAGCTGGCCAGGGCCCGGATGCAACAGTGCGTCCGCGGGCGAAGATCGCGGGGCGTCGATGGGGTGTCGACGGCGGCGATCGCCGGGGCCGGGCGCGCAAGCAGTCCGGGTTTTGGTTCCTGAGGGCTTGCCGCGCGAGGTCTGCGGGCCTCGAGGCCGGATTTCTTCGGTGCATGCGCAGATTTTTTCGCGGCGCGAAGGCTGGCGCATCGGGGCCGATGGCAGCGGCGCGTGCGGCGCGACCGTGTGCGCGATGCGGAACGGCGCGCGACGTTGCTGCGTCGGCGCATCGTTGCTGCGTTGCTCCGGTGGCATCGCTGCCTGCGCTGCTGCGATGCAGCGCATGTGCCGTTTGCCATGCAGCGTGCTGCCGGAGTCACCGTCGACGGAGCTGATGTAGGAGGCTTGTCGCTCGCTATAGTCGTCGCCTCGTCGCGGCTGGTTCCGCGGCGCCCGCGTCGATGACCGAGCACCAGTTCCAACCCGAAGCTCCGCAGCCCAAGCGACCCGCGCGCAGCGGTTCGCTCGACTCTGCGGCGAAGTTGCTCGGCGACGCGAGTCCGCGAGTCGTGAAGGCGGCGCGCGAGTTCGTGTTGGCCGCCGGCCCCGCCGGCCGCGAGGCGTTGGAGCGCGTGAGCGAGTCCGGCTGCGCAGCGACGCGCATGCGCGCCCGCGCGCTGCTCCGGTCGTTCGAGGTCGAGCAGTGGCTGCAGCGGTTCGCGAGTCTCGAGCTCGACAGCGGTGGATGGCGCAGTCCCGAGCCGCTGCTCGCTGGCGCCGTGTTCGCGTCGCACATGGTGCGCACGTTCGCGCCGGACGCGAACGAACTGCGCGCGAAGCTGTGGCGCGAGGCCGAAGTGCTGCGCGCGCGCTTCCAGGGCCGCAGCCTCAACCTGTGCGCGCGCATGCTCAGCGAGCACCTCAACGAGTCGCTCGGCTATCGCGGCGGCGAGGCGTCGAAGCTCGAACTCGACCACGTGCTGCTCGATCGCGTCGTCGACAACCGCATCGGTGTGCCGGTGAGCCTGTCGATGGTCTACCTGCTGGTCGCGCGCTGGGCCGGCTTGTCGGTGAGCGGTGTGGGCATGCCGGAGCACTTCCTCGTGCGCCTCCACGGTGTGCGTCCGGTGCTCGTCGATCCCTACTACGGCGGCCGCACCGTCACGAAGGCGGATTGCATCCGCCACCTGAAGAGCCTCGGCTACGACCAGGTTCTCGAACACATGCGCGACCTTTCCGACCGCGACGTGCTCGCGCACTACCTGCGCGCGCTGCAACGCGCCGCCGGTCATCGTGGCTGCCACGACGCGCGCCGTTCGCTCGGCGCGGCTCTGTCCAAGCTGGGCGCAAACTGAAGGCCGACGTGCACAACGGATCCGCTTCGGGTTCTCGTCTCTCTCCGCTGTTCCTCGCGACGATCGCTGCGTCGCTGTCCGGTTGCACCGGGCTCTTCCAGCGGCCGCTTCCGGACCAGCCTGCGACCTATGCCGTGCGCGCCGAAGGGCCCGTGCTGCGCGTCGGCGCGGCCGAGCGCGACGTGACGCCTCCGGTGGGCGGCTACATGGCCGGCTTCTCGCTGGCGCGCGAGAGCGACGGCGTCGCGTCGCCGCTCAAGGTGCGCGCGCTCGTGTTCGAGATCGGCGAGCGTCGCTTCGCGATCGTCGGCGTCGACAACCTCGGCGTGATGCGCGAGGACACGGACTGGATCAAGCAGGGCCTGCCCGGGTTCGCGAACGGCGACGTGTTCGTCTGCGCGAGCCACACGCACGCAGGTCCGGACCTGATCGGGCTCTGGGGCTGGTACTTCCTGACCTCGGGCCGTTCGCGCGACTACCTGCGCCAGTTGGCCGTGGCGACCGCCGAGGCCGTGGCCGAGGCGCGCAAGAACGCTGCGCCCGCGACGCTGGTGCGCGGCAGTTCGCGGCTCGTTCCCGAGGGCTCGGTGCGCAACTCGAACTTCGGCGCGTGCTTCGACCGTCGCCTCGAGGTCGTGCATGCGCGAGCCGTCGACGACGGTCGCCCGCTCGGCACGTTGCTGCACATGGCGTGTCACCCCGAAGTGCTGTCGCGTCGTCTCGGGCTGCTCTCGTCCGACTTCGTCGGCGCGATGTGCGACCGTTGGAAGGAGCGCGGGCACGGACAGGCGGTGTTCGTGAACGGCGCGCTCGGCGCGATGGTGTCTCCGCGCATGAAGAACCGCGACGAGAGCGGCGCGCGCGAGATGGGCGCGCAGCTGGCGTCGCTTGCCGAAGCCGCGCTCGGCTCGGCCGAGCCGATGCCGGTCGATGCGGTCGAAGTGCGTCGTCGCGACGTCTACGTCCCGCTCGACACGTTCGGCCTGCGCCTCGGTCGACTCACGACGGCGATCCCGCGCGAGATGCACGACGGTTGCGCGCGGACCTCGGTGGGCTGGCTGCGCATCGGTTCGCTGCAGGCGGTGACGATGCCCGGCGAGCCAGAGCCTGCGTTCGCGCAGCGCGTCCGTGCGCGCGCTGGCGTGCCGGACCTGCTCGTGTTCTCGCTCTGCGACGACGAACTCGGCTACCTCCTGCGCGAACAGGACGCGCGCGACCCGGAGTTCGCCTACGAGCGGTCGATGAGCGCGTGTGTCCGCGCGGGCGAGCACATCGAGGAAGCGCTCGTCGGCCCGCGCGGTCGCTGAGCGCTTCGCGTCAGACCGGCATCCGCAGCCACGAGTTCACTTCGCGCCACACCGGCCCGAACAGCTCGGGCATGACGTAGATCGCGACGAGCAACGTCACCACGCCCGCCATCGGCAGTCGCGCGAAGTTGTCGTAGAACACGCGCAGCGGCTTGAAGAAGCCCGACAACACGCCCGCGCCGTCGAGCGGCGGCAGCGGGATCAGGTTGAACACCGCGAGCAGCAGGTTCAGCAGCAGGAAGTAGCCCGCGATGTATCGGACCGACTCGGACTCCGTGGACTCCGGGTAGCCGATCCACTGCAGCACGGAGAACGCGAGCGCCGCGAGCAGCAGGTTGGCGATCGGGCCCGCGAGCGACACGAGCGCCGCGCGCTTGGGATGGTGGAACGCCCAGATCGGGTCGATCGGCGCGCTGGCGAAGCCCATGCACATCGTGCCGCCGCTGGCGAAGATCGTGAGCAACGGCAACACGACCATGCCGAACGGCTCGCGTTGGATGTGCGGCAGGGGGTTCAGCGAGACCTGTCCGCCGCGATACGCGGTGAGGTCGCCGCCGAGCTTCGCAGCGAGCGCGTGCGACGCCTCGTGCACCGTGTTGCTGACGAGCAGTACGACGAACAACGTCGTCGCGGCGGTGACGTCGTACGCAGGCAGCGCGATCACTCTTCGTCTCCGTCGCCCGCGTCGTCGCCGGAGCGGTCGTTCGCGCCGGCATGCAGGTCGGCGACGACCTTCTTCACCTTGGTTTCCGTCGCGCTGAGGCGTTCGCGGCAGAGCGCGAGCAGTTCGGCCGCGCGCTCGACCTTCTCGGACAGCACGTCGAGGTCGATCTCGTCCGACTCGACCTGCTGGAGGATGGTCTCCAGTTCGGCGCTGGCTTCGGAGTAGGTGGGCTCTTGGCCCTTCTTCTTCTTGTCGCTCATGGTTTTGGTTCGATCGACTCGGCGCGCGTGGTCACGCTGCCGTCGCGCATCTGGAGCACGAGACGTTGGCCTGCTTCGACGCGCGCGGCGGACGGCAGGACGCGGCCCTTCTCGTCGCGGACGAGCGCGTAGCCGCGGGCCACGACCTTGCGCGGGTCGAGCAGACGGAGGCGCAGCGACAGCCGTTCGAGGCGTTCGCCTGCGCGTTCGACCTTGCGCTGCGCCGCGTGGCGGGCGCGGTCCGCGGCGCGCAGCAGTGCGTGGCGCTCGCGTTCGCAGCGTTGCAGCGCGGAGGTGCGCAACTTGTCGGCGGCGCTCGCGAGCGCGGCCTTGCCGTTCGTGAGCGCGAGCAATGCGCCGCGCGCGAGGTCGCGCGTCGCGGTCGCGAGCCGTTGGCGTTCGCCGCGCAGGCGCGCGTTCACGCCGCTCTCGAGCGCGACGGTGGAGCGGGCGAGCCACTGCGCTTCGCGCTGCAGCAACCGGCCGACGCTTCGCTGCAACTGAACGGCGCGCTCGGCGACCTTGCGGCGAAGGCCCAGCACCGTGTCGACGAGGAACGCTGCGACGGCGGTCGGCGTCTTCTCCGAGTGCGCGATCTCGTCGAGCACGGAGCGGTCGCGTTCGTGGCCGATGCCGATCAGCGCCTTCAACGGCAGCTTGGCCACCGCAAGCGCGATGTCCATGTCGTCGAACCACGCGAGGTCGGTGCGCGAGCCGCCGCCGCGCAGGATGCACACGCAGTCGAACTCGGATGCGCGTTCCGCGAACCAGCGCAGGCCTGCGAGCACGGTCGCGCGCACGTCCGCGCCCTGCACCTTCACGGGGACGAACGTGACGGCGAAGCCGACGCCGGAGCTCTCGAGGTGCTTCTTGAAGTCGTTCCAGCCGTCGGCGTCCGGGCTCGTCAGCACGCCGATGCGGAGCGGCGGGATCGGCAGCGGCAACGACTTGTTGGTCTCTGCGAGGCCCTGTTCGCGAAGCGCGCGGAGGATCTGTTCGCGGTTGAGCGCAAGCTTGCCCAGCGTGAACTCGGGGTCGATGTCCTCGACGTGCACTCTGATGCGGCCGGTCGGCACGTAGAAGTCGACCTTCACGAGCGCGCGGATCTCGATGCCATCGCGCATCGCGAAGTCCGGGGCCTGTTGCGCGAGCTTGCGGAAGACCTCGTTGGCCTTGCCTTCCCACATCATCGCGTCGATGCGCGCCTTCTGCTTCGACTCACCTTCGCCCTTCTCGACGAGCGCGAAGTACTTGTGCTGCTTGTTGGCGTTCTTGTCGAAGTCGAACACCTCGCCGGTGACCCAGATGCGCTGCGCGAAGTTGCCGAGCAGGGCGTCCTTGATCTTCTCGTTGAGCTGCGAGACGGAGATCGTGTCGGGCGCAGGTGTGTTCGACGGGTTCTCGTCGTCCGCCGCGTCGAACGGCAGCGCGCCGCGCGGGCTCGCTGCGGGCGCCGGCGTGGCCTTCGCGCTCGCGGGCTTGCCCATCGTGCCTGCGACCATGCTCATCACGTCCGGCGCGAAATCGAACAGATGGCGCGCGAGCTTCGAGTAGACCGCTTCGGCGTGGCGCGCCGGCACCGACCACGTCTTCGTCATGCCGTCGAACCGACGGTCGGGCAGCTCCTTCACGAGCGCGACGAGGTCGGGGCGGTAGCCGAAGCGGATGCGCAACGTGACGCCGTCCGGCGCGAGGTCGACTTCGTTCCTCATCCTGCGTGGGCTCCGTGGCTCCAGGGCTCCTTCACGAAGACCGCCTGGAGTCGGTGAGGATGCCGACTCGCTCGCGAACTGCAACGCGGGCTTCGTCGAGGGTGATGGCGCGACCCAGCGCGGTGGAGAGATCGCTCATCGTCTCGGGGGCGCGGCCGCAGGGCCGGACCGCGAACCACGGCGCGTTGTCCATTGCCACGTTGATCGCGATGCCGTGCAGGTTGGTCCATCGCTTGATGGCGACGCCGATCGACGCGACCTTGTGCGCGCCGACGAACACGCCGGTTCCGTCGACCGATGCCTTGGCCTCGAGGCCGAAGGCCGAGCACACCGAGACGCCGAAGCGCTCGAGCCGCTGCAGCCATTCGCGAACGTCGCGCACGGGCAGCGGCAGGATGGGATACACGACCAGCTGGCCGGGCCCGTGGTAGGTGATCTTGCCGCCGCGTTCGATCGGCACGGCCTGCGGCACGAGTTCGTGCGGCGGCGTCGCGCGGCCCGCGGTGTAGACCGGCTCGTGCTCGACCACGAGGATGCGGCCCGGCTCCTCGCCGCTCGCGACGCGCGCGTGCAGCGAGCGCATGCGTTCGAGCGTCGGCGCATACGCGGCCCGGCCAAGGTCCTCGATTTCGATCGGCACGGCCGACAGACTACTCGACGAACCGAACATGGCGACGGCACTGGTCCTTTCGTTGGCGCTGCAGCAACTCAGCGTGCTGCCGTATCCGTGCGAGGTGGGGCAGCCAGCCGTGTTCGCGGCGCGCGAAGCCGGGGCTGCGGTCGTGGGCCTGCCCATCGTCGTGGAGCAACCGGACGGCTCGGTGCGCGATGCGGGCCTCACCGACAACGACGGCAAGGTGCAGTTCGTGCCCGAGGCGCCGGGCCGCCACCTGTTCGTCGCCAAGAAGGGCGAGACGCGTTGGGTTGCGCCGCTGCGAGTCGTCGCGGCGCCGCGTCGGTGGCTCTATGCGGCGGTCTGCACGCCGCTTGGGCTCGCGCTGCTGTGGAACTCGCTGCGCAGGCGCCGCGCAGCCACAGAGGCTGCGCGCGCGTGAGCCCTTTTCGCCGCCTCGGACGGCGGCGAGGGTGCTTCGATCAGGCCAGGACCTTCTCGATGTGCGACTTGATCGTGCGCATGTCGAGCGCGCCGGTGAAGCGATCGACTTCCTTGCTGCTCTTGAAGAACACGCAGGTCGGCACCGAGCTGATGTTGAAGTCCGATGCAGCTTCCTGCGCGTTGTCGATGTCGACCTTGTAGACCGCGAGCTTGCCCGCGTATTCGGCGGCGAGCTTGTCGATCGTCGGAGCGAGCGCCTTGCACGGGCCGCACCACGAGGCACTGAAGTCCACGAGCACCGGCGTCGTGGCGTTGGCGATGGTCGTCTGGAAGTTGTCGTCGGTGAGTTCTGGGGCCTTGCTCATGGTGCTCGGGGTCCTGTTCGTCCGGGAATCTTGGCGGGGCATTTTGGCCACGCGTGCGACTCGCGCAAGGGCGAGCCGCAGCGCGACCGCAGGATGCTCAGTTCGAGCGGTTCATCGCCGCGAGCAGGCGCTCAGTCGGGATGCCGTTCTGCTGCGCCACTTCCTCGATCGACGAGTGCGGGTCGAAGCCGCAGTTGCGGCAGCCGCCGATGTGGAAGTCGCGCATCAGCACCATGCCGAGCGACGGGTCGGCCGTCAGGCACTCGAGCATCGTGGACTTGGCCGTGAACTGGCCGGGCTTCGTGTTCGTGTTCTGGGTCGGGTTCATCTGGGTTACTCCGCGTTGAGGATGCTGACTCGTTGGGCGACCTTGCCGGCGATCGCGCGCAGCGCCTTCGCCGTCTCGGACTCGGGCTGCGCGTGCACCACGGGGCGACCCTTGTCGCCGCCTTCGCGCACCGCCAACTCGATCGGGATCTGGCCGAGCAGCGGGAGGCCGAACTCGCGCTCGATGCGCGCGCCGCCGCCTTCGCCGAAGATCTTGTACTTCTCCGTGCTGCCTGGGGGCGTGAACCACGCCATGTTCTCGACGATGCCGAGCATCGGCACGTTCACCGACCGGAACATGCGGATCGCCTTCTTCACGTCGAGCACGGAGACGTCCTGCGGCGTGGTGACGATCACGGCGCCCATCAGGTGCGCCTGCTGGCTCAGCGACAGTTGCGCGTCGCCGGTGCCGGGCGGCAAGTCGACGACGAGGTAGTCGAGGTCGTTCCACGCGACGTCGAAAAGGAACTGGCGCACGGCCGAGTGCAGCATGGGGCCGCGCCAGATGACCGGCTGGTCCTCGGCGACGAGCAGCGCCATCGACATGATCTGCAGCCCGTATTGCTCGAACGGCTGGATCTTCTTGTCCTTGACCTCGGGCTGGCCCTTCACGCCGAGCATCAGCGGGACGTTCGGCCCGTAGACGTCTGCGTCGAGGATGCCGACGCGGGCGCCCGATTGCTGGAGCGCGCACGCCAGGTTGACGGCGACCGTCGACTTGCCGACGCCGCCCTTGCCGGACGACACCGCGATGACGTTCTTGACGCCCGGGATCGTGCCCTTGTCGCCGAGCAGCGGGCGGCTTGCGGTCACGCGCGCCGTCATCTCGATCTGCACGCCCTTGATGCCGGGCACGGCGCGCACCGCGCGCTCGGCCTGCTCCTTCATGAGGTCCTTCACCGGGCAGGCCGGCGTCGTGAGCTCGATCGAGAAGGCCGCATTGCCGTCGCAGATGCGGAGGTTCTTGATGAAGCCCAGGGCGACGATGTCCTGTCCGAGGTCGGGGTCGCGGACCGCGCGCAAGGCGTCGAGGACGGAGGATTCGCTGGCTTGCGGGGTCGTGTTGGCGGACATCGGGGGGCGGGGAAACTAGCCTCGCAACGGGGCCATATCAAGGCGACCGGCGGCGCGGGAAGCGTGTCTCCGGTCGCATGGGAGCCGTGGATGCGCGCGATCCGACCTGGCCTGCGTTTTCCCTCTCCGCTTGGGGAACCTGGACTTTTTCCGGCGGCTTGCCCGCGGATCCCCGTCGTAGCCGCCTTCCGCCGCCAGCGGGATCTTCCCACGCTCGGTCCGGAGTATTCTTGCGCGACCCATGAGCCGTCTCCTTCGCACCGTCCTCGCCTTTGCGTTTGCTCTGCCGCTCGTGGCCCAAGACGAGCCGAGCGCCCAAGACCCCAAGCAAAGCGGCGGAGCCGGAGCAGTGGGCGGCAAGGGTGGTATCCGCGCGGTCGATGTCGAGGCGGTCGAGAAGTCGGAGAAAGAAGGCTACGACCCCGAGACGGGCATGAAGAACGGCTTCACGCTCGACAAGCAGCCCACGGTCCAGACGGCCCGCGGCCACTGCCGGTTCGACGGTTCGATCCAACCCCGCCGCCTGATGCCGGGCCAGACCGGCAAGCTCATCGTGACGATGATGCTCGAAGGCGACTCGGTGATGACGGCGCCTTCGTCGCTGTCGCTGAAGGCGGCGCAGGGCGGCATGACTCTCGGCGCTTGGTCCATGCTGCCGGCGCAGCCGGGCCGCATCGCCTCGGCCTACATGGGCCAGCCCGTCTACGACAACTGGGCGGTGATCGAGGCGACCGTGACGATGCCGTCCGAGGCGCGGCTCGGTGAGAAGCGCAGTGCCGTCCTCGACCTCGAGTTCGACCTGCACAGCGGCAGCACCGGCCAGAGCCTCGGGCACTTCCGCGAGAGCGTCACCGTGCCGTGCGAGGTCGGGGTCGCGCTCAACCCCAACGTCGTCTCGCTGCCGTCGGCTCAGGTCGGTGGCGGCGCGTCGCAGTCGGCGTCGGCGCCGGCGAAGCCCGTGGAGCCAGCGCCCGCCATCGAGGCAGACGGCCCCGGCCAGGCTGTCAAGGCGTCGCCCCAGGCTGCCGAACTGGCGGATCCGGTGGCCCCCGCCGGTCCGCAATCGGGCCAGGACGACGCGGGCTCCAGTGCGGAGTTGGCCCCGGCGGTCGAAGAATCTACGAAAGACAGCCTGCTGTTCGTGGGTGGCGGCGCAGCCGCTGTCATCGTCTTGATCGCGGTGCTGATGCTGCGCCGTCGCTGAGCCTCCAGAAGGAGTTGCGGCGACTGGCTACGCCGCTGCGTGCGGCCGAAGCCCCGGTGGTCTCGGGTCACGGGGCGTTCGTGCTGGCACCTAGTGCGGAGAATCTTCCGACGGCCTCCCGTCGTTGAAGAGGAGCAACCGGCCGGGCACGGATCTTGTTTCCCGGCCCGGTCACGACTGCATCCAGCCTGATGGATGCTGCGGAGTCCTCGGCAACCTTGCTCGTCGGCTCCGCGGCGTCCGCCAGCGGCGGCAGTCAGGAGGCTCTCGTGATCCCCAGAATTCTCGCCAAGTCCCCGATCCAGTTGGTTGCCGGTCAGGCCGTGACGATCGAGCAGATCGACGCGGCCCTCGACGTGCCGACGGCGCGCTTCGCCAAGACGGCGGAGCAGCTCGTCGCGCAACTGCGTCGTGCCGATGCCGACATCGACGTGCACGGCTACCGGGAGCGGCGCATGGTGACGTCGGGTCCTGCTACGTCGCAGCAGTCACTGCCCGACGTGCGCGGCGTCGGCTTCTACCAGATGGACCTGCGCCGCTTGCCGCCGATGGATCGCGAAGAGGAGTTCCGCATGGCGCGGCGCTACGAGTTCTTCAAGCTGCGACTGCGCAGCGAACTCCAGCGCGCCGGCTTCGACGAAGCGCGCGCCAGCGAACTGGTCTCGAAGGCTCGTTCGGAGATCGACGCTGCGTTCGGCGATCGCGCGAAGAAGCCGTATCTCGAGCGCTGCATCGCGCAACTCGAGGACCTGCGCAATCTCTACATCGAAGGCGCGCTGCACATCGTGCTCGGCACGGTGCAGCGCTACCGCGGCCTCGGCGTCGACTCGCCGGACCTCATCCAGGAAGGCAACGCATCGCTGTTCCAGGCGATCGAAGGCTTCGACTGGCGTCGTGAAGTCCGGTTCCGGACCTATGCGCAGTACTGGGTCCAGCAAGCCGTGCTGAAGATGCTCTACAACAGCTCGCGCACGGTCCGCATCCCGGTCTGGGTGCAGAAGATCCTCGGTCGCATCCGCCGCGTGCAGGACGAAGGACGCCGAGCGGGCCACGAACTCACCAACGCGGAGGTCGCGGAGAAGCTCGGCATCCCCGTCGAGAAGATCGACTGGGTGTTGTCGACGAAGCGCTACGCTGTGAGCCTCGACGCCGAACGCGGCGGCGAGGAAGGCGCGATGACGTTGCTCCAGTCGTTGGCGGACGAGGAAGCGGTGCCGGTGCCGGACAGCGTGCCGGTGGGCGACCTGCGCGCGAGCCTCGCCGACGCGATGAGCGAACTGTCGGATCGCGAGCAGCAGATCCTGCGGCGTCGATACGGGCTCGGCGGCGGCGAACCCGAGACGCTTGGACAGATCGCAGTCGACTTCGGCATCAGCGCCGAGCGCGTGCGGCAACTCGAGAGCGCGGCGCTCGGCCGCCTGAAGAAGCCGGGCCCGAAGAGCCTGCTCGCGGCGTTCGTCGAGTGATCGCATCGCAGCCCGCTGCGCGTCGCGCGCTGGCTGCGAGCCTTCCGTGAGCGCCGTTCGCGGCGCTGTGCGAACTGGGTCGGATCTGCGCGTTCGCCTCGGTTCTCGCGGTCGGATCCCGATCCCTGTGATGCACGTTCCGCATCCAAGGCATCCTGCGATCGTCGATGACGGGCGCAGGTGGCGCGCGCCTCAGCCGGGCTCCGGTCACTTCTTCGGCTGGCTCTCGCGGCTCTGCTGCACGATCGAGTCGAACGTCTCGTCCCACAGCCGGCGGTAGACCGAAGGCCGCTCGTCGCGGTGCACGGGCAGGATGCGGCGCATCGTGCGCGCGGTGCGCATGTCGAGTTCGGCGGTCACTGCGCCGGCTTCGCCGCTGCCGGCCGCGAGCACTTCGCCGGTCGGGTCGATGATGCGGCCGTCGCCGAGGAACGAGAGCACTTCCTCGCTCTTCAGCGAGGCGTCGTGGCCCGTGCGGTTCGATCCGATCACGAAGCAGATGTTCTCGATCGCGCGCGCGCGCAGCAGCGTGCGCCAGTGTTGCGACCGCACTTCGGGCCACTGGGCGGGAACGACGAGGATCTCGGCGCCCTTGCGGAAGTAGTAGCGCGCGAGATCGGGGAACCGCAGGTCGTAGCCGATGAGCACGCCGATGCGGCCGGCGCTCGTGTCGACGACCAGTGGCTCGTCGCCGCCGCGGTGGTGGCGGTGCTCCGCGTTGGCGGAGAACAGGTGCAGCTTGCGGTATGTGCCTGCGGTCGTGCCGCAGTCGTGCACGCGCGCGCAGTTGAAGACGACGCCTGGCTCCGTCTCGAGGCTGCTGCCGATCACCGTCATCGCGTGCTGCTTCGAGAGCCCGAGCATGCGCGATTCGGCTGCTGCTGCGGCGGCGATCAATGCGTCGTCGTAGCTCGGCAGGAACGACGTCGACCACATCTCCGGCAGCACGCACAGGCGCGCTCCGGCCTCGGCGGCCTTGGCGATGCCTGCTTCTGCCTGTGCGAGATTCGCTGCGACGTCGCCGCGGCGGACGTCGAACTGGACGCATGCAGCGACCAGGGTCTGCGGCTCGTCGTCGTGGGTTTGGGTCATGGCGGCAGCCGCGCTGCACGGATCACGATAGCGGCGCAGCCGCCGGCGATCCAAGTGCGCGGTCCGTACAGGCAGACGCGCGGCGCCACCGGGTGGCTGCCGCGCGTCGTTCCCTGACGATCAGCCCTTGAACAGGATGTCGTCGGTCGGGTTGCCCTGCGGCTTGCGCGTGCGCGGCGTCGCCGTCGTGCGCGTGTCGATGATGAGTTGGTCGCTCGGCTTGAAGATCACCGTCTCCTTGTTGGCGACGTCGATGCTCTCGCCCGTGAGCGGGTGCTTGTAGGCGCGGCCCTTGCGGATGCGGCGCTCGAAGGTGCCGAAGCCCTTCACCGCCACCTTGCCGCGCGAGCGCAGCAGCTCGCTCATCGCATCGAGGACCGCGTCGAGGACGCGAGCCGCGGTGCGGCGAGGAACATTGAGCTCCATCGCGACCTGATCAGCGAGGATGCCCTTGTTCGCCTGGCGGGCAAAGGCCTCCTCGTTCTGGTGATCCATGCGGTCGACGTTGGTCTCCGCATCCGTCTTCGTCAGTCGGGTCATCCCTCTTTCCTCTTCTTCCCTTTGTTCGCGGCGGGGTGGACCCGCCCTCTCCCAGTAATCCTTTGCCCGTTTCCTCCGCCCTCGTCACCTCGTCTGGCTGGGCTGCGTCTTCGGACTCGCGCTCACGTAGCGAGCGAGCGAGGTGACGAGCTTGGCCAGGTATCTCGAGGCGACGCTGCTTGGGAAGGCTTCGCTGAAGGGCAGTCGCTTCACAACCGCGCCCTCAACGGAGTTATCTTCCGGCAGCAGTCCGAGCCAGTTGAGGTCGAAGTTCAAGAACCGCTCCGTGCAGCCCTTGAGCTTCAAGTAGACCTGTTCCGCTTCCTCGGGCGATCGCACGCGGTTGACGACGCAGTGGATCGGGTTGCGGAAACCGTCCTGCACGACGACCTTCACGATGCCGTAGGCATCTGCGATCGCCGCGAAGTTGCTGGTGGTCACGACGACGGCGTGGTCCGCCGCCATGACGAAGTCCGTGACGCCTTTGCTCACGCCGGCGCCCGTGTCGACGAGGATCACGTCGCAGTGGGGGCGGAGCTCTTCGATCGCGTCGAGGATCTTGCGGCGGCCCTGGTCCTCCAGGTTCGCCATCTCCTTCACGCCGGAGCCGCCGATGAGGAAGCGCACTCGCGCGGGGCCTTCCTCGATGACTTCGTTCAGCGTTGCGCGGCCTTCGACGTAGTCGGTCAGCGTCTTGCCTGCCTTCATGCCGGCGAGGATGTGCGCGTTCGCGAGGCCGAGGTCCGCGTCGACGAGCATCGTGCGGTAGCCGCGTCGGCTGAACTCGCAAGCGAGGTTCACGGACAGCGACGTCTTGCCGACGCCGCCTTTGCCCGAGGTGACGGCGAAGACCGTCGCGCCTGCGCGCGTGTCCTTGCCGTTGCCGTTCGCCGAGTCCGTCATGAGTGGTTCGTCTCATCGCACCGGACGTCCGCCGGCGCTCAGCCCACCTTCGGCATCCGCGCTGGCGCATCTTGCGTCCAATTGCGAGACCTCTCGCGTTCTTCGCGTTCAATCGCAGAAGGCATCGCGCCGATGGAGGCGCGTGTCGGGGAACGCGACAAGGTGTCGCATCCTTCGGCATCGTCGTCGCGTCCGTCGGAGGGGTTCATGGGCATGCGTTCGTGGGAGCGGAGGAAGAGCCAAGGCATCGCGGCGGATCCAGCGTCGCGTCGTCCGGTGCTCGTGCTGGGCACGATCGCGCTCGGCCTCCTCGCCCTCACGGCGATGAGCTACGCCGCGCTCGAGGCCGCCGCTGCCGACTCGGCTGCGCCGCCAGCTGTGGCGCCGATCTACCTCGCTGCCGCGTGCTGCCTGCTCGTTTCGTGCCTCGTCGTGATCATGTTCGGCGCGCGCACTGCGCATCGGCTCGCCGGCCCCGAACACCGCCTCATCCAGTCGCTGCGTCGCGTTCGCAAAGGGGACCTCGCATTCCGTGTCAGCCTGCGACGCGGCGACTTGCTCACCGGGCTCGCGCAGGAGTGCAACGCGCTCCTCGACTACCTCAACGCGAACCCGCCGACGGGCGCGGTGACGGGCAACGACGTCGTCGACGTCGCGTTCGAAGACGAAGTGCGCGAGCCCACGCTCGAGGAGGCGCGGCCGTGATCCTGCGCGGGCACGAGCGCGAACGGCGGCTCTTGTCCGCACTCCTGTTCGTCGCCGGCTTCGGCTGCGCGGTCATAGCGTCCGGGGTCGAGTCGCTGGCGCAGAAGAACGAACTCCGCCGCGCGCAGGCGCGCCGCCTCGCCGAGTGCGTCGCACGCCCGGACGCCGCAGCGGAGGGCCTGATCGAAGGGCTCGACGGCATGTTCGGTAGGCCGCTGCTTCGCGTGGACACGGACCTCGGGCCGGCCGTCGTGTTCGCCAGCCGCGCGCGGGGAGGTCGCTCGTGAGCGCTCCGCGATCCAAGGTCCAGCGCGCGCCGGTTGCGCGCGCATCCGGGCTGCGCGGCCTCTGGACGTCGCCGCTCGTGATCGCCGCGTTGGCCACCGGCGCCGTCGCCGCATTCGTGCTCGCGCGGGCCACGGTCACGGTGCACGAGGCTTCGACGTTGCGCCGGCAGATCCACGAACTCGCGGCGCGCGTCGCAGCCGAGGAGTCGGCGCTCGCCTACGTGCACAGCGACGGAGCAGTGGACCGTCGCGCCGTCGACGCGGGCAACGGGCTCTACGTCGAGACGACGGTGCGGCCTCACGACCAGGGCTCGCAGTTGCGCCTCACGGCCGCGGTCGCCGAGCAGCAGTTCGAGTTCGTGTTCCAGCGACTCCGCGGCGGCACGCCGCTGTCGTTCGGCCACCCTTTGACGCTCGGCCCGGATGCCGTGGTCCCGCCGGAGTGGATCGAGGGCGATGCCGTGCGTCGCGAATCGCTGCCGGAGGTCGCGGAGATCCCGGTCTCGCCGCCCGAAGTGGTGGCGGCTGTCGCCGGCGAGGATGCGGGGCTCGCGCTGCTGCGATTCTCGGCCGGGACGGACCGTGCGGACTTCGTGCTCGGCGCTGGCCGTGGCGGCAATGCGCCGCAGGCGCCCCAGAGCGGCGTCGTGCGCGTCCCCGGCAACCTCTGGGTCGATGCCGGAGGCGCGCCACTCGAACTGCACCTCAACCGCGATCTGACGATCCTCGTCGACGGCAACGTCTATCTCGGCCGCTCGGTCCGCGTTCGCGGGCAGGGTCGGTTGCTGCTGGCGACCACGTCCGCTTCATCGTCGTTCGCGGACCTCGACGGCAACGGCCGTTGGTCGAACGGCGAGCCGCGCGCTGTGGCCGACGCGAAGGGCCCCGTCGAGGGTTGCGGCAACGTCTACCTCGGCCTGCCCAAGGAGTCCGGCGAGCTGGTCGACTTCGACCTCGGGCTCGTCTGCGTCGGCAACCTGCACGTCGCGGCGCGGCGCGCGGTGGTGCACGGTCCGGTGGCGCTGGGCGGCGAAGGCGTGCGCCTCGGCGCAGCGGGCAGCGGGCAACTCGTCTGCACCGGCCTGCGGCTGCCGTCGCTGCGCCGTAGCGCGCTGCCGGGGTTCGTCGCGGTGGGGCGTCCGCGACCGAGCGCGCTTGTTCCTGTCCGCGGCGACCTGCCTCTTTACTCCGCTGCGCCGGGTCGCTAAGGTCCGCGCCCCCATCTGCGGGGTCGTAGCTCAGTTGGTAGAGCGCTGCGTTCGCAATGCAGAGGTCAGGGGTTCAACCCCCCTCGACTCCACCAGATTCCGCCTCTGATCGCCGCAAGGCGCTCAGAGGCGGTTTGTTTTCTGGGGGGCGGTTTGTTTCCTGGGGCGCTCTCCCGGCTCGTCGGCCGCTGCCGTGGGCGTTGCGTCGGCCGGCCGCACCCGGTTCGGCGGCGACCCCGGCGAGCGACGTTCTCAGCCCCGCACCTTCGAACTGCCGTGACACGCCACTACACCCCTGAGCTCGCAAACCGAAGCCTGCCATTGGTTTCGCGCATCGTCGGGGATCTGAAGGGCCTCACGGAGCAGATCGGGGCCGTGCTGTCCGAGTATCCCGAGGACGTCCAGGGCCTCCGCCTCGAGGAGCGCGACGACCGGCTCGAGCCGCTGCGCGACCGCTGGATGGCGCTCCACGCGGAGCTGGAGCAACTCGGCGTCGAGCTGAAGGACCCGCGGACGGGACTCATCGACTTCCGCGCCATGCGGCAGGGCGAAGAGGTCTACCTCTGCTGGCGGCTCGGCGAGCCGTCGGTCGCGCACTGGCACCCGCTGCACACCGGGATCGCGGGGCGCGCGCCGATCGAGACGTTCTGACTCGACGGCCCGGGCCTCGCCGCGGCCGTTCCGCCGGGCGATCGAGCCCGCCACAACTGGCCATAAATCCGGGGGCGTCTGCGCAGGGTCCCTGCATAGACTCTCCGGCCCTTTTCTCTCCCAGGAAGCGCAACCCATGGGTCGTCCGGTCCTCGTCTCCGCTTGCCGCACCGCGATCGGCAAGTTCCAAGGCGCTCTCGCCTCGTTCACGTCGCCCCAACTCGGCGGGCTCGTCGTCAAGGAAGCCCTTCGCCGCGCGAACGTCCCGGCCGACCAGGTCGAAGAGGTCCTGATGGGCTGCGTGCTGCAAGCCGGCCTCGGCCAGAACCCCGCGCGCCAGTCGCTGCGCCACGCCGGGATCCCGGACGCCGCCGCGGCGGTGACGATCAACAAGGTCTGCGGCAGCGGCCTCAAGACCGTGATGCTCGCCGCACAGGCGATCAAGGCCGGCGACCTGAAGGTCGCGGTCGCGGGCGGCATGGAGTCGATGAGCAACGCGCCCTACTACCTGCCGACCGCGCGCGCCGGCATGCGCCTCGGCCACGCGCAGGCGCTCGACGGCATCGTGTGGGACGGGCTGTGGGACCACTACAACAACTTCCACATGGGCAACACGGCAGAGCTGGTTGCCAAGAAGTACGAGGTCTCGCGCGCCGACCAGGACGCCTACGCCGCCGAGAGCCACCGCCGCGCGATCGCGGCGCAGCAGGCCGGCCGCTTCGACGCCGAGATCGTCCCGGTCGAGATCAAGGGCAAGAAGGGCGAGGTGTCGCACTTCCGCGTCGACGAGAGCCCGCGCGCGGACTCGACGGTGGACTCGCTGAGCAAGCTCAAGCCCGCGTTCCAGAAGGACGGCGGCAGCGTGACGGCCGGCAACGCGAGCTCGATCAACGACGGCGCCAGCGCGCTCGTCGTCTGCGACGAGGACTGGGCCAAGGCGCACGGCATCCAGCCGATCGCGCGCGTGCTCGGCTACGCGACCGGCGGCATGGCGCCGGAGTGGGTGATGATGGCCCCCGAGGTCGCGACCAAGAAGCTGTGCGCGATCCTGAAGTGCGCGCCGCAGGACTTCGATCTCGTCGAGATGAACGAGGCGTTCTCCGTGCAGATGGTCGCGCTGCAGCGTCAGCTCGCGATGGACCCCGCGAAGTGGAACGTCCACGGCGGCGCGGTGGCGCTGGGACATCCGATCGGCTGCTCGGGCGCGCGCGTCCTCACGACGCTGCTGCACGCACTGACGGCGCACGGCAAGTCGCGCGGCATCGCCGGGCTGTGCCTCGGCGGCGGCAACGCGGTCGCGATGGCCGTCGAGCGCATCTGATCCCCCGCAGGCACGAACCAAGGACACAACGATGAGCACGATCCAATCCCTTCCCAAGGCCGTCGCCGTGGTCGGCGCCGGCACCATGGGCAACGGCATCGCCCAGACGTTCGCCACCTGCGGCGTCGAGACCTTCATGGTCGACGTGAAGCAGGAGTTCCTCGACCGCGGGCTCGCGACGGTGCACAAGAGCCTCGCGAAGTTCGCCGAGAAGGGCACGCTCACCGCGGAGCAGGCCGAGAACGCCAAGAAGCGCCTCGTCGCCACGACCGACATGGGCTGCCTCGCGAAGGTCGACCTCTGCGTCGAGGCCGTCACCGAGAACCTCGACGTCAAGACGAAGGTGTTCCAGGCCGCCGACGCCGCGCTGCCGCAGCACGCGATCCTCGCGAGCAACACGTCGTCGATCTCGATCACCGTGCTCGGCGCCAAGACGAAGCGCGCCGATCGCGTGATCGGCATGCACTTCATGAACCCGGTGCCGCTGATGAAGCTCGTCGAGGTCATCAACGGCAACGACACGAGCGCCGCGACCACCGAAGCGGTGCTCACGTGGTCGAAGGGCCTCAGCAAGATCCCCGTCGCGGCCAACGACTACCCGGGCTTCGTCGCCAACCGCATCCTGATGCCGATGATCAACGAGGCTGCGTTCGCGTTGATGGAAGGCGTCGCGACGCGCGAGGCGATCGACGAGATCATGAAGCTCGGCATGAACCACCCGATGGGCCCGCTGACGCTCGCCGACTTCATCGGCCTCGACGTCTGCGTGTCGATCCTCGACGTGCTGAAGGACGGGCTCGGCGACGACAAGTATCGCGCGTGCCCGTTGCTCCGCCGCCTCGTGCACGCCGGCCACCTCGGCCGCAAGACGGGCAAGGGCTTCTACGACTACAAGCAAGGCAAGTGAAATGAGTGCCACGCAGCAGCCGCAGGTTGTCGACTTCGAGCTCTCGCCGGAGCTGGTCGCGTTCCGTGACTCGGTCCGCGACTACGCCAACACGCACCTCGGCAAGGCTGCGGAGTGGGACGCAGAAGTGAAGTTCCCGCGCAGCGCCGTCGAGGCCGCGGCCAAGCTCGGCCTGTTGCGCACGACGGTGAGCAAGGCGCACGGCGGCTCGGAGATGGGCAACCTCGCCAGCTGCATCATGCTCGAGGAGATCAACGCCGTGTGCCCGTCGACGGGCGTCACGATCTCCGTGCACAACTCGCTGGTGAACTCGCTCGTCGGCAAGTGGTGCAGCGAGGAGCAGAAGAAGCGCTACTTCCCCAAGCTCGTCACCGGCGAGTGGCTCGGCGCCTACTGCCTGTCCGAGGCGTTCTCCGGCAGCGACGCCGCGGCGTTGCGTTGCGAGGCGAAGCGCGAGGGCGACCACTACGTGATGAACGGCGCCAAGCTGTGGATCACGACCGGCAGCGAAGCGAAGTTGTTCCTCGTGTTCGCGCGCACGGGTCCCGACCGCGTGAAGGGCATCTCGGCGTTCCTCGTCGAGAAGGACTATCCCGGCGTCGGCGTCGGCAAGAAGGAGCGCAAGCTCGGCCTGCGCGGCTCGCCTACCACCGAGATCGTGCTCGAGAACGTCAAGGTGCCGGCGCACAACCGAATCGGCGACGAAGGCATCGGCTTCACGATCGCGCTCGACACGCTCGACGGCGGCCGTCTCGGCATCGCGTCGCAGGCGCTCGGCATCGCGCGCGCGTGCATCGACCTGATCCGCGACTGCCTCGCCAAGCAGGTCGACGCGAAGGGCCGCCCGACCGCGTCGCAGCCCGACCAATGGACGCTCGCCGACCTCGCGTCGGAGCTCGACGCCTACCGCATGCTGACGTGGCGCGCCGCGATCCTGCGCGACCGCGGCATCCGTTGCGGCACCGAGGCGGCGATGGCGAAGTCGACGGCGTCGCGTCTCGCCAACCGCGCCGCGCGCGCGGCGGTCGCGATCCTCGGCCAGCAAGGCGCGAGCGGCGCGACGACCGCGGAGCGCTGGCTGCGCGACGCGCGCATCACCGAGATCTACGAAGGCGCCACGGACATCCAGCGCCTCGTCATCGCGCGCGGGCTGCTCGCGCCGTGATGCAAGAAGACCTTCGCGCATGAGCACCAACTCGCCGACTCCGCCTCCGGGCGTGCCGCCGCAAGAACCGCAATGGCGCGGCGGACCTTCCGCGCCCGCGCAACAAGGCCGCGGCGTGTCGTTCTTCGTCGCGATCTTCCTCGGGCTCCTGTTGCTCGTCTCGGGCGGCCTCAACCTGCTGCTGTTGCTGCTGAGCCTCGGCAGCGTCGCGAGCGGCAGCTTCGCCGGCATCGAGAGCGATGTCGCGGGCTACGACGTCGTGCGCGTCGGCGGCGACGCGAAGGCGAAGTCGCGCGTGCTGCGCGTGCCGATCGTCGGCGCGATCGCGGAGTCGCAGTCGCCGTTGCTCGGCGCGTCGGGCGGCACGGTCTCCGAAGTGCGCCGCGCGCTGCGCTACGCCGCCGCGAACGACGACATCGACGGCATCTGGCTCGCGATCGACTCGCCGGGTGGCGGCGTCACCGACAGCGACGAGATCCATCGGCTGCTCAAGCAGTTCAAGAAGGATCATCCCGAGGTCCGCATCCTCGCCGCGTTCGGCGACGTCGCCGCGAGCGGCGGCTACTACGTAGCGTGCGCCGCGGACCGCATCGTCGCGCGTCGTTCGACGATCACGGGCAGCATCGGCGTGATCATGAGCTCGTGGAACATGGCCGAGGCCGCGAAGAAGCTCGGCGTCGAGCAGATCGCGATCAAGTCGGACCGCACGCCGTTCAAGGACATCCTGTCCATGACGCGGCCGATGTCGGACGCGGAGCGCGCGATGCTCACGAGCATCGTCGACGAGCTCTACATGCAGTTCGTCGAGGTCGTCGACGAAGGCCGGCCCAACCTCGATCGCGAGCAGGTCATCCGGCTCGCCAACGGCGGCATCTACTCCGCCGGCCAGGCGCTGCAGAACGGGCTGATCGACGAGATCGGCGATCCGTCGACGTTCGAGAAGTGGTTCGCCGATCGCGAGCCCGTGCAGATCGTCGAACACCGCCGCCGGCCGACGCTGCGCGATGCGTTGTTCGGTTCCGAGTCCAAGGCGCCCTCCGATCTCTCCGAGGTCGCGGCGCAACTGATGGCCTCCGCGACGGGGCCGCGTTTCCTCTACTTCTGGCAAGGGGCGCGTTGATCGCGCCGCCGACCGAACTGCGATGCACAACCTGCAATTCACCGACGACCAGACCCTGATCCTCGACACCGTCGCGAAGTTCGTGGCGGACGCCGTTGCGCCGCACGCGCAGGAGCGCGACGAGCACCGGACCTTCGCGCGCGAAGAGTTCTCGGGTCTCGCTGAACTCGGCTTGTTCGCGATGCCGATCGCCGAAGACCGCGGTGGCGCAGGCATGGGCCTGCTGCCCTTCGCCGCGTCGTGCGAGGAGATCGGCGTGCAGAGCGGCTCGCTCGCGCGCTTGCTCGTGGGCCAGGTGCAGTGCGCCGCGGCGCTCGCGCACGCGGGCTCGGATGCGATGGGGGACGTCGCGACCGGCGGCAAGGTCGCTGCGTGGATCGGACTCGAGCACGGCATCGCGTGCAGCGGCGGCTCGCTGACGGGCAAGGCGGAGCTCGTGCCGGGCGCCGGCGAAGCGGACGTCCTCCTCGTCGCAGCGAAGGACGGCGCCAAGACCGTGATTGCGGTGGTCGACGCGGGCAAGTGCAAGCGCACTGCGTTGCGCGCGCTCGGATTCCAGAGCGCCGCGCCCGCGCGCGTCGAGTTCGCGAACAGCGCGTGCACGATCGCAGCCGAGGGCGCCGACGCAGACGCGGCGACTCGCGCAGCGGAGACGATCGCGTTCGTCGGCAGCGCTGCCGCATGCGTCGGCGGTGGTCGCGCTTCGATCGTTGCTGCCAAGAAGCACGCGAGCGAGCGCATCGCGTTCGGCAAGCCGTTGCTCGGCCAGCAGGCCGTCGCGCGCAAGCTCGTCGAGAGCCAGCGCGCCGTCGATGCGGCGCGCCAACTCGTGTTCCACGCCGCGCGCCTTGCCGACCTCGGCGAGAACGCGGAGGCCGCGTCGTTGCAGGCGCGCATCGCCGCAGTCGATGCCGCGGTGCTCGCGTCCGACGAGGCGATCCAGATCCACGGCGGCTTCGGCTACACGGTCGAGTACCACGTCGAGCGCCACTACCGCGACGCGAAGGCAACCGAGGTCCTCGACGGCGGCAACGAGCGCTGCAAGGACCGCCTCGCCGCGCTGCAGTTCAGCGCCTGATCGACTCGGGTCCTGGAGCGCGGGTCAGAAGACCTGCGCCGCGACGCCTTCGCTGCCGACGATCGACAGCGCGTTGCTGCCCGGCTGCACGGAGAACCACTGCATGCCGAACGTCGCGCCCGCGAGCGCAGGGTCGTTCGGGATCGGCGACAGCACGTTCGCGGCTCCCGTGCCGTCGAGCGCGACGCCGGACTGCAGGACGGGATCGCAGTGCAGCAGGCACGTTCCGAGTCCGAGCGATTGCAGCGAGACCGGCAGCGGTTGGCCGAACACGCTGCTGAACGAGAACCCGAGCCCGAGGCACAGCAAGGCTGGCGTGTTCGGCGTGCCGGCGCGCAGGCCGATGCGGAAGTTCGCGTTGCCGAGCGTGGGCTGCGAAGGGAACGCCCATTCGACGGTCCTGGGCGCAGCGCAACCCTGGCCGTAAGGCATCAGCGACGCGGAGGTCGTGCGCGGCGCGGCGAGGTCGAGGATCGGATACGGAGCCGTGTAGATCGGGACCGCGCCGAGGATCTCGGAGTAGACGCGCACGCCGTCGGTCCACACCGCGGTGCCGAAGCGCGTTGCCGCGAGCGCGACGAACGTGCCCGTGCCGGTCGGGTTGGAGTTGGTGACGTTGCCGTTGGTCGGATCGACGCGCAGCAGCGTGCCGTCGTCCGCTCCGACGATCAGTTCCCCGGTGGGGGACCAGGCAACGGCGCTCGAGGGCGGCAGCAGGCCGAGCGTTCGCACGGCGCGCGTCTGCGAGTGCACCGCGAACAGTTGCGAGCCGATGCCCGCGTTGCGCGTCAGCACGAACACTTCCGGGTCGCGCACCGCGAGGTCCACCGATGCGCCGATGCTCGCGATGGAGGTGTTCGTGCCTCCGGACTTCAGCACGGCGAAGATCTGGCCTTGGCGCAGCGTGAAGACCTGCACGCCACCTGCTTCGACTCGCTCCGACGCGTCGCGACCGAGCGAGCCCCATGTGTTGATGCCGAACTCCGCGAGGCCGCGCACGGCCGCGGTCCAAGTGCCACCGAGCGACGTCGCGCTCGTCTCGTAGAACACGCGGCTCGCGTCGGTGGGATCGACCGACACCGACGTGCGATCGGCGAAGACCGACTGGTTGCGCATCGTCGCGTGGCCGCGGCCGAGCACGTCGACGAGCACGAAAGCGGGCGGCAGGTTGTTCGGCTGCACGGGCACGTCGAGCAGCACGATTGCTGCGTCGGCCGGGACCTGGGCCGTCGCTGCGGCGGCCAGCAAGGACAGGACTGCGCCGAGTCTGGATAGGTTCGTCGTCATGGCCAGGAGTTGCGGCGTGGGCTACGCGCTAGCTGCGGGGCCGGATGCATGGCCTTCCGCCCACTCCTTCGCGCGCTTCGCCGCGGCCTTCCAGATCTTCTGCGTCGGCGCCGGCTGCAGCAGTCGCTGCCGCGCGCGCAGGTAGGCGCGCACGAACGCGAACACCGAAGCGCTTCCGCCAGGCCGCTTCGCCGCGACGAACGCAGCGAGCAACCTGCCGAGGTCGGCGCCTTGGCCGCGCGGGTCGTCGCAGTCCTTGCGGCGCACTCCGTCGAGATCCGCCATCAGCAGCGCGCCCGAAGCGGGATCGCGGACGAGGTTCTCGAACTTCATGTCGCGGTTGCGCAGGCCGTGCGCGTGCAAGCGGCCGACCGAGCGGCCGAGGCTGCTCGCGGCGACGAGCTGTTCGCGCCGGGAGAGTCGTCCGCCTGCGAGCTCCTTGTCGAGCGACGCGCTCGGGATGCGCCGCGCGAACGCGTAGCCGCGGTCGTAGCGCGTCGCGAGCGCGATGGGCTCCGGTTGGCCGACGCCCGCGAACAGCAGCCAGTACATCGCCTGGAACAAGTGTCGCGCGTCGCCTTGGCTGCGTTGCTTCACGGCGATGTCCGGCAGCAACCAGACCGACCCGCGGCGGCCGGTCTTGTCCGGCGTGCCGGGTTCGCGGACGAAGTTCCTGCAGGCCTCGTGCAGCAGGTCGCGGTCCGCCGGGTCGGCGACCTGGTGCAGGTGCCAGCGGAACTCACCTCGCCGGTGCTTGGGCATCGACGTGTGCTTGCACTCGCGCGACCAGCGGCGATGGAACGAGCTCAGTGCGCGATGGCGCACGAGCCGGGCTGCCTTGTGCAGTTCGCCCGCGAACGCTTCCGGCAGGTCGCGGCCCGCGGCGAGGTAGGCGAGCAGCAGTGGCTCCGCCCTCGGGTCGACGGGGCCGCCGTCGAGCGGGTGGCAGAAGAACGCGAGCGACGCAGCGCGCTGAGCGAGGTCCGGCTCGCCGCCGTGCCGCGCAGACGTCAGGTCCAGCAGCCACGGCAGTCCGCGGCCGTCGACGACGACATTGCCCTGGTGCAGGTCTCCGGGCAGCAGCCCGCGGTCGTGCATGCGACGGAGCAGCCTTCCGGTGTGGACCAACGTCTCCTCCTCGAGCTCGAAGGAGAACGGGTGCGCGCCGGGGATCGTCCGGGTGACGAGGAAGCTGCGCGCGCCGCGCTCCGCGTCGGCGAGCGAGCCGCAGGCGAGTGGTTGCGCGACGGGCAGGTCGAGCTGCGCTGCGCGGATCAGGTTCTGCGCCTCGCGCGTGCCGCGATCGCCTCGCAGCGCGTCGCGCGCGCGGTCCGACAACGTGACGGCGCGGTAGAGCTTGACGTGGATGTCGACGCCGCCGACCTCGCCGCGCAGGACCGTGCGCACCGTGCTCCGCTTCACTTCGGCGAGGCCGGGGGTGTCGGGCAGCTGCAGGAACAGCGGCTTCAGCGCGTCCGCGACGGAGCTCGCCACGACGCCGCGGCAGCGGGGCGCGTGGATCGCAGTGGATTGAGGCAACGGATCGTTGCCCGGTGCGAGCCCTTGGGGAACCATGGCATCGGCGATGTGGCGCCTGCACCGATACTACCTCAGAGAGCTGCTGATCAACGCCAGCATCACCTTCTTGGTGCTGTTCTCGATCGTGCTGATCTCGCTCGTCGCGCGCGGCGTCCAGCGCGCCGAAGGCGGCGGCCTGCTCGACGCGGCGATCATCACGTTCCTTTGGGCGCTCGACGCGTTCCCGCATCTGCTGCCGATCTCGTTCCTGCTCGCGACCGTCATGACGTTCTCGCGAGCCGGACAGGACCGTGAGATCACCGCGATCCGCGCCGCCGGCGTGAGTCCGCGCGTGCCGATGATGGCGGCCGTGGTGATCGGCATCGCGCTGTCGGTGGTCGGTTCGCTGACCGTGCACTACGTGCTGCCCGAGGTCCACTTCCGCAAGTATCGCGTCATCGTCGAAGTGGTGCGCAACACGATCGTCAGCATGGGCCTCGGCTCCAGCGACGACCGCGTCTCGATCCCGGGCACCGACGTCTCGCTGACCTACGGCCGCCGCGAGGACACGGGCGACAAGGACGAGATCGTGCTGCGCGACTGCTGGCTCTACCTGCCCGACGACCGCGCGCGCGACCTCGGTTTCGTCTCGCCGATCGTGCACGTCGACAAGGTGTGGATCCCGCTGCCCAAGAAGGAGGATGCCGCGCTGCGCATCGTGCTCGAGGGCGGCAGCGACCCGTTGACCAACACGCGCTTCGACTTGCTGGAGCCGCGCTTTCCGCTGCGGGCGATCAGCGACGGCGTCCGCCGCGACGAACGCGACGAGGACATGGGCAGCAGCCAGCTGCTCTCCGAGGTGCTGCGCGGCCAGCACGAACGTCCCGCCGCCGCGCGCTACACGCTCAACCGCCGCAGCTGCTTCTCGATCCTGCCGCTGTTGCTGGGCCCGATCGGCTTCTGCCTCGCGCTCGTCGCGCAGAATCGCGGTCGCGCACTGTCGATGTTGCTCGCGCTGCTGCCGATCGGCGTGTTCTACGCCGGCGACGTCGTCGGCAACAAATTGCTGCGGTCGACCGGCGAGCCGCTGTTCGGCTGGTTGCCCGCCGTGGCGTTGATCGCGCTCGGCACGCCGTTCTGCTGGCGGGAGCTCCGTCGATGAGGCAGAACCTCGACACCTACGTCGGCCGCTCGGTCGCTGCGTCGCTGCTCGCGTCGCTCGCGTTCTTCCTGTGTCTGACGATCCTGCTCGACCTGCTCAACAACCTGGGCGGCTACATCGACAAGGCCGAGAAGCAGGGGATGGGCACGGGCGAACTGTTCGCGTTCCTCGGCGGCTACTACCTGCGCGCGCTGCCGTTGAGCTTCGTGACGATCGCGCCGTTCGCGACCGTGATCGGCTGCATGTTCGCGATCGCGCGCCTCATGGCGCAGAACGAGCTGCAGCCGATGCTGTTCGTCGGCCGCAGCATGGTCCGCATCCTGCGGCCAACCCTCACGGCTGGCGTCGTCGTCGCGCTCGCGATGGCGGCGTGCTGGCAGTGGGCGTTGCCGAGCGTCGCGCTGCAGGTGACCGAGGCGCAGTCGCTGCTCGGCGGCGGCAACCGCGCGATCCAGCGCCTGATCCTCGAGGAGCGCTCGGACGCATTCTCGGGCCTCTGGATCAAGAGCTACGACGCGAAGGCGCAGCGCATGGACGAAGTCGGCATGCTGCTGCGCGGCGCGGGCGGCGACAGCGTGCTCGTCGTCGCCGAGTCCGCGACGTGGGACGCTGCGGCGGGTGATTGGGCTCTGGCCGACGGCGTCGAACGCACCGAAGGCGGCGACGTGCCGAGGCAGTTCCTCGGCGCACCGCAGTGGACGCCGGCGATCGTGCTGCAACGCGGGCAGGAGAACGTGCCCTGCGACCTGTTCTCCTACGACGAGCTGCTCGAGACGCGCGCGCAACGGCCCAACCGCAAGGATGTCGCGATGGCGCTGCACCGCCACATCACCTACCCGCTCGCCAACCTCGTGCTGTTGTTGCTCGGCTTGCCGTTCGCGATCCACTTCGAGCGCGGCAGCCGCATCGAGCGAGTCCTCGCTGCGATCGGCGTCTGCGGCGCCTACATGCTGTTCGACCTCACGTGCCAGAACCTCGGCTACAACGGCTACATCCACCCTGTGGTGGCCGCGTGGTCGCCGACGATCCTGTTCGGGTCGCTCGGCGCAGTGCTGTTCAGCGGAGTGAGGTCGTGACCCGCGATCCGCAGGCTTCACGGGACGGTCGCAAGGTCGCCGGCTGGGTCATCGTGGTGGCGGTTGCGCTCGTCGTCGGCGCGGTCGGCGCGGTGATCGTGCTTTCCGCCGGTCGCTGAGTTCAAGAGCCCGACGCGCCTCCCGCCGAGGGCCGTGCGGACTTGTTGCAACTTCCGCCGGGTGTCGGCTGGAGCTCTCGGCGGCGCGTGGTTCCTGCGCGATTTGCGTAAGAAAGAAACCGTCGGCCAAGTTCGCGGCGGCGGCTCGCGCTGCTGGGGGAAGCGTGCTGGCGGTCGGCGCGACCCCCGCCCTGGCAACGACGTTTCGCGTTGCCCCATGCGCCGTTGCGAAAGGCAGGATTCGTCCTCAATCCGAGAAAAGTGCCACGGTCGACAGAACCTTCAGGGGTTTCCTCACGTCGGGTGCGATGTATCTTCTTGAGTCTCTCGGCCGGTTTCCCTCCGGCCTCTCCCTTACCTCCATCCCCTTAGAGTCATGCAAAAGACCCTGCTCTCCCTGGCGGCCGTGGCGGCCGTTGCGGCCCAGTTGAGCGCTCAGTGCGTCGCCCCGACCGGCACGCAGACGCTCGAGACGACCTACTTCGGCACGACGTTCTACGCGTGCGCGACGCCCCCGGACTACTGCGTCAGCACCGATCCGGGTGTCGCGATCCGTTGCGACTTGGCGGTCAGCGGCAACATCAACCTGACGTCGGTTGGCACCAACTTCCTGAACGACGGCGGCACCTACGCCGGCATCGTCGTCCCGAACCTCGTCGGCGCGCCGAACGGCACCTGCGAAGTCTGGATCGTCCCGAACGACACGGTCCTCAACGCGACCCTGTTCACGAGCAACCCGTACACGCACATCCCGTCGGTTCCGCCGATCGCGCCGTGGCAGCTCCTGTCGAACCAGGCCACGCACGTCAGCAACCTGGTGTTCGCGGCTCCGGACACGCCCTCGACGGCGACGTTCAACCCGCCGCTCGCGCTGACGCCGGGCAACTACGCGGTCTGCTTCGTCTTCGTTCCGCAGGGCGTTGCGTCGATCCCCGCTGGCGGTGGCGTTCCTGCCAACCCGGCCACGGACCGCATGCACCCGCTGTTCACGAACATGAACACGCAGCCGACCCCGACGACGTTCGCGGACGGCTTCATCACGCTGAGCAACATCGGCGTCCAGAGCCCGGCGTTCGCCAACGGCGCGCTGTCGCCGACGAGCGCCACGCCCTACATGCCGAACCTGTCGGTCGGCTACACGGTCGGCGCGGGCGCTGCCTACCAGACCGCCTACGGCGTCGGTTGCTATGACCGCAAGCAGGCGTTCTACGAGAGCTGGACGGACGGCGCGTCGATGGACATCGACGGCCAGGCCGGCATCAACGGCCTCGACATGTTCAACATCGGCCAGAACTACATCGTCACGGCGAACGCCGTCCCGGGCCTCGCGGTCACGCCGGGCTCGTCCATCGGCGCGGTGCAGATCAACACCCAGACCCCGGCTCTGACGACCGGCGCTTGGGATGACGCGCTCGCGAACCCGATCACGATGCCGTTCTCGTTCCCGTACCCGACGAACCCGACGGGCTCGAACATCCTCCAGATTTCGTCGAACGGCATCGTCTACTTCGCTACGGCGACGAACACGTTCGGCTTCTACGACGGCTACGGTGGCTTCCTCGCCAACCGTCCGGGCATCGCGGCTGGTTGGACGGACTTCGAGCCGGCTGACCTCGCCACGTTCGGCGGCGGCACGGGCAACATCTGGTACGACACGGACGGCGCGACCTACGTCGCGGTGACGTGGGATGGTTGCCAGATTTGGAACCAGGCGGCCAACCTCAACACGGTCCAGATCGTGCTGCAGGCTGGTGGCGGCGTCCAGATCCGCTACGGCGCCGGTGGCATGAACGCCACGGGCACCCCGATCCTCGTCGGCTTCACGCCCGGCAACGGCGCGGTGGACCCGGGCACGGGCGCGACCCCGCGTCGCTTCCCGGACTTCAGCGTCGCGGCCTCGGGCGGCGGCTACGTCTCGGGTGACGGCGCGGCTCCGGCCGTGATCAGCCTCGCCAACCGTCCGAAGGTCGGCTCGGCCCTCCAGATCGACACCAACAACATCGATGCCACCGGCCTGATCAACATCACGCTGGTCAGCGCGGCCTCGCTGCCGGGCATCGACCTCGCGATCGTCGGTATGCCGGGCTGCGGCGCCTACATCAACCTGCCTGAGCTCGCCTCGAGCTTCGGCATCGTCGCGGGTGGCTCGGCTTCCTGGCCGGCTCTCGCGAGCATCCCGGCGGCGTTCGCTGGCGTGGACCTCTACGCCCAGTCGGTCCAGCTCTGCACGGGTGTCCCGACGTCGTTCAACTCGGCCAACATCCTGGCCTCGAACGCGGTCTGCATCCACTTCGACAACTTCTGATCGAAGCGGCATGAAGTCGCCCGGTTCGCCGGGCGGCTGCAGCGAGACGGGCGGCGGACCTCAGGGTCTGCCGCCCGTTTCGTTTGTGGGGAGGTCATGCGCTGGTCGTGCGCGTTCCTCGGGTGGACGCGCAACCCGAGAGCGATCTCTGGGTGATGTGCGTGGATCGACGGCGCGCATCGCAACCTCGGTCGTGCTCCTGCGGGGGGCCTCTTCGCCTCGCGGGTCGACCCTCGAGGAACGCGCTTCTACGCTGCGCGAATGCTCCCACGCGCCATCCGCATCCTGTCCGTGCTCGCACTCGTTGCCGCGGCACTGCCCGCGCAGAGCGGCAAGCAGAAGAAGTCCGCCAAGTCGAAGGCGCAGGAGCCTGCGGCTGCTGCGAGGCCTGGTCCGGAGAAGGACGACGCGACGACGAAGAAGGACAAGGCCGTGGCCGCGCTGGATGCGTTCCTCGCCGCGCACGCGCCCAACACGAAGCAGGACGGCTGGCGCACGCAGATGTCCGAGCCGCCGGTGCAGGCGTTCGCCGAGGACCGCGACTACTTCTGGCACCTCGCGACGAACCGCGGCGAGATGAAGATCCGTCTGCTGCCGCAGGTCGCGCCGATGCACTGCACGAGCGCGATCTACCTCACGCGCGCCGGCTTCTACGACGGTCTCGCGTTCCATCGCGTGATCAAGGGCTTCATGGCCCAAGGCGGTTGCCCCAACGGGACCGGCTCCGGCAACGCGGGTTTCACGATGAAGGGCGAGACCAGCGACGCCGTGAAGCACGACAAGGCCGGCCTGATCAGCACGGCGAACGAGGACGGCAAGGAGAAGACCGACGGCTCGCAGTTCTTCCTCACGTTCGCGCCGTGCCCGCATCTCGACGGCAAGCACACGATCTTCGGCGAGGTCGTCGAGGGCATGGAGACGGTGACCGCGATGGATGCGCTCGGCGGCGAAGGCGAGTCGCAGAAGCCGACGGAGCCGATCTCGATCGTGCGCGCGTGGGTCGTCGTCGTGCCGAAGGACGGCGCGGCGCCAGCCGATGCGGAGGATGCGAAGGGCGACTCCAAGGCGAAGAAGCCCGCGTCGGACAAGAAGGCGAAGAAGCCGGCGGGCGACGCCAAGAAGCAGGCGGGCTGATCCCGTTCGCGCCATGGGCAAGCATCACGTCGTCGTGCTCACGGGCGCCGGAGTGTCCGCGGACTCCGGCGTCGCGACCTTCCGCGACGCGGGCGGGCTCTGGGAAGGGCATCGGCCCGAGGACGTCGCGACGCCCGAGGCTTGGGCCGCTGATCGCGCGATGGTGTGGCGCTTCTACCAGGCCCGTCGCGCGCAGTTGCGCACCGTGCAACCCAACGCGGCGCATCGTGCGCTCGCACGGTTCGCGACGCAGTGCGCGCAGCGCTCGGTGGACTTCACGCTGGTCACGCAGAACGTCGACGACCTGCACGAGCGCGCCGGAAGCCATGCGATCCACATGCACGGCGAACTCGCGTCGTTGCGTTGCGAGCGGTGTGACGCGCGCGTGCGCGACCTCGAGCGAGTGGATCCTGCGCGGTTCCTCGCGTGCGCTGCGTGTGGCTTCGAGGCGTTGCGTCCGGACATCGTCTGGTTCGGCGAGATCCCGTTCTTCCTCGACGAGATCGATGCCGCGATGCGGAAGTGCACGTGCTTCTTGGCGATCGGCACGAGCGGCAACGTCTGGCCGGCGGCTGGACTGCTGGGCGCAGCGCGGGCGGGTGGCGCCTCGACGTGGGTCCAGGCACTCGAAGAGCCCGTCAACCTCGATCCTCGCGACCGCTTCGTGCGCGGGCGCGCGAAGGATGTGGTGGAGTCGATGCTGGCCGAGATCGCGGCGTCGGTCGGCGCAGCGGGCTGAGGCTCCTCGTGCCTCGCGTCCCGCGGCGCGATCACTTCGCGGTGCGGATGTGGACGGTGGCCGTCGGCGACTTGGCGACGCACTTGCCGCCTCGAGGGTCCTCGACGAAAGCGACGAGGAACAACTGCGAGCACGCCGGCGTGTTCGGAAGCGAGAACTCGACGCTGTCGCCGTTCGCGACGGCGGCGAGGTCGAAGAGTCGCGCATCGTCGTCGATCCAGCTCGCGCCGAGCTGCGGGTCGGCGTTCGCGGTCTCCCGCGCGCGCGATGCGACGACGAGGCGCACGCTGTCGCCGCTGCGCACGCCTGTCACCGCAACGCGCATCGGTTCGCCACGCGTCGGCACGCCGGTGCGCAGATGGATGCGCGGATGGTCGCCGTCGCGCGCGATGTGCGTTCCGAACTGGCGCACGAAGCCCCACGTCGGCTCGATGAGGAACGAAGCCTCGCGGTCCGTCGAGCTGCAGAGATCGCCGATCGGGGTCGCGACGAGATCCCAGGCGCCGTTGTAGCAGCGCAGCCACTCGCCGACGCTCATGCGCGGATGGCGCCTTCCTGCGCCTGCGCCCGTGTTCTCGACGGCGACCGGGACGTGCGCGAGCCGCTTCACGCTGCCCTGGTCCTCGTCGCACTCATAGGCGTAGTAGCCGCCCGTGAAGTGCGCGATCGGCACGACGTCGTAGGTGTGGCTCTTGTGCTCCGCCATGCGGAACGCAGGGTTGTGCGTCGAGTGGATGAGGTTGTGGTCGTCGAACAGCCACGCCGTGTGCTTCGGCATCTCGCCCTTCCACAGGTCGGTGAAGTCGAGGACGCCGCACTTCGAGATGGGCTGGCCTGGCTTCGCGGCGAATGCCCAGGCTTCGAAGCCTGCGGCGAGCCGTTGCCGGCCGTCCGGGGTCGGCAGCAACTGCACGACGTTGTGGAACGAGCCCGTCGCCGGCGTCGCGTAGAACGCGATGCGGCTCGCGCGGTCCATCTTCTTCGCGTCGTCGAACGCATAGAACGCGAAGTAGGACTGCGGGCCGCGCAGCGGTTGCGCGATCGTCGGCGCCCAGATGTCCTTGCCGTCGAGTTCGAGGAACTGGCTGTCGAACAGCGTCTGGTCGCCGGCGTCGGGGCCGACGAACATCGACAAGCGCGCGGGCTGCAGCGGGTCCGTCGCGATGTCGTAGAACAGGGCGGGCGCGCAAGCAGTCGAGAGCGGCGCCGGCATCGGGTCCGCTTCGACGTGCACGCCGTTGAGCACCAGCACGCCGCGCCGCGCGTGCACTTGCAGCGTGTGTGCGCCGAACACGGACACCGGCAGGCCCGGGTCGATCTGCATGGTGGTCGTGCGCACTTGCGGGAAGTCCGTGACCTCCGTGATCTCGAGCTGCGGCGTTCCGCGCGAGCAGTAGTAGACGAAGTCGCGCGTGCGTCCCTGTGCGTCCACGTGGCGGTAGAGCTTCACGTCCGACCACGGCACGCTCTTGCCGGTGACGGGCCACGAGGCCTCGCTGCGCACGTTCCACTCGTCGTCGAGAAGGACGGCGTAGCAGATCGGGCCGGCGGCCATCGCGAACAGCCAGTCGTTCCGCATCTCGCCGGTCGCCGGGTCCATCCGCGGTCGGGCCAGCACGTCGACGCCGAAGTGGCCGGAGCCGCTCGGGTGCGAAAGCGTGAGGATGCGCTCGACGCCCTCGGACTTGGCCATCAGCGGATGCGGCGGTTGCGCCGGTCGCGTGGCTTGTTGCGGCGCGGGCGCCGAGCATGCGGCGAACATCGCTGCGAGCGCGGGCGCACGTAGCAAGGACGGCGAACGGCCTGCGAGTCTGCCGATGCGGGGTTCGGACATGGCGGGGAGCATAGGGCGCGTCGACGAAGGCTCGATGGTGGGATGCAGGGCCGAGTCAGCGCGCGAGTGCCGGCGCGCGCCGCGTGGCTCCGCGTCGCGAGAGTTCGTCGTGGATCTGCACGAGCGTGTCGTGGATTCCGTGACGCCTGCGCCACGCCGGGTAGTGCGACTCGAACTTGCGCGTGTCGCTGATCCACCAGCGGTGGTCGCCCTTGCGGGATTCTTCGCGTAGCTCGCGCTTCAGTGGCTGGCCGGTGATCTCCTCGCACATCGCGATCGCTTCCTGCATGGAGCAGTTCGCGAAGCGTCCGCCGCCGATGTTGTAGACCTCGCCCGGACGCGGCGCGCGAACGAAGGCCTCGAAGCACGCGACGAGGTCGTCCGCGTGGATGTTGTCCCGGACCTGCTTGCCGGAGTGGCCGTGCACGACGTAGGGCGAGCCGTCGCGCGCGCACTTCATGAGCCACGCGAGGAACCCGTGCAGCTCGGCGCCGGCATGGCCCGGTCCTGTGAGGCAGCCGCCGCGGAACACGCCCGTGCGCATGCCGAAGTAGCGACCGTATTCCTGGACCATCACGTCCGCGGCGAGCTTGGACGCGCCGAACAGCGAGTGCATCGACTGGTCGATGCTCATGCTCTCGTCGATGCCGTGCTCGGCGAACGGATGCGACTCGTCGAGTTCCCAGCGCGTGTCGCGCTCGACCAACGGCAGGCGGTTGGGCGTGTCGCCGTAGACCTTGTTGGTCGAGGTGAAGACGAACGCGGCGTGCGGGCAGCGCTGGCGCGCAGCCTCGAGCAGCACGAGCGTGCCGGTCGCGTTCACCGAGAAGTCGGTGTGTGGCTCGCGCGCAGCCCAGTCGTGCGACGGTTGCCCGGCGCAGTGGATCACGGCCTGGATGTCGGAGCCGAACTCGGCGAAGACCGCGTCGACGGCCGATTCGTTGCGGATGTCGATCGCGCGGTGGTCGAAGCCCGGCAGGTCCACGCACAGTTGCGCGAGGTTGCCCGAGGTCGATGCGCCGCTGCCGAAGAAGTAGCTGCGAAGGTCGTTGTCGATGCCGACCACCCGATGGCCCAGCGCGTCGAAACGGCGGGCCGCGGCGGCGCCGATCAGCCCCGAACTGCCCGTGACGATCACGACGCCTGGCTTCGTGCGCGGCGGGCGGATGGGATGGGCTGGATGCGCCGCTGTGGGCCGAGGGACGAGCATGCGATGCGATGGGGGGTTCTGGACCAGCCGTTCGTCGGCACGAACCGCCCGTCTACCTGAGCCCAACCTGCGCGCCGGCCGGGCCCGCACTCGTCCTGCGAAGGGCTGCTACCGCCCCGCCCGTCGCCGCTCGATCGCTTCGAGCATCGCCTGGGTCTGGGCGTCGTCGGGCCGGATGCGGAGCGCCTCCAGCAGCCGTCTACGGGCGCCGTCGAGGTCGCCGCGCAGTTCCAGGACCCGGGCAAGGTTGTGGTGGGCCGCCGCCGTCCCCGGATCGAGCGCGATGGCGCGCTCCAGCGCGGCCTGGCCTTGCTCGAGCTTGCCGCCGGCTGCCAGCGCGACGCCGAGCCCGACGAACCCGTCGGCGCGATCGGGCCAGAGGCTCGTGACCGAAGTGAACTCCCGTTCGACGCGCGCCCAGTCCGGGCCTCCGTCGGGGCCGGCCACGAACATCGAGATCCACGCGAGCCCGATGGCGACGTCGCGCCGCAACGCCGCGAGTTGGTCCTTCTGCAGCAGGTCGTCGCCGAGCAGCCGCTTCGCGGAACGCAGCGCGTCGTGCGCGCCGGCTACGGCGTTCGCGTCGCCGCCTTGCGCACGTTCGAGCAGCAAGGCCCCGTGCATGTAGTGCAGCCTGGGATCGAGCGGACGTTGCTCGAGCGAATGCGCCACGAACGACTCCTGGTCGCGCCACTCCGGCACGCGCGCCCACGACATCGCCGCGAACCACAGCACTGCAGCGTGCGGCGCGAACCGCGCGAGTCCGGTCGCGCGCTGGAACAGCGAGGCGAGCAGCAGGCCCCAGCCCGCGGTCGCGAGCGTGAGGTAGCGGTCGGCGACGGGATACGGGCCGAGGTTGGCGACCGTCAGCATCGGCGGCACGAGGCTGGCCAACGCGAGGATGCACGCGATGCGGCCTGCGACCCCGACGCGCGGGATCCCGAATCGGAAGGCTGCGAGCAAGGCGAACGCAGCGATCCATGCCGGCACGAACGCCACGTCGCGCGGTCCCTCGAACATGTCGCGCGAGAACGGGAAGACGAGCCGTTGCGCGAGTCCGCCGCCGACCGCGATCGCGTTGCCGAGCGCCGAGCCCTCGTGCGTGAACGTCGTGCGGAAGAAGCCTGCTCCGAGTTCGCCGAACACCGCCATGCGGGCCGCGAGCCACGCGACGACGAGCGCGCCGAGCATCGGCATGGCGCGCGCCGCGAGTCGTGCGCGACCGGTCGCGAGGTCGCTGGCGAGGTAGATCGCGGGCAGGAAGACGCCGGCTTCCTTCGCCAGCATCGCCGCAGCGGCGAGCGCGAGCGCGACAACGAGCGGCGCCGCGCCGCCGTGACTGCGCCATGCGAGCCAGCGATCGAGGCCGAACAGCGCGCAGGCTGCGAGCAGGGCATCGTTCAGCGACGAGCACCAACTCGCGACTTCGGCGTTGGCTGGGTGCAGCACGAACAGCAGCGCCGCGAGCGTAGCGGTGGGCTGCGTCGCGCCGAGCCGCCGCGCGAGCAGCGCCGACGCGACCGCCGCGGACGACAGCAACGCCAACGAGATCGCATGGATGCCGACTGCGGACTGCGGCGTCGCCGCGTAGCCGAGCGCCAGCAGTTGCGCCGTCAGCGGCCGCCAGTGGCCGAGTTGCTCGCCCCATAGCGGCGTCGTCCAAAGCGCCCCGAGGTCCCTGCAGTCGTGCAGCGCCGGGTTCTGCGCGATCAGCGTCAGGTCGTCGTACACGAAGCCGCCGGACAGCGCGCGCGCGTAGACGAGCAGCGTCGCCGTGACGACGAACGCGATGCCGCCTGCGCCGATGCGCGACGGGACCTGCGCGGGCGCGGCGTTCGCGAGCGGCGATTCCATGCGGCGATCGTGGGCAGGCGCACGCGGCCGCGCAAGCGAGCGCGCGACGTTGCGCCGTTCGGCCACCGGGCCTGGGACCACTGCGGCCCCCGCGACGGGCTCACTGCGGCTGGCGCGCTGTAGCACACGGGCGAAGAAAGCCGGAGACGCGCCGCACGTTGTGTCTGCGGTCGGTTCGAGCGCCGCGTGGCGCGCGGACCTTGTTCATCGAGAGGCGCAGATCATGACGCTGTTCCAGAAGTGGAAGCGGACCGGGCGGAACGACCCCGAGCCCCGCATGGATGTGCCGCTCGAATGGCTTCGTGCGATGGCACGCGACGACACGGCGGACCAGGCTCTGTTCGAAGGGCGCTGGATGCCGCGAGCGGATATCGCCGAGACCGAGCGCGAGTACCTCGTGACGATGGAGCTGCCGGGGTTCGACCCACAAGAGGTCGACGTCCGACTCACGGACAACCAGCTCGTCGTGCGCGGGGCTCGCGCAGACACGGCAGATGGCGAAGAGAGGCGCTATCTGCGGATCGAGACCTCGCGCGGCGCATTCGAGCGACGCTTCGAGCTCCCGGGTGACGTGTTGACGGATACCGACGGCGCAAGCGCCATGTTCCGCAACGGCGTGCTCGAGATTCGTATCCCCAAGAAGGCCGCAGAGGCTGCGAGGAAGGTCCCGATCCGTTCGATGTGATCGAGTGCCCGGCGGCGGTCGCCCGGAGAGCGCGGCCGCCGCCCGTGGCCATTTCGCCTGGACTCGTCGCGCAAGCATCGTTGCGTGCGCAGGCTCGAGGCTGCGAGCTGCCTCAGACTTCGAGGAACACGTCGGGCAGCAGGCTGGTCGCGAGCATCACCGAGTTGATGTCGAGGTGCTGAAACCAGCAAGCCTGCGTGCGGTTCGACGGCTCGAGCCAGAGGTGCTCGATGTCGGCGGCCATCGACTCGTGGTGGTGGAGCGTGAACAGCGCGTCGTCGATCGCCATGCGAGTCTTCGCCGGGATGTCACGGCGATGCAGCGCGCGCAGGATGTGCGGTAGCGCGCGCAGGCCGATCGAGAGCCCGAGCTCCCGGAACGGCAGCCGGTGCGTCGCGGACTGCATCAGCGCCCCACTCTGCGCCAGCAGGTCGAGGGAGCGTGCTGCGGACTGGACCACGATCTCCAGTTCCCGTGGTTCGGTGGGGCCTTCGCCGCGCGCGAGCCACTGTGCGAGCGCGCCGGCGCAGACGAGCAGCGAGCCGATGCCGAGCGGGTCCGTCGTCGACGGATCGACGCGCGCGCTGATCGTTCGCCAGTCCCTCACGGCTTCGGCGAGGCCGCCGAGTTCGATCGGCTCGTCGCGCTTGCGCACGACGGACGCGGTCTCGATGGCGGTCGTCCACCCGTCCAGCGGGTCGTGCTGCCCCATCGACGGCACCAGCGGCCGCTGGAGGTCGATCGACATCTTCCAGTGCATGCGCAGCGAACCGTCTGCGTCGCGGCGCGTGAAGCCGCGGTGCGCGGCTTCCACGAGCTCGACCGCGTGCGTCAACGGCTCGTGCTTGCCGGTCTCGACCGCGAGCCGCGTCAGCGCGTGCGTCCAGCGCGTGAGGTAGTGGAAGTACTGGCCGTCGCGGTCCCACTCCATGTGCGGATCCGTCGGCTCGGTCGCCTTCCGCTCCGGAAGCGCCTTGCCGATGCGCAAGCCGCCGCGCGTCGGATGGGCGCGGCCCTCGTGCTCGGGCAGCCCGCTGATCCAGCCGATCCGCGTGTCGTCGACGCGGTGGCGTCCCAGCGTCGCGTGCACTCGTTCCGTCAATTGGATCGCCAGCCGCTCCCACCGCGACTCGTGCGTGGCGCGCGCGAGCGAGAGGAAGTTGCAGACCGCGTATGCGTCGGTCCACAGGTAGCGGCGCGCATTGGGGCCTCCGGCCTCGATCCGCGTCCGCTCCGCGAACTGCAGCATGAGTTCCCTGGCGTGTCCGACCCGTTGTTCCGGCCGCAGCGAGGAGCGCGTGCTCATGGAGAAGACGCTAGGTCGGATGTCGATCGCGGCCATGGGCACACGGGCCACGTGCTCGGCGACATGCGGCCCAGTGCGATTGCCCGAGTCCGGCAGATCGGGAGGATCGGACCATGTGGTTGGCGGCGCGGAAGCCGCGAACCAGTCGTGTGCGCAATCGCGCGATCCCAACGCTCGTTCGGGGCGGGGAGACGGAGCGACTGTCTCGAAAGGAAACGGAGGTCGCGCGATCGGCTCAAGGAGAGGGGCATTCGCTTCGACAGCGGGTGCGGTTCGACGGCCGTGCGGAGACGGCTGTGGACCGGACGGAGCGGGTCATGGCGAGATCGGTCGGGATCGAGTCGGGTTCGGGCGCTGCGCGACGGCTCGCGGCGACGATTGCAGTCGGCGCGCTGGTCGCGCTGTCGGCGTTCGTGTTCGTGGAGCCTGCGGTCCATCCACCGGCCGGCGCCGGGGGCAAGGCTGCGGGCGGGCGCGAGTTGTTGGGCGCGTTGCTCGAGTCCGGCTCCGCCAGCAAACGGGAAAGCCGCGTGCGCGACGGCGGCAGCCGCGTCGTTCTCACGAACGCGGCATGGGATCGCCTCGGCGTCGGCCAACGCGAATCGCTCGCGCATCATCTCGACGCGCTCGGCGGCGCGTGGGAGATCCGCGCCGGCGCCGCGGCGAAGGACTCCGATGCGATCGTCGACGACCAGCCTGTACTCACGAGCCGGCTGTGGGCTCCTTCGTCGCCTCGCGGCGTCGTGCGCTGAGCGAAGTCAGCGGCGCAGGTCGTGCGGCAGCGTTCCGCGCACGGCGCGCAGGTAGCCGAACGGCGTCAGGTGCAGAAGGTTCGACACGCGCGACATGTAGAGGTCGGCGTGCGTCTCGATCTGTCGCGCGAGCTGGCTCTTGTCGTTGCCGGCGCGCATGAGCGGGCCCCAGCGGCGGTGGCCTAGTTCGCCGGCTTCGCGCGCGAGCGGCACGATGCGGTGGTCGAGTTCCTCGCCTTCGTGGCGCAGTTCGCGCAGACGCTCGTGGATCGCCTGGAGACCCGCCGCTCCGTGCCGCAGCCGTTCGGGGATGCCGTCCGGCAGTGGTTGGTGGCGTTCGGCTCGCTGCAGGCAGAGTCGCAGCATCGCCTGCTCGCGGTCCGTGCGCTCCTTGTCGACCATGAGCTTCTGCAGCTCCCGCTGGCGTTCTGCGAACTCCATCTCGTGCGCGATCTCGGTCTCCAGTTCGCGCAGAACGAGCGCGGTGCGCCAGCGACGGATGCGGCTGCTGACGTGGACGTCCGCATACATGTGGTCGCCGACGTAGAGGATCGACTCGCCGCCGCAGCCGAGATACTCCTGCACGAGCCGGGCGTTGCCGCCGCGATAGCGGCCCCCGGCGCGCAGCGCGTGCTTGCCGTCGATCACCTCGCCCTTCGCGTCGATGCCGAAGAACGGGCTCGCGCTGTCGAAGAACGACGGCTTCCGCGACTGCACGATCGTCAGTTCGAACAGCTGCTCCCAGGCGCCCTTGCCCAGGAAGCGGTCGAACGTGAACTCCATCATCGGCTTCGTGTAGTGCCACTCGCTGTTCGTCGCGAGGAACAGTCGCTTGCCGGCTTGCTTGAGATCGACGAGCGCGCGCGGCAGCGCGGGATCGACGTCGACGAAGCGCTCGGGGTCGGCGATGACCTCCGCCTTGAGTTCGCCTTCGAGGTGCGCGGCGTCCATCGTCGTCTTGACGAGCTCGTAGAGCGCGCCGTAGCCGATCTCCCCGAGTTTGCCCTGGTCGAGCAACTCGACCATCTGGCCGTAGAGGCAGGCCTCGGACAGCGAGAACAGCGTGTTCAAGAACACCCAGCGTGGCTCGCCGAGGTCGATCCAGACCTGGCTGTAGGTCTTGCGTTGCTCCTCGTGCGTGAGGAGTTGCGTGCCGTGCGCCGCCTTCACCACGTAGCCGAACCGGTTCGCCTTGACGATGTTGCCGAGGTCGAGGTCGATCACGAGCCCGCGCGAGAACAGTTCGGGATCGAAGCGAAGGTCGCCGACCGGAAGGCCCTTCTGCAGCAGCCGTTGCTGCACGTGCGCATAGGCGCGCGATTCCCACTCGGGCACGTCGTAGTGCACGAGCGTGTAGTCCATGTCGAATCCGATCGCCTGGATCGACCGCATGTTGAGGGTGCGGTTGCAGAACACCCGGAAGGGCGCCGGCGGCTGGAAGTCGTGTTCGGACATGCTGTTCATGTAATCGACGCAGGAAGGGCTTCAACCGGAGTTTCCCTTGGCAGCGAACCGATCCCGAACTCGCGATCCGAGCCAGTGGACTCGAGGCTGGCGTGGTGTGTGTGTCCGCATACTGTGGAAGCTCTATGCCCAGCCTTCTCACGAACGCGTTCTTCGCGTGCGCATTGTCCGCCGCCGCGCTGCTCGGACAGGAGTCGCGCACGCGCATCGTCTTCGTCGGCGACTCGATCACGGAAGGGACCGTTCAGCGTCCCACGTATCGCCAGCCGCTGTGGACGCTGTTGCACGACGCGGGCTACTGCTTCGACTTCGTCGGCGCGCGTCGTGGAGTGATGGGCGGTCGCGCGCCCGCGCATCCGACCTACGACCTCGACCACTACGGTTTCTCCGGCGGTTCGACGTTCGAGGTCTGCTTCCAGCTGTTCCACCCGCTGCCGCAGTTCCAGGCCGACGTCGCAGTCGTGCAGCTCGGCACGAACGACGTGATCAAGGGCACGGTCTTCTACCAGATGACCACGCAGCAGATCGCGAACGTCGCCGACCAGTTCCTTCGTGGCATCGTCGGTGTTCTGCGTTCGCCGCAGTACGACCCGGACATGCAGATCGTGCTGGCCAAGATCCCGCCGCTGCCCGCCGTGCTGGTTCCGACTTCGGCGCTCAACCTGCCTGCGGGTACGGGCACGATCTACGGCCTCGACCAGGGCATCCTCGCCGTCAACCAGGCGATCGACGGCCTCGCCAACCTGCCCGGTGTGCGCATCGTCGACCTGCACACGGGATTCGACGCGCAGACGCACCTCGCGGACCAGGTGCACCCGAACGCGCTCGGCGAGCAGCTCATCGCCGATCGGTTGTTCGCCGCGCTGGCGCAGGTGCTGCCGACGCCGAACCCGAGCAGCCCCTGCTACAGCGAATACGGCACGGCGGCCGGCATCGGCAGCCCGACCATGCATCCGATCGCCACGACGCCTGTTCCGGCGCTGGGCGCGACGTTCCAGCTCGACATTGCGAACATGCCTTCGAGCGCGCCCATCGTCGGCGTGATCGGGCTCACTCCTGCTGCGATCTCGCTCGCGGCGATCGACGAGTTCCTGTTCGTCGACCCTGCTGGCTACACCGATGCGCGCATGATCGGCGTCGCAACCGGCCTCGGCGATTTCTCGTGGGTGTTGCAGGTCCCTGCGGTGCAGGACCTCGCCGGCCTCGACGTCTACGTCCAGGCGCTCGCGTTCGCGAACGACGCGGTCGCTGCTGTGACGAACGGCGGCATCCTGCGACTCGGCAACTGAGCGAGCTGCGGCGGTCGAGGAAGACGCCGCTACGCACTCCGGCGCCCCGTGCTTCCGCAGCACGGAGCGGCGCGACTCCCTCCGGGAAGGCCTAGGAGAGATGCGTCGGGCTCAGGCCGCGGCGCTCCGTCGCGCGCGTGGGTCCGGCCTCTGGACTCTCGAGGTGACGCATGCTGCGCGTGCTTTCGTCGTGCGCGGATCTTCGCGCTTGGATCGCTCCTGCGGTCGTTGCGGTGCTCGTCGCAAGTTGCGCGACGCGTTCTTCTGGCGACCGCGCGCCGCGGCATGGTGAAGCGCTCTTCGCTCGCCACTGCGCCGCGTGCCACGGCGAGCGAGGCGACGGCGACACACCGGTGAAGCCGTTGCTGTTCCCGAGGCCGCGTGCGTTCCGCGACGGCGTGTTCAAGCTCGCGAGCTCGCAGAACGGCGTTCCGAGCGACGGCGATCTCGTCGCGACGTTGCGCCGTGGCTTGCCCGGCTCGGCGATGCCGTCCTACGGGTGGATGTCCGATGCGGACCTGCAGGCATTGGCGCAGCAGGTGCGTTCGCTCGCGATCGACGGAATGCGCGAGCGCATCCAGCTGCGAGCCGCGTCGCTGGGCATCGTCGCCACCGACGAACAGGCGCAGTTGGAGGCCGAGCGCAGGATGCGCCCTGGGGCCAAGGTCGTCGTGCCGCCGCCGATGCCGGACAGCGAGGCCAACCGTGTGCAAGGCGAAGCGCTGTATCGCCGTCATTGCGCAGCCTGCCACGGCGAGGACGGCAAGGGCCGCACGCCGGAGATCGCGTGGGCGGGAGCTGCGGAGATGCAGTGGCCGCGCGACTTCACCGCCGGGTTCCTTCGCGGCGACGCCACGCGCGAGGCGATCGCGCATCGCATCCGAGCAGGGATCCCCGGCGCAGGAATGCCGCCGACCGACCTCTCCGACGTCGAGACTGCGCTGCTCGTCGACCACGTGAAGTCGCGCATCGTCGACGGCAGCGAAGGCCAGCACGTGCAGTGGCGGCGCACGTTCCGCGCGGTCCGTGTCGCGGACATCCCCAACGATCCCGACGACCTCACGTGGACCGATGTCGAGTCCGTTCGCATCCCGCTCGCGCCGTTGTGGTGGCGCAAGGAGGCGGTGTTCGAAGTCCGCGTGCGCGCGGTGCACGACGACCATCGGCTCGTGTTCCAGTTGCAGTGGGACGACGCGACTTGCGACGACCGCGCGATGACGGGTTCACCGCAAGGCGACGGCGCCGCGGTGCAGATCACGTCGGACGCAGAGCCGCCGATGTTCGCGATGGGCGGGACCGAGGGCGTCGAGATCTGGCACTGGAAGTCGTTTCGCAGCGACGAGGTCGCCGGCGGGCTCGACTTGCTGTCGCGGATCGGCCGCGACGCGGTCGACGTTCCGTGGATCGTTCCCGGCGTGACGCAACCGATGCGAACCGGCGAGGCGCTTCCGGTGCACGGTCCGATCGGCATGACGACGAGCCGCGGCCTCGGTCGTCCGATCGTCGCGACGCCACGTTGGCGCGACGGTGTGTGGACGCTCGTGTTGAGCCGTGGCCTGCGCGCGCGCAAGACGGACGAGCTCGCGATCGAGCCCAAGCAAAAGCTGTTCGTCGCGTTCGCAGTGTGGGACGGCTCCGTCGACCTGCACGCTGCGTCCAAGTCGGTCTCGACGTGGCACGCGTTGGAGCTGGCGCGCTGAGTTCGGAGCTCAGCGCAGGTAGGGTCGACGCAGCTTCAGGAACGGCGACTCGACGAAGCGGAAGCTGAGCCAACCGATCGGAGTCATCGCGACGAACGCGATCGTCGCGAGTCCCGTGCACGTCCAGAATCCAGCGTGCGGGCCGAGTTGCCGGGCCGCGAAGTCGCCGAGCTGGAACACCACGAAGAAGTGCAGCAGGTAGATCGAGTAGCTGTAGGCGCCGATCTTGCCGACGAGCCCCGACCATCCGCGGTCTGCGGGCTTTGCCAGCGCGTCGTAGAGCGCGATCGCCGACGCGTAGGCGAGGCCTTCGAGCGTCGGCAGGAGGATCCACGACGGATCGTCGGTCGGATAGCCCGAGGCCCCGAAGTAGCCGCCATTCGCGTCGAACCAATGGAACGCCGCGACGAAGCCGACGATGCCGAGCAGCGCGAGTCCCTTGCGTCGCGCGATCGCGTCGCGATGGCGCAACGCGAGGATGCCGAGCGCGAACTGGTCGAAGCGGCCGACAAGGGTCGAGTAGGCCAGCGTCTGCACCGTGCCTTCGGCGAACCAGATGCCTGCGCGCATCGCAGCAACAGCGACGATCGCGAACACGAGCGGCCAGGACGAACGGCGGCTCGCATACAGCAGCAGCGGCAGCAGCACGTAGAAGTGCAGTTCGACGGTGATCGACCACGCGCCATTCGGCAGCGTCGGCAGCAAGAGCCCCTTCGCGACGAACGCGAGGTACTCGCCGACGCTCGCCGTGCCCTTGTTCACTTCGATCGCTCCGACGATCGCGAGCACCACGAGCAGCAACGGCAGCAGGCGCAGCGCGCGGTTCCACAGGAACGCGGAGAACACGACCGACCTGCCCGCGAGCAGCTTGGCGAACAGGTAGCCGCTCAAGGTCATGAACAGCGCGACGCCGGTGTGCCCTTCGTCGAGCAGCGACGCGGGCCAGAACGACGGCGCGTTCCAGAACGGCACCGGCGAGCCCGCGAGCGACCCCGGCGCCCACTGCGACGCGACGAAGCGCCACGTCTCCAGCGAGTTCTGCAGCATCGCCGACGCGCCGAGCGGCGGGATCGACTGCGGGATCGGCGCCGGCGGCGCAGCGCTTGGGTTGCCGTGGTTGAAGTGCCAGACGAACACGAGCCATGCGGCGACCGCGCGGATGTGGTCGAGCGCGAGGTAGTGTTGTCCGGTCGAAGAACGCATCGAGGAGCGCGGCGGGTGGAGCGGTTTCGCATCGCAATGGCCGTTGCTGCCGGCCAACGCGGTGGAAGACCGCCTCGCGAAGTCGATTCGAATCTAACCGACGAGCGTCCTCGTTCGCCTGCTGCTGGCATCGATGTGTGTGTGCCCGGCGATGGGCAGCGTTGGTGGCTGCGTTCGAGGCGCTGCGCGATGTGCGAGGCGCGGCCTCGATCGCGGGTGGGGCGGGTGGGGTGCTGCTTGCCGGCTGGTCGGGTGGCCGGGATCTCGATCGATCGAGGCGCTTGCGAGCGCTCGTGTTTCTTTCCCCGCGGTGTTCTCCTGGCTCTGCTGGATTTCTGGTGAACCGCCCTTCGGAGCCGTCCGTTCGGCGGCGACCCGCGTCGGATCTGGCGACGCCCGCCACTCCTCCTCCCCCTCGCTCGTCTGACTCCATGGATCCGCAGACCCTCGCTCCTCTGCCGGTCGTCGCCGCCTGCGCGGCACTCTCCTTGCCCCTCGTCGCCCAAGCTCCGGCGCCTGCGTCGCAGCAGCCCCAGTCTGCGACGACCGCGGCGCCTGCAGCGCCAGCGGTCCCCGCAGCATCCGGACTCCCGGCACAGGAGCCGCCCCCGCCGCCCGCACCGCAGGGCCAAGGCTCGCAAGGCGCGGCGCCGCGCATCGTCGTGACGGCTTCGGGATTTGCCGAAGACGAACTCGCGACGCCCTACACGTTCCAGACGATGGACCAGAAGACGTTCGTCGAACGCGGCCATCGCACGCTACCCGAGGCCCTGCGTGACGTTCCCGGCGTGATGGTCCAGAAGACGACCCACGGGCACGGCTCGCCTTACATCCGCGGTTTCACGGGGCGGCAGAACCTCGTGCTGATCGACGGCATCCGCTTCAACAACTCGGGCTTCCGCAGCGGCCCGGTCCAGTACTTCAACACGATCGACGCCTACGCGATCGACGAGATCGAGGTCATCAAGAGCCAGGGCTCGGTGCTGTACGGCTCCGACGCGGTGGGCGGCACCGTCAACCTCCACACGCGCAGCGCGGACTTCCGCAGCGAGAAGGACGGCGCGGGCTTCGCGCACGGATCCGCGCTGTATCGCTACGACACGAACGGCGGTTCGCACACGGGCCGTCTCGAGTCGCAGACCGGTCAGGGCGGCGACTTCGGCATCCACGCAGGCGTCACGTATCGCGACTTCGGCGACATCCGCGACCGCGTGCTCGGCACGATGGAGAACACGGGCTACGAGGAGTTCGGCTACGACCTCCGCGGCGACGTCGCGCTCGATGCGCGCAACACGTTCACCGTCGCGCACCAGCGCGTCGACCAGGACGACGTCTGGCGCACGCATCGAACGATCTATTTCGAGCCGTGGCAGGGGACTTCGCTGCCGCCCAATCAGACGGACTTCGCTCATGTCTACGATCAGGAGCGTTCCCTCACTTATGCACGGCTTGCTGGTGAGGGGCTCGGCGGCGCGATCGACGGCTATAAGTTGACCTTGTCTTACCAGCAGACGAAGGAGGGTCTGTATCGCACCTACCTCGCGCCGCCAGCGCGCATCAATACGCGAGAGGATGTCGATAGCACGGACATCGATACCCTAGGAGCGGCTGTTGCATTCGACAGCAAACTGGAGGATGCCACGATCACCTACGGTGCCGATTGGTATCGAGACTCCGTGGATTCGGGGCGCGTCCGGACTGATTACAGCCCTGCGGGAGCAGTTGTGTCGCCGCCAACGCAGCAGATCCAAGGCCCGCTCGGAGACGACGCGCGCTACGACCTCGTGGGCGTGTTCGCGCAAGGGCGCGTGCCGATGAGTGCAGATGCCGACCTCACGGTCGGTGGCCGCTACACCTATGCAGCTGCGGACATCGGCCGACTCAGCGATGGCGGTGATCCGGCGACCGCGATCAGCGCGGAGAAGGACTGGGAGGAGGCGACGTTCAATGCCCGCGTGAACGTGCGCACTGGTGAGGAGTGGAGCGTCTACGGCGGCGCGTCGCAGGCCTTCCGCGCGCCCAACATCGACGACCTCAGCTCGCTGAAGTCATCGCGCACGGGCGTGATCCAGACCGGTTCGCTCGACGTCGACCCGGAGCACTTCATCACCTACGAGATCGGCACGCGCCACGTCGGCAAGGACGTCGGCATGCAGGCGGCCGTGTTCTACACGGACATCGACGACCTCATCACGACGCGCCCGATCGGCACGGTGCCGGTGACGAACGAAGTCATCACCACGCAGACCAACGGCGCCAACGGTTGGCTCGCAGGCGGTGAGATCGAGGCGTCGTGGCAGCTCGATCGCGACTGGCGCGCATCCGGGTTCGTCGCCTACGTCGACGGTGAGTCGGACGTGTTTCCGACGGGCAGCCTGACGTCCGAGGAGCAACCGATCTCGCGCCTGATGCCGTTCACCGGTTCCCTCGCGCTGCGTTGGACGCACGAACAAGGTCGCTTCTGGGTCGAAGGCCGCACGATCGCTGCGGCGCACGAGGGGCGTCTCAACGACGCGGATCGCGCGGACACTTCGCGCTTCCCGCCCGGCGGCACGCCGGACTACTGGGTGCTGATGCTCTCGTCGGGCTACAAGGCCACGGACAACCTCGACCTGTTCCTCACGTTGGAGAACGTCACCGACACGAGCTATCGCATCCACGGCTCGGGCGTGAACCAGCCGGGCTTCAACGCGATCCTCGGCGGCAAGGTCAGCTTCTGACGCGAGCGGCTCGCCAGGTCTTGGCGAGCCGTTCCCTCGGAGTTCACTCGTCGCCGATCGCGTCGGCGAACAGGTCCGCATCGAGCGCGCCGTGCGCCTCCAGCGCGTCGGCGACGCGGCACAGCAGTTCCCATCGCTCGGGATCCTCGAACGCGGCTGCAGCCTCGCGCGTGAGTTGCTGCAGCAGTGGTCGCCGCTCATTCGGGCCCGCGATCTGCGCCAAGGCCGCGGTCGCGAGTCGCCAGTCCGCCTCCCAGGCTGCGAGCGACTCGAGCAGTTCCATGTCGCCGCGCCATCGCGCCTCGGCGACCGGGCCTGCCAGCGCCGCGAGCGCGACAGCGCGATGCCGTTCGCCCGCAGCGAGCCCGCGCCAATCGACCGTCGTCGTGCCGTGCACGCGCTCGTCCTCGTCTTCGATGCTGCACTCGCGCACCTTGCCGCCGAGCCAATGCGCCATCACGGCGTGGCCTGCCTCGTGGTAGGCGGCGGTCGTCGGGTCCAGGTCGTCGTCGAACATGGGAGTTGCGGCGTTCGCTCGCGTGCGAGGGTTGCTCGCTCAGCCGCCCGCCTGCTCCTTCCACTTCTGCAGCAGCGCCAGCGCTTCGCGTGGCGACAGGCCGTCGACGTCGAGCGCGCGCAGCGCCTCGACGATCGGGTCCGGCGGCGGGGCGAACAGTTCCTTCTGCTTGAGGCCGGGCTTCTTGCGCTCGCGCGCGGCGACGAGCGTCTCGCGCATCTCGGCGCCTTCGTTCTCGAGCTCCTTCAGCACCGCCTCGGCGCGCGCGATGACGGCCTTCGGGATGCCTGCGAGCCGCGCGACGTGGAGGCCGTAGCTCTTGTCGGTGCCGCCGTCCTCGATGCGGTGCAAGAACACGATCTCGTCGCCCCATTCGCGGACGGCGACGCGCTGGCTCACGATCGCGCGGCCTTCGGCCTGCAGGTCGGTGAGTTGGTGGTAGTGCGTCGCGAACAGCGCGCGGCAGCCGACGCGGTCGTGCAGGTCCTCGGCGATGGCCCATGCGAGCGACATGCCGTCGTAGGTGCTCGTGCCGCGGCCGACCTCGTCGAGGATGACGAGGCTGCGCTTCGTCGCGTTGTTGAGGATGTTGGCGGTCTCGGTCATCTCGACCATGAACGTCGACGCGCCTCGGCTGATGTCGTCGCTGCTGCCGACGCGCGTGAAGATGCGGTCGACGACGCCGATGCGCGCGGACTTCGCCGGCACGTAGGAGCCGATTTGCGCGAGCAGCACGATCAGCGCGTTCTGGCGGATGTAGGTCGACTTGCCCGCCATGTTGGGGCCGGTCAGCAGCGAGAGCCTGCGCCTCGTGGCCGAAAGGTCGGTGTCGTTCGGCACGAACGCGCCCGCCGCATGCGTCGCCTCGAGCACCGGGTGGCGGCCGTCCTCGATGCGCAACGTGAGCGAGTCGTCGACCTCGGGCTTGCAGTAGTTGCGTTCGCGCGCGACCTGCGCGAGCGACATGCACGCGTCGAGGTTCGCGAGCGCCGCGGACGTGCGCTGTAGCCGTTCGGTCTGCTTCGTCACCTCGTCGCGGAGCCCGCAGAAGATCTCGTATTCGAGCGCCTTGCTGTTCTCCTCGGCCTTCAGGACCTTGCTCTCGAACGTGCGCAGCTCGTCGGTGACGTAGCGCTCGGAGTTCTTGGTCGTCTGCTTGCGGACGAACTCGGGCGGAAGCGCGACGTCCTTGTGCGACTGCGTGATCTCGATGTAGTAGCCGAAGACCTTGTTGAAGCCGACCTTCAGCGTCGCGATGCCCGTCTTCTCGCAGAGCTGCTGCTGGTAGCGCGCGAGCCACTGGTTGCTGTCGTGCGCGAGCGTGCGCAACTCGTCGAGGTTCGCGTCGTAGCCCGTGCGGATGATGCCGCCTTCCTTGATCGTGAGCGGCGCGTCGTCGACGAGAACGGCGCCGATGCGGTCGGCGAGGTCCGCGAGCGGATCGAGGCGTTCGCCGAGTTCGCGAAGGAACGGCGAGCCGCACTGTTCGAGCGCGTGCTTGACCTCGGGCAGCGGCTCGAGGCTCTGGCGCAATGCGCAGAGGTCGCGCGCGTGCGCGCGGCCGAACGCTGCGCGCGCGCAGAGGCGCTCGAGGTCGAGCACGTGCTGCAGGCACTGCTGTAGCGCCTCGAGCAGTCCCTGCGTGTCGACGAGTTCTGCGACGGCGGTCTGGCGCGCGAGGATCGACTCCGCGGACAGCAGCGGCGACAGCACCCAGTTGCGCAGCAGGCGCGCGCCCATCGGCGTCTTCGTCTTGTCGAGCACCGCGAGCAGCGGCGTGCCGGAGCTGTCCTTCTGCAGCGTCTGCACGAGTTCGAGGCTGCGCTGCGTCGCGCGGTCGAGCCGCATGTGCTCGCCGTCGTCGAACACCTCGACGTTGCGGATGTGCGGCAACGCCGTCAGCTGCGTCTCCTGCAGGTAGCCGATCAGCGCGCCGGCCGCGCCGGTCGCGAGCGGCATGTCCTCGATGCCGAAGCCGAGCAACGTCTTGGTCGCGAAGAACCCGCACAATGCGCGCGTCGCGGTGTCGGCGCCGAAGTCGTAGGGCGCGCGGTAGGTGAGCGGCAGGTCGCTGCCGCGCAGCCATTCCGGCGCTTCGCCGCGGAGATCGTCGGAGACCAGCACTTCGGCGGCTTCGATGCGCAGCAGTTCGTCGGCGAGGCGCGAGGCGTCGCACTCGTGCACCTGGAACTTGCCCGTCGACAACTCGACCCACGCGAGGCCCGCGCGCTCCTTCTGCAGCGACACCGCGACGAGGTGGTTGGGCCGCCGGTCGTCGAGCAGGTTGTCCTCGGTGAGCGTGCCCGGCGTGACGACGCGGACGACCTGCCGCTCGACGACGCCCTTCGCCTCCTTCGGGTCCTGCATCTGCTCGCAGATCGCGACGCGGTGGCCCTTCTGCACGAGGCGCTTCAGGTAGCCGTCGACGGCGCGATACGGAACGCCCGCCATCGGGATCGCGGACTCTCCCTTGCTTCGGCTCGTGAGCGTGATGCCGAGCACGCGGCTCGCCGTCTTCGCGTCCTCGAAGAACAGCTCGTAGAAGTCGCCCATGCGGAAGAAGAGCAATGCATCCGGGTGCTTCTTCTTCGCGGCGAGGTACTGCGCCATCGCCGGCGTCGACGCTGCGAACTCGGTCATCGACGGACTCCTGCGGAAGGGCTCGTGCGCAGCAACGCCTCGGCTTCCTCGACGATCACCTCGGCTGCGATCTCCGCCTCTTCGCGCGTCGTCTCGCGCGAGAACGACACGCGGATCACTTCGCGCGCGGACTTCCGGTCCATGCCGATCGCCGCGAGCACGTGGTTGTCGGGCTTCTTCGGGTCGCGCTTCGGTTCCGAATGGCCGTGGCACGCGGAGCCGGTCGAGAACGCGACGCCGCGCGCGTCGCAGCGCAGCATCAGCGTCTCGCCGACGACGCCCGGGATCTGCAGCGACAGGATGTGCGGCAATCGACGACGCGGATGGCCGAGCCGTTCGGCGTCGGGGAACGCGTCGCGCACGGCGTCCTCGACGAGCGCGCACATCGACTCCATGCGCTCCGCCGCGCCGCGTTGGTGAAGCAGCGCGTCCTCGGCCGCGATCATCGTGCCGATCGCGCCGGCCACGTTCTCCGTGCCGCCGCGCAGCCCGTTCTCCTGGCCGCCCGCGCGCATCAACGCGCCGATCTTCGCCTTGCTCGACAACGCTAGGAAGCCCGCGCCCTTCGGCCCGTGGAACTTGTGCGCCGACACCGCGACGGAGTCGACGTCCATTGCGTCGAGGTCGAACGGGATCTTGCCATAGGTCTGCACGAGATCGACGTGCACGTGCGCCTCGGGCGACGTGCGCCGCACGAGCGCGACGAGCTCCTCGAGATCCGACAACGTGCCGAGCTCGTTGTGGCCGTGCATCAGCGCGACGACGCGCACGTCGGCGCCGAGCGCGTCGAACAACGTCTCCGGATGCACGTCGCCGTCGCGCGTCACCGGCAGCACGCTGACGTGGCAGCGCATGCGTCCGAGCAGCTCCGCTGTCTCGAGGATCGCCGGGTGGTCGCTCGCGGCCATCAGCACGCGGCCTGGCGAGCGCACCGAAGCGGCGCCGACGATGCCGAGGCAGTCCGCTTCGCTGCCGCCCGATGTGAACACGATCTCCGCCGCGCCCAGCGTGCCGCGCAAGAACTCGCGCGCGTCGTGCAGGCGCTTCTTGGGCCCTTGGCCGAACGCGTGCTTGCTGCTCGGGTTGCCGAACAGTTCGCGCTGGGCTTCGTGCATCGCTGCGAGCGCCCGTTCGGACGGGCGGGTCGTGGCGGCATTGTCGAGGTAGATCGGACGAGGCATCCCCGGATCATGGCCCGACGCTGCGCCACGGGCCACAGGCCGCAGCCGGCCCCGGCTCGGGCCGGCAGGGTGTCGAAGAACGCAACCATCCTGCGCGCGGTCCGCGGCCGGTCGATGGGGGCCTGTTGCGGTGGGCCGAGCGCGCGCGGGCCGCGTTGCCTCGGTGGTTGAGGGCCGCTCCGCCGCGTGCCGATAGGGCCGTGCATGGGAGTCGGGCTCGTGGTCGTCTGGTGCGGCGTCGCCGTGTTGCTCGCGGTGGTGTTCCACCGCCTGCGCAAGCCGTCGCCGACCCTGGCCCCCGAGGCCCAGGAGTTCCTGCAGAACTTCGAGCGGGAGCTTGCGAAGCACGAAGGCGTCGCGTTCCTCGGCATGCTGCCGGGCCAGTTCGCGTGCCTGCTGCGCGTGCACGGCCAGGAGACGCCCGTGTCGCTCCACGAGCTCTTCCGGCGCAGCGAGGCGTTCCCCGATCGCTTCTCGCAGTCGGTGTCGCAGCTCGTCGACGAGATCGGCGAGGACGGTCTCGATCGCCTCGAACACCACGAGTTCGGCGGCGTCGCCGTCGATCTCATGCCGCAGGTGAAGAGTCTCGCGTGGGTCGAGGAACAGGGGCGCTTCGGCGACGCGGCCATCGTGCATCGCCGCTTCGGCGACGACCTCGCGATCGTCTACGTCGTCGACGATCCGCATTCGATGACGTTCGTGTGCCGCGCGCACTGCAAGCGTTGGAACCGCACCGTCGACGACGTGCACCAGCTCGCGATGCAGAACCTGCAGAAGCGTTGCGCCGCGGACGCGCTGCCTGCGGCAACGGCGGGCGCGCCGGTGATGCTGCAGACCGGCGACGGCTACGACGCAGCGCGCGTGCTGCTGTTGCCGCGCAGCGAGGACGTGCTCGTCGCGATGCCGGATCGCGACGTGCTCTGGGTCGCGCTCGACGAAGGCCAGGATCTCGCGGCGCTCGAACGCAAGGCCGCGACGATGGCGAGCGCGTCGGCGCATCCGGTGTCGGGTCGCGTGTATCGGCTCGCAGCCCATGGGCCGAAGCCCGCGATCGCGTCGACGGAAGCCTGAGCGAGAACGCGTCGGATCGCGACGCGATTGGGCGCGCGGCTCACGGCGCAGCAGTTCCTCTGCGGCCCGCGCGCGTGCGCGTCACTGCGCGAAGCGCGCTTCGATCTCGGTGGGGCCGGGGATCGTGATCACGGTCGGGACGAACGCGCCTTCGACCCATGGCGACAGCTCGTATTCGCCGGCCGCGAGCTGCAGCTTCAGCGCGCCGTCGCGGTCCGGGCTCTCGCCGGCGACGAAGGCCGTCCGCGGCAGCCAGCGGTCGTCGCCGCGACGGCGCAGGCGCAGCACGCTGGCGATCGAGCGATCTGCTTGCTGGCAGCGCACGGTCACGTCCTGCACGACGGTCCGCAGTTCGGGCACGGCGTCCTGCGCTGCGTCCTGCGGCCAGTCGAGGCTGGTCCAGTAGGCGTTGCGCGCGGTCGCGAAGTCGCCGGCGACGACGATGCGCAGGCGTCCTGCGGGCGCTGTTGCGCGTACGACGAGCGCGCCGTCGCGTTCCGACGCCGCAGCGAGCGGCAACCATGCGACCTCGTGGTCGAGCGCGTCGAACACGCCGACGCCCGCCACCGCACGCAGCGATTGCGGAAGGTCGCGGACCGCGACTTCGAGGCTGCGGAGTTCCGGCGGGAACGCGTCGCGTTGCGCGGCGGCCGGCACGAACGACGGCCGGCGTCCGAGGCGCTTGGGCTCGGGAAGCTGCTGCATCGACGACAGCTGTGCGGCGGCGCCGGCTTGCACCGGCTCCTGCCGCATCGACAGGGCGGCGACATAGCCCGCAACGGCGAGCGTCACGGCGAGCACGAGCGCGATCAGGAGCTGCAGCAGGATGCGAATGGCAGGAACCTCGAGGCGCGCAGTCTAGCAGCCCTCGCGCATTCGCCTACGCCCCGCGTCGGCTCGTGCCGCGTCCTCTCGGACGAACGCGGCATGAGGTCCGTGCGCGCGCGAGGCGTGTGTGCGGTCGGTTTGCGCAGGTGCGATTGCAGGAGCTGCTTTGCGAAGCTCGATCGGCTGCGGTCCCGCCGCGATCACGACGGCTGCGTCTCCAGCGTCTCGCCGCATCCGCGGCATCGACCGAGAGCTCTCGGGCTCGCGATCGGTCGGCTGTCAGCCGCCGCGGCGGTTGCCGCCTTGGCCCGGTTGCTGCGTTCCGGTTCCGCCCGTGCCATTGGCGTTTCCGCGCGCGCCGCGGCCTGCGCCGGGTTGGCCGCCGGGTTGCGCGCCGCCGCGCGGGTTGGCGCCTTGGCCGGCGCCCGGCTGCCGCTGCGGGCCGGTGGTCGCGGCGTTCGGATCGACGGCGCCCAGCGGCGCGCGCACGGTCGCCTTCTGGCCGGTGATCGCCTGGACCTGCGTCGAGGTGCGCGTGCGGCCGCGGAAACTGAAGACCGCGAGGTAGTTGCCCGGCGGCACCTGCGCGAACTCGAACGCGCCGTTCTGCACGCGCGCGCGGAACGAGCCCTGCGCGTCGATGCCGCCACCGGGGCCGCCGCGTCCGCCCATCGTGAAGTCTGCGGGCACTTCCGTCGCGCCCGGCAGCAGCATCACGGCGCCGTTGATCTCCTCGGGCTTCGTGCCGTCGGTCGCCTCGACGACGCCTGCGATCGCGGACGTCGCCACGGAGATCGCGACGTCGACCGCGCCTTGCACGGCGAGCACGACCGTCTCCTTGTGCAGCGTGCCCGAACGGCGCGAGGCGCTGACGGTCAGCGCGTAGGTGCCGGGCTGCACTTCGTCGATCGAGAAGCGGCCTTGGTTGTCGACACGCGCGTTGTAGGTGTTGCGCAAGCCGATGCCTCCCATGCCGCCGCGCCCGCCGCGGCCGCCGAACGCGCCAGCGGCCGGAGCAGCATCGCCGCCGCCTTCGGACTGCAGTTGCAGCGTGACCTGGAAGCCGTCGGCCGGCGATCCGTTGTGCAGAACGGAACCGCGCACGGTGCCCGTCTGCGGCGGCAGGATCGCGACGTCGAGCATCGCGGCTTCGCCGTTCTCGATGCGCACATCCGCGACCATCTCGCCGCGTTGGTATTGCGCCACGAGGTCGCGCATCGAGCTGCCGAGGAACGCGCGCACCGCGTAGTCGCCGGCCTTCAGTTCTTCGAACCGATACGTGCCGTCGGGCGACACCGAGGCGAACAAGTTGCCCGAGCGGAACAACGCGCCGACGTCCGCGCCGTCGCCGACGGGCGCCGCGACGACGCGCACTTGCTCGAGCTCGGCCTTGGTCGCGCCGTGGATGCTGCCGGACAAGCTGCCGCGCCGCAGCATCGACAACGAGATGCCGGCCACGTCGGCCGCGAGCGCGAACGGTTCCGTCTTCGCCTCTTCGTGCCCGCGCAGCGTCGCCTGCACGACGAACCGACCTTGCGGCGCGTGCTCGATCGCGAACTCGCCCTTGGCGTTGGTCGTGGCGCGCGGCAGCGGCCCGCTCTGCCATTCGTCGAGTCGGTTGCGGAAGTCGGCGCGTCCGCCGCGGCCGCCACGGCCTCCGCGCGCGGCGGCGTCGGCAGGGGCTGCTGCTTGCGCGCCGTTCGCGCCGGCCGGCGCGGGCGTCGCGGCTTGCGGCTCGTCTGCGCGTTGCAGTTCGACGCGCACGTCGGCGAGCGGCTTGCCCTTGTCGTCCTTGACGACGCCCGCGACCGTGAAGCCGCGGATCAGCGCGATCTGCAGTTGCGGCGCAGGCGCGCCGAGGCGCAGTTCGACTTGTTCGCTGCGGAACGTCGCGTGCGCGTCCGACTCGATGCGAACGGTGTAGACGCCTTCCTGCAGCCCCGTCTCCGCGAACGCTCCGTCTGTGTGCCGTTCCGGCCGCGCATTGCGCGCGCCGCGTCCGCCGCGGCCTTGCGCATCGTTGCCGCCGAACGCCATCGGCCCGCCGTTGCCGCGCATCTGTTGGCGCATCGTCTCCATGCGCGTGCGCAACGAGTTGCGCGTCGCTTCGTCGAGGTTGCCCTCGCGCATCTGCGCCATCAGTGCGCGCAGGTCCTGCTCCGCCTGGCCGTCGACCGGCAGCGCGCGCACGTACTGCGCGGTGACCGAGAAGCGCTCGACGGGCTTCGTCGTCTGTGCGTCGGTGACGACGCCGCGGATCACGAGGCCGTCCTCGAGCGTGACGTAGACCGGTTGCGTCTGCTCCGGATCGAGTTCGGCGAGGCTCGCCGAGAGGTAGCCCTTCTTCTGCGCGGACAAGTCGAGCAGCGCGTCGGGCAGATGCTCGAGGAAGAACCTGCCGTCCTGGTCCGTGCGCGTCGATTGCTCGTTGCCGCCGCCGCCGAACGGGCCGCCGCGACCGCCGCGGCCGCCGCCGCCGCGGTTGTTCTGCGTGCGCGGGCGCGCAGTGACCTCGGCGTCGGCGATCGGCTTGCCGAGCCGGTCCATCACGACGCCGGCGAGTTCGAAGCCCGGGCCGAGCACGAGGTCCGGCACTTCGGTGCGCTGGTTCTCCGCTGCATCGACGGACTCGCTCGTGCCGTTCTCGTGGCGCTTCGCGCTCGCCGCGACGCGCCAGTCGCCCGCCGCGACGTTGGCAAAGCGGTAGTAGCCGCTCGCATCGGACTGCTGCGCAGGCAGCGTCGCATCGCGATCGCGCTGGAAACGCATCCAGTTGTCGCCGTCGGGTTGCAGGCGCACTTCGGCGAACGGGATGCCGTTGCCCGACATGTCGACGACGCGGCCCATGAGTTCGCCGCCGTCGTTCACCGCGAGTTCGCCGAGATCGAGCTCGCTGCCGACTTCGCCGAGGTTGCGTTCGAACTGCGTCGGCGCGTGCTTGCCGTGCACGACGAGCAGGTTGACGCGCAGCGTGCGGAACGTCTGGCCCTGGAACGCGAACCTGCCGTCGGCGTCGGTGCGCACCGGCTCCGGAACGCGCCGGTCCTGGCCGCGGCCGCGTGGCCCGCCGCGGCCGAATTCGAGCCATACCTTCGCGTCCTGGACCGGCGCACGGAAGCGGTTGACCACGCGGCCGCGCAGCAGCAACTCGGCGCGCTCCTCGGCGCCGAGTTCGTCGCCGACCGCCACCTGCTCGCGCGCATCGGCGCCGAAGGCCTCTGCAACCGCGGTGTCGGTCGTGTCGCCCTGCGCCTCGATCGCGATCTCGTCGCTCGCGTCCCAGTGCACGACGGGTTCCCCGCCCGCGCCGAACAGGCCTGGAGCAAGGAGCGCAACGCCGGCCACGACGAACGCGGCCAGCAGAGCGAAGATCAGGGAGCGGTTGCGCATCAGGTCCTTGGGCGGGAGGGACGCGCCATTACGGCGCATCCCTGCGTTTCCCCATAGGAGCCCGCTGTAACGCTTCTGCAAGGCGGTCGCGCGATCCGCCGTGCCGAAGCGTTACTGCAACGAGACGGATTGGACGTTGGAAGAACCGATGACGAGGCCGTCTGCCGTCAGGAACGCAGTCTGGCAGTGGATCCAGAGGCCGCCCGGGAAGCCCGGGTTCTGCAGCGTCAGCGACGAAGCGCCCATGGCATCGGCGCCGGTGAGCGAAGTGACGAGCGGATAGAGCAGCCCTGCTTCCCAGAGCAGCGTCTGCTCGAAGCCCGGCAAGCGCAGCGGCAGCAGCGTGCCCGTGCCGACCGTGCCGACGGCGAACAGGCAGATGCCGTTCTGCGGCGCGCCCTGCTGCACGAGCGTGAACATGCCCGGTGCGACCGGACCCGTGCCGCCGCCGAGCAGCGTGAGCGGGGCGGGCGCAGTCGCCAGCCGGACCGCGCGCGTCGTCGTGAAGTAGTCCGTCTCGACGATGCACAGCGTGCCTGCGCCGCTGTGCGCGAACGGCTCGAACTCGGCGTCGCGCGTCGTTCCCGGCAGGAACGCGAGCACCGCCGGCGAAGTCGTGGCCAGCGTGTAGTCGACGAGCGTGGACAGGCTCTTCGTCGTGTGGTGGTCGCTGATCTCGAGCACGCGCGCGTTGCCGTAGTCGGCGAGGAACAGGTCGTCGTCGGCGTCGACCGCGAGATCGCCAGCCGAGTCGAGGCCCGCGACCACGAGTTGCGCGTTGGCTCGCGTCAGCACGAGTCCGCCGTTGAGCGCGAGCGACCATTGGGCCGCGTTCCAGCGAACGACCTCGACGCTCTGGGGCGGCGGCGGGAACGTCAGCGGCGCGGTCGCGTAGACGAGTTCGCGTTCGGGCGTGAGCGCGAGCGGGCCCGACGCGCCGGGAACGACGCCGATCGTGGTCTGCGCTCCCGTCACGAGATCGACTGCGAGCAGGTCGTTCTGCGCGGACGAGAAGCCGCCGGTCTTGGCCGACACGACGGCGACGCCGGTGCCGATCGTGACCGCGTCGTAGGCGAACTGGATCGTGGTGAGGAGTCGCGGCGTGCGCAGCGGGTCGATCGGCACGCGCCAGAGTTGGCCGTTGCTGCTCTCGGCGAACAGCAGGTCGCCGTTGCCGATCGGCAGCGTGAACGAGCCGAAGCGGAACGCCGGGAACGTCAGCAACGCGCGCGTCGGCTGGCCGGGTTCGTCGTACTGCAGCGAGACGCCGTCGAACCAGGCGACGCCATCTTCCACGACGGCGATGCTGTTGGCCGAGCCGGGCAACGACTGGAAGGTCGCGGAGTAGCCCTGCGCTGTGGTTTGGGCGGAGGCGACCGGCGAGAGCGCGATCGCGGCACCGAGCGCGAACGCGCTGCGGCGGAGAGGAGAGAGGAAACGGACCATCGAGAACACTCCTCGGCGGCGTGCCGCCGAGCTTGCGGATGACCGTCCCGGCGATGGTCGTTGCAGGACGACGCGACACCGCCTCCCACTCGCCTCGGAAACGGGCGATGCGGGGCGCGACGGTGGAGGTCGTTCTGCTTCGGACGTCGTTCGCGCCGAGGCGGTCGGAAGCGGTCGCTGGCGCGGCCGCGGCCTGACGAGGTGTTCTGGCTCCCCGGATCGGCCTACTAGTCCTGCCTTCCCATCGCGACCGACATGGCTGCGACAGTGGCGTGCGGACGTTCGTCCCCGGTGACAGCTGCGGGACAGCGCCGGATTCGCACCGGACTTCCCTCGCTCAGGGTCGACGCACGCTAGTCGGCTGGATCTGCCTGGGTCAAGCGTGGGGCTTGTGCGCAGCCACGGCGCCGCCGAAAAGCACTCGCTCATGTCCACTGCCCTGCTCCGAGAACTCGAACAGCGCGCCCGCGGGGCCGGGTTCGACTTGTTCGGACTCGTCGATGCCGAGCGGTTCGACGCAGGGCAGCCGCACGAACTGCGGTGTGCGCGCGAGCTGCCGGGCTGCGGCACGGTGATCGTGCTCGGCTGCGGCGGCCCCTCGCAGGCGCAGTGGAATCTGCCGCGCGAACTGGCCGACCTGCTGCGCAAGCACGGCCATCCCGCGCGGCTCGCGGAGCCGATGCAGAGTCGCCTGCGGTTCTCGGCGCTCGGCGAAGCCGCCGGGCTCGGGACCGTGTCGCCGGTGATCCATCGGCTGCTGCATCCGCAGTTCGGTCCGCGCGTGATGGTGGGGGCCGCCGTGCTCGTGGCGGGCCGGCCGTTCGGGCCGATCGCCGACGCGTCGATCGCCGAGCGCTTCCAACCGTGTTGCCACTGCGCGCGGCCGTGCCTGTCGGCGTGCCCGGGCGGCGTCCACGACGGCCACGGCGATGTCGACGAGGACCGGTGCTCGCAGGAGCGCGAGCGCGGGCCGTGCGCCGATGCCTGCCGGGTCGTGCGCAGTTGCCCGGTCGGGGCGGGGCAGGCGTTGCCGGCGGAGGTCGAGGCGGAGCGCCATCGCTTCGAGTCGCATCGTGCGCTCGCGATGCGCGGCCGCGGCCTGCTGCCGACGATCCGACGCTGGCTCGGCATCTGAGGCGCCGCGGGTTCAGGGCTGCAGGCACCGTCGCGCCATCGGCGAGTCCCGTTCGCGCGAATGGAAGCGAGCCTGGCCCACACGCTTCCCCCGCTGCGCGTCTCCCTCCATGCCGGGCCCGTTGCGCCCGCAATGGAGAGACCGATGCACACCGACCACCTGTTGCGCCGCGCGTTCGCAGACCCGGCGCTCGCGCCGCTCTGGCTGCGATTCCTGCTCCGCGATCACCCGCTGTGCGCGCGGATTGCGTGGTCGTCGCTGCGCGTCGCATCGGGCGCATCCGTCGATCCCAAGCTGCGGCGGCACGAAGCCGACCTGGTGCTCGAGGCCCACCTCAAGGGCGACGTGCGCGCAGTGATCTTCGTCATCGAGTTCTCGCTCGGTCGCAAGCGCGCCGCGTGGCGGCAGCTCGTCCGCTACTGCGCGCAGGAGATCGAGAAGGCGCAGCGCAGGGATCCAGGCATGCCACTGCCGCTCGTCGTGCCGGTGCTCGTGCACGCAGGCCGGCGACCGTTCGACGGCTTGCTCGCGGTGACGACCCAGCCGATGGACGGCGCAGTCGGTCGCGACCAAGCGGGGTTCTCGTTCGCGATCGCGCTCGACGACTTCGCGGCGCGGTCCGAAGACGAGATCAAGGCGATGCCGTTGCCGCTGGCGCTCAAGCTCGCGGCCCTGTTCGCCAAGTTCGTGAAGGGCAGAACCCCTGACGAAGTGGAAGCTGCCTTGCTCAGATGGAGCACGATGCTGCGCGAAGCCTGCGGGGGACCTTCCGACCCCGAAGCGGCGCAGGTATATGCAACCTACGTGTTGGAGACGACGCAGATGCCGCAGGCGCGGTTCGAGCGCGTTCTGAACGAGATTCTGGGGCCGGACGGAGATGGACCGATGAAGACCACTGCAGACTTGTTGCGTGAGGAAGGCAGGTTGGAAGGTGAGGCGCGCGGTGAGGCGCGTGGCGAAGCCCGCGGGGAAGCCCGAGGCGAGGCCCGAGGCCGGACCGAGGTCCTGCTCACCCTGCTCCGTCGCCGCTTCGGCGAACTGCCGAGCGCCCTGGTGAGTCGCCTTGCGACCTCGACCATCGCGCAACTCGACGCCATCGCCCTGCGCATACTCGACGCGAAGTCGCTCGACGAGGTCTTCGGCGCCTGACGGCTGCCGCCCAGGCGGCGCTGCATCGCGTCGCTTGCTCCGAACCGCATCGTTCCGCCGGTCCGCCCCCCCCCGGCGTTGATCCTCCGGCGCGGTCGGCCTATCGTTCGCCCCCCTTTCTCCGGCCAGAGCCGCTCCTCCGTCCCTCGTGCGCAAGACCATTTCGATCGCCGACTTCGTCGTGGGCGGCGACACGTTCGCCGTCATGGCGGGGCCGTGCGCGGTGGAGTCCGAGGCGCAGCTGTTCGCGTCCGCGGACGCGGTCGCGGCGGCCGGCGCCGCCCTGTTGCGTGGCGGCGCCTACAAGCCGCGCACGTCGCCCAAGTCCTTCCAGGGACTCGGCCGGCCGGGGCTCGAGCTGCTGGCGCGCGCGTCGCGGCGCACCGGGCTGCCGGTCGTCACCGAAGTGCTCGACCCGCGCGACGTCGAGGCGGTCGCCGAGCACGCGGCGGTGCTGCAGATCGGCGCGCGCAACATGCAGAACTTCCCGCTGCTGCGCGAAGTGGGCCGCCAGCGCCTGCCGGTGCTGTTGAAGCGCGGGCCTGCGGCCACGGTCGAGGAGCTGCTCTACGCCGCGCAATACGTGACGAACGAGGGCAACGGCAACGTGATCCTCTGCGAGCGCGGCATCCGCAGCTTCGACCCGTCGACGCGCTACGTGCTCGACCTCGCGATCGTGCCGGTGCTGCGCGAGCGCACCGACCTGCCGATCGTCGTCGACCCGAGCCACGGCACGGGTCGCGCGTCCCTCGTGCGGCCGATGGTGCTCGCGGCCGCGGCGGCCGGCGCCGACGGCGTGATCGTCGAAGTGCACGCCGATCCACAGAAGGCCCTCTGCGACGGGGCGCAGGCGCTGCTGCCTGCGGATTTCGCGCAAATGATGGTCGACCTGCGGCGGCTGTTGCCGATGCTGGGCCGCCGTCTCGTGCGACCCGGCGCCGCCGGCCACGCGACGCCCGCCCCGGGAACGATTTCCGACGAGTTCATCGCGCCATGACGCACAAGAGCCGCAAGCCGTACATCGCCGGCAACTGGAAGATGAATCTGGACCGTCCGAAGTGCCTGGACATGGTCAAGACCATCAAGAGCCGGCTCGGGGACGGCAACGACCGCGAAGTAGCGGTGTTCGCGCCTTCGATCTACCTCGCGGACGTGACCGCGGTCGCGCAGGGCTCGCCGCTCGGCGTCGGCGGCCAGAACCTCTGGTACGAGGAGAACGGCGCGTTCACGGGCGAGCTTGCGGCGCGCATGCTGCGCGAAGTCGGCGCGGACCGCGTGCTGGTCGGCCACAGCGAGCGCCGGCACGTGTTCCACGAGCCGGACGAGTGGATGGGCCGCAAGGTCCGCGCGGCACTCGATCGCGACCTGCTGCCGATCTACTGCGTCGGCGAGACGATCGAGGAACGTCGCGGCAACCGCACCGATCGCGTCATCAAGCGCCAGCTCGAAGCCGGCTTCGAGAAGGTGCGCCCCGAGGACAGCCACCGCATCACCGTCGCCTACGAGCCCGTCTGGGCGATCGGCACGGGCGAGACCGCGACGGTCGAGCAGGCTGCGGCGGTGCACAAGATGATCCGCAAGTGGATCGCACAGCGCCTCGGCGACGAGGCGAGCCAGATCACGCGCGTCCTCTACGGCGGCAGCGTGAAGCCGGACAACGCCAAGCAACTCATGGCCGCGGAAGACATCGACGGCCTCCTGGTCGGCGGCGCCAGCCTGCAGGCCGACACGTTCATTCCCATCATCGAATACGACGCGCGATGAGCATCGCACTGCACTACATCTCCTGGGTCCTGTTCTTCCTCTCCTCCGTCCTGCTGACGATCGTCATCCTGTTGCAGGAGGGCAAGGGCGGCGGCCTCGCGGAGGCTTTCGGCGGCGTCGGCGCCGAGACGTTCGGCGTGAAGAGCGGCGGCATCAACCGCGTCACGATGACGCTGGCCTTGGTGTTCTGCGCGTCCGCGTTGGTCATCAACGCGACCTGGAACGTCTGATTCGCTGACGGCTGTGCGGCTGCGCGCCGCGCGCCGTCCCTGGACGAGTCCTCGTGACCGCGGCGACCTTCAGCATGACCGGGACCGGCGCGGCAGCCGGCATCACCGAAGCGGGCCCGCTGCGCATCGAGCTGCGGTCGGTCAACGGCCGCGCGCTGCAGGTGAAGCAGCGGCTGTGTCGCGAAGTGTCCGGCCTCGAGTCCGTGTTCGAGGACGAGATCCGCGGCAAGGTGGTGCGCGGCAGCGTCACGCTCGCCGTCGACCGCAGCGCTCCAGGCAAGGCGTTGCCGGACCGTGCGCGGCTCGCGCAGATGGTCGCAGACATGCGTTCGCTTGCTCGTGAGATCGGCGTGTCCGACGCGCTCACGTTGCGCGACGTGCTCGACCTCGCGGGCGACGCGCCGACGTCCGTGGATCGCGAGAACTGCCCGATGGTGCTCGCGCTGCTTCGCGCAGCCGTCGCCGACCTGCAGGCGCATCGCGCGCAGGGCGGCAGCGAGACCGTCGCCGCGATGCTCGCGGACCTCGATGCGATGGGTCGCTTGCGCGAAGAGGCCGTCCGTCGCGCGCCGTCGATCGTCGACGAGCACCGGCAGAAGCTGCTCACGCGGCTTCGCGAGTTCGTCGCGTCGCAAGGGCTCGACCTCGACGAAGGCGCGCTCGTCCGCGAAGTCGGCTTGTTCGCGGAGCGCGTCGACGTGCAAGAAGAGTTGCAGCGCCTCGGCGCGCACTTGCGCGAGACGCGCAGCGTGCTGACGGCGGGCGGCGCGGTCGGCCGCAAGGTCGAGTTCTTGCTGCAGGAAGTGCTGCGCGAGACGAACACGCTCGGATCCAAGTCGCCCGACGTGGCGATGGCGCATTGCGTCGTCGCGATGAAGTCGGCGATCGACAGGCTCAAGGAACAGGCTGCGAACCTCGAATGATCGGGAAGCTGGTGGTGATCTCCGGGCCCTCGGGCGCAGGCAAGACCTCGGTCTGCCGCGCGCTCAAGCAACTGCCCGGCGTCGAGTTCTCGGTGTCCGCCACGACGCGCGCTCCGCGCACGGGCGAGCAAGCCGGCGTGGACTACCACTTCCTCGCGCGCGAGGAGTTCGAACGGCGCGCGCAGCAGGGCGACTTCCTGGAGTGGGCGTCCTACAACGGCAACTTCTACGGCACGCCGCGTTGGCCGATGGACGAGGCGATCCGCGCGGGCCGCACGTTCTTGCTCGAGATCGAGGTCGCGGGCACGCGGCAACTGCGCGAGAAGCGGGTGCCAGGCATCTACCTGTTCATCGCGCCGCCGAGCATCGAGGAGCTGAAGAACCGGCTCGTCCGTCGCGGCACCAACACCGAACAGGACATCGAGTCCCGCGTGCGCATCGCTCGCGAGGAGATCGAGGCGGCGCAGCAGATCGTCGCGGGCCGTCCGCTCTACGACCACACGATCGCCAACATCGACCTGGAGCAGACGATCGCGCGCGTGGCGTCGTTGATCGGGGTCGTGCGGTGACCACGCCGCGCGAGGTCTTGCTCGGCGTCGGCGGCGGCATCGCCGCCTACAAGCTCGCCTACGTCGCGAGCCGCCTCGTGCAGAACGGCTTCTCGGTGCGCGTGGCGATGACTCCGCGCGCGGTCGAATACATAGGCGCGCTGACGTTCGAAGGACTCACCGGCAGGAAGGCGATCCTCTCGTCGACGCAGATCGACCCGGATGGCTCCGCGCCGCACATCGCCGCCGCGCGCGCCGCGAACTGCTACGCGATCGCGCCCGCGACCGCGGACCTGCTCGCTCGGCTCGCGGCCGGCGCCGCGGACTGCCCGGTCACGTTGCTCGCGTTGACGTGCCGCTGTCCGATCGTCGTCTGCCCGGCGATGAACGACTCGATGTGGCTGCATCCTGCGGTGCAGCAGAACGTCGAGCGCCTGCGCGCGCGCGGCGTGCGCGTGCTCGGCCCGGTCACCGGCCATCTCGCGGAGGGCTACGACGCGATCGGTCGCATGGTCGAGCCCGACGCGATCTGCGCCGAGATCCAGCAGCTCTGCGCGGTGCGTTCGTGACGCTGCGCGCGTTCTGCATCCGCGGCGAACTCGCCGCCGAGGCGTTGGAACTGCTGCACGTGCTCGCCGATGTGCGCGGTGCGATGGAGGAAGACGGCGCGGTGACGGTCTGGCTCGACGGCGCGATGCCGGAGCTCGCGCTCGAAGGGCTCGCGATCGAAGAGCTGTCCGACGAGGTCGCGAACGGAACTGCCACCGGACTCGAGAACGACCGGCCCATCCTCGTCGCCGCGGACCTGCTCGTGCGGCCGCCGTGGGTCGAGAGGCCGGCCGCGTTCTCGGGCATCGAGCTCGTGGTCCCGCGCGGCATGGCATTCGGCAGCGGCGAGCACGACAGCACGCAGGCTGCGTTGCTCGCGTTGCATGCGGCGTGGAACGACCCCGCGAGCTTCGCCGACGTCGGGACCGGTTCCGGCATCCTCGCGCTCTATGCGCATGCGCGCGGCTGCCGCCGCATCGAGGCGTGCGACGTCGAGGAGCCCGCGGTCGAAGCGGCGCGCGAGTTGATCCCCGGTTCAGAGGTCACGCTCGGCGGGCCCATGACGATGCCGTGGCGTGCGGATTTCGTGATCGCCAACCTCACGGGCGCGGAGCAGCAAGCGGCGCTCGACGGCATCCTCGACCGTTGGACGCAGAAGGCTCCACTCGTGTTGTCGGGCATGCGCGCGCACGAGGTCGACGGCATCGCGCAGCGATTGCCACGTGAGGCCGCGCGGCTGGTTCGCGGCGCGTTCACTGCGCTGACGGTCCAGCCTTCGGCTTGAGGTAGACGTCGAAGCGGACGCGCTCGCCGTCGATCGAGAAGGACGGGTTCGGGCGCAGCGGCTGTTCGTGCGGGTGGCGCTTCACGACGACGCGTTCGCGCGCCGCGGCGAACGCGCGGTGCACGAGCACGTCGAGCGATCCCGGCATGCCCGCGAGAAGGCGGCACACCTGCATCTCCTTCTTCACCTGCGCGCGTCCCTGCGTCGGGAACATCGGGTCGAGCAGCACGACGTCGACTGCATCGCTGCCGAGCGCATCGAGCGCACGCTCCGCATCGTCGTGAACGGTCGCGATGCGATCGGCGAACGGCGCGCGCTCCGCGGCTTCCTCGAGCAACAGTGCGAGCGGCGCGATGCGTTCGCATGCAGTGACTTTGCAGCCGAGCTTCGCGAGCAGGAATGCGTCGCGACCGAGTCCTGCGGTTGCGTCGAATACAGAAGGGGGCAGCTCGCGTCGATGCAGCGACACGGCGCGAGCGATCGGTTGCGTCTTGCTGGCGGTCTGCAGCCTGCGACCGAGGTCGCCGTCGTCGAAGTCGATGTGCACGCACAGCGGCGGCGTGACGTTGCCTGGCGTGCGCAGTTCGAGGCGCGCGTCGTCGCTTCGCGACAAGGTCCATGCAGGACGCGGACTCTCGTCGACGACTTCGATGCCGAAGCGAGCGCAGCGCGCCGCATCCTCCGTGCTGCACGGCGACACGAACACGGCTCGGACCGAATTCGTCGTTCTTGCGTCAGATCCGCGCGGTTCGTGAGGATGCGATGGCATCGAAGATTCCGCGCAACCTATCAGGCGCGCCGCATCCGTGCTGCGTGTCGGCGGCGTCTCGTTTTGAAAACTGGTGCTACCCTTTCGCAACGACGGCGTTGGTTGCCATCGCACCGAACGCCGCTTCCCCTGCTCTATCCTCCCCATCCCTCCTGTTATGCGTCGTCTGCACCTCAAGCTGTTCTACCTCCGCACCCGCGTCAAGCGTGAGCCGCAGGGCGTCACCGCGAAGATCCTCGGCGTGCGTCCGGCGACCATGTCGCATCTGGAGCAAGGCCGTTCGCTGCCCACGCTGCCGATGCTGCTCGCCCTCTGCAAGCACTACGATGTCGTGCCGACCTATCTCCTCGACGACGATCGTCCGATCGAGCCCGGCCTCCGTGACCGTTGGAGCGAGCGCGCGAACCTGCTGACGCGCGGCAACTGGCTCGAAGTCCCCGAGGGTTCGTGGGTCACCACGAACGACGGCATCAAGCTCTGCCCGGTCCTGCAAGGCGCTCGGTTCTACGACGCGGTCGCGCAGGCGCAGCGCATGACGTGCGCGAACGGCGACCAGGCGCGTCAGCTCGAGGAGTCGATCCAGTCGGCCCGCCGCGACACGGACAAGGACCTCGAGGAGCGCTTGAAGCGCGAGCTGATGGGCCAGCGCAAGCCGCGCTCGAAGGCGCAACGCATCGCGGCACCGGCTGCGCGCGCGTCGCTCAACCAGGCCGCGCAGGCCTGATCCGCGCGCCGCTCAGCGATTCTCGTTCGCGAGCGGCCATGCGGGGCCGACCCGGTAGACGAGGTCGGCCCCGAACGGGGCCCTGCGCGCGATCGCGTCCTCGATGCGTTGCACGAGGCCTTGGATGCCGTTGTGGTCCGGCGCGTCTGCCGAGCACCAGAGGTGCCCGTGGCGGAGGATCGTCGTGAGGAACCGACGTCGTAGCTCCGGCTGGTCGTGATGCAGCGCGAGGCGCATCGTCTGCGTCAGTTCCTCGATCGGCGTGGCGAAGGCCACGCCCGGCGCGCCGTAGACCGAGCGGCCCAGGTGCAGCGTCGGCGTGCCCGCGAGCAGCGCGATGCCCGCGAGCGGAGCGTTCACGGTGACGACGGCGGCCGCGGCCATGCACGCTGCGGCCGTCGCGTGGGCGAGTTCGAGGCGCACGTCGTCGAGTTCGCGCAGCTGCCGCAGCTCGCGCTCGGCGAGTCCTTCGCGCGGCAAGACGGCCACGACTTCGGCGTTCCGGTCGATCGCAGCCGCGGCGCGCTGCGTCGCGCGCACGAGCTGCGCGGGACTGGGCGGCTCGTCGGCGTCGAGCCGCATGCGCGGATCGTCGTGCGCCTGGAGCAGCACTGCGGTGAACGGCGCCTTCGGCAACTCGATCGCGTTTGCCGGATGCGCTGGCGCCAGATGCGCGTCGCGCCACGCGCCGAGCCCTCGCCAGAAGCCGGGCCCGGTGCCTTCGCCTCGTCCGCGGAGCGCGGCGAGCGCGCGCGTCAGCGGGCCAGGGATCCGCGGTTCGCTGCGAGGCAGCGCGTGCGGCGCGTTGTTGCCGGCGATGCTCGCCAGCGAGGCGCGCAGGAGTTCTGCGTCCACCGGCGACGAACGGTAGTCCCACGCCGAGCGCCGTGCGGCGACGGAATCGCCGTCGATGCCGCCCGGATCCGTCTGCATCGTCCCCGGCAGGATGCCGTCGCCGGTCCAGAGCACGGACACGCCGGCCTCGCGTGCAACGAACTGCAGCAACGCGTGCGCGCCGGTGCGTCGCTGGTGAATCCAGAGCAGGTCGGGCCGGTCGCGTTCGAAGAGGTCGACGATCGCGGGCGCTAGCCGCCGCAGACGCGCCTCTGCGTTCCGTGCGAAGGCGGAGTCGACGTCCTTGCCGGCGAGCCGGCGGTCGACGTCGGCGAACTCCGCGAACGGGATGCGGGCGATGCGCGGGTCGTTCGTGTCGTTCCGTCGCGGCTGCGCGAACGATGCGGCCAGCCCCTGCGCGCGCCAGAACGCGTGGTCCGCTGTGTCGACGGACAGGACCCCGGTCCGGTGGCCTCGACCGAGGAGTGCGCGGAGGCATCGGTCCACGAGCTGGAACCGGTCGATGCCGGGCGCTGCTGCTAGGACGTGGCTCATCGCGGTCCGGGCAGGATCGGCATCCGCAAAGGGGCGACCGGAGGCGCGGCGGTGGTGCGCACGATGCCTCGTTCGCATGGGCTGTTGCCGGGATCGCGGCGAGTCGGAGTCGCCGCGAGGCTTGCATCCGACGGATCGTTCGCCGATACATGACTATTCAACCAAGTAGTAGAACATGAACCGCAGCCCCTTCGTTCCGATCCTCCTCGCTGCCGCGAACTTCGCCTTCGCATCGGCGCCGACCCTGGCCCAGGCGCCGCAAGACGCCGAGCGGGCGACCCACACGGACACGGCCTCGACCCCGCAGACCAGCTACGAAGACCGCCGCGACGGCGTGATCGTGCGCCAGTACCAGCTCGGCTGTCTCTCGCACCTCAGCTATCTCGTGGTCGCGGACGGCGAAGCGGCGGTGATCGACCCGCAGCGCGACGTAGGCCACTACCTGGACGACGCGAAGAAGCTCGGGGCCAAGATCCGCTACGTCCTGCTCACGCACCCGCACGCGGACTTCGTGGCCGGGCACCTGGAGCTCGCGGGCCTCGCCGGCGCCGAAGTGCTTGTCAGCGAGCTCGCGCGCGCGGAGTTCACGCATCGGGCGCTCGCCGACAACGCGTCGTTCCCGCTCGGTCGCGCGTCGATCGTGCACTGGACCACGCCGGGCCACACGCCGGATGCGAGCACGTTCCTGCTCGGGCTGCCCGGACAGTCGGAGCCCTCCTACGCGTTCACGGGCGACACGTTGTTCGTCGGCAGCATCGGCAGGCCTGACCTGCTCGACAAGCCGCCGGCAGAGCTCGCGTCGCAGTCGTTCGACAGCATCCAGCGGCTGAAGGGCCTGCCGGACGCGGTCGTGGTCCTTCCCGCGCACGGAGCCGGATCGCTCTGCGGAGCGCATCTGAGCCCCGAGACCACGTCGACGATCGGCGCCGAGAAGGCGACGAACCCGTTCCTGCGCATGAAGAGCCGTTCGACGTTCGTCAGCAACGTGCTGTCGCACCAACCGGTCGCGCCGCAGTACTTCGCGATGAACGTGGCGATGAACCGCAAGGGGCCGCCGATGGTCACGCACGCTGCGCAACTGCCCGCGGCGCTCGGAGTCGCGCAGGTGCGCGAGCTGACCGATGCCGGCGGTTGGGTCGTCGACGTGCGCGACCAGAAGGCCTATGCCGCGGGCCATGTGCCCGGCAGCGTCAACATCGCGTTGCGCGGCCGACTCGACACGTGGATGGGCATCGTGGTCCCGGTCGACAGCCCGCTGGTGCTGCTCGCGGACGACGAGGACGGCGTGCGCGAAGGCGCGTTCCGCCTGCGCCGCATCGGCTATGACCGTCTCGCGGGCTACGTGCAGGGCGGGTTCGCTGCGTGGAAGCAAGGCGGTGGCGCCGTGCGCAGCAGCAAGCTCGTGACGCCGCGCGAACTCTTCGACGCGATGGAGAAGGGCACGGAGCCGCTCGTCGTCGACGTTCGTTCTGCGGAGGAATACGCCGACCTGCGGCTCGGCGAGATCGGCAACATCCCGGTCACGGAGAGCGCGCGCTTTGCGCGGATGCTCGACGTGAAGCAGCCCGTGCTCATGGTCTGCAACTCGGCCTACCGCTCGAGCATGGCCGTGGGCCTCGCGGAACGGCTCGGCTTCGTGGACGTGGGCTCGCTCGACGGCGGGCTCGACGCATGGGTCGAGGCCGGCCTGCCTGTCTTCGGCAATCAGGCTGCGCAGATCCATGGCAGCGCTTCGCACGAGGTCGCTACGGCCGCGATTGCCACGGGCGCGATCGCGCTGCCGGAGCCGGTGGACAGCGCGCTGCTCGCGCGAGTGCTCGCATCGCAGCCTGAGGCATACGCGGTGATCGACATGCGTCCCGCGGCGCAGTTCGCGGAATGGCGCATTCCTGGCAGCGTGAACGTCGCGTTGCCGCAACTCGGCGCGCACGTGCGCGGACTCCCGGAGGCTGCGCGCGTGGTGATCGTCGACCGCGACGGCACGGCCGCGTTCGCTGCCGCGGGCGCGTTGCTCGCAGCGGACCCGAAGCGGCCGATCCGAGCGTTGCTCGGCGGCGTGCAGGCGTTCTACGCGACGACGCAGTTCGGCGGCGACGGCGCGATGCCGGCGCAGGGCTCGAGGTCCGACGCGCCCGCGGCGAACGAGCAGCCTGCACCCGCAGGCGCGGCGCCGACCGCGCCCAAGAAGGCAAAGAAGCGCAGCGCAGGCTGCTGAGGATCACGTCATGGATGCCACTCCACGTCCGTATTGGAATCCCTACCTGGCAGGCGCGGGCCTCGGGCTCACGCTGTTGCTCAGCTACGTCGTGCTCGGCACCGGTCTCGGCGCCTCGGGCGCGATCGCGCGCATCGCGGCGGTGTCCGCGCACGCAGCATCACCGGAAGCCGTCGAGTCCAACCCGGTCATGGGGCCGTGGTTCGCGGACGGCAACCCGCTGCGCCACTACCTCGTCGCCATGTTGCTCGGCTCGTTGTTCGGTGGCTTCCTGTCCGCGCTCGGCGCAGGCCGCGCAGCGGTCGTCGTCGAACGCGGGCCGCGCGCAAAGGTCGCGCAGCGTGTCGTCGCGGCACTGATCGGCGGCGCGTTCGTCGGCGTCGGCGCGCGCCTGTCGCTCGGTTGCACGTCGGGCCTCGCGCTGTCCGGCGGTGCGTTGCTGCAGCTCGGCAGCTTCGTCTTCGTCGGCGCGACGTTCGCAGCCGCGTTCGCGGTGGCGCCCTTCGTCCGGAGGCTCTGGCGATGAACTACTTCGCGATCGACGGTCTCGAAACTCCCGCGGCGTTGTTCGCGGCGCTCGTGCTCGGCCTGCTGTTCGGCTTCTGGCTCGAACGCGCAGGCTTCGGCAGCAGCAGGAAGCTCACGGCGATCTTCTACTTCCGCGACTGGGCGGTGCTGAAGGTGATGTTCTCGGCGATGGCGGTGTGTGGCGTCGGCCTGCAGGCCCTCGCGGCGTACGGCATCGTCGACACGGCGCAGATGTACGTGCCGGACACGCTCGTGCTCGCGCAGGCGGTCGGCGGCGTGTTGTTCGGCGTCGGCTTCGTCGTCGGCGGCTGGTGCCCCGGAACCGCGATGGCGGGCCTCGGCAGCGGCAAGATCGACGCGCTCGTGTTCTTGCTTGGTGCGATGGCCGGCAGCCTCGCGTTCGCCTGGATGGCGCCGGTCTTCGCGCCGCTCCAGGGAACGGGCGCGATGGGCGTGTGCGGCATCCCCGAGATGGTCGGCATCGACCCGATGACGGGCGCGTTGGGCTTGCTCGCGGTCGCGCTTGCGGCGTTCGTGTTGGCGCACAAGGTCGAGGCGCACATGCGCACGATCCCGGAAGGCGCAGTCCCCGGCGAAGGGAGGAACAATCATGGCGATGCGTGACGTGGTGACGCAGGGCGCAGCGTTGTTTGCGATGACGGCGGCAGTCGCCGCAGTCCTCTGGCTGCAGCGCGCGCCCGAGGGCGGAGGCGGATCGGCGACCGCGACGGCCGCTGCGTTCCTCGCCGACATCGAGAGCGGCTCCGACCACGTCGACGCGGTCGATCTGGCGCGACGCTTGTTGTCCAAGAAGGAACGCATCGCGATCGTCGACGTGCGGCCTGCGGACGAGTTCGCGCGCTTCCATCTGCGTGGCGCGGTGTCGATGTCGGTCCCGGACCTCGTCGGCGCGAAGGGCGAGAGCGTGTTCGCTGCCGAACCGGACCTCGTCGTCGTCTGCAGCAACGGGCCTGCGCATCCCGCGCAGGCGTGGGTCGAGTTGCGTCGCCAAGGCCGCGACAACGTTCGCGTGCTCGACGGCGGGCTCGACGAGATGAAGCGCGCGGTGTTCACGCCGCCGTCGCTCGCAGCTGACGTCGACGAGCAGGCCGCCACAGCGCGGCGGTCGTTCGTGGCGCTGGCTCGCGAATCGCTGATCGCGCGCGACGAAGGCAGGGTGGCCGCGAGCGCGTCGTGCAGCGATCCGCAGCAGCTGGCCGCGCCTGCGCTGGTGTCGCCTGCCTGGGCCGCGGCGCGGCTCGACGAGCTCGTCGTCGTCGACGTGCGCGCGCGCGTGGACTTCGACGCCCTGCACGCGCCGCGCGCCGCGCACGTCTCCGTGTCCGAGCTGCGCGAGCGCCACGGCGACCGCGACTTGATGCTGTTGCCCGCCGAACGGCTCGCAGAGAAGTTCTCGCAACTCGGCATCGCGATGGACACGCCGGTCGCGATCGTCGCCGACCGCATGCACGATGCCGCGTTCGCGGCGCTCGCGTTCCTGCGGACCGGGCACAAGGCCGTCGCCGTCGTCGACGGCGGGATCGTGGCGTGGGCGCGTGGCGGCCATCCGCTCGTCGCCGAGGTCGAGTCGCGTTCGCCGACGCAGCACGGCTTCGTCGCCGACGCCGACGACTTCACGATCGACGTCGACCAGCTGGCGCAGCTCGTGCGCGACGGCAAGGCGCGGGTCGTCGACTCGCGGCCGCGGCTGCAGTTCGTCGGCGAAGATGGCCAGGAAGCGCGACGCGGCCACGTGCCGGGCGCGGTCAACCGGCCGCTCGCCGCCGACTTCGACGCAGCGGGGCGCCTGCTCGACCGCGTGTCCCTCGAGACTGCATACGCAAGCCTCGCGGCCGATGCGACTTCGGAGACCGTCGCGATGTGCCGCACCGGCCACCAAGCTGCGCAGACGTACTTCGTGCTGCGCTTCTTGTTGGGCCGCACGAACGTGAAGTGGTGCAACGGTTCCTTCACGATCTGGGCCGAACGCACGGACCTGCCCGTGGAGACCGGAGGAGCGTGATGCCCAGCCAAGACGAACCGATGCCAGAAGCGTTCCTCGCGCGCGTCGCCGAGCAGTTCAAGGCGCTGTCGGATCCGATGCGGCTCGCGATCCTCAACGCGTTGTTCGAGGGCGAGCGCTGCGTCGGCGATCTCGCCGATCAGGTCGGTTCGTCCATCGCGAACGTGAGCAAGCACCTCGCGGTGCTGCACGCCGCGGGCTGGGTCACGCGCACGCGCGCTGGCACGAGCATCCATTACGCGCTCGCCGATGCCCGCACCGCGGCGTTGTGCGAGTTGATGTGCGCGCGCGTCCGCGAACGCGCCGCCAAGGAAGCGGAGCTCGCTGCATCGCCTGCGGTCGCGACGCGGCACGCGAAGAAACTGACGCCGCAGCGCCGCGGCGTCGCTCCGCGCGCGCGCTGAACGCCGTCACGGCGTGATCGCGCCGCGATGCGTCGCAGAACCTGCGTCCGGCCACGACTTGCCCGACAGGTCCACGCCGCCGCTCGCGGCAGGCCCGTTCGCGGCGGGACGATAGGTGGCGTCGAGCTGCGGGTTCGCCTCGACTCCCGATGCTTCCCAGCCCGGCGCGTAGTTCGTGCGGCTCTGCGTCCACAGTGACGAGGTCAGGAAGCCGTAGAGGCTCGTGAAGTCGCGCGTCTGCGTCCCCTGGAAGTCGGCGAGCAGCGGCGTCGACGGCTGCGCGCCCGTCCGCCAGTAGAGGTTGCCGTCGAAAACCTGGCTGCCGTCGGCGACGCGCGCACGACGCAGGATCCATTGGTCGCCGACGAGGACGAAGATGTTGTTGCAGACTTCGTGCGGGTACGAAGCGTTCGAGCCCGAGAACGAGTAGGCCACGCCGAGGCCCTCGCCGTCGACGTCGACGCCGCCGACGAACGTGTTGCGATAGACCTTCCACGGGTCCGGCGCGTTGAGCGAGCCGGTGTCGTGCAGCGAGAACGCGGGCCCCGTCGCCATGCCGTCGCCGTCCGGTCCTTGCCAGTATGCGTAGGACTGTCCGAGCGGGTCTGCGCGGCCGTAGAACTGCTCCGTGCACGTGTCGATCACGTTGTGGTGCACGTGCTTCGTGCCGGCGTTCGCGAGCGACGGCGCGGTCGAGCCGTTCCACGAGACGCCTTGTGTCGCGCGGCGGACGAGGTTGTGGTCGAAGCGGATGTGATGGCCCGCGGTCGCGATCTCGAACGCGTCGTCGCGGATCTCGTCGAATTCGCAGTGGTGCACGCGGAAGTTCGTCGGCGTCCCGTAGGTGTCGATCGCGTCGAACATCGCCGTGAAGCTGCAATGGCCGATCTCGACTGCGTCGACTGCGCCGGAGAACTCGAACGCTGCATCCTGCATCGACTGCGCGACCGAGTTGTTCGCCTTCACGTCGCTGCGCGGCACCCAGCGCGGGAACCCGCCGCGGAAGGTCGATCCTTCGCAAAGCAGGTCGTGCACGCCGCCGCGGACCACGAATCCGTATTGTCCGTAGCGGAAGTCGCAGTTGCGGAACGTGAGGTGGTGCGAGCCGTTCGGCAGGTCGGCGATGCGCTCGCCGTGGCGCAGCGACAGTCCTTCGATCCGGATGTAGCGGGCCGTCGATGCGACATCGAGGACAGCCTGCGCAGGGAACAGGAACATCGGCGTGTTGCGCGCATCGAGGTCGGCGGGGACCTGCAGCGAGAACCGCGACTGGTCGCGGCTGCGCTTCGTGCGCACGTAGATGCGTTGGTCGGAACTGTTCCAGAACACGCCGGGGCCGCAGTAGTAGGAGGAGGAGTTGCGGTAGTCCTCGGTGTCGGCCGCGAGGTCTGCGTAACTCGTGTAGGGCACGAGGCGCCAGCCGCCATCCGCGTCGCCGAAGTAGCCGAAGACCTGGCTCGCGCCGGCGAACGTCGTCGTCGAGCGCCAGATGGACCGATTGGCGTCGTGCAGCGTCCAATCCGAGTTGCCCGCGGAGCGGAACTGCGCGTAGCCACCGTCGACGATCACGGTCTCGCCGGGATGGTTGCGGATCGCGACGGGACTGTTCGACGTGCCCGTCGTCGCGATGCGCACGTCGCGTTCGAGGTAGGTGCCGCCGCGAACGAGCAGCGTGTCGCCTGCTGCGAGTCGCGAACACGCGTAGGCGAGCGTTCGCCACGGTTGCGCGGCAGTGCCGGCGTTCTGGTCGCTGCCGGTGGTTGCGACGTGCTTCGCGTTGGTGGGGATGGTGGTGTCGCCAGCGATCGGCGTCGGGCCGATGCCGTTGCCGATGCCACCCGATCCGCCAGAGCCACCGCCAGTGCCGGGATCGACGACTCCGCCGCCGCCGGATCCATTGCTGCATGCAGCGAGGGCCACGAAGCCGAATGCGAGAATGCGCATCCGGCGACCCAGGCTTGCGCCGCGCGAGTCCGCGCGCGCGTCAGTGCGCGATGTGCGAGCTGCCATCTCCGTCCTCCGCGCCGATTCGATCCGAGGACAGGATCGGCAGCGTTCTGACGGAATGTGCCCATGCTCCGCTGGTGCGGAGACGAACTGCGCAAAAGCCGCGCGGCCGCTCTCGCGGCCGCGTTGCAGGATCCGGTGGCGCCGTGCTGTTGCGCGCGATGCGCAGCAGCAGCGAACGTCACTTCTTCTTGGCTTCCGGCTTCTTCTCGTCGGCCTTCTTCGCGTCGGCCGCAGGTTCCGCCGCCGCTTCCGCGGCCGGGGCTTCCGCCGCCGGGCCCGTCAGCTTGGCGACGTGGCAGACGACGAGTTCCGGGTTGCTCACGAGCTCCACGCCAGCCGGCAGCTGGACGTCGCGCGCGAGGATCGACATGTCGAGGTCGAGCTTGTCGACCGCGACCACGAGGTCCTCCGGAATCGCAGTCGGGACGCAACGCACCATGATGTGCGCGTGGTCCTTGACGAGCGTGCCGCCCCTGCCGGCGCCAACCGGGTAGCCCGAGAAGGCGACCTCGACCTCGACCTCGATCGGCTTCGTCAGGTCGACGCGGATGAAGTCACAGTGGACCGGGTGGTCCGTCAGTGCATCGAACTGGATGTCCTGCAGCATGGCGTCCTGCGCCTTGCCGTCGATCTCCAGACGGAACACCTTGTGGTGCTTCTTGATGTGCTGCTCCAGCTCCCACTCGGAGATGCTGATCGACAGCGCTTCCTTCTTCTCGCCGTAGACGACGGCCGGGGTCCAGCCCTTCGCGCGCAGCGCGCGCAGTTGGTTGCGACCGAGGGCGTTGCGGGACTCGGCCTTCATACGTGCTACTTGCATCTTTCTACCTCGTGTTGGAATGCGATGGTGGGAGGGTCTCGTCTCAGCGCTCGGGCTCGAAGAGCTTGCTGACGCTCTCGCTGCGGTGGATGCGGTCGATGGCGCGCGCAAGGAGTTGCGCGACCGAGACCGTCTCCAGCCTTGCGATCTTCGAGTCCGGGAGCGGAATGGTGTCTGCGAACAGGATCTTCTCGACGTCGGCGCTGTTGAGTCGCTCGACTGCCTTGCCGGCGAGCACTGCGTGCGTGGCGATGATGAACACCGAGTTGGCGCCCTTCTGCTTCACGATGCGGGCGGCGTCGACGATCGATCCGCCGGTGCTGACCATGTCGTCGACCAGGAGCACGTCGCGCCCCTTCACGTCGCCGATGATGTGTTCGATCACCGTCGTGTCGCCGCTGATGCGGCGCTTGTCGATGATCGCGAGGTCGCACTCGAGGTCCTTCGCGTAGGCTCGGGCGAGCTTCACGCCGCCGACGTCCGGCGACACGACCATCGGCTTCTCGGCGCCGAGTTGGCGAACGCGGTCGATGATGACCGGGCGCGCGTAGAGGTGGTCGACGGGGATGTCGAAGAAGCCCTGGATCTGCGCCGCGTGCAGGTCGATCGCGACGACGCGGTTGTAGCCCGACGCGACCAGCAGGTTGGCGACGAGCTTCGCGTTGATCGGCACGCGGCCCTCGTCCTTGCGGTCCTTGCGCGCGTAGCCGTAGTAGGGGATCACGGCCGTGATGCGATCCGCGGACGCGCGGCGCAAGCAGTCGGCGAACGTGAGCAGCTCGAACAGGTTCTCGTGGACCGGCGGGCAGGTCGGCTGCACGACGAACACGTCGGCGCCGCGGACGTCGCACTCGACCTTGAGGTTGATCTCGCCGTCCGGGAAGCGCTGCAGCGAGGCGGCGCCCATCGGCACTCCCATGTGCGCGCAGATGTCCTGCGCGAGCTTGGGGTGCGCCGTTCCGGTGAACACGCGAAGACGTTCGCCGCGAGCGCTCATCGAGCCTCCTCCTTCTTGGGCGTCGCGGGCTTGGCGTCGCGGCGCTTCAGCATGCGCGCAGGAACGCCGACCCAGACTTCGTCCGCTCCGATCTTGCTGCCGCGCTTCACGATCGCGCCCGCGCCCGTCATCGAGCGCGCGCCGAGGTCGCTGGGGGCGACGATCACCGTGCCGCTGCCGACGAAGCAGCCGTCGCCGATCTTCGTCTCGTGCTTGTGCGTGCCGTCGTAGTTGGCCGTGATCGTGCCGGCGCCGATGTTGGCCTTCTTGCCGATCACCGCGTCGCCGAGGTAGGTCAGGTGCTTGGCCTTGCTGCCCGCGCCGATGCGCGACTTCTTGGCCTCGACGAAGTTGCCGATCTCGGCGCCGTCCTCGAGCACGGTGCCAGCGCGCAGGTGCGCGAACGGGCCGACTTCGCAGTTGCTGCCGATCTTGCAGCCCGAGCCGATCACCGTGCACGGCAGGATGCGCGTGTCCGGGCCGATCTCGACGCCGTGGTCGATGAACGTGGTGCCCGGGTCGAGGATCAGCACGCCGTTGTCGAGGTGCTCGAGCAGGATGCGCTCCTGCATCACCGAGCGAGCGAGCGCCAAGTCCTTCAGCGTGTTCACGCCGAGCACTTCGCGATCGTCCTCGAGCGTCATCGTCGCGGGCTCCTTGCCCTGCGCGACGAACTGCGCGATCACGTCCGTGAGGTAGTACTCGCCTTGCGCGTTGGTCGGCTGCAGCTTCTCGAGCGCGGGCCGCAGCGCCTTGCTGTCGAAGCAGTAGATGCCGGCGTTGATCTCCTCGATCGCCAGCTCTGCTTCGCTGCAGTCGCGGTGTTCGCGGATGCCGACGAAGCGGTCCTGGTCGTCGCGGAGGATGCGGCCGAGGCCCGTCGGGTCGTCGGCGAACGCGGTCAGCACGGAGCACGGCGCGTTCTCGCGCAGTTCCCGCAGCGTGGCCAACGTCTCGCTCGTCGTCAGCGGGCAGTCGCCGTAGGTGACGAGCACGTCGCCTTCGAAGTCGCCCAGCGCCGCCATCGCGACCTTGACCGCGTGGCCGGTGCCCATCGGCTTGCCCTGGTCCACGCAGACGACGCCCTTGCGCGCGCCGACTTCCTTCTCCACCTTCTCCTTCTGGTGATGCACCACCACGACCGTGCGCTGCGGTTGCAACGCATCGGTGGCGTCGAGGGAGCAGCCCACGAGGGTGCGCCCGCAGAGGGGCAGCAACACCTTGGGAATGCTCACCTTCGTGCGCTTGCCGAGGCCTGCGGCAAGGCATACGACGGCCAGCGGTCGGGACATCGGGGCGGGTGGGTTGGAGGGAGGGCTGCGGGAAAGGGGCGGAGGATTGTGCGAACCTCCCCCCGGACGGTCAAGGGCGGCCATGGGCCGCCGCTTCAGATCCGTCCGGCCCGCGGCAGCGGAAGGTCCCGGCCCGCGCGGTTGGCTTCGCGATTCCCCGGGGCCGGCCCTCGCCTCCCCTGCCCGGCATCCCCTGCCCGAGCCCTTGGCGCAGGCTCGCGTTACGCAGGACCGCACGCGGCGCCTCGCGCCGCTGCTGCTCCCTCCCCGGTCAGGCCTTGGGAGAGACCGGCTGCGCGAGGAACGCCGTGATCTTCTCGATGTCGCTGTGGTCGATGAGGGACTCGATCTGCTGCAGCAGCAGGCTCGTGGCGCTCGCACACAGCGCGTCGACCGTCTCGCACTGGCCGGTGCGGAAGGTCTGGTAGTTGATCTTGGTGTTGAGCGCGATCCACCTGCTCTTCAGCTCGATGTAGTTGATCGCGAGCACGGTCGCGATCTCGCCGTCGTCGTCGATCTCGCGGATGGCTGCGGCGAACGTCTGTTGCTCGTCGCGCACCTGGTCGACGCAACGATCGATGGTGGTCTGCGTGGCCCCTGGCCATTCGCGGACCGCAGAAGCGATCGCATCGCACAGCTCAGGACTGGTCAGCGTGTTCAGGATGTGGTCGCGGTTCATGTCGGGTCCTCGTTGGGACCCCGGCTTCGGTATGCGACGTAGTCGGACCTGAGGCTCGGGACAACCTTCCCGAGTCTGATGCGTCGCTGCGCCTCGTATCGCTTCGCCGCGATGCGTCGCGCTGTGCCCGGTCGATCCGCGCCCCTCGCGACGGGGTTGCTGCCACGCACTTCGAGAATCGCGTGCAGTTTCCTGCATCCAAGGACGGCCTTCCTAGCCTGAGTGCGCATACGGCCCAAATCCCTCTAGCGACTGGGCTCGCGCGCCGACAGACGGGTCCCGGGGCGCACGGTGTCGCGATCGCGTCGAGGACGCGAGGCGCTGGCGACGTCCCGGCAACCAAGAAGAACGGACTATGACGCATTACGGCAACCAGGACATGGGCAGCGTCGAGGCCCAACTCGTGTCGCTTTATGGCGAACGCGAGCACCTCGAGCGCGAGCTCGGAGTGTCCGAGGCCGCTGAGATCGTGAGCATGGTGCGCAGCCTGGAGGCTCAACTCCGGGACCTGTACTACCATCGTGAACACAGCGGCCAGAAGGATGGCGATTCGACGCCGAACTCGAGCGTCGAGATGCAGCTCGTCGACCTCTACGAGCAGCGCGAGCGCCTCCAGAAGCACCTCGGGTGCTCGGACTCGGCCGAGATCATCGACATGGTGGGGAGCCTCGAGCACCAGCTCCAGGACCTCTACCGGGACCGCGAGAGCGGCGTTGGCGAGGCAGCGCGGGTCGTTGCGCAGATCCAAGGGATCGCGCGCGAACTCGGCGGCACGGCAACCGGCTCCGAACTGACCTACGCGGCAGAGCCTTCGGGCTCGCGTTGGCAGATCACGTGGAAGACGCGCTGAGCGACCGCTCTCGCGAACGCAGCGACACACAGACAACCATCCATAACCAGAACCACCGAGACTTCAGGGAGAGACACAATGACCGCTTTTGCTGACACCATTTTCGAACGCGCGACCCAGATGGCCCAGACCGGCTCCTTCGCGAGCGACGAACTGCTTCGTCGACTCCCGACGATGAGCCGCGCGGAGATCGACGCGCAGGACCTCGGCATCGTCAAGGTCGACGACGCCGGCAACATCACGCTCTACAACCGCTACGAAGCGGACCTCGCGAGCGTCGAGCCGAGCGCTGCGGAAGGAAAGAGCTTCTTCACGCAGATCGCGCCCTGCACGAACAACAGCCTGTTCTTCGGCTCGTTCAAGCGCGGCGTCAAGGACGGCAAGCTCAACGTGCTGTTCCCCTACACGTTCACGTACCGCATGCGCCCGACGAACGTGAAGGTGCACATGTACCGTGACGCGAACACGCGCACCAACTGGGTGCTCGTCAAGAAGCTGTGATCACGCACGGCGTCGTCGCAGGCGCCGAGGTCGCGAACGCCGCGGAGAACCCGTGGCGTTCGCGGCTCTACGCGTTGCGCGGCGAGCCGTTGCCCTTCTTCCTCTTCGACGATGCGTCGCTGCCGGCGGCGTCGTTGTGGTCCGGCGCGAGGCTCGTCCTGAAGGAAGAGCTCGACGCGGCGGACGAATGCTGCGCGCTCGTGCTGCCCGGGGTTCCCAGTCCCCGTTGGTTGCAGCTGGCCGTGGCGGCCTTGTTCCGCGGCATCCCGCTCTGCGTGGCCGCGGCGCAAGGCATGCGCGTCGATAGAGCGCGCGTGCCGCCCGATGCCGTGCTCGCGATCGATGCGAACGGGATCGAGCAGGCGGTGCCGTTCGCGCAGGTCTTCGCGCTTCTCGACGAGCCTGCGCCCGAGCCGATCCGGCTCGCAGGCAGCAACTGGCACGAGCCAGCGCTGCTCGCTCGCGCTCTCGCGAGCCTGCTCAGTCGACGACACGTCGTCTGCGCAGACTGACGCTCCGGGCTCCGCGCGATCGGCATTGCGCGGCCTGCGTGCGAACCGCAACCCGCAAACGAACGCGGCGCGGCGGGCTGCTCGCCCCGCCGCGCCGCGTGCGTTCGCGCATTCGCGCTCGGATCAGAGGGTCTTGAGCTCGCAGTTCGTGCGCCAGAGGCCCGAGACCGGATCGAGGCCGACGCTCTGGAACCACAACGTCGTGCCGATCAGCGCCGTGCTCGGGATGTTGTAGAGCTTGCTGAGGCTCGGCGTGCCGACCGCGCCGGTGCCGCTCAGCGAGTAGAACGCGTAGACGCCGATCGAGTCCTCGATCGGGAAGGTCCACGGGTCGTAGGGGTTGGTGCAGATCGGGCCGAACGAGGTCTGCAGCGGCGTGATGCCCGGGATCGAGCACATGACGAGCATCGGCACCTGCACCGGCGTCGGAGCGGTCGTCGTGTTCTGCACCTGCACGACGAGGATCCCGCCTGCGCGCGTGATCACCGTGCGGCGGGCGAAGAGGTCGAACGCGACGCCCGTCGAGACGCCGCCGGGCGTCGTCGCGGTGACGCGGATCGCGCCGCCGAGCGCGCCGGCCGTCACGTTCGTCTGCGCGCGCCCGTTCGTGTCGGCAGCCACCGGGTTGGTCGTCGACAGCGTCGCCGAGCCCGTGAACGTGAAGTTCACGAGGCCGCCCGGGATCGGGTTGCCCTGCGGGTCGTTGACCTGCACGACGATCGGCTGCGCGAACGGTTCCGTCGCCGCGCCTTGCTGGCTGCCGCCGGAGACCGCGACGACCTGGTTGACCGGGCCGAGCGGACGCAGGCGCTTGAACGTGCCGCCCGTCTGCGAGCCGGAGCCCGCGTGCTGGCACATGTAGATCGCGCCGTCCGGGCCCACGTCGTAGCTCACGAGGCCGACGAAGCCGGTGCCCCAGTCCGTCGCGTTGGGTTGGCCGGGGACCGCGGGCGCGGTGACCCAGGCGCCGCCGCTGCGCGTCAGCATGCGGAGCTGGCCGGCGTAGTAGTCCGAGTAGAACGCGTTGCCTTCGTAGCTGGCGCCGAAGTCGTATTGGCCGCCGCGATTGCGGTAGCGCGGGCCGCCCATGATCGACAGCCAGTTCTGCGCGCGGACGACGTCGACGATCGGCGGCGTCATGTTGGTCGGCGCAGTGCCCGTGCACGTCGTGTAGGTGCCGTTGCCCTCGCGCCACGGCCAACCGAAGTTGACGAGTTGCAGCGCGCCCGGGTTGTAGACGTATTCCGAATACTCCTCGCGCGAGGTCTGGCCGACGTCGCCGATGTAGAGGTTGTTGGTGTTCGGATCGACAGTCATGCGCACGGGGTTGCGCAGTCCGTAGCCGATCACGAGGCGCGTGAAGTCCGTCGCCGTGCCGTTGGGGTTGCTGCTCGGGCCGATCTGCGTGAACGCAGGCGCCGTCGTGCTGCCGCCGGCCGGCAGCGTGCTGACGTCGAGGCGCAGCAGCTTGCCGCGTTGGTCGTTGAGCGTCTGCGCGGCGCACGCGCTCGCGTCGTCGCCGAACGACACGTAGAGCATTCCGTCCGGGCCGAACCGCAGCGAACCGCCGTTGTGGTTGAACGCGGTGTCGTTGGCGTTGCCGAGGACGACGCGGCGCGTCGCGGTCTGCAGCGTCACGTTGTTGCTGCCCGGGACGCCGATGTCGCCCGAGCACGTGAAGCGATCGAGCTTCATGAACGTGTCCGCGGTGGTCGCGTACCAGACGTAGATGTAGCCGTTGGTCGCGAAGCCCGGATCGGCGCAGATGCTGAGCAGCGCGCGTTCAGATCCGGTCTCGACGCTCGGCACCGTGCCGATCGTGGCGGAGGCGGTGCCGTTCCAGATCGTGATCGCGCCCGAGTAGTTGGCGATCAGGACGCGGCCGTCGGGAAGGAACGTGAAGTCGTTGGGGCCGTTGAGGCCGGTCGAGATCAGGGTGTCGATCACGAAGCCGGACGGCACGGTCTGCGCGCGCGCGAGCGGCGCGAGAGCGGCGAGGGTGACGGCGAGAGCCGGGACGAAAGACCGCATGCGGAGCCTTCTCGGAACGGGTGGAGGGTTGAGGGGCGTCGACGGGAATCGGCGCCGTGCAAGGGCGGACAGGCCGGAGGAGGCTAGCGGAAGGACGTCGCGCCGGAAACCCGCCCGTGCGCCTTGCGGGTGGAGCGATCCGGGCTACGCGTGGGCGGATGCGTTCCCGTCCTGCCCGAACTGCGCGCGGCGCCTCCGCCGAGGGCGGAGCCACGCTGGTCGGGCTGCCGCCGATCGTCGGCGCCGGCGCTCGCGCGCTCGTGCTCGGCAGCATGCCCGGCGAGGCGTCGCTCGCGGCGGGGCAGTACTACGCGCACCCGCAGAACGCGTTCTGGAAGGTGTTCGGCGCGCTGCTCGGCGCTGGTCCGGAAGTCGACTACGCCGCCCGTGTCGACGTCCTCGTGCGCGCGGGCGTCGCGGTGTGGGACGTCGTCCGTTCTTGCGAGCGGCAGGGCAGCCTCGACAGCGCGATCGTGCGCGGCTCCGTCGTCGTCAACGACTTCGGCGCATTCGTCGCAGCGCATCCGCAGCTGCGGCTCGTGGTCTGCAACGGCGCGACGGCGCGGTCGTTCTTCGCGCGATACGTGGCGCCGCATCAGGGCGAGGCGGTCGCGCGGTTGCGCGTCGTGCAGGCGCCATCGACGAGTCCAGCCCATGCATCGATGTCGTTGCGCGCCAAGATCGCCGCGTGGAGCGAAGCGCTGCGCGATGTGGTGGAATGTCGTCTCCTCTCACCTGCCCGCGCGCCGACTGCGCGCGAACCTCGATCGGACTCGCAATGCGCATCCACGCCAGCCTCCTCTCCGCCGCAGTCGTCGCAGTCGTCGCCGCCTCGCTTCCCGCGCAGTGGCCGTCGTCGCCGTCGACCAACCTTTCCGTCGCCGACGGAGTCGGCGAGCAGGTGCTGCCCAAGATCGCGGCGATGCGCGACGGCGGCTCGTATGTCGGTTGGTTCGACAATCGCAACGGCGGCTACGAAGTCCGCCTGCAGCGACTCGACAAGAACGGCGTCGAGCAGTGGGCGCACAACGGGATCGTGGTGTCGAACAACCCGCAGTCGACCTCGCTCGTCGACTGGGACCTGGTCTGCGACAGCGACGACCACTGCGTGCTGACGTTCACGGACACGCGCGCGGGCGGTGACCTCGATTGCTACGCGTATCGCATCACGCCGGCGGGCACGCAGCTGTGGGGCGCGAACGGCGTCGCGTTGTCGAACAACGTGGACTTCGAAGCGAATCCGCGCGTCGTCGAAGCCAGCGACGGCGATCTCGTGTTCACGTGGGTGAACAGCGGCACGCGCACCGTGCGCGTGCAGCGTCTCGACCGCGCGGGAACGCTGCGCTTCGCGCAGGACGGCGTCGGCTTCGCGGGCGACACGGGTGCTACGCCGGGCTTCGTGCAGATGGTCGCGAGCGACTCCGGCAGCGTGATCCTCACGTGGATGCGCGCGACGTCGTTCACGGCGCAGCGGCACCTGCACGCGATGAAGTTCGACGCGCTCGGCAACGCAGTGTGGAACGGCGGCGTGCGCCTGCCGATCTTCGACCAGGCGTCGGTGCCGATCGCGCACCAGCACAAGATGCAACCAGACGGCCTCGGCGGCGCGTTCGTGTCGTGGCACTTCGCGCTCGGCACCGCGTTCTCGGCGCGCGTGCAGCGGCTCGACTCCGCGGGCCTCGAGGTCTTCGCGCACAACGGCGTCGACCTGTCGACCAACACGAACAACAAGTTCGACCCGGCGATGGCGGTCGACGTCGCGACGCAGTCGGTGATCGCCTACTTCAACGAGCGCAACGCCACGCAGTCGCAGTGGGGCATCTCCGCGCAACGCCTCGACGCCGCGGGCAACCGTCTCTGGGGCGCGAGCGGCGTCACGCTCGTCCCCGTCGGCTCGATCAACTACGTCGCGCCGCAGGCTGCCGCGTTCTGCAACGGCGCGATGGGCTTCGTGTTCGAGCAGTCGCTCGGCGGCACGGCCGGCGCGCTGCGCGCGTTCCAGCTCGACTTCAACGGCGTGTCGTCGTGGGCGGCGCCCGTCTACGTCAGCAACGTCGTCAGCGACAAGCTGCGCCTGCAGGCGATGTCGAGCGCGTCGGGTAATGCGACGCTCGCCTGGACCGACTTGCGCACCGCAGGCGGCGACCTCGTGATGCAGACGATCGGCAGCAACGCGCAACTCGCGCCGGTGCTCGCGTCTTCGCTGTCGTACGGTTGCGGGCTCAATCCAGCATCGAGCCTCGTCGTGTCGTCGTCGCCGTCGTTGTGCGGCGCGGTGACGCTCTCGATCGACAACCCGCTCGGCACGCAGTCGGCGTTCTCGCTGCCGGTCCTCGTGATGGCGACGGCTCCGCTCGCCAACTACCCGTGCGGCGCGCCGTTGCCCGGCTACGGCATGGCCGGCGGCGGCGCGGCCGGCGAACTGCTCGTGGACCTCGCGACGCAAGCCGGCTCGTGGATCCTGCCGCCGTGGCTCGGAGCGGGTCAGCCGTCTGCGCTGCCGCTCGCGATCCCATACGACACCGCGTTCGTCGGCGTGCCGCTCTACTTCCAAGGCGCGCTCGTCGACTTCGCTCCGGGCGCGCAGGTCCCGATCGGCCTGACGTCGGCCGCGCGCTGGACGCTGGGCTACTGAGCGTCCGCGTGCCGCGGGGCTGGCTCGTGTGTCGAGTCGAAGCCCCGTTCGTTCGTGTCGTGGGCGACATGTTCGCCCGTGTCCTCGATTCGTCGAAGCCGGCTTCGTTGCGTCGTTGGCATCGACTCGTCCGTTCGTAGTCTGTGCCGCCCGATCATGATGCACTCGCGCTGCGTTCTCCCCGTCGCGATCGCCGCCCTTGCCGTTGCGCTGCACGCGCAGGACGGCAAGAAGGATGGCTTCCCCTACACGATGGACTTCGGTCCGTGCATGACGACGACGATGACGTCGCCGGGCGTATCGGACGTGACGCACAAGGCTCTCGTCGTGAAGCTGCCCGGCGGCGCGGCGGCGTTCGACACCGAGCTCTTGCGCATGTCGTCGATCTGGAGCGACGGCTGGCTCGACCTGCGCGGCACGGCCTACGACGGATCGCACGGCCCGATGCCGGCGACGAAGGGCCGCGAGATCGCGGGCGTGCGCAACGGGCCCGGCGTGAGCGAGCCGATGAGCCCGTCGAGCAACTCGGACCACTTCGTGGATCCGCGCGAGGAGCCGTTCGGGCCACTGCCGAAGTCGTGGGGCTCGTATCGCGGCTACTGGCTGTGCGGCCCGGAGGTAGTGCTCGGCTACCGCATCGGCACGATGGACGTGCTGGAGCGCTACGCCATCGCCGCCGATGGCGCGCGGCGTCACGGCGTGCGGTCGTTCGAGTTCGCGCCGAGCAAGGAGACGCAGACGCTCGTGCTGTTCGACGCGCCGGCGAAGGGCGAAGTCGGCCTCGTGAAGTGGGCCGCGACGGACGCGGGCTCCGCGTCGATGGCGTTGTCGTGGGCTCCCGAGGTCGGGACGCCCGTCGAGACGGCGGTCGGATTCGACGCGTGGGACGACCTGCCGATGGGTGGGCCCTCGGGCTCGGATTACCTCGACCAACGCAGCAAGACCGGCGCGACGATCGCGTTCGTTCCGGGCTTCCGCAGGCCGCAGACGGCGAAGAAGCTCGCGGCCGGTGAAGTCGACGCGGGCGCGGACCTGCTGCTGCCTCGACTCAACGACGGCGAGAGCGCGCGCAGCTTCGACGACGCGCAGCGCTTCGTGCGCTTCGAGCCGCGCAGCGGCGACGCGCGCATGCTCGTCGACCTGCAGAAGGACGTCGCCGTGTCGCGCGTCAGCACGTTCACGTGGCACGACGGCGATCGCGCGCCGCAGAAGTACGAGCTCTACGGCGCCGCTGGCGACGCAGCTCTCGACGCTGCCGCGGCGGATCCCGTGGTGGCGGGTTGGACGTTGCTCGGCGCGGTCGACACGACTGCGCTCGGCCGCGGCGGCAAGCACGGCGCGAGCGTGCACAAGGAAGGCGGGCTCGGTTCGTTCCGTCGCCTGCTGTTCGTCGTGCACAGCTCGGGCTCGCTGCTCAGCGAAGTCGACGTCTTCGCCGGCTCGATGCGCGCGCCGTGCGACACCGGTTCGCGCAAGCGCAGCGTCGCGGCGACCGTCGTGCGCGGCGGCGGAGCGAGCGTGAGCCTGCGCCAGGACGGCGCGCGCGTGCTGCTCGACGTGGCCCCGCACGAGTCGGTGATCCGCTGCTCCGCGTTGCTGGGCAACTTCGACGAAGGCTCGCTCGCCGCGTTCGATTCGTTCGCGCAGCGTCAGCCCGCTCCGCTCGACTTGTCGGCGATGGTCGCCGGCAGCGACACGACGCGGTGGGGCGACCCGATCGAGACGGTCGGCCAGCGCGGCGCCGACGACGGCGCGTATGCCGTCGACACGATCACGATCCCGTTCGAGAACCGCTTCGGCAGCTACATGCGCGTGTGCGGCTTCGACTTCTTCGCCGACGGACGCGCTGCGATCACGACGTGGAACGGCGACGTGTGGATCGTGTCCGGCCTCGACGACGGCCTGCAGTCGGTGAAGTGGAAGCGCTTCGCGGCGGGCCTCTACGACCCGCTCGGCCTTCGCATCGTCGGCGACGTCGTCTACGTGCACGGCCGCGACGGCATCACGCGCCTGCTCGACCGCGACCAGGACGGCGAGGCGGACACGTTCGAGTGCTTCAACCACGACGAGCGCGTGACCAACGCGTTCCACGAGTTCGCGTTCGACCTGCAGACCGACCCCGAAGGCAACTTCTACATCAGCAAGGGCGCGCCGGTGAACCCGGGCGGGCGCGGCTTCATGACGATCGCCAAGCACCACGGCACGATCATGAAGGTCAGCAAGGACGGCTCGACGCTCGAGGTGATCGCGTCAGGATTGCGCGCACCCAACGGCATCGGCGTGTCGCCGGACGGCACGGTCGTGACGAGCGGCGACAACGAAGGCACGTTCATGCCGCGCTGCCGCCTCAACTGGATCACCAAGAAGGGCTACTACGCGGGCGTGCAGCCGACGGCGCATCGCAGCGACGTTCCGGAGCAGCCGGACCTGCCGCTGTGCTGGATGCCGATGGACGTCGACAACAGCAGCGGCGGCCAGGTCTGGGTCACGAGCGACAAGTGGGGGCCGCTGCAAGGTCGCCTGCTGCACCTCAGCTACGGCACGTGCGGCCTCTACCTCGTGTGCAAGGAAGACCGCGACGACAGCGTGCAGGGCGGCGTCGTGCGCTTCCCGCTCAGTTTCTCGTCGAGCGCGATGCGCGCTCGGTTCTCGCCGGTGGACGGCCAGCTCTACCTCGCCGGCTTCCAGGGTTGGCAGACGAGCGCGGCGCGCGTCGGCGGCTTCCATCGCGTGCGCTTCACCGGGCAGCCGCTGCGCACGGTCACGGCGCTGCGCACCAGCGACAAGGGCGTCTACCTGACGTTCTCCGAGCCGCTCGACGAAGAGACCGCGGCAGACAAGGAGAGCTACGGCATCGAGATCTGGGACTACCTCTACTCGCCGAGCTACGGCTCGCCGGAGATCTCGATCCTCAACCCGGACCGCAAGGTCGAGATGGGCAAGCAGAACCGCGACCCGCTGCTGATCTCGGCCGTGTCGCTGTCCGCCGACAAGCGCACCGTGTTCCTGCAGGTCGAAGGCATGCGCCCCGTCATGCAGATGAAGGTGACGTGGAACGTCGATGCCGCTGACGGCGCGCTAGTGCGCGGCGAGTTGCACAATTCGATCCACGCGCTCGGCGCGGATCCGGGCATGCCCAAGGCGGAGTCTGGCAACTGATCCCGAAGTGGCCTTGGAGCGCCTCGGCAGCCGTGCTCGGCTCCGAGGCCTGATGGCCGCTTCGCGAGCTCCGTGCGGAATCTGTCGATTCGGCCGCGAACTCGCCCTTTGCCCGGATCCTTCGTCGCCCGACCGTCCTTGTGGAGGCGTCGGGAATCCTCGTCGCAGGCGTCCCCGGGTTGCAGCCAGCTGATGCCCAGGGTTTCAGATAGCCGAGCCAAAAGGTTTCAGATAGCCGGACCTAAAGGTTGCAGATAGCCGGACCCGAAGGTTGCAACTAGCCGCTGCTTCGGGCTACCTTCGACGGTCCCGAGGTGTCGGATCGACACATGGCTGATCCTTCCGCATTGCCCAGGCTGGTCGAGCCCGCGCTCGTCGAGGCGCTTTCGGACACTCCGATCGTGCTGCTGCACGGGCCCAGGCAGTGCGGGAAGACGACTTTGGCGCAGCGCATCGGCGCAAAGCAGCGGTTGCCCTACCTGAGCATGGACGACGACGCGGTCCGTGCGGCTGCGCAAGCCGATCCAGCCGGGTTCGTTGCGCGACTGCCCCGTCGCGTGGTGATCGACGAGGTCCAGCGCGCGCCGGAGATCTTCTTGCCGCTGAAGGCGGACGTGGACCGTCAGCGCGAGCCCGGTCGCTTCCTGTTGACCGGCTCGACCAACGTGTTGCTGTTGCCCAAGTTGGCGGACTCGCTCGCGGGGCGCATGGGTTCCGTCCGACTGCACCCGCTGGCGCAGTGCGAGATCGAGCGGCGGCCTGCTCGCTTCCTCGACAAGCTCGCGCGTGGCGAGTTCCCCATGCGCTCCTGTGCGCGGCTCGGAGAGGAGCTTGCTGCGCGGATCGTGGGTGGCGGGTTCCCGGCGGCCTTGACGCGCAAGGCGGCGGCTCGGCGGCGGCAGTGGTATGTCGACTACATCGACGCTCTGGTGCAGCGGGACGTGCGCGACCTTGCCCGCATCGCCTCGCTCCACAGCCTTCCCAAGCTCCTCAAGCTGGCTGCTGGCCAGTGTGCGCGCCTGCTCAACGTGTCCGAGTTCGCGGATGCGTTCCAGCTCAGCCGCCCGACGATCCGCGACTACGTGACGTTGCTGGAACGGATCTTCCTGATCGAGGAACTGCAGCCGTGGCACAGCAATCGGCTGAAGCGGCTGGTCAAGACGCCGAAGATGCACCTCACGGACACGGGCCTCGCCTGCTCGCTCCTGGGACTGTCCCCCGCGACCCTCTGGTCGGAGCGCGAGACGTTGGGGCAGATGGCGGAGACGTTCGTCTTCGGCGAACTGCAGCGTCAGGCGTCTGCGTCGAGCGAGCCGGTGGCGTTCTCACACTTCCGGGATCGCGACGGCCAGGAGGTCGACATCGTCCTGGAGCATCCGGGGGCTCGCATCACAGGAGTCGAGGTCAAGGTGGCCTCGAGCGTCAAGCCTTCCGACTTCCGCGGCCTGCATGCGCTGCGGGCCGCGGTGGGCAAACGCTTCGTCTGCGGCGTCGTCTTCCACGACGGCGAGGTCACTCTCGGCTTCGGCGACGGAATGTTCGCCGTCCCGTTCTCGGAGCTCTGGGGCTGAGCCCCTTCGCCCGTCACGCGCGGCGCGTGACTTCGAGCAGGTGGTAGCCGAACTGCGTCTTCACCGGGCCCTGGACGACGCCGACTTCGCCTTCGAAGCATGCGGTGTCGAACTCCTTGACCATCTGGCCGCGGCTGAAGGTGCCGAGGTCGCCGCCGCGCTGGCCCGAGGGGCACTGCGAGTGCTGCTTGGCGAGAGCCGCGAAGTCGGCGCCCGTGGCGATCTGGTTCTTGAGGTCGAGGCAGGCTTGTTCGGTCTTGACGAGGATGTGGCGTGCAGTTGCGCGAACCATGGTGTTGTCCTTTCGGTGGGGCGTCGCAAGGTAGTGGGGCGCGGTCGCATGTCGCCACGACAATCTCGGCGCGCTGCTCGAGTCCGCTTGCTGGCAATGGCACGCCGCAGGCTTAGAAGTGTCGCCCCAACGCCTCGGTGGCCGCTGTCGGCTCCGGAGCTCGATGCTTGCGTCGCGCATTCGCACCGGAGTCCACGGATCCCGCCGCGAACGCGCCCCGTGACCTCGGCTTCGTCGCTCGGCCTCGTTCGCCGACACGTCGAGAACCCAACTCCAAGAACCTCGCATGCTCCGGACGCTTCCGCTCGCGTTCCTCGCCATCTGCATGGCTTCCTCCGTCGCTGCGCCGCTGTTTGCGCAGGGGCAGCCTGCCGCCGCGCCGGCCCCGGTCGCGCCGCGTTCGCAGGGCCTCAAGGTGACCTACGCGCCGCTCGACGCGGATCGCAAGGGGCGCGAAGGCGTGCACAGCTTCCGCGCGCGCGTCGCGTCGCTCGCGGTCGAGCGCGGCGAGACGCCGACGCCGCTGCTGTCGCCGGGCATGTTCCAGGCGAAGTTCGAAGGCGTGGTGCAGCTCGCGCTGCGCGATCGTTACCGCTTCCGCGTCGAAGGGCGTGGGTCGTTCACGCTGACCGTCAACGGCGAGAAGGCGCTGCACGGCTCGTTGCGCGCGGGCAAGCCTGCGGAGACCGCGGAGCCGGTGCGGCTCAAGAAGGGCGACAACCTGATCGTGCTGCAGTTCGAGAGCGGCCTCGCCGGCGACGGCGAAGCGCGGCTCCTGTGGTCGGGCGCGGACTTCGCGTTCGAGCCGATCGCGCCGGAGATGTGGGTCTGGGCCGACGACGACGCCGAGATCCAGAAGGGCGAACTGCTGCGACGCGGCCACCAGACGTTCGCGGAGAAGCGCTGCGTGCAGTGCCACCGCAACGAGGAGGCGCAGGGCGCGTATTCGCGCGGCGACGTCGAGGAGTCCGCGCCGGACCTTCGCACCGCGGGCGCGCGGCTGCAGCCCGGCTTCGTCGCCGAGTGGATCCGCGATCCCAAGAAGGTGCGTCCCGACGCTTCGATGCCGCGCATCGTGATGGAGAAGGAGAGCGACTACGACGACGTCGCGGCGTGGATCCTCTCGCTGAGCCAGCCGATCGATCCGGCGCCGTTCCCCGACGGCGCGGCCGCGCGCGGCGCCGAGCGCTTCCTCGAGCTCGGCTGTGTCGCGTGCCACATCGCGCCAGGCGAGAAGACGGACTCGGCGCTCGTGCTCGGCCGCCTCTCGCTGGACTACGTGCCTCGCAAGTGGCGCGCGCTCGCGCTGCAGACGTTCTTGATGGATCCGGCGCGCGTGCATCCCGGCACCAAGATGCCGAACTTCCGGCTCGAGGCCGACGACGCGAAGGCGCTCGCCGCCTACCTGCTGAAGGACGCCGCTGTGACCGCGCCACCGAAGGGCGACGTCGAGCGTGGCAAGCATCTCGCGCAACGTCACTCGTGTGATCGCTGCCACGTGCTCGACGTCCCGGATTCGGGCCGCAAGTTCCGCACGGTTCGTTCGCTGCACGTCGACGACGGTTGCCTCTCCGAGAAACGCGTCGACAAGACCCCCGACTACCAGCTCTCGGCCGACGAACGCGCGGCGTTGCGCGCGTTCCTCCCGCACGCGAACGACGCGATCCGCCACAACGCGCCGATGGACTACGCGGCGCGCATGGTGGGCGAGCTCCGCTGCGCCAACTGCCACGGCATGGACGGACGCGCGTCCGCATGGGCGCAGATCGCGAGCGTGATGGGACGTCAGGATCCGATGCCGCACGAGCAGGATCCGACGGCGCAAGGCGTGCCCGCGTTGACGTGGGTCGGCAGCAAGCTGCAGCCCGCGTGGATGGATCGCTTCGTCACCGGCCGCGAGCCGTCGCCGCGCCCGTGGCTGCATGCGCGCATGCCGTCGTTCGGTTCGCGCGGCAGCGCGGTGATCCAAGGCCTCGTGCGTTCGCACGGATTCCCTGCGCAGGACGAGCCCGAGCCCGAAGTGGACACGCAGCTCGCGGCCCACGGCGGCAAGCTCGTGAACATGGGCGAAGGCTTCGGCTGCGTGCAGTGCCACGGCGTCGGCGACAAGCCGCCGGTGCAGGTGTTCGAGCGTCAGGGCATCAACTTCAAGGTCGCGCAGAAGCGGCTTCGCCGTGACTACTACATGCGCTGGATGCTCGATCCGCTGCGCATCGACCCGGACTCGCGCATGCCGAAGTTCGCGGACGCGAAGGGCAAGACCGCGTTCTCGGACGTGCTCGATGGCGACGCGCGTCGACAGTTCGACGCGATCTGGCACTGGTTCCGCACGCTGTGACGCGAGCCGCAGGCTGCGATGCAGCCTGCGCGCGCCTCATCCCTGCGTCGGCAGCAGGCGGCGGATCTCGGCGCGCACGCTGCGCCCTTGCGGCGAATCCGCCTCGACGACCATGCGCAGCAGCAGCAGCTTGCCTTGCTGCGCGCCGTCGAGCTTGAGCTCGAAGCCGCCAGGGAACGCGCCGACGGGCCTCGCATAGAGCGGCGTCGGGTGCTTGTTGGCGTCGCCGTTCGCCGCGACTCGCATGCGCCGCGTCGAGAACGGCCGCGACCACGCGCCGTCCTCGCTGCACGGGATGCGCTTGCCCGCGGGCATCGGCTCGAGGTCGCCGCGCTCGGTGACGACGTGGAACGCGGATCCCGGCAGCGCCGTCGGGTCCCATGCGTAGGTCGCGCCCTGCTCGTGCAGCGACTGCAGCGCGTCCCTTCGTTGCTCCTCGCTGCCGAAGTCCGCGAGCGCCGCGTAGTCGAGCACGGGTTCGCTGACGAATCGCCGAAGGTCGAGCGAGCCGTCGTTCGCAATCGGCGCCGTCACGCAGAACTCGTAGGTCTGCACGCGCGTGGTGGGGCCGTCTTCTTCGCCGACCTCGAGCTTCTCGCCGCGTCTGGCCACGAACAGCACGTTGCCGGTCTCCTGCAGGCCGGGCGGGTCCGGCTCGAACGCGCCGTTCGACGTGAGCTTGGGCAGTCGGCAACCGCTCGCGATCAGGTCGACGCCGAGGTCCAGCGCCGCGAGCGTCTGCAGGTCCGCCGCGTCCGACGAGAACACGCGCGACGCGAACTCGACGTCGGAAGTGAGCTTGCGAGCGACGCGATCGGACACGTCGCCGAGTTGGAAGCCCGCGCGTTGCTCGCCGCGGACGCCGGCGAGCGTGCGCATCGACTCCGCGACCATGATCATCAGGATCGACATCACCGCGGCGACGCAGATCAGCTCGATCGACGAGAAGCCGGCTTGCGAGGAACGGTCCTTCATCGCCGGCTCCTGCGAACGAACACGCGCGTCTGGTGCGAGGAGAAGTGGCTCTCCGTCGACGCGCGCCACGCCTCGACTGCGAGCACCAGTTCGGTGTCCTGCAGGTCGTCGGGCAGCGCGAACGTGAACGACTCGCCGCCTTCGCCACCGTCGACGAGTCGGTCTTCGCCGTCTCGCGGACGTTCGTCGCGGACTGCCGCTTCGCCGTTGATCGCCGAGCGCCACGTGAGGCCTTGGTCGATCGACCACAGCACGCGATAGAGCAGGTCGCTCTCGTCGCCGTCCGAAGGCGCGCCGTGCGCCTCGGTGTAGGCGTCGCCGTCGTAGCGCAGCCATTCCGTCGACCAGCGCACCGTCATCGACAGCGGGTTCGCGGCGAGCGCGCCCGCGACCGGGTCGGTGATCGTGAGACGAGGCAGCTGCGGCACGCGCGCCGCGAGCTTCGGCTTGCCGGCCGTGTGCAGCGCGCGGAGCCCGAGCAACAGCGACTGGTGCGCGATGTCGCGCGACGACTGCTCGCCGGCGAGCACCGTCCACAGCGCGAGGGTCGCCGTGCCTTGCGCCGCGCGCGTCCACGAGAACGTCGAGCCGGCGCGTTCGGCGCCGAGGTTCCACGTGACGTCGAGTTCGGTGAGCGACGAACGCGGATACGCAGCGGTCGAGTCGAGGCCCGGAACCGCGACGCCGCAGTTGCCCGGCGCACGGATCGTGCGCGCGCTGCGCAGCGCGGTCGGCGGCTCCGACTGCACGGAGTGGTTGATCGCGACGGCTCCGTTCGACGTCGGCGTGAGCGCATTCTCGAGCGCCGTCGCGAACGTCAGCGTCGACGCAGCCGGTCCGCAGCAGGCGAGCATCGCCGCGCCCGCGGCGCCGAGCGTGGAGCCGTGCGGGTTTGCGGAGCCGGTCCCGCGCGGCGCGTCCGCGAACGTCGCGCCGGTCAGCGGCGACCACGCGAGGCGCGACGAGCCCGTGCCGAACGCGACGTTGCCGTTCTGCATCCACTCGCTCGCGAGGTCGTCGGGGCACAGCTCGCCGAGGAACGGCAGGCAACGCCACGGCGTGGCGCCTGTGCGAGCGAGCGTGAGTTCGCCCACGGCGCCCGCTGCGCCGTTGGCCGCGCGCGCGACCGTGTCGACGACCGGCAGCGAGCCGTTCGAGAAGTCTGCATGCAGCGCGATCGCCTCGGTCGCCGTCTGCGTCGGCATTGCGATCTCGCCGCCGAGCAGCAGCGCGTCGGCGATCCGATCCGCCGGTGCGACGACGACTGCGCCCGCCTTCTGCATGCCGTCGCGCCAGAGCTGCAGCAGTCGGCCGGCGTCGGCGCGCACGCCGCCGCCGAAGCCCTCGGCGAGGAACGACGGCTGCAGGCACGGCCACATCGCGCGCGCGTCGACCGATCCGTTTACGAGGTCGTCGAAGCACGCGTTGTAGCCGTTCGCGAGCGTGCTCCCCGTCGCCATGAGGTCCGAGTAGGGGCACAGCCGCGGATCGCCGAGGAACTGCGCGCGTTCGGTCACGGGCACGCTCGATGCGGAGCTCGTCCACCACGCGAACGTCTCGCTGCGGTTCTGCGGTTGCCTCGCTACAGGCCAGCGTGTCCCGGTCGTCGCATCCGAGCCGATGCGCGTGACGACGCGGACTACCTGGTCGCGCGAGGGCAGCGCGCCGGCGGCGAATGCCGAAGTCGGCAGGCGGATGCGCCAGCGAGCGGTGTTGCGCGCGATGAGCGCCGTGCTCGTCGTGGCGAGGTCGTTCTCGAACTCGCCGCGCACCGGCGACGGGCAGTGTTCGAGCCCGTAGAGCCGCGCGTCGGCATGGAGCCCTTGGCCTCCGACTTGCGGCGCGGTGAGCGGCGTGTTGTGGAGGCGCAGCCACGTGTAGGGATCGGCGCCGCCGACGTAGCCAGCTTCGAACCACATCTCGAACGGCTTCGTCGCAGCGCTCGGCGCGACGCCGGTCGCGCTGTCGAACGACGTGTACTCACGGCCGTCGCCGCTCGCCGCGCCCGTGTCGAGCGACACGCCGCCTTGCAGGCGATGCACGAGCAACGTCGGTTGGCCCGTGCCCTTGCCGTTCACGTTGGCCGTGAAGTTGCCGCCGAAGATCTGCACGAGGATCGGCTCCTGCAGCACGTCCGACGCTGCGCTCGCGCGGTACGCATGGACGCGGAGTTCGAGGTCCTTCGTGTCGGTTTGGTTGCCGTTGCCGTCCGGGTCGCGCGGCGTCCAGAGCCGCGACGGATGCGTGACGACGCGCACGCCGGGGCGGCCGACGGGGTCCTTCGCCGCGTCGCTGGCGTTGCGCAGCGGCGGCATCGGCAGCGCGCGGCCGTGCAGGTTGAGGAACACCGCGTTGCGGTAGCGCTCCGGCCGACGTTGCAAGTCGTCGAGCAGCAGTTGCAGCGGCGGTTCGCGTTCGTCCTCGAGGCCTGCGGCCACGCGGCTCTCGAACAAGCTCCACGCTGCAGGCGTGCGCATGCAGTGGTTGAAGCGATCGGCAACGGCGGTCGGCTGCGCCGTCAGCGACGACGACGCGTGCAGCAAGCCGTCTTCGGTCCGCAGCACGCCGGCGACGAGGTCCGCGTGGTAGAGCGACTTGCCCGCGTGCGCGCCGCCGAGCTGGCTGGGAAGCCAGTAGGCCCAAGGCGCAGCTGCGTCGGCGGGCCGCGTGACGTTCACGAACGGCGCGTAGCACGCGTCGCGGCCGTAGCCGAGGCGCGTGATCCAGTGAAGACGCACGTTTGCCTGCGAGCTCGCGGCGATGTCGCTGGCGGCGCTGCGCACCGCGTCACGAAGCGAAGCGAGGTCGCCGAGCATGCTGCCCGCCTCCGCGCACGCGATGACGTAGACGTCGTGCGTCTGCTCCGGCGCGTCCGATGGCGGCAGCAGCGAGAACAGCAGCGCATGGCTCGCCGCATCCTGCCAACGCGCGCCGTCGCGGAGTCCGATCTGCACGCGGCAGTAGTAGAGGCCAGCGTGGTCGTGCGGCTCGACGGACACCGTGCGCGACCAACGCCACTCGCCGCCGAGCGTGACGTTGCCGGACATCGGGTGCTCCGGCGCGAACGGCAGCCCTTCGTGGTCCGTGCGCGTGGTCAGCGTGAAGTTGCGGGCCTGGTCGGACAGAGCGAGCAGCTGGTCGCCGCGTTCGATCTGGCCGAGCGCGATCGCGTTCTGGATCTCGCCGAGGATCGCCCCGGCCTTCTGGTAGGCGAACGCTCGGTCCTCGTTCGCTCCCGACTCGCGGAAGCCGATCGACAGCTGTTGCACGAGCACGAGCAACGCCGTGGCGACGATGCCCACGGCAATCATCGCCTCGGTGAGGCCGAAGCCTGCGCTTCTCGCGCTGCTGTGCCCGACGCCCCGCATCAGTCCTTCTTCTTGTTCTTCTCGTCGTTCCAGTCGCCGCCGCCCGCGGGGCGCTGGTCGCGACCGGCTCGGTACTGCGACAGCGAGTTCTGCAGCTGCGACACGATCTCGGGCCGCGCGCGGATGCGCACCTCGTCGTCGGAGCCGCCGATCTTCACGCGACCCGCGACGATCATCGTGCCCTCGAAGCGGAACGGGCCTTCGATCTGCGCGTTGCCGCTGACGTAGAGCACGCCACGGAAGTCGCTGTCGTTGCCTTCGCTCGCAACGAAGTCTCCCTTCACGGCGAGCAGCATGCGGCCGCGCAGCGCGTGGTCGTGGGATGCGATCTCGAGCCCGTTGGGGACATAGACCGCCTGGTCCTGCATCACTCGACCCGCAAGCTGCTTGGGCGAGAACACGACGAGGTCCGCGACGCTGCGCAGTTGCTCCTCGCGCATGCCGAACACCGAGCTCACGTCGAGCTTCGTCGCCGTCAGCGGCAACGAGGCCGGCGAGCCGGTCACCGACGAGCCGTAGGACGGCGCTCCGCGCGACGAATTGTCGTTCGACTTCTCGTCGCCCTCGTCGTCGTCCTTCTTCTCGTCGTCGTCGTCATCATCGTCGTCGTCCTGCTTCGCGAGATGCGCGATGCCGGAGCTGCCGCCGCCGTCGATCGAGCCGTTGGACAGGATCTGCAGCGACGACGGGTCGCCGACGACGAGCGCGGACAGGCTCGGCAGCCGTAGCGTGATGCCGCGAACCTCGGTGCGCAGCGTCTGCGTCGAGAGCAGACGGTTCGGCTTCTTGTCGAACGGGCGCGACGGATCGACGCGTTCGTAGAGGTAGCCGCGCGCGCCGAGGTCCCACACCGTGCCCGGCGACTCGCCATAGGCAGCGGACACGTCCACGGCCTCGTCGGTGCGAACCTCGTAGCGACCCCAGAGGCTGCCGTGCACCTCGAACTCGCGCACGAGGCCGACCTCGGGCTCCAGCGTGTCGTCGACCGGCGGGTCCGACTGCAGGTTGCGCTGCGGCGTGAACGAGACCACCGGCTGCGACGGTTGGCGGCGCAGATAGGAAGCTGCGTCCGTGAGTCCGGACTCGGCGACCGACTGCGCGAGGTCGATGCGGCGGTAGCGAGTGTCCATCGTCTTGCGGTTGGCGGACATCTCGAGGCTGTGCGCCACGAGGATGCCAACCGTCAGCGAAACGAAGAACAGGGCCCAGACGAGCGCGCTGCCGCGCTCATGTCCACGCGATGGCATCGCGCGTTCCACTTCGAACGGCGGCGCAGATGCGCACAAGGTCCCGACGGATCGCGTCATCTCGTGGATGTCGGTCCGGGCGAAAGCGGACTTGAGGAAGCGGCGATCGTGACGCGCCTCGTTCGCAAACCTGCGATGCCATCGACGCATCGCGGTCCCGCAACGGGATCGCGCGCGGCGTTGCCTGTGGTTTCGTGCGCGAGGCGAGACGATGCGAGGATCCGAGTGCATGCGGGCGCATCTCCGTGCCGATCACCGACCGGTGAACGGAGAACCGCGGGATCCCATTTCGCAAGGCCAGGACACGCGCCAACGCACGCTCGGCGACTTCGTCATCGAGCGCGAGCTCGGACGTGGCGGCATGGGCGTGGTCTGGCTCGCGACGCAGAAGTCGCTGGGCCGCCGCGTCGCGCTCAAGACGTTGCCGGACTTCGCCACGATGGACCCCGCGGCGGTGCTGCGCTTCCGCCGCGAAGCGGAGGCGACGAGTCGCATCGCGCATCCGGGCGTCGTCCCGGTCTACGGCACCGGCGACGTCGACGGCATCCACTGGTACGCGATGGAGTTCGTCGACGGCCCGACGCTGGCCACGTGGATCGACCGGCTGTCCTCGCGCCAGTGCGATCGTCTCGACGCCGCGATCGTCGACGAAGTGGAGCAGGGACAGCGGTATCCCTCGCTGCGCGAGCCGAAGTCCGGCGGCGCAGGCAACCGCTACGTTCGTTCGTGCGCGCGGCTGTGCGCCGACGTTGCGTCGGCGCTCGCCGCCGCGCATCGCGTCGGCGTCGTGCACCGCGACGTGAAGCCCGGCAACGTGATGATCCATCCGGACGGCCGCCCCGTGGTGGTGGACTTCGGGCTCGCGCGCGACGAACGCAGCACGCAGCTCACGCGCAGCGGCGAGCAGCTCGGCACGCCGTCCTACATGGCGCCGGAGCAGGCGCGCGGAAGTCGCTCGATCGACGCGCGCGCGGACGTCTACGGCCTCGGCGCGGTGCTCTACGAGTTGCTGGCGCTGGAGCCGCCGTTCCGCGGCGGCTCGGCGGCCGAGATCGCAGCGCGCATCCTCTCGGAGGAGCCGTCGTTCGTGCAGAAGCGCAATCCCAACGTGCCGCCCGCGCTCGCCGCGATCGTGCATCGTTGCCTGCAGAAGGACCCGGACGCGCGCTATCCCGCGATGGAGTCGCTCGAAGCCGACCTTCGCGCATTCCTCGCCGGCGAGCGCATCGCGGCGAAGCTGCCGTCGTCGTTGGCGCGCGCGCATGCGTTCGTGCAGCGCCGTCGCAACGCGCTGCTCGCCAGCGCCGCGGCCTCGGTCGCGGCGGTCGCGATCGCGGTGTTCGCGGGCGTCGTCGACGACCGCGGGGACGTGCGCGACGGCGAACGCGCGCTGCGTGAGGCGCGCGTGGCGCTGGTCGAGGCCGGCGACCCGGATCGCGCGCGCGATCTCTACGAACGCGCGGCTGCGCTGACGAAGCAACGTGAGAAGGTCGGCGAGCAGCGGCGGCGCGACTTCGCCGAGGCGTTCGAGTCGCTCTACGCGAAGGAAGGCGGGCTCGCGGCTCTGCGTCGGTTCTCGCTCGTGTTCGACGAACGCGAGAAGGCGGAGCTCGGTCCGATGCTCGAGCGCCTCGACGGACGCGGCGCGATCCGCTTCGCATCGCGCGTCGACGAGCAGCGCAGCGCCACCCTAGAGGTCCGCACCGTGAAGGGCGGCGCCTTCGTCGGCGACTGGTCGCCGTTGCGCGCTGGCGAACCGATGCCGATCGGCGAGCACCTCGTGCGCGCGGTGCGCGAGGATGGCTGCACGACGCAGTCGCGCATGCTCGTGCGCAACGACATGACCGAGCGCTTCGAGCCTGGTTGGATCGAGGCGCGCGACGTTCCGGACGGGTTCGTCCCGGTGGTCGACGCGGAGGACGGCGGCCGCATGGTGGTCGCCGCGTTCGAGGCGTCGCGCGCGGAGTGGCGTCGCTGGCTGCGTTCGTTGTCGCCGGAGCTGGTCGCGGAGATGACGCCGTCGGTCTGGAGCGACGACGAGCGCGACGACGAGCTGCCGGTACGCGGCGTGTCGTTCCACCAGGCGCGCGCGTTCGTGAACGCGCACGGCGCGCACCTGCCGACGCGACGCGAGCAGTGGCTCGCGGCGAGCGGCGGCCTGACCGAACTCCAGTGGCCGTGGGGCGGCGCGTTCGACACGGCGCTCGTGGTCGCGGATCCGTTCACGAGGAACGAGGCGATGCCGGTCCGTTCGCTCGCGGAAGGTCGCTCGCCGTTCGGCGTGCGGCACGCGCTCGGCAACGTCGCGGAGATGCTAGCGGCAGAGAAGCGCGCGCTCTTCGTCGGCGGCGGCAGCTTCGCGGACGATGCGAAGACGCTCGTGCTCGACGGCGCGAACGGCTCGTTGGCCGTCGCGCCGCTGGCATCCGTCTTCGATGCGTCGCCGACCGCGGGCGTTCGCGCGTTCCGGTTCGTCGCTGCGACGGAAGATGCGGCCCGTGCCGCGGCGATGCGCCGCGCGCGCGAGGAGCTGGAGCGGTCGTCGGCGTCGTGCGTGTTCCACGACTGGGAGCTGCGCGAGGACGGCTCGATGAGCTGCGAACTGCTGCTGCTCGGCGTGCACGACGGCGGCGCGCGGGAGCGCAGCTTTGCGTTCGCGACGCCGGGCTTCGCGCAGGTGCGCGGCTCGTTGCGCGCGGTCGACGGGCACGGTCGCGAGCTCGAAGCAGTCGGTTCCGCCACGTCGGGCGGCGAGTCCGCGACGATCCGCACCGAGCTGCCGCAAGGCCTCACGAAGGGCCAGGGCTATCGCCATCGCGTCCGCGCCGACTTGCTTCCGGTCGCGGGCCTCGCGCCGGAGCGCGACGCGTTCTGTCTGCGCGTGCCGATGCAGCGCGGCCTCGCGGTCGCGCAGATGCACACGTTTACGTTGCCTGCCGGTTGCCGTGTCGAGTCCGTGAGTCCGGAAGCGGAGACGTGGACCGAGAACGGCCGCGTCCACGTGGCGTGGCAACAGACCGCCGACGCGCGCGTCGAAGCCGCGACCGTTCGCTTCCGTCGCGACGGCGGCCTCGGCGCAGCCTGTGGCGTGGCGGACGCGGAGCGTCGCTGCTCGATCCTGTTCGCGGCCTGGAGCGCGCGCAGCGTCGAGTTGGCGCAGTTGCTCGACGAGGACTTCGTGCACGAGCCGCGTGGCATGGGCCGCACCGAGGTCCTCCGTCGCGCCGCCGCGGGCGAGTGCGGGACCTTCTCGTCGCCGATGCTCGAGGATGTCGTGCGGATCGGCGAAGTCGAGTCGTGCGAGGCGCGCGTCGACTGGACGCTGCGAGGCGAGGACGGGCGCGCGTTCGTGTGGAAGGCCGCGCCGTTCCTCGTGCAGTGGCGCAACGTCGGCGGCGCGATGCGCGCGTTGCGCATGCAGCCGTTCCCGCAAGCGGACGAGGGCCGCTACGTCGACGACGGCTATCGCAACGACGGTCTCCGCGCGCACGTCGCGCGCACAGGCGGCGCGACGATCGCGCGCACGCAGGACTCGCTGTGTCCGATGCAGGTCGAGGTCCGCGCCGCCCGAGGCTCCGCGCGCATCGTCGGCATGCTTGCTGCACCGGGCGAGAGCGAGGACGTAGTGCGGTTCCGCCTTTCAGGCGGAGCGGCGCTGCACGGCGCCGTGATCGCACGCGATGCCGACGGCACGGAGTTGCGCGAAGTCGTGCGCGACGGCGTGGCGGTGCGCGAGGCGTGGACGTTCGTGCAGCGCGGCAGCCGGCGCTTCCTCGTCCGCAGCGTCGTTGGCGAAGGTCTCCGCGTGAACTCGGACTCCGCGGTCGACGAGGCCGCGGCGCGCGCGTGGGCGCGCGAAGCCGTCGCGATGCTGCGCATCGACTGATCGGACCGGCGCAGGCGCGTCGCGACGTTGCCGTTCAGGCGCGCGTCGCGACCGCGCGCGCGACGGGGATGCGCACGACGAAGCGAGCCCCGCCCAGGTCGGACGCGGAGCAACGCACGTCGCCGCCCGAGGCTTCGACGATGCGCCGCACGATCGCGAGGCCGAGGCCGGCGCCCTGCGGCTTGCCCGTCATCACGTCGCCGAGTTGCTGGAAGCGGTCGAACACGCGCTCGCGGTCAGCCTCCGGGATCCCTGGGCCGTCGTCGTCGACGCGGATCTCCACGTTCGCGCCCGTCGACACGACGGTGGCGCTGATGTGGCCGCCTTCGGGCGTGAACTTCACGGCGTTGTCGAGCACGCGACACAGCGCTTCGCGCATGCGGCGCGCGTCGACGTCGACGCTTGCGTGGGTCGCGGCATCGACGGTGAGCGTCTGGTTCCGCTGCTGTGCAGCGGGCCGCAGCACGGCGACCGCCGTCTCGGCGAGCTCGGCTGCGTCGACGCGTTCCGCGCGCAACTCCGCGCGGCCCGTCTCCAGCAAGCCGTAGTCCATGATGTCGTCGACGAGCGCCTTCAGACGGCGGGCCTCGCCGTTGAGCATGTCGGTGAACTCGCGCCAGTCGGCTTCGTCCGTCGGCGCGAGCGTGGTGAGGATCTCGCTCGAGCTGATGATGTTGGTGAGGGGCGTGCGCAGCTCGTGGCTGATCGACGACAGCAGGTCGTCCTTGAGACGATTGACCTCGTGGCGTTGCGTGACGTCCGCGAGCACGAGCACCTTGCCGTAGTCCTGGTCGGGGCGGTTCGACTGCACCTGCACGACGCTGAGGTCGTAGATGCGGTCTTCGTGCGGCACGTCGCCGATGCGCACGTCCGCGCGGCGTTCGCCGTCGATGCGCGCGAGCCCGGACTCGATCGCTGCGCGAAGCTCGCCTGCGCACATGCCGAGCAACGGCTCCGCCTCGACGCGACGTTCGCCGACGCCGAGCGCGCGGCGCGCGTTGCGGTTCATCAGCACGACTCGGCCTTGCGTGTCGACCACGACGACGCCTTCGCGCAGCGACTGCAGCACGGCGTGCACGCGATCGAACGCCGCCTCGGCCTGCATGAGGTTGGCCACGGTCTTCTGCGAGCGGTTCTCGATCGCCGATTGCGCGAGCTGGAAGCGTCGCAGCAGCGGCTGCAGCAACGGGGCCCCGTCCTGCGGCAACTCGTTCGCTGCGCCACCGAGCCGCAGCGCGTCCATCGTGCGCAGCAGCGCGGCGACGGGCGCGCGCAGCGGTTCGCGCATGCGCTGCGTGAGCATGCGGCTCACGGCGAATGCGATCGCGAGCGATGCGGCCGCGGCGCCGAGCGCTGCCTCCGTCGGGCTGCCGAGCAGCAGCGCGGCTGTGGACGAAGCGCTGGCAAGCGTCACCGCCGCGCCTGCGAGCAGCGACCTCGAGACGCCGAGGTCCCGGAAGTCGAGCGGTCCGTCTTGCTCTTCCGTCGTTGCCACCGGCTCCTGGATCGGAACCGCGGCCACGCGGACTTGATGCGGGGGAGGTCTAGGCGCGGAGCATCGGCGCGCGGGTGTCGAGAACTTCGACACCCGCGGCCCGCCGCGTCACTTGCCCGTCGACTGCTGCGCGTACTTCTGGCGGTACTTCTTCGCGAGCTCCGTCTGCTTGTTGCGCAGGTCGGTCTCGCGGCCGTCGATCCACGCGCGCTCGATGCGCGTCGTGAGGTCGAGCGGGCTGCCGTTCGTGAGCAGCAACGTCGCGCGCTTGCCGACCGTGATCGTGCCGATGCGGTCGCCGACGCCCAGGATGCGCGCGGCGTCGCGCGTGATCGCCGCCATCGCGCGCTCGCGGTCGAGCCCGAACGCGGCGGCCGTGGCCGCGTGGTAGGGGAGGTTGCGTTCGTGCGCGAACTCCTCGCCCGTGGCGATGCAGAAGTCGACGCCGCGCTCCGCGAGTTGCGCAGGCAGGCGGAACGGCGCGTCGTAGTCGCTGTCGTCGCGGCGCGGCAGCTTGTGCACGCCGGTCAGCACGACTGGCACGCGACGCTCCACGAGCAGGTCGGCGCACAGCAGCGCGTCGCGACCGCCGACGATCACGGGGCGCAGCGAGCGCTTCTGCGCCCACGCGAGCGCCGACTCGATCTCCTCGAGCTCGTCCGCGAGGACGAAGACCGTGCGTTCGCCGCGCGCTGCGGGTGCGAGCGACTGCGCCTGCAGGTCGTGCGGCGTGCTCGCGTCGGCCGCCTTGCGCTGGCTCCACGCGAGCGCGCGCAAGAAGGCCTCGTCGATGCGCTCGCGCGACTTCTTGGCGGCCGCCTCGGGATCGCGGTTCTCACCCGCCATTCCCATGCCCGGTCCGCGGCCGCGACCCCGCCGGCCGCGCGGATCGGGCATCGCCGGCCAGTCGACGACGACTCCGGCGTCCGCGAGCACGGCCATCTCCTCGTTGGTCCAGCCTTCGAACTGCATCACCGAGGCGCGGCCCGGGATCTCGCCGCCGATGGGGAACACGCACGCGGTGAGCACGCCGTTGCTGCGCGTCACCGGGATCGCGGCGGAGTCCGGGTTGAACGCGATCGCGGCCATCGCCTCCGGCGACTGGTCGTTGCGTTCGTCGGTGTCGACCGTCTGCCGCACCATGCCGATCTCGATCAGGCCGATCTGCGAATGCGCGGCGACGAGCCCTGGCCACACGTGCTTCTGCGCGGCGTCGACGACGATCGGGTCGGCGTCCTTGGGCAATTGCAGTTCTTCGCCTTGCGACGCGATCCCGCGGATCACGCCGCCTTCGAACCACAGCGAGCCGCCGAGGATCGTGCCGGCGTCGATCGTGTGGAGGATCGCGTTGCGGATCACGACGGGCCGCGACTGCGGCGGCGCTTTCGGCAACAGGTCCTGCGCGGAGAGGCTCGCGTGCGCGAGCGCGGCGAACAAGAACGCGCGGACAGTGGATGCAGGCATCATCGGTTGGCTCCTTCGCAATCGCGGCAGCAGTAGGCCTCGGTCGTGTCCTCGGCGCGCCAGTAGGCGTCGCGCTCGTCGTCCTTCGCAACGCGTCCCTTCGCTCCTGCGGCGGCGAGCGCCTTGCGCAGCAACCGCGCGCGATCGGCGCGCACGGCGGCGCGGAGTTCGCGGTCGCGTTCGATCGAGAAGCGTTCGGCTCCGTCCACGAACGTGCGCTCGCACACCGCGTCGTAGCTCAGCGGGTCGGCGCTCCAGACCGCGAGGTCCGCGTGCTTGCCGGCTTCGAGCGAGCCGGTCTGCGCGTCGATGCCGAGCTGGATCGCCGGGTTGCGCGTCACGAACTTCAGCGCCTCGTGCGGCGGCACGCCGCCGTACTTCACGGCCTTGCCCGCTTCGGTGTTGAGCCGTCGCGCGTGCTCGTCGCTGTCGCTGTTGAAGCTCACGCAGACGCCCACTTCGCGCAGGATCGCGCCGTTGTCCGGCACCGCGTCGTAGACCTCGAACTTGTAGCCCCACCAGTCGCTGAAGGCAGATGCGCCGATCGCCGAGTCGCGGATCGCCTCGGCGACCTTGTAGCCCTCGAGCACGTGCTGGAACGTGCCGATGCGGAAGCCGAACTCCTTCGCCATGCGGCAGAACATGAAGATCTCGTCCTGCCGGTAGCTGTGGCAGTGGACGCGGCGCTTGCCGGCGAGGATCTCGGCGACGGCCTCGAGCTCGAGGTCGCGACGCGGCGGCAGCGTGTTCGCGCGATCGCGAGGCGACAGCTGCTCGTAGTTCGCCATGCGCTTCTGGTAGTCCTGCGCGGCGAGGAAGCGGTCGCGCAGCAACGCTTCGACACCCATGCGCGTTCCCGGGTAGCGGCCGTCGTCGCCGCCGTTCGCTCCGCGCGGATTCTCGCCGAGCGCGAACTTGATGCCGGGCGCAGAGCCTGCGAACACAAGTTCGTCGGGATGCAGCGAGCCCCAGCGGATCTTAACCGTGCTGCTCTGTCCGCCGATCGCGTTGGCCGAGCCGTGCAGCTGGCTCACCGCAGTGACGCCGCCCGCGAGCTGGCGGTACCAGTTCACGTCGTCGGGATCGATGACGTCCTGAACGCGCGCCTCGGCGGTGACGGCTTCGCCGCCTTCGTTCACGCCGCGCGAGATGCCGGTGTGCGAGTGGCAGTCGATCATGCCGGGCGTGATGTGCTTGCCCGCGCAGTCGAGTTGCCTGGCGTCCTTCGCTTCCTTGGGCAGCCCTTCGCGCGGGCCGACGTAGCGGATCGTGCCGCGATCGATCCACAGCGCGCCGTTCTCGACGATGCCGGCTTCGCCGCTGGTCCAGATCGTGGCGCCGACGAGCACGAGGCTCTGCGCTTCCGGCCGCGCGAGCGCGCCGAAGCCGCCGAGCGGAGTGGGAAGGTCGACGAGCGTCTTCGGCTCGTCGTCCTTCTTCGCTTCGTCCTTCGCGACGTCGCCCTTCGGCTCCTCCTTCTTCGGTTCGGCGCGCGCGGCGCTTGCGCCCACGTCGCCGGCCTCGGTCTGTCCCGTGCCCACGAGCGTCTCGCCCGAACGGCGCATGCGGACCCACGTCGCGCCCTTGCCGAGCGACTCGTCGGTGATCCAGAACTCGATGCGGTCGTCGTGCGCGGAGACGCCGCCGACCTTGGCCTTGCGGTCACCGGCCTTCGCGGTGACGTCGCCCTTGTCGACCTTCAGCGCGAACTCGACGGCGGGCTCCTTCTGCAGGCGCAGCGTCCAGTCGCCGTCGAGGCCTTGCGGCTGCTTCTGCTCGATCTCGTGGCGAACGCCTGCGACCCACACCGCGCGTATGCGCGACTTCTTGTCGAACAGGTCGCCGTCCATGACGACGAGGTTGGCGACGCGGCCCGCTTCGAGGGTTCCGAGGTCGCGGTCGCGCTGCAGCAGTCGTGCAGGAACCGTCGTGAGCATCGCGAGCGCGTCGTCGGCGGTGACGCCCCACGACATCGCTTCGTGCAGGTTCTTGTGGAACTCCTTCTTGTCCTGCAAGCGCGCGGTCGTGAGCGCGACGTCGACTCCGAGCTTGCGCAGGCGCGCGAGGTTGGACGGCGCGTGTTCCCACGTCTGCAGTTGCCGCAGCGACACGCGCTCCTGCTTGCTCAGCGTCGCTACGTCGGGCGCCTCGGGGAACGCGAGCGGCAGCACGAGCGGCAGCTTGGTGGCGGCGATTGCCTGCGCGCGACGGAACTCCATGCCGCTGCCGATGGCGATTGCAGGTCGCTGGAACTCGCCTGCGATCTTGGCGACGCGAAGGATCTGCAACTCGTCGTCGCAGTCGAATGCGATCGGCTGCTCGGCGAACTGCGCCAGCGTCGCGAGCGCAGCGTTCGCGGTGTTCGTCGGCATGCGCAGCGCGGGATCGTTCGCGAGCGCGGCCGCAGTGCGCGCGCGCCATTGCGCGTCGGCGAGCGTCTGGCGGACGAGCGAGATCGCTCCCATCTCGCTGCTCGGGTGGCCGCCCCAACGCATCGCGAGGCTCGCCAGGTGGTAGACCGGATCGCCGAGCACTTCCGCGCGCGTGCCGGGCTTCGGCTCGTCGAGCAGCACGACGGCGCTGGTGCCGCGGAAGTTGCCGCCGATCGGCGCGATCGCCGCCGCGCAGAAGCCGAGCGAACGCAGCGTCTCGCGGTCGTCCTTGGTGGCGCCGTCGCCGTCGAGCGCGCTGCGTTGCGCCAGCACGTTCGGATGCCAGTGTGCGTCAGCCGCGTCCGCGTCGGGCGCAGGCGCGTCGACGGGAAGATACGGCTCGACGAAGCCCGGGTAGATCACGAGACCCGTGCAGTCGGTGACGCGCGCGCCAGCGGGGGGCGGCGCGTCCTCGGCGACGTAGACCACGCGGCCGTTCTGCAGCACGAGCGTCGCGCGTTCGATGCGTTGGCCGGGCTTCACGACGACCGTCGCGCGCACGAGCGCATCGAAGCGGAGGTCAGCGGGGGCGGGGCCGTTCGCGGGAGGGCCTTGGCTCGCGGCGACTGCCGCGAGCGCCAGGGTGGCGAGAGAGCGGAGCATGGGGCGACAGTAGCCGCCCGGGCCGCGAGCCGGAACGGCGACGTCACTGCGTCGCTGCCCGCGTCGTCAGCTGCCTGCGGCTTCCGCGTCGGGCTCCGCGTCGTTCGCGTTCGCCGTCTGCTGCCGTCCCGCGTAGAGCCACGCGAGGCAGCGGCGCAGGTCGTCCAGCACGAGGTAGAACGACGGCACGATCAGAAGGCTGATCGTCGTCGCGAACATCACGCCGAAGCCGAGGCTCATCGCCATCGGGATCAAGAATTTCGCCTGCACGCTCTTCTCCAGCAGCAGCGGAAGAAGGCCGCCGAACGTCGTGAGTGATGTCAGCAGGATCGGGCGGAATCGTCGAGCTCCGGCGTCGTGCACCGCGTCCAGGAGTGCGCGGCCCTCTGCACGGCGCTGGTTGATGGCGTCGACCATCACGATGTTGTCGTTGACCACGACGCCCGCGAGCGCGATCGCGCCGAACATCGACATGATGCTGAGGTCGAGCCCTGTCAGCAGATGGCCGAGGATCGCGCCGCCGAACCCGAACGGGATCGCGGTCATGATCAGCAGCGGCTGCGTGTAGCTCTTCAGCGGCACGGCGATCAGCGCGTAGATCAGGAACAACGCGAACACGAAGCCGGTGAACAGCGAGCGCAGCAGGTCCGCCTTGTTCTTCTGGTCGCCTTCGAAGCTCCAGCCGAGGCCGGGATAGCGCTGCACGAGGTCCGGCAGCACGTGTTCGCGGAGGTCTTGGTTGAGCGCCTCGGGGCTCGCGTTCGGGTCGTTCTCGTCGATGTCGCCGCTCACGCGCACGACGCGCTTCTGGTCGACGCGCGTGATCGAGGCGAAGCCGCGTCCGAACGACGCCTGCGCCACCTCGGACAACGGGACCTCGGCGCCGTCGGGCGTGCGCACGCGCAGGTCGTCGAGGTCCTGCAGCGAGCGACGCCGCTCTTCCGGATAGCGGACCATCACCTTCACTTCGTCGCGGCCGCGCTGCACGCGTTGGGCTTCTTCGCCGAAGAACGCCTGCCGCACCTGGCGCGCTAGGTCGCGTTGCGAGAGGCCGAGCGATTCCGCGCGCGGGTCGATGCGCAGCTCGACTTCCTGCTTGCCGACGCGGAACGAGTCGGTGACGTCCTTCACGTCGGGTCGTCGCAGGAGCTCGCGCTTCAAGGCATCGGCTGCCGCGCGCAGCTGGTCGAGGTCGTCGTGCGCAAGCTGCACGTCGACGTCCTTGCCCGTCGAGAAGAACGACGAGGTGAAGGACAGCTCGACGGCGTCCGGGATCGTCCCGACCTTCTCGCGGAGTCGCGACTGCACGGCGGACGAGCCGATCTCGCGTTGCTCGGACGGCAACAGCTGCAGGTTGATCTCGCCGAGGTTCGAAGAGCTCTGCGCCTGCGCGTCGCGGTTGCCTCCGTTGCGGGCCTGCTCGACCGCGAACGGTTGGCTGCCGACGGACGTCAGCATGTGCTGCACGATGCTCTTGCCTGTGCCGGCGTAGCCTTCCTCGCGGTCGATCTCGTCGCGCACGTCGATCGCGGCCTTCTCGATGCGCTGCATGATCGCGGTGGTGACCTCGACCGGCGTGCCCTGCGGCATCGTGAGCGCGACGACGACGTTGTCGCCGTCGACCTGCGGGAAGAACACGAATCGGGGCGATCCGACCTTCACGCCGGTGAACAGGAGCGCCAGCACGGCGACGGCGACGGCGATCGTCAGGTAGCGCCAACGCAGGCAGGCCTCCGCGAACGGCTGGTAGCCACGGTCGATGAAGGACTGCAATCCGCGTTGGAAGCCCGTCTGCAGCGCGATCCAAATCCGCGAGACCGGCGAGAACAGCCTCGCCGTCATTGCCGCGGGACCGCTGCGTGTCGGTTCCTCGATCGGCATGTGCGCGAGGTGTGACGGCAGGATCAGTTGCGACTCGAGCAACGAGAACGCCAGCACCGGCAGCACGATGCACGGGATCACCCGCCAGACCTGCGCGTCGGCGCCCGGCACGTTGAACATCGGCAGGAATGCGGCGACCGTCGTCATCACCGCCGCGAACACGGGCGCGCGCACGCTGCGCGCGCCGCGCAGCGCGGCGGCGAGCGGCGACTTCGTCTTCTCGCGTTCGACCATGATCGACTCGCCGACCACGATCGCGTCGTCGACGACGATGCCGAGCACGAGCAGGAACGCGAACAGCGAGATCAGGTTGATGCTGACGTCGAGCGCCGGCATCACCATCACGGCGCCGAGGAACGCGACGGGGATGCCCATCGCGACCCACATCGCGAGCCGGAACTGCAGGAACAACGCGAGCAGCGCTGTGACGATGAGGCCGCCCTGCATCGCGTTCGACAGCAACAGGTCGATGCGTCCCCGCAGGATCACCGACTCGTCGCGCCAGGTCGTCATGCGGACGCCGTGCGGCATCATCGCCTTGCCTTCGCCTCCGACGAAGTCGCGCACGGCCTGCGTGATCTGCAGAGCGTCCTGCTCGCCGATGCGGAAGACCTTGATCAGGACGGCTGGCTCGCCGTCGAACCGCGCGAGCAGGTCTTCGTCGGCGAACGCGTCGCGCACCTTGGCGACCTGGCCGAGCGTGATGCGCGCGCCGTTCGGTTGCGTGAGCAGCACGAGGTCCTCGAACTCCGCGCCGCGGTAGGCCTGGCCCTCGACGCGCAGCAGCGTCTGACCCGAGTCGGACTTGATCGCGCCTGCCGGCAAGTCGAGCGACGACCTGCGCACCGCGTCGGCGACCTGGTCGAAGGTGAGGCCATGGCGGGCCAGTTCGCTCTCGCTGACTTCGATCGCGATCTCGTAGGGACGCACCGCGGTGAGCTCGACCTGGCTGAGGCCCGGCAGCGCCTGCAACGCATCGCGCACCTGCTCGCCGAGTCGCTTCAGCGCCGATTCGTCGGCGCGGCCGTGCACGGCAACGTTGATGACCTCCTTGCGCACGACGAGCTGCGCGATGATCGGGCGCTCGACCTGGTCCGGGAAGCTCGTGATCGCGTCGACGCGGTTCTTCACGTCGTCGTAGACCTGTCCGAGATCCGCGTCGGCCGCGGCCTCGACGAGCACCGAGCCGACTCCTTCGTTGGACGTCGACGTCACCTTGTCGACGCCGGTGATGCCGGCGACTGCTTCCTCGATGCGCGTGAGCGCGCCCTGCTCGACTTCGGTCGGCGTCGCCCCGGGATAGACGACGGAGACCGTCACCATGTTGGGGCGCACCTCGGGGAAGACCTCGGTGCGGATGCGTCCGCTCGCCAACGTCAGCGCGCCGCCGACGAGGAAGACCCACATCAGGATGTTGGCCGCGACGCCGTTCTTCGGGAACCAGTCGAAGAAGCCCTTCGCTTCGCGTTCGCCTTCGAGATCGGGCGCGCGCATCACTTCGCTCCCTCTTGCGGCGCGGACACCGGGATCGTCGCAGGCTTCGCCTCGGGCTCGATCTCCTGCACCGGCATGCCGTCGACGAACGTCTCGACCGGCGAGATGACGACGCGCAGGGTCTCGCCGGGCGCGCCCTCGACGTAGGCCGTCGTCTCGTCCTTGCGCAGCACGCGCGCGCGGCGCGCGCGGAGCCGGCTCTCGGCGTCGAGCACGAGCATCGTGCCGTCGGGGCGCACCGCGGAACGCGGCGCCGCAAGCACGTGGTCGAACGAGCGACCGCGGATCGTCGCGTCGACGAACATGCCGACCGCGAGCGGCTGGCGGTCGCGATCCCCTTGCGTGTCGAACGGCGCGGCGATTCGCGCGACCAGCGTGATCTGCCGCGTCCTGCGGTCGATCTCGCCTTCGGTGCGGACGATCGAGCCGGTCCACTCGCAGCGTCGGCCGGCGAAGTCCGCGGCCAACGTGACCTCGTGCGCCGAGGCCGCTGCATCCGGGCCGCGCGCGAGGTCGAGGAACGCGGCGTCGCTGTCCGGGATCGGCAGGCGCACTTCGACGAAGTCGGTGCCGTAGACCTGCGCGAGCGGTTGGCCCGGCGCCACGTATTGCCCTGCGTCGGCGGACGCCGATCGCACGCGGCCCGAGAACGGCAGCGACACGATCGTGCGCTGCAGGTCGAGCGACGCGCGTTCCTTGCCGGCCTTCGCCGCGGCGAGCGCGGACTGCGCCTCGGCGACGAACAGCTGGCGCGTCGCGAGCGCATCGGGGGCGCGTTCGCCCTCGAGCTGCTCCCATGCGCGCTTGCTGACCTCGGCCTCGGCGCGTTCCTGCGCGAGCCGCAACTCGGCGCGCGCGACCGCGGCGTCGGCTTGCACGAGCGCGAGCCGGTAGTCCGAGTCGTCGATCCACGCGAGCGGTTCGCCGGCCGCGAAGAACTCGCCGGCGCGCAGCTTGTCGCTGACCTTCACGATGCGGCCTGCGACCTGCGCGGCGAGCGCGACCGAGGTCATCGGCTCCACGGTGCCGCGCGCGCGCACGTCCATCGCGACCGAGGCCGCGCGCAGTTCGGCGACACGGACCAGCGGCACGCGCGGCGGCGGCTGCGTGACCACGGGCTTCTGCATGCTCGCGACCATCTTGGCCGCGAGCGCGCCGGCGCCTCCGAGCACGAGGACCGGCAACAGGATCTGCAATGCGAGCTTCATGGGTTGTCTCCGGTCGTCGCTTCCGCGGCACGGATCTCAGGCGGCGTCGAGTCGAAGCCGCCGCCGAGCGCGAGGATCAGGTCGATGCGGTTGTCGAGGCGCAGGCGCTGCACCGCGAGCAGCGTGGACTCGGCCACGAACGCGCGTTGCTGCGAGTCCTGCACGTTGAGGAAGTCGGTGAGCCCGAGTTGGTAGCGCTCGCGCGCGAGGTCGCGCGCACGGGCGCTGGCTTCGGCGGCGGCGCGGACCGCTGCTTCCTGGTCCGCGATCCACTTCGCGCCGTCGAGCGCGTTCTCGACTTCGGCGAACGCGCGCAACACGAGTGCTCCGTAGTCGGCGATGGCCTGCATCTGCGCCGCTTCGTTGCGACGCACCTCGGCGCGCAGTGCGCCGCCGCGGAAGATCGGCTGCAGCAGGTTTGCGCCGAGCGACCACACGCGGAAGTCGTCGTCGACGAGGTCATCGACGTCCGAGCTGTTCGTTCCGCCGCTCGCCGTGAGGCTGAGGCGCGGGTAGAGCGCCGCGCGCGCGGAGTCCACGCGGCAACCGGACGCTGCGAGCCGACGTTCTGCGGCCGCGAGGTCCGGCCTGCGCGACAGAAGTTGCGCCGGCAGCCCTGCGGGCGTCTCCGGCAACTCGTGCAACAGCGAGCCTGCGCGCGACAGCGTGTTGGACGGATAGCGGCCCAGCAGCGTCTCGAGGTTGCGCGCTGCGGCGGCGACCGTCTGCTGGCGTCGCGCGACGTCGGCGCGCGCGGACGCGAGGCTCGTCTGCGACTGCCACGCGTCGAGCGCAGGGCGAACGCCGCGACGGAAGCGGTCGCGCACGTCGTCCGCGGTCGCCGCGAACGCGCGCTCGGTCGCTTCTGCGAGGCGAAGCTGCGCCTCGGCTTCGACCAACGCGAAGTGCGCCTTGCACACTTGTGCCACGAGGCTCGTCCGCGCGGCCGCGAGGTCGGCCGCAGCAGCCTGCGCGTCGGCGAGCGACGCAGCCTCGGCCGAAGCGAGCCGGCCCCAGACGTCGAGCTCCCAGCGCACCGTGATGTTGGCGTTGAGGATCGTCGCGGTGTTGTTGGGAACGCCGCCGCCAGAGCCGAACGGGAAGCCGACGAACACGCGGCGCGAACGCGTCGCATCGAGGCCTGCGTCGACCTGCGGTAACCCTGGCGCGCCGGCGAGGATCGCCTGCTCGTTCGCCGCGAGCACTCGCGCGGCCGCCGACTGTAGGTTGCGGTTGTGCTGCAACGCGGCATCGACGCGCGCGTCGAGTTGCTCGTCGCCGAACATGAGCCACCAATCGCCGGCGAGCTTCGTGTCCGTTCCGGAGCTGCGCGCTGCGGCGAACGCCTCCGGCGTGCCTTCGGGGAGCTGCACGGACGCGGGTTGCGGCGGCGTGCCCGAGCAGGCTGCGAGCACGGCCGCGAGCGCGAGGATCCAGTCGGCGCGTGCGCGCCGTGCGTTGCGGGGTTGCTGCTTCATCGGCGGGAGCGTTTCGCTGGGACGCGGCGGACGGACGCTGCGGTCGTGGCGCGGCTGCCGCGTGCGCCGGCGGCGCAGAAGGACGCGAGGCGGTCGACCACCTCGTCGACGGATGCGGGCGCGATCGCCTTTCCGGCGATGTCCTGCAGCAGGTCGAGGTGCAGCATCGTGTGGGTCATCGCGCCGAGCACGAAGTGGAGCTGCCACCATGCCTCGGCGAGTTGCAGTCCGGGCTGCGCGTCGCGGAGCGCTTCGGCAAAGCGCTTGGCGACGTCGCCGAACTGCTGCGCGAGGAACGGGCGCAGGAACGGCGGTTGCTCCGTGAGCATGCGGCCGACCATCGCGCACGGTCGCGGGCCGCACTCGTGCGCGAGCTCCATCACCGGAGCGACGAACGCCTCGACGACGGCCCGGACCGCGCGCGGGCCGGCTGGGCGCGCGTCGGCCTCGATGGCTTGCAAGCGTTGCATGCGCGCCGCGTTCACGGGCTCGATGCGTCGCAGCATCACGGCCTTCGCGAGCTCCTCCTTGCCGCCGAAGTGGTAGTTCACGGCGGCGAGGTTGGCCTTCGCCTCGTGCGTCACTGCGCGCAGCGACATCGCGGCATAGCCGACGTCGGCGAGCAGCCGTTCGGCCGCGTCGAGGATGGCGGTCTGGGTCGTCTCGGATGCCATGGAGGGTGGGCAAGGTAGCGACGTGAACGATCGTTTCAAACGGTCGTTTGAGGGGGTGACGGATCGGGGCCGTGTGCTGCGGACTCCTTTGGGGCGGCCTTCGGCGGGCGCGAATCCTGCAACCAGGGCGTCGACCCCGCCGGTCACGACGGGGCGCGCGTCGCGCGGTTCGTAGTTCGGAGAGTGCTGTGGCGACTGCGTCAGCCCGCGAGCGCGCGCAGCGCTTCGCAGAGGAAATCGTACTGCGCCATCGAGTTGTAGGCCTGCGGCGCGACGCGGATCAGGCGGACCTTCGGGCTCGGCCAGTTCATCACCGGGATCTCGATGCCGTATTGCTGCATCAGCGCCAGGTGCAGCGGATCGAGCCCCAGCGGTTGCACGGGCGGGCCCGCGAGCAGGCGGTCCTGCGGCAACGGCACGGCCGCGAGGAAGCCGATCATCGACTCGGGCGCAGGCTCGTCGACCCCGAGCGTGCGGCAGAGCAGCTTGCGCGCCGCGAGCGCGAGCGAGCGGTTGTGCTGCCGCAGGCCGTCGAGGCCGCCGGGCATCAGGCCGCGCAAGAACGCGAGCGCAGCCGGGATCGTGAGCACAGGCGACGGGTCGAAGGTGCCCGTCCAGTCGAACTCCTGCCAGAAGAACGAGCGGTCCTTGCGCGTCGTGTTCGCGGCATGGCTGATCGCGAGCGGCCGGATGCGCGCCTGCCGGTCCCTGCGCACGAACAGCAGCGCGGAGCCCTTCGGCGTGCAGAGCCACTTGTGGCAGTTGCCGGTGTAGTAGGCGGCGCCGAGCTCGCGCAGCGACAGCGGGACCATGCCGGGGCCGTGCGCCCCGTCGACGAGCGTGTCGATGCCGCGTGCGTCGAATGCGCGCACGATGTCCGCGACCGGCAGCACGATGCCTGTGGGGCTCGTGATGTGGTCGACCACGACGAGCTTGGTGCGCGGCGTCGCGGCGGCGAGCAGCGCTTGTGTGACCTGCGCAGGGTCGTGGATCGGGAACGGCACGTGCGCGACGACGACGCGCGCGCCGTTGCGTTCCGCGACGAAGCGCATCGCGTTCTGCGTCGCGTTGTATTCGTGGTCGATCGTCAGCAACTCGTCGCCGGGCGCGAACTGCAGCGAGCGCAGCACTGTGTTGACGCCTTCGGTCGCGTTACGGACGAAGACGAGGTCCTGCGGGTCGGAGCCGACGACCTCGCACAACGCATTGCGCGCGACGTCGAGACGTTGCTCCAGTTCGCGATGGAGGAACCGCACCGGCTCGCGCTCGAACTCGTCCTGGAGCGCGCGCTGCGCCGCCAGCACGACGCGCGGGCAGCCGCCGAAGCTGCCGTGGTTGAGGAACGTGACGTTCGGGTCGAGGTCCCAGTGGACGGCGAACGGTGAAGGCGCGGGCTTGTGCACGTGGCCAGTAGAGGGGTTCGACTGCGGTCGCAGCAAGTGCGCAGCCGCGCGCAGCGTCGCGACGAAGCTGGCGCGAATGAGTCAGCCGCGGCTCGCCAGCAGGCGGTTCGCCATGGTGGCGCAGCGATCCACGAGTTCACGCACTTCGTCGTGGAGGCCTTCGCTCCCCTGCACGGCCGCGACGTTGTGCTCCATGTCCTCCGCGGTCCAGCCGCGGCTGTGGCCGACGAGCGGGAACGGCGGGAAGCACACGCCGAGCTCGCCGAAGAACGTCAGCATCTGGCCGGCGACGGCCTGGATGTTGTCCTGTCCGCCTGTGATCACGAGCCCGCCGACCTTGTCCTTCAGCAGCGCGCGGCCCTTCAGCGTGATCTGGTTCTGCACGGTGTTGAGGCGCTCCGCCATCTTGAACCACAGCGAGCTCGCTGCGCCCCAGCGGATCGGCGTGCCGACGAGCACCACGTCGGCCCAGAACACGAGGCCTTCGTAGACCTGCGTCATCTCGTCGCTCGGGTCCATCATCGTGATGGAGCAAGGCCACGTGCAGGCTTGCTTCGCCTTGCTGTAGTAGCCCTCGCAGTGGCGGAACTTCAGGTCGCGCAACGCGAGCATGCGCGTCTGTGCGCCGTGCTTCGCCTCGGCGTGCTGCAAGGCGAGTTGGAGCATCGCTTCGCTCGTCGAGTAGCGCGGGAACTTCGGATCCATCGCCGTCGTCGAGATCGCGAGCACGCGCAGCGGGCCGTCTTCACGCACCGGTTCTCGCATCAGCGGGTGTTTCTCGTGCGGCGTCTTGTGTCGCGCGCTCGCGGGCTCCTCGCGCACCCAGAGTCTCCCGTCTCGCTCCTCGAGCGCGAAGCTCGGCACGCAGTCCTGTTCGTAGCCGGGCTCACCCTTTCCGGTGGCGAAGTGGAACTTCCAGTTGTGCCACGGGCACACCACGTAGTCGCCGTCGAGCGTGCCCTTGCCGAGCGGTCCACCGATGTGGTTGCACGCGTCGTGGATCGCGCCGAAGCGCGTTCCGTTCCACGTGAGCGCAAGCTTCGTGCGGCCGATCGAGACTTGCTGCAGCGGCGTCTTCTTCAGTTCCTCGACGGGGCCGAGGTCGATCCAGCGGGATTCGGTCATGGTTCGTCCTTCTGGTCAGAGGCGACGGATCGTCGCGGGATCTGCCTTGAGCAACAGTATGTCGTCGATGCGCGTCACCTCCCCGGTGATCTCGACGGGGTCGCCGACCAGCTCGAGCACGCGGTCGTTCACTGCCTTGCCGTCGTCGTCGACGAGCAGCAGGCGGCGCACTTCGCCGTAAGCATCCTCGCACCAGAGCATGGGCGGGATGCCGCCGCGGATGCACAGCTTGGCGCACGCGCGGTGCGTGCGACGTTCACCGGGGTTCATCACGCCGAGGTGGCACTTGCTGTCGACGATCTCGCCGCGCAGCGTCATGCGGCCGAGGCGTTCGATCGCGACTTGCGGAACGGAAGCGGAGACAGCCGCATCGAGAGGTGTCACCGAGTCCGGTTCGACTTCGATCATCGTGCGCTCGCCTTGGTGGATCAGCGAACCGCGCAACGTGACGGCGCGGCCGGCGAACGGTTCGACGATCGAGTCCGCACCGTGCTTGCCTTGTGCGACGAGCATCCAAACCGACGCGCCGCCGCCCGGGCGCGCCACGCGCAGCACGGGATACGGCGTCATCTCGACCTTGCCCGTGAACTCGCGCACGACGCCGAACTCGAAGCGACTGTCGCGGAGTTCTCGCTGCGTCGCGGCGACGAGCGCGAGTGCCACGAGGCACACGAGCGCCGCGCGCGTCGTCATGCGCTTCGTGAACTTCGCCTGCGCTGTGGTGGGGCCGCTGCCGTAGCCGACGTAGAAGTCGCCATGCGGCGCAGAGCCTTCGCCATCGACGCGGGCTGGCTCGACGAACGTGCCTGGCGCGTTGGGTCGCTTGCCCACGCGCACGCGACCTGCTTCGACGACCACCGCGAAGGTCGGCAGCGTCTCGGTGAACGGCTCCGGCGCGCGGCCGTCCTGCGGACGGTACTGGTAGCCGTGCCATGGGCAGACGATGCAGCCGTCTTGGATGCGGCCTTCGCCAAGCGGCCCGTTCTGGTGCTTGCACACGCTCGACACTGCGGAGATGCAGCCGTCGTAGCGGAACACGGCGACACGTTCGCCTGCGACCAATGCGGTGCGCGCGCCCTTCTCTGGGATCTCATCGATGCCGCACACATCGACGAACTGAGCGGTCGTCGGGGACTTGGGCGCGCGATCCGCGCCCCGTTCTTTGGAAGCTGCGACGAAGTGCAACGCGATGAGCCACAGCATCCCGACTGCCACGAGAGCAGGCGCAACGATCGAGTCGTCGGACTGCAGGTAGCCGAGCGCGACGTGCAGCACCACGAGCCCATACGCCGCGTAGACGAGCATGTGCAGCGTCTTCCAGACGGGCGCGGTCAAGTTGCGTAGCCAGAAGTCGTGGCTCGTCGCCGCCATCAGGAACAGGATCGCGAGCGCAACGGCCCCGAGCGGCTGGAACGGGATCTCTGCGATGCCGCGCCAGCCTGCGTCGCCGAGGAACAAGCTCTCCCACGGCGAGATCACGCCGAGCGCGTGGTAGAGCACGAACGACAAAGTCCCGTGCGCAAGCGCGCAGAAGAACATCGTCACGCCCATGTGCCGGCGGTTGTAGAGCAGCGGCAGGAAGCGCGCGTCGAGCCGGCACAGCGGCCCGATCGACAGGATGACGTGCAGCAACGCGAACGCGGTGAAGCCGAACGAGCGGATGAGGATCGTCTCCGCAGTTGCGTCAGGCCGCAGGATCGCAGTGATGCCGCCGAAGGTCAGCAGAGCCAGCAGTACGCACGCGAGCAGCGTCCGGTCGTAGCGCTTCTTGGCCGGGTTCCAGCCAACGGCCTGGTATGCGTGGCCCACCTCAGTTGCCCTCCAGCGTTGCGTGTCCGACGACGGTCCCGTGTGCGAGGCTGTAGAAGACGACCTGGCCACCGGTGGCCGGGATCGCGTAGTCGCGCGGCAAGGACCCGACGGGGCCCAGCAGTTGCGCATCCTGCGGCAACGCGTCGATCTCGCCTGTCGCGCGCGTCCAGTAGGCGAGCGTGTCCGGAGACGATTCGCCTTTCTGCGCCAACAGTACTCGTCCAAGCTCGTGTGCGCCGACGGTGAACGAGCCGCCGAGCGATGACGGCGTCTCCCTGGCGCGAAGGATGTCGCTGACGCTGCCCAGGGCGGGTGTCGTCGTTCCACGCGAATCCGCGGGCAGTTCGTTCGTGACCGTGTCCGGCTTCCTGCCGAACAGCGCTATGGCAAAGGCTGCGAGCAGGAACGGCGACATCGCTGCCGTGAGCGCATGAACGCGTCGGAGTCGTGCGATCATCGCCGGCCTCCCTGCCGCGCCGCATCCTCGTGCGCGTTGCGTTCACGCGGCTCGGTCTTTCGCAACGATGCGCGCAACAAGAGCGGCCACAACGCAACGACTCCTGGCAGGGCGACGAAGTAGAAGCCACGAGACGCTCCGCGCACGTCGGGATCGAGCCGCGGCGCGAGCTTCGCGAAGAACCAGGGCGAGAACACTGCGCCGATCGCGAGGTATGCGAGCAGCGTGGTCGACACGGCGTCGAAGATCGTCATGGGTGTGGAGGAGTGTGGTTCGCGGCGGCGTTCGTGTGCACAGGGTGCGACGCGGAGTCGCGGCCGTATGCGCGCCATGCGCGCCAGAGTTCGAGCGGGCCCGTGGTCTTCGCGCCGGCTTTCGCGTTGGCCTTTCCGATCGCGAACAGGATGCGCCACTGCGCACACAGCGTTCGCCATGCGTGCAGGATCCCGTGCTTGCGATCGTAGATGTGCGTCGCCTCGCTCGTCGCGCCGTTGAGTTCGAGCACGCGGATCCCGACGCCGCGACGGAAGTGCTCCTCGCTCGGCGCGCGCAGGTCGAAGCGGCCGAAGTGGAATCCGTCGTAGCTGCGCGCGATGCGATCGATCGCGGATGCGAGCTCCGGCGTGAGCAGTTCACGGCCGTCCAGGAAGATCGTCCCGCGGCAGTGGTTGCCGATCTCTGCGAGCCGCACCCGTTCGCCGTTGGCCGGAATCGAGTCCTTCGCGACGGACGCGGTGCGAAGGTAGTGCTGCGCCATGCAGACTGCGCGCGGGTCCGCGAGCACCAGCGTTTCGAACGTCGAGGCGCCGTCGCCCGTGACGTGGGGGAACTGCTTCTTCGTGATCGAGAAGATGCGGCCCTGCGAAGCGCCCGGCTCGCGCACGTAGAAGACGCCGAACTCCTCGCCTTCCACGTATTCCTGCGCGAGGCAGTCGACCTGGATGCGTTCCAGGTAGGCGCGCGCAGCCGACTCGTCGCGCACGATCGACACGCCGGCGCCGCGCTGGCCCGCGTCGGGCTTCAGCACGACGGGGAAGTCGAGCTGGTTGTCGCGCAGGAAGGCGCGCAACGACTCCAAGCGCTCCTCGACCGAACGCGAGCACGGCAATGCGCAGTGGCGCGCGATCGCGTCGCCGGCGGGTGCGAGGCCGCGCAGGATCGCGGATTTCGATTCCCCGACGAAACCGCTCGCGGGCATCGCTGGATTGGCTGCCGTGACGCAGCGCAGGCTGCGGTGACGCAACGCGAGCAGCAGGATCGCGACGACGACCGGCGGATACACACACCAGGCAGGCCAGAACTCCCAGTGCACGACGCGGCGGATCCTGCCAAGCAGCAAGCGCCGGCCCTTCCAGCGGAACAGCGGCAACACGACGCGCGTCGCGATCCAGAACGCGATCCACAGCAGCGGCAGCGTGATCCATGCGGCCGCGCCCGCTCGCTCGGCGAGCGCCATCGCGTCGTCGCCGAGCCACACGGCCGCGAAGAACAGCAGCGGCGTCCACAGCGCCACGGCGGCGAGCGTCGCGAACGCGAACCAGCGCAGCGGGATGCCGAGCGCGCCCGCGAGCACGTAGGTCGGCGTGCGCGTTCCCGGCAGCACGCGCGTCAGCAGGATCCACGCGAGCCGGTTCTTCTCGAAGCCGCGCCTGCATCGCTCGACGGTCTCGGGGTCGACGAGTCGCGAGAACGAGCGGCGCTCCAGCACGGCGGCTCGCGCGCCGCGACCGATCCACCACAGCCCGATGTCGCCGATCCACACCCCGAAGACGGCTGCTGCGAGCGCAACCGGCGTCGGCAGCATCTGCGCAGCGGCTGCGAGTCCTGCGCCGATCACGGCGAGGTCTTCGCTGACGAACGACGCGAGCACGATCGTCACGCACGCGAGCCACCAAGGCATGTGTGCGAGCTGTTGGAGCAGTGCGTCGAGTTGCTCCATGCGTCAGGCCGTTCGCTGGGCGCTCAGCGGGAGCTCCGCCTCGGTCCAGCCGTTGCGCGCGCATGGCGGTCCGTCGTGGTGTTCCATGTGCGCGATCCCGTTCGCGGCGTAGACGCGCGTCGCGCTCGTCGTCTGTGCGTCGGCGCGATGCATGCACGGGCTCAGCGGCCCGCGCGTGGGACCATGGCTCTCGTGGAATGCCATGAGTTGCGCGAGCCGCGGCGCAGGCGCCGTTGCGAGGTGGTCCACCAGCAGTCTCGCGCGCGCGTGTCGCGCGTCGGCGTGGACGAGCGAAGAGGATGCGACGAGGCCGGGAGCCGGCCATTCCTGGAGGCTCGAGCCACCGAAGCCGAATTCGACGAGGACAGGCGACAGTCCCAGGTCGATCGCGAACAACTGGAATGGCTGCGTGCTGCGCGGGTCCAGTTCGCCGCACGATGCCGCAGCGGCGTGCGCGGTGCGCTGCCTCAGCGCGTCGAGCGCGACGAGCCCGCGGGAACGGAACGGCCCCTCGCCACGGGGTGCTGCGGGATCCCCGTTCAGGAGGGCGACGGTGACGCCGTGTTGGTTGACTCCGATCCAGGTGCCGCCGTGGTCGCCGTCGAGCGGGCACAGCACGCGGACGCCGTCGAGTTCCCGGACGGTGGGTGGCGTCGCGGGTTTGCGCGTCAGCAGTTCATCGCGGTTGAACAGCACCGCATAGCCGCCGTCGTGCGGTGTCCAGGTCAGCGTGCACACGTCGCGAGACCTTCCCCGTTCGGGGTCGGCTCATCCTGTTGTCTCGCTTGTTGCATCGACTCGTGCTTCTGCGTCGAGGGCGCCACGCCGAAGCCCGCTTCCACTTCGATGCCTCTAGCTCGGAGTAAGAGGGCGACGATCGCGTAGTGGTGGACGGTGTGCGCGATGCAGAACTGCAGCTCGCGCTGCAGCGAGCTGCGGCTCGCGGCCCGCGGTCCGCGTTCGCCGCTGTCGACGCGCACCGTCAGCTCGCGGTCGCTCCGGAATCGGGCATCCGCCAGGCTGCGCTCGATGTCGAGGATCGCCGAGACGGCACAGGAGCGACTGCGTTCGATGGCCGTGTCGCGCGCCCGGAGGTCGTAGTCGACGACGCCGTTGTCGATGCCCTCGAGCAGCGAGGAGAAGTGGTCCAGCACATGGCGGATGTGCGCGCCTACCGAGCTGCGCGACAACGTCGGCACTGCGTCGGCGTAAGCGGCGTCGTCGATGCGGGCGATGAGGCGCTGGCCTTGTCGCAGGAACTCGGACGCGAGACGGGCGAGGGTGGCGGTCGGCACAGGGTCAGCGGATGGAGTCGAAGAGTTGGGCCACGTCTTGTTGGAGCTGGGCCGCGAGTTGCTTGCGATCGGCATTGCGCCGCGCTTGCGGCGCGAAAGCGACGACTGCGTGGATGCGCGAGGCGGACAGCATCGCGGCCGCGTGCGGCGCGAACTCCATGTCGCCCCACCATGCGACGCAGTGCATCGCATCGGGGTCGCCTTTGCCTGTCGTGTAGCGAATGCAGGCTGCCGCGACGGCGCTGCCGTGCTCCGCCGGCGGGCCCAGCAGCGGCGAGCGGAACGGCAGCAGCCCTTCGCCCGAGGAGCTCGAGCCCTCCGGGAACATCACGATCACCTCGCCGCGCTCGAGCCGTTCTTTGAGGCCCGCGTTCACCGTGGGCAGGTCGCGCTTCTTGCTGCGTTCCAGGAACACCGTGTCGAACTGCTTGGCGAGCCAGCCGATCACCGGCCAGTGCTCGACGTCGGCGCGCGACACGAATGCTGCGTTTGCCTGGCTGCCAAGCACGAGGATGTCGAGGTAGCCGAGGTGGTTGGCGACGAGATACTGCGCGTCCTTCGGCAGCGCGCCGCGCACCGTCACGCGCACGCCGAGCGCGACGCATCCCCAGCGGCACCACTGGCGCATCAACACGCGCCGCCATGCGTGGCGACGCTCGCGCGACCAGAACATGCACGTCGCGCCGAGGCTCCACGCGACGCAGGTCAGGACGGTGACGAGCACCATCGCCAGCGCGCGCCAGATCGCGCGAACCTTCGCCACGAGCCCGCGTCGCGCGAGGATCACGTCGCGCCGCGGTTCGGCGGAGGTCGGCGCAGCGTCCGTGCTCGTGGTGGTTTCCGTCATGTCGCGCCGCGTTGTGGCGGCGCAGCATAGGAGCGCCTGCGCAGATCGTCGACCTCCGCGTCTTGGCGGCGACGTATGCGGCTCGCGATGTCGTTCGATGGCTTAGCGCGCGCCTGCGGTCGAAATCAGGGCAGGATCGTGATCCAGAGCCCGTTCGACGACGACCAGCCGCCTGCGGGGTCGGCGCAGGGTGGGTTCCAGATCCAGCCCGCTTGCGCGCCGATCGACTGGCCCACGAGCACGGGGTCCATCGGGATCGGCAGCGAGAACGTGCCCGTGCCTTGCGCGTCGCTCGGCATCAACTGCAGCGACAGGTAGGGCGAGTCGAGACGGAAGTGCAGCGTCACGCCGAGCGCAAACGGGTCCGAGCCGCCGATGTCGGGAAGGCTTGCGATCGTCATCAATCCGTAGCCCGATGCGACGCCGCCGGTGCAGCGCAGCGCGAACGTTGCATTGCCCTGGTTGGGCGACGACGTCGCGGTCAGCGCATGCGGGCCGTTGCATCCTGGGGTGCCTGCGCCGAACGGCGCGAGGCCCGGCAACGCATTGGGGTTGGCGACGATCTTGTAGACATCGCCGCCGAGGTCGCACACGTAGAGCTCGCCGGCTGCGTCCTGGCCGAACGAGGAGATGCCCGTGAACGCGCGCGGCAGCGGCGGTTGCAGCTCGATGGTGCGTTCGCGCAGTTGCGTCACGGCGCCGCCTTGTTGGCGCAGCGACCAGATCTGCGTCGTGTTGTAGTCGGCGAAGAAGTAGCTGCCCTGCAGGTCCGGGATCGCTGCTCCTCGATACACGAATCCGCCGATGATCGAGCGGTTCCAAGGGAACGTGTACTCGTGGATCGGCGGAGTCAGCGTCGGCGCATTGCAAGCACAACCCACATGCGAGACGCACACAGTGCCCTGCATGCACGGCCACCCGTAGTTGCGGCCGCCGGGCGTGCCCGCGGGCTCGAAGTCGATCTCCTCGCGCTGGCCGCCGACGTCGGCGAGCCACAGATCGCCCGTCGCGCGGTCGAACGAGAAGCGCCACGGATTGCGCACGCCAAGCGCCCAGATCTCGTCGCGCGGATCGCCAGGGCCGACGAACGGGTTGTCGCTGGGGATGCCGTAAGCGAGCGGCGGCTGCGGCGTGTCGACGTCGATGCGCAGCATCTTGCCGAGCAGGCTGTCGCCGCGTTGCGCGTGGTTCTGCGGATCGTCGGGCCACAGTGGCGGCGAGCTGCCGCCGTCGCCGATGCCGATCCACAGCTTGCCGTCCGGCCCGAACGCGATCATTCCGCCGTTGTGGTTGCCGTAGACCATCGGCTCGTTGAGCAGCGTGACGGCAGACGCGGGGTCGGCGACATCCGGGTTCTGCGCGCTGACGGTGAAGCGACGCACGGTCGAGCGCGGGAACGGGAACGTGTTGAAGAACACGAAGAAGTGGCCGTTGCTCGCGAACTGCGGATGGAATGCGAGACCCAGCAAGCCGAGTTCGCCGCCGTAGGACAGTTGTCCCGTGCCCGACAGGTTGAGGAACGGAGTCGGCAGCACGCTGCCGTTGCGCACGATCTTGATTCGTCCCGACTGCTCGACGACGAACAGCCGTTGGGTGTCGCCGGGAGGCGCGGTCACCAGCACCGGCCGATGGAAGCCGGAGGCCGTGAGGTCGAGGCGCAGCGGCGTCTGGGCGGACAGTCCGCACACGACGGCCGCGAACGAAGCCGCGAAGGCGACGATTCGATGCATGGAACGGGAGTGGAGATTGGGGCCGCGGCGTGAGGTCCGCGGTGCGCAGGTTACCTGCTCCCGTTCGGAGTGGCAGGTGGAGCGGTTTCGCGGTCAGGCGGAATCGGTCCGCGGTGTCGGCCGGGCCGCGCCGCGCGCAGCCCGGTCCCGCTCGCGCCGGACGTCAGCGCCCGATCGTCGCGACGCCGGCGTTGGTGGACGCGGCGGGCAACGCAGTGGTGAGGTTCCAGTCGAGCACGAGCCCTTGGAAGAACACGGCGAGTTGCAGCAGCGCGGGATCGTTGGGGATCGCGAGGTCCCAATCGGCGGAGCCCGCGTTGTTGACCAGCGTGAACACGAGGCCCGAGTCGGGGTCGACGTATTGGAAGCAGTCTGCGTTCATGCCGTAGCGCGACATCGAGAACGGCAGGGGCAGGCCGATCGCTGCATCGTTGCGCGTCGCGAAGAAGCCGAACGGCAACTGCGAGGAGTTGGTCGGCAGGTTGGAAAGGCGCAGTTGGAGCGTCTGGCCGAGGCGCGGGGTGGAGTTGGGCGCGGTCGTGAGCTGGGGTGCGCCGGCGGTGGTGCTGCAGCTCGTGCCGTAGGTGGTGAAGGTGGCGGTTGGGGTTGGGGACGATGAAGTCAACCAAGTCACTGCGCCGCTGATGGTGCCTACTTGCCGAGCGGTCCCGACATCGCTGGTTGTGGAGCCTGATCCTTCGGTGAAGTTGAGCAACATCACGCTGTTGGCGTCAGCGGACCATGCAGCGCTCGGAGTGAAAGACGTTCCGGAATAGCGCTCGTTGTTGGAGATCCGGAGAGTGCGCATGGCCCATCCTCGCGCATTCGTGTCACCTCCCACAGTCGTGTTCGACTGCGCTTCAATGACATTGCACGTTAGCCAGCAGCTAGATCACAGCCCGGTGCCAGGTCCCAGGTTCACGATGCGTATTCCATCCAGGTAGAGCGACCAAGTCGCATTGGCCCTGCGCACGAAGGCAATGTGATGATACGAGCCATCCTTCGGGAAGGTGCCTGGGGGAGTCCGCAGGTCTTGATTGGGTAACTGCCACCACGGAGATCCCGCGTAGAGGTAGGCTAGGCGCCCATCAGGCTCGATGTTCAGACTCTTGTGTTCCTGGAAGCCTGTGTAGCGGGTGAAGAGGCTCATGGTTCCTTGAGCGCTCGGAGTTGCGCGAACCCAGCCTTCCATCGTGCAGGTGCTGCCGGTGAGCATGATTGGGTTGTGAGGAAACGTGATGACGCCCCCGTCGAACTGCAGGCCACCGCTGCTACGGAACGACGACGCCTCCCACGTATCCGCGCCAAACCCCGCCCCGCGCCCACCGAACATCACCGCCGCGCCGCGTCGCGCATCGTACACGAGCCCGGCCCCGTGCCGCGCCGACGGTCCGCCCGTCGATGTCTGTGCCCAGTTCGTGTCGTTCCATTCCCACGTGTCGCCGTAGTTGGTCGCAAACGCGACGTCGGCGCCGCCGTGCAGCACGATTCGTCCGCGCACCGCGTCGAACGTCGCCGCTGCTTGCCAGCGGGCGCTCGGCGCCGCGGTCGTCGTGCGTTGCGTCCACGACGTGCCGTCGAAGGTCCACGTGTCGTTGAAGTTGGTCGTGCCGTTGCCGCCGCCGAACAGCACGGTCTTGCCGCGCGCTGCATCGAATGCGATCGCGGCGCCGCGGCGCGCCGAGGGCGCATTCGCGGTCGCGACCTGCATCCAATCGACGCCGTCGAAGGTCCACGTGTCGCCGAGCGTCGCAAGCGCGTTGCCGAGTCCGCCGAACGCGACCATGCGGTTGCGAACGGAGTCGAACGCCATCGCGTGGTAGGCGCGGCCCGCGGGCGCGTTGGCCGTCGCCAACTGCGTCCAGGTCGTGCCGTCGAACTCCCAGGTGTCGGCGACGGAGCCGACGCCTGGGCGGAAGCCACCGAACAGCACCGTGCGCGCGCGGCGGTTGTCGAACGCCATCGCGTGTCCCCAGCGCGCGTCCGGCGCCGTGGCCGGCGTGCTCGGCGTCCAGTTGGTGCCTTCGTAGGTCCACGTGTCGCCGAGGGCCGTGGTGTTGTTGCCGTCGTAGCCGCCGAACATCACCGCGACGCCGCGCGCGACGTCGTAGGAGAGGCCGTGGCTGTTGCGAGCGGTTGGCGAAGCGGTGGGTGCGGCCTGCGTCCACTGCTGGGCAGCAACGAGATTCGCGAACAAAGCCGCGCACAGCGGCGCGAGGATGCGGGATTCGAGCATTGCGGTGCGAAGGAATGGCCGCGAGGCGCGGCGTGGTTCGCAACCGAATGCATGAACCTCTTTGCTGTGACAGCGGAATCCGCGATCAGCGACGTTTTTCTTCCGATCCCAAGGCTGGTTCGGGCACGCGCACCGATTGTGGCGAGGTCAGGTCCAGGATTGCGCCTTCGCGTATGCAGCCGACCTGCAGCCAATAGGTGCCAGGCTCAGGCAAGTGCTCCGGCGCGATGGTGCCCGATGCCGCATCGAGCCCGGTGCGCACGAGCGCACGCTGCGCGAGTGGCGGCAGTTCGACCGCGAGTCGCTCGCCGTGCGCGAGTTCCGGTCCGTCGGCTCGGCGTCCCAGCACGGCGACGAGATCGCCACACAGCGGGATGCCTTGTGCTCGCACCGTCAGTCCAGTCGCGACGACTTCGGCCACGGCCGACATGCCATGGAGCGCGCGGTAACGAGGTCTCGGCGGCTTCCCGCCATGGTTCTTCGTCTCGGCCAGCAACTCCGCGAGATGGCGCGAGAAGGCCTTTGCGCCCGCCGTCGAGAGATGTGAGCAGTCGTAGAAGTGCTCCCATGCGAACACGGGGCGGTTCTCGGCTGGGCGGTCGCATGCGATCGTCAGCACGGAAGCGCCCAGCGCCTCGGCCTGTTCGCGGCCGTAGAAGTCGAACGTGAGCGTCGGCATCACGACGAGCACGAGGTCGATGCCCTTCGACTTCAGTCGTGCGGCCGCTTCCAGGAACGGTTCCGGTCGAAAGCCCTCGACGAAGTTCTCACTCGTGATTCGCGTTGCCTTGTCGGCGAGCGCGCGTTCCCAGTCGGCACGATGGTCGACGAGATCGCGGTGCATCTGGTCGACGTGCGGCGTAGTGCTGCTTTCGACCGCCCTCCAGCCCGCGTCGTTCCAGCGCCATGTCTCTGGCAGGTCCTTGCCAGCGGCGAGTGCGCGCCAGTCGTCGATGATGCGGTCGCCTTGCCCGAGCGCTAGCGCGTTGGCGATACCGTGCAGCAGCACGGACGCCGCTTGTTGCGCCTGTTCCACGATGCCACGTCTGCTCGCAGCAACCGAGGCAAGTCGCGAAGCGATCGTCGACGGCGCGTGCATCTCCAACTGCGTGTCCGTGAACCACTGTCCTCCGTTCACGTGCTGGTCGAGGTCGTGAAGCTCCATCACGATCCTGCGAAGTCCGGATGGTGGTCGCTCGCCAATCCAGTCGAGCACGTGCAGCACGTCGTGCATGCGAAGCCCACTGATCCCGCCGTTATAGGACCGCGTCGGATGCCCCAGCTCACGGCTGCGCGCGTCGAACTCCGCGGGCACGAGGCCGAACTCCATGCGGCTCGTGCCCAGGAACAACGTGTCGAAGGACGCGTCCAACGTTGCGCATTCGTGGATCTTGGCTCGCGTCCAACTGTGGAAAGGCATCGGGTCGGCGATGCGGACGGCGGCAGCGACACCGAACAGCCCGATGCAGAACAAAGCAGTGTGGGCAACGCAGTGCGTTGCACGCTGCATCAGGTTGCGCGTCGGGCTGGACATAGGGAGCGCGAGGCGCGGTTCGACTTCTCTTGCCTTCCGCGCACGAGCAGTATGTCCCACGAATGCACCTCGTGACGGTGTTCGCTTCCATGCCTCCGCTCGCCTTGTGCGAGGCTGCTGGGCAGCGAATCGGACCGCGCGATGGCATCGGCTGTTCGCGGCTTCGAAGTCGGCAACCGCACGCACCACCCTGCGCCGCGGCCGAGACGCTGGACCGCAAGGCTCCAGCGGCAAGGGAAGTTCCGTCGATCCAGAGGCTCGGTCGGTGCGCAACGTGCCCTCGGGTGCTGTCGCGCGTTCGACTCCAAGCAGGAACGCACGACCACACGAATGACCTGGCAAGCCTGGACCACGCTCGGGGTGACCCTCGCGACGTTGCTGAGCCTCGCTCGCGACTGGGCTTCGCCGGCGCACACGATGCTCGGCGCGGCGATCACGCTGTTGCTCGTCGGCGTCATCACGCCGGAGCAGGCGTTTGCTGGTTTCGGCAATCCGGCGCCGTTCACGGTGGCGGCGTTGTTCGTGCTCGCGCGCGCAACCGAATCGACGGGTGTGATCCAACCGCTGATGGAACGCCTGCTCGGCGACGGCCGCGGCGGCCGCGGCGCGATGACCCGTCTGCTCGTTCCGTCCGCGGCTGCGTCCGCGTTCCTCAACAACACGCCGATCGTCGCGATGCTCATCCCGCAAGTCCTGCGGTGGTCCGAGCGCGTTCGAGTGTCTGCATCGCTCTACCTGATGCCGTTGTCGTTCGCCGTCGTGCTCGGCGGCGTCATGACGACGATGGGCACTTCGACCAACCTCGTCGTTTCGGGCATGCTCGCGAAGGCCACCGGCGAGCCGCTCGGGCTGTTCGAGATCACGCCGGTCGGTCTGCCCGTGGCGCTGGTCGGCATCCTCGCGCTGATCGTGACATCGCCCTGGCTGATACCCGAGCGTCGTTCGCCCAAAGCGCAGAATGCCGCAACTGGACGCGAGTTCGCGGTCAGCATGCGAGTCGTCGCCGGAGGTCCACTCGTCGGCAAGACGGTCGAACAGGCGGGCCTGCGCGCGCTCGAGGGCGTCTATCTCGCGAGCATCGAGCGCCACGGCGAGCAGATCGCGCCGGTTCGGCCCGATGCTGCGCTGCAAGACGGCGACCTTCTCAATTTCGCGGGCGCTGCGAACAAGGTCGTGGACCTGCACGCTCGCCGCGGGCTCGAGTCAGCGGAGAGTCGGCACGTCGCGCACTTCGACTCCGCTAAGCACCGCTTCCTGCAAGTCGTCGTCGGCGCCAACTCGCCGCTCGTCGGCCGCACGCTGAAGGACGTGGCGTTCCGCGATCGCTACCAGGCAGCGGTGGTCGCGATCCATCGCGCCGGCCACGAACTCGACCAGAAGCTCGGCGACGTGATGCTTCGGCTAGGCGACACGTTGATCTTGCTCGCGGATCCGGGCTTCCGGTTGCGTTGGCGCGACCGTCCGGACTTCCTGATGGTCACGTCGATGGAGGGTTCGGCTCCGGCGGCGCGCAAGAAGGCGTGGATCGTCGGCCTCGTGATGGTCCTCGTCTGCGGCGTCGCGGGCCTGGGGATCTTGCCGATGCTGCACGCGTCGTTGCTCGGCGTCGTGCTGCTGATCGCGTTCGGCGTGCTCAGTGCCGCGGAAGCGCGCGCGTCGATCGACATGGACACGGTGCTCGTCATCGCGGCGTCGTTCGCGCTCGGCGAGGCCATGGACAAGTCGGGTCTCGCGCGCGAACTCGCGCAGTGGCTGTCAGCGATCACCGGTGGCGGCAATGTCCATCTGACGCTCTTGGGCCTCGTCGTTGCGACCGTGGTCGTCACCGAGATGATCACCAACAACGCTGCGGCGGCCCTGCTCTTCCCGATCGCGTTCGCGAGCGCGCAACAGCTCGGCGTCGATCCGCGGCCGTTCGCGATCGCAGTCGCGATCGCAGCGTCGAACTCGTTCCTCACGCCGATCGGCTACCAGACCAACGTGATGGTGATGGGGCCAGGTGGCTATCGCTTCACCGACTACCTGCGCGTCGGCTTCCCGCTGACGATCACCACGGTGGCTGCGATGGTCTGGCTCGTGCCGTGGATCTACGGGCTCTGACGCGCGCCGCGGCTCAGAACGAGCCGAGCGTGCAGGCGAGTCCGTTGCTCGCCTGCAGGCCGCTCGCGTAGCCGTTGGCGTCGATCGTGATGCCGATGTCCTGACGCCAAAGCGGCAGGCTGTTCAAGAACGGGTCATTGGGCACCGCGAGGCGGAAGCGCGAGGACCCATCCGCAGCAAACGTGAACTCGACGAGGTCGAGCGAGGGTTGCAGCAAGCAACCGGGGGGCGCGTAGGGCAGCAGTGTCGCCAGCGGCGTGCCGACGAGTCCGAATCCCGTCACGGAAAAGCACAGACTGTTCGGCAGCAAGCCACTGCATCGCGTCTGCAACGCGCCGCCGAGCCAGGCGTGGCGCTCGGCGACGAGGCTCGCGCCGCCGCATTCGCCGTTCGTGGACAGAGCGGTGGCGGAGCACGACGAAGTCAACTTCGCGATGTTCGCGGACGAGATGCCGCCCACCGACGAGAACACGCCGCCGACGATCGCTGCGTCGCGCGCCGGTTGCGTGATGTCCCAGACGAGCATGCTCGTTCCGGCGCCGATCGCGTGCCACGCGTTGCCGTCCCAGCGTGCGATGTTCGCTGCGGGTTGGCCGCCCGCTGACGTGAAGTCGCCGCCGACGAGCAGGTCGCCGTCCGGCATCTCGGTGATGCAGAGGACCGAGCCGCTCACGCCGGCGCCGAGCGGCTGCCATGCGGATCCCGTCCAGCGCGCGATGTGTGCAGCGGGCTGGCCGCCAGCCTGCGTGAAGTTGCCGCCGACCACGATGCTCCCGTCGCGCAGCGCGCAGACCGCGATCACGAGATCGTTGAGGCCGGTGCCGAACGTCGACCACGTCGATCCATCCCATTGCGCGACGAAGTTGCACGTCGTCGTGCCCGCGCGCGTGAACGTCCCACCGTAGACGAGTTCGCCGGTCGGCTTGCGCGCGACAGCGAGGCCGTCGCCGTTGAGGCCGCCGCCGACTGCGCTCCACGTGGTCCCGTCCCAGATCGCTGCGTGGTTGCCGCCGGGCGCCGGGAAGCTCCCCGCGATTGCGCAACCGCCGTTCGGCAGCGCACAGATGTCCCACGTGAACGGCTGCAGCGAGCCGAGCATCGACCATGCAGTCCCGTTCCAACGCCAGATGCCGCCGAACATGCCGCCGCCGACGATCGATCCGTCGCTGAGTTCTGCGAGCGCGTGCACGGCCCAAGGCAACCCGCCGCCCATCGGCTGCCACGAGACGCCGTCGTGGCGCGCGACGCGCAGCGCCTGCGCGCCTCCCGCGGTGGTGAAGTCGCCGCCGGCGATGACGTCGCCGTTCTTCGCGATGCACAGCGTCCGCACTCCGTTGTTGAGGCCGCCGAGCGGAGCCCAGTCGTTCGCGCACTGCGCGAGCGAGTGGGAGCCGAGCAGGAACGGCAGCGTCGAGGCGATCGCAGGAAGAGAGAGCCGCATTCGCGTGAGCATAGCTGCCTGTGTCCGGTGCGGCGGGGCTTTGCCCCCGAGCGAACGGTGCCGCGCGGGGCGCGCATGCGGAGACAGACGCGACCGAGGTCGTCGGTTCGGCTAGCGTGCGCATCTCACCACCCCATGGGCGAAACGACCGGAACGCACCGCGACGGATCCTCGGCGCTGCCTGCCGAGGTGCTCTCGGAGCTCGAGGCGGCTTGGTTCCGCAACACAGGCGCGCGCCCGCGCATGCTCGCGGTGTCGGAGATCGAGGCGAAGCACCCAAAGTGGAGGGAGAAGATCCGCGAGTTCGTCGCCGGGTTCCCCAGCACCTCGACCGAGGACGAACCCGTGCCGGAGCGCATCGGCCCGTATCGCATCCTGTCGCTGCTCGGGCGCGGCGGCTTCGGCGAGGTCTATCGCGCGACGCAGGTCGAAGGACTGCAGCGCGAGGTCGCGCTCAAGGTGCTGAAGCTCGGCATGGACACGCGCGCGATCCTGCGGCGGTTCTCACGCGAGCGCGACGCGCTGGCGCGCATGAACCACGATGCGATCGCCAAGATCTTCGACGCGGGCACGACCGAGATCGGCAAGCCGTGGTTCTCGATGGAACTGGTCGAGGGGCTGGCGATCACGAAGTTCTGCCGCGAGCGCGGAATGCCGCTGCGAGCGCGGCTCGAGTTGTTCTGCGCCGTCTGCGAAGGCGTCCATCACGCGCACCAGAAGGGCCTGGTGCATCGCGACCTCAAGCCCAGCAACATCCTGGTGTCCGGCAGCGCCGACGCGCCGCGCCCCAAGCTCATAGACTTCGGCATCGCGCGCGCGATCGAGCGCGAAGACGACTCGATGGACCTGACCGAGACCGGGTCTTTGCTCGGAACCCCGCGCTACATGGCGCCCGAGCAGTTGCGCGGCGAGTTCCAACTCGTCGACACGCGCGCGGACGTGTTCTCGCTCGGCGCGATCCTCTACGAGTTGTGCACGGGCGTGCAGCCGTTCGCGGAGGCGCTCGCTGGCGCAGGTCTCGCCCACGAAGTGCGGCAACGCATTCGTGATCTCGAGATCGGCCGGCCCAGTGCGTGCGCGCACGATCCGGATCGCCCCGAAGCGCAGTGGTCGCGGTCGTTGCGTGGCGACCTCGACTGGATCGTCGGCAAGGCGACCGATCGCGACATCGAACGCCGCTACGGCTCGGTAGCGGACCTCGCCGCCGACGTGCGCCGTCACCTCGACGACGTCGAAGTGGTCGCAGGTCCGCCGTCGACCGCGTACGCAGTCCGCAAGTACGTGCGTCGCCATCGCCTCCAGGTCGCAGCGATCGCCGGCGTGATGGCGACGGCAATCGTCGGTGCCGCAGTCTCGCTGCGTTACGCGATGATCGCGTCGGAGCGGGCCGAGGAGGCGACGCAAGAGCGGCGCGACGTGTTGCGGCTTGCGGCTCGGCAGGACCTCGACGTGCTCGTTCGCGGGCAGGAGGCGCTGTGGCCGCCGCATCCCGATCGCATTGCCGACTGTGAGGCATGGATCGCGCGCGCGGAGCGGTTGGTCGCGGAGTTGCCGGCGCATCGTCGGCAGCGCGACCTGTTGCAGGCGCGCGCGCGGGAACGAAGCGAGCAGGAACGCGCCGCCGACCGCGCGTCGCATCCGAACTCCGCGCGGCTCGCCGCTGTCGGTCGCGAACTTGCGGCCCGAGAGCTCGCCTTCGCCGTCCGCAGCGCGCGGCGAAGGGGCGCGTCGTTCGACGAATCGTCCCTTGGCTCGCCGACCGAGACCGAGTCGCAGGCGCAGTTGCCCGCCAGCCCTCGCGTTCGGTTCGACCTCGCGCGTTCGTGGAGTTGGCCCGAGCGAACCGAGTTCGGGCGCGAACGGGTTGCGCGAGCCATCTTGCGCGAATTGCTCGTGTCCGCGCAGTTGCTGACGGTCTCGGAGCTGCACGAGGCGATCGCGTGGGCCGAGTTCGCGTGCGGCGACGACGACGCGGCGCTCGATGCGATCGCCTCCGCCGAGGCGACGGCCGGCGAAGGAGAGCGATTTGCATCGATCGACGGCTCGCGTCTGCGCGAAGCCGTTGCGCGTTCGCGGTCGGACGAGGGGATGGCGCAGGCCGATCGCGTGCTCGAGTCTTTGCGCAGCGAACGCGATCGGCTCGACGCGGAGGTCGACGTGCGCAGGACGTGGAGCTTCGCGGCCGATGACACCGCGACGGCGTGGTGGTGCGCGCAGTTGGATGCCCTCATCGCCGACCTCGAACGGCTGCGCCTGGTCCATCTCGATCCCGAGGCCGTTGCGGATCCGGTGGTCGGCTGGGGCGTTTCCCGAAGGTTGCGCGTCGCGCGTTCGCTCTCGCGGGCATTCGAGCCCGGCGGTGATTGCGCGAACGCGTGGCAGGCGGCCGCTGAAGGGCTTGCGCGCGTGTATCCCGGATCGGCGATCCGTCCGCAGGCCGGTTTGATTCCGATCGGTCCGGACCCGAAGTCTGGGCTCTGGGAGTTCGCGCATCTGTGCAGTGGCCTCGCGCCGACGCGCGATGCGATGGGCCAACTCGCGCTGGGCCCGGAGTCCGCGATCGTGTTCGTTCTCGTGCCGGGCGGCGCGTTCCGCATGGGCGCGAGCCGCACGAACGGCGCCGAAGGTTTCGATCCTCTCGCAAGCCTCACCGAGGAGCCTGCCCACGAAGTCCGCCTGTCGCCGTATTTCCTCGCGAAGCACGAAGTGACGCAGCCGCAATGGCAGCGCGTGATGGGCACGCAGCCGAGTGCCTACACGCCGAGGCTCCACTGGATCACGAGCCCGTTGCATCCGGTGGAGCAGGTGTCGTGGTTCGACGCAGACCGCTTCTGTCGTCGCGTAGGCCTTTCGTTGCCGACCGAGGCGCAGTGGGAACACGCGGCGCGCGGGGGCACGACTGCGCGTTGGAGCATTGCGGACCATCGCGAGCAACTCGTGGGCAGGATCAACATCGCGGATCGAACTGCAGCGAGCCGAGGCGCAACGTGGCCTTCGATCTCGGACTGGCCGGACTACGAAGATGGATGGCCGACCACCTGTCCGATCGGGTCGTTGCCATCCAACGCGTTCGGCTTCCACGAGATGCTGGGCAACCTCTGGGAATGGTGTCTCGACGGCTACTACGCGCATGCATACGAGACGCATGCCGCGATCGATCCCGTGCATCCGTCCGCCAGCCTGCCGCAGCGATCCAGCCGCGGCGGCAGCTTCGACAACACCATCGCCAGCGTGCGCGTGACCTCGCGCGACGGCGCCGCGCCTCAGGTGTCCGGCCACACGATCGGGTTCCGGCCGGCGCGGCGGGTGGAGTGAGGTGTGGCGCATCCGCAGTCACGCAAGGCGCGAAGGGCCGAGGATGACTCGGACGGCAACGCAGCGATGAAGACCTTCCTCCAGCGCCTTGCCGCGCATCGTCCTGTCGCCGGCAAGCGCACCTGGGTCTTCGTCGCCTACGACCAGTTGACGGATCGCCTTGGCCCGTTGTCGCGGCTCGATCCGCGCAAGGCCGGCATCGTCGTCGTCGAGTCGATGCAGAAGGGGCGACGGCGGAGTTACTGCCAGCACAAGCTCGCGTTCGTGCTCGCCAATCTGCGCCACTTCTGCCTGGAGCAGGCGCAGCGCGGCGTCGCGGTGCGGCACGTCGCGACCGAAGGCGGCTACGAAGGCCCGTTGCGCGAGGTCGCGAGCGAAGTCGGCCCGCTGCGTGCGATGGAGTTCGCCGAACGCGAACTTCGCGAAGAGCTCGCGCCGCTCGTGCGCGACGGACTGCTGGTCGTCGAATCACACGAAGGCTGGCTGACGACGCGCGCGCAGTTCGACGAGAGCCATCCCGACGGGCCGCCGTACCGCATGGATCGCTTCTACCGGCACGTGCGCAAGGCGACGGGTGTGCTGATGGAGGGCGGCAAGTTCGCGGGCGGCAAGCTCAGCTTCGACGCCGAGAACCGCAAGCGCTGGAACGGCGAGCCCGCAGCACCCGAGGTTCCGACGTTCGCGCGCGACGAAGTGACCGACGAAGTCGTCGCGTTCGTCCGCAGCGCGTTCGCGGACCATCCTGGTGCGATCGACGAGGATCGGTTGCCGTGCACGCAGCTCCATGCCGACGCGATGTGGGATTGGGCACGACGCGAATGCCTGCCGCAGTTCGGTCCGTACCAGGACGCGATGTCGACGAAGTCCGCATCGCTGTTCCACACGCGGCTGTCGCCGTTGCTCAACGTGATGCGCGTGCTGCCGCGCGATGTCGTCGACGGCGCGTGCGCGTCGAAGCTGCCGATCGCGAGCAAGGAAGGCTTCGTGCGGCAGGTGCTCGGCTGGCGCGAGTTCGTTCGCCACGTGCACGCGGCGACGGACGGGTTCCGCTCGGTGACGAAGGGCCGTGACGATCTCGGCCAGGCGACGCCGTCGTTCCTCGGCGCGCGCCGCGCGTTGCCGCCTGCGTGGTGGGGCGAGAAGTCCGGGCTCGCGTGCCTCGACCGTTGCGTCGAGGACGTGTGGCGTGACGGCTACGGCCACCACATCAGCCGTCTGATGGTGCTCGCCAACTTCGCCGCGTTGCTTGACGTGAGCCCGCGCGAACTGACCGACTGGTTCTGGTGCGCCTACGCGGACGCCTACGACTGGGTCGTCGAGCCCAACGTGCTCGGCATGGGCACGTTCGCCGTCGGCGACTTGATGACGACCAAGCCCTACATCGCCGGCGCGAGCTACGTCGACTCGATGAGCGACTACTGCAAGGGCTGCGCCTTCGACCCCAAGACCACGTGCCCCGTGCGCAGCCTCTACTGGGCGTTCCTGCAGCGGCACGAAGCGAAGTTGAAGGACAACCAGCGCCTCGCGATCCCGTTGCAGTCGATGCGCAAGCGGACCGACGCGCAGCGCGAGGACGACATCGCGACGTTCGAGCGCGTGTCGAAGGCGCTCGCGCGCGGCGAGTCGCTCGCGCCCGACGCGTCGGCGGGCGCCGAGTCTGGATCGCCGCGCCGCGGTGGCGGCAAGCCGAAGAAGCGCTAGAGTGACGCGCCTTCCGCGGGCGATTAGCTCAGTTGGTTAGAGCGCCTCCCTTACAAGGAGGATGTCGGGGGTTCGAGTCCCTCATCGCCCACCAGTTCGCGGATGCCGGCGGCGCCAGCCTGTCTCATGCTTCGGCTGCGCCCCGGCTCCTGGTCCAGTCCCTCGCTGCTTCACTTCTCCGCGATCAGCATCACCAACTTGGTCGTCGGCTTGCTGGCATCACAAGTCACGTCGACGGACTTGGTGGCGCGGCCTTCGGAGCGAACCTCGATTCGTACTGGGCCTTCAGGGAGTCGGAATGCCGCTCCGGCTGCCGAGTTCGAAGGTGAGGAGATAGTGACTCCGTTGGACATGCGCGATTCCGATGAGTAGCCGGTGCGAGGCAGATGCGTCGCGGGATCCGTGCCGGTTGCCATGGAGATGCGGCTGGTGGCGAGTGTCCTGCCTTGCAGGTCGCGGACGACGAGGTCGATGGGTTTGTCCGGCATGCTGACGCGCGGGTCGGCCTGGATGCGACGCAGCCACTGTGCGTCGAGCACCGCAGGTGCCTCGTGTTCGGCGGAGGCATCGGCCCCGAACATGACGACCACGCCCAGTTCGAAGGTCGGCTTCGATGCATCTACGGGAGTTGGCTCGGCGCGTGCGAGGTCGAAGCGGACGCGGTGCGGGCCGGCACCGGAGAGGTCTACCCACTGATCTGCTGGCGCTGCGAATGCGCATTCGACCGACACGCGCACACGCAGGGCGGGGACTCCGTGCACGATCGCCTTGCCGTCCATGATGGGTTGGCTGTCGCTCATGCCGGTGCGCGTCGTGCCCAGCCATCGCGCCGTGCCGTTCGCGTCGAAGATGCGGACGGTGCCGTTCGCAGCGATGCCCTCGATGTAGGCGTCGACCTCCAGCGCCCGCACGGGCGCCAGCACGACGTCGATCGTCTGTGGCCCTGCGCGCAGATCGACCTCGACAGCAGGCATCTCCGCGTAGCCTGCGGCTCGTGCCGTGATGCGCGTGGGTCCGAGCTTCATGCCGACGAGCGTGTAGGTGTCGCCTGAGAGTTTGGGCGTATGTGCTTCGCCGCTCCATGTGCCGGAGTCTTCGCGCTGCATCACGACCAACTCGAGATCCGAGAGGGGCGCGCCGGTCGTCGCGTCGATCGCGCGTCCGCGCAGTGTCGCGCTGCTTGCGAGCGCTTGTGCAAGCCGGAACTCGCGAAGTGGAAGTCCGGCTCGATGCGAGCCGAGTGGAAGAAATGCATTCGTTCCCGGCAGCCGGACCTCGATCGCAAACATTCCGTCGTAGAGTCGCTCGATTGCGAACGTGCCGTCGGCATCCGTCGTCGTGCTCGACGTGCGATGTGCGGATTCCCATGTAGGTTCGATCCCCACGTATCGCTTGGGGCCGGTCATGCGGTCGCCGCGGATGCGAACGAAGGCGCCCTCTGCGGGCATCCCTGCGCTGTCGACGACTCGAACTGCGAGCGTGCGGGGCGCTTCGAGTTGGACTCGCACTTCGCTGCCGAAGTCGCGGACTTCGGTGCAGTGGATCGCAGATGGATCGTCATCGAGCAGGAGGACGTGCTGGGAGCCTTCCTTCAGGCCGCGCAGTTCGAAGCGTCCGCTCGCATCGCAGCGAGTCCGTGGAGATCCCTCGCCGGTGATTGCAGCGATGGCGCCCGCTGCAGGCGAGCCATCTGCCCGGAACGCGATGCCGCGGATCGTCGCGCCCCTGCGTAGCGTGATGCGGAGCGGGCCGTCCTGCCCGCGGTGTGAGACGCTTGTGGCGAGGAACCCATCGGCTCCCACTTCCCACTCGTAGATCTCTGCAGGCACCAACGTGGCTTCGAATGCGCCGGAGGCGTCCGTCGCTACTCGGACGCGCGGCAGTTCGGCCCGGAGGAAGTCCGGGATCGGCAGCACGTTTCGCGGGCCACGCACCGTCGCGCTGCTCGTCTCGATCGCGATGCGTGCCATTCCCTTGCCTTGTTCATCGATCACTTTGCCATCGAGCTTCGAAGTCGGAACGAGTTGGAACTCGAGGCCGTCCACGGCCTCTCTTCCCTTGGCGACTCCGCTGATCGCATGTTCGCAGAACCGGCCTGCATCGCGCGCCACGAGGTAGCACTGCGCTGTGGGCATCATGAGCGCGAAGCGACCGTCTGCGTCCGTGCGCACGGAGCTGGCCGGCGGTGGCGCGAAACCCGCGCCGTCGAAGAACGGGCGATCGGCGACGAATCCGAGGACCTCGGCGCCGACCACGGGGCGGCCGTCGGCATCTCGGACCGTGCCGCGTGCTTCGAATGGGCGTTGCGTGTCCGCGTTTGCCATTGGCGCAGCTTCGCGTCGATCGCTCTTCGGTTCCGTGTGCGGTGTCACATCGTTGGCGACGAGAGATCCCGCTGCCGGCACGACGCGCACCGTTGCGGTCGCGGTTGCCGTGACCGTGCGCGGAGCCTCGACGTCGTCGCTCGGCCATACGAACGGCGCTGCGACCGCGGCCGTGAGCAGCAATGCGGCGACTGCGAGTCGGCCACCGCTCCACGAAGAAGCCGTCGCCGTGGCGGCGGCAGTGGTGGTCGTCGCTGCCGTTGCGCCCGCTGCTGCGAGAAGTGCAGTGCGAACCGCGGCGGTTCCCATCGTGGGCAGCAAGCCTGCGACTGCACCGGCGATCCCCACTGGCAGAAGCTCGCGCAGTTTCTCGAGCCCGCGCATCAGTTGCGTGCGAACCGTGCCACCCGGCCTTCCGAGGGACTCTGCGATCGCTCCCGCCTCGAGGCCGTGAACCAGATGGAGGCGCACGACCGGTTGATAGACCTCGTTGAGTTGCGCGATCGCGTTCTCGACTTCGCGCTGCGTCTCCCATTCGCTCGCCGCGACCGACGGGTCCTCGCACGGTTCGAGGCGAAGACGTTCCGCGTCGAGCCTCTTCGCGCGGCGTCGATGTACCAGGCTCGCCTGGTTCTTCAGGATGCCCGCGAGCCACGGCAGCACGTCGCGAGAGGGATCGAACGTGCGCGACTCGATCGCGCACAAGAACGTCATCTGCACGAGGTCGTCGGCGGTGGCTGCATCACCGACGAGGTGCATCGCGGTGCGACGCAGGTCGGCTGCGGCGATGTCGAACAGTTCTGCGATCGCGGAAGGGTCGCGCCGCTCGCAGAAGCGGCGATAGGCTGCGTTGGCAGGCTGTGCGGGGTTTGAGTCGGTCATGGTCAGGAGGCGGAGAGCGGTTGTCGTGCCTTTGCCTGGGGTCCGTGCGCTGCTACACGGTTGCGTGAGTTTTCTTCCTCGGGATCGAACGTGCGAGTTCCCGGCGTTCCTGCTCTGGGCCTACCGGGGTTCCTCAGCTGGATCGCCCAGCTGTGTCGACATCCCAACTCCCAGGGTGACCGGAGTTTGTCGTCGTAGCGTTGTTTCTGTGCGCACCCAAACCGTGGGGCCGGCGGCGCCCCGTCGTGGGGCCTCTGTCCGCCCTTTCGCCGGTTGCGCGCGCCTCCCGCCCCGCGCACTCTCTGCTCTCCCCGCCCCGTTTCGAGGCGGCATCGAGAGGATTTCATGCACCTGCTCGTCCGTTCCGCAATCGTGTTGCTCTCGCTCGGCGTGCTGCTGCCGGCGCAGAACAAGTCCCAAGAGCAGCTCGTGGAGCTTCGCACGGAGAAGCTCGCCAAGGAGGTCTTCAAGAAGGCTCCTTGGATCGTCGACTACGACGCGGCGCGCAAGCAGGCGAAGGAGACCGGCAAGCCGATCTTCGCCTACTTCACGCGTTCCTACGCGCATTGAGGCCCGTGTGACGCACTGGAGAGCGGTCCGCTTTCCGCACCTGGGTTCAAGGCGTTCGCCGACAAGGTCGTCCTGTTCCTGCACAACACGTCGCGCGTCGACGACGAGCCGTATCCGCGGTTGTTGCAGGAGAAGGGATTCGGCGGGTTCCCGAGCCTGTGCTTCATGGACGCAGAAGGCAACGTGCTCGTGCGCCAGTCTGCGCGCACGGTCGAGGCGTTCGAGACGACGGCTTCGCGCCTGAAGTCGCTGTTCGAGCTGCGCGCGAAGGTCGAGTCTCTGCGCGCCGATGCGAGCAAGTCCAAGGACTCCGCGAAGGCGGAGCGCGACCTGCTGTTCGTCGAGATGGATCTGCAGTGCGTCGCGGCGCAAGACGCGAAGGCGCGCGCCGAGAAGCTCGCGCTCGGTGGCGACGACATGGCTGCGGTCGAGCAGTATCTGCTTGGCGCCGAGATCCGCGAGCTGCGCGGCAAGGCGCGCGAGCTCGGCCCCGAGGAGACGTCCAACCGGATCGCCGCGATGGCCAAGGCGGGCAAGGTGCCGCCCAAGGACCAGGAGTCGTTCTTCTGGCAGATGACGCTGACTTGGGCAGCCAAGAACGGCGACGCCGAGTTGGGGCAGCGCGCGTTCGACGTGCTCGACAAGCAACCGGCTCCCGAGTCGATGAAGCAGCGGCTTCGCACGATGCTCGAACAGAGCAAGGCTGGCAAGAAGTGAGGCTCTAGCCGCTGGTGGCGACGCGCAGCGAACGTGCTGCGTGTCGTCCGCTGACGCATCTGCATCCCGCGTTGCGGCGCGCTGCTGTTGCGCGGCGGCTTCCCGCCGCCATACTCCTGCTCGCAGTCGTCATGGCTTCGATGCAGGAGAGTCCGACCGGTTCCACCGAGGGCGAGGTCCTTCGCCAGTGGGACGCGCGCATCCACGACGCCGGCGATCCGTTGGCCGCGCTCGCGGAGTTGCTGACCGCGCGCCAGGCCGCGCGATCGCGCCTCTTCGACCTCGCCGGCACGACTTTGCTCGGCTGCAAGCTGCAGCGGATGCTCGGCGCGGGCGGCATGGGCGTCACCTACGCGGGCATTGCCGCGGACGGCTCACCGGTTGCGGTCAAGCTCGTCGCGGCGGTGGCGCAGACGTCCGGCGAGCGATTCGAGCAGGAGTGTCGGTTGCTGCAGGCGCTGCGGCACGACGCGATCGTCCGCTACCGCGACCACACGGTGCTCGAGGACGGCACCGGCGTGCTCGTCATGGATCGCATCGACGGCATCGAGCTGGAGACGCTGTTCGCCAAGGTCGCGGCTCCGAGGTCGGAGGATCTCGAGCACATCCCGGCCCTTGCGATGCTCTTGCGCGAAGTCGACCTCGAGGCGTGCAAGCGGCGCGGCGAGGACGTTCGAAGCTCGCCTCGCTATCGCCGTCGCATCCTGCGGCTGCTCGCCGAGGTGGCCGACGGTCTGCACGCGGCGCACGAGCAGGGCGTGGTCCATCGCGACGTGAAGCCCGCGAACATCCTCGTGCGCGACGGGCTCGAGCCGGTGTTGATCGACTTCGGCCTCGCGCGCGATTTGCGCAACAAGGTCTCGTTCACGCATTCCGGCGTGGCGATGGGGACGCTGGCCTACATGGCGCCCGAGCAGCTGGGGCGCGACCCCGGGGCCGTGGACCGTCGCGCCGACGTCTACGCGTTGGGGTTGCTGCTGTATCGCGCCGTGACCGGCGACGAGTTGCGCCAGGAAGTGGCGGAGGTCGTGAAGAGCAGTTCGCGCGCGTTCCTGCTCGACGGCAGGCAGAGTCGAGCGTTGCCCGTGTCTGTGCAGGCCATCCTCTACTCGTGCCTCGATCCGCGTCCGGAGCGTCGGTATGCGACTGCTGCCGATCTGGCCGCGGACCTTCGTGCCGCCGCAGGCGACGGCGTGGTGCGCGCACAGAGACCCAATGCCATCCAGCGCGCGCTGCGCGACCGCCGCAAGCTCGCCGCATTCGCGATGGCGACGACGTTGGCGACTTCGCTGGTCGGCTGGCAGCAGTGGCCGCGCGGCCGCTTCGTGCAGTTTGCCGCGACGTGCGATGCAACCGATGCAACCGTGCATGTCGACGGCGACATGGATGCATGGCTGCTCGATCCGGTATGGCTGCCATACGGTCAGCACACGGCGAAGCTCGTGAGCGAGCGCGTCGTCGAACTGGAGCAGAAGTTCGAAGTGTCGGAGGGCGAAGGCGTGCAGTGGGTGCCGTTCAGCACGCACGAGGTGTTTCCTGCGAACCAGTGGGCACCCGGCTCCGCGCCCGTGCTGTTCTCGACCGGGCACAGTTGGCTGCAGATGTCGCCGGACGTGCCGATCGACCAGCGCTTCGTCGACGGCAAGCGCATCCCCGAACTCGGCCCTGCGTCGATCAGCGCGTGCGTCCCACCCGGCCGCCACGAGTTCCGCGTCGTGGACGGCAAGGGGCGCGAGGAGTCGCAGACGTTCGAGATGGGCGCGGGCGCAGTCGACGTGCAGTTGCTGCCGGCCTGGATGTCCGACATCGAGGGCAGCTATCGCCGCACGTGGAGCACGGTGTTGTCGCCGCGAATGCTGGATATCGAATTCGAGACCGATGCAGAGACGTGGCTCGGCGCTCCGGGCGACATGGTCTACGGCTTCGGCATGCGCCAGACACCGTGCGCGCTCGTGCCTGGCTCGACCGAACGTCCGGCGCGGCTTCGTCTGCGCGTGAACTTCGGTCGCGGGATGCGATCGGCAGTCGTGCTCGCACGCGGCGAACGGCGCAGCGGTGGACAACTCGACGTCGAGGTCGCGTTCGAAGGACAGTCGCCGCTGGTGTGGCCGCTGCGTCCTGACGGTTCGCTCGAGCCGCGCGTGGCTGTGCGCTCCGACCGGCCCGCGAACTGGCTGGAGTTGCGCGCGACCTTCTCGTCATCGGCCGACGCGAGCACGTCGCTCGCGCTCGCGAAGATGCTGAGCGGCGTGCAATTCGGCGGACACTGGAAGGACGAGCCGCCGTGCTTCGCCGTCGTCGCCGACGAAGGCGACCGCGCGAAATTGCCCTCAGCTGTGCCGCCGTCGCCGTTGCAGCAAGTGCCGGAGTGGACGGTGCAGCCGTTGCCGCAGGACTTGATGGGGGACGTCGTCACCGTGGTGCCGCGGCTCGGTCCTGCGAGTGCGATGGAGCTGTGGTGCTGCGTGTCTCGTCAGGGGAAGCAAGGCGGGCTGCTCGAAGTGCGCGAGTGGCCGTCGCTACGCACGCTGCGATCGATCCAGGCCGACAGGATGCACCCGCGCACAGGTGTCCACGATGGCGGTGCGTTCGGTGGCTGCCTGGAATCCATCGATGACGCCGATGGCGACGGCTGGCAGGAGATGGTCGTCGGCGACATCTCGAGCCAGCGACTCGGTCCGGTCGAGAGCGGCACAGTCGCGCGATGGAATGCGCGCGAGAACGGACCGGTCTGGCTGTGGCCGGATCGTGTGTCCAACGGGCCGTTCCAAGACGACAACAACGCGCTCGCCCGCGGCTGCGGCGACTGGAATGGGGACGGCGTCGAAGACCTGGTGTGCTCTTCGACGGCGTGGTGGGCGTCGCCGACGTTGCCGAAATCCGGTCGTGTTGCCGTGGTGGACGGCGCGACAGGACGCGAGTTGTGGAGCCTCGAATCCAAGCGCGAGCAAGCGCACCTCGCTTGCGTTTCCGCGGCGGGGACCAAGGGATCCCCGCATGTGTTGCTTCTGCGTGAGAGCTTGGAGGCTGGCAGCCAGGACTGGGGCACCGCGTTCGCCTACTCGGTCTGGTCGGGCGGCGTCGGCGGCTCCCGCACCGAGCCGCTCGTGGTCTGCGTCGGGAGCCAGGCGATGCTGGTTCCGTCGCGCACGCGCAGCGGCGCCGCGGATCTCGTGCTCTGCCGCATCGGCGCATGGCAGGACGGATTCTCCGGGCTCGAGCGCTACGGGGTCGAAGGGGCGACCCTCCAGCTCCTGGTCCGGCGCGAACTCGGATTGCGCCCCGGCATCCTCATGGACCACAATCCAGGCGTTCGGATCGTCGAGGTCGACGACTTCGACGGCGACGGCGAGCCCGACCTAGCCGTGCCCATGGTCGCTGCCGCAAAGGACGGCGGCATCCTCATCGTGTCCTCCCACGACCTGCACAGCATCGCGCGCGTGCGGGTCCCCGACGGCCAGGATCCCCCAGGCCCCGTGACGACCCATCACCTCGCGTGGATCCCCAGCGGCCCCGATCGCAAGGCGGCGCTGGTGTTCACGTGGCCGACGGGGAAGGGGCAGGAGATGCAGTGGGGATTCGTCGAGCCGGGGAAGTAGCGGGCGGCGTCGTGGTCCATGGACCGATGTCATGGCGACTGTGGCGCCACATCACCCCCTCGCACAGGAGTTTCGACTTGCTCCAGGTGGCGCATTTTGCCGATCATGGGCTGAGTCGAGCAGTTCCGAGGGCGCTCACATCTTCCGCTCACGGATCTGCCTTAGTGCCTTGCAGGCTTGGAGTAGGCCGTGCTGAAGCGGGTTGACTCTCTGAATTACGACATTGGGGTGGCCGGCCCGGAGGCCACACAGGCCTTGGAACGCGACGGGCACGCCATCCTTCGTGGGGTGTTCAGTCCTTCCGAGATCGCGGCATTGCGTGCCGAACTGGAGGCTGTCTATGCGCGTGTGCCGTCGGACATGCGGGACTCTGCATTCCATCCTGCGATCGGCGAGATGTATCGCTATCAGCTCTTCCACCACAGCCCGCTCTGCCAGCAGGCCATTGCGCACCCGAGGATCCTCGAAGTAATCGAGCCGCTACTCGGTTGGGACTGCCATTTGATTTCGTGCACGGGGTGGCGGAACCCCCCTGGGGAGTCCATCACGCCTCACGGCCTGCAGTGGCACATCGACGGAGGTCCCTTCGTGCCGCGTCCTGAAGGCATTAGTTGGCCCGAGGACATCCCGTATCCCATCTTCATCATCGGCACGCACATCTACCTGGAAGATGTGCGACTCGAAGACGGCCCCACGGCCTGCATCCCTGGCAGCCACAAGTCCGGTCTCGTACCGCCTTTTGACCGGCGAATGGACAAGGACCTCGAATACGAAGGGCTTGGGTCCGTCCCGCATATCGTGCAGGCTGGCGACGTCGACTTCCGGGTGTCGGACGTCTGGCACCGTCGGCAACCGCCGAGCATGTTGTCGAAGGGGCGTTTCTTCGTGCAGACGAACTACGGACGCCGCGACATCGCGCAGCGTGTCCTGCCGACCAGCCTCGTGAACCACGCATCTCCCGAGTCCTTGGCTCGCGCACGAAGCGATCGGGAACGTCGCCTGCTCGGTTTGCATCCGCAGGGCTACTTCGACGCCTGATCCGTGCAGGCCTGCAGAAGCGGGCTGTGCATACGGTGGGCTTGCGACGGTCCGGTTGGTGGCCTTGTCGGCCCGGCCAGGATTCGAGCCGCCCCATCCTGGTCCATCGCGCACGGTTCGCCACCTGCATCGCAGGATGCAACTCACAGGTCCGCCAAGACCTGTCCCCATCTACGAAGGCCCGAGGGCTGGCTTCGAAGTGCGGTTCGCGTATTGACGTCAGCAGATCCGGGTGCTGGTCGTTGGGGTGGGGCCCCGCAACCACGGAGCTCAGAGGCTTCCGATGCGGAACAGGAGGGCGGGACTGCTTGCGAGAGGCAGTGGGCTCGACAGCGTCGGGTCGAGGGAAAGCGATTGGGCTCCGATGGTGGCGCCGACGAGCAAGGGGTCTGGCGGGATCGGAAGAGGGAACGCAGAGTTGCCATTTCCGTCGACCAACGCGGAAACGAAGCGATGGGACTGGATGGGGATGTAGAGCCTGCATCCAACTGGTGCACCGGGGATCTGCAGTCCAGGCTCCCCCAGCAGCGGTCCGAAGTTGAAGACGAGCCCACTGAGTCCAGGGGTTGTCTGGCCAGAGACCTGGATGCCGAAGAGTGGGTTGCCTACGACGGGCGCACCGCCTGTTGCGCACAAGGATGGGACCCCGAGGCTGTTTGGCGAGCCTGCGCCCAGTGTGGGCAGCGATGGGTCGAAGCTCAGTTGCAGCGAGCGGGTGGTGTTGGCGGAGGATTGGGTCGCTCCCGCGGACGTGTTCATGTGGATCCGGATGCGCAGCGTCCCGGTGAAACTGATGGTTGTGGAACGGGCAACGGACCAAGCTGGAAATTCAGGATAGGTGAAGACCCAATCGATGGATCCATCGTCGCCGATGTCGATGCTGGCGCCCCCCCCTTCATTGCGTACCAAGATCGGGAATGTGTAGTCGAGGCGTATGAAGCACTGGGTCGGAAGGGGGCTGTGCAGCGTCAACGTGGTGCTGGTGGAGATGCTGCCTCCCGCGGCGCTGGTCCCGGAGGACTGGGCATTGATCGAGTGTGTCATCCGGAAGGACGTCACGAGTCCCTCGTTGCTCACGGCGCAGGTAGCGGATGCCGACGCGAACGTGTAGCCGGTGCCGTTCCATGATGAGACAAGTGCGTCTCCGTCCCGAAGCGGCGTTCCCACAGGCAGTGAGCGGATCACTGGGCCGGCTGTCGTCCTGAACGTGTCCGCTGTGGCCCATGCCGCGGTGGCTGTCTGCGCGCACAGGGTGCACAGATCCAAGAGCGCCGTTGCGAGAGTGGCGAGCAGTGCGTGGATTTGCATGTCAGTGGCCGCGGGCCTCCGTTTCCTGGAGGGGCTCGTGAGTCGGGACGAGCTTCGTCGTCGCTCGATACCCGGAATCCTAGTCGACTCCGATCCTTGCGCCATCTCGAGCCAGTCGCAGGCTATTCGAGTAGCGTCACCAGGTTTCCACTGCACAAACTGATCTGCCCGCTTGCCCGCCTTTCCGGTCGAGTCTGCGGGCGGCCTGCACGGGCAGTGTGCATATCGTCGAAGCTGTGGAGCGCGATCTTGTTGCGAAGGGCAATTGCGCACCCGATGGATGTGGACATCCTCTCATGGTGGGCATAACCCGTCCGAGGCTTGATGCGGCCGGCAAGGGCACCGCAATGCGCGACGTTCCGTGCAGGGACGAAATGGGCTTTGCGGCAGTCGGTCACAGTCTGGCGGTGGGCACGCGATGCCACGCCGACGCCTTCCTGCTGCGTTCCCACGTTCCCTTGCAAGCCGCATGGATCGGTGCCGTGAGGTGGCACCGCTGCCGTCGCCGAGCGTCGGCCCTTGAGCACAGCCGATTGCCTCGGCTCGAGCGACCTCTGTCGTCAGTTAAGCGCGCGTCGATCCTGCGCACTGCAAGCCCCTCCGCCAATGCGGAGGAGCTTGCAGCGCGCGTCTCGTCATCCGCAGCGACGTGTGCAGCTGCGAGATGTCGAACTCAGCGATCGCCCATCTTGGCGTCGATCGCGTTCGACATCGTGCCGCGTCGCGTGCCACCGAACTCCAGGACGAGTCCCTGGAAGTAGACGTGCACGGACAGGAACACCGGATCGAGCGGGATGAAGACGTTCCAGGCCGTCGTCCGCGTCGCGTTGTTCGGCAGGCCGAGCGACATGTTGCTGGACGCAGACATGTAGGCAAAGCAGCCGAAGAACTGGATGGCGTCCAGGTTCAACGGCAACGGGAGGCCGTTGATCGTGGTGTTGGAGAAGCCGTACCAGCCGAGCGTGGGCGAGAATGCGGGGACATTCGTCACCTGCATCTGGAACGTCTGGCCGATCACGGGCAGCGAGTTGTTTACCACAGCCAATCCCAGCGGTCCTCCGGTGCCGATGCAGGGCTGGCCATAGAGGGTCGCGCGAGCGTAGGTGGGCAGTGTGATCTCCCAGATCTCGTTGCTGTAGAACGCGTCGCGTCCGCCGCCGATCAGCAGGAACTTGTTCGACGTCGGCTCGTGGACGAGCTGGCTGCCGATGCGGGGCGAAGGCGTCTGTCCCACCAGCTTCTGGTGGAGCGCCCACTCCCGGCCGTTCCACGACCAGATGTCGCCCAAGGCACCCGAGGAGTCCTGGCCGCCGTGCAGCAGGACGCGCTCGCTCTTGGGGTCGTAGGCCATGGAGTGGCCGTCACGGGCGCCCGGGTTCCAAGCGCCATCGGCACGGCGGAAGGACGCTGCCGACCAGTTGGCGCCGTTCCACTCCCAGGTGTCCGAGAAACTCGTGGTCCAGTTCGTCGAGCCACCGCCGAACAGGACGATGCGGCCGCGGCTCGAGTCGAAGACCATGGAGCCCTGGAGACGGGCGGGCGGAGTCGTGGTCGGGTTCTTCAGGGTCCAGGAGGTGCCGTTCCAGGTCCACGTATCCGAACGTGCTCCCGTGGCGTCCTGGCCACCGAACAGCACCGTTTCGTTGCGGATCGGGTCGTAGCACATCATGGGGGCGCGGCGAGCCGAGGGCTTGGTCCCGGCCGGCGTGACGTTGGTCCAGTTGGTGCCGTTGTACTCCCACGTGTCGTCGAGATCGGCCGTCGGCGTGGACTGGCCACCGAAGAGGACCGTACGTTGACGCGCCGAGTCGTAGGCCAACTGTGCGAACGTGCGGGCAGGCGGCGAAGTGGCGGTGCTGACCTGGCTCCAGGCCGTGCCGTTCCATTCCCAGGTCTCCTGCGAATTGCCGGTCTGGAAGTTGGCGCCGCCGAACAGGACGGCGCGGCCGCGGACGGTGTCGAAGGTCAGTCCAGGCGCGCTGCGCTGCGACGGGTTGGCAGTCGACGTGCGCCGGAGCCACGTGGTGGTGGTGCTGTCGAAAGTCCAGGTGTCGCCAAGGGCGGTGGCTCCGTCGAATCCGCCGAACATGAGCGAGACTCCGCGCGCCGAGTCATAGACCGAAGCAGCGCTGTTCCTCGCGGGCGGGATCACGATCGGAGAAAGTTGCGACCAGGAAAGGCCAGGATTGATCGGGCCGCTGCTGGACGTCAGTTCCCACGTGTCGGACAGGAATCCGCCGTTGTCGCGGCCCGCGAAGACGATGGCGCGGTTGCTGCCCGCGTCATACGTCATCATCGTGCCGTGGCGCTCGGCCGGGCGGACGCCGGCATTCACTTCAGCCCAGCGAGTGCCGTCCCATTCCCACAAGTCGGAGAGACGGTTGGCGCCACTGCGGCCGCCGTAGACGATGGTCTTGTTACGGAAGGCGTCGAACGCCATCCCGTGGCGTGCGCGAGCAGGCGGGAGCGCGCTGGGGGTCAGGGAGGTCCAGTTCGTGCCGTCCCACGACCAGAAGTCGCCGAGTGCCGCGCCGGTGCCGCTCTCGCCACCGAAGAGGAGGGCGACGTTCGCAATCGGGTCGAACGACATCCGATGGCCGCTGCGGGCCGACGGGCCGTTCGTGACGGGCATCATCTGCCACTGTCCGGCCGACCAGATCCACGTTGCCGCGAGCGGGACTCCCGCCGGGTTCTTGCCGCCGAACAGGATGTTGTTCTGGCGGACAGGGTCCAGCAGGAGGGTGTGCTCCGTGCGGAGTTGCGGGCTGAACTTCGGATATTCCGGCGTGAACGTGGTGCCTTGCAGCGTGTAGGTCGTCGCAAGCGGGCCGTTGGCGGTCGTGCCGCCGAAAAGCATCAGGCCTCCGCCGGGGAGTTGCGCGATGGCGTGTTCGCGGAATCCATTCGGAGCGCCGGTCGTCGCCAAGGACGAGATCGTCATGGGACTCACGATCGCGTTGGCGCTCGTGTTGCAGTCCCAGGTCTGGTTGATGAGGCCGGCTTGCTGGCCACCGAACATCAGGGCTCGGCCCGCATTCGTACGATAGGCCATCGCGAACCGGCGGCGGGCGGCCGGAGGGGTATCCGTCGCGAGGCTCCACGTGTTGCCCGACAGGATCCAGGTGTCGCCGAGCGACTGGCCGGCAGTGTTCTCGCCGCCGTAGAGGAACGTGCGGTTCAAGCGGTCGTCGTAGAACATGCCGCCCTGCGAACGCGCCAAGGGGCCAGTCGTGGAGATCTGGGTCCACGTGGAGGTTTCGGTGCTCCATGCCCACGTGTCGCCATAGGACACAGTGCCGTTCGCACCGCCATGGACGATGACGCGGCGAGCGTTGGAGTCGAACGCCATGGTGTGGTGGAAACGCGGGGCTGGAGCAGTGCTTGCCGCCGTGCTGGCGAAGACCTGTGTCCAGGTGTTGCCGTCCCATTCCCACACGTCATTGTCGAACGTGGTCTGGCCTTGGCCGCCGAACAGGATGCAGCGCTGGCGGATGTTGTCGTAGACCATGGCTGCGCCGCAGCGTCCCGCAAACGGGCTGTTGCCGCGGTTCGTCCAGTTGGTGCCGTCCCACTCCCAGGTGTCGGAGAGGAATGCCGTGTCGAGGCCGCCCCACATCACGACGCAGCTACGGCCGGCGTCATAGGCGTAGGCCATGACCTGGCGTGCCGAGGGGCTGTTCGTCGGGCTTGCCTGGGTCCAGGTACCGGTCGACGGGCTCCAAGTCCAGGTGTCGCCGGTAGGGTTTGCTCCCGTCAGGCCGCCGAAGAGCAACACGTTGTCACGTGCTGCGTCGTAGGCAAGCGTCGGAAAGCTGCGTGCTGAGGGCGTGGTTGCGCCTGCAGTGAGTTGCGTCCACGATTGAGCAATGAGGCTGGCCTGCACGGGCAGCAGGCTGAAAGCGAGCACGGTCATTGTGCTCGCAAGAGGGCGAGATGGAATCATGGCTTCAGGTGAGTTCAGCTGGGATTGATTGACAGTTGGGAGGGAAAAGTCATCGAACGACGGCTCGGCGCGATCGAACTCGGATCCGTCGCGGCGGGTGCTTGCGGGCTCTTCCCCGCGTCGTCGAATGCTAGATGGCATGGGGAGCTCCGACAAGGCCCGGGTGGGCTGAGCTTGTTGCTCCGGCCTTGCGTAGGGGCGCAAATTCGAGGTTCCGGAGGGCGGCTCGTTGGCCAATGCGTCCTGCTCCACGGGAGGCGTTGTCGATTGACATCGCGGAGCGCTTTGGGCCATGCGCGCGTGGGCATCCGCCTCGAGCCCGGCTCGCATTTCCCGCCGAATCTGCGATCCGCGTTCGTGCGCGGGGGCGTCGCACTTCTGGAGATTGCCGTGGCCGTGGGCGCGCCGTTCGTCGGCCCTGCTCATTGTGAGCGGCGTCCGGATTTGCGATGTGCCGTGCTGTGTGCACGGCTTGTCGGTGCCCCTTGGGCCCGGTCCGGCAGCGTCCGCCTGCATTGATTTGCCAAGCGAGGCTGTATACCTCGCCGGAGTAAGGAGGTTCATCGATCGCCGATCCTTGCGTCGAGGCCGTTCGTGACAGTCGCAAACCGCGATCCTGCGCCTGCCAGCTCCAGCGCCAACCCCTGCATGTAGACATGCAATCCGAGGAACACGGGATCGAAGGGGATCGCGAGGTTCCACGCCGTGGTGTTGAGGATGTTGTTGGGCGGCGGCAGCGGGAAGTTGAGGTCTGCCGACTGGTATGCGAAGCAGCCGGGCATGCTGAGGAAGTCGAGCGCGAAGGGCAGCGGCACACCGCTGAACACGGTGTTGCTGAAGCCCAGGTAGCCCGCGCACGGTGAGAACACCGGCACGTTCGACATCTCCATCGCGAACGTCTGGCCGATCACGGGTGCCGATGCGTTGATCACCGACAGCGTCAACAGCCCGCGCGAGCCGACGCACGGCGAGCCATAGCTCGTCGCGCGCGCGAATGTCGGCAGGCTCAACTGCCAGAGATCATTCGTGTAGCTCGTGCCGCAGCCGCCGGCGAGCAGCAGCATGCGGTTGGTGCCGTTGTCGTGGATCAGCTGCGAGCCGGTGCGCGCGCTCGGCACGGAGCCGGATTGCGCGAGGTGGAGTGTCCATTCGGATCCGTTCCACGACCAGACGTCCTGCTGGCAGCTGGACGCAGTCTCGCCGCCGTGCAGCACGACGCGTTCGGCACGCGGGTCGTAGGCCATTGCGTGGCCGTCGCGCGCGTCGGGGCCCCACGCGGGAGTGCCCTGCGGCGTGACGTCGGTCCACGTCGTGCCGTCCCATTCCCATGCATCTGCAAGCCGCGAAGCGCCAGTCCTGCCGCCGAACACGACCGTACGGTTGCGCAACGCGTCGAAGGCCATGCCGTGGCGCGCGCGGGCCGGGGGCAGTGTGGTGGGCGTGATTTGCGCCCAGGTCGTGCCGTTCCAGCTCCAGAAGTCGTTCAGCGCCGTGCCGGTCGCGTCTTCACCGCCGAAGAGCAGGCCGAGGTTGGCTGTGCGATCGAACGCCATGCGGTGGCCGCTGCGGACGGCGGGAGTGATGGAGGTGGAGATCAGGTTCCACTGGTTGTTGGACCAGGTCCACGTGTCGGCGAGCGGGGTGCCGAGCGGGTTCTTGCCGCCGAAGAGCAGGTTGTTCTGGCGGACGGGGTCGAGCAGCAGGGTGTGGTCGGTGCGCGTGCCTGGCGTGAACGGCGGGAACTGCGTCGTCCAGGTCGTGCCGGTGAGCGCGTAGGTCTGGAGGTTGGGGCCGGTGGCGGTGATGCCGCCGAAGAGGAGTGCGCCGCTCGAGGGGAGCGGGGAGAGGGCGTGGTTTGTGAGGGCTGGTAGGGGTGTGGTGGCGGTCAGCGATGTCGCGGACAGCGGGGCGGACGGCCCGCCGGGGAGTTCGATCAAGCCTGACAAGCTTGTTGTGTTGAACTCATCATTCCAGCAGGAGTTTCCGTTCCAGAAGTGCGCGTAATTGGCCAGTGTGCCGTTGTTCGGCTCGCCGGGGCAGAAGTTGCTCACGTAGTTTCTGGGTTCTCCACTTGCCCAGACCCATGTGCCTTCCATTTGCGAATCATTGAGGCCGATCCAGGCATGGGGGCCTGTGCCGCTGCTTAGCATATTAACATAGAGCCATGTGTTTTCGGGCGCGTTCCTGACGGTTGCCAAATGACCACCTTCTCTGATGGCAAGTGATTCCGCTTGAGGCCAGGTCATGGGCGGAGTCAGTGCGTATAGGTGGCCATTGATGGGTGAGCGGGTGTAGTTCAGTTGAGTTTGCCAGGCTGCTCCGCTATAAGCCCATGAGTCGCCCAGGTTGTTTGTGCCGTCCCATCCGCCGAAGACAAGGCACTGGTTAGTGTCTGCATGTAAGGCAGATGTGTCTGAGTAGGCGCGGCCCCGAGGCATCACTGGCCACGTGACGGAAGACCACCCAGAGATGTCGAGAGTCCATGCGTCGGCGAGGATAGTGTTGCCTGTCCCCATGCCCCCAAAAAGGACCAGTGGCCCTGTCGTGCTCAGGGTCAGGAGGTTTGCTCCCAACCGAGGGGCTGGGAGATTTGTGGTATTGACCGTGATCCAAGAAGATCCGTCCCACTTCCATGTGTCATTTAGGCGACTGGTATTTGTCAGTCCGCCAAAAATGAGGGGCCTCCCAGACGTCGGATCTGTTGCTGCTGCGTGCTCGTAGCGAGGGCCGGGGACGGTAGTGGGACTCTCCTGCTGCCACCCACTGGCGCGCAGTGTCCAGGTGTCTGACTGGCCAGCAAGGTTGCCGTTGTAGCCGCCGAAAAGCACTAGCTGGGACTGAACCCTGTCGAGTGTCAAGCTTGCGTGGCGTCGGCCTGTGGGGCGTGGTCCGCTTGTGATCAGTGGAGTCCAGTCGGTTCCATCGTACGTCCACGTCTGGTCGCTGTATGGTGGGGAGGCGCTAACTGCGCCTCCGAAGCAAATGACGCGTTGTCGCGCAGGGTCGTAGCTCATGGCTGCGCCGCTACGAGGGCTAGGGCTATTAGCGGTTGCTTTGGAGTTCCATCGAGTTCCATCCCACTCCCAGGTGTCGTTCAGCATGCCTGAGTTGCCGTTCCCTCCAAACATGACGATGACTCTGCGTGCCGGGTCGTAGGTCATGCTCTGCGAGTTTCGCCCAACCGGTAGCTGCGCGACCGCCCCCGCGACCACGGCACCCAGCACCGCGACCACGCGCAACCCAGCCAACACCTGCACCATTCTGCTCGCCATGCGACCGACCTCTGCGTTCCTGCGTAAACGCGCGTCGTCGCCACCCTGGCGACCTCGTGCGCACATGGAAGAACCACCAACCCCTCCATGTGTGACAGAATCTTTTCCTCGCTTGCGTCGACCGCATCTGTCCGCCGGTGCGCCGTAGACTCGGGCTGGCCCAAGGCCTGTCCGGTGGCTCTACCCGGTGTGCCGCAAACCTGCGCCTGGGTTCTCCTGTGCCAGGTCGCAGCCTTGCTGCTCCGGCTCTGCGCGAGCAGTTCCGGGCCTGGCATCCCGCGCTTCGCCGCGCGAGCTGTACGCTGGCTCGGGCTGTCCCCGAGCCTCCGTCCCACCATGCGTCGGTTGCTGCCGCGGAGCGTTCTTCAGAGTCGGAGCAGTTGCGCGCTGGCGTCGGCCATCAGCTTTGCGACCTCGTCGTTGCCGAGGGGGCTGAGGTGGCCGCGGTCTTGGAGGAAGAGTGCGGAATGGTCTGCTTGCGCTTCCAGGTGAGGTGTGGTGTCGATGCAAGGCACGCCGATATCTTCGCACAGGCGCTTCAGGCGGCCCTGGATCAGGCCGCGCTGGAACCCAGCTTCCTCCAATCCTGCTCCTGCAAGGCCGGACTTGTAGTTGGCGTCGTCCAGGTGGTGAAGCGTCGGCAGGATCACGGCGGCGATCGGCTTGCCTGCGGCAGCTTCCCTCGCAGCAATCAGCGCATTGCGGAAGTCGTCGAGCGCCCTGGGCAGAGCCGGCGGGGCTTCGGGAGGCCACCCGCGCGCTTCGTTCACCGTGTCCAGGAAGAGGCCCGCATAGGACTGGCCGTCAGGTGGATTGTTGCCGGGAAACCCGACCAGCGATCGATCCTGCTGTGCAATGCAGATGGCGTCGGCGAGCAGCGATGCGTCCGGCAGCTTCTCGGCCAGCATGGTCTCGATCCAGAGACATGACTGGAAGCGGGCTGCCATCCTTGCGCGCCAGGAAGTGCGCATGAGCTGCGCCCACGCGCCGGTGAAACGCAGGCCTCCGACCACTTCGACCTCGCGGATGCGGTTGTCGAGGGCGTCGTTGCCCAGGTAGATGCACATCAACACTGCGTCTGGCTCGAAATCCGGCGCCAGATCAAGGATGCGAAGTGTGGACTCGAAGTTCCCCATTCCTGGGATGCCGCCGTTGCCCACGATGATGCGGTGTCCGTCTGCGTTCATCCGGCTCTGCAGGCGATGGCACATGGTCTCCTCGTCCGAGACGCCATAGCCGAAAGGAAGCGAGTCGCCGACGACCAAGATCCGGCGCTCACCCGGTTGCTTGGTCTTGATCTCTGGTCCGCGCATGCCCAGGCTGTTGATGGACACCGGGTGTTCGCCTTGCTGCGTCACCAAGGAGAACATGCCTCTGTAGCCTGGAGTCAGGCCGCAGCCTCGTGTGGTGGGTGCATAGAGGCCGGCGTTGCGTACGTCCGCCATCGGCAGCGGGAGTGGCCACAGTACGCGGGATGCAATCTCGAGTGCTGCCAATGCGAACGCCGTGGAGAGGCACAAGAGAGCGATTCTAATGGCGGTCTTGCGGAGTCCTCGCGAGGAGGCTCTTGGTGGCTCTGTTGCGGCGGAGGGCGCGCGGTGTGCCTTCGAGCCGGGTTCGGGCAGGTCATGTATGTCGGGGGTCGATTCCATATCTTCGCGGCTCGCCATGTCGTGGATGTATGTTCCGGGTTTAGGTCGCTCGAGACCTCATCGGGTCGATGTGCACGAGGTCGCGCAATGTGAGGCGGGAGGCATCGGTGCAACCTGGACGAGAGTCGTGTGCCGGCAGCTTCCCATGTCGCTCGCTCGTCTCTCGCTTTGCTTACGCTTCATTGCCGCAGGGCCTCATCACCAAGGCAGTCGAACGAGCTCGACGGATGTGGATCCCCCGATCGGAGCTTTCGCCGGGTCGCCAACGCGGACAACTCGCAACTCGAGGACGGATGACCCCGTAAGTGGAGGAAACAGGCTCTTGCCGACCAACACTCTGAAACTGCCTGTGGTATCGGAGTAATCCTGCTGAGTCGTGAGTTCGAGGCTGTGCACGGGAACTCCTTCCTTCGTCAGGGCCAGGAGCGCGATTTCCGTGCCGTCGGGAGTCTGCCCCTCGATCACTGCGGTGCATTCGAAGGCATCCCGGGAGACTAGGGTCGTGGCGCCAAGGAGGCTGCAACTGCCCACGACTTGGCGCATACGCAGTTCGGGGGCGCTTGCCCGTGCCGCTGCCACGCCGTGTTCGCGAGCCGTCATCGGTGAGAGCCATGCGATCGCACAGCCAGCTGCGCCTAGCATGCATGCGAAGCGCGCTTGTGGGCGCGCAAGCTCTTGGTTGGCCGCAGAGCGCAAGGTCCGCCAGCGATCTGTCGATCGATTGCGAGGCTGCATGATCGCCTTGCGCGCCGGGGTTTCGACCAGCGCGAACAATAGCGCCGAAACCCCGATGGACCAAAGTGTCGACACGAGGCATGGTCGCTCCCAAGCGCCTGTTCTCGCTCCGGCCCATGCATTGCCCCAGGAGAGGACCGCCGCGTGGACAAGGTAGAAGGCGAAGCTGATCTCGCCCAGGTAGACCGCAAAGGGTCGGCTTAGCGCTTTGCCGAGCCATCCCTTGCCGGGGGCAAACACGCATATGAGAAGGCCGAACGCCCAAGTCAGTCCCGCTCCCCGCGAAAGCGCCTCGACTGCGACGGGGCGGTTCAAGAACGTCATCCATGCCTGGCCCCAAGAGCCGGAACCCCATGCCATGAAGTTCGCCGCCACGAGGGCTACGCTGAAGGCTTCGAACAGGGTTGCCGATGCGGTGGACGATGCTGCGAGCAAACGAGGTCCGTTTGCCCAGATGTGGTACGCGCAGATGCCGGCGAGGAACTCCTGGAGGCGAAGCGGCGGCACGGTGCTCAGCGCGGTGACCCAGGCCTCGGCAGCCCTCGGATTCCCTGCGGCGACATGGTCGGCGATGGCATAAGCCGCGAACGTTGCCAGAAATGTCAGTGCGTAAGCGCAGATCGCCTGACGCGGCCTCAGTGCAGCCACGAACGGGAACAGAACGTAGAAGAATGCCTCGACGGACAGGCTCCATGCGGGTCCGTTCCATTTCAGGAACCAAGGAGCATCCCAGGTCCATGACTGCGTCAATGTGACGTGGCTGGCAAATTGTGTCCATTCGACAGCGTCTTGCGGTGGCCCCGCCAGCCCTGGGGTGATGACCACGAGGGCGAGGCATGTTGCATGGAGTGGCCAGATCCGCGCGAACCGCGCCTTGTAGAACTGCGCCCTGGACGTCTTCCTGGAGTGGTAGACGTGCGAGAGGATGAAACCCGACAACGTGAAGAAGAAACCTACAGCTGCGCTGCCAAGCGGCCCGGGCTCGAAGTCCGGGATCAAGAACCAGAGTCGAGCATGGGATACGAAGACGGCGGCTGCGGCGAGGAAGCGCAGCCCCGTCAATGCGTGCAACCGATCCGCGTCCCCTTGGGGATGCCATGGATGCGGTGGATGGCCGTCGGAGTGGGTCTCTTCTCTGTGTGGTTGGGTGATCACCGATCCCCGATCCTAGCATCCACGCCGTTCGTCACGGTCGCGAAGCGCGTGCCGCCGAACTCCAGCGCCAGTCCCTGCATGTAGACATGCAAGCCTAGGAACACGGGGTCGAAGGGGATCGCGAGGTTCCAGGCCGTGGTGTTGAGGATGTTGTTGGGTGGCGGCAGCGGGAAGTTGAGGTCGGCCGACTGGTATGCGAAGCAGCCGGGCATGCTGAGGAAGTCGAGTGCGAAGGGCAGCGGCACACCGCTGAACACGGTGTTGCTGAAGCCGAGGTAGCCCGCGCACGGTGAGAACACCGGCACGTTCGACATCTCCATCGCAAACGTCTGGCCGATCACGGGGGCCGATGCGTTGATCACCGACAGCGTCAGCGGACCGCGCGAACCGATGCACGGCGAGCCGTAGCTCGTCGCGCGCGCGAACGTCGGCAGGCTGAGCTGCCACAGGTCGTTCGTGTAGCTCGTGCCGCAGCCGCCGGCGAACAGCAGCATGCGGTTGGTGCCGTTGTCGTGGATCAGTTGCGAGCCGGTTCGCGCGCTCGGCACGGAGCCGGACTGTGCGAGGTGGATCGTCCATTCGGTCCCGTTCCACGACCAGACGTCCTGCTGGCACCCAGACGAAGTCTCGCCGCCGTGCAGCACGACGCGTTCGGCGCGCGGGTCGTAGGCCATTGCGTGGCCGTCGCGGGCGCCGGGGTTCCAGTCGCCGTCGGCGCGGCGGAGTTGGGTGGGCTGCCAGTTGGCACCGTCCCATTCCCACGTGTCGGAGTAGTTGGTGGCCCAGCCGGCGGACGCGCCGCCGTAGAGGACGACCTTGCCGCGTGAGGAATCGAAGGCCATCGAGCCCTGCCAGCGCGGCGTCGGTGCGTTGGCAGGCGTGCGCTGCGTCCACGTCGTGCCGTTCCAGGCCCACGTCTGTGCATCGACGAGCGCATTGGTGCCGCCGCCGAAGAGCACGGTCTCGTTGCGCAGCGGATCGAAGCACATCATCACGCATTGGCGCGCGGACGGGCCGGTTCCGGCTGCGGCGACGAGCGTCCAGTTGGAGCCGTCGAACTCCCACGTGTCGGAAAGGAAGGAGTTGACGGCATCGCTGCCGCCAAACAGCACGACGCGTTGACGCGTCGCGTCATACGACATGCGGGCGAACATGCGCGGCGACGGCTGTGTCGTCGTGGCGACCTGCGTCCAATTGGAACCGTCCCACGTCCACGTGTCGCTGAGGCGTCCGAGCGTCGGGTTGAAGCCGCCGAAGACGACGGTGTTGCCACGCGCTGCATCGAACGCAGTTGCGTGCGTCGAACGCGCCGGCGGCGAGTTGGCCGGCGTCTTCTGCGTCCACGTCGTGCCGTTGAAGGTCCACGTATCAGCGAGGTAGCCGAGGTCGTAGCCTCCGAACATTACGATCTCGTTGCGCGCAGTGTCGAATGCGAGGTCGTTGCTGTTGCGGGCAGTCGGCGCGGTCGTGGTCGTCTTGCGTTCCCACGCGAGGCCCGGGTTGAGCGGGCCGGGGTTGTTGGCGAGTTGCCACGTGTCGGCGAAGAACTGCGTCGCATCGCGGCCGCCGAACAAGGTCATGCGGTTGCGCGCGGTGTCGTAGACCATCGCGGGGCCGTGGCGTTCGGATGGGCGGACTGCGGCGCTGGCTTCGGTCCACGTCGCGCCGTCCCACTCCCACACGTCGCTGAGCCGCGACGCGCCGTTCTTGCCGCCGTGGACGATCGTGCGGTTGCGCAACGCTTCGAAGGCCATGCCGTGGCGGGCGCGGGCGGGGGGCAGCGTGGTGGGCGTGAGTTGGGCCCAGGTCGTGCCGTTCCAGCTCCAGAAGTCGTTCAGCGCCGTGCCGGTCGCGTCTTCACCGCCGAAGAGCAGGCCGAGGTTGGCGGTTCGATCGAACGCCATGCGGTGCCCGCTGCGCGCGGGCGGCGCGGTGGGGGTGGAGATCAGGTTCCACTGGTTGTTGGACCATGTCCACGTGTCGGCGAGCGGGGTGCCGAGCGGGTTCTTGCCGCCGAAGAGGATGTTGTTTTGGCGGACGGGGTCGAGAAGCAGGGTGTGCTCGGTGCGCGTGGCGGGCGTGAACGGCGGGAACTGGGTGGTCCAGGTCGTGCCGGTCAGCGTGTAGGTGAAGGTGTTGGGGCCGCTGGAGGTGGTGCCGCCGAAGAGGAGTGCGCCGCTCGAGGGGAGCGGGGAGAGGGCGTGGTTGGTGAGGGCTGGTGGGGGAGTGGTGGCGGTCAGCGATGTCGCGGATAGCGGGGCGGAGGAGCCGCCGGGGAGCTCGATGATTCCCACCACGCCAGGAAGGGGAGTCGAATCGTGTGCATCATGCCAAGTGCCCCCGGTAGGCGCGTACAGAAGCGCAACGTCTTCGACTCCGCCTCCATTGTTGGGTTCGCCCGGATACCAATTGGTGTAAGTGGTCGGCTCGCCGCTAGACCATGTCCAGCTGTTGGTAGCCGTTCTTTCGTTGTAGCCAATCCAGAGATTTCGAGCGCCAAATGTCTGCCAAAGCCAATTTTGTTCTTGGGCACTTCGCACCGTTGCCAGATGTCCGCCCTCTTGTGTTGCGAGGCTCTCTGCCTGTGTCCAATTCATGGGCGGCGTCAGGCCATAAAGACGCCCATTCAAGGGAGATTGAATGTAAGATATAGGCGTGGTCCATTTTGTGCCATTTAGCTCCCAGGTGTCGGAGAATGCAGAGGTAGAGGTCTGGTCCCATCCGCCGAAGACTACAAAACTGTCAGTTGCTGCGTGGTACGGCATGGACTCGCCGCAGTCTCGGCGAGCCCTAGGATTGTTGGTGGTAGATTGCTGGACCCAGTCAATTCCGTTCCATGCCCAAGTGTCGTTCCACACCTGTTGTCCCCAGCCTCCAAATTGAATGCAGTGTCCTCGCAGGCTGTCGTAGCCTAGCATTCCAGACCATCGCATGGGCGGGGTGTGAGTAGGACTCATGGCGGCCCAGCCGAGCCCGTCGTGCTCCCATGTATCAGTGAAGCCATTCTGTCCAACGAAGCCTCCGTAAAGAACAGTTCGGCCGCGACTGGAGTCAAATGCCATCATGTGGTGGCGTCGCGCTGGCGGCGCGATTGCTGATGGTAATTGGCGCCATCCTTGGGCATCGAATGCCCAAGTGTCAGAAAGATGGTTGCCCCTGTCTTGACCTCCGAACAGCAGCGCTTGGCCTCGCGCGTCATCGAAGACCATGGCTCCCTGGCACCGTGCAGGGGGTTGGGTGCTCGTTGCGACTTGGTGCCAGTTGACACCGTCGAACTCCCAGGTGTCCGACAGCCCGACACCAGGTGACCGCATGCCTCCAAAGTAAACGGTGACTCCTCGGATGGAGTCGTAGCACATCTGTCCGTGTCCTCGTGCGCTGGGGGCATTGGCTGTTGCTACTTGCCTCCAGGTTTGGCCATCCCACTCCCAGGTGTCCGAATAGCAACCGGCTGGCCAGTTGTTGTTGTTGACCCCGCCGAAGAGGACGACTTTGCCTCGCTGGCTGTCGTAGCACGAGCTGTGTGCCCATCGTGCGCTCGGCCCGCCCTGCGCCACCGCCCCCGCGACCACGGCACCAACCACCGCGGCCACGCGCAACCCAGCCAACACCATCACCATCCTGCTCGCCATGCGACCGACCTCTGCGTTCCTGCGTAAACGCGCGTCGTCGCCACCGCGGCAACCTCACGCGCACATGGAAGAACCACCAACCCCTCCGCGCGTGACAGAATCTTCGTCACCACCGCCCCGACCGCATCGCCGCCGCGGCGCGCCGCAAACGTCGGCCTGCGCGTGACCTAGCCCGGCCAACCGCGCCCGCCCGCCGCGCCAGCCGCCAATCGCCCGCCGCCGCGGACTCTTGCGGTGCGCCCCGTTCTCCCTAGCCTCCCCGCCCCCAACTCGGACCCGCCCGCGCAACTGATGTCTCCCCGCCTCCGCCACCTGACCGCGATCCTGCTCGTGCTGCTGCACGTGCTGGGTCCGGCCGCGCACCAGCTCCAGCATGCGCTGGAGTCGCTGCGCGGGGCGCAAGGCGGTGCTGTGGCGACGTGTTCGCATGCGAGTTGCCATGCGCGCGCGGCGCAGGTGGCCGCGGCTGACGAAGTTCGCGAGGCGGCGGTTTCTTGGCTCGATGCGCACGAGCGCTCGGACCACGGTCATGACCACGACTGCCATGTGTGCACGCAACTGCACCGCATGCATGGCTTCGTCGAGCCCGGCGCGGACCGGTTCGAAGCCAGCGAACGGGTCGAACTCGCATTCGCCCGCGAAGACCTGCCGCAGCCTTCGCGCGCGCGGCTGGCGCTGACGCGCACGCGCGCGCCTCCTCGCACGACAGCCTGATCCACGTCGCCGCGGCAACGCGGCATGTCCAGGTCTGTCTGACGCACGGCGTGCGCCGTCGCGTCGTCGTCTTTGTTTGCGAGAGAGATTCGTTCCGTGACTTCCCTTCGTTTGTTTGCGCCCGTCTCGGGCGCGTGTCTCGTCACTTCCGTGCTGGCCGCTGCGCCGGCGTCCCTGATCCCGCAGAACCCCACGCAGAACGCTGCGCAGAGCCCCGCGCAAAACCCCGCGGCCGCCGCGCAGGATCCGCAGGCCGAGGCGCGCCGTCGCGCGCTCGAGGAGGCGCGCGCTGCGCTGCCCAAGGACCAGGCGGGTCCGATCAGCGTGCAGCAAGGCGTCGAACGCCAACTGCAAGCGCAGCAAGGCGGCGCGCCGGCGCAGGACCCCAACTCCACGTCGACGGGCCTTCGCTCGTGGCAAGGCCCCGCGTCGACGGCCACCGGCGTCAACGCGTCGGGGCAGTTCCGCCTCATCGACATCTCGCTCGACGTGATCGGCTCGGTCGGAACGTCGACGGCGCGCAACGACGTGATCCAGCAACTGCAAGGCGGCCACCACGATCCGAAGCAGCGCGGCTTCACGTTGCAGCAGGCGGAGCTCGCGCTCGCGGGCGCGGTCGATCCGTACTTCCGCGTCGATTCGCACATCACGAGCGTGATCGATCCCGAAGGCGAGACGATCGTCGAGCTCGAAGAGGCCTACGCGACGTCGTCGTCGCTGCCGTATGGCCTGCAGCTCAAGACCGGCCACTACCTCACCGAGTTCGGCCGCATCAACCCGGTGCACCTGCACGACTGGGACTGGGGCGACCAGCCCGTCGTCGTGTCGCGCTTCTTCGGCGGCGACGGCCTGCGTGCGCCCGGCGCGCGCATGAGCTGGGTGATGCCGACGGACACCTACACCGAGGCGATCTTCGGCGCGCAGAACGCGAGCGGCGAGACGGTGAAGAGCTTCTTGGCGAACGACGAGGTCTACGGCGAGGAGCCAATCGGCGGGCGCCTGTTCCAGGAGCGCACGGTGCGTTCGCTCGAGGACGTGCTCTACACCGCGCGGTTGTCGCAGAGCCGCACGCCGACGGAAGAGACCGTGCTCAACTACGGCGTGTCGGCGCTGCTCGGTCCGAATGCGACCGGCGAAGACAGCGACACGCTGATCTACGGCGCGGACTTCGTGTTCCTTTGGCGGCCGGCGAGCAACGACAAGGGCTGGCCGTTCTTCAAGGTGCAGGGTGAGTGGATGGCGCGCGTGTTCGACGCGGAGTCGCAGGTCGACGACAACGGCGACACGATCTCTGGCGACACGTTGCGCGACCAAGGCGGCTTCCTGCAGGCCTTGTGGGGATTCCAGCGTGGCTGGTCCACGGGCCTGCGCGGCGAGTTCGCGACGGGCTCGGGTGGTGACTACGAATACGTGTCTTCCGGTGCGGGCAACCCGATCATCAGCTACTCGCGCGATGACGACTACGACCGCGCGGACCGCGTGCGCGTTTCGCCGATCCTGGTCTACCAGCCGAGCGAGTTCACGCGCATCCGACTGCAGTACAACTACGACGAGTCGGACCATCTCGACACGGGCGGCGAGCACTCGGTGTGGTTGACGTTCCAGACGCTGATCGGCGTCCACCAGCCGCACCGGATGTGAACGCGATGCCCTCCACGCATCCGATGTTGCGCGCGCTTCGCGCGTTGCTGTTCGCGGGCTTCGCGTCCGCCTGCTTGCCTGCGCTGTGCGCGCAGCAGGCGGGCGGAGCGGGCGCTCCGCAGGTCGCGCCGTTGCGCGTCGTCTGCACGCTGCCGGACTTCGGTTCGCTCGCGAAGGCGATCGGCGGCGATCTCGTCACCGTCGACACGCTCGTGCGCGGGCCTGAGGACCCGCACTTCACGGTCACGCGGCCGAGCCTCGTGCGCATCCTGGCGAAGGCCGAGATGCTCGTCGTCGCGGGCCTCGACCTCGAGTCCGCGTGGCTGCAGCCGCTCTGCGACAACGCGCGCAACAACGTGATCCAGCGCACGCCGACGGGCAACCTCGGCGTCGGCAACACGGGCACGGGCTATGCCGCCGAAGGCTACGTCGACGTGAGCCTCGTCGTCGTGCTGCGCGGCATCCAAGCGGATCGCGTCGATCGTTCGCTCGGCGACGTGCACCGCGGCGGCAACCCGCACTACATGACGGATCCGCTGTGCGGACTGCAGGCGGCGAAGCTGTTGTGCGAGCGGTTCGCGGCGGCGCGGCCGGAAGGCAAGGCGACGTTCGAACAGAACTTCGCGGCGTTCCGGCAGAAGCTCTGCACCGCGATGGTGGGCGAGGAGCTCGCGAAGGCATACGACCACGACGCCGAGACGCTCGCGCAGCTCTACGAACTCGACCGGCTCGACGCGTTGCTCGACAAGAACGGGGACCGCGACAAGCTCGCGGGTTGGTTCGGGCTCGTGCGCGCGCATCGCGGCGCACGGCTCGTCGCGGACCACGACCTGTGGCCCTACTTCGCGTCGCGCTTCGGCTTCGTCGTGCGCGGGTTCCTCGAGCCGCGCGCGGGCGTCGCGCCGACGCAGAACCACCTGCAGGAGATCGTCGGTCTAATGCAGCAAGAGAACATCGGCGTCGTGATGAGCACGCCGTACTTCTCGCCGCAGCACGCGGCGTTCGTCAGCAAGGCGACCGGCGCGCGCATTGCGGACATGGCGCACCAAGTCGGCGCGCGCGAAGGCTGCGTGGACTACCTCGCCATGGTCGACCACAACGTGCGCGCCGTCGTCGCGGCGTTGGAGAGGAAGCCGTGAGCGCGCGCACGGCCGGCGAACTGGCGCAGGGGCAGACGCTGCTGCGCGCTGTGGGCCTCGACGTAGGCCGCAAGACGCCGGTCGTGCGCAGCGTGGACTGGGAGCTTCGCGAAGGGCAGTGCTGGTTCTTGCTGGGCCCCAACGGCGCGGGCAAGAGCACGTTGCTCGCGACGTTGCTCGGGCTGCTGCCGCCGTTGCGGGGCACGGTCGAGGTCAGCGCGGAGATCCGCGCGCGGCGCGCGTTGGGGTTCGTTCCGCAGCAGGACGGCAGCGCGCTGACGTTGCCGATCACCGCGCGCGAGTTCGTGGCGCTCGGGCTCTGCGACCTGCCGATCGCAAGGCGCGAGGCGAATGCGCGCGCCGACGAGGCGCTCGCGAAGATGTCGATGCAAGGCAACGCGAGCCGCCGCATCGACGAGATGTCGCTGGGCCAGCGCCGCCGCGCGCTCGTCGCACGCGCGCTCGCGCGGCGACGACAGCTGCTCGTGCTCGACGAACCGACCGCCAACCTCGATCCCGAGACCGCGGAGCAGCTCGCCGTCGACCTCGACGCGCTGCGGCTGGAGACGGGCATGTGCATCGTGCACGCGTCTCACGATCTGTGGCTCGCCGAGCGCTTCGCTACCCACACGGCGCGCGTCACGGGCGATCGTCTCGTGCTGCGCGAAGGCGCCTCCGTCGACGCCGGCGCAGCCTCGCGCGCAGGAGGCCGATGATGGGCGACTGGATCGCGCAGCAGTTCGGCCTGTTCGGCGCGGCGTACGGCACGGCGCTGTGCATGGCGTTGCTGCTGCCGTGGCTCGGCGTCGTGCTCGTGTTGCGGCAACGGCTGTTCACCGCCGCGGCGGTGGCGCAGAGCGCGGCGTTCGGGTTCGCGGTCGGCATGGCGCTCGGCGTCGGGCACGTGCACGAAGGCCACGGCGGCTGCGGCATCGAGTTGCTTGCGCTCGGCGCGTGCGGCGGCGTGCTCGCGGGCATGTTCGCGATGCAGAAGGCGCGCGCCGCGTCGAGTGGGCTCGAGTCGTGGGCGGCCGTGCTGTTCCTGTTCGGCGGCAGCGCGTCGATGCTGTTGCTCGCGGACGCGCCGCACGGCCTGCAAGAGGTGCAGCGGCTGCAACTGTCGAGCTTGCTCGGCGCGAGCGAGACGGACCTGCTGGTCGCGTTCGCGTTGCTGTGCGGGACGTTCGGGTTGGGCGCGTGGCGCGGCCGCCGCATGTTGCTCGTCGCGAGCGACGAAGCGATGGCGCAGGTGCTCGGGCTCCGCGTGCACGTCTATCGCGCGCTGTGCGGCGTGTGGATCGGCGTGTGCTTGTCGTTCGCGATCCACGTCACCGGCTTGTTGTTCGCGTTCTCGTGCACCGTGCTGCCCGTGCTCGTCGCGCGGCAGTGGGCGCGCTCGCTGCGCATGACGCTCGTGCTCGCGCCGATCGTTTCGGTGGCGACGGTCGCGTTCTCGCTGTGGTTCGCGCAGCAGGAGTCGTTCGACTTGCCGCCGGGGCAGACCGCGGTGGCGGCGCAGGCGGTGCTTGCGGCGGTTGCGATGGTGCGGCGGGCGCGGTGAAGGTGTGCGCGGCGTGGTCTGCGTGGCGCGGTGATGCTGGCGCGCGTAGCTCGGGGATGCTGTCGCGCGTAGCTCGGTGATGCTGGCGCGCGTGGCGCGGTGTTGCGTTTGCTCGCAGCGCGGTGTTGCCGTCAAGCGGTGATACGGACGCTTGGCGCGGTGCGATCCGGTTGCGTTCGATGACGTCGGCGCTCGTCGCCTCGAGTCGTCAGCGGAGTCGTGGTGTGAGGACGGCGCCCGTTCCGGCGTGGCTGTCGCGTCGCGCTGCGCTGCGACCGCGTCACGTGAGTTGCGTCGAGCCGTTCTTCTCGCGCGCGAGATTGTGGCCGAGGTGCGCCATCGGCAGATACGCGACGCCGAGGTCGAGCGCGGAGAACCAGAGCGGCGCATTCGGGATCATCGCAACGGCGCCGACGCCGCCTGCGAGGAACAGCAGGCCCACCAAGAACGCCGCCAGCCTGCCGACGCCCCCGCGCTCGCCGACCTTGGTGGCCACGACTGCGCCGACGAAGGTGCCCAGCGCGTGCGCGAAGAACGGGCACAGCAGCTGGATCACGGAATACTCGTGGATGTGCGCGTTGATGCTCGCCACGTCGTTGACGTCGACTCCTGCAGGCGGTGGCAACGCGGCAGCGGACGCGAGGATGACCGACATGTTGACGACGCCGCCGAGGAACAACCCTCCGAGTGCGGCGAGGAGCGTGGTGAGCGCGCGCGTGGCGCCGGACGGAGCGAGCGATTGCTGGGGCATCGGGCGCGCAGAGTAGGAGTGGGGCGGACGTGGTCCACAGGACGCACAAGATCGTCACGTTCGTGGCGCGTCCGCTCCGCCATCGCGGGCCGGCGTGTTCGGCGCGGAGCGGGCGGAGTCGGAGGAGTTGCGCGAGGCGCTTGCTTCGCCATGCACGGCGGCGTCGAACGCGCGAGATTTCTTGCGAAAGCAGTCACGCGCTCGCGGCTCGCGCATTCCGAGCGCACGTGAAGCCGAGTTCAGGGATAGTCGCCGTGTTCGTGGCGTTGTCGTCGTTCGCGCTGTTGCCGATGCATGCGCGCGCGCAGAACTTCGACCACCCAGGGGAGGTGTTCTTCGGGGACCGCTGGGGTTCGCGTGAAGACGCGACGAAGGCGGGCTTCTTCGCCTACGGGAGCCGCTACTACCCGTCCAAGCTGCTGCCCAAGCTGCGCGGCTGGGAACGCGAGGACCAGAAGGGCGACGGCGGCGGCAACTCCTACTCGTTGAAGTCCAAGCACTACCAGATCCGGACCAACGTGCCGCGGCACGTGATGGAGAACGAGATCAAGCCGTTCCTCGACGTGCTCTACGACACCTACGTCGAGACGTTCCGCGAGCGCTTCGGGCTCGAGGGCAAGGGGACGAACTTCAAGTCGACGCGCATCTACAACGGCTTCGCCGACTACCACCGGCAGACGGGGCGGCCGCGCGGCAATCCGGGCTACATCGTCGACGCGAGCGAGCTGCACATGCTCTACGAGGACGTGGATCCGGGGCAGTTCTACAAGACGGCGTTCCACGAAGGCGCCCACCAGTTCTTCGGCGGGTTGATGCCCGGCGCCACGTTGCCCATATGGCTGACCGAGGCGCTCGCGACCTACTTCGAGGCGTGCACCTACTCGCGCGCGACGCGCAAGGTGACGTTCGGGTCCGTGCCCTCGGACCGGTTGCAGTTCGCCAAGATGCAACTGGCCGGCAACGAGAACCCGGATCCCGAGGCCTTGTTCATGAGCGTGCAGCAACCGCAGTACACGGCGTTGCACTACGCGCTCGGCTGGAGCTTCCTGCACTTCCTGATCCACACCGAGCAAGGCAAGTACGGCAAGCAGTTCGGCGCGGTGCTCAAGCGGCTCAACGGGTCGGGCGCCAAGCCGTTCAGCGAGGTGTTCCGCGAGATCTACGGCGAGGACCTCGCGGTCGTCGCCAAGGGATGGCGCGCGCACGTCATGGCGCTCGAGGAGCCGATCGAACGCAAGCGCGTGCTGCTGCAGGTGGGGGAGATCCCGGCAGGCGTCGACCTGCAGACCGGCGACATGCTCGCGCAACTGGACGGCGTCGAGATCTGGTCGCCGGAACAGTTTCAGGCGACGTGGGTCTCCCTGCACGAGAAGAAGGAGCCGTTCGAGATCGTCGTGTTGCGCAAGCGACCGATCGCCGAATACCCGCAGGAGCACGAACTCGTCGAGTTGCGGCTCACGGTCCGGCCCGAACAGGTCGTGATGGTCTACGGCGCCGCGTGGCAAGGGCGCATGAGCTGCCTGTCGGACTGAGGACCACGCGCCCGCATGCGGCGGGCAGGGTGAGCGACACCGGCTGATCGTGTGCGAGGCCCAGACTGTCGCGGGCAGCTCTGTGGGGGGCGTCGTAGACCTCGCGCGCGCCCCGGGTTCTGGCGGGGTCCGTTGTTGTCGCCTGTTGCCCGACCGCTACGCTCGGTCGGGTGACCACGGTCCCTTACCGCGCATCGAAAGCGCAGCTGCGAACGCGCCTTGCAGTGCACGGGCTCCGCAGCGCCCCACACCGAGGCTGGGTGCGATGAAGCTGACCCTGGTCGTCCACCAGTTCCTGCCACGGTACTTCACCGGCACCGAACAGTACTGCTACGCGGTAGCCAAGGAGATGCAGGCGCGCGGGCACGACGTGGAAGTGTTCGCGTTGGAGCCTGACTTCAACGAGCTGGACCCCATGTTGTCGATCCAGAACGAGGTGGTCGACGGGATCCCAGTCGTGCGGTTGCGTATGTGGTACGCGACAGACCGCGACAACGAGCGGATGGAGTACGAGAACCCGCTGGTCAGCGCGAAGTTCGCGGAGTACCTGCGAGCGAGGAAGCCCGATCTGGTGCACCTTTTCCATGTGCGCTACCTCGGGGCGGGATTGATCGCCGAAGCGGGCGCTCAGTCGATCCCGTCCATCATGCACTTGATGGACTTCTGGTTTCTCTGTCCGGCGATCGTGTTGCTGCGCTCAGACGGCAAGCTGTGCGACGGCCCGCCGCGGCAAGGGCTCGGATGTGTCGATTGCGTGCGCCCTGCAGTCGGCGCATTGCTGGCGGAACGGGAGGTTCTTTCCGATCTCGCGTCGGTGGCTCCTCACATGTCTCAGGGCCTCGCCCCTCGGCATACGCCTGTGCATCGGGCCATGACCCTGGCTTCACGCCCTGGTCTGCTCCGCGCGGCGCTGTTGAAGGCCGATCGGATCGTGGCGCCTTCCTACTTCCTCCGATCGATGTTCGTTCGGAACGGCTATCCCGAGTCCCGGATCGAGGTCCTGGCATACGGAGTCGATGATTCTCGGCTCGGATCCGCGCCGGCGGCCCGTGGGTCGAGGGACCCATCCAAGCCGCTGCGCGTGTCCTACTTCGGCACGATTGCGCACTACAAGGGCGTCGACATCGCGATCGACGCGATCCTCGGCAGCCAGGAGGAGATCGAGTTGTCCATCCGGGGGCGGACTTCGGACTTCCCCGGCTATGCAGGGCCCCTGGTGGAGCGCTGCAAGGCTGACTCGCGCGTCCGGTTCGACGGCCCGTTCCCGCGCGAGTCGCTCGGTGCGGTCCTCGCGGAGACGGATGTGCTGGTCGTCACTTCGCGCTGGTACGAGAACACGCCGTTCGTCGTGTTGGAGGCCTTCGCGGCCGGGGTCCCTGTGTTTGCTGCCAACCTCGGTGGCATGAGCGAATTGGTGAAGGACCAGGTGAACGGCGAGCTCTTTGCGCCTGGAGACGCACAGGACCTGAGGGAACGGCTGGAGCGATTGGTTCGGGAGCCCGGAAGGCTGGATCGCTATCGGGCCGCCATGCCCAAGACGAAGACGATGAAGCAGAACATCGACGAGATCGAAGCCCTCTACGCGGACGCCGTGAGAGAGCGTGCATCATCGACGGCGACCGGAGGCAATCCATGAACGACAAGGACTTGAAGGAGCAGTTGGCCGCGATCGCGCAGCGTCTCGAGCGCATCGAGGCTGGTCTTGTCGAGGCCGCGCAACTGCGAGTGGCCCTGCAGCACGAGATCGAAAGCCGCCGTCAGCTGGCGGAGCAGGCCGCCTACCTGCTGGAGTTGGTGGGCGAGGTCCGGCGCGAGCTCAAGGCTGCCCAAAGGAAAGGGTGACCGTAGGCGGCGTGTGCCGGGCCGTCTGCTTGGGTGGGTTCTGCCGGATCGCGCTCTAGCTAGCTCCGGGCGGCCTTCCCCAGAGCCACGAGTTCGTCGACCAGCTTGGCGAGGCAGCGGTCGGTGCTGAACGCGGGGTGTCGTGCGTGGATCTTGGCGCCGACGATCGGGGAGATCGGTTCGCGGGCCGGCGGCTGGGTCGATTCGATGCGTCGCCCCAGGCTCTTGCCCACGAGGCGCGCCACTTCGGCCTGGTCTATCCAGCGATCGAACACGTGGAAGGTCTCGCCCTGCGCCGTGTCGTCTTCCAATGCGTCGGCCAGGATCGCGGCGGCGTCCTCGACAGCGATCGCATAGGCGCCGAAGGGGGTCCTCACCTCCCCGATGGCGAGGGCTTCTTCGACGAGCGGCCACAGAGGCGAAGAGCTCCACGGCTCTCGGAGGCCGAGAACGCAACCGAGGCGCCAGATCGACGTGCGGAATCCGTAGGCATGCGCGGCGGTGCGCAGCAGCGGTTCGCATGCTGCGCGCAGGCTGCCGTAGAACTCGAGCGGCAGCAGCGCACAGTCTTCGTCGCGACGGATGCCGTGGCCTCGAGGGTCGAGGTTCGGGTCGCGCGAGAACACCGCAAGGCTGCTGGTGTAGACGAGGCGCTTGTCGCGGACTCTGGCAGTCCGTTCCAGCAGTCGCACCGTGCCCATGAGGTTCTCGTCGAACCAGACTTGTGTCGCCGACCGGTCCGTTGACGGCGTCGCGCCTGGCTCCGAGTAGGCCATGTGCAGGATCGAGTCGGCGCCTTCGGTCAGGGCGTCTAGGGACAGCTCGGACAGGAGGGAGCCGCGGATGACCTCGACTCCCGGTAGGGATCCGCCGCCGCGCCGCGACAGCAAGCGCACACGGTGTCCCCGGGCAAGCAGCAGGGGCACGAGGTGGCGGCCGACCAGCCCGGTTCCTCCGGTGATGGCGATCGTCTTCACGGAACTCCGGCTCCCTGGCGGCAGAACTTTCCGCGGTGAAAGGTCAATGCGATGGGGCGCATGGGCCGATGGAGTCTAGCCTGCCAGTCCTCTCTCGTGGCTGCTTGCATGTCGCGGGGGATCTGGCACACCCAACCTGTTTGCTTCGAAGATCCCATGCCCGTCATCCGCGAACGTCGGTTCCTGCGCGTCAAGCTCGACATGGTCACGCGATGCCAGCTGCGCTGCGTCATGTGCCACTTCGCGCATCCGCAGTTCGAGGAGAACCCGTGGACGATGGGTGGCGCTTTGCTGGAGAAGGTGGCCGCTGAGTTGTTCCCGCGAGCGCACGACGTCGTGTTGTCGTCCAGCGCCGAGCCGTTGCTCGCGCCCGACCTGCCGCTGGCCCTGGAGCTGTGCAAGAAGTACGGGGTGCCCAACTTCCACTTCAGCACCAACGTCTTGGCCATGACCGAGAAGATCATGGATAAGGTGATCGACTCGGGGATGCCGCTCATCACCGTGAGTTGCGACGGCGTCACCAAGGAGACGTTCGAGAAGATCCGCAAGCCCGGCAAGTGGGAGCCCTTTCTCCGGCGCTTCGACATCATCAACGAACGCAAGAAGGCGCGCGGCGTCGACAAGCCCGACATCAGCGTCACGTGCGTGTTGATGCGCAGCAACATCCGCGAAGTGCCGCAGATGATCCGCTTCTGGCACGACCGCGGCGTGAAGTACATGAACTTCGTGCACATGGCCGTGATCGGCGGACTCGGCATCGAGAGCGAGTCGCTGATGAACGACGCGAAGTTGTGCAACGACACGATGGCCGAGGCCAAGCGCATCGCCGACGAAGTGGGCATGCAGACCGTGATGCCGATCCCGATCGCCGAGACGTTCGCGGACCAGGGTCAGGTCACCGACCAGAAGCGGCACGACGAAGGCGGCGGCTTCGCGCTCGTCGCGCCGAGCGCCGATCCCGCCGCGATCGCGGACTCGGAAGAGGTCGCGAACTACCTCAACCACAAGAACCGCGAGTTCCTGCTGAAGGCGAAGCAGAAGCGGCACCACAACCGGCCGTGCTACTTCCCGTGGTACTACATCCACGTGAACTCGGACGGCACCGTGTTCCCGTGCGGCTGCTGGTTCGAGTTCACCACGTTCGGCGACTTCAAGACGCAGACGTTCGCGGAGATCTGGACCGGCCCCAAGTTCAAGGAACTGCGCCGCCAGCTCTACAACATGGAGCTGCGCGACGTCTGCGCGAACTGCTCGGTCGCCAACATGGGGCGCCCCGACGTGAAGGCGTCGTTCAGCCACCGCGCGAAGGTGCGTCGCGAGCAGCGCGACGCGAAGTGAGCGCTGCGCGGCGCGCTCGTCGGAGAAGGAACGTGGAAGGAGTGGCGAAGCTCCTTCGCCGCGTCGTCTGCTGACGCGATCCTCCGCGAGTCTTCATCGAGCTTCCTAGCGTCCTCGCGCGTGCAGCCGCATCGGCGCACGCAAGAACGACACCAGGAGACTCGAATGCAACTCGCTACCTTCCGCGCCCTCGCGCTGCCGCTGTTCGCGGCTTCGGCGCTCGCGCAGCTTCCCGCGATCGAACTCGACCCTCAGGTCACGACGCAGCGTCACGGCGGCCGCATCCAGAGCTTCCGCCCGATCTCCAGCTTCAACGTCGCCGGCGGCGTCGCCGAGATCCTCGACGTGAGCCGGACGGGCGGATTCCTCGTCTACACCGACGCGGGCGCCGAGGAGATCGGCATCGTCGACATCCGCAACCCGAACCGTCCGCGCCAGGTCGGCGTCCTTGCGATGGGTGGCGAGCCCGTCTCCGTCAGCATCCTCGGCGACTACGCCTACGTCGCGGTGTGGGTCGATCGTCCGGTCACCGGCCAACTGCCGCCTGCGCAGAACCCCGGTCGCCTGGTCGTCGTCGACCTGCGCAATCCCGGCACGCCCACGATCGCCGGGCAGATCGACATCGGCTACCACCCGGACAGCTGCAAGGCGCGTCTGGTGAACGGCCAGGTCCATGTCGTCGTCGCGATCGAGAACCAGCCGATCGTCGTTGGCGCCAACGGCCTCGTCACCAGCGCGGACGTCCCCGGCAACCCCGCCGACGTCAGCCCGGCCGGCCTCGTCCAGGTCGTGCGCGTCGACCACGCCAACCTCGCGAACTCGGTCGTGACGAACGTCGCGCTGCCGGCCGCGGATCTCGCTGCCGCGGGCTGCTTGTTCCCCAACGATCCGCAGCCTGAGTTCGTCGCGTGGCAAGGCCGCTACTGCGCGGTCACGCTGCAGGAGAACAACGGCGTCGCCGTGATCGACCTGCTCGACCCGAACCAGCCACAGCTCGTGCGCGTCTTCAGCAAGGGCGTGTGCGCTCCGCGCGCCGCCGACCTGCGCCGCGACTCGAAGATCGACTTCAGCCAGCTGTTCCCGACGAACGCGGGCGCGGTCGTCGACGGAGCAGGTCAGCCGGTTCCGGCTGGCGTGCGCATGTCGGACGCGATCGCGTTCTCGCGCGACGGCTCGGTGCTCTACACCTGCGACGAAGGCGAGATGGCGTTCACCGGCGGCCGCGGCATCAGCTGGTCGACGATCGACGGCACGTTCCTCGGTGACGACGCCGGCGAACTCGAGGAAGCGGCGGTGGTCTTCGGTCACTACCCGGATTCGCGTTCGGCCGCGAAGGGCATCGAGATGGAAGGCGCCACGACCGCGACGTTCGGCGGCAACGACTTCCTCTTCGCGTTGAGCGAGCGCGGTTCGTTCATGGCGGTCTACGACATCAACGTGCCGACGCAGCCGCGCTTCGTGCAGTTGCTGCCGACGGGCATCTCGCCGGAAGGCGTCGTCGCGATCCCGCAGCGCGGTCTCGTCGCAACCTCGGAAGAAGTGTCGGGCACGATCACGATCTTCGAAGGCGTCGAAGGCGTTTGGCGCGGGGATCGGCAGCAGCCGACGCTCTTCTCGTCCGACTTCGCGACGCCGTGGGGCGCCCTCTCGGGCCTGACGAACGGTCCGCTGCCGGGCCAGTTCGTGGCGGTGAACGACAACGCGCTGCCGTCCTCGATCTACACGATCCAGACGGGCCGCGGCACGGCGCCGGTCACCAAGATCAAGCCGGTGCTCAAGGATGGCGTGCAGGCGACCTACGACTTCGAAGGCATCTGCAACGACACGTCGATCGTCACGACCGGCGCGGGCGGTTTCTGGTGCGCGAGCGAAGGCAACGGCACGACGCAGCCCAACCTGCTCGTGCAAGTCGACGCCGCGGGCAACGCGGTGCTTGAGATCCAGATGCCCAATTCGATCGACGCCGGCGCCAACGCCGCGATCGGTGGCGTCGCGCGCGGGCCGGTCGGCGGCATGCGCGTCCGCAACAACGGATTCGAAGGCCTCAGCCTCTCGACCGACGGTCGCTACGCGTTCGCCGCGATCCAGCGCGACTTCAACAACGAGTTCCCGACGGGACCGATCTACGTCCGCATCGCGCGCTACGACCTGCAGCAGCTGCAGGACCCGGCGACGCCGAGCAGCGGCATTCGGTTCGGCGGCAACTGGGACTTCTTCTACTACCAGCTCGACACGACGGACCTCGTCAACTGGGCCGGCCTCTCGGAGATCACGACGATCGGTGACAACCGCTTCCTCGTGATCGAGCGCGACAAGGGCATCGGCGCGGGCTCGACGCTGAAGAAGATCTATGCGTTCGATCTCTCGAACGTGACGCCGGACGCGGATGGCATCCCGGACGCGACGGACACGGTGACGAAGATCCTCGTCCGCGACTGCGTCGCGGAGTTCACGCCGTACGAGAAGATCGAGGGTGTGGTCGTCGAGCGCGGCAACCTCTGGGTGCAGCTCGACAACGACCTCGGTGCGCACGAGTCGCGTCTGCGCAACCTCGGCCGTCTCGGCCGCGTGTTCCCGCGCTGAGCGCGCGGGTTTCTGCGCCGGTCGTCTCCCGCCCGAGCCGCCGCAGTCGTCTGCGGCGGTTCGCGGAAGGGATGGCCGAGCCTCAGCGCGTCTTCGCCTTCGCGAGGACGCGTTGCTCGTGGCCCAGGAGCCACTCCTTGGCGGCGACGCCGCCGCCGAAGCCCGTGAGGCTGCCGTCCTTGCCGATCACGCGATGGCAGGGGACGACGATGGGGATGCGGTTCCTGCCGTTCGCGGCGCCGACGGCGCGCATCGCCGACGGGTTGCCGACCTTCACGGCCTGCTCCTGGTAGCTGCGCGTCTTGCCGAACGGGATCTTCTGCAGCGCGCGCCACGCCTTCTGTTGGAACTCCGTTCCGACGAGTCGCAGTTCGAGATCGAACTCGGTGCGATCGCCGCGGAAGTACTCGTCGAGTTGGCGCGCGACGTGGGCGCAGCGCGAACGGTCCTCGGTCTCGTCCTTGCCGATGCTCGTCGGCTTGCCGCGCGCGCGGCCCTCGTGGCCCGGCAAGTCGATGCGCAGCAGCGCGCCCGATGCATCGACGACGATGCGAAGGGGACCCAGCGGCGATTCGTGGACGGTCGTGAACGCGGTGGTTGTTCGTTGCTCTCTCATGCAAGGGAGACGCGCAGCGGGGGAAGGGAATCGCGTCGCTGCGACGAGCCTGTCGTCAACGTAGCGCGACGGAGACGCGGACCACGGGCTGCTCCAGCGCGGCGGCGTCGGGTTCGCCTTCGTCGAGGTGGAGGAACGCCTGCGCGAGGATCGGACCGTCGGCTGTGAGGCCGCGCGTCGCGAGCGCTTCGCGGAGTTGCTCCTCGCCGCGGCGTGCGCGCGCAGCGAAGTCGCCCGCTGGCGGATAGACCGCGAGTGCGCGCGTCGCCGGGACCTCGCGCACGACGGCGCCCGCGGGCGGAGCGAACCTCGCGCCGTCCTTGCCCGGCCGGAACGGCACGACGAGCCGGTCCTTGCCGCCCTCGCGCAGGATGCCGGCGAAGCCTGCCATCGCCTGGCCGTTCGCCTTCAGCTCTGCGGTCCAGCGGGCCACGGCCGCAGCGCGGCCTTGCCACGTGCCCGGGTCGTCGACGAGCAGCCAGCGCGCGGGGCGGACGGGCTCGACGGTCGGCTCCGCGGGCCGCTGCGGCGCGCCCACGGTGAACGTCGGCGTCGCAGCGGGCGCTTCGGTCGTCGGCTTCGACGCTTCGTCGAACATCGACTCGTCCCACGCGAACCCGACCGCATCGAAGCGGATCGAGCACGCGCCGAGCGGCGTGGCGTCGACGGCGTTCACGATGCGCGTGGTGGACGTGCGCAGGTGGCCGAGCACCTTGGATTCGAACTCGTCCGGTCCGCGCGTCTCGATCAGCGACGCGACCAGCAGCGCGTCCGGCTGCAGCCGCATGCGCCACTTCGAGCTGTCTGTCTGCGCGAGCGCGAACTCGGTCGCGCCTTTGCGTTCGCAAGCGACGGCGCGGCGCACGGGGCCGAGCGTGGCGACGTCGAGCATGCGCCGCATCGCGAACGCGCGCGTCGCGTCGTCGTCGCCGAGGGCGCGCGCGGGCTCGCCGTCGCGCGCGGCCGCGAACGCGCGGTCGCCATCGACGAGATGGATGCGGCCGTCCGGCCATTCGATGCGCAGCCGTGTCGGCAGGCTGCCGAACGCCTTCGCCTTGCTGCCGTCCGGCAGCGTGACGTGCGCTGCGAACCGGTCGAAGCCGCGCACTTCGCCGTGGCACGCGGCCAGCAGCTGCTGTGGCACGGACGCTGCGTCGAGCGACGGCACGTCGACGCGCGGCGCGGCGTCGGGTGAAGGTTCTGCGTCGAGGCTGTCGCCGCAGGCTGCGAGCGCGAGCGCGACCAGCGAAGCGAGCGCGGTGCGAGCATCGCCCGCACGCAGCGCGATCACTTGCTGCGCTGGAATTCGCGTCGCCACAGCGCGACGTCGTAGCCCCGGTCCACGTTGCCGGCAAGTTGCTGGAGCGCCTTGCGCGCCGCGAGCCGCACGTTCGGCACGGTCTCCGCCGGGCCGAGCATCGTGATGAGGCTCTCGAACTGGTCCTGCGCGTTCATGCGGCCTAGCGCGATCGCCGCGTTCATGCGGACGCGCGGTGTCGGGTGCGTCGTGAACTTCGCCGCGACCGCAGCGTGCTGCGGATTGCGCGTGAGGCCGAGTCCGCGCAGCGCGTTGGCGAGCAGCAGCGGATGCTGGTCCTTGTCGCCGCTGAGGATTCGCAGCCACACCGGGAGGATCTCGTCGACGCGAAGGCTGTTCTCCTGCAGGCGCACGAGCGCCCACGCGGCGCCGATGCGGCCGCGTTCGTTGTGCTTCTCGTCCTCGACGACGCGCGCGACCACGCCAGGAGGCGTGCGCGGGTCGTGCAGGATCGCGAGGCCGAGCACCGCGCGGTCGACGAGTTGCTCGTCTTGCAGTTGCGCACCTTGCAGGATGATGGTCATCGCGTCGCTGCGGTCGGCGAAGCCGAGCGCCGCGAGCGCGACTCCCTGGCGATACGGGTCGCTGCCGTCGCCGGCGAGCGCCACGAGCTTCTCGGTGTTCACGCCCGCAGGCTTGCCGCTCACGAGTTGCCGCAGCAGTCGATCGAGCTGGTCGCGTTCGGTGTCGTAACGCGCGATGCCCGAGTTGTTGACCGCGCGGACGTAGCTGTCGAGCGCCTGGTCGATCTGCAGCAGCACGGCGTGGAACTCGTTGCGCGCCGCCTCGGAGTCGAGCTTCTTCTGCTCCTGGGCCTCGAGCTCGGGGTCGAACTTGCCGGTGGCCTTCTTGGGATCGGAGCTTGCGCACGCCGTGAACAACGCGAGCGTCAACGGGAGCCAGGGACGGCGGAGCATGGGGGCCTTGGAGGGGAAACGGGTGCGAACCTTCCCGCATTCTGCCGGCCGCGGGCCCGAAACCGAAACACCGGTTTCGCGGTCCGTCCGGGGGGCGCTCGGTCTCAGCGCGCGCCGGGATGCGGGCCGTGCAGTTGGACGGGCTTGCCCTTCTTCTTGAGCCGCAGGTTCAGCATCTCGACGAAGACCGAGAAGCCCATCGCGAAGTAGACGTAGCCCTTCGGGATGTGCAGGCCCGTGCCTTCGCCGATCAGGGTCATGCCGATCAGCAGCAGGAAGGAGAGCGCGAGCATCTTGACCGTGGGGTGGCGCTCGACGAACGCGCAGATCGGGTCGACGAACGCGAGCATCACGCCGACCGAGACCAGCACGGCGATCACCATGACGGCGATGTCCTGGGCCATGCCGACTGCGGTGATCACGGAGTCGAGCGAGAACACGAGGTCGAGCAGCGCGATCTGCGTCAGCACCGAACCGAACGTGGCCCGGCCGCCGCCGGCTGCGTGGCTGTCGTTCTCGCCCTCGAGCTTGTGGTGGATCTCCGTGACGCTCTTCCACATCAGGAACAGGCCGCCGCCGATCAGGATCAGGTGCTTGCCGGCGATGTCGTGGCCCATCGCCGAGAACAACGGCGTCGTGAGCCGCATCACCAGCGAGATGCTGAACAGCAGCGCGATGCGCGCGCCGAGCGCGAGCGCGAGGCCGATGCGGCGCGCCTTCGTGCGCTGTTCTTCCGGCAGCCGACCCGTGAGGATCGAGATGAAGACGAGGTTGTCGATGCCGAGCACGACCTCCAGGAAGGTCAGCGTGAGCAGCGCGATCCAGGCTTCGGACGACGTGATCCAGTCCATGGTGGCGCGCGGAGTTCACCGCGGCGCGGGCGCGAATGCGAGCGGGAACGCATGATGGGGACATGCGTCTCGTGCCTTCCCGGTCCTGGTCGTGTGCGGCTCTCGCCCTGGTCGCCGCGTGCGTGCTCGCATGCGAACACGCTGCGGCGCAGCGGCCGACGTCGTTCGCGTGCAAGCGCGTGCTCGCTGCCGACGGCAGGTCGTGGCTCGAGGACCAGACGCTGCTTGCGATGGGGCCGAGCATCTTCCAGTTGCGGCCGCGGCGCGAAGGCGAGCAGGTCGACGTCGACTTCGGCGACGCGTGGATCGTGCCGGGCTTGATCGACCTGCACACGCACCTGTTCCTGCGGCCGTATGCGCAGATGTCTTGGGACGAGCAGGTGCGCAGCGAGAGCGCGGCGTTGCGGTCGATGCGCGCGGTGCGCCACGCCGAGGCGACGCTGCGCGCGGGGTTCTTCGCGGTGCGCGACCTCGGCACCGAGGGGGCTGGCTACGCGGACAGAGAGCTGCAGAAGGCGTGGAAGGAGGGGATCGTCGCGGGGCCGGAACCGTTCGTCGCGACGCGCGCGATCCACATGCGCGGCCGCTACGGGCCCGCTCCCGACGACCCGAAGGTCGAGAAGGGCGCGCAGTGCGTGCTCGGCGTCGAGGAGATCCGTAGTGCGGTGCGGGAGCAGCACGAAGGCGGCGCGCAGTGGATCAAGGTCTACGCCGACTACCGCAACGCGGCTGGCGGCGGCGTGGCGCCGACGTTCTCGCCTGCTGAGATGCACGCGCTGTGCGCCGAGGCCCAGAGCCTCGGGCTGCCGGTGTCCGCGCACGCGACGACGGACGAAGGCATCCGCAACGGGGTCGAGGCCGGAGCGAAGACGATCGAGCACGGCGCGGGCGCGAGCGAGGCGACGCTGCGATTGATGAAGGAGCGCGGTGTCGTGCTCGTGCCGTGCCTCACGGCCAACGAGACGATCGTCCGCAACGCCGGGCACAGCGGCCCGATGCTCGACCGGCTCAACGCGGCGAAGGCGGGGTTCCAGCGCGCGCTCGCGGTCGGTGTCGAGATCGGCTGCGGCAGTGACGCGGGAGTGTTCGCGCACGGCGAGAATGCGCGCGAGCTGGAGCTGATGGTCGAGTACGGGATGCCTGCGGACGCGGCGCTGCGTTCGGCGACGGTCGTCGCGGCCAAGGTGCTCGGCACGGACCGATACGGCAGGGTCGGCGGCATTTCGGGCTTCCTCGTGCTGCGCGCGGATCCTTGGAAGGACATCTCGACGTTGCGCGTGCCGATCGCGGTCTACCGCGGTGACGAGAGGGTCGGGCTGTGAGGCGCGCGATGAGAACCGATGTGCTCGCCTTCGCCGTCCTGTGGCTCGGCGCATGCGCGATGCCTGCCGTTCGCGACGCAGATGGCGAACGCGCGGCCGTCGCGCTTGCGAGTGAAGCGGCGCGCGCGTTCGTGGCTTCGTTGTCCGAGGCGCAGCGCACGGCGGCCACGGCGCCACTCGGGGACCCGTCGCGCATGAAGTGGGGCTTCGTGCCGGCGCAGTATCCGGGCGTGATGCTCGGCGATCTCGACGCCGCGCAGCGCGAGGCGGCGCGCGCGTTGTTGCGCGCCGTGTTGTCCGAACGCGGCCTCGCGACCGTCGACGCGATCATCGCGCTCGAGGACGAACTGCATGCGCGCGAGTCGGCCCGCGGCCTGGACGCGCGGCACCGGGATCCGCGTCGCTACTGGCTCCAGGTGTTCGGCGAGCCGTCGGAGACGGGCGCATGGGCGATGCGGCTGCAGGGCCATCACGTGTCACTGCACGTCGCGTTCGCGGACGGCGCGATGGCCGGTGGCTCGCCGCGGTTCTTCGGCGCCAACCCGCATCGCGTGCCCGACGGGCCGCGCGCAGGCTTGCGCGTGCTCGCTGCAGAGGAAGACCTCGCGCGCGCGCTGCTCGCGTCGCTGACCGAGGCGCAGCGCGACGTCGCGCTCGTCGATCCGAAGGCGCCGCCCGACGTCGTGCTCGGGCCGACGCGCGCCGCAGCCGAGGCCGGAGTCGCGCGCGGGCTCGCGCACGCAGCGATGACCAAGGCGCAGCGCGACGCGCTCTGGCTGCTCGTCGAGCGCTTCGCGCGCGCGCTCGCGCCGGAGTTCGCCGACGCGGACCTACGCCGTGTCCGCGGCGCAGGCCTCGACACGGTGACGTTCTGCTGGATGGGCGGCACGCAACCAGGGCAGGGCTGCTACTGGCGCGCGCAGGGGCCGACGTTCGTGCTCGAGTACGACTGCACGCAGGACGGCGCGAACCACGTGCACACGGTGTGGCGCGACCTCGAACGCGACTTCGGCGGCGACCTGCTGCGCGCGCACTACGAGACCGCGCACCTGCGGCCGATCCCGCGTTCGGATTTGTGACGTCCGGCGCGCTCGCGCGCGTCGATGCCGCGCCGCATCATGCGCGCATGTCCGACGACGGCTTCGACACGCCACCGCACAGGATCCGGGTCCGCTACTGCGAGACGGACCGCATGGGCATCGCGCACCACGGCAGCTACGTCGCGTGGCTCGAGGAGGCGCGGACCGAATACCTGCGCAGCCGCGGCAAGACCTACCGGCAGATGGAAGACGAGGGCAACCTGCTCCAGGTCGTCGACATGTCGATCCGCTACACGAAGCCGATCGAATACGACGACGTCGCGCTCGTCTTCGTGCGCACGAAGGACCGCGCGAACGCCGCCTTCACGCTCGAGTATCGCGTGCAGCGCGAGTCCGACGGCGCCGTCACCGCCACCGCGGAGACCCGGCTCGCCTGCGTCGGCCGCGACGGCAGGTTGCGGCGGTTGCCCAAGGAGATCTGATGGCGCAGCCCGCGGCGCAGCTCCAGTTCCTTCGATTCGAGTTCAAGTACGTCCTCGATCATGCGACGAGCGTCGCGGTCGAGGAGGAACTGCAGCCGTTCGTCGAGGTGGACGCGCGCGTGCGCGAGAAGTCGGGCCTTCGCTACAGCGTGCGCAGCCTGTACTACGACGACGCGGCGTTCTCCGCGTTCCACGACAAGGCAGACGGCCTGCGTTCGCGCTCCAAGTTCCGTCTGCGCACGTATTCGACGACCGCTGACGACGAGACGCCCTGGTTCCTCGAGGTGAAGGGTCGTCGCGACCAGTTGACGTTCAAGCAGCGGACGCCCGTCGGAGGCTCTCGCGACCCGAGTTTGCGCGGCGACGATCTGACGAGGATGTTGCTGCGAGCAGCGAAGCCGGGCGAAGTGCGCGACGAGTTCGAGTTCGCTGTCTTTCGTCGCGGCATCAGGCCGTGCGCCGTCGTCGACTACCTGCGTCGGCCTTACGTCAGCAAGTTCGACCCGGACTTCCGTCTCACGTTCGATTCGGGGATCTCGGCCTGCGCAACGGATGCGCTCTTTCCCGTGCCGTCGGCGAGCGTCCGCCATGTCGCGCGCGGCTACACGGTGCTCGAGGTCAAGTTCGCGCAGCGCGTGCCCGCTTGGTTCGTGCGCATCGTCGAACGCCGTGAGTTGCGTCGTCGCCCCTTCTCCAAGATCTGCGAGAGTGTCGTCGCACTCGGCCTCCGTCCGCACTACGTCTGAGTCCCGCATCGCCCGAACATGCTCAACGCAATCTTCACGCAGTCGCCTGGCGCAGCAGTCCAGGAGGTGGTCCAGCAGGCGGCCGAGCCCGTCGTGATCCTGGACCTGCAGGTCGAGGCTGTCCGCCTCGGGGCTGCCGTCTTCGTCGGCATCGTGCTCGCGCTCGTCTATCGCGCGACGCACAAGGGCCTGTCGTACTCACAGACGTTCACGCAGACGATCGTGTTCGTCACGGTGATCGTGGCGGTGGTCATGATGACGGTGCGCAACAGCATCGCGACGGCGTTCACGCTCGTCGGCGCGCTGTCGATCATCCGTTTCCGCACGGTGGTGAAGGACACGCGCGACGCTGCGTTCGTGTTCGCCGCGCTCGCGCTCGGCATGGCGTCAGGCCTCGGCTTCTGGGAACTCGCGGCGCTCGGCGTCGTGGTCGTGTCGGCGCTCGCGTTCACGCTGCATGCGACGAACTTCGGCGCGCTGCACAAGAGCGAGTTCGTGCTGCGGTTCACGTTCGACCAGGACAAGGACAGCGCGCCATATCTCGAGCAGATCGGCGCGGCTGCGAAGCGATCCAGCCTGCTGCACGTCGAGCCGTCCGGCGACGGCCGCAGTCTGCGCCTGACCTACGACATCACGCTGAAGCCGGGCGCAACCGCGGAGTCGCTCGCCGGCGCGATGGGCCGGGCGTCTGGCGTCTCCGAGGTCGCTTTGCTCGTCAGCAAGAACGACATCGACTACTGACGCATGCGATCCTTCCTTGGATTGGGTGCCCTTTGTGCGACGCCGATCTTCATCGTCCTGTCGCCGTGCGCCTCGTCGTTGTTCCTGTCCGCGTGTGGAGGATCGCAAGCGCAGCAGCCGATGCGGCCGCCCTTCGTGCTCGGCGCGGATTCGTTCGACTTCGCTGCGCCTGTGGGCCTCGTCGCCTTGCCCAAGTCGCTGCGCGAGATCTCGGGCATGGTCGCGATCGACGACGAGCGTGTCGCGTGCGTGCAGGACGAGAAGGGCAACCTCTACGAGGCGCGGCTGAAGGACGGCGAACTGCTCGGCAAACGCGCGCTGCTCCCCGACGGCGACTACGAAGGCCTCGCGCGCGTCGACGACGCGTGGTTCTTCGCGCGCAGCGACGGCGCGTTGTTGCGCGTGCGCGAGGCGGACGGCCGCGCGCCGGTCGTCGACACCTTCGTGCTCGACCTGCCGCAGAAGGATCTCGAAGCGCTCTCGCTCGATCCCGCAGCAGAAGGCCGCGCGGCGCGATTGCTCGTCGCGGGCAAGGAGCCGCCGGAGGGCAGCAAGCAGGAGCGCGACCTTCGCTTCGTGTTCGCGTTCGACCTCGAGCGCGAACGGCTCGACGGGAAGCCGGCGTGGGAGTTGTCGCGCAAGGCGATCCGCGCGGCCGTGGCCGAGTTGCAGGAAGCGGCGCGCGCTAGGAACGCGCCCGACGACAGGCCCGCGCCGAAGCCGAAGCTGCAGTTGCACGTCAGCGAGCTCGCGGTGCAGCCGGACACGGGGCTGCTCTGGATCCTGTCCGGTCCAGACCGCGCGCTGCTCGCGGTCGACCGCGACGGCGCGTTGCGCACGTTCGTCGTGTTCGACGAAGCCTCGCTGCCGCAGCCCGAGGCGATCGCGTTCCTGCCGTGCGGCGACCTCGTCGTCGCGAGCGAAGGGAAGGGCGGGCCCGCCGTCGTCGCGCGCTTCGCCTTGCGTCGCTGAGCCTGCGCCGCCGCCCCATTCGTCCCGAGTTGGTGCCGGTGCGCGCGAAGCACGCGTCCGAACGGTAGCGTTCGCTCCTTGCCGCCATCCGGCCCGAGGAGCCCGTTCCCATGAAGACCGTCGCCGTCGCGTTCGCCCTTTCGTTTGCCGCAACCGCCAGCGCCCAGACCTGCTCGTTCACGCTGTTCGGCAGGCCGTGCGGCGGTGACCTCTCGGGCCAGCAGGTGACCACGCCGACGGCTTCGGGAATCCGATTCGACGGCGCCAACCTCGCGCCGGGCGCGGTCGCGATCCTCGTGGTCGGCCAACAGGCGGCGCAGGGCATCCAGCTGCCGGGTTCCAACTGCCTGCTCGTTGTCCAGCCGGGCAACACCGTCCTCGGCCAGGCCGACCGCACGGGTGCGTGCATGTTCCGATTCCCGATCCCGGCCCGGCTGCCGATCGCGGCGGACTTCCAGCTCGTGACGATCGGCTTCACGCGCAACGGCCGCATCGCCGAGTCGACCAACGGCGTGCATCTCGTCTGCCGCTGACCTGCTGCTGGCCAGCCGACGCTGGCGCGCGCAGCCAGCCCGCGGTCGAATGCGCCGCGCCCCGCCTTCCGGGGCCGGAGTCCCTCACCGCGTTGCATGGCCCTTTCGCCTGAAGTCGCCTTCGAACAGCACCGCGAGCGGTTGCTGTCGGTGATCTACCTGCGGATGGGCCCGCAGCTGCGCACGCGCATGGACGCGGAGGACGTGCTGCAGGAAGTCGCGATCGAGGCGATCAACTCCTGGCACACGCTGTCCGACGAGCAGAACGCAGGCGCGTGGCTCGTCACGCTCGCAAAGCGCAAGGTCGCGCGCATCCTGCGCGACCAGATCGGCGTCGCGGCCCGCAACCCCAACCGCGAACGTCACGTGATGACGGACCTGCCGATCGCCGACCGGCGATCGGGCCCGGTCACGGCCGCGGACCGTCGCGATCGTCTCGAACTGCTCGGGCAGGCGTTGGAACGGCTGCCCGAGGACTACCGCGAAGTGATCCTGCTGACGAAGATCGAAGGCCTGCCGGCGAAGGAAGTCGGCGTGCGCATGGATCGCTCCGAGAACGCCGTGAACCTGCTCCTCAGTCGCGCGCTGAAGCGCCTCGCGGAGGAACTGAAGCTGTGAGCGAGCACGTTCCCGACGATGCGCGCGCAGCGCACGGCGAGGAGCGCGCGCCCGGCGACGAGACGAAGCGTCTCGACGAGCCCGCGGCCGCGCCCGGCGCCGCCGACGGCCGCATGGCGGACCTGCTCGCGTCGGGTCGATCGTCCGGCGAATTGCGCAAGCAGCTGGAGCAGACCGCGACGCCCGAGCACGAAGACCTGCTGAGCCGCCTCAACGCGCTCGACTTCGTGAACGGCATCGTCGGCGAGGCGCCGGACATGCCGGAGCGGCTCGGCGACTTCCGAATCACGGGCCTGCTCGGCCGCGGCGGCATGGGCACGGTCTACCTCGCGTGGCAGGAGGAGCTCGAACGCGAAGTTGCGCTGAAGGTGCTCGCGCAGTCGTGGTCGTCGGACCCGACGATGCGCCAGCGCTTCCGCGCCGAAGCGCGCGCGACCGCGGCGTTGCACCACCGCCACATCGTCCCGATCTACGGCTACGGCGAGTCGCAAGGGCGCCTCTACTTCGCGATGGAGCGCGTCGACGGCCTCAGCCTCGACAAGCACATCGCCGCGGCGCAGCGACACCAGAAGCCGCCGTTCGATCCGCTCGATGCAGCGCGCAAGTTCGCCGGCGTCGCCGACGCGCTCGGGCTCGCGCATCGCCGTCGTCTCCTGCATCGCGACGTGAAGCCCGGCAACATCCTCGTCGCTGCGGACGGCACGTTCGCGCTCACGGACTTCGGCCTCGCGAAGGCGCTCGACGCGAACTCGATGCGGCTCACGTCGAAGAGCGGCGGGTTCCTCGGCACGCTCCACTACAGCTCGCCGGAGCAGGCGATGGGGCGCGAGCTGACGCCCGCGAGCGACCTCTACTCGCTCGGCGTGACGATCTTCGAGGCGGTCGCCGGCGAGTTGCCGCTCACGGGCAAGACGACGGAGAACGTGTTGCACCAGGTGCTCTACGGCACGCCGCGCCGCCTGCGCGACGTGTTGCCGAAGGCGCCGCGCGACCTCGACGCGGTGCTCGAGAAGCTGCTGCGCCGCGAGCCAGGCGATCGCTACCAGGACGGCGAAGAGCTCGCGCGCGACCTGCAGCGCATCGCCGACGGCGAGCCCGTGCACATCCGCCGGCTGCCGATCGCGGTGCGCATCGCGCGCCGCATCCGCAAGAACCCGGTGCTCTCGGGCGCGGTGTTCGCGGCCTCGCTGCTGTTCGTCGTGACGTTCACGCTGCTCTCGGTGCTTCGACAAGAGAAGGGCCAGAGCAAGATCTCGCGCCACCAGAACAACCTCGTCGCCGCAGCCAACGTCGTGCGCGCGGAGATGGGCGCGCCGTGGGGCCCTTCGCCGATCCTCGAGTGTCTCGCAGGTGGCGTTGCGCAACCGCCAGCGGTCGGCAACGGCGCGGCGCTCGACGCGATCACGCGCACGGTGCAAGAGGCGCCCGAGGACACGATGGCGCCCAAGATGCTCGCGAGCTATCGGGACGACCCGTTGCCCGAGGCGAGCAAGCTGCTCGCGCGTGGCGCGGGGTTCCAGGCGCTCGCGCTCTACGACGCGGCGATCGCTTCCGAGTTGTCGGTGCGCGCGTTCGACGACTTGTCCGTCGACCTGCGGCTCTACTCGCTCTACCTCGGCCGCGCGTGCGCCAACCTCACCGCGTCGGTGATGCGTCCGGTCGACGCGCGTCGCGACCTCGACCTCGCGTCGTTCTTGCGGCCCGGCGCCGCGTTCCCGCGCGCGCTCGCGGTGGTGCTGCGCATCGCCGAGGCCGAGGACCGCATCGCCGCGGTCGACGTCGTCGCGAAGGATCTCGGGAACGCGGGCGCGGAACGTCGCGCGGTCGTCGGGCGTTTGTTGTGGGCGATGGCCGGCCTGCGCCCGGCTGCGGACGCCAACCTGATGCCGTTCCCGCTGACGTGGCGCGAACGCATGCGCATCCAGGAGGTCGCGGAGTCGTGCGTCGACGCGCCGGCGCCGGCCGACGGGCTCGCTGCGTTCGGCGCGCCGACCGGCTTCGCGCGCGACCTGCATCAGCTCACGGTGTTCGTGCTCGCCAACCTCGGCGAGGCGGCGGCGCTCGCCGGCGTCGAGGGCCGCATGCGCGAGCAGGCGCAGTCGGCGTTGCATCCCGAGTCGTCGTTGCAGGGCTACTTCGCCGCAATCCAGCTGCTCGAACGACCGCGCTCCAACGCTGCGCTCGTCGACGGCTTCGGCAAGCCGATCGCGCCGTCGCTGGAGCTGGCCGCGTGGCGCATCGTGCAACGGCTGCAGGCGCCGCGCGCGCAGCTGCAGCGCATGGAGGCTCGGTTCCTTCGCTTCGTCGAGGCCAACCGCGGGCTGCAAGGCGTCGTGCCGGTGGCTGCGGAGATCCTGCTCGCGGCGGGATCGGATCGCGCCGCAGAGCACGTCCGTCGTTGGCTCGCCGACGACCCGTCGGATCCCTTCGCGTTGCGCTGCCGCCTCACGCTCTCGCTGCAGAAGGGCGACGTCGCGGCCGCGCTCGACGACGCGATGGCGTTCGTCCAGCGCGCTCCGGTTCGTGCTGAGGCGATCGAAACCGTGGTCCGGTTGTGCCGCGACAGCGTCCGAGTCGCGCCGTTGTCGACGCGCGACGAGATCGCAGGTTTGGGGGCGAAGTTCCAGGCGCTGAAGCGATGAAGGCGCGCAACTACGGCACCTGGTTCCTCGTCGGCATCCTCGCAGGGCTGCTCGTCGGCATCGTGAACACGACGATGCGCTTGCTCGCGCCCGAGACGAGCGATGTCGAGGAGCCGGTCGCCGACGAGCGCGCAGAGCAGGCTCCCGCCAATGCCGGGCGCGGCGCGCCAGCGGACCTCTCGGACCCGATCGTGCGCGCGTCGCGCGCGAGTGAAGTGTCCACGTTCGGCGGGTTCGTGCTGCAGCCCAACGGACGCCCCGCCGCGGGGGCGACCGTCACGTTGTTCTCGCAGCAGTCTGCGTGGCCCGAGTGGCGCCGCGAGATGGTCGAGGCGGTGACGACGGGCGCGAACGGGTCGTTCGCGTTCAGCTCGCCGCTGCGCCCGGGCTTGCTGGTGGGCTTCGAGCATCCGGACTACGCGGGTGACGTGCGCGAAGCGCCTGCGGTGACGAGCGAGCTGGAGCTGCAGCTGCAACCGGGATTCACGCTCGAAGGCGTGGTGACGAACGACGCCGGCCTTCCCGTCGGCAACGCTCGTGTCTCGTTGGAGTCGCCGCTCGCCGAAGAGCGCGCGCTTCGCACCGAGGTCACGGGATCGTCGGGCCGCTTCCGCTTCCGCAACGTGGCTCCCGGCGCGCTGCGCGTCGTCGCGAGGCACGATCTCTGGCAGCCCGCGACGTTGCCCAGCGTCGTCGTCGGCGAGGTGCTGCGTTCGCTCGAACTGCGCTTCTCGCGGCCGGCGCTCGCGTTCGAAGGCCGCGTCGTCTCGGCTGCGTCGCAGGATCCCGTGGCCGACGCGGTGGTGCTCGCGATGCCGCCGGTGCAGCGGCTCGGCCGCAACCAACCGGCGATGGCTCGCAGCGGTCCCGACGGCAGGTTCCGCGTCGCGGGCCTCGCGAGCGGCGTGCATCGTTTCGAAGTGCGTCACCCGTCGTTCGGCATCGCAGCGCGCACGATCGCCGTCGGGCCCGGCGCAGGGCTGCCCGCATTCGACCTGCCGCAGCGTGCGACCGTGGTCGGGCGCATCGTCGGCGACGGCGGACCGGATCTCACGGGCGCATGGCTCGAACTGCGCAGCGCGGCCGACGAGTTGATCCGCACGACGGTGCAGCAGGACGGATCGTTCGCGTTCCCCGCGACGATCACGCCTGGCCTCGCTTCGTTGTCGGTCGCGGACGGCAGGTTCGCGTTCGACTCCGGCTCGCGCGTCGTGCAAGTGAAGGTCGAGGAGTCGGCGGCGCCGCTCGAACTCCGCGCGATGCATCCGGCCGTCGTCGTCGGCCGCGCGATCGACGAGAACGGGACGCCGCTGCGCGGCGCGCGCATCACCGCGACCGAAGCCGGCATGCTGCTCGAGCGACTGTCGCGCGCAGGCAGCGCACTGCTGGATCGCGACATCGGCAAGCTCGGCGACCAGCTCACGCGTTCGACCGCTGGCGCGCCGCAACCGTTGCTCGCAGTGACCGGAGACGACGGCGCATTCCGCATCGCGGGCATGGCGCCTGGCGCTACCACGTTGCGCGTCGAACGGCCGGGCTTCGGGAGCAAGCTGGTCGAGGCGGTCGTGCCGACGTGCGGCGAGACGGCGTCGGTGGGCGACGTGGCCTTGCCGGTCGGTTGTTCGATCTCGGGTCGCGTGCGTCGCGGCGGTCGGCCGATCGCCGGTGTGCAGGTCGGTGTGGTGGTCGAAGGCGTCGCCGTCACGTCCGTGAGCGGGCCCGACGGTCGCTACGAGTTGCGTTCGCTGCCGCCTGGCAGCTATCGCGTGGCTGCGCGCTACGCGACGTTCCCGACGGTGCGCGCACGCGACGTCGCGAGCCTGCAGAGCGGAGGCGAAGCATCGATCGACCTGGAGCTGCCGCAAGGGCGCACGATCCGCGGGGTCGTCACCGGCACCGACGGCCAGCCGGTCGAAGGCGCGCTCGTGCTGTTGCGCGGCGAACAGGTCAACCCGGTCGTCACCGACAGCAACGGCGCGTTCGAGCTGGAGGCGCCCAATCGCGACGTCGCGCTCGTCGTCGGCCAGTTCGACCGCAGCGCGCGTCGCACCGTCGAGGTTCCGGCGCGGCAGGCTCGCGTCGAGATCCGCATCGACGCCGCGCGCACCGGCGCGATCACGGCGCGCATCGCCGGCCTGCCCGGGCGCTCGCCGTTGCCTGGCGTGCTGCTGCGCATCACGCGCATCGACAGCGAGTCGATGATGTCGTCGCGTTGGTTCGACCTCGACGGCGGCGTGCTGCGCAATCCGTTGTTCCCGGCGGGGCGGTCGCGCGTCGTGTTCTGGTCCGAGGGCCATGCGCCCGTGGTGCGCGAGCTCAACGTGCGCGCTGGCGAAGAGGCAGATCTCGGCGAGATCCTGATGGAGCCCGGCAGCGAGCTGCGCGGCGTCGTTCGCGACGAGACGGGCGCACCCGTGGCCGGCGCCGAGGTGTTCCTCGGCGACGAGTCGGACCTGTTCGAATACCAGTCGCCGACGCGCACGGCCGAAGACGGATCGTTCCGCGTCCGCGGCGTGTCGACGGCGGCAGCCAACCTGCTCGTGCGCGCGTCGGGGTTCGCCTACAGCTCGACTCCGCTGCGCTTGCCGGACGACGTGCTCGGGACCGAGCCGTTGGTGGTGGAGCTCGAGCGCGGATCGACGATCGAGGCGTTCGTGCGCGATCCCGACGCGGAGGGCTCGATGGTCGTGTTGCGCCGCGGTCTGCGCATCGTCGCGACCGCGGAGATCGACGAGAACGGCGTCGCGGTGTTCGCCAACCGCAGCCCCGGCGCCTACTCGCTGCAGCTCTACGGCGACGATCGCACGCGCGTCACCGCGCTCGTCACCGATTCCGGCGAGACGGTGCGCGTCGACCTCTGACGAACGTCCGTCGTCCGCAGGCTGCGCGCCGTCCGCCGCGTGGTCGTGCGCTCCGCGCTCGCATCCACGCGGGGGTCGAAGGTCAGCGCGAGGCCTCGGCGGTGAGCCACTCGCGGAACGGCGTCGCGAATTCTTGGACCTTCTTTCCCGTCGCGCGCTCGAAGGCGGTCGTGCTCTCGCTGCGGCGGCTGCCGAGCGCCGAGCGCACGTAGGCGAGGAAGCGGTCGCGCATCGGCGGCGTCGCGTCGCGGCGCAGCGCCCACAAGGTGAACGTCGTCGCGAGGGACCAGTTCGCCTGTGTCGCCGCGTCGTCGAGCAGGTAGAAGCCGCCGAACATCGGTTGGCTCAGGAGGCGCGGAAGGTCGATCTCGCGCGTCAGTGTCTGCGCGGCCCAGAGGTCCTGCGCGCGCGCGGGCCCGGGCTCGGCCCAACCTGCGTCGCCTTGCATCGTCGTCTCCATCGCCATCGACAGCCCGATCTCGAGCCACGCGCACACGCGGTCGCGGTCGTCGATCGAGTTCGTCTCGCCGACCAGCGTCCGGTAGAGCAAGCCGTGCGCGCCGACGAAGAACAGCCGCTGGGGCCGCGCCTGCATCGGCGATGCGTAGAACGTGCGGCTCACGTCGCCGTGGGGCTTCGGTTCGTGCCACGGCATCGGCCGGAAGCCCCACTTCTGGAAGCCGTTCGCGCTCGCGCGCACGTCGACGAGCACGGGTTGCAGCGCTTCGTCGAGCTGCAACGCCTCGCCGAACTCGGACATCCAGTGCACGCCCATGCGCTCGAGGTCGAGCAGCGCGCGCACGCCGCCGAGCAGGTTGCCGTCGATGCGCACCGAGAAGCGCTCGCCGACGAGGACGAGCGGATCGCTGGCGATCGCGTTCTGGAGCTGCTCCAGCGTCAGTTGCCTGCCCTGGTGCGGCCACAGCCAAACGCCCGCGCGGCGTTCGTGCCCCAGCGCTTCGTGGCCGAACGAATCGTCGGAGCGCAGGCAGTGCTCCATCGCGTGCAGCTGCGCAATGCGATCGAGTCCGCGCGACGACGCCCACTCGAACAGCAAGCGTTGCGCAGCGGGCTTGTCGTGCAGCTTCTGTCTGAGCCGGAAGAACTCGGCGAGCCGCTGCGCGACGTCGTCGATCGACGCGATCGCCTCTCGCTCGACACGCACGCGCTTGTTGCCCTGTAGCAGCACGAGCGGTCCCTTCGCGAACGGATGCGCGATGCGGCCGCGCACTTCCTTGCCGTCCTTCTGCACGACGAGGTCGCGAAGGTCCTGGTCCTGCGCGGCGGTCTCGCGCGCGCAGGCCACGCATGCCGCAACGAGCGCGAGCGTCGTGAGCCAGGTGCGTCGTTCGCGATTCGTCATCGATTCAGCGCGCGGCCAGCAGTCGCGCATAGTTGCGGCGTGCAAGCGCAATGGCGATCGCGAACAGCAGTCCTGCGAAGCCGAAGGCTGCGAGCAACATCGGCGGCAGCAGCGATGCGATGGCAGCGCGAGCCTCGTGGTCCGGGACGTTCTCGAACCGGTCCAGGAGCCATGCCCACGCGGCGAATCCCGGCGCGACCGCGACGTAGAACGAGAACACGAGCGTCAGCGATCCGACGAGGCCGCGCGCGCCTTGCGTGAGCTTGCCGTCACCTTCCTGGCGGACGAGCCAGGGCCACGTGCCGACGATCGCGACGATTGCGAGCGCGACCAGCGTGCCGGCGCCGGCGAAACCGAGGAACGGCAGGATCGACGAACGCGCGGCCTCGAGCCACCAGGACCCCGCCCATGCGGCCACCGCGACCGGCCACAGCATGAGCAGTCCGATGCTCTGCAACTTGGCCGAGAGCAGTGTCGACGGCGAGATGGGGGACTGCAGGTAGAGCGGCCATTGCGGACCGTCCGACGCGCAGAGCCGGCCCATGTGCGTGTAGAGCAGCATGAGCGCGGCGAGGAACCACAGCGTGAGCATCGCCGCGCACTGCCGCGTCTCCGGCGGCAGCCGGTCGCCGGCGAGGAAGCTGCCGACGAACGTGCCCTGCGCAGCGAACATGTGCACCATCGCGCCGACGATCAGCATGTGCACGAGCGCGCCGGGTTGCTGGAACAGCAGCGCGAACTCCTTCCGGCGCAGCGCGGCGACAGCGCGGTGGGGCCAGTGCGAACGTCGGCCTCGCGCGCTGGAACGCGCGAGCTCGTGGTTCTGCAGTGCGACCGGGTGCAACGGCGCGACTGCCATGAACGCGATGCCCAGCACGGCGAGCGGCGCGAGAGCCGCGAGCCACGACGATGCGTTGGCCACGCCTTCGACGGCCTCGGCGACGAGTCGCGCAGCAGCCTCCGTCCCGCGTCCCGCAGCCTGTCCTCGTTCTGCGCCGCGCGCGAGCTCGGTCGCGTTGTCGGCGCCGCCGTAGAAGACCTGCGCGAGCAGGAACACCGGGAACCCGAACGCCGACAGGGACGAGATCGCCGACAGCGCCGCGCGCGCCACGGGGCCGCGCGAGAGTCGCATCACCGCGATCTGCAGCGCGAGCACGAAGCACAGCGGCGGCGCGACGACCGCGACGAGCGCGACGGCTGCCGTCGCCCACGCGAGCGGCTTCGCGTCGGCCTGCAGCAAGAGGTGCACGAGCATCGGCGCGCACAGCGCGAGCGCCCACAGCATCGAGGTCCCGAAGGCGCGCAGCAGGACCTGGGTCGCGGCGCGGCCCGCGCCCATCGGCGCGCTGCGCCACAGCGCGAGCTCCGGCGCCTCGAACAACTGTCGTTGCGCGAGCGCGAAGCCGATCCATCCGGCGACCACCGGACCCGCGGAGAGCGCGTTGCCGATCAGGCTCTGCAGCGGCATGCCGCCGTCGTCGACGAGTCGCAGCAGCCGTTGGTTCTGCAGCATCAGCGCGCCCATCATCCAGTGCATCGCCGCGAGGACGAACGGCGGCAGGAAGCGCGATGCGAGCGACGCGCGACCTTCGGCGCGCAGCCCGTTCGCGAGCGACTGGAGATCAGCCCGCAGCAGTCCCATCGCCGTCGCCGCCGGAGGTGAGCTTCAGGAACACGTCTTCGAGCGAGCGCGCAGAGTGCTGCGTGCGCAGGTCCGCCGCCGTTCCCTCGGCGCGCAGCGAGCCGCGGTCGAGGATGCCGACGCGCGTGCAGATCTCCTCGGCCGCCTCGAGCACGTGGGTGCTGAACAGGATCGTCGTGCCGCGCTTCGACTCCTCGACCATGAGGTCCTTCAGCGCGCGCGCACTGCGCGGATCGAGGCCGGTCGTCGGTTCGTCGAGCAACAGCACGCGCGGCGCCGTCGTGAGGATCGCGGCGATGTGCGCCTTCTTGCGCGTGCCGTGCGAATAGCCGCGGCAGAGCTCGTCCGCGGCGTCCTCCATGTGCAGTTGGTGGAACAAGCGATCGCAGCGCTCGTCGCGCGCGCGCTTGTCGACGCCCCAGAGGCTCGCGACGAGCGCGACGTATTGTCGGCCCGTGAGGTAGTCGTAGAGCGGCGGCGTGTCGGGCACGAGGCCGAGCACGCGCTTCACCGCAGCCGGGTCGTTGCCGTACTCGCGCCCGTCGATGCGCACCGTGCCTTCGCTCGGCTGCAGCATGCCTGCGAGCATGCGGATGGTCGTGGTCTTGCCGGCGCCGTTGGGGCCGAGGAAGCCGTAGATCTCGCCCGGCGCGATCGCGAGGCCGAGGCCGCGCACGGCCCACTTTGCCGCGAACTGTCGGCCGAGGCCCACGGCTTCGATGGCGACCGCGCTCGTCGTGCCCGCGCTCATGCCTCGAACACCGCGGTCACGGGCGCGTGGTCGCTCGGCGTCTTGCGTGCGCGCATCTCGGTGTGCACGACGACGTCGGTGCACGTGGATGCGAGCTTCTGCGTCGCGAACACGTAGTCGATGCGCAGGCCTTCGTTCTTCTGCGCGGGGCCTGCGCGATAGTCCCACCACGTGTAGATGCCGCCTTCCTGCGTGCGGTTGCGCAGCACGTCTTGCAGTCCGAACGACAGCACGGAGCGCAGCGCGGCGCGTTCTTCGGAGGAGCAGAGGATCTTGTCGCGCCATGCGTCGGGGTCGTGCACGTCGCGGTCGTCCGTCGTGATGTTGAAGTCGCCGACGAGCGCGATCTTCTCGTCCTTCGAGTAGCTCGAGTCGAGGAATGCCCGGAGCCGGCGCAGCCAGTCGAGCTTGTAGCGGTACTTCTCGCTGCCGACTTCCTGGCCGTTCGGCACGTAGAGGTCGAGCACCATCACGTCGTCGACGACGCATCCGAGCGCGCGCTTCTCCGCGTCGGGGCCGTCTCCCGGCAGGCCTTGCACGATCGCCTCCATCGGGCGGCGCGACAGGATCGCGAGGCCGTTGTAGCTCTTCTGCCCGAACACCTCGAGGTTGTAGCCCTCGTCCTCCAGCGGCTCGCGCGGGAACTGGTCGTCGACGACCTTGGTCTCCTGCAGGCACAGCACGTCGGGCTGCTGTTCGCGCAAGAAGTCGATCACGTGCGCAAGGCGCGCGCGGATGCCGTTCACGTTCCAGGTGGTGAGCTTCATCGCGAGTGGCGGCTCCGCATCCTAGCCCTGCGCCCGCGATTCTCACCAAGCTCCTGCTGCGGTCGGGAGCCTTCCTTCCTCGGCTGCGGAAGGCGCCCTCGCTGCCTTCGGGATCCAGTCCGACGGCGCATGGCAGCAGTGGCCGCTCCGTTGCGTCAGCGATCGAACAATCGAGCGCGAATCGTCATGCCTTCGGCGTCGATCCCCGTGCGTTCGCTGTCGGGGGCCGTCTCGCGGATGTTGCGCTGCGCATGGTCGAACGCTGTGGCGGCGAAAGCGGACAGCCGCGGTTCGGCGCGAAGTGCGTCGCGGATGGAAGACTCGGCGCGCAGGAGGCGGTCCCTTGCCGGTTCCGGCGCGGCTTCGATCGACGTGAGCTCGCGCGCGAGTTCGTTCGCAGCGTTCCGGATCGAGATGGGCTGCTGCTGCGCCAGTGTTGCGATCGGATGCGCCGCTGCATGCGCGGATCCCGGCGAGGCGAAGTCCGAGAACGCCACAATGACGGCGATCGCGGCAGCAGCAGCTGCAGCGATGGCGAGCCGGCGGCGCGATGCGCTGCGCGCCCGCGCGCGGCTCCGTTCCTCGACCACGCGCTCCAGCGCGTTCTTGCGTCGTTCCCAGTGCTCGAGCAATCGCGCGAGACGGCCCGGCAGTTCGCCATCGGTGCCGAACCCTTCGCGCACGGCGTGCAGATCCTTGAGCGCGCGCTCGGCGACGCGCAGCGCCTGTTCGGCGGAGGTCGCGCGGTCCGCGTCGGCCTCGTGCTGCTGCGCCTGCTCGTGCGCGAGGCGAAGGTCCGCTTCGCGAAGGTCGCGGGCGTATAGCGCGCTGCGGTCCTTCTGCGCGTGCGCCGCGAGGAACGAGAGGCACTCGCGGAGCTCGCGCAGCGTCGCCTGGCGTTCCTCGACCGCGCTCTGCGGATCGTCTTCCAGCGCCGCGTAGCGCGTCTGCAGTTCGTGGCTGCGTCGCTGTGCGTCCTCGAGCTCCTGCTTGCGCCGACGCGCTTCGAGCAGCCGCTTGCGCAGCGTCTCCGCCTGCCGGTCGGCGAGCTCCGCGTCCGCGGCCTCGTGCTGCGCGGCGCGCTCCATGTCGAACAGGCCGGTCGTCCAGTGTCCGCGCGCGAGCGCTTCCTCGGCGCCGCGCGCGAGCCGGTCGCGCGCAGCCTGCGCCTGTTCGATGCGGAGGCGCAGCGCCTCGATGCGGTCTAGCAGCGCACTGCGCGAACGCTGCGGCCGGTCGACGAGCGCCTCGAGCGTGCGCAACGCGTCGAGCCGCGCGAGCAGCATCTGCAGCGGGCGCACGGGAACGGGCTCCTTCTGCAGCGTCTCGAAGCCCTGGTCGACGTTCTTCCACGCCTCGTCGGTCACTTCGGCGAGCATGCGAGCGAGGCTCTCGCGCGCCGGTGCGATGCGGCTGCGCAGCGACGCGTATTCTTCGTCGACGTTGTCGAGCGACATCGTCAGTGCGCGGATGCCGACCGCGCGGACCTCGACGTCGCCTTCGTGCGCGAGGCTCGCCGCGTCCGCGCACGCGGCGATCAGTTCGCGTAGCGGTCGCGGGTCCTCCGACGGCGCGAGCGGGAACAGTCGCTCTGCCTGTTCGCGCGATTGCGCGATGCGCTCGAGGTAGAAGGCGAGGCGGTGCAATCGGTCGCGATGGCGCGCCACGGCTTCGGACGCGCCGCCGAACTGCGCGCCGATCCGATCGACCACCGCGGCCGCTTCGTCGAGCGCGAACTGCGACTCGGCTGCGTGCAGCGAGTCCATCAACGCGCGGTGTTCGCGTTCGATTCCGTCGATGCGGTCGAGTTCGAGGCGCAAGAATGCGCGCGGCGCGCGCGACAGGAGCGAAGGCATTGCGGCTGGTTCGCCTGGCAACGCGCACGACGGGCCCGGCAGGCTGGCGAACGCGTCGCCCAGTCGCGTGAGCGCCGCGAGCCGTGTGCGCGCGGCGGTGAACTGCTCCTTGCGCACGAGCTCGGCGACGCCGGGCATCGAAGTCGCGAGCAATGCGAGTCCTTCGCGCTTGCCGTCGCGTATCGCGGCAACGATGCCGTGGGCTCGCGGGAACCAGCGCGCGACAGCTTGCGCGCGCAGCAGTCGTTGCGCGAACGCGTCGATGTCGTGAGCTGCCGCGAGAGGCTGGCCTGCGAGCGCAGCAGCGAGACGCGGCGCCCGTTCCAGCAACCTGCGCAACCGACGCGAGGTCGCGGAAAGCCGTCCGGAATCGGCTCCGTTCGCGGGCAACACGCGGTCACACGCATCGAGGTCGCCGCGCAGCAGTGCGTCGCGCGCAGGCTCCAACGCATCGTGCTCGAGTCGCGTCGCGAGCTCTTCGAGCGCCTCCGCGACGGTGGATGCCGTCGGCCGCGCATCGGGCGACGCATGCGTGCACGCGTCGACGAGCAGGCGCACTTCTTCGGGTTGCGCGTGAATCGCGCCGTTGCGACGCGAAGGCGGCGCGCCCGTGAGCAGGAAGCACAGCGTGGCGCCGAGGCCGTAGACGTCGAACGAAGGCGCGAGCGGCGCCGCCGTCGCGGCCTCCGGCCCGGCGTAGCCCTGCGTCCCGCTGCATGCGCCCGTTCGTGTCGGCCCTGCGTGTTCGAAGTCGAGCAACAGCGTCGTCGATTCCGTTCGCAGCAAGTTGCTCGGCTTGATGTCGCCGTGGCAGAGGCCGTGGGGGAGGTCCGCTGCGCGCATCGCATGCATGGCCGCGAGCGTCTTCGCGACCGGCAGCAGCAGCGTGCACGTGCGCGCCGCGGGCATCGCGCCGTGCTCGGCGACAAGTCGGTCGAGGCTCGGCCCGTCGCAGAAGCGCGTCCGCACGAACGGCCGGCCCGTCGCAGCGTGGACTCCGCTTCCCAGCGGTTCGGCGACGTCGAGGTGCATGGCGCGCGACGCCATCGCGTGCTCGCGTTCGGCGTCCGCCGGACTTCCGCGCAGCAGGATCTTGACGACCTCGAACGACCCCGACGCGTCGTCGCGGCGTTTCTGCACGGTGCGATCCTGGCTGCAGTGCAGCAGTTCGCCGTCGTGTTCCGGGCGGTTCGAGTTCATCGAGTGACGGCGCGTCGACGGCGCCGCATCCCGTCATGGTAGGTCCTTCCTGTGAAAGCAGGAACCCGTAGGGCCTGAAGGAGCATCAGACGGGCAAAGATGTGCGGCGGGTTTGCCGTTCCTCCAATGCCATGGGCGGCGAGGCGTATGCCATCGGCGACTTTCCGACGGCGCAGCTCCCCAAGTCGGTGTTCGTCGACGAGAATCCGACGCATGTCCGTCCACCTCGAAGTCACCGACCGGTCCGGGTTCCGCGAACTGCAGGTCGCTGCCGAGAGCTTCTGGCTCGGCGGTCCCAAGTCCGGCTGCGAGGTCGCGCTCGACCTGCCCGAAGTGCAGGGGCGCGTGCTGGAGGTCGCGGTCGATCCGCAGGGGCGATTGCGGGTGCGCGCCGAGCCGGGCTTGCCGTTCCCGATCCGCTGTGCGACGGGTTCGGTCGGTTCGCGGTTCGAGCACTTCCTCGACGGCGACGTGCTCAACGTCGGGCCCGCGCTCGTGAAGTTGCGCTTCCTCGCCGAGGCCGGCGACGGCAAGGCGCAGGAACTCGACCCCGCGACGTTGGCGCTTGCGCCCGGCTCGCCGGTGGGCTCGTGGTACCAGACGTTCATGGAGATGGCGGACCATCTCGAAGGGCTGAAGGCCGCGGACCAGATGGCGCAGGCCGCGATGGCGGCGATCGTGCGCGCGACCGGCGCGGACCGCGTGCACGTGGCGCTCGTGGCGGACCACGACGGAACGGGCGACGCGTTCTATCTGACGCGACCCGACGACGCGCGGCCGTTCCGCGTCAGTCGTTCGGTCGTCAATCAAGTCCGCGAGAGCGGGCGCGTCGTGCACGTTCCGCTCGCTGCAGCAGATCCGGTGATGCGGCAGTTCCAGAGCGTGCGCAGCGAAGGCATCAGCGCAGCGGTCGCGATGCCCGTGCAAGCGCTCGGCAAGACGCTCGGCGTGATGTATGCGGACTGCGTGCGCGACGGCGCGGTGCTGACCGCCGACGACCTGCAGCGCGTCGCGTTCGTGAGCCGCATGCTCGCGTCCGCGCTCGGCAACCGCGTGCTCGTGAAGCACCTGTTGCAGAACGCCGATTCGCAGAACGCGCCGCATCCCGCGCTGCAGACCAAGAGTCCCGCGTGCGCCGAGATGGTGCAGCGTTGCAAGCTCTACGCGCCCGCCGACTACACGGTGTTGCTGCGCGGCGAGACGGGCTCGGGAAAGGAAGTCGTCGCGCGCGCGATCCACGATCTGTCGCGTCGCAGCAAGGGCCCGTTCGTTCCCGTCAATTGCGCGGCGATCCCCGAGCAATTGATGGAGAGCATGTTGTTCGGCCACGAGAAAGGCTCCTTCACCGGCGCGGTGCACACGCGGCGCGGGCACTTCGAAGAAGCGCACGGCGGCACGATCCTCCTCGACGAGATCGGCGACATGGCGCTCGAGCTGCAGGCCAAGATCCTGCGCGTGCTGCAGGATCGCGTCGTGCAGCCCATCGGCGGCAAACGGCAGATCAAGGTCGACGTGCGCATCCTCGCGGCGACGCACCAAGACCTGGAGCAGATGGTGCGCGCGGGCCGCTTCCGCGAGGACTTGTACTACCGCCTGCGCGAGCTCGAGATCGTGCTGCCGCCGTTGCGCGAGCGCATGGAAGACCTCGAGATGCTGAGCCAGCGCTTCCTCGCCGAAGCCAAGGAAGAGCTCGGCCTCGCGCAGCCGCAGACGCTGCATCCCGACGCGTTCGCGCGGCTGTCGCGGCATCCGTTCCGCGGCAACATCCGCGAACTGCGCCACGTGCTGAAGGGCGCCGCATTGCGCGCTGCCGGCGGCACGATCCTCGTCGCGCACCTCGACCTCGACCGCAGCGATGTCCGCGCGCCCGGCGCCGAGTCCGTCGAGCATCCGTCGCCCACCGCGGGCCAGACGTGGAAGGAGAAGCTCGAGCTCCAAGAGAAGCAGGCATTGCAGCGCACGTTCGAGGCGGCGGGCGGAAACCTGACGAAGGCCGCGGAGATGTTCGGTGTGCCGCGCACGACGTATCGTGAGAAGCTCGTGCGGCACGGGTTGATCACGGAGTGAGGAGGCGTGTGGATCTGGCGGTTCGAGTGGCTGCAGCCAATCGTCTTCGCGATCGGTTGCGCAGATGCCATCAGGCGCACTAGCCATGTGATGTGCCTGTAGGCTCGAAGGACAATTCGGAGGACTGGACAGCGCCTCACGGCTGGGTCTTGCTAGTCGGTGTGCGAACGCGGTAGTGTCCCTCATCGCAGTCCGAGGTGGTCGGGACCACCGATCGGAGTGACTACGCGCCATCTCGTGGCCTTCCGTGCAGAGGGTCGGGGACGCGAACAACGAAGGAGTGGAATGGATATGAGAACGAGCCTCCTCGCAGTCCTCGGTGTCGTGGCGGCGGTCGCCTTTGCGTGGTTTGCACTGAGGCAGCCGACGCCGGAGCCTGCCACGGACCGGCCAGCCTCCAGCCCAGAGAACCCGACCATTGCGGAAGCTGCGGATCCGGCGATTGCTGGCACGAGAGTGTCGGTCGAGGAGTCGCGCAACACGGCGCCGGTCGTGGACGCAGCGCTCGTCGATCTGTGCGGGCATGTCCGGGACCAGGAAGCGCGACCCATCGTCGGTGCCCAGGTGCTGGCGATGGGGTTTCACCGCAATGTGGCGCTCACGGACGAGAACGGCTGGTTTCGACTCCCCGCACCGATCCGCAGGGGCACCAGTCTGATTCTCCACGTGTCATGTCAGCGATACCTGGACGTGGAGGCAAACGTGACCGTGCAAACAGACTCCTCTGCGAGCATCGTTCTCGAGCGGGCTCCCCGTATCTCCGGCACATTGGTCGACCCGCGCGGCGTGCCGATCGAGGGTTACCGACTGCAAGCGCTGGGCGAAGGCGGCAAGCCGATCGCATTCGGGATCACCGATGCGAAGGGACAGTTCGATCTCCTTCGCCGCGAGGCGAAGACGGACGGCCGCGTCGTCGTGTCTGAGATGTTCACATACGGTCATGGATTGCTCGACGATCATCCCTTGGTCCCCTGGGGAGCCGAAGGTGTGACGCTCCGCACGCAGAGTTCGGGGCAGGTCGAGATCCGGGTCAAGCGCTCCGACGACGCGACTCCTGTGACCGCGTTTGCCGTCTGTCTTCTGCATCACGAGCACCAGGGGCCACAGGGTTGGGACGTTGGGCGTCCGGTGCGCGTCGCCGCCGACGATGGGGTGACCCGGATCCTGAGCATCCCTGGAACGGTGTCTTTCGTGGTGATTCCGGACGAAGTGACTCTGCAGCCTAGTGATGTAATGTCGGTGACCGTTCCCCGATACGGCGCGTGCGTAGCCCATGTGAACGTGTCGCCTGGACGCGTGCAGCGCATTCGCGCGTTCGACCGGCAGACCGGTCTTGGCGTGGCGGATGCTCTCGTGCGGATCGACGTCGGCGGTGCGGACATCACGAACAGGCCCGACGCGACGTTGCCTCACGTGTCCGAGGTCCTGGGAATCCGCAGCCTGACGTGGCTGCGCAGCGGCGTGGTGGCGAAGGCCAAGACCGGGGCGGACGGAACCGCAGTGCTGCGGCGGGTCGGCCCGGTGACCGAAGCATCGCTGCGGTGCGAGCATCCGCAGTATCGGTCGGCGAACCTCAGGCTCGTTGCGAGCGACAACCCGGTCGCCGCCGAGGTTGCGATGGATCGCGCCATTCGCCTACGCGGCGTGGTCGAGCCGTTCGACATTCGGCGTTTCAAGCCACTCGTGCGCGCGGTCGTGGAACGTCCCACTGCTGTGCGCGGAAAGTGGGTGGCCGTCGATGCCAAGACGGGCGCATTCGAGATCGACGTCGAGAACGCAGACCTGGTGCGGCTGGACGTGGCAATCACGATGTCGGACGGCGTTCCCGTGTTGACTGCAAACGGCATCGCCAAGTTCGATGTCGGCCGCGAGCCACTCCCGGAGACCATCGTTCTGCATTGCAGCGACCACGTGCCGGGCTCGGTGGCGGGCGTCGTGTCCGTGGACGGCAGCGCTCCGACGAAGGTGCGGGCCCACCGTGTCTCCAATGGCGTCGCCAGTCCCGGTTGGGCGGCCGAAGCCGTCGTCGGGCAGGATGGAGCCTTCGTGATCGCCCCGATGTTGGTTGGCGAGTGGATGTTGTCTGCGGTTGCCCGCACTGTCGATCCGTTCCAATACAAGCCAGACTTCTTCGCCAGCTGCTTTGTGTATGCGGGCAAGGAGACGAGGGTGGTCGGCGAGGTCGCAACCACCACCATGGACATGGTCGTCTGCGATGCATCAGGAGCGCCGCTCGCGGAAGGCCAGCGGGTTTCCCTCGTGCTCAAGCGCTGCCCCGAGCGCTCGTTCTGGGCGAAGCTGGGTCCAGGCGGCGTGCTGCGCGTCGAGGGCCTCATCTCGAACGAGGTCGTGCTGGCCGAAGTGCAGGGTGGTCCGTTCGACAAGCAACGCGGTGAAGCCGACGTGACGTCGAAGCGGCTTGTCGTGCGTTGATCCCGCCGAAGCGCCGTCGCCCACTGCGGGCCAGACGTGGAAGGAAAAGCTCGAGCTGCAGGAGAAGCAGGCGCTGCAGCGCACGTTCGAGGCGGCGGGCGGCAACCTGACGAAGGCCGCGGAGATGTTCGGTGTGCCGCGGACTACGTATCGCGAGAAGCTCGTGCGGCACGGGTTGATCACGGAGTGACCGCGCTGTGCGTGTGCGCGCCCTTTGGTCGTAGATGCGCTGCCGCATACGCTCGTCCGCCCTCTGCGACGCGACTTCCCATGCGAACCCAACTGCTTGTTGCCTGCGTGAGCGCAGCGCTCGTGTCCGCCATTCCCTGGTCTCTCGCGTCGCATGCCGCGAACCCGGACACGTCGTGGTTCCCCGGCGAATACGAGAGCCACGAGGCTGCGTGGTTGTCGTGGCCGGTCTACGAGAACCGCAAGGGCATGCCGTCGACCGACCCGATGCTGCAGATGATCCGCGGCATGCACGGGAATGTGCAGGTCAACCTGCTCGTGCAGGACGCCGCCGAGGAGCAAGCGGTGCGCGCGACGGCCAAGGAGCGCGAGGTCCCCTTCGAGCACGTGCGGTTCTTCCACTGCAAGCACGGCGACATCTGGATCCGCGACATGGGGCCGCAGTTCGTGCGCAACGAGTCGATGCAGCTGCGCATCACGGACTGGAACTTCAACCTTTGGGGCCACGAGGAGCCGTCGAGCGAAGGCTCGATGCTCGAAGAGGCAGTCGATCGCACGCTCGGCAGCGCGCTTCAGGTGCCTGTGCTGTCGTGTGGCGAGAAGAACGGCCAGCGCTTCGTCCACGAAGGCGGCAGCGTCACGCACAACGGCCACGGCACGATGGTCGCGATCGAGTCGGTCGTCATGCATCGCAACATGGGGCCGGGGCGGTTCCTCGGCGGCGACAAGCCCGTGCCGGACGCGTCGTCGCCTTCGACCTACAAGGACACGAAGGAGTGGCAGCAGGGCAAGAGGCTCGTCGAGGACGAGTACCGGCGCATGCTCGGCGTGAAGAAGGTGATCTGGCTGCCGACCGGAGTCGTCGAGGACGACGGCCCGTACCGCGGCGCGCTGATGAAGGACATCCACGTGCCGTCGTTCGAGGGGACGGCGGTCCCGCATGCGGGCGTCTACACGATGTTCACGACCAACGGGCACGCCGACGAGTTCGTGCGGTTCGTCGGCCGCAACACGATCCTGCTGGCCGAGAGCGTCGTGTCGCCGCTGCGCGAAGGCGCGAGCGAGCTGGAACGGCTCGCGCATCGGCTCGAGACCGAGAACCAGAAGCGACTGCAGCGCGCCTACGAGATCCTCAGCAAGGCTGTGGACGAGCGCGGCCAGCCGTTCGAGATCCTGCGCATCCCGACGCCGGTCATGATGTTCGACCTCTACCGGCCGGGCGACGACATGTTCGCCTACTACAAGTCCTACACGCGCTGGGAGGACGACACTTCGATCGGCGACGCGATGTTCGCCGTGTTGCCGACGAGCTACGCCAACTTCTTCCCGACGAACCAGCTCGTGTTGCTCGCGAAGTACTGGAAGCCCGGCCGCAGCGACGAGATCAAGGCGCGCGACGCAGAGGCCGAGGCGGCGGTGCGTCGCGCGTATCCCGATCGCAAGATCGTGCGCATCGACATCGAGAACGTGAACCGCGGCGGCGGCGGCATCAACTGCATCACGCAGCAACAACCCGCGAGCGCGCGCTTCCTCGAGGCGTGCGCATGGCGGAAGGTGAAGGTCGACGTCGGCAGCGCGCGCATGTTCACCGACGAGACCGGTGACGAAGGAGTGGGGACCGTGCTGCGCCACAAAGGCGGCGAACCGGTCTACCTGCAGAGCGATCGTTCTGCGTCTGGTCGCGTCCACGTCACCGTGCACGGCAACAGCCCGCTCGCCGGCAAGTCAGGCTGGATCGACGCGCGCGACCTCGAGAGCGCCGGCGAGCAATGCGACGAGTGCATGGGGCGGTTCTGAAGGAGTGGGTGGCGGCGCGGCTGATGCGTGCTGCGCCCGGATTTCCTTCCCCCGTTGCGCCACTCCATTACGGGGCCAAGCTGCTGCAGTGACCGTTTCGGACTCTGACTACTCGGCCCGTCTCGAACAGATCGGGCGCTACTTCATGGGTGGGGCGGACGTTCCCATTGCATTGGCGCGGCTTGCGCAGCGACTCGAGGAGCTAGGGATCCCGTACGCGATCTGCGGCGGGCTCGCGGTCAACGCGCACGGATACGTGCGCACGACGACGCGCATCGACGTGCTGCTCACTCCGCAGGGGCTCGCGCAGTTCAAGAAGGGCGCGGTCGGACACGGTTGGGTGTAGAAGTTCACCGGCAGCCGCGGCGTGAAGGACGCCGAGCGAAAGGTGCCGATCGACTTCCTGGTGTCCGGCGGGATCCCGGGCGACGGCACGCCGCACGGCATCGTGTTCCCGGATCCGCAGGAGGTCGCCGTCGAACGCGGCGGCGCGATGTTCTTGCGGCTCCCGACGTTGGTCGAACTGAAGCTCGCGAGCGGCATCACGCTGCCGCAGCGGCTTCAAGACCTTGCCGACGTGATCGCGCTGATCCGGGCCAACGCACTGCCGCTTGCGTTCGGCGACCAGTTGCATCCGTTCGTGCGCGAGAAGTGGATGCAACTGTGGCGCGACGCGCAGCAGGTCGATCCGCAGGCGGAGTAGGTCGCCTCGTCGCGATAACGCAACGCAGGCGGCGCCTGCTCCGCGCCATCCTTCAGCGCAACTCGAGCACTGCGAGCACCGGCCGATGGTCGGATGCCGCCCTCTCCTCGACCACGCGCGCTTGCTGCACGAGCCATCGGGCCTGCGGGGCCGCGTAGACGAAGTCGATCTCGCGCTCCGGCTGGTCGGCAGGGAATGTCGAGTTCGATCCCGCGGGCTTCGCGGCATTCGTTGCGCGCGCATCGAACAGTGCGAGCGTCCTCGAACCGGGCACGTCGTTGTAGTCGCCCGCGACGACCCACGGCGTGGCGAGCGCGTCGAGGCTCGCGCACAAGGTCGCTGCCTGCGCGAAGCGCTTCGTGTCGTCGGCAACCCAGTTGAAGTGCACGCACACGACGGAGACTGCGACGCCGTTCTCGGCTTCGACTTCGACGAGCAGCGCAGCCCGCGGCTCGTCGCCCGGCGGCAGCGGCATGACGCGCTGCGAACGGATCGGCAGGCGCGACAACAGGGCGAGGCCGTAGCGGCCGCCTTGGTAGTCCATGAACGACGCGAACGCCGCGTGCATGCCGAGCGCGCGACCGAGTTCTGTGGCCTGGTCGACGCGACCGCTGCGCGCGACGGACTCGTCGACCTCTTGCAGCGCGACGATGTCGGGCGCGAGCGCGGACAGCGTTGCCGCCGTGCGCGCGAGGTCGACGCGGCCGTCCATGCCGGCGCCATGGCGGATGTTGTAGGTGACGACGCGAAGTGTCGCGGGCTTGTGCTGCGGCGCGCTTGCACAGCCGGCGAACAACGCGAGGCACACGACGAGGAGCGGGGTCCAGCTGGGGCGGCAGGCGACGAGGCGCATGCGCGCAGCGTGGCGCGTGCGCGTGCCTTCCGTCAACGCGCGAGGTCCCTGCGCCGCCGTCACTCTGCGGTTGCGACCGCGAGCGCGCGCACGCATTCCGGCACGGCGATCGGCCGTCCCGACGCGGGGTCCAAGAACACGAGTCCGGTCTTGGCTTCGGCGACGACTGCGCCATCGGCGACGCGGGTGGCGCGGTAGCCGAGGTCGCACGACACGCGCGCGACGTCGAAGAGGCCGACGTCGAACCGCAGGCGGTCGCCCGCGAACGCCTCCTTCCTGTAGACGATCGCCGCGTCCGCGAGCACGAGCCGTGCGCCGCCGGCATTCCCTTCGCTCATGCTGTTGCTGCGAAAGAACCGCCAGCGCGCCTCGTGGATCAGGCTCAGCATCGCGTCGTTGCCGAGGTGCGCGCCGTAGTTCATGTCGGTGACGCGCACGTCGATGTCGGTCGAGAACGGCAGCGACGGAGGCAGGCGGAGTTCGATTCGGGCCATGGGAATCGTCGCGCGCATTTGCATCGACGCGACTCCGTTCGACGATACCATCCCCGCCCCCATGACCCCTCGCGCACCGGCCAACCTGACGGTCGTCGGCGACGTGCACCGTTTCTGGCGCGCGTTCGACGCTGACTACCTCGCGCGCGAGAAGCCCGCGTTGACGATGTTCGTCGGCGACCTCGGCGACGAAGACGTCGAGTTCACGCGCACGATCTCGCAGGTGGCCGTGCCCAAGGTCGTGATGCTGGGCAACCACGACGCGTGGGAGAGCTTCCAGAAGAAGCGCGCGACGCAGCGTCTCAAGGACATGCTCGCGATCCTCGGCGACGACCACCTGGCCTACGCCGTTCGCGAAGTGCCCGAGGCGGGGATCTCGGTCGTCGGCGCGCGCCCGTTCTCGTGGGGCGGGCAGAGCCTGCGCAGCCCGGAGCTCTACAACGAGCTCTACGGCGTGCACACGCACCGTTCGTCGGCCGCCAAGATCGTCGAGGCGGCGCGGCGCGCGGAGCATCGCGACCTCGTGATCCTCGCGCACAACGGCCCGCTCGGCCTCTCGCAGGATCCGCACGACATCTACGGCAAGGACTTCGGTCGCCCGGGTGGCGACTGGGGCGATCGCGACCTCGCGCTCGCGCTGCAGCGCATCGAGGACCTCGGCATGCGCGTGCGCATGGTGATCGCGGGGCACATGCACAACTCGCTCGTGCACCCGCGCGGCGCGCAACGCGTCCGCTTCTGCAAGCTGCACGACACGCTCTACGTGAACCCGGCCGTCGTGCCGAGGATCCGCGAAGGGCAGCTCGGTTCGGAGTCCTACTTCGTCCGCACTTCGTGGCTCGACGGCAAGTGCCTCGGGGTCGAAGAAGTGTGGGCGGACGCGAAAGGGCAGGCGCGCCATTCAACGCCTGCGCCCATCGTCGAACTCGGCCACGACCGCGAGCCGTTCGCGGAGGAAGAAGAAGGCGAGGAGTGATCGTGACGGAGTCTGCGGACGTCGTCGTCGTCGGAGGCGGGATCCTCGGCTGCTCGGTCGCGCTGCATGTCGCGCGCGCAATGCCGAACGCGCGCATCCTCGTGCTCGATCGCGGGCCGATCGCGGGCGCGACCTCGGGTCGCTGCATGGGCCACCTGATGGTGACGCCCGACACGAAGGAAGAGTACGCGTTCTCGCACACGAGCGTCCGCATGTGGGCCGAGCTGCAGGAGGAGATCGGCGGCTTCGACTACAACCCGACGGGAGCGCTGTACCTCGCCGACGAGCCCGAGGACCTCGAGTTGCTGCCCGTGCTGCAGAAGCAGTTCACGGATTGCGGCGACACGGCCTCGATCCTCGACCAGAAGCAGCTGCGCGAGATGGAGCCCGGCCTCGCGCACGATCTGCCGGGAGCGTTGTTCTACGAAGGCGACGGCGTCGTGCTGCCGATGACGTCGTGCTCGGCGATGCTGCGCCTCGGCCAACGCCACAATGCGCGACTCGAGACTCGTCCGGGCACCGAGGTGATCGGGTTCGACGGCGTGGGCTCGCAGATCACGGCGGTGCGCACGAAGCACGGCACGATCGCGACGGGCAACGTCGTGGTCGCGTGCGGCGTGTGGTCGCCCGCGGTCGCGAAGCTCGCGGGTATCGCAGCGCTGCCGATCGTGCCGCGCGCGGGCAACCTCGCGATCACCGCGCACCACGCGACGCCGATCCATAAGCAGCTGCTCGAAGTCAGCTACATCCGCTTTGCGCACGGCGCCGCCAAGGTCGATCCGTGGAAGACCGACGAGGACAAGGGCGGCCACGCGGTGAACATGCAGCCGCAGAGCGCTGGTGGTTGCCTCATCGGCTCGACGCGCCAGTTCCGCGGCTTCGACACGACGCTCAACCGCGAGTTGCTGCATCGTTCGCTGCTGCGCGCGCAGAGATACGCGCCGGGTCTCGCGGACCTGCCGATCGTGCGCACATGGGTCGGCCTGCGGCCGTATTCCGTCGACAAGCATCCGTTCGTCGGACCGTGGCCGGAGACGAGGGGGCTGTGGATATGCAGCGGCCACGAAGGGCTCGGCATCAGCTTGTCGATGATCAGCGGCCACCTGATCGCGGCGCAGATAACCGGCACGCAGTGCGCCGTCGACCCGACGTCGTGGCTGCCGAGGAGGATCCTGTGAGCGGCGATCTGCGCATCGACGGCGTCTCGCGCGGCGAGAAGGTCGAGTTCACGTTCGAAGGACGGCGCATCACAGGCCACAAGGGCGAGACCGTCGCGATGGCGTTGTGGGCGGACGGTTGCCAGGCGTTGCGCAACAGCAGTCGCGACGGCGCGCCGCGCGCGGTGCTCTGCAACATGGGCATCTGCTACGAGTGCCTCGTGCGCATCGACGGCGCGGTCGTGCGCGCGTGCATGACCGAGATCGAGTCCGGCATGAAGGTCGAACACGGAGGCAAGCCGTGACCCGCGATGCGGTGCTCGAAGCCGACGTCGGCATCGTCGGCGCCGGTCCCGGCGGCATGGCCGCGGCGTTGCGCATCGCGAGCTCGGGCCTGTCGGTCGTCGTGCTCGACGAAGGCGCTCGGCCCGGCGGCCAGATCTTCCGTCAGCTGCCCGAAGGCTTCGTGCACGCGCATCCGCCTGCCGAACCGCCGAGCCACGACGCGGGCCACGAGCTGTTGCATGCGCTTACCGGATCGAAGGTCCGCATCGAACCGCGCGCGACGGTGTGGGACGGGCGCGCGCCGCGCGGCGACGAGCGCGGTTGCCTGTGGTTCGAGCAAGGCGTCGCGTCGCGCGCGTTGCGCTGCAAGGCGATCGTGCTCGCGCCGGGAGCGATGGACCGCTGCGTGCCGTTCCCCGGCTGGACGCTTCCGGGCGTCGTCACGGCGGGCGCGGCGCAGGTCATGGTGCGCGGCTACGGCGTCAAGCCGGGATCGCGCGCGGTCGTCGCGGGTTCGGGCCCGCTGCTGTTGCCGACCGTCACCGCGCTCGCGTCGGCGGGCGTCGAGGTCGTCGCCGCGCTCGAGTCCTCGCCGCGCAGCGCCGCGTTGCGCGCGTTGCCCGGCGTGCTTCGCAGCGGCGCGAGAATGCGCGAAGCGATGTTCTACGCGCGCCAGCTGTGGCGCAGCGGCGTGTCGCTGAAGTTCTCGCATGCGGTGTTCGCCGCCGAAGGCGACGGCCGCGTGCAACGCGCGGTGATCGGCAAGCTCGACCGCGACGGCAACCCGATCGCGTCCTCGGCCAAGACCGTCGACGTCGACGTCGTGTGCACTGGTTACGGCCTCGTGCCGTCGATCGAGATCGGGCAGCGGCTCGGCTGTGCGACCACGTGGAACGAGGCGCGCGGCGGCTGGCATCTCATGGCGCAGGACTTCGGCGCGACGAACGTCGAACGAGTCTTCGCGGTCGGCGAGATCGTCGGCATCGGCGGCAGCGAAGTCGCGATTGCCGAAGGGCAGGCAGCGGGCGAACTGGTCTGCGCGCAGCTGCAGCAACGCGCCGCGCTGACGCACGTCCGCGACCGCGCGAAGTCCGTGCGCGCCGCAGCCGACGCGATGCTGCGCGCGTTCGCCGTTCCGCGCGGCGTGTTCTCGCTCGCCAAGGACGACACGATCGTCTGCCGCTGCGAGGACGTGAACGCGAAGGCCGTGCGCGGCGCGAGCTCGCTGCACGGCGACAGCCTGCGCGCGATCAAGATGGGTTGTCGCGCCGGCATGGGGCCGTGCCAGGGCCGCATCTGCTCGCCGAGCGTTCAGGCCGTCGCGTCGTGCGGCAGCGTGCGCACGTGGGACGAGCCGGTGGTGCAGGTCCCGCTCAAGCCGGTTCGCACCTCCACGATCCTTGCCGCGCCGAAGGTCTGACCTTCGACGGAACGCCGCCCGCGCGGCCGCGGCGCGAGGTTGCGCCCCATGTCGAGGGGCGCGCGCGTCGCGGCATCCTGCCGCGCCCGTTCGCGTGCGGCGCGTCGACCTCGCCGCTATAACGCCGCGCGATGACGATCCTGCGCGCGCTGTCCTTCTCGTTGTTCCTCGCCACGTTCGCCTGCCAATCGGCCCCCAAGGCGGAGCCGCAGAAGCCTGCGGATGCCGCAGCCTCCGCCGACCAGGACGCTGAGAAGCAGAAACAGGAAGCCGAGGAGAAGAAGGCGAAGGAGAAGGAACTCGCGCACAAGCGCCGTGACCTCGACTACGCCAAGGTCGGCCTGCAGACCAACGAGATCGAGCGTCGCATGCGCACGATGTCGATCGAGGCGCAGCTCCACGACGCCGAGCTCGAACTGCAGAAGCAGAAGAAGGAGCTCGAGCTGCACCAGAAGGAGACGGCGCCGCGCGAGATGGAGGAGCACCGCATCTCCCTCGACTACCAGATCCATCGCGCCGAGGAGTCCAAGGAGGAACTCGCCGAGCTGGAGTCGATGTACAAGGACGACGAGTTCGCCTCGAAGACCAAGGAGCTCGTCATCAAGCGCGGCCGTCGCCAGGCCGAGATGGCGGATCGCAACCTTGCCGTGTCGCGTCGTGAGTTCTCCGTGTTCGAGAGCCACACGATGCCCGAGCGCGAGCGCGACCTGCAGAAGAAGGTCCGCGACGCGGAGCTCGCGCTGGAGAAGGCGCGCATGGAGAAGCAGAAGACGATGATGGAGCTCGACGTCCAGCAGCGTCAGGCGGAGGACAAGGTCAAGGACCTCGAGGTCGAGATCGCCGAGCTGGAGAAGAAGCTCGCCGAGGGCAAGAAGTGACGCGCAGGCACGCGCTCGCCGCGACGTTCGGCGCGCTCGCGATCGCGGTCGTCGCCGCCGCGCAGGAGCCCAAGCCGGCGCCGACTGCGTCGCTGCGCACGCGCGAAGCTGCGCGCGCGGGTGCGGACCGTGCGCTCGCTTTCCTTGTCAGCTCCCAGCACCCGGATGGCTCCTGGGCCACGAAGTCGACGGACAGCCTGTTCGACAAGGGCTTCGCCGCGGAGACCTACTACTGCTACCAGATGGGCGCGCATTGCCTTGCGACGCTCGCATTGCGTCGCGCACCCGAGACGCCCGAGCGTCGCGCTGCGCTCGACAAGGCGGTGCGCTGGCTCACGACTGCGACGATGCCGTTGCGCGGAAGCAACTGGGACAACGACGCGGTCTGGGCCTGGCTCTACGGCACGGTCGCGATGACGGAGCTCGTGCGCGATCCTCGCTTCACGACCGACGACTGGCGCGGGCCGGTCGTGCAGCGCGGCAAGGAGTTCGTGCACTGGCTCGAGAAGAACCAGGTGCCCGACGGCGGCTTCGGCTACTACGACGACCCGATCTACACGCAGCGGCCGAAGTGGGCGACGAGCTTCTCGACGAGCGCTGTGCTGCCCGCGCTCGGCATCGCGATGCAACTCGGCTGGTCGCAGGACCCGGAGACTGCGGCTCGCGCTGCGCGCTACATCAAGAAGTGCCGCTTGCCCAACGGCGCCTACGAGTACGACCTCAACCCGATCCCGCGCGTGCGCGGCGGCGAGGAGATCAACAACGTGCGCGGCAGCCTCGGCCGCATCCAGGTGTGTAACTGGGCGCTCGCGCAGTTCGGCGACGAGTCGGTGACCGCGGAGCACATGCGCAAAGGACTGCAGCAGTTCTTCGAGCACCACAAGTTCCTCGCGGTCGCGCGCATGCGGCCGGTGCCGCACGAGGCCTACTACGCGAACGCGGGCTACTTCTTCTACTTCGGCCACTTCTACTGCGGCGAGGTGATCGAGCTCCTGCCCGAGGGTGAGCGCGAACCGTTCCGCGAGCAGTTGCGCGAGAAGCTCCTCGAGACGCAGCGCAAGGACGGCTCCTTCTGCGACTTCCAGAACACGAGCTACATGACGACGTCGTCGACAGGCTTTGCCGCGATGGCGTTGCTCGCGGGGCTCGGCGAAGCGAAGTCGCTGACGAAGCCTGCTTCTGCGCCTGCCGCGAAGCCGGAGGAGAATCGATGAGCAGCTGCGACAACACTGGCGACGAGTTGCGCCAGATCTCCGAGAAGCTCGGCCTCGACGTGAGCAGGCGGCACGTCTTCCTGTGCTGCGACGCGAGGAAGGCGAAGTGCTGTGATCCCATCGAAGGCCAGAAGGCGTGGGACTACCTGAAGGGCCGCCTCAAGGAGCTCGGATTGTCCGAGCGCGGCGGCGTGCAGCGCACGAAGGCCGACTGTCTGCGCGTCTGCAAGGACGGCCCGATCGCCGTCGTCTACCCGGAGGGCGCGTGGTATCGCCGTTGCGACGCGACGGCGCTCGAGCGCATCGTGCAGGAGCACCTGATCGGCGGCCGCGTGGTGAAGGACCTGCTGATCACCGAGCATCCGCTCGGCACGTAGAAGCGGTTACGCGACACCTCGGCATCTGCGGCCGGCTCCGAAGCCCGATGGCGGCGTCGGGAGTTCTCCGCGGAATCTACGGATTCCGCTGCGAACTCGCTCCTTGCCCTCGGTCCTCGTTGCTCGGCCTCGCTTGCCGATGTGTCGTGCAACCACTTCTGGTTCGACGACGGCAGCGCTAAGTCGCTGCCGTTGTCTTGTGTCGTGTGCGGCTCAGCTCGTCAGGCGTCTTGGTGCTTGAGCAGCGGCGCGCCGACGGCGTGCTTCGCGAGCTGTTCGATGAGGTCGTCGAGCTCGCGTTCGCTGCGCACCGTGGATGTTCGGGCGATCGGATCACCCTTCTTCTGCGTCAGCACCGCGAACCATCCGCCGTCGTCGTCGGTGTGCTTCACGAAGCGGTTGCCGACGCGCAACGCAGTGCGCGCCTGCATCAGCTCGACTTGCACCGTGTAGCGGTCGCGGCTCGGCAGGCCGCGGAGCAAGGTCGAACCATCGCTGGCCAAGAACTGGAACACGAAGCGATCGTGTTCGTCGGCGACGATCTCGAATCTCGAGCGCATGGAAGATGCCCTCCGGGTCCGTGACGCGCGGGCGGGTGCGTTTGTTTCGCGAAGGTCCCGTGCTCGGCGGGAATCGTCGCTAGGCCTCGAAATCGGGGAGTGGCGCTTCGGCCCGAGTGCGCAGGGCTATGTGCTGCGGCCGTCACCGCTCGTGGCGTTCGACCCGACTCGTGGCGGATGGCGAATGAAACCGGATGGCCTCGGTCCGCGGCGGAAGCACCGGGCGCGTTCGAACCAGGGTGCTGGTCACGAGACGTAGCCGTGAGGACTCAGCCGTCATCCGCTGTTGCGAATTCCCACAACTCGCGGGACCGGTCTCCACCAAAAAAACCGCCGCCGCGGGGTTGCCCCTCGCGGCGGCGGGCACGAGTTCTGTTCCTGCGCAGGCCTCTCACTCCCACGCAGGACCAAGAATCGAAGCGTCCTCTCGTGCGATGACTTCGCGTCCGGTTCTGGGCCCGATGCAGCGCGGCAGAGATTTTTTTGACCGCCGTCGAGGCCGTCCCCGGTGGTCGCGCCGTTGGCTCGAGCCGACGTGTGCTGGCCTCTCGCGCCCGGCCGCGCGATCCCTACCCTCTTCCGCCCATGCCAAGGCGCGAACAGAGCCCGAACGGGTCCATCGACGCGAAGATCGCGCGTGTGCTCGCGGACACGTTCGGCCTCGACGCACTGCGTCCGTTGCAGCGCGAGGCGATTCTCGCCGGGGTGGAAGGCCGCGACGCGCTCGTCGTGCTGCCGACCGGCGGCGGCAAGTCGCTGTGCTACCAGTTGCCCCCGCTCGTCACCGGCAAGCTCACGGTCGTCGTCTCGCCGCTGATCGCGCTGATGAAGGATCAACTCGACGGCCTGAAGTTGCTCGGCTACCCGGCCGCCGCCGCGCACGGCAACCTCACGCCCGCGGAGAAGCGGGAGCTGTGGCGCGAGCTGCAAGGCGACTCGCTGCGGCTGTTGTTCGTGGCGCCGGAGCGGTTGTTCCTCGACGGCTTCGTCTCGCAGCTCACTTCGCTCGACATCGGCGCGTTCGCGATCGACGAGGCGCACTGCATCAGCCAGTGGGGCCACGATTTCCGCCCCGAGTACCGCCGCCTCGCGGAGCTGCGCGAAGTGTTCCCCGGCGTGCCGTTCCAGGCGTTCACGGCGACGGCGACGCCGCGCGTGCGCGAGGACATCGTGCAGCAACTTCGCTTGCGCGAGTCCGAAGTGCACGTCGGCACGTTCGACCGGCCCAACCTCACCTACCGCGTGCTGCCGCGTGTCGACCTCGTCGACCAGGTCGCCGAAGCGATCGAGCGCCATCCCGACTCGGCTGCGATCGTCTATTGCATCAGCCGCAAGGACACCGAGGCGCTCGCCGAGAGTTTGCGAAAGCGCCGCATCGACGCGCGCGCCTACCACGCCGGCCTCGACGCGAAGGAACGCACGCAGATCAGCGAGCGATTCCGCGACGAACGCCTTCGCGTCGTCGTCGCGACGGTCGCGTTCGGCATGGGCATCGACCGCGGCGACGTGCGACTCGTCGTGCACGCTGCGTTGCCGAAGAGCGTCGAGGGCTACCAGCAGGAGACCGGGCGCGCGGGCCGCGACGGGCTGCCGAGCGAGTGTCTGTTGCTCTATTCCGCCGCCGACGCCGCGAAGTGGCGCCAGATCATGGATCGCTCCGCCGAGGAGTCCGGGTCTTCGCCCGAAGTGACGCAGGCGCAGCTCGCGTTGCTGTCCGAGATGCAGCGCTTCGCGAACCGGCCGCAGTGCCGCCACGCGATGCTGAGCCGCTACTTCGGCCAGGACTACCCGCACGACGACTGCGGCGCGTGCGACGTGTGCCTCGACGAACTCGAGCCCGTGCCCGACGCGCACGTCGTCGCGCAGAAGATCCTCTCGGCGGTGGTGCGCACGGGGCAGCGTTTCGGCATGCGCCACGTGATCGACGTGTTGCGCGGCAGCCGCACGCAGAACGTCATCGACCGCGGCCACGACGCGATCCCGACGTTCGGTTTGCTGAAGGACTTCAGCGCCTCGACGCTCGCGAGCTTCGTCGACCAGTTGATCGACGCCGGCGACCTAGTGCGCACCGATGGCGAGTATCCGGTCCTGCAGCTGACGCAGGCGGCGCGCGAGGTGCTGACGAGCGAACGGCAGGCTGCGCTCGTGTTGCCGAAGCGCGCGCTCGAAGCCGCGCCGCAGCGCACGCGCCTCCGGAAGGGCCGCGCCGCCGCTTCGTCGTCGCGCGACGACGGCGCCATGCCGGAGATGTCGCAGGAGCTGTTCGACCACCTGCGCACCGTGCGCCGCCAGATTGCATACTCGATCGGCAAGCCGCCCTTCATCGTCTGCAGCGACGCGACGCTCGTGGAGATGGCGGCCGCACGGCCGCGGAACGAGGAGCAACTGCTCGACGTGAAAGGCATGGGCCCGAGGAAGGTCAAGGAATTCGGCTCGCGCTTCCTCGCCGCGATCGCCGAGTTCGGCTCGGCGTGACGTGCGAGGCGCGAACGTGCGGCTGATCCTGTTCCCGGGAATGGACGGCACGGACGTGCTGCTCGGGCCGTTGCGGCGCAACCTCGGCTCGGCATGCGAAAGCGAAGTCGTCAGCTATCCGCAGCGCGGCGCGACGAGCTACGAAGACTTGCTGCCGATCGCGCTGCGAACGGTCGACGCGGTCCCTACCGGGGTCGACGTCGCGTTGCTCGGCTGGTCGTTCGGCGGTCCGCTTGCGATGCGCGTCGCGGCGTTGCGGAACGAGCGCGTTTCGCATCTCGTCCTGGCGTCGACGTTCGTGCGGCCGCCGTTGCCGTGGTTGCGTCGCGCGCGTCCGTTGCTGGTCGGGCCCGTGGTCGGCGGCGTTCGCTTCCTGCGTCGATTGCCGTTGTGGATGTCCAGGCCACCGAGCGATCCGTTGCGCCGCGACAAGGCTGTCCTGTGGCAGACCGTTCCTGCGAATGCGCTCGCGCGTCGAGCGCGCGCGGTGGCGACCGTGGACGCGAGCGACGCCCTGTCGAGGTGTCGTCAGCGCGTTCTTTGCCTGGCGTCGCAGTCGGATCCGGTCACGCCGCAGCGTTGCGTCGACGAGATCCTTCGCATTGCCCACGACGCCGAGCTCGTGACCCTGCGCGGCGGTCACTTTGCGCTGTATTCGGACGCTGCTGCGGCGGCTGCTGCGATCACGCGTTTCCTTCGCGTCCAGGGTGTTGCTGCGTGTGGCGGCGACGCGGCTTCTGCGTAGCATCCTCGCCCTCTCCGACGCCACGCCGCGATGCTCACCTTCCAGCAACTCATCCTCCGCCTGCAGGACTACTGGGATCGGCAGGGCTGCGCGCTGCTGCAGCCCTACGACATGGAGGTCGGAGCCGGCACGAGCCACACGGGCACGTTCCTGCGCGCGATCGGGCCGGAGCCGTGGCGCGCGGCCTACGTGCAGCCGAGCCGTCGTCCCAAGGACGGCCGCTACGGGCAGAACCCCAACCGCCTGCAGCACTACTACCAGTACCAGGTCGTGCTGAAGCCGGCGCCCGACAACATCCTCGAGCTGTATCTCGGCTCGCTCGAGGCCGTCGGCTTCGACCTCAAGAAGAACGACATCCGCTTCGTCGAGGACGACTGGGAGAACCCAACGCTCGGCTGCTGGGGCCTCGGCTGGGAAGTGTGGCTCAACGGCATGGAGGTGACGCAGTTCACCTACTTCCAGCAGGTCGGCGGCATCGACTGCCGGCCGATCACCGGTGAGATCACCTACGGCCTCGAACGTCTCGCGATGTACCTGCAGGGCGTCGAGAACGTGTTCGACCTCGTCTACGCGCCGGGCATCAAGTACGGCGACGTGTTCCACCAGAACGAAGTCGAGCAGAGCACCTACAACTTCGAGCACAGCGACGTCGCGTTCCTGCTGTCCGCGTTCGCGGCCTACGAGAAGCAGAGCAAGCACCTGATGGAGCAGAAGCTCGCGCTGCCCGCGTACGAGCAGCTGCTGAAGGCCGCGCACACGTTCAACCTGCTCGACGCGCGCGGCGCGATCTCGGTGACCGAACGCGCTGCGTACATCGGCCGCATCCGCAACCTCGCGCGCGCCGTCGCGCAGAGCTACCTCGACAGCCGCGCCCGCCTCGGCTTCCCGATGGCGAAGAAGGAGCACGCGCAGGAAGTGCTCGAGAAGCTCGCGAAGGAGCAGCAGAAGCAGACGGCCTGATCGCTGTGCGCGACGGCGGCGGCGTCGCGGCGCATGATGTCGCGATGCACCGCCGCTCCGCTTTCGCCGCGTTCGTCCTCGCTGCTGCACTCGCTGCGCAAGGGCCCTCGACCACGCTTGCGCCGACGAACGCGCTCGCGTCGAAGGTCGACGCGTTCGTGATCGACACGTGGAGCAACGACTCGCCGGACGCCGTCGTGGCCGCGTTGCGCGAGGCGAACGTCGCTCCGAAGGCGCTCGAGTCGATGCTGCGCGCAGGGCGGCCTGCGTATCCCGACGTCTCGATCGAGAAGGGCAAGCTCAGCGCGCGCTTGCCGCTTCCGAGCGAGCACCTCGACCACGCGACGGAACACTACGTCTACGTGCCGAAGTCCTACGACCCGGCGGTGGCGCACCCGTTGCTCGTCGTCGGCCACGGCGGCAGCGCGGCGCGCGACCTCGACTTCGGCGCTCGCGCGGCGCGCGCAGGGTTGCGGCCGTCCTGGCTCGAGGCCGCGGAACGCCACGGGTTCCTCGTCGTCGCGCCGCTCAGCGACCGCGGCTGGATGCAGATCGGCACGTCGATGCTGTTCTCGGCCATCGCGCGCATGCAGCGCGACTTCCACGTCGATCCCGATCGCGTGTTCCTCACGGGCCATTCGATGGGCGGCCATCTCACGTGGCGCAGCGCGTTCTGGTTCGCGGATCGCTGGGCCGCAGTGAGCCCGATGTCCGGCGGCTACGACTACGTGAAGTCCGGCGATGTGTTCAACCTCGTGAACGTGCGCGGCTTCGCGACCTGCGGCGAGCAGGAGCCGTACCAGATCCGCGAGTTCAACGAGACGATCGCGAAGTGGATGGGCGAGCGGCGCTACCCGTGGTCGTTCGCGGTCGTGCCCGGAGGCCACGAGATCTTCCCCGACGAGGTTGCGCGCATCGCGGCGGCGTTCGTCGACTGTCGGCGCGACCTCTACCGCAAGCGTGTGTGGGCTCGCGTAGGCGGCCTGCGCTTCGAAGCTGCCGAGTCGAACCCGAAGTGGGCCAAGTCGCACACGTGGACCGCGGGCCGCCCGATCGACCTCTCGACCGCGCACTGGCTTCGCTTCTGCGACGTGCCCGAAGGAACGCCGCCCGAGAAGCATGCGCAGAAGGCGTTCGGCGAGGTGAAAGACGGCAACCGCATCGAGCTCACGTGCGAGAACGTGCGCCGCATCCGCGTGCTGCTGCACCCGCGAATGGTCGACTTCGCGGCGCCGGTGACGATCGTCGCCAACGGCAAGGTCGCGTTCGACGGCATCGTGCAGCCGGATCTCGCGTCGATGCTGCGGCTCGTGCGCGAGTTCTCGGATCGCGGCCGCGTGTTCTGGGCCGCTGTCGAGATCGCGGTCGAGGGCGATCGCGAAGTGCCCGAGCCGCGCCTCGACTGAGGCTCAGCCCTTCTTCTTGGCCGGCTTCTTCTTCGCTGCGCCCTTCGGCGCGTCGTCGAACGGCAGCGGCTCGTCGCAGAATGTGCGGTAGTCGGCGGTGAGTTCTTCTCCCGCGTCGATGTGTCGCAGCGCGCGGAACCTTCCGTCCTCGCCGGCCTCGAGGTTGGGCGTCCGTGAGTGGTTCACGTACCAACCGACCGACAGGCGGTTGAGGTTGGTCGGCACGCCGAGCTTCGTGCCGTCGACCATGCCGAAGTCTTCGTAGAGCGAGCGCAGTTCTGCGGGGAGCTTCTTCACGGCGCTGCGCGACACCCACGTCGCGCGCTCGTCTTCGCCAGCGAACACCAGCGTTCCGCGTGCGATGGGCCGGATCGCGATCGCGCCGACGCCGTGGATGCGCGACGGGCCGATGCGCGCGTAGACGCCGGCGTGGGGGAGCTTCCTTGGCTGCTTCATGCGTGCGCTCCTTCTACGAAGCGCCGCGCCGTCGCGCACGGATCTACTGCCGACCGCATGCAGGCAACGAGCCGGCGCGCAGACCTTGGTCTATGCTAGGCGGCTTCCAGGCACCCGCATCCTCTCATGCGCAACGCACTCCTTGCTTCGTTCGCGGCGCTGCTCGCCGTCGAGGTTCCTGCCCAGATCGGGCTCCAGCTCACGACTGGCGTCGACGGCGGCATCAGCGTGCCCGCGGACCCGCTGCTCGTGCCGCCGACCGGCATCACGGTCGAGGCGTGGATCACGTTCGACGACTCGACGATCCCGCTCAACGGCCTCTTCTACTGGCCGACGATCGTGCGCCAGAACATCCAGAACGGGCAGGAGGTCTACAACCTGCGCGTCAGCTCGGGGAACACGAATGCGCGCTCGCTGCAGTGGACCGTGCGCGCCGCAGGCCAGTTGCAGAACGTCACCTACACCTTCGCGCCGGGCGAGTTCGCGCAGTGGACGCATGTCGCCGCGACCTACGACGGCCAGAACCTGCGCATCTTCAAGAACGGCGCGCAAGTGGCGACGCGCACGCTCGCGACGGTCAACGAACTGGTCTACAGCGGCGATGTGTTGCGCATCGGCAACGGCGATGCGGTGGCGCCAGGCCGCGAGACGTGGAACGGCATGATCGACGAGTTGCGCATCTGGCCGGTGGCGCGCACTGCCGGTGAGATCCTCGCGACGAAGGACCAGGCGCTCGGCTTCCTGCCGGGCAAGATGCTCAACTTCCCGCTCGACGGCCACACGATCGACATCGGCTCGGGGCTGTTCGGTGCGACGTTCGGCACGACGGCGTTCGCGAGCGGCGCGTCGGCGCTCGTTCCGCTCAACCCGTCGGTGGCGGCGGTCGGAGTCAGTTCCACGAGCTGCGCGCGCTCGATCGACGCATTGCTCGCGAGCGCGCCGACGATCGGCAACGCCGACTTCGCGATCTGGGCCGCGCGCGGCCCGCGCCCGGCAAACTCAGGGCTCGGCATCCTGTTCGGCGCAGTCGCGCAAGCCGCGCCCGGATTGCCGCCGGTGCTCGGCGTGCAGCCTGCTTTCGACCTCAACAGCGTCGTCTACCAGGTCGCGATCCTGGGCCCGACGAACGCGCTCGGCAATGCGCGTTGGCCGTTGCCGTTGCCCAACGATCCCGCGTTCTCCAATGTGACGCTGTGGTTCCAATGGGCGTTCGCAGACGCCACGTGCGGCGCGCAGGGCCTCACGACGAGCGACGGCCTGCAGGTGACGCTGCAGTAGTCGGGCGAACGCGCGCGCAGCTCGTCGGCGAGCCGCCGTCCAGTCGCAGTGGCGTTCGTTACGAACCGCGTGCGATCGCCGGCAGGTAGACGCAGAACACCGCGCCGCCGTCGCTGCCGTTCTTCGCTGTCACGTGTCCACCGCAGCCTGCGACGATGGCTTCGACCGTCGACAGGCCGAGCCCGGTGCCGCCCTTCTCCGCCTTCGTGGTGAAGAACGGCTCGAAGATGCGGCCCTGGATCTCGGCGGAGATGCCGGGGCCGTCGTCCGCGACGCGCAGGCGCAGCCACTGGCCCGCAGGCAACTCGATGGCGTCGGCCCTGTCGCAGGCATCGAGGTCGATGCGCACGCGGCCGCGATGGGACATCGCGTCCTTGGCGTTCACCACGAGGTTGAGCAGCACTTGCTCGAACTGCACCGGATCGATGCGCGCGGGCGGCGTGCCGTCGGCGCAGTGGACTTCGAGCCGAACTGCGCTGCCCGCTGCCTGCCGCAGCAGCGGCTCTGCGCGGCGCAGGACCGCGCCGAGATCCACGTCGGTGGGATTCGCGGCCCGCTGACGGCTGAAGTCCAGCAACTTGCGCGTGAGCCGCTGGCCTTGCTCCAGCGCGCTGTGGGCCAGTTGCGCGTATTCGCGCAAGGCCGGCGGCTGCGCCGTGGCGCTCGCTTCGTCGACGATCGCGTCGACTGCGCCCGTGAGCACGGTCAGCACGTTGTTGAAGTCGTGCGCGACGCCGCCGGCCATGCGTCCCATCGCCTCGAGCCGCTGCATGCGGATGATCTGTTCCTCGCGCTCGTGACGGAGGATTGCTGCGCCGAAGGCGAACGCGGCGATGCGGAGCACGTCGACCTCGACCTTGTCCCACGACTGCGTCCGCGCGCACGAATCGAAGCCGATCATGCCCCAGAGGTGCGAGCCCGCGAAGATCGGCTGGACTAGCAGCGACAGGATGCCCTGCATCTCCAGCAGCGGCCGTTCGCTCGCCGGGAACTGCGCGATGTCGCCGACCACGGGTTGGCCGCTCATCAGCAACTGGTCCCATCGCGCGTAGCCGTCGGCGACGAGGTCGACCGCTTGCAGGTCGGGATTGGCGATCTGCGGCTCGACGCCGGGCGCGGCCCATTCGAAACGTTGGCACGCGATGCGCTGGCCGAGGTTGCCGCGCTTCAGCTCGAACACGTAGACGCGGCTCACGCCAGTCGCCTCGCCGAGCATGCGCAGCACATCGCTCGCGAACTCCTCGCACGGCCGGATGCCCGCCATGCGCTCGTTGCATCGCGCAACGGCGTCGAGGATGGCGTCGCGGCGCTGGAGCAGTTCCTCGGCCGAGTAGCGGGCCAGAGAGCCGTCGCGCCGTTCGGGCTCGGGCGAAGTCATCGGCGCAGGATAGCGGCGGCTCGCGCTCGTTTGCCTCCTCTCGTTTCGTTCCCAGCCAACCAACCTGCCGGCTATCCAGGCGCACGGCGCGTGGTGGCTGGTCGGCTGCGCACGCAGAGTCGCCGTCGGCGGCCTTCCGCGCGCTGGACCTGCGTCCGTGTGCGAGGCGTCGACGGTCGCCGCCCGGTCTGGGGTGGAGCCCGCGCCCTCGCCCTTTCCCGCTCGTTGCGCGTCCGTAGACTCCTCGCCCCGCCATGACCAAGAGCCTGCTCGTAGAACTGTTCGTCGAGGAATTGCCGCCGAAGGCCCTGAAGAAGCTCGGCGAGTCGTTCTGCGCGGTCTTGTTCGAGAGCCTGAAGGCGCAAGGGCTGTGCGCCGCCGACTCCGTCGCAACGCCGTTCGCGTCGCCGCGCCGCCTCGCGGCGCACGTGACCAAGGTCGCGGCGCGCGGCGCGGACAAGGTGGTGCGGCAGAAGCTCGTGCCGGTTGCGATCGGCCTCGACGCGGACGGCAAGGCGACGGCGGTGCTGCAGAAGAAGCTCGCTGCGCTCGGCGCCGACGTGAGCGTGGTGCCGAGCCTCGTGCGCGCAGTCGACGGCAAGGCCGAGACGTTGTTCTTCGACCAGCAGGTCGCGGGCACCGAACTCGCGCCGGCGCTGCAGAAGGCGATCGACGAGACGCTGCAGAAGCTGCCGATCCCCAAGGTGATGACCTACCAGGCGGCCGACGGCTGGAGCCCGATCCGCTTCGTGCGGCCGGCGCACGGCCTCGTCGCGTTGCACGGCGACGACGTCGTGCCGACGCAGGCGCTCGGTCTCCATGCTGGGCGCGCGACCATGGGCCATCGCTTCGAGAGCAAGTCGCCGCGCATCGAGATCCGCACGGCCGACTCCTACGCGCAGCAGCTCGAACAGGACGGCGCCGTGATCGCGTCGTTCTCCGCGCGCAAGCAGGAGATCGCGCGCCAGCTGCAGCAGAAGGCGAAGGAGCAGGGCCTCGCGCCGATCGACGACGACGCGCTGCTCGAGGAGGTGACGTCGCTGGTCGAGCGTCCCAACGTGCTGCTGTGCCGCTTCGAGCAGGAGTTCCTCGCGGTGCCGCAGGAGTGCCTCATCCTGACGATGAAGCTCAACCAGAAGTACTTCCCGCTGCTCGACGCGCAGGGACGGCTGACGGATCGCTTCCTCGTCGTCAGCAACATCCGTCCCGACGACGCGAGCGCGGTCGTGCAAGGCAACGAGCGCGTCGTGCGTCCGCGCTTGTCGGACGCGCGCTTCTTCTACGAGCAGGACCAGAAGAAGACGCTCGCTTCGCGCACGGCGGGCCTGCAGAAGGTCGTCTACCACAACAAGCTCGGCACGCAGGGCGAGCGCGTCGAGCGCGTGCGCGCGATCGCGCGCAAGATCGGCGAACGCATCGGCGGCGAGAGCCTCGGCGAGCAGGCGGCGCACGCTGCGCACCTGGCGAAGGCCGATTTGCTCACCGACATGGTCGGCGAGTTCCCCGAGCTGCAAGGCATCATGGGCGGCTACTACGCCAAGAAGGACGGCGAGCCCGTGGCGATCGCAGACGCGATCGAGGACCACTACAAGCCGCGCTTCTCCGGCGACGAACTGCCGCGCAACCCAGTCGGCATCGCGGTGGCGCTCGCCGACAAGGTCGAGACGCTGGTCGGGTTGTTCGGCATCGGCCAGCTGCCGACGGGGGACAAGGACCCATTCGCGCTGCGCCGCCATGCGCTCGGCGCGATCCGCATGCTGACGGAGAAGAAGCTCGACCTGCCGCTCGGGGAGCTGATCGACTTCGCGGTGCCGGTGTTCGGATCGCTGATCCAGGACCCGCGCGCGCCGTTGCAGGAGTTCGTGTTCGACCGGTTGGCGTTCGCGCTCAGGGAACGCGGCTACACGGCGCAAGAAGTCGACGCGGTCGTGTCGCTGCGCCCGCAGCGCCTCGCCGACGTCGAGCAACGTCTCGCCGCGGTGCGCGCGTTCGCGGCGCTGCCAGAGGCCTCTGCGCTCGCTGCGGCCAACAAGCGCATCGGCAACATCCTCAAGAAGAGCGAGGCGCCGGCCGGCGTCGCGGTCTCGGCCGCGTTGCTGAAGGAAGAGCAGGAGAAGGCGCTGCACGAGGCGCTCGGCAAGGTCGCTGCCGCAAGCGCGCCGTTGTTTGCGAAGGGCGACTACACGGCGGCGCTGTGCGCGTTCGCGGCGCTGCGTGCTCCGGTCGATGCGTTCTTCGATCGCGTGATGGTCAACGCCGACGACGAGGCGCTGCGCAACAACCGGTTGGCGCTGCTGCGCGACCTGCACGCGTTGATGAACCAGGTTGCGGACCTGTCGCGACTCGCGGCGTGAGCGACGCGGGCGGAGACCCGCAGCCCGAGCTGCGCGCCCCGCGGCTCGTCACGTCGTTCTTGTTCGCGATCGGCATCTCGGTCGGCGTCGCGGTCGCGCTCTACAGCATTGCGATCCTCGTGTTCTTGGCGGCCTTCGACCTCAACTCGACGTTGGGGCTCGGCCCGCTCGACGACCAGCAGGCTGCCGCGGTCTTCCGCGCGCATCGCGACGACTGCGAGAACCTGCGCCGGTGGTTGCTGCGCGACGTGGCGGTCCACGATCCGTTGCGCGATCCGCTGCCCGAGCGTTTTCGCGACGACTACGAAGCCGCGCTGTCGCGCATCGGCGCCTACGGCATCCGCCGCGAACGCATCGAGGACGAAGGCCTGCGCCTCTCGATCCGGCTCGGCGCTTACGGATGTGCGCTGGGCGGCAACTACACGAACCTCGTCTGGACCGACGGCCCGCCGCCGAAGGGCCGCGAGCCGACCGAGGAGAACCCGGACTTCGTGCGGTTCGCGGCGCTGGGTGGGGGATGGTTCGTGCAGCGGGAAGTGGACTGAGGGCTGGGGTGCGGCTCTCGACGTTCGCGTGTCTGAAGTTGCGATCTCGGGCTCGCGTTGCGCGGCGCGAGGTCAGCGAATGACGCGTGTCATCGCCGCTTCGAACGCATCGCGGTGGCTCCGGCTCATCGCCACCAGGGCTCCGGACCGCAGCCGAATGGCGAAGTCGCCGGCCTCGGTGCGCTTCCAGTCCACGACGGCCGCGGTGCGCACGACCGCCGAGCGATGCACGCGCACGAAGCCCGCGCTTGCGAGCGAGTGTTCGAGCGCCGTGAGCGTGTGCCGCAGCAGGAACGGCCCGTCCGCGTGGTGCAACTGCACGTAGTTGTCGCGCGCCTCGATCCACTCGATCTCGTCGACCGCGACGCTGCGCAGCCTCCCCGCATGACGCACGACGAAGTGGTCCGCTCGTCGCGACGGTGTGTTTTCGATCAACGCATCGATGGCCGTGCTCCGAGCGGCCACGCGATCTCTTGCGCGCCCGATCGCCTCGCACAGCCGCGCGAAGTCGAACGGCTTCGTCAGCTAGTCGACCGCGTGCACCTCGAACGCGCGCAGCGCATACGCATCGAAGGCAGTCACGAACACCACAGCAGGCCGGTCCTTCGGCTCCAGCTGCGCCAGCGCCTCGAACCCGTCGAGCCCCGGCATCTGCACGTCGAGCAGCACGAGATCGGGCCGCAGCCGTTCGATCGCGGCGAGAGCGCGCTCGCCGTCCTCGGCCTCGCCGACGACCTCGACGTCGTCCATGCGCGCGCAGTCCGCGTGCAGCGCGCGGCGCGCCAGCGGTTCGTCGTCGACGAGCAGCACGCGCAAGGGCTCAGGCCGCACGCGCCACCTCGCGGTAGGGGAGCACGACGCGCGCGATCGTGCCGACCGGCAGCGCCGTGAGTTCGACGCCGGCCGCGTCGCCGAACAGTTCGCGCAGGCGCTCCTTCGTCGTAGACAGGCCAAGCCCGCGGCCCGCGGTCGTCTCGCCCGGACCCTTGCCGTCGTCCTGCACGAGGATCTCGAGTTGGTCGCCGCTGCGCCGCACGGCGATGCGCACCACGCCGCCTTCGGGCCTCGATTCGATGCCGTGCTCGACCGAGTTCTCGATGAGAGGTTGCAGCAGGAGGTCGGGCACCGCGGCCGTGCGAAGGTCCTCGGGCACGTCGAACTCGATGCGCAGGCGTTCGCCGAAGCGCAGTTGCTGCAGTTCGACGTACGGTTTCAGCACGCGGCGCTCTTCATCGAGCGCGACGAGTTCGCCGTTGCGTTCGCGCAGCGTGTCGCGCAAGAGGTCGCCGAGCAGCGCCAGCATGCGCGTCGCGAGCTCGGGCTCGGTGCGGCTCGCGGCAGCGACGCCGTTCAGCGTGTTGAACAGGAAGTGCGGTTGCAGTTGCGCGCGCAGTGCGCGAAGGCGCGCCTCGGCGAGTTGGCGTTGGCGAAGCAGAGCGGTCTTGCGATGCGTCACCGCGAGCGCGAAGCCAGCGAGGGCTGCGAAGTGGCAGGCGTAGTAAGGGAATCGGCCGAGGGCCACGAACATCCAGACCTGGAGGTCCAAGCTGGCCCGACTCAGGGCCATGTCCACTGCCGTCACGCTGATGCTGCCGAGCGCGGCCGGCCACAGGACGAGGGGCGCGGTGCGCAGCCAGGTGTCACGTCCGGGTGAAGCAGTCACCGCGATCTGCTGGGCGCGGTGCAGCACGAACGGCCCCAACAGCACCTGGGGCACGACCATCAGCAGCCCCATCGCGACGAAGCTTTGCCAGTCCGATTCGAAGCCCGAGCCGGGCACGACCGCGGGAGCCATCCCCGGCAACACGGAACACAACCAGACGATTGCGTTGAGCAGCCACACCTTGCGGGAGAGCCAGTCCGTCGTCGTTTCCATGCGCGGGTCATCAGCCACGACGCAGAGGCTAGCACGCGCGGTGGGGCGGGCTGCCGATGGGCGGGGTGGGCCGCACGCGTCGATGGGACCAGGCTCGGTGCCGGCGAAGTGTCGCCCGGGTCTACGCGCCAGCTTCCTTCAGGGCCCGCTCAAGCAGCTGCTCCAGTTCCAACTGCTTCGCCCAATGTGCGAGTGCAGATCGGTCCAATCGAGTTCGTTGATGCGCCAGCACGCTGACGATGTCCCGCCACTGCCGATCGCTGCTGCGGCCGCCGGACTCGTACCACAGCAACTTCTGGAGGACGATGCCTTCGGCCGACGTCACGTCGATGGATTGCTCCTCGTCGCCGAGGACGAGACGCTTCCTTTGCTCCCACTTCCACAGGTCGAGGCCCGTCCAGGCGGGAACGAACACGTCGACGCGAACGAGGCTGTGCCGATGCAGCAGTTGGAACGAGCCTCGGCTGGCGACCTCGGACCTTGCCCATTCTCGATCGAAGAAGAAGTCCTTCTCGACCTCGTCGGCCCAGGCCTCGAAGTGCGACAGGTTCAGGTCCGCAGCGAAGTCTGCAGCGAGCGTGGAACGCGGCTCCCCGTACGACGTGCTCGCCATGGATCCACCAAGGACGTAGCGCACCTGGAACCGCTCCAACGACCTGGCCAGCGAAGTGGCTGCGGCGATGGCGTCGGGCTGGGTCATTCACACCACCGCAGGCCGGCCTCGCCGAAGAAGCGGAGCACGGTCTCGCGGCCGTACATCCGCGCGCAGAGTCGGTGGCGGATCTCGTCTTCGTCTGCCGTCGGATGCTGCTGGCGCAGCGTTGCGCGGGCGATGGCGAGAACGGACTGCGTCAGGTCCGCCGCGGCCCGGATCCGCTCCTCCGGACTGAGCTTCGCGATGCGGTCGAACACCATCTGCTCCATCGCAGCTCTTGCCGCAGCGGAACGATCGGTGGGTTCGGGCACGACGAGAGGCTAGCTCCGCGGTGGCGCGTGCGGCAAGCGGGCCGTGCTCCGGGAGCCCCGCCGCCTACCTCACCGTTCCCCCTCCAACCACACCCCGCTACATTCGCCGCCCCAAATGCGTCTGTCCCAGATCCTGATCTCCACCCTCCGCGAGGACCCTGCCGACGCGGAGATCCCGAGCCACAAGCTGCTCGCTCGCGCGGGCTTCATCGTGAAGATCGCCGCGGGCGTCTACACGTTCGCGCCGTTGATGTGGCGCGTGGTGAAGAAGTTCTCGCAGATCGTGCGCGAGGAGCTCGACCGCGAGGGCGCCAACGAGGTGATGCTGCCGATCATCCAGCCGAAGGAACTGTGGACGAAGAGCGGCCGCTGGGACCGCTACGTGACCGACGGGATCATGTTCACGCTGAAGGACCGCAAGGGCAGCGAGATGTGCCTCGGCCCGACGCACGAAGAGGTGATGACCGCCTACGTCAGCGCGCAGGTCAACAGCTACAAGCAGATGCCGGTCAACTGCTACCAGATCCAGGACAAGTTCCGGGACGAGATCCGGCCGCGCTTCGGCCTCATGCGTGGACGCGAGTTCATCATGATGGACGCGTACTCGTTCGACGCGGACCAGAAGGGCCTCGACGTCGCCTACCAGAAGATGCGCAACGCCTACTGCCGTATCTTCGAGCGCTGCGGCGTCGAGTACACGGTCGTGCAGGCCGACTCGGGCGCGATCGGCGGCGCGGGCAGCGAGGAGTTCATGGTCATCGCCGACTCGGGCGAGGACTCGATCCTCTACTGCAAGGAGAGTGGCTACGCGGCCAACGTCGAGAAGGCGAGCAGCGTGCTGCCGTCCGCGCCCGCGGGCGGCGATGCGCGGCCGATGCAGAAGGTTGCGACGCCCGACGTGAAGACCGTGGCGCAGCTCGAAGCGTTCTTCCCCGGTTGGCAGGCGGGTCGCATGGCCAAGACCGTGCTCTACCACGTCACGTGGAAGGACAAGTCCAAGATCGTCGCGGTGATGATGCGCGGCGATCTCGAGATCAACGAGGTCAAGCTCGCCAACAGCGTCGACGCGCTCGCCGTGCGCCTCGCGACCGAAGACGAGATCAAGGCTGCGACGGGCGCGGACGTCGGCTTCGCCGGCCCGGTGGGGCTGCCGGATTCGATCCCGCTGATGGCCGACGAGTCGTTGAAGGACCGCACCAACCTCCTGTGCGGCTGCAACGAGACGGGCTTCCACTGTCTCGACGTGAACCTCGGCCGCGACTGCCGCATGCCGTCGTTCAAGGACCTCCGCACCGCGCGCGCGGGCGAAGGCTGCCCGGTCTCGGGCAAGCCGCTGCAGCAGGCGCGCGGCATCGAGGTCGGCCACATCTTCAAGCTCGGCACCAAATACTCGAAGGCGATGGCCGCGACGTTCATGGACCAGGGCGGCAAGCCGCAGCCGTTCGTGATGGGCTGCTACGGCATCGGCGTGTCGCGCACGCCGGCGTCCGCCGTCGAGCAGCACCACGACGACAAGGGCATCGTGTGGCCCGCGTCGATCGCGCCGTTCGAGTGCGTCGTCGCGATGCTCGATCCCAAGCGCGACGAGCAGGTGGCGCTCGCGGACAAGCTGTTCGCCGAGCTGAAGGCCGCTGGCATCGACGTCTGCCTCGACGACCGCGCGATGAGCCCGGGCGCGAAGTTCAAGGACCTCGAGCTCATCGGCATCCCGGTGCAGGTCTTCGTCGGCCGCAAGGCTGCGGAAGGCGGCGTCGAGTTCCTCGTGCGCAAGGGCATGCAGAAGAGCGAGTGCGCGGCCGGCGAAGTGAAGGCCAAGGCGCTCGCGGCGCTCGGCCGCTGAAGGCGTCGCGACCGGCAAGTGCCGGTCGCATCGGCGGCATCGGCCTGCGGCGCTCGCTGCAAGCGGGCCGATGCTCGAAGCGCCGCGCCGAGGTGTCGTCGCATGGGATCCGCCGCGGCTCCGCGGTTGCGCGCGGTTCATGGCGAGTGACCGTGCGCGCGCTCGGAGGGCGCCGCCGAGCTGCGTGGCGAAGGCGGTCTCGAGGTCGGCGGAGTCCGCGTATCGTAGTCGTATTTCCAGTGCTGCCTTGTGCGCAGCGGGGAGGCGGCGAACGGCATGTCGCATGCGGCTCGCCGTTGCTCATGAGCGGTTCGCCGCATTGTGCATGCGGACGCTCGGAACGTGAGTTCCGCTTCGACGCAGCCTCGATGCGCACGGCCGGAGGTTCTGCCACACGGCCGCTACGGCGACCCACTTCCCTTCCGCGTCAGACGGTGCATCATGGGAGTAGGTTTATTGGCGCGGTCCTCCGCGCACCTATCTTGGAAGCGAAGCAACTATTCGAAGTGCTCGTGCGCGAGCACATTGGGCCCGTTCGTGCGTTCCTGCTTGCGGCAGTGCGCAATGCAGCGGTCGCAGAGGACCTCGTGCAAGAGGCCTTCCTCGTCGCGTGGTCCAACCTGGACCGCTACGACCGCACCCTGCCGTTCGGACCGTGGGTCCGCGGCATCGCGAGCCGACTCGTCTGGAACCACCGGCGCAAGCAGGGCCGGTCCAAGGTTTCCTACGTCGAGTGCGAGGACCTGCAGCTGCTCGAGCAGCAGTTCGAACGCGTCGATCGCGCGACGGGCGACACGTTCGAGGACAAGGTCGACGCGTTGCGCAACGGCATGACGCGCCTCTCGAGCCTGCAGCGCCAGGTGCTCGACCTTCATTACGAACACGAGATGCCCTGTGCCGAGATCGCGACGCGGCTCGGCCTCGGTCTCGAAGCGGTAAAGAAGCATCTCCAACGCGGCCGCGCAGCCTTGCTGCGGGAGATGGAGACGCGACTGCCCGATGAGCCTGTCTTGCTGCGCAAGGAAGCCTGAACCGCACACACGAATCTGACTGTCCTGTCCCTGTCGGCGTTTGCTGACGCACCACCCAGGCCCTCACCCTGGTTCCATGCAAAACGATCCTCTCGACTTCCTCGACGGCGACGCGCCGTCTTCCCAAGAACCGGCCGCTGCAAACTGGCGAGCCGAGCAGCAGTTCGTCGACGCGCTCCTGCGCGCCCGGCGCACGCCGCTCGCGACGCAGGAGCAGTCGATTGCCTCGATCCTGAGCCGGCTCGACCAGCCGAGGGCTACGCCACTGAGTTGGTCGCGGCCGCAGACTCGTCAACACAGGCCGCTGCTCGTGCTCGCTGCCTCACTGCTCATGGGCCTGCTGTTGTGGCCGACCCTGTTCGGCGAGCCGCTGCCGGAAGCGCACGCATCGATCGCTCGCGGAGCAGAACTGCTCGGCGATTCCGTCGACCGTCGCTTCTCCGTCGAGCTCTCGACACGCAGCAAGAGCGGGTCGGAGTCACGCCAGAACCTCGCCCTGACGATGCGGCCGGGCAAGCGATTCCTCGTCTCGGGGCCGCTCGAGTTGGGACCGATCCACTTCGCGTCCATGCAGTTCGGCTGCGACGGCAAGGAGTTCTGGTTCCACGCGCCCGATACGGACGGCTCTTTCGCGGAGATCCGTCGTTCGGGCCCGCTCGAGGAGGCTCCCTCCGTGCTGCGCGGCATCGGCAACGTGCTCGACATGGGCCTGCTCGACATGCGCGCGTTCGTGTCGCGGTTGCCCGAGGCGTTCCAGCTGCGAACCGTGAAGCGCACGACCGACGCACGCGGGCGCGTGCTCGTGTACATCGAGGCCACGGGCGGCCCTGCTCGTCCTGGCTTCCATCTGCAGCGCGCCGAAGTCGTCTGTGACGAGGTCACGGGCGCGATCGTGGAACTGGGCGTCGTCGCCGACGACGGCCTGGGCTCGAGCCATCGCCTGCACTTCGTCGACGAAGGTCCGCAGCCGGTCTACGAGAGCGTCTACTCCAAGCCCTGGTGATCTGCGCGCGCGGCGGTCGCGCCGCGCTGCTCGCGCGCCCTCGTCGCGTGACGAGAGCCAGGATCCGCGAGCTCGGTGTTGCCGATCGGTCGCGCTTGCAAGGTCGACGCTGCGGACGGCCACTTCTATGCTGCGCAGTCTCCGACTCCCTGCGTGCGCACCGACTCGAACGCCCACCTCGCGCGATTGCGTGAACTGCTGCACGGTTCGCCAGGGGGCGATGCGTCCGTTGAGGAGTTGCGTTCCGCACGGTGCGCTGCTGCTGGAGACGATGCGCTCGGCGCCGAGATGCTGGACGTCGAGCTTCGCTGGCTCCTGCGTCGCGGCGCGCGCACGGGCGCCGCGGCAGAGTCGCTGACGATTGCGCGCCGTGCGTTGGCCGCGCTGCGCGCGCGCAACGCGACCGCTGCGCCTGCGGAAGACGTCGATGCGTTGTTCGAGCTCGCGGACGCATGCGCGGCCTTGGAGTCGGACGGCGACAAGGAAGGCGCGCGCGCGTTCGCGGTGGAACGGGACCGGCGCGCGGAGGGGCCGTTGGACGCGGAGGCGGTCGCGCGCGAAGCGGACGAGCGATGGGCGGCGCACCAATCGTCCGAGTTCGGAGCCGACGCGCTTGCCGACGCGCGCGAATTGCGCGGGCAGGCGGCGTTGCTGTCCCGCGTCGCGGACCGGTTGCAGGATCGCAAGCTCCGGAGGCGCGCGCGCCGTGCGCGGCGCGCGGCGGACGACCTGGAGCTGCAGGCTCGGCTCGCGCAGCTTCTCACGCCGCGCGGCGCCGCGTTGCTGGAGACGATCAGCTTCGCGTTGTTGTTCGTGGTGATCGCTGCGCTCGCCGTGCAGGCGTCGCCGTTCGCAGACGAGTCGCTGCTGCACTGGACCAACGGGTTCGACGCATTTGCGGGTTGCTGGTTCGTCGCCGAGTTCGCGCTGAAGTTCGCGCTCGCGCCCAACCGCGGATCGTGGTTCCTGCGCAATGCGGTGACCGACTTGCTGCCGGCGATCCCGGCAGCGCTGTTCTTGCTGCCCGTCGACGTCGCTGCGGTCGGGGCCGACGACGCGCTCGCGGTGCGGTTGCTTCGCTTCTTGCGTGTGAGCCAGGCCGCGCGCACGGTGCAGATGCTGCGGCCGGCGCTGCGCTTCGTGCGCCTCGCGCTCATGCTCGTCCGCGGGATGGACGGCGCGGTTCGAAAGTTCCGCCCCGTGCTCGATCGCACGGTTGTGTTCCTCGGCGCGCCGGGCGGCGGGCGAGCCATGACGGATCCGCGGCGCGAACTGGTCTACGCGGTGCTGCGTCGCGAGCAGATCGACCTGGAGAGCGGTCCGTCGTCCGGCGACGTCGCGGCGTTGCAGCGACGTCTCGCCGAGGCGGCGGAGCGCGCGCGCGCGCAGTGCGGAGCCTGGTCCGGCGCGCTGCCGATGCCGCCGTCGCGCGAGGTGGCGGTCGAGGATGCATGCGACTTCCTGTGGTCGCTGCGCGCGGAGGACGTGGCGCGGTTGCTGCGCCCGTCCGAGGCGCGGTCCATCGACCGCATGGTGCGCGTCGTCAGCTCGCCGCCCTTCCGCTGGCTGCCGTTGCTGTCCGCGTTCGCCGTGTCGCGAGCGCACGCGACGCAAGAGGACCGCATCGTCGCGCTCGCGCGTCGCGTCGCCGATTGGCTCATGCGCTGGCAGGAGCGGTTGCAGTTCTTCGCCGACCTGCACGGCATCGTCACGGGGCCGCAGATCCTCGACCGCATCGCGACGGCGATGGTGAAGGCGAGCCAGCGGCCTGCCGTTCGCCTGCTGTTGTTCGGCGGCCTGTTCTCCGTGCTCAACGTGTTCTGGGAACAGAACTGCCTGTCCAAGGTGGTCGGTCTGCCGCTGCTCCTGCTGGGCAGCGTGTGCAGCGTGTTCCTCGTCGTCGGATGGTGGCTGAAGCGCGTCGCTGGCGAGGCGAGCGAGACGTTCCGGCTCACGAGCGAGGCGCACTTCGTGTCGCTGCTCGGCATGCAGAAGCAACGGCACGAACGCGACGACGCCGCGTTCCTCGCGCGGCGGACGCTCTCGGACGCGGTGCCGGGCGACGCGGCCTCGCTGCTGGCAAGCCAGCTCGAGAGAGCGCGCGCCGGCGTGCCGGTCGACGTGCACGCCTTCGACGCACGGCACGAGCAGTTGGCGAGTCGCGTGGCGCTGCTCTACCTGCACTTCCTCGGCGGCGCTCTGCTCCACGCGTCCGACGTCAAGACGACCGAGCAGCTGCTCGCGAACCTCTCGCTGGAGAACCTGCGCACGCAGCACCTCGGCCACACGCGCAAGGACAAGAAGCGGCTGCGATCGCTGCGCCTCGACGAGGGCACGGTGTTCCGCGGGCCGTTCCTGTGGTTCCGCTTCATCACCGAGTCGGTCGCCGTCGAGGCCAGCAAGCGCATCCTCGAATACAACCGCCGCTGCGTGCCGCTGGACCAGCGCGCCTCGCTTTCGCCGGAGCGCGAGCGCGAGCTCGTCGCATGGTTGCGTTCGCGCATGGACCCGAAGGCTGGGCGCACGATCGAGCGGGAGTCTGCGCGTTCGCGCGCATCCGCGTTCGCGACGACGGAGTTCCATGCGCTGCACTTCCTGACGGTGGAGCGGGAGCGCGACGCGCACGTGGAGTCGGTGTTCGGCAGCGACGTGCTGGCCGCGCTGCGGGCCGATCGCCGCAACATGGTGCGCGCGATCTTCGGTATGCGACCTGCGGACGAGGCGAACGGGTCGTCGCGGACGTTCAACGCGTGGCGCTTCTACTGGTCGAGGCTCTCGCACGGTCGCGTGTTGCTCGCGCCCTTGCTGTTGCCGTTGCGCTTCCTGCGCAGTGTCGCGTGGGCCGTGGCGCGCGTGCGGCAGATCACGCGCGAGGTGCTCGCTCCGGACCTCGAGATGCGCCGTCGCGTGGAGCCCGTGGCGACCTTCGCCGTGGCGATGCGCAAGATCCACCGCATGAAGGCGCCGGGGTTGCTCGAGGCGATCCGGCTGCGCGTGGAAGTGGACCCGGCCTACTGCGGCGCGCCGTCTTCGTTCGGCGTCGCCGCGAACGAGACGGTCGCGCAACTGGAGCGCGACCTCGACTTCCTCGCGGTGCACGAACGCGAGCGCGCTGCGTTCCTCGCGCAGGCCGAGCGCAACCGCGAGCGCGTGCAGCGGCTGCACGCGGCGCTTCGACGCCTGCCCGCGATCGCGGTCGACGTCGTGTCGCCGGATGCGCGCAGCGACGGCGAGCTGGCCGTGACGGTCGCTTGGATGACGGACCGCGCCAGCGTCCGCACGCTCGCCGAAGCTCCTGCATGGTTGTCGTCGGAGTTGCCGACCGTGTTGCGCGAGGGCGCGCAGCCCGGTTGGGGACGCCGCCTGCGATGGTTCGCACAGGATGTCGTGCGTCGGAGCCCGGTCGACGCATGGATCCGCGGCGCGAGGCTCGCCATGGACCGTGCCGGTGCGCAACGCCTGCGCGCGGCCTACGAGGACGACCGTCGCGTGCGGCGGACGGTCGACGCGTTGCGCGCGATCGGGCCTGGCTCGGATCCCGCCGTGGCCGCGGTCGCGCACATGGAGGAAGCGTTCCGCCACGGCGCCGAGGTGCGGCGCGAGATCGTGTCGTTGCGCGCCGTGCAGTCGCTCGCCGTTCTCGACATCCGCAACTACCGCGAACTCGTGTTCGAGTTGGGGGACTACGCGGCGGACGGCGAGGATGCCGCGACTGCGTGCGGATTGCCCTGATGCAGGCGGGCCACGCTCCGTGGCTCAGCGAGCGTGTGGGGGGAGCGGCTCCGTCGGCGTCGCGACGATGCCCGCGCGCCATGCGCGCAACTCGTCGACGGCCGTGTGCGACGGGAGTCGCGCGATCCGCGACAGCGCCAAGCGCGCGTCCGCTGCTACAGCGGCCTCATCAGACGTAGCGTCCTCGTCGACGGCCGCGAGGCGCAGCAGCGCGTCGACTCCTTGCATCTGTCCGGTGACGACCTGGATCCGCGCGAGGCCGTAGCGCATGCGCGCGGGCCATTCGGCCGAACCCTCGGGCGCGGCGTCCGTGCACTTCGCGCTCTCGAGGCACTGCAGCGCTCGGCACGCGCGGTCGACGTCGTCGACTTCGCTCGCCGCGAGCCACAGTGCCTTGCGCACGTCCGGCGACTCGGCGTAGCGGGCCAATGCCGGCGTGAGCCGCTGCAGCGAGTCCGCGTCGGCGGAGCGGAGCCGGTCGGTCAGCGCAGCGAGGCCGCGTTCCGTCGGCGGGACGCGCGCGAGCAACGCGGCGATCGAGGAGTCGTCGGGGTTCTCGTCGACGAGGTCGAGCACGAGCGGCGCGTGCGCATCCTCGATCGCATCGGGGATGCACGCGAGCGCCAGCGAGCGCAGCTTCGTGTCCTGCGAGCGGACGCAACGCAGCAGGTCCTCGACGTCGGCCGCGTCGGCGTCGACGCGAGTCCTGGCGATGCGGAGACCCGCCTCGACCAGTTCGGGAGCGGTGTCCTGCAGCAAGGCGGACAGTTCCGTCGCGGAGACCGGACGGATCCGGTCCAGCGCGACCCAAGCGGTGGTCCGCGCGCGACCGCGAGCGAGCGACGCAGACGCGGCGATCGTGTCCGCGAACTCGTCGAGCTGCAGTTCCGCGCACAGCAACGCGGCGTCCTCGAAGAGCGCGTGCCCGGGTTGCATCAGCGCGGTGGCGAGTGCCTCGCGCACCGAGTCGACACGTGCGCGCTGGCTCTCGGCCACGACCTTTCGCTGAGCCGGCGCGACGCAGGCGCGCACCGCATCGAGAATCGAGCGCAGCTGCCGCATCTGCGAGCTTTCCTTGCGCGCGACCGACGCCGCAGTCGGCGCGGTGGCACGTTGCGCAACGGCGACGACGAGGAGCAGCGTCGCCGCGCCGAACATGCCGGTCGCCAGCTTGCGCGCCCACGCCTGTCGCGCGACGCGTCGAGCCCTTCCTGCTGCGATGCTGCTGGTCATGCTCAGTTGTTGGTGGAGATCTCTTGCCAGCCGTTGAATGCGACGTAGCGGCCCGTGAGCGCCGACGCGAGGTCGACGCCTGCCTCCGAGTAGCGCGCGTCGATCGTGCCGGTGAGCGTGAGCGCGAGGCTCGACGGCCCCTGCACCATGCCACCGTGGATGCGCGCGGTGCCCGTGCCGCACTCGATCGTCCCCGTGCACACGATCACGCCGTACCAGTTGAAGGTGCCGGCGATGCGCAGCGTGCCGTTGACGACGAGCAGGCCCCAGCCCTTGGAGTTGCCTTGGATGCGCACGTCGCCTTCGCGGTAGGCGACCACGGGCGCCGCAGCGGAACCGTAGGTCACGGCGCTCACGTTCGTGTTCGTGATGACGACGCTCGCGCTGTTGCGCGCGAAGTCGACGAGTTGCGGCACGTCGAGCTCCGGCGCTTCGCCGATGCTCGGCGAGCCGCCGGTGCCCAGCACCTTGGCGTCCTCGCTGCCGTTGATCTCGTCGTCGAGGTCGTCCTCGTCGCCGGGCGGCGTGATCGAGATGCCGAAGGTGTCGTCGGAGCCGACGAGCCCGCCGGCGAGCGTGTAGTTGCGTCCGTCTGCTCGCGCCGCGCCCGAGATCGTGATCGTGGTGTCGACGCTGGTGAGCGTGATCGCGCCTTCGAGCTCGGGGAGATAGGTCGAGAACCCGAGGTAGGCGGCGACGCGTCGGCGGCTGTTCTGCGTCGTGCCCGTGCTGACCACGCGGAATACGTCCTCGTCGGCCTCGTCCACGGCGCCGTCCGCGTCGTTGTCGACTCCGTCGCCCTTGAGATACGTGCACACGGCCGTGAACTCGCTGCCGTTCGGCAGCGTGTCCGTGAACGTGTAGACCCGGCCGACGCCGGCGACGAGCGTGCCGCGCCGCGCCTCGTTGAGCGCGTAGTCGATGCCGGACTCGGCGACGAGCATCGCCTGCTCCTCGCGCGTCTCCAGCAGGAGTCGTTGGTTGCGCTCGGCCATCGTCTGCACGTAGCTGCCGATGACCATCAGCACGGGCACCAGCACCAGCACGAGGGCGATGGCCGCGAAACCCTGTTCTCCCTGACGCGAGCTCGGCGTGTGCATGGCGTGCCTCAGTTGTTGCGCAGGTAGAGGACTTCGGTCGACGTGAAGCGCTGCGTCACGCCAGACTTCGTGCGCGCTGCCGACTGGAGCCGGATGGTGACGAGACGGCCGACCAGCGTGAACGTCGCGGCCTCGAGGTTGCTCGCGAGCGCGACGGGGATGCCGTCGTAGTCCATCATGAGCCGACCTTCGTCGACGAGTCCGTCGCCATCGTCGTCGGCGTCGTTGTCGGTTTCGCCAGCCTCCAGCTGGATGCGGAACGAGCGCGGGTCCGTGAGTTGCGCGGCGTTCAGCGACAGTTCGCCCGTTGCGGCGCGGAACTGGATCGCAGCCCGGGCCTCGCCCTCGACGGGCTCGATCCACTCGCCTGCGGACGCGGCTGCGAGCGGCACGTCCGCCGTCGTCGAGAGCACGCGGTAGGTCGAGATCGAGCAGGGGCGCATCACCTGCGACACGCGGATGGCCGACCGTTGCAGCGACTCCATGGCGACCGCGACGTTGTCGTCGAGCCGGACGCTCGTGGTGGCGGCGCCGAGGAACGCGGCGATGCCGGCCATGACCATCGCGAGCAACGCCGCCACGACGGTGAGCTCGACGAGCGTGAATCCGGATTGGGACTTCATCGACGCTCTCCCATCAGAGTGCTCATCGCGAAGTTGCCGCCGCGCGTCGCGCCGCGCCAGCGCACTCGCGTCGTGACGACGTAGAGCGGGTTGGACGTCTGGCTGCGCGCGTGCGCCTGCACGCGGATCTCGCCCGCCATCCCGTCGGCGTCGCCTTCGATCGGCATCAGTCCTCGCGTCTCCCCGTTCTGGCCCTGCACTTCGAACCCCTGGCCGTCGAGCGTCGGCAGTGTCGCCATGTCCACGCTGCGCAACGTCTCCAGCATGTTGCGGCATGCGGACATCGCGAGGATCTGCTCGCCGTGCACGCGACGTTGCGTCTGGTGCTGCGTCACGCCGACCATCGCGGCGCCGATGAGGAGCACGGCGATGACCATGCCCATCAACAGCTCGACCATCGACAAGCCGGCTTCGTTCGCGCGATCGCGCGTGGCGACGGCGAGCGGCGCGCTCGTGCAGGCTGTGGAGGTGGCGTGCAAGCAGCCTTGATTCGGCTGTCGCGTAAGCGAACTGCATCCCGATTCGCCCCGTTTTCGCCAGTTGGGGCAATCGAGGAGAAAACGGCTCAGCCGCCGTGCGCAGTCGCGCGCGGCCGCAGCAGTTCCGCCACGAGCACGCCGCCTGTGATCAGCCCGCCGCCGACCCACTCCTGCGTTGCGAGCGTGTCGCCCAGGAGTCCCATGCCACCGAGTGCTCCGAACAGCGGCTGCGTCGCGAAGATGACCGCGACCTGCGTCGCCTTGATGCGCGGTTGCATGCGGCTCTGCACGACGAGCGCGATCGCGAGCGCGAACACCGCAAGGTAGACGAGGCTCGCGGCGATCCACGGTTCGGCGAGGATCCGCAGCGCATCCGGCGCGCCGCCGGTCAGGGGGAGGGCCACGGTCGCGCCAGTCGCGACGGCGACGAGCTGCCACCAGCAGAATGCGAACTCCTCGCCCGGCCGCGACCAACGCGACATCAGCAGGATGTGGCACGCGAAGCTCACTGCGGCGCCCGTCTGCATCAGGATGCCCGCGATCGTGTCCTTTCGTTCCGGCCCTTCGGTCTCGGCGCCCCAGCACATCATCACGAGGCCCGAGAACCCGAGCAGCAGTCCGAACGCGGTGGAGGCATGCAGCTTCTCGCGGAACACGAGCCAGCCGCCGAGCGCCACGAGCAGCGTGATGAGCCCGGAGAGAAATCCGGCCATCGACGCGGTCGTCTGCTGCATGCCGTAGGTCTGCAGCACGTAGCCGAGCAACAACGCGAGCCCCGTCGTGACGCCGCGTGCCGCGGCGCCGCGGATGCGGTCGCGTTCGCGCATTGCGACGATCGGCAAGAGGCACAGGCAGGCCATCCAGAAGCGCGCCGTCATCAGCGCGAACGGCTGCAGCCCGCGGTCCAGCGCGTACTTCACCGCCGAGTAGCTGACGCCCCAGATCAGGTTCATCGAGAGCAGCCAGAGCTGCGGGGCGAACGAGGGGCGTTGCGTCATGCGGGCGCGGCAGCATAGCCGCGCGGTGGTTGCGCGCTCGGTGCGAATGCAGCGCGCGGCTCGCGCAGCCGCGCTTCAGCGGCCTCGCGCCGGACCGCCGTTCTGCGGCGCCTGGTCGGGGCTCTGGAACTCGTAGGCGGGCAGCTTCAGCAGGTCGGCGTCGACGTCCTTGAGCGCGGCTTCGAGTTGCGCGAGCTGGTCGCCGAGCTTCTGCGCGCGCAGCATCGTGCGCAGCATGCGCGCGGTGTCCGAGGCGGAGAGGTTGAGGCCGTCGAAGGTGGCCGTCGCCTCGGGCTTGGTGCGGAGCGCGGTGATGAGCTCTTGGGTCGAAGGCACGAGCAGCCCCTGCTCCAGCAGCACGCGAGCGCGGCCCGCGTGCGCCATCGACACGTAGTGGTCGGTGTTGCCTGCGGTCTCCGGGTTCTTCGTCGCGCAGTCGCGGAAACGAGCGATGGCGCGGTCGTAGGCGGTGAGCGCCGAGTCGCCTTCGCCGCGTCGGCGGTGCGACTCGGCCACGACCAGCGTCGCGTAGCCTGCGTACCACGCGAGGTCGGCGCTCGGCTGCTTCTCGAGCAAACGCACGTAGGTCGCTTCGAGGGCTTCGGCGCCTTGCTCCTCGAGGATGCGGATGCGCATGCGCTCGTGCAGCGGGCCTGACGAGGGGAAGCGAGCGATGCCCGCGTCGAGGATCGAGTTCGCCTGGCCCTTGCCGCCGAGCGCCTTCACGAAGTCGTAGTGGTCGACGAAGTGGTAGTCCTGGCCGAGCGGGTGCTTCTCGAGCACCGAGTAGGCTGTGTGCACGTCGGTCAGCCACTCGCGCTTCCACTGCGTCTTGTTGCGGATCGCGTCGACGATCGCGTTCTGGCGCGATTCGGCGAACACCTGCATCGCGAGCATGGCCGCGTAGCCACTTGCGTCCTTGGGCACGAGCTTCGATGCGGCCTCCGCGGCGGCGTAGGCGGCGTCGAGGTCGCGAAGCTGCCAGGAGGCGGCTGCGACCACGGCTTCGGCGCGGAATGCTCCGTCCGCGACCTTGTCGAGTCCTAGTTGCTTCGCCTTCTTCGCCTGTTCGCGCGCGTCCTCGAACAGCAGCTGCGCGAAGCGCTCCGCGTCGCGCGCGTTGCGCGCCGAGGCTGGGTCCTTCTTCGTCGCCAGCTCCAGCGTCGACTCCGCCATCGCGAGGACCTGCTCCGAAGAACGCGGCTCCTTGCGCGCCGCGTCCTCGGCGCGACGGATGCGCGCCTCGAGCGCGTAGCTGTCGGCTGCTTCCTGCGGCGGCTGCGCCTCGATCGCCTGCGCCCAGCCCTTCACGTCGACGCCGCCGTCGCGGCTCGCAAGGCCTTCGTGCACGAGCGCGAGCGTGCGCGCCTGCGGGGCCTTCTCACCGAGCCGCTTCAACGCGTCGACGAGCTGGTTGCGCTCTGCCTCCGCGAGCGGCGCCTTGAGCGCTTCGCCGATGAGGTCGATCGCCCCTTCCTGGTTCGACTGCGACAACGCGCGCCGCGCGGCGTTCGCGCGTTCGACATCGAGTCCCATCACTCCCATGCGCAACAGGTCGACGGGCGCGTCGCCGCCCATCGTCTCCGCGACCTTCAGCAGCGAGTCCTTGAGCTGCGGCTCGCCGCCTGCGAACGCCTGCTCGACCGCCTCGCGGTCGCGCACGTCGCGGCTCTTCACGCGTTCGAGGATCGACTTGTCGCCGCGCACGACGGGCTCGGCCTGGATCGTGCGCTCGGCGATGCCCTTCTTGATGCGGTCGAAGACCGAGTCGGTGTCCCACGCGTAGAAGACGTCGTACATCTCCTTGCCGTCGAGCTCGACCATGATGTGGCGCGGCGCGATGCGACGGCCGTCCATGAACTTCTCGTAGAGCATCGGCTCGATCGCGATGTGCTCGCCGCACGTGACGCAGCCGAAGCGCGGGCACGGGATGCGGCGGCCTTCGTCGTCGTAGTCGCGCGGGTTGTGGCGGTAGACCGATGCGATCACGCACACATACGGTTCGTAGAGCTTCGCGATCTCCGGCATGCGATAGCGCACGCCCGCGTAGTGCTCGCTGGCGATCTCGCCGTCCATGTTGACGCACACGAGGATCGGCCGCTTCTGCTCTTGGCTCAGCGCGAGCGCGTCTTCCCACGTGCGTTGGAACGTGATCTGCACCGGCTTCTTCCAGTCGTCAGCCGTGGGCGCGTACCACATCTGCTCGCGCGTGACGCCTTGCGGCAACTGGGCGAGCGCTGGCGCGGCGACGAGCGCGGTCTGGAGCAGTGCGGCGGTCGCGAGACGGAGCATGCGGCGGAGCGTGGTGGTTGCCATGGCGGGTCGGTCGATGGGTCGCGCAGGATACGCAGCTGGCGCGCGCTGTGCGCAGGGGGAATTCGTAGCACGCGTGTGGCTTCGCGCGGTCAGGGACGAGGCTCGCTTGCGCTGTCGTTGCGCGGGCGTAGCAGTCCGTGCTGCCGAAGTCGGCATTGGGCGCAAGGCTGCGCATTCTGTGTGGTCCGGCACCGAAGGAACGCTCCTTGCTTTGGGCATCGTCGATCGGGACACCTCCTGCTCCGACGCAATCGCGTCGAAGCCGCCGGAACCGTTCCGCGTCCTTCCCGTTCGCGCCCCGCCATGAACCACCGCCGCATCGCCGTCGTTTCGTTCGTCGTGTGCGCCGCAGCTGCCCAAGCGCAGCAGCCGGCGCTCACGATCTACAACCAGCGCTTCGCCGTCGTCCGCGAACGCATCGCGCTGGACCTGAAGCCGGGCAAGAACCTCGCGCAGTTCTCCGGCGTGACGACGCAGGTGGAAGCGGACTCGGTCGTGCTGCGCGACCGCGCCGGCAAGGCGCAGTTCTCGATCCTCGAACAGAGCTACCGCGCCGACACGGTGTCGCAGGGCCTGTTGCTCGACCTCAACGAAGGCAAGGAGATCGACTTCCTCGTGTTCGGCCGCGACGGCGCGGAGTCCGTGGTGCGCGGCAAGGTGATCCGGTCGGGCTACCAGCGCGGCGCTCCGGACGGGTCCGGCTCGCCGATCGTCGAGGTCGACGGCAAGTTGCGGTTCTCGTTGCCGGGGCAGCCGCTGTTCTCGTCGCTCGCCGACGACTCGATCCTGCTGCCGACGTTGCAGTGGGCGATCCACGCGCCGGAGGCCGCTGCGTTCGAGGCAGAGCTCGGCTACGTGACGGGCGGCTTGGGATGGGAGGCGACCTACAACCTCGTGATGCCGGAGAAGGGCGACACGCTCGATCTCGTCGGTTGGGTGACGGTCGACAACCAGTCGGGCGTGACGTTCCGCGACGCGACGATCAAGCTGATGGCCGGCGACGTGAACAAGATCCAGCAAGGCCAAGGCGGATTCGCTGGCGCGGACAACTTCTACCTCGCCGCCGTGCGCAAGACCGAAGTCGCGCAGGTCACGGAGAAGGCGTTCGACGAGTTCCACCTCTACTCGCTGCCGCTGCCCACGACGTTGCGCAACCGCGAGCAGAAGCAGGTCGAGTTCGTGCGCGCGTCCGGCGTGAAGGCTGCAACGCTCTACGTCTACGACGGCGCGGCGATCCAAAACATGCACGGCTGGAGCATGGAGATGATCCGCAGCCAGCCCGACTACGGGACGCAGTCGAACGGCAAGGTGTGGGTGATGCGCGAGTTCGTGAACACGAAGGAGAACGGTCTCGGCATGCCGTTGCCCAAGGGCAAGACGCGCTTCTACCGCCGCGACGGCACGGACGGCCGCATCGAGTTCACGGGCGAGAACCGCATCGACCACACCGCAAAGGACGAGCGTCTGCGCATCTACACCGGCGACGCGTTCGACCTCGTCGGCGAGCGCAAGCGCATCGACTACCAGCACGACGACAGCAGGAAGCAGATGGAAGAAGCGTTCGAGATCCGCGTGCGCAACCGCAAGGAGAACGAGGCCGTCGAGGTCCGCGTCGTCGAACACCTCTACCGCTGGTCCAACTTCGAGATCGTCCAGAAGTCGCACGACTTCGTGAAGACCGACGCGCAGACGATCGATTACCGCGTGCAGGTGCCGGCCGGCGGCGAGCAGGTCGTGACGTATCGCGTGCGCTATCGCTGGTGAGCCTCGTCCAGCCGCGGTCGAACGAGTCCGCAGCGAGGAGGGGGAGGCCGATCCGGGGCCGGTAGCTGCGGCATCCAACCCGCCGCCGCCGCGCGGCGGATCCGGATGGCGACAGGTGTTCGCTCCGGCGGGCTGTCGCCTTTGGCTGCCCCGTAGCAGGCTGGAGCGGCGGCCGCCGAACCCTATCCTCCCCGCCTGCTCCGAGTCCGAACCGCGCGCGGCCAGCCCGCGTCCCGACGATCCGCAACGTGACCACGACGCCCGACCGAGAAGACCTCGCCGAAGTGCTGGCGGAGGTGCGGCGCATCGAGGTGCAGAGCAATCGGCTCGTGCGCAGCGTGATGGCGGGCGGCTACGCGTCGGTGTTCCGCGGCGCGGGCCTCGAGTTCGAGGAAGTGCGCGAATTCGCCGAGGGCGACGACCCGCGCATGATCGACTGGAAGGTGACGGCGCGGGCCGGGAAGCACTACGTCAAGAAGTTCGTCGACGAGCGCGAGCAGACCGTCGTGTTCCTGCTCGATGTCTCGCAGTCGATGCGCGGCGGCTTCGGCGCGTGGTCGGCAAGGCAGATGGCCGTGCGCTTGTGCGCGTGCATGGCGTTCGCCGCGGTGCGCAACCAGGACAAGGTCGGCCTCGTCACCTTCGGCAAGGACGGCGTGCTGTCGTTCGTGCCGCCGCAGAAAGGCAGCGGCCACGCGTTGCGCATCGTGCGCGACGGGTTGCTCGCCGAGGACGCAACCGCTCCTGCTGCGCGTGGAGCCAAGGAGCCCGGCCTCGACGCGGCGATCGCATTCGCGTCGCGCATGTTGCGTCGACGCGCGGTGGTCTTCGTCGTGTCGGACTTCGTCGGCGCCGCAGTCGGCAAGCCGATGTTCCGGTGCGCGCTGCGCCACGACCTCGTCGCCGTGCGCATCGCGTCGCCCGACCTGTTCCCGCCCGCAAGCGGACTCGTGCGCCTGCGCGATCCCGAGTCGGAACGGACCGTGCTCGCGGACTGGAACAGCGCGCGCGTCCGCGACGCATGGATCCAGCGGGTCGCGGACTGGCGCACGAAGCTCGACGTCGACTTCTCGCGCTGCGGCATCGACGTGATCGACGTCGCCGTCCCGATGCGTCGCGACGCGGACGCGGTCAGCAGGCCCATCCTCGACTTCTTCCGCATGCGCCAGATGCGCGGGGCGAAGCGGTGAGGTCGCGCATCGCGTTCGCGTGCGCGCTGGTCCTGTCGGCGTGCGACGAGGGCTCGATGCCGACGCAAGGCGACGCGGCGCGCATCGCGCTCGCGGTCGAGTCAGCGCAGGGCGAGGCTGCGACGGAGATCCCGTTCGGCGCGCCGTTCGTGGTGCGGGTCGAGCGTTCGTGGCCCGCGGGATCGCGGCCGTCTGCGTTCGACGAACGGGCGCTCGCGCCGCTGGTCGTCGCGCAACTCGACTCGGATCGTTCCGAACGCGGCGGTTGGGTTCGGGAGACGCGTCGCTTCCGTGCGCAAGCGTTCGTGCGCGACGAGGTGACGATCGGGCCGTTGCGGATGCTCGTGACGCCGCTCGCCGGTGGCGCGCCGTCCGAGCACGTGTGCGAACCACTCACGCGCAAGGTTCGGTCGTCGCTCGCGAACGACGCCGATCTCGTCGCCGAGCAGTCGATGGACCTGTTGCGTCCGGAGCCCGTCGCGAGCTGGATGCCGATGGCGTTCGCAGCCGCCGCGCTTGCTGCGGTCGGCTTCCTCGTGCGTGGGTTGCGATCGTCGCGACGCGCTCGCGCTGCGGCTCCTGTGGTCGAGGCGCCGGCGGAGCCTGCGCACGACGCGCGCGGCGCCGCGCTCGAGGCCATTGCCAGCATCGGCGCGCGAAGCGTCGACGACGTCGAGTTCGCGGCTGCGTTGGCGAAGGCGATGCGGGAATGGGCCGCGCGAAGGTCGCGCATGCGCGCTTCGACTTCGACCACCGAGGAACTCTGCGCAGCGCTCGCTGCATCGGTCGGGCCAGTGGCGACGCAGCAGTTCACCGCGGCCCTGTCGCCGTGCGACCTCGTGAAGTTCGCGCGCATGAAGCTCGGCTCCGAAGGTCGCGCGCGTTCGCTCGCGGCCGCGCGCGCCTGCGTGGAGGCGAGCTCGTGACGCCGCCGGTCCTGCGCGCATTGGAGCTTCGCGAGCCGTGGCTGCTGCTCGCGATCGTCGTTCCCGCATGCTTGCTGCTGTGGGGGATGCTGCGTCGGCGCGCTGCGCGCGCGGCGAAGTTCCAGCCGTTCGCGTTGCTCGACGGCGCGCCGTTGCCTGCGACCTGGCGCACGCGACTCGTCGCGCTGCCGTCCGTGCTGGAGTTCGTGGCGATCGCGTCGCTGGTCACGGCGCTCGCGCAACCCGTCGCACGGGTGGCGATCGGATCCGTCAGCGTCGGCGTCGACATCGTGCTGTGTCTCGATGCGTCGTCGTCGATGTCCGCGGTCGACATGGACGGCTCGCGCGACCGGCTCACGGTCGCGAAGGCCGCCGCCGCCGCGTTCGTCGCGGGCCGCGACGAGGACCGCATCGGGCTCGTGCGGTTCTCGCGCTACGTCGACGCGGTGTGCCCGCCGACGCGCGACCACGAAGCGCTCGTCCGCATGCTCGACGAGGTCCCGATGGTCGATCGCGACGGCCCCGAGGACTCGACGGGCATCGGCGCTGCCGTCGCGCGCTGCGTGCAGATGCTGAAGTCGGCGCAGCAGACTTCGCGTGCGATCGTGCTCGTGACCGACGGCGAGGAGAACGTCGCTGCGAGCGGGACTCCCGGCGAGGTCGGCCCGTTGCAGGCGGCGCAGGCTGCGGTGCGGCACGGCGTGCGAGTGCATGCGCTCGTGGTCGGCGCGCCCGCAAAGAACGCGGCGAACGAGCTCGACACCTCGCAGGTGGAGCAGCTCGCGCAGCGGACCGGCGGCTCGTTCTTCCGCGTCGGCGACGCGCGCGCGTTGCGCGAGGTCTATGCGCAGATCGACGCGCTGGAGCGTTGGCCGGTCGAGGAGCCGATCGCGGCGCTCGAGGAACGCTTCACGCCGTTCACCGTAGTCGCGGCGCTGCTGTGGCTCGCTGCCGCGACCCTGCGGCGGACGGTCTTGGAGGTGGCGCCGTGATCGCGATCGCGTTCGCGGAACCGATGTGGCTGCTGGCGCTGGTCGCGGCGCCGATCTGGCACGCGTTCGATGTCGTGCGATCGCGCCGCCCGGACGGCGTCGTCGAGCAGTGGATCGGGCCGCGGCGCGAACGGCTCGTCCCGCCGCGGCGGAGCGCGCGTCGCGACGGCGCCGCGCGCGCGATGGGCGCAGTGGCGCTCGCATTGCTCGCCCTCGCTTCGGCCCGGCCGCAGTGGGGCGAGCCTGTCGAGCGGGCCGGCGCGAGCGGCGCGGACCTCGTGCTGTGCCTCGACGTCTCGCGTTCCATGCGCGCGCGCGACGTGTCGCCCGACCGCGCGGCGAAGGCTCGCGCGATCGTGCGCCGCTATTGCGCCGAGTCGGCGGGCGACCGCGCCGCGTTGGTCCTGTTCGCGGGCAGCGCGGCTTTGCGCGTGCCGCTCACGAACGACCTGCCCACGCTGGCCCAGATCGCGGACGTCGCGGACGAGCTCGACGTCGAGAAGGGCGGAACGGACCTCGGAGCCGCGCTCGACGCAGCGGCGCTTGCGTTGGTCGGCGTCGACGGCGGCGCGATCGTGCTGCTCACGGACGGCGACGATCCGGATGCGCGCGGTCTTGCCGCCGCGCAACGACTCGCTGCGCGCGGCATCCAGGTGCACTGCGTCGCGATCGGCGGTGAGCGTGGCGCGCGCGTGCCCGTCGTCGAGGACAACCGCGAGGACTATCTGCGCGACGCGGCCGGAGCATTCGTCGAGACGGCTCCGGACCGTGTCGCGCTCGCTGCGCTCGCGCGCGCGGGCGGCGGCGAGTGTGCGTTCGTCGACGGCGAGGGAGCGGACTCCCTGCTCGCGCTGCGCAGCGCGGCGATTGCCGACGGCCTTCGCCAGTCGCGCGCGTCGCGCGGCGAAGTCGCGCCGCCGGATCGCTTCGCCTGGTTCCTCGCCGCGGCGCTCGCGATGTGGATCGCGCACGCCGCGTTGCGTCGGTCAGCGGACGCGGTGCGCGCGTAGCACGCTGTCCGCGTCGTCTTCGCCGTGGCAGACGGCGCACGACTCGGCGCCCGACGGGCTCGTGTTCGCGTCGACGTGCGCGCGCGCCGCGGACGAGTCGTGGCACGACGTGCACGCCGCACGCCAGACGCGCGCTTCGACGACTCCTGCCGGGTGTGTGCGCGAGGCGGGGACGCGCCACGATGCGTTCGAGTCGCCGTGACACGACGCGCAGTCCTTCGTGCCGCCGGGCATGCGCGGGTAGGCCACGTGCTCGTAGCTGGTCGACGAGCCGCCGAACCCGACGACTTCGTAGGCAGCGCCCGCATCGAGGTTCACGCCGTGGTGGATCGAGTGCAGCATGCCGCGGAAGTCGATCGTCACGCCGTCGGTCGCCGCAGCGGACGGATAGACGTAGCGAGGCGCGTCCTCGGCGCCCGCGAGCGTGTGGCAGGAGAAGCAGCCGTCGATGCCGCGGCGCGAGCCGCCGTGGAACTGCAGGTCCGTGTGGCACTTCGCGCACGCGCTCACGTTGTCGATGCGCGAAGGGACCAGCACGGTCGAAGCGTTGCCGAACAGCAGGTTCGCGCGCGTCGCTCGCGAGGCTTCGGTGTAGCTCGTGTTCGTGCCGAGCACGTTCTTGGTCAGGCTGCGCGTCGCGGTCAGGTGCAGCGAGTAGGTCCCGTCCACGACCGGGAGGCCAGTCCAGTCGCCGTGGCTCTCGTCGAGGTCCGGGGACTCGTTCAGCGCGCCGGGGAACGTCGACGGCACGACGTAGTCGGCGGTGTAGGAGACGAGCACTTCGCCGGTCCCGAACTCGACTGTCTCGGCGATCGCTCCGGTGCTCGTCGTGAGCGACCACGACGACGACGGGATCTCCGTGATCGTCGCCTTGGCCACGGCTGTGCCGACGGCGTGCGCACGATTCAGGCCCGAGGAGATCGGGCGCGCGGCGCTGCCGCTGCCGTAGGTCGGGTTGTTGCGCGACGACAGGAAGGCGCGGTTGCCGTCGATGCGGCGCACCTGGACCCACTCGCGGTCGGCGCCGACATCGATGCGCAGCACGTCGCCGGCCACGAACGCGCTCGCATCCGCGAGGTCGAGCATGTTCTGGCCTTGCTGCACAGCCGCTGCCAACGTCGTCGACGCGCCCGTGGCGGTCTCGACGAACACGTAGGTCAACGCGCCTGTCGCGTTGCGATGGTTGGGCCTCGCGGTCGTGAAGGACTCCAGTGCCGCGGTCGATGCGCCGACGTGCTCGAGCGCGAGTTGTTCGGGCAGCCTCGTCGACAGCGACGGCCCTGCGCCGACCGTCGTGGTCGGGATGCGGATGATCTGCAGCAGGTTGGGGTTCTCGGTCGGTCCGCCGAGCACTGCTTCGATGCGCGCGAGCGACGCCGGCGCGATGGGGTTCCCGGAGCTGTCGCTCACGGTGAAGTCCACGCGCACGAACTCGCCCGCGTCGAATGCGCCGTCCGTGTCGCCGCCTTCGTCCGCGACGCCCGTGATCGCGAGCTCGATGCCTGTCGCGAACGTCGGGTCCGTGAGCGGGTGCGTGTGCGCGCCGGCGACGCCGAGGGTCGGGCTCGACGGATCGTGGCAGACGATGCAGGAGCCGTCCTCGAGTTGCGGCGGCATCGGCTGGCCGTTCGCGACATAGGGGCGCTCGGGGATCCAGTCGTCGTGGCACGACGCGCACGCCGCGCGCGTGAGCTGGCCTTCGATCAGCGTTCCCTGTGCAGGAGCCTCGATCGGTCCGCTGCCGTCCGGGTCGCCGTGGCACGACGCGCATGCGACGGGTCCGGTCAGCATCACGTTCTCCTTCTGTTGCGCCGTGCTGCCGATCGAGCCGTACTCGGTGTCGCGCGGCATCCCGATCGACATCGACGGCCAGACGGGGAAGTGCGCATCGGACCAGTCGTGCAGCGTCTCGCCGAGCAACTGGTAGGGCACGGGCGTCGCCGTGTAGTCGCGGACGCCGTTCGTGTCCGTCGTCACGCCCTGCACCGAAGGCAGCGTCTTCCCGGCGTGGATCTTGTGGATCATCACGCGGAAGTCGACGGAGCGGCCGAGGCCGCTGCGGTCCTCCGCGCCCGCGGTGTGGCACAGCAGGCACTGCGTGATGTCACCGCGGAAGAGCCCGTGCGCGGACAGTTCGTCGTGGCACTGCGCGCAGTTCTGCGAGCCGACGACCGCGCGCGCGGTGAGTTGTGTCGCGCTGCCGAGCAGGAAGTCGCGCGTCGCGCTGCCGAGGTCGGCGTAGGTCGTGCCGTCGATCGGATACTCCGCGCGCAGCGAGAGTCCCACGGTGTAGGCGCCTCCGAGCAGCGCCTCGCCGGTGCGTTCGCCCGCGGTGATCGACGACGTGTCGTTGAGCGGCGGCAGGTAGGTCGACGGGATCGGCTGGCCGAACGCGAAGCGGTAGCGGCCGCCGCCGAGCGCCACGCTGCGCGCGACGACGTCGGTCTCGGCCGCGATCACGCGCTGGTAGTCGAACGTCGGGCCCGAGACCATCGCCTGCCCGGCCGCGAAGTCCGCGAGGTCGAGCGCGTTGCCCGCGTCGTCGCGCACCGTGAACGTGATCGCGAGCCGGTCGCCGGGTTGCGCGTTCCCCGATGGCTGCGAGCCGCCTTCCACCGACTCGATCGCGATCACGACGCCCGGCAGCGGGTCGTCGGTTCCGAGGTCTGGCTGCGTCGGCGTCGTGACGTAGGTCACGTCGTCGCCGCAGCCGGCGAGCAGCAACGGGAGCAGCGCGAGCGTTCGCAGCGCTGCGCTCAACGATGGCATTGCGTGCATTGGTGCCCTCCGTCGGGGTGGGGCAGGTCTTCGTCGCGGCCGGGGCCGTGGCACTGCCTGCAGTTCCAGGACGGCTGGTGGTTGCCCGGCAGGTCTTCCGCTTCGTTGTGGCTCGGCGTCCCCGGATGGCAGACGACGCAGCCCGAGTCCTGGATCGGGAAGTGGCACGAGTTGCAGTGGCGTTGCTGCCGGTCGCCGAAGCCCGGTCGGTGCGACACGGGCAACGTCACGCGATGGCACTCGTCGCAGCTGTCGGTGCGATGGCACGTGTAGCAGCGGCTGCGGTCGATCGACGCGAGGAAGCCGTGCGTGCGCGTGCGGAACATGTTGTCGTGGTTCCGCGGCGGGTTGTTCTGGTGGCACGCCGTGCAGCTGGACTGCTCGTCGTGGCACAGTTCGCAGCGATTGGGACTGCTGTCGTCGCCGCTGCGCACGACGTCGCCGTGGCGCACGTCCCATGCATGGAAGTGGCTCGGCGGCGGCGTGTCCTGCGTGATGCGTTGGTGGCACTTGCTGCAGTCGCGGTTGTCGAGCCCGCGTTCCTCGTGGCACTCCATGCACGCTCGCTTCCAGTCGGGCATCGAGACGGGCACTTCCCGTTCGCTCGCGATGTCGACGTGGCACTGCGTGCACGGCAGCTGCGACTTGCCGGTGTGGTCCGAGTGGCGGAACACGACATCGCTCGGCAACTGTCCCGTCGAGGAGCGGCGGAACAGGCCGCCCTCCGCGAACCAGCGGTTCGTCCACTGCGCGAAGGTCGCGTCCGGCGCGCTGTTCTCGCGGATCTTCGGGTCGCCCTTCTTCGGGTCGTGGCACGGCGCGCACAGTTCGGGCGGCGGCATGCTGGGCAGGTCCGCGGTCTTGGCCGTGAGGTGGCAGAACTGGCACTGCAGTCCTCTCTCCTGCACGTGCACGTCGTGCGGGAACGTCGCGGCGCGCGGCCGCGAGCCCGAGAGGCACGACGCGAGGACGACGGCGGTCGTCGCCGCGGTCGCGGCGAGCCATGCGCCGATGCGGCGGGAGCGGGGCGCGTGGTTGGGGTTCAGAAGGTCCATGTCGTCCCGATCCGGAAGTGCACGTACGAGTCGTAGTCGTTGTCTTCGTGCGCGAGCGTGCTGTCGACGCGCAGCGAGGGCCGCGGGCGATGCTGCAGGCGAACGTACCAGGAGCGCACGTTGTCGCGCTCTTCCGCGGCGAACGCGTCGTATGCGAAGCGCGCGTAGCTCGTGCCGACCGTCGCGGTCGTGAGCGGCGTCGCGCGCCAACGCAGGTCGCCGCTGAACGTCGAGTAGTCGCCGCCCGACGACTCCCAGTTCTCGGCTTGCACGGACAGCGTGAGGTCCCTGTCGAACAGGCGCTCGACCGTGGGGCCGATCCACAGGCGCGAGTACTCGCGGTTGAACGAGCTCTCCAGGTTCTCGTCGCGCAGTTCGCGCACGTCACAGCCCGCGGCCAGCGTCCATCGCTCGCTGAGCTGCTTCGTCGCCAGCAGTTCGAGCTGACGATACGGCGCGTAGGTGACGAAGATCGGGCTGTAGGGATCGAAGTCCGTCGTCTGCGCGCGCTGCGTCGAGAGCAGTTCGCGGTAGGTGACCGAGCCGTCGAGCCCGAGCTTCTCGAAGTAGCCCTGGCCGCGCAGCACGAGGTCGCGCGGGTCGCCGTCGAGCCACGTGTGCTTGCCGTAGAGGTTTGCGTTCTCGGACAGCGCGTGCCACGCCTGCAGCGACACGAGGTCGTCCGTGCCGTCGATTGCGTAGAGGTCGTCCTCGACGTGCATCCAGTCGAAGCGCGCGCGGCCGCCTTGCCACATCTGCGCGCCGAGCGAGCCGCCGTAGGCGCGGTCGCCGTGCGACGAGCTCTCCCAGTAGCGCACCGGCGAGCCGACGTAGGCGCCGGCGAAGATGCGCGCGGACGTGAACCTCTTGGTCTCGACCGCGACACCGTCGAAGTCGAGCCACTGTGGGCCGTCGACGATCGACTGGCGGCCGATGCGTGCGACTTCGAGGTTGGGGATGCGATGCAGGTCAGCGTGCGCGGCGTAGACGTAGCCGCCGAAGTCGTCGTCCATCGCCTCGTCGAGGCCGTTGAAGCTGCTGTCGCGTTGCAGGTCGTCGAGATCCGCGAACGCGCGGCCCGCGAAGTGCGCGGTCGTCGCGTGGCGCGTCTTGTCGCCGGCGTCGAACTGCAGCGTGGCGCCGAGGTCGAGGTCGTCGTCGCCGCTGCCTGCGTTGCGGCTGCGCAACCGCGTGCCGATGCTGCCGTGAACGGGATACGCAGGCTGCGCGGCGCGGCCGACTGCGTCGAGTTCGATCGCGCGCGGCGCGGGCTGTGGTTCCGGCAGGGGCGTCGGCTCGGCGTCCTGCGGGCGCACGGCCTTGGGCATCAGGTCGCGCAGCGAGTCCGCTGCCTGCTGCGTCGGATCTTGCGGTGGATCCTGCGGATCTCGAGCAACGGGCTTGGGCTCCTGCGCGGCGGCGGGAGCGTTGGCCTCCGGTTGCTGCGTCCCAGGCGCAGGCGCGGGCTTCGGCGCATTCGGGTCGCCCGGCGTCGGCCCCTTCTTGAGCCCGAACGCCTTGCGCAGCGCTTCCGCCGCGCGGTCCGCGTCGGACGGCAGTGGTGGCGTCGGCGGAGTCGTCGGCGGAGTCGTCGGCGCGGGCTGCTGCGCGGGAACGGCAGGCTGCTGCTGCTGCTGTGGTTGTGCTGGCTGCGGCTGTTGCTGCGCAGGCTCGGGCTTCGGCTCTGGCGGAGGCGTGCCGCCGCCCTGCGCCAGCAGCGGGCCGCCCAGCAACGCTGCGCACGAGCACGCGAGCAGTCCGCCTGCTCGCCGCTGCGCTTCGGTGGTGGAGGATGGCGCCATCGCCTCAGCGGCCCATGCCGAAGGTCTCGAGGATCGCCGGGTTCTCCTCGTTCTCGCTCAGCACGATGTGGCAGATCGAGCAGTCCTTGCTGATGGCGCGTCCGGCTTCGTTCTTGTGCTCGCCGTCGTGGCAACGGAAGCAGCCGTCGTGGTTGGACAGCGACGGGTATGCGCCCCAGCCCAGCTTGCGGTCCGGATAGACGTTGCGCATCCACAGCGCGACGAGCCGTTCGATCGCGGAGTCGAGCTCGCGCGCGAGCGCCGAGTCGCCGACGAACTTCGCGTAGGCCTGCTGCATGTGGCGGCGGATGCCGTCGGCTGCCGTCTCGCGCGTGTAGTCGCCTTGCAGCGCTTCGAGCGCGTGCTTCTTGAGGAACGGCAGCCGGCGCGACAAGAGGCCGTTGGCGATGAGCGTGTCGATCGCCGGCCCAGGTTGCTGGAAGTCGTGCGCCGAGCGGTTGTGGCAGTCGTTGCAGTCCATCTCGCGCAACGCGCCGTCCGGCTGCTTGCCGTGCTCGAAGCCATTCGCCGCGAAGACCTCCTTCGTGCCGTCGGGCTTCACGACGCGCACCCACGGGATGTGCATGCGCTTCTCGTCGGTCGCGACGTACTCGACTTCCGCCTTCGGGTGCACGTGCCAGTGGATGCCCACCGACTGCCCGTCGGGCCGCGTGCCACCCGTGCGCATGAGCAGCACGTTGGTGAAGCCGCTGACCTTCTCGTCGTCGCGGAAGTGCGGCTTCACGAGCAGCTTCGTGCCGAGCTACTTCTCCGGCCAGTGGCACGATTCGCAGGTCTGCTCCGCAGGCACGAGGTTGTGCACCGGCGTCGGGATCGGCTTGTGCCACGTGTCGGTCAAGAACGTGAGCAGCTGGCGCGAGCCGTTGATCTTGGACTCGACGAAGCCCTGCGCCGTCGGCGCGACGTGGCACTTCACGCACCCGACGCGGTTGTGGGGCGAGTCCTGGTAGGCGGTGTATTCAGCGTCCATCGCGGCATGGCAGGTCGTGCCGCAGAACTGCGTCGAGCTCATGTAGTGCACGCCCGCGTAGCCGGCGGTGCCGACGGCGGCGAAGTTGATCGCCGTCAGCGCGACGATGGCGCGCGCGAGGTACATCGGCCGGTCCGTCATCGCGGCGATGCGCGCCGCAAGCTGCTTGCGGTAGACCAGCAGGCCGAACGGCACGAGCAGGAGCCCGAGCACGAATGCCACGGGTGCTGCGATCGTCAGCACGAGGCCGGCGTAGGGGCCGGTCCAGCCTTCGCTGCCCGTGGAGTGCAGGGCGACCATGGTGGCCGCGCCCATGACAGCGAGCGTCATCAACGCCGCGCCACACGACGTGATCCAGTTGGATCGGAGCAGACGATGCAGTCGGAGGAAGGTGCCGGGCGCTTTCGTGGTGGCGTTCGTGGGTTCGGTCATGCGGGAGTTCCTGCGCGAACAGCATAGGAACTCGCGACACAGACACACCACAGGGGCCGGAATGCGGAGGCTGCAGGTGGTGTTCTGCGTGCAGGGAGGGTCTCGCGCAGTCGGCGCATTCGCCTACGCTCGGTTGCGTGAGCGGACCATCCGAAGCAACGAGATCTGCCAACGTCGGAAAGGGCGCTGCTGTAGTGACTCTGGTCGCTGTCGCATGGCTGGCCTGGTGGCTCTGGATTGGCGGAGAGCAAGCTGCGCCGCCGGCGCCGGATCGCTCGGCCCCCGCGCAGGTCTCGCAGCCGGATGCGTCGCCTGCCGCAGTCGAGAGCGCTGGTCCCGGCGCGCGCGCGTCGCAGCAGTCCGCGACCGAGCCAGCGCCCGAAGCGGCTCGCGAACTGCGGAACACGGTGTTCGGCACCGTGGAACTCCGCGCCGTGACGCGGCCCGACGGCTCGACCGAGGACGTGCCCGTGGAGTTGTTCCGCTGGAAGGCGACCGGCACGGCGATCGGCATCGAGCCGAACGGCATCTCGGAGGGGCGCGTGGCGCGCATTCGCGTGCCCGTCGACGTCGACGCGGCGGTGTTGGTGGACGCGGACGGTTGTCGCACGTCGTTGCCCGTGGACATCGCGCTGCGCGGCACGCAGTTCCGCGCGGTCACGGTCACGATGCGGCCGCAGTTCGAGACGGCGCGCATCACGTTGCGATGCAAGGACGAGTTCGGCGCGCCGGTCGACCGCGTGTCCGTGCGCTGCGAGTTCCAGCCGGTGGACGCCGAGTCGCGACGCGAATGGCAGCGGATCTGGACGCGCGAGGTCGAGTCGCGGAACGGCGTGCATGTCCTCGAACTGCCGGTGACCGGCTGGTGCCGGTTCCACGTCACGCCGATCGGCAAGGACGGGTTGTCGCGCGCGTTCCTGCCTGCGCAGGTCGAGGTGAAGATCGGCGACGACCGTCGCGTCGAGCAGGACCTGACGCATGCATCGGGCGGCACGCTGATGGCGACGTGGAACGACACCGTCGAGAAGCCCAGAGGTCTTTCTGGCGCGCGCCTGCAGTTGGCCGATGCAGAAGGGCGGCTGCGAGGCGTGAACTGGAACAAGGGGCCTTCGCCGCTGGCCGTGTCGCAGTTCGACGCCAACGACATGGCGCCGGCGATCGACTACTGGGCACTGCCCTGCTTCGCGGCCGAGGCGCTGCCCGAAGGTCGCTATTCGGTGCGGCTGCACGGCGAAGACCTCGACATCACGAAGCAGGTGGAGGTCCGGAAGGGCCAGGAAGCGCGCGTCGTGTTTCCGTAGCGCCAGGCACGTAGTCCGGTCTGCTCGTGCAATCGGCATGCGGGCCGTGACGGCATTGCCGTATCTGCAATCGCGTTCGCTCGCATCGCGTGGGATGCGCAGGCGGTGTGGGAGGGCACAGCGGCCCGTTTGCGGTGGATCGACGACGCACGAGGTGGAGCCACGCCCCGACTACGGCGCATCCGTCGGATCCAGGCGTCCCTGATTCGGCGCGATCTCCGCACCTTCACCCAGCAAGCGGTTGCACGTGCATCTGCTTATGTCTTCGCTCTTCTGTCATTCCGTTGTCATGGATGCCTTCGAGGCAGTGAGGTTTGCGATGAAGCCCCCCGTCCGTGAACGCGCAGCGGTTCGAGCCGCGGTGTGGTCGCTCGGCCTGGTCAGCGTGCTGGCCTGGAGTTCCTGCTCCGACAACAACGACGATCCCGCGCCCGCCGGAGCTGTGATCACGCCGACCCCGACCACGGGATCGCCGACGCAGCCGCTCCCGGGCGTCTCCTTGGCGATCGTGCGCATCGACGGTGGCACCGGACCCAACGGCAACCTTCGCGCCGGCGACAAGCCGAAGGTGACGTTCTTCGTCCGCGAAGGAGCCGCGAGCACGGCGCCGGGGCAACCGATCCCGTCGTCGCGGTGGGCGCTGCAAGAGCTGCTGTTCGCGGGCCCGAGCTCGAACTACCAGCTCGTCAAGCAGTATTCCAACCTCGCGAGCAACTCGGTCCAGAACGCCGACGGCTCGTGGACCTTCACGTTCCCGGATGCGATTCCGGCGACGGTCCCCAACCAGATCAACCAGGCGGACACGATCCCGTACGACTCGGGCACGCTCGCGGGGCAGGACATGCCGTCGGGCACCTACACGTTCGGCATCTCCGTGCGTCGTGACATCACGATCGGCACGGATGTGTTCCGCGACGCGGCGAGCGTGACGAAGGACGTGCTGTTCGGTTCGGCGACTTCGCTGACGCGCTCGCAGCTCGTCACGGACCAGAACTGCCAGAACTGCCACACGACGTTGCGCGCGCACGGCGAGAACCGCTACGGCGTCGCGATGTGCGTGCTCTGCCACACCAACGGCGCGGAGGACCTCAACAACCCCAACGCCGTCGCCGGCGAGACCCTCGGCTTGTCGATCTCGTTCCAGACGATGATCCACAAGATCCACTCCGGCGCGCACCTGCCGAGCGTCAACGGCAAGACCGTCGACGACAACGGCAACCCGGTCTACGGCACGGGCACCCCGTACGTCATCGTGCGTTCGCGCGGCGAGTTCGACTTCTCCGAAGTCGCCTTCCCGCAGTGGCCGCACCTCGCGCAGGGCATGCCGCGCGACCTCGGCTACAACGCGCTGAGCACGGCCAACAAGGCCAAGGAGAACGCGATCCTCTCCGGTCCGACCAACTGCGCCGCATGCCACGGCGATCCGGACGGCGCGGGTCCGCTGCCCGCTCCGGCGCAAGGCGACGCGATCTTCACGAACGCGATCAAGACGCGCGCGTGCATCGCGTGCCACGACGACTGGGATCCGAGCAAGCCCTACGTCAGCAACGGCATGACGATGCCAGGCGGCCTGTCCGACGCGACGTGCAACGAGTGCCACGCCGAGGCGCCGACCAATCCGAACTCCGCGATCAACGTGCGCAAGGCGCACACGCATCCGCTGCTCGACTCCAACACGCCGCCGCTCTGGGGCGCAGGAGCCGGCGAGCGCGGCCTGAAGTTCAACGTGCAGTCGGTCGGCGAAGCCGTCGCCGGCAACGGCCTGCTCGAAGCCGGCGAGAAGGTCGCCGTCTCGGTGGAAATCGTGAACGGCGCCGGAGACCCGGTTGCCGCATCCGCGATCAAGCGCATGGAGATCGTCATCAGCGGTCCGGTGCAGAACCCGAACTCGCTCTACTTCGGCAGCTACGTCGTCGGATCGTCGACGACGCCCGCGCCGACGACGATCCTCGGGGCCGGCCCGGTCCATACGTTCACGCTGAAGGAGAAGATCCCCTACGAGATCGCGACGCCGATCAGCGCGTTGACGTTCACGACGGCGCGCGCGCCGCACTTCCCGACGCAGTTCGGCACGCCGGGCGCGACGACGGTCTACACGGTTGCCACGGGCTCGGCCTCTTCTGTCGTGCTCACCGCCGCGGTGCCCGCGTACCAGAACTTCGTCGACGTCACGAACGCTGCGGCCTTGTCGCTCGCGATCGGCAACGTCGTCGTGATCGACGAAGGCCTGCCGACGATGGAGTACCTCGAGGTCCGCAACATCGACGGCAACCGTCTGTGGTTCGCAGCGCCCAACGACTCGCCGGCGATCCGTCTCGCCAAGCCGCACGCGGCCGGCGCGGCCATCGCCAAGGTGACGCCGGTGGTCGCCGCGGGCACGACGCTCGACGCAGCGACTGGCGTGATCACGTTCGCAGCGGCGCCAACCGGCAACGTCCTCGTGACCTACACGACGGACTTCGTGCTGCCGGCCGTCTATCGCGGCGCGATCAACAACAGCCCGTCGACCGACCCTGCCGACCCGCAACTCGACGCCAAGATCGGCGAGTGGACTGGCTTCGGCATCGTCCCCGGCACCTACAACATCGGCGTCTACGGCGAGGTGGCGTTCGACGTCACGGTCGCGGGCACGACGCCGCAGCTGACGACCTATACCGAGGGCTCGAGCGGCAACACGGTGAAGGCCTTCCGCCTCGGCACGGCTGGCGCGTTGGAGACCAACTCGCGCATCAGCTCGGAGCAGAACTGCTACTCGTGCCACCGCGACCTGCAGTTCCACGGCTCGCACCGCCGCGGCTACGACAACTGCATGCTGTGCCACGGCAACTCGGGCGCAGAGGACTGGCCAGTCTTCAAGACGGCGGCCCTCAACAGCCCGCGCACGCCGGGCGTGTCGATCGAGTTCCGCGAGATGATCCACAAGATCCACCGCGGCCACGAGCTCGACGCGGGCGCCGACTACGTCGTCGCCGGCAACAGCGGCAGCATCCACACCTACGAGCACGTGGGCTTCCCGTCGTTCACCGGCGCCACCGCCAACTGCGCGGCCTGCCACGGCGCCACGAACACGGCGTGGAAGGAGCCGACGCTGCGCCTGCACCCGGACGAGTCGCGGCTCGCGCCGCACCTCGAATGGCGCATGGTCTGCGGCAGCTGCCACGACGATCGCACAGCCTACTCGCACATGCTGTCGAACAGCGGCGGCAACGTCGAAGGCTGCACGATCTGCCACGGCGGCGGCAAGGAACTCAGCGTCGAGACGGTGCACAAGAACCGTGTCCGCTGAGTAGCGCCAGACAAGCGGAAGGCGCGCGGCGGGCTGCGGTGACGCAGTCCGCCGCGTTTGTTTCCAAGCGCGAAGTCCGCGCGCCGCGCGATCAGCCGCCGATCCGGACCGCGATGCCGTGCGTGAGCACGTAGCCGAACGCGTTGGCAGCAGGATCGACGACGACTCCCTGGTGGAAGATGCGCCAGCCGACGAACCACGGGTTGTTCGGGATCGCGACCGGCATGCGGAACGAGCCCGCGCCGTCGACGAAGCCGGTTCCGACCGCGATCTGGTCCGAGAGGATCGAGCAGCCGAAGGCGCCGACGACGTCGAGCGGCAGCGGCAGCGGGATGCCGTTCATCGACGTGTCGGAGATGCCGATCGCGATGCCGCCGAGCGTCAGCGGCAGCGCATCGGTCATCGTGAGCTCGTAGTGGTGGCCCGCATCCATCACGCCACTCGCTTGCAGCATCGGCGACAACGTGGTCGTCGGCCGACACAGCACGCGGATCGACCATTCGAATCGACCTGTCGTTCGCGGGCCCCAGACACCGTTCTCGAACCGGTGGTAGGGGACGTCCGTGCCGCCGGTGGTGGCCTCGAACGCTGCCGGCGGGACCGCGCCGGTGTCGAAGCCGACGCAGAATGTCGTGCCCGCCGCCACGGAGGCGGTCGAAAGTTGCGCGGTCGTCCAGCCGGGGGCGGTGCCGAGGGTGATCGAGCCGGTCGCGAGCGGGATGCTCGGATGCCCGGCGGCATCGATCACGAACAAGTGGGCCGGGACGGTCTGCGGCGCGCCGGTCGTCGAGTTCGCGAAGATCTCGAAGCCGACGACATCGAGTGCGGCGGGCGCCACGAGCTCGAATGCATAGGTCGTCGTGGTGCGCAATGCGACGCTCGTCTTCGACATCGTGTCATTGCTCACGAAACAGGCCTGCGGAAGACCCGGCTTCGAGCCCGCGCAGCTCGCGCCGTAGACCGTTGCGGAGCCAGGAGTGCCGAGGCCGTTGAACGTCGCGCCGCGGACCACGAGGCCGAAGTCCGCATCCGTCGCCGCGGTCGCGAGGTGCGTGTCGACGACCACGAGATCCGCGATCACGTCGATGCTCCACTCGCCGGCCATGGGCTGCGGCACGAACACGCACTCCATCGTGTCGACCGTGTCCGCCGCGCCGCCGCCGACGGAGGCCGTGCCTGCGCGCAGTCCGTGGTTGCCCCAGTAGACCGTGCCGTCCGGCGCGATCGCGCGCAGCGTGAGGTCGTTGACGCGCGTCAACGCCGCCGCGGGATTGGCTGCGGGATCCGCGAACGTCATCGCGACCTTCAGTTCGCTGCGACCCGCGGCGACCTGCATGCGGTAGCGGACGACTTCGCCTTGCTGCAGAGCCTTGGTCTCGTCGACGACGTGGATCGACGCGCGGTCGTCCCACATCGTCTGCAGGTTGGGGTGACCCCAGCCTTGGTGCTCGCGGCGGTTGTTGGTCGAGTTCGCGGCGAACCCGTATTGGCTCGCGCACGCGACCTGCAGGGCCTTCAGCGTCGTGAAGTTGGGACGGTTCTGGAACCGCGTGCCGCCCGGGACGCGCACCGGCCCGAACAGGCCATCGGTGAACATCTGGATCGCGAGCGCGTTGTGGCCCGCCACGATCGGCGTCGCTGCCGACGTGCCGCCGAACGTCGCCGTGCTGTCGCTCGGGTCGTAGCCGTCGAGGCCCGTCCGGTCGGAGGTGCGCACCGAATCGTAGAACGAGCAGAGGTCGGGCTTGATGCGCCCGTCGGCCGCCGGGCCGATGCTCGCGCCGCCGGCCCACGAGTCGTCGCTCGGGTCCGCGTTGTCGAAGTGGCGCACGCCGCCGACGGAAATGACGTTCTTGGCCCACGCCTGCGGACGGGACTGGCGGTCGCCGTTGTTGCTCTGGCTCTGGGTCCACGCGATGCCGTGGTCGAAGACGATGTCGTCCGCGTCGGCCGAGATCGACGTGTAGGCCGTGGTGAGGCCGTTGCCCCACGAAGCCGTCGTGAACGACACCTCGTGCGTCTGCACGAGTTGCTCGACGACCTGCCAGCGCGAGACGCCGGCGGGCACGCACGCGTAGTTCGTGTAGTAGGGCACAGCCAGCGGCGCCATGCCGCGGGAGCCGACATGGCTCGTGCCGTTGCCGAACACGATGCCGCCGGTCGCGTGGCCGTGGTTGTCCGCGAGGTTGCAGCTGAGCACCGGCACCGGCGCGACGGTGAAGTCCGGGTGCGTGTCCTGCACGCCTTCGTAGACGTGGCCGCGAACGCCTTGGCCGAGGTAGCCGGCCGCCGCTTCGATGTGGTTCGCGCCGCCTTGGATGCGTGCGTTGTCCATGTCGACGCCGATTGGCGTCGCTTCGTCGATCCACAGCGTCTCGTCGAAGTTCGCGACCTCGACCAGTTGCCGAGCATCGAGCTTGGCTTCGACGAGCAGGCTGCCCGGCTGCTCGTGGAGCACTTCGATGCCGGCCGCGCGCAGCTTCTGGATCAGCTTCGTCTTGTCCTTGCGCTTGTCGACGACGACCACGTTGCACGGCTTCGAGCCGCCGTTCTGCACCAGCGAGTCGAGCAGCGCAGCGTCGATGCGGTAGGCCGGATGGTAGGCGCCGACCCAACGCACGCCGGCGATCGCGGCAGCCTGGGCAGCGACGAGAGGCTGCATGCGCACGAGGTGCGCGCGATGCGGAAGGAAACCGACCACTTCCGCGCCGAGGTTGCGCAACTGCGCGCGCATGCGTTCGTCCGGCTTGTCCGCAAACTGCACGACGAACAGGCAGTTCCTACTTTCTGCACGCAGCATCTGCGGCATTTCCGGCTCGCCGGACAGCGGGTCGAACGTGGCATAGCGCAACGCGATGCGTTCGCCCGACTGCGCGGGGACTTGCGCGGCGAACGCGAGCGCGAGAAGTGCGCAGGCCAGTGGGGAGCGAGTGCGAGCCATCGGGGGGAGCGGGGGGAGCCCGCAGCCCCAGGAGCGAATCGCGTGCCGCGCAGAACGGTTCGCCGCGCGCCCGTTTCCCGATCACGCAATGCGACGCGCTGTGCGTCTCAGTTGCGGTCGAACCGCATGCACGCGCCGTTCGACACCAACACGTTCGCGGCGTTGTAGGACGTCGGTTGGCCAGTGCAGAGCTGCACCGACTGCGCGTAGAGGTCGAACCCAGCGAACGCGAGCGGCGTTGACGCGATCGCGTTCCAGCTGACCGAGCCGTTGGCGACGAGCTGCGCATACGAAGCGACCTCGGGCAACGCGACATGCGCGCCGCATCCGGGCATGCCCAACGCGCGCAGGTCGACGCCGGGCGCGCGGCCTGCGCTGACCAACGTGATGTTGAGCGCAGCCGATGCGTCGATGCCCGTGGTCTCGAACACCAGCGGAGCGCCGACCTTCGGCCGGTTGCGCAGACGCAGCTGTGCAGGCTTCGCGCCGTCACCCGCGAAGAAGCCGCCGGTGCTGATCGCGTTGCGAAGGTCCGGCGCACGACGCGGCGTGGCGCCTTGGCCTGGATCGCCGGCGTTGTTGCCCGGCGTGAATCCGACGAGCAGGTCGGAGATGCCGTGGCGTATGCGGCCGTAGGTGAATTCCACGTGGCCGTTGGGCTTCAACGTCACCTGGAAGTCGTTGCCGGTGCCGGTCGCGGCGCCGGTCGGATACTCCGTCACGCCGACCCACGAGATCGTCACGTAGCTCGTGCCGTCGGTGTCCGCGTAGATCTCGCCCGTGCCGCCGAACAGGTTGTGGCGATCGGCGGGATACAGGTCGCAGTAGGCCACTGCGAGCGACGGCGGACCTTGCATCCAACCGTCGTAGTCGGACAGGAAGCGCGCGGTCATCGGTTGCGCATTGCGCAGCCAGATCGCGCCGTTGCTGCCGATCACGAGATGTGTAGCCGGAACGCCGCCGTCGCCAGGGAACGGGAATGCGAACGGCAGCGGATACGCAGCCGAGGTCGCGTCGTCCCAGTCGCCCCACAGCGAGGTCGCCGGGTTGCCAGTGTTCACGTGCGTGGGTGTCGCGGGATGGTTCACGCGGTACCACGTCGTCGAGCCCGGCACGATGCCGTTGCGCGGGAACGTGGTCGTGCCGGCTTCGACGAAGTAGCGGCTGCCGACCTTGTGCAGCGCGAGGCTGCCCGGTGCGAGGTCGATCGTCGACCCGCCCGCTGCGCCGGACGCGAGGAAGCCTTCGTAGAACGTCTGCTTGCGGTCGTAGCAGCCGGCGCCATAGGTCGCCTGGAACGCGCTGTTCGCGCCGAGTCGGTAGGTGAGCTGGAAGTTGGGCAACACCGGCGGCGTGCTGAGCGGCGACATCGCCGTCGTCGCGAACGCAGGGTTGGCGAGACCTGGGTTGGTGATCGTGAGCGCGTCGTCCGCGAAGCTCGTGGGGCCCGGCAGCTGCTGCAGGTTGGTGAACAACGGATGGATGCGGTCCGTCGCTGGATTGGGCGCAGTGCCCGTTCCCGCAGGGATCGACGCGAGGCCCTTGGGCACCGCGACGAGCACGACCGCGTAGCTACCCGCGGGCAACGACAGCGGCGGCGAGAACGTGGCCGTGGATGGCGTGTCCGGGTCCGAGAACGCGAGCGTGCCCAGATGGCTCTGCGCGTTCGACAGTAGTTGCCACGGCGCAGGCGGCGCAGTGGGCGGCAGATGGCGGTAGTTGGCGTTCGCGAACAGCGAAGGCTCGAGCACGCTGCGGTTGGGCGCGATCCAGACCTCGAGCGTGCCGTTCGCGGCGCCGATAAGGTTGCTGACCGGGGATCCGTAGATGCCGCCGTCGCCGAGCACGTTGATGCCGACGGAGTCGATCTCGATCGGCGCATCGGCGACGACGTCGAAGCGGATGCCCGTGCCGGGATCGAGGCTCACGCCGTAGTTGGGCGGCACGCCGTTGCCTTCGAACGTGGTGCCCGCGAACGCCGTCCCGATGCGGTGCGTCGTGGAGTTCTGCTGGCATTGCGCCGCGAGGTCGGCGGCTGCGGCGAGGAATGCAACGAGTGTGAGGTAGGTGCGCATGGGCGAGGGCGCGACTGCGCCGGGAGAAGTATCCGACGCATGCGCACAGCCGCGGCAGCGCTCGCCGAGCTTGCTTCAGCGATGCAATCCACGCAGGAGCCATGCCCCGCTCGTGGCCATGACATCGCGCACAGGCGTTCGGCGTGTGTGTGCGCGCGCGTCCCGCAACGGGACATCCGCGCATCGCGGGATCCACGTGGCTCGCGGGCGCGTGCGAGCAAGACGTGCTTCGCACAAGGAAATGGCTCTTGGCTGCCGTTTGCGAGCGGTTCCATGTGGCCGCGTGCCCGATTCGTCAGCAAGACAAGCTTGTCGTGTCTTCCGTCGACGCCGGCATCGCGTCGTTGTCATCGCGGCGACGAATGGGCGCGCTTCGGTGCGACGCACGCGCTTGGCTCTCGGCCGCGTCACGGCAAACAGCGTGGGGTAGATTGTCTTACGTCGGGACATCCCCACTTGTCCGCACCGCTCTTTCTTCCTCCACGATGACAACCCTCGCCAGTTCCCTCTCTGGTTCGACGACGCCGAATCCCCGCGGTTCGTTCGTGCGCAAGTCGCTCGCCGCAACCATGCGCGGCCTCGCCCTTGCCGCCGTCGCGTGCATTCCGTTCGCCTCGGATGCGAGCGCGCAGGACACGCCGACTCCGCGCGGTCCCGTCGGCCTGAAGCGCGTCGGCCCGGTCGACGATTACTACGGCTACCCCTACTGGTACGAGGACACGACGAGCCTCAAGCTGGGCATCTGCAAGAACGAGGCGCACTGCTTCTTCGCGGCCAATCCGCTCGCGCCGTTGAGCTTCCCGCAGACGATCGCGGACGCCGAGGCGGGCAACTTCAACTGGCCCGACGAGATGTTCTATTACGCGCTCGAAAACCTCGAGATCGCGCCGTTGCCGAGCCGCGCTCGCGTCCTCTTCCACGTTGCCGTCGAAGGCGCGTTTGCGACCGGTGACGTGATGCCGGGGCAACAGGTCGTGTTCACGCGCCTGCGAATCCGCCTGCGCGGACTGCGCCCCGAGTCCGCCTACACGATCCGCCATCCCTACGGCGAGGAGGTCCTCGAGACCGACATCGACGGTGGCCTGTTCTACACACGCGACATCGGCCTCGCGGTCGGCAACTTCCAGGGCGCGCTCTACGGCGACGTCGGTCCGTTCCTCGTGCCGACTGGTTTCAGCCGCAACGCGCCGAAGGGCACCTACCTGTCGGACGGCGGCCTGACGCTGGAGACGGTCGAAGGCAGCCCGATCGGCCGGAACTACGTCGAATACGAAGGCCCTGGCATCGGCCTGATGTTCCCGTCCCTCGCGGTGAACGGCGACATCAACAAGATCCGCAGCAACGTCTTCAGCATGCAGGGCCAGGTCGCGGAGCAGTTCGGCGTCGGCATCGACGACGCCTACTACTCGGCGACGGGCAACGCGGCGGACTCGACGCTGGCGACGACGGTGTCGGTCTTCGCGCAGTCGGCGGAAGGCCAGTCCATGATCGCGCGCGCCCAGAACGGCAACTGGGTGCCGATGCAGGAGGTCGGCAACACCGGCCATTACTTCGCACAGATCGACCTGGGCAGCTCGAACAGCGCGCTGCCTTCCAACCTCGAAGTGCGCAACGCCAACGACGCTCCGTTCACGAGCAAGGCGAAGGCCACGCTGCCGGACCTCGTCACGGTGCACGGCGCGACCTACACGGTCGGCGCCAACGGCAACCCGAGCACGCTGGCGGTCGATGTCACCTCGACGGACCGCAGCGTGTCGCGCACGGTCGACGTCGAGTTCGGCGACTTCCAGGTGACGCCCGGCATCACGGGCGGTCTCGGCGACGCGGCGATCAGCCAGCCGGTTCCGGCGACCTATGTCCCGCCGACGGACGTGACGGTGCGTTCGTCTGCCGGTGGTATCGCGACGTTCCCGATCGAAGTGGTCGGCGGTGGCAAGCAGCCGCAGAACCCGCAGACGCCGGGCCCGGTCGCCAATGCGGGCCTCGACCAGGCGGTCGACATCCGCACGGTCATCACGCTGAACGGCAGCGCCTCGCAGGGCAACATCGTGAGCTACCTGTGGGGGCCGCCGCTCTCGGGCTTCGAGATCGACGCCGTTGCGACGCAGGGCGCGCAGCTCGTCGGCACGGTGACGCTGGCTGGGCAACTGACCTTCACGTTGACGGTCATCGACAACGCCGGTCGCGCCTCGACGGACACGGTCGTCGTCACGGTCACGGACAACAACGCCGTCACGGATGTCATTTCGATCACGGCCGCTCGTTACGACGCGGGTCGTCAGTTGTGGGATGTCGTCGGCACGTCGAACTTCACGTGGGACCAACGCGTCGACATCTACTTCGCGTTGCTCGACGAGTTCGGCACCGTGGTGCGGGACGCGAATGGCGTCGCGCTCAAGGACCCGAACCGTCGCATCGGCGCGGCGTTCGTGGGCGACCTCGGGATCTGGCGCTACCGCGGCCAGGCGACGATCCTGAGACCGGAGTCGGTGCCGACGGGCCTCGACAACACGATCGTGGTCGAGTCCGCGCTCGGCGGCAAGGCGACCGTGGTCTTCCGCGTGTCGCGCTGACCGCGCGCTGCGAAGGGCGCGTGCCCGACGCCGAACTGAGCCCGCTGCGCCATCGTCGGCGCGGCGGGCTCGCTTCGTTTCCCCGGTTCCAGTCGCGTGCGCAGCGCTGCCGATGGCGCACGGGTGACATCCGATCGCGGCCCCGAGAACCGTCCCCAAGTCCGTCTGCGCCGACTCGCGTGGTGCGTCGCCGCGTTGCTCGGCGCAGCCTGCGGCCGCAAGCCTGCGGCGGCTTCGCTGCAGCACGACTTCGGCGTGCTGGCATGGGGCGCTAGCGCGTCGCACGAGTTCGTCGTCGATGTCCGACGGCATGGTGAGTTCGTGCGCGCGCTCGGCGTGCAGTTCGAGTGCTCGTGCGCGACCGCTTCGTTGCTCGCGCGCGATGGCGCGGGCGTGGAACGTCCGCTCGACGACGCGTCGTGGAACGACAAGCGCGTGCGCGAAGGGGAACTGCTCGTGGTGCGGGTCCGGCTCGACGCCGCGCAGAAGCCGTTGCTCGACGAACCTCTCTCCGACCACGACGCGGAGTTGCTGCTGGCATCGGGCGAAGGCGACGGCGCCAACGAGTTCTCGGCGCCGATGCGCCTGCGCTACGGGATCGACGCGCCGGTGCGTTTGGATCCGCCGGAGGGCGTCGACTTCGGTCGGATGCGCCGCGGGACCGAGCGATCTGTGCGCGTGCGCATCGTTGCCGACGATCCGCTTGCCGCTGTTGCCTATGGTCAGCCGCGGGCCGACGACTCGCGCTTCCGCTGCGAGCTTGCGCACGGAGCGAACGGGATGGAGCTGGTGGTGACGGCCGCCATCGGCGCCGGCGACTCCCCGGGTCTGTTGGTCGGCAGCGTGGATGTGCCGAGAGGCGAGGGCGTGACGCCGCTCCGCGTCGGGATCGCGGGCCGTGTGGTGGCCGGGCTCGAGGCGTCGGTCAGCAACCTCTCGTTCGGCGCCGCTGACGCGGAAGGCTCCGCGCGCGAGCGCTACTTCTTCGTCGAAGACCACGACGCCGAGGCAGCGCCACAACTCGTCGTGGAGCGATTTGCCGACCACGCGAACCAATCGCTCGAAACTGACTTCGAACTGACGATGGCGCCGGAAGAGGGCTCCGCTGGGCGCGTGCGCGTGACGCTGCGCTGGAAGCCCGAGGCGAAGGCCAAGACGGTCCGCGGCCAGCTGGCGTTGCGGCGCGAGGGGGACGGAGCAGACAAGGCCGTCTGCGTCGGACTGTCGGCGTTCTTGGCGCCTCTGCGCTGATTTTACGAATCGCCGAGCGCGCAAGGATCCGCGCGCATGTTGCCGATGCGATCGGCAATGCACGTTCGCGCACTCCGCGGACCAGCCCTTCGCGTGCGCATTGCTGCTGCGCGCACCGGTCTTGCTGCGCGTGGCATGGGCTACCCTTCATGGTGTAAGTGCGCCCGAACCTCTCCATCGCGGGCGCTTTCGATCCTCCGACGCTCTTTCCAGTCCGCCTCACCATGACCGACCGCAAGCCCTGGTCCATGCGCCATGCTGCGAGGACCGCAGCCAAGTCCCTTCTCGCGTGCTCGGCGATCGTCGCCTTGTCCGCTGCCGCCACTGCGCAAGCCACGCCGCCCGTTGCCGGCCCGGAGGGCTTGAAGGCCGTCGGTCCGATCGACCAACTCAACGGCTACCCGATGTGGTACGAGGACAAGCACGGCATCAAACTCGGTCTGTGCACGAACCCGGACCACTGCTTCTTCATGCCGCCCGATCCCGCCGCAGCCGCGCGTGCTCCGATGAGCCCGAGCGACACCGCGCACAACTGGCCGGACGAGTCGTTCTTCTACGCGTGCGAGACAGGCCTCGACGGCATCAACGGCACGCGCGGCGTGCTGATCCACGCGCTCGAGGCCGCTTATGGCGCTGGTGATGTCCAGCGAGGCGACGAGGTCGTGTTCGTCCGCTTCCGCCTGCACTTCTGGAACCTGCAGCCGTTCCAGAACTACTCCTTCAAGTATCCGTTCGGCGAGGAAACGCATCAGGCCGACGGCGATGGTCGCATCTTCGTCACGCGCGACATCGGCATCGGCGCGCCCGGTGTCTTCACCGATGCGCTGAAGGGCGAACTCGGTCCGTTCCTTTTGCCGGTTGGCGTCGTCGACGAGAACGGCAACCCGCGGCCCGAGTTGCTGCAGCCAGGCATGTTCTTGACCCAGAACCTGCAGCAGACGCGCATCGTCGGCAGCCCGACTGGCTTCAACGCGTTCTCGATGCAGGGTCCTGGCATCGACCAGATGTTCCCGGATCTCGTCGATCTGACCGACGCGCACACCGACTACGTAGTCACGGACCTCTTCACCGTGCAGGGCATGATCGCCGACCGCCACGGTGTCGAACTCGAGAAGAACTTCTACTCGCGCAGCGCGGACATGACGTCGATCGACGTGTTTGCGCGGTCGTCGCCTTCGCAGGATCTCTACGTCGAATTGCCGAGCGGCATCCGCTTGCGCATGGACGAGCGCTCGGGCGGCCCGGGCGCTTACCACGCGAAGATCGACCTCGGCCAGGGCGCTGCGGTGCCCGCGAGCGTCACGCTGGTCAATGCGCTCGACGTGCCGGCCAGCACGAAGGCAGTTGTGGGTTTCTCGCCGCTCGTGCGCATCATCGACGCCGATTACACGTTGGGCGGCAGCCTCGTCGTCCAGGCGCGCACGACCGACGGCCTCGCGACCGATCCGCTCTCGGTCAACGGCCTCGGCGTTCCGGCCGGCACGCAGATGCAGTGGGTGGAACCCGGCTCCTACGCGCTGACGCTGCCGATCGCGGGCGCGCCGCCGCGTACGCTGTCGGTCGGAGGCGCGACGATGCGCCATTCGGCCAAGGTCGTGGTCGCCGGCGCCAATGACTCGAGCATTACGCACCCCGCCACGGCGGACGCGGGCCCGGATCAAGTCGTCCAGACGGGTCAAATCGTCACGCTGTCCGGCGCCAACTCGCAGGGCGCGAACCTGACTTACGCGTGGACGCAGCTCACGGGCACGCCCGTGACGCTCGCGGTCGATCCGAACAACGCTGCGATCGTCACGTTCGTTGCACCGCCTGTTCTCGTGCCCGGGGACACGGGCATCGAGGCCTACAGCTTCCGTCTCGTCGTCAACGGCATCTCCAGCGACACGGTGCTGGTGAACGTCGTGGATCCGGCAGCGGTTCCGCTCGACGACGTGCGCATCGAACGAGCCCTCTACGACGTTGCGCGTCGTCAGTGGCGCATCTTCGGTCGCACGAACCTCGTGCGGAACCAGCGCGTGTTCCTCTACATCGGTGTCATCGACGAGGCGGCGGACCCCACGACGTGGGACCGCACCCGCCCGATCGCCACGGTGTTCTCCGACGGCGCCGGCAGCTTCAACTACGAACCCGGCCGCCTGACCGCGACGGGCACTGCGATCCCGCTGCCGACCGACGGCTTCATCTGGGCGGAGAGCGAGATCCCCGGCGGCGCGCCCGGCGTGCTGGACTTCCGCCGTCGCTGAGCAACGCGCGTCTCGTTCTGCGACTTGCGCGGCGGCCCGTTGCCCACGGTCCGCCGCGCGCGCATTTCGGGGCTACCCTTCATCCAGAAGGAACCCGTCGCATGACCCTTATCCGCGCTGTCTCTGTCGTGCTGCTGCTCGCGGGCTCGTCATTCGCTGTGCTCAGCGCCCCGTGGTCGAAGGTGAACGTCGATGCCGCCGATCGGGTTGCTGCGGAAGAAGATGGCGAGGAGCTGCTCGCTCGCATCGCTGCTACGGAAGCGCGCGCCAAGCAAGGCCCGTGGATCCATGCCGAGGAGCCCGTGTTCGACTGGGGCACGGTGGAGGAGGGCAGCGAGATCCGCCACACGTTCCGACTCACCAACCGCGGCACCGAACTGGTCACGATCGACAAGGCCAGGACCAACTGCGGCTGCGGCGCGTTCGACTTCTCGCGCGAGATCCCTCCGGGCACGGAAGGCCATCTGACGATCGTCATTCCGGGCAACAAGGTTGTGCCGGGCAAGCTGCGCGCGTCGATCACGCTGCGCACGAATGCGCGCGGCGACGACGTCCTCGTCGCGACGGGGCGCGTCACCGGTCGCGTCGCCGACGGTCGCTGAGGTCGAAGGCGCAAGCGCACCGAGCATGCGTCCGATCGCGGTGGCGCGGTAGCATCCGCCGCGCATGACCACCGCCCAGCAGTTCCGTGCGCTCGCGCTCTCGTTGCCAGGAGCCCAGGAAGGCGCGCACATGGGGCATCCCGATTTCCGCGTCGACGGCCGTATCTTCGCGAGCCTCGACGCGGACGAACGGGTCGGCGTCGCGATGCTGACGCCCGCGCAGCAACGGAAGCTCACGCAGTCGAGCCCTGCGTTCGCGCCGGCGAAGGGCGCGTGGGGCAAGCGCGGATGCACGACGATCGCGCTCGCCGACTCCTACGGCGACGCGGTGCGCGCGGCGCTGACGATGGCATGGGAGAACGCGATGGCGAGTGGTCCTGCGGTTGCGCGCAAGAAGGCGATCGCCGCTCCGCGACGCAAACCCGCTGTGCGCGCATCGAAAGTGGTGGCGAAGAAGAAGCCTGCGGCTCCGCGCGCCGGTTCGTCGCGGAAGCAGCCGGTCGAGAAGCCCGCGCCTCGTCGCCGCAGCGGTCGTTGATGGCGTTCTGTCGTGCGCGCATGATCCCCGGCCCGACCGCGCACCCTCGCCTCGCATGAACCGTCGAAAGCACCTCCTCGCCGCCTGCTTCGTCGCTGCGACGGCGTTCGCTGGCGATGCGTGGTTGCGCGGCGAGCAGGCGTTCGCGCAACGCAACTACGCGGCGGCCGCCGCGGCGTTTGCCGAGGCGATCGCGGAGGAAGGCGACCTCGCGCCGGTCGAGTGGCGCTACGACCACGCGCTCGCGTCGTTCGCCGCAGGATCCCTCGACGCGGCGCAAGCGTCCGCGGAGCGCGCGGCCGCTCTCGGCGAAGGCGCGCTGCGCAGCAAGGCGCTGCACCTGCTCGGCTCCGTCGAGTGGAAGCGTGCCGAAGCGGTCGCGGCGATGGCGATGCAAGTCGAGGCCGAGCCGTTCCTGTTCGAGCAGGCCATCGAACGAACGTCGCGCGCGCGGGCCTTCTGGGTCGACGCAGCGACCGGCGATGCGCCGCAAGGCGAGTCGGTGCGCAACACGGAGCGCGCGCTGCTGCAGTTGCAGCGGCTGCGCGAGCAGAAGGCCGAGAAAGATCGTCAGCGCAAGGCGGCCGGCGGCGAGCAACGGCCGATGGCTACTCCGGACGCGAAGGAAGGCGGCGACGAGAAGCCTGGCGACGCGAAGGGGCGCGACAAGGACGAGCAGGACAACCCGCTCGCGCCGTTGCGCGTCGAACTCACGCAGGAGCAGCTCGACAGCATGTTCGAGAAGCTCGAGCAGAAGGACCGCGAGAAACTGCAGCTGCGCCGTTCGCTGCGCGCGCAGCGTCGCGGCGGCGCGGAGCGCGACTGGTGAGCGCCGCGCGGCGGTTCGCTGCATTGCTCGCGTTCGCGGCGGGCGTCGTTGCGCAAGACTCGTCGGCCGACGTCGTCGCGCAGCGTGCGCTCGGCGCGGCGTCCGTGAGCGTCGACATCGGTCGCGAGCGCCGCTTCGTCGGCGAGACCGTGGAAGTGCGCGTCGAAGTGCGCTTCGACCGCGCGTTCTTCTCGGAGCACGGCGCGCCGTTGTTCCAGCGCCAGCTCGACTTGCCGTTGCAGGTGAAGGCCATGTGGCTCGACGGCGGCGATGCTGCGACCGCGTTGCCGGAGCGCGCGCAGGGCGGCGGCGCGCGTTCGCGCATCGTTGTCAACGAACGCGTCGTCGCCGCCGAGGCGCTCGCGGACGTGGTGGAGGACGGGCGCACGTTCGGCGTGCTGACGTTCTCGCGAAGGATCGCACCGCGCCGCGCGGGCCGTGTCGAACTCGCCGCGCCGCGCGTGCGCTTTGCCGCGGCGACGCAGTTCCGCGACGACTTCGTGAACGGCCGCGTGCCCGTCGATCGCATCGACTGCGAAGTGGTGGGGGTGCCTTCGGTCTGGTCGGTCGAGGACGTGCCGCAAACGGGCCGGCCGCCGTCGTTCTGTGGCGCGGTCGGATTGCTGAAGCTCGAGGCCGCTGCGGTCTCGAACGAGGTCGGAGCCGACGGCCGCATCGAGGTCGCGCTCGCCGTCCGCGGAGACGGTGACGTGGCGACGTGGCCGCTGCCGAAGCTGTTGCTTCCCGGCTTCCACGTGCTCGGCGCGCTGGATCGCGGCGTCGCCGACGGCGCGCGCGCGTTCGCGTTGGAACTCGAACTGCTCGACGAGGCGCTCGTGGAGGTTCCGCCGATCGACCTCGCGTCGTTCGATCCCGCGGCCGCCGCGTTCGTCGTCGCGAAGACGGTTCCGATCCCGTTCCGCAGGACGGCGCCGCTCGCGTCGCGCACGGCTCGCGAAGGCGTCGCGAAGCCCGTCGCGTCCGCGAACGCATCGTCGCTGCGCGTCGAGGACTTCGACGTGCCGTCGTCGCGCGCGTTGCCGCCCGATGCCGCGCGCACGTCGGACGCGCTCGTCGCGTGCGCGCTGGCGATGCCGTGGGCGCTGTTGGCGTGCGTTTGGGCGTTGCGCGCGCGCTCCCGTCGCGCGGAGCCCGCAGTCGACCCGAAGGCCGCTGCGGCGGAGTTCGATGTCGCGGCATCGCGCGCCGACGCGGACCTGCTCGCGCCGTTCGAGCGCTGGCTCGTGGCCCGCTGCGGCATCGGCAGTGCGTCCGTGGGCGACGTCGAACTCGAGGCCGCCGCCGTGCACGCGGGCTTCCCCGCCGAGCTCGCGTTGCGCGCCGTCGCGTTGCGCCGGTCGTTGTCGGCTTCGCGCTACAAGGGCATGTCCGCCGCCGCGCGCATAGCAGCGCAGCGATTCGTCGAAGAAGCCGAGGCCGCGCTTCTTGCGATGCCGCGCGACGGAGGCGTTCGATGAAGGCTTCGCGACTGCATGTGCTCGCGCTCGCGCTCGCGTTCGTGCTCGCGCCGTTCTCGCAGCTCACTGCGCAGGATGCCGAGCGCGCGGAGCGGTTGTTCCGCCAAGGGGACTTCGCGGCGGCGCAGCGGGCCTACGCCGAGGCTGCCGATGCGAAGGGCTCGCAGCGCGGCGCATTGCTGCTGTGTGTCGGCGTCGCCGCGTTGCGCGCTGGCGCGCTGCCGGAGGCAGTGCTGTGGTTCGAGCGCGCGGCGCGGAGGCTCGCGGATCCGGCGCCGGCGTTGCGCGGGGTTGCGTTCGCGCAGCAGTCGCTCGGCGTCGCGTCTGGTTCCGAGCCGCGTGTCGAGGCCGTCGGCTGCGGTAGCGCGGACCTCGCGGTCGCGGTCATGGCGCAGTGCATCGGCTTCCTGGGACTGCTGTGCGCGCGGTCGCGCGGCGCGAAGGTCGCGGCTGCTGTGGTGGCGCTGGTCGGTATCGGCCTCGGTGTGCGTTGTGCGCTGGCGCAGTTCGCGGAGCGGCCGGTGCTCGCGGTGGCCCTGCGCGACGCGGTTCTGCAGCGGGAGCCCGGCGGAGCCGCGATCGACGGCTCCAGCGTCAAGGCCGGCGCGCGGCTCGTCGTGTTCGAGCGACGCGATCACTCCGTTCGCGTCGGGCCGCAGTCCGGTTGGTTGCCGGCGGGATCGTTCGGCCTCGCCGACGAGCGTTGAGCGCGCTCGCGCGTCAGGGCCGCGCTGCGTCGCGGCCGCGCAGCAGCGCCGCGAACAGGATCACGTCGAACGCGGGCATCACGTAGAGGCTGTTGAGCCATTCGTCGCCGTCGTCGCCGACGATCGCCTGGCCGATGCCGCAGCAGACGAACCACGCGACGAGCAACGCGATCGTCGCGCGCGATCGCGTGCGCGCCGCCTGCAGGCACAGCACGCAGAACGCGGGCACGAGCGCCACGTGGTGCGCCTTCCAGCTCAGCGGCGACGCGAGCAGCGAGAACACGAGCGCGGCGGCGAACTGCCGCGTGCGCCGCTCGCCTCTGGACGAAGCCTCGTCATCTGCGCATCCCCGTCGCGCGTTCCACGCAGCAGCGCACAGCCACGCGAGCATCGCGAGCAGGACCGCGCGCGCAGTCCACGCCGCGGCAGACGCGCTGAGCCCTAGTCCCGGCGTCACGCCCCACGCGACGCGTTGCGCGAACTCGGTCGGCACCTCGCCGATCCATCTCGCCGTCGCGCAGCGCAGCGACTGGTTCATCCACTCGAAGTCGGGGAACTGAAGAGCCGGGACGGCGAACGCGTCGGTCTGGCGCGCGAGCGCGAGCGATCCCTCGAGCCAACGCAGCCACGGCGCGACTTCGCCTCGCAGCAACAGCGTGCTCAGCGCGACGCACGTCGCGCCGCACAGCAGCGCGTGGCCGACGGTCTTCTTGCGCCCGTGCAGCAAGAACAGCGGCAGCAAGAACGCTTGCGTCGGCTTGGTCGCGAGCGAGAAGCCGAGCCACCAGCCGGCGCGCGCTGCCTTGCCGCGCTCCGTGTCTACGAACGCGAGCGCGCACATCGCGACGTTGATCAGGTTGCCGCCGCCGCCGTGCGTGTCGCGCAGCACGAGCCGCGACAGGAGCAGCAGCACGCAGAGCGCGATCCATCGCCGCTCGCGTTCGTTCACGGCCGGTGGCGGCATCGGCATGCGCCACATCGCGGCGAACAGCAGCGCGATCGCCAGGACCTGCAGTAGCGCCCATGCGACGCGCGCGGCCGTGAGCCCGAGCGTCCCGTGCACGACGGCGAACGGCGCGGTCAGCAACCCGAACGACGGCGGATACGGCGCGTGCAGCGGCGCGGGCTCCGCGGTGAGGCTCGACTTCCAGTCGGCGTAGAGGTCCTCGCCCGCGAGCAGCCTGCGCCCGAACTCGAGGTGGTCGAGGATCACGCCGCGGTGCGGCTTGCGGTCGCCCGCGCGGACGACCACGACCGCGGCGAGCGCGATCCAGAGCAGCAGCCAGCGCGTCCGAGGGGGCATGGGCGGGGGACTTTCGTCGCGTGCGCGTGCGCGGGCAAGCGTGGCCGGAAGCGGACTTTCGCATCGACCTTGGCGCGCCCGCCCCTACCCTTCTCGCCCTCGCAACGGACCTGCCATGTATTCCGTCCTCCTTTCCGCGTTCCTCGGCCTCCTCGTCGGCTTCGGCGGCTTCGCCCTCGACTGGTGGCACTGGATCTGGGCCATCCTGTTCTCGCTCGTCTTGACCGTGGTCGCGTGGATCCTGATCGCGCGCAGCATCGGCAAGAAGCTGCAGCCCATGATGCTCACCGTGCAGAAGCAGCTCGAGGCGCGCATGCCCGACGCCGCGATGCAGAGCCTTCGCGCGATGCTGCCGCACGGCAAGTGGATGCCGCTGCTCGAAGGCCAGATCTACGCGCAGATGGGCATGATCGCCTACCAGCTGGGCCGTCGTGACGAGGCATTGGACCTGCTGAAGAAGTCGTCGCGGCGCCTTCCCGACGGGCAGATCGTGCTCGGCGTCATGCAATACAAGGGCGGCGACAAGACGACGGCGTTCCAGACGCTGCAGATCGCAGGCATGGTCAGCAAGAAGCACGAACTGCTGCACAACGTGCACGCGTGGCTGCTCGCGAAGGACGACCGCACTGGCGACGCCGTCGCCGTGCTCTCGCGCTTCACGCAGAAGAACCTCACTGCCGAGGCCAGCAAGGACAACCTGCTGCGCCTGCAGAACGGAAAGAAGATGTCGATGAAGCCGTTCGGCGTCGTGTGGTATGCGCTCGGCTTCGAGACGCCGCCGCCGGAGATGGGGCAGATGCAGCCCGTGCGGAAGGGCTTCCGCACGCCGCCGAAGCAGCGCGGCGGGTGATTGGGGCGGCGAGGTGCCTCTCTGGCGACGGAGCTCTAGTCGCCTTCAACCCCGTGGCTCGAGGACGAGGTCCAGTCGAGCGTGCCGCCGACTGGGAGCCGCCTCCAGGTTTCAACCACCCTTGGCGATGCATGTTCCCCGGTCTTGACTGAGCAGGGAGGGGGCGGGGTACTCTCCAGGTATGAGAAGTTGGATCGCCAGAGTGGCTTCTGTGCTCGTTGTGGCGGTGGCAGTCGTGCTCGATGAATCGTTGATGGCGCAGTCGGATCCCTGCTACTGCACGGTGCAGGTGCGCTTCAAATGGTTCTCTCTCGAGTGGGAGGTCGCGAACTGCAATTCCAATTGCCTACCGGGAGAGGGTGCTTGTCTGAACATCCCAACCGTGCTCGCGGACGGCACCCAAGTGCGAGTGTGTGGATGCCTCCAGGCAGATGGGTCCTGCAAGGCCCCGAACTGCTACTGCAGCGGGAAAGTGATCAATCCCGACTTCGAAGAGGATCAACAGACGTCCGCTGTAGAATGCACGGAGCTACAGGCGTGCCCTACAGAGACGTTCAAGTGCTCTGCCAATCACCTGTTTGCATTCCCCGGCGCCTGGGTGGAGGCATGTAAGTGTCAGGGGTAGTGCGGGCGCGGCTGGCGGCTGGTGCATTCCTGCTCGCCGGGGCAGCGCTCGTCGTATGGTTCCTGATGCAAGTCGGTCGCGACGTCCCGGCGACGCTCCCTTCCGACGCAGGGATTGGTGGAAGCGGCGAGTCTCGATCCACGGCCCTGGCTGGGGAGGTTCCTACCAATCCTGCTACGGATCGCATCTCGCTCACGCGAGCCATCGTGCAGGTTCTGACGCGCGACAATCGGCCAGTTCGCGGGGCCGTGGTGCGATACGATGGGGTCGAGCATGTCTCCGACGAAGCGGGCAATGTCAGCTTCGTTCCCACGGCGATGGCGCATGCCATCGGGGTCTCCCATGACGGCTATTTGCCTGAAGAAGAGGTGGAACTGACTGGCGAGAACACAATTGTGCGTCTGCGTCCGGCGATCACGATCGACATCCAGGCGGTGCTCGATGAGTCTCGACCATTGTCGGGCGCCAGATTCTGGGTCCGACCTTACCGAATGCCTCGAGCCGAACTGATGTCGGAGGACTCGGCTCCGTCTGCTGTCACCGACGAGATGGGGAGGGCGCGCATCGGCCCTTTCGAGTTCCCGGCAGCAGGTATCCTGTTTCTGCAGGGCATGCATGAGGATCGCGCCTTCTGCAAACATGCGCAGGAAGAGGGGAGGAGTATTGTCTTTCGTGATGCCGGTCGTCACACAGTGACCGCGAGATTCCTGACCCCTCGCGTGATTGCAGTGGATCTTCCTGAGTCCGGAGTCGTGACCTGGAAGGCGCAACTGCTGGGTAACTCGCTGTGCCTCCCTGAGAACGGAGAAGCGTCGTGGACGTGCGACCGCATCGCGGCACGCATCCAGAAGCAGTTTCCCGATGCGGTCGTCACGATGGCCCTCCCGGCCTACCCGGCGGGAACGGCGCAAGTCTGGGATCCGCGCGTTACCTTGTGGATTGCCGGACGCCAACCGTTCGTGGCCACCTGCAAGGCAGTTCCCGCTGACGAGTTTGTTGCGCCCCAGAGGATCGAGCCGCCGCGCGGTGCACTACACGATGGATTCGGTAGCCTCCGAGCCGTCGTCACGGATGCTGCTGGGAAGAGGCTGCCGGATTCGATGTTTCGACTGATCGGGGACCTCACACAGGACTGGCCGGGCGACCGCAACCTCCTAGTGAAGCCAAAGGGGGAGGACACGGATGGTTGGATGACACTCCCGACCGGGACGTGGCGCGTGGATTTCTACGACGATGTGCTTCAGGCCTTGGCCAAGGCGCAGTCCGCTGCAACGGTCACGCTTGCCAAGGGGGGCAGGGCCGAGGCAAGGGTGGTGTTCGATCGCAATTTGGTGAAGTGCAGGTACGAGGCGCGATTCGACGGCGAAGGGCCGTGGCCGTCGGCCGGGGTGGTTCGACTCCAGAACGCGGAGTTGGGTCTCGACGTCCCGTTCCTCCGGAACAACGCCATGCAGCCATTCGAATTCCTCTTGCCCGAGGGTGAGAACTCGGTGGTTGTCGATGCGCGCACGACGCAGGAGGGGCCAGTTCTCGTAGGGCGCACTGTGATCACGATTCGCGCCGATAGTTCTGCGCCGCAGCCGGTGGTTCAGGTGCTGCTGGCTCCGAAGCGCTGAAGTTCGCGCTCGAAGCAGCCTCGCCTGGTGAGGTGCAGGTTCGAATCGAGCGTCGACAGCGCAGGCCCCATGCCGACGGCCGGAGTGGTGCGACTCGTGAGCGAGCCGTTCGGTTTTGACATCCCGCATCTCCGCAACGCCATCATGCAGCCATTCGAGTTCTGGCTGTCTGAAGGAGAGAGTTCGCGGCTGGTGGAGGCGCGGACCACGCAAGACGGCCCTGTTCTCGTCGGGCGGACGGCGGCTTCACTGCGCGCAGGCGTCGCTGCCTCGCCGCAGGTGATTCGGGTCCTCTTGGTGCAGAAGCGCTGACAGCGCGTGGGAGAACGCATGCTGCCTGCGAGCGCGATATCCGGGCTGGCCTCTGAGTCGTGCGCGTTGCGCCGAAAGCGTGGATTCGACTCCGGTCGCACTTCTTGATCTCGACTCGGCTGCAACTCGCTCGACGGCGAATCCACTCGTCCACGGGTTGCTGATCGCGCCGCTGCGAACTCGAACCCGCGGCGCTCAGTTGCGCCGCAGGTTGAGCTTGCTGAGCGCCGCGGCGAGCGGGCTCACGACCTCGTTCACCACAGCCGCGTCGTCGCAACCTGCGCGAGCGGGATCGCGGTCACTTGCGGGGCGAGCCGGATCACGTCCTTGCCGGCGTGCACGACCCAGAGGTGCCGCAGCCCGAGATCTGCGAGCGCGATCTTCATCGAGGGCGTGAGTTCTGGAGCTGACGAGAGCTTGAACTCGAATCCCACGCGCCGATCCCCTCGTTGCACCAAGAGATCGAGTTCTGCCCCGCTGAATGTCGCCCAGAAGAAGCACTCGTGGGGTCGGGCCTCGAGCGCTTCGATGACCGCCGTCATCGCGAAGCCCTCGAACGATGCTCCTGCGCGCGCATGTCCGCGCAGCGCATCCGTGGTCGGCAGCCCCAACAGTGCGTGCAGCAAACCTGAGTCGGCGATGTAGACCTTGGGGGACTTCACCTGCCGCTTCTTCAGGTTGACGTGGTACGGCTGCAGCACACGCACGACGAGCGTGTTTGACAGCACGTCGAGGTAGCGACGCGCCATCGGATCGCTCTGGCCCAACGAGCGCGCAAGTTCGGATGCGTTCCAGATCTGGCCGTGGTAGTGGGCCAGCATCGTCCAGAAGCGGCGCATCGTCGTCGCCGGAGTCGTGACGCGGAATTGGGGCAGGTCCCGCTCGAGGAAGGTCCTAACGAACTCTTCGCGCCAGGTGAAGCTCGCTGCGTCGCTACGCGCCAGGAACGAGCGCGGGAATCCGCCGCGCAACCACAGGCGATCGACGAGCTTGGGGCCTACTTCCGCAGGTTGGAAGCCGTTCAGTTCCAGGTATGCGATGCGGCCAGCAAGCGACTCGCTGCTCTGCGCCAGCAGCTCCGGGGACGCGCTGCCGAGGACGAGGAACCGCGCCTTGCGTCTCGGGCGGTCGGCCAGCACTCGCAGCACGGGGAAGACCTCGGGCAAGCGTTGGATCTCGTCGAGCACCACGAGGCCGGTCAGGTCCTCTAGAGCCAGCATCGGGTCGGCGAGTTTGCGAAGGTCCGCAGGCCGCTCGAGGTCGAACGTGTGCACCGGACCGGACGACGACTCTGCGTATTGCCCCGCAAGCGTCGTCTTGCCGACCTGACGCGGCCCTAGGATCGCGACCACGGGGAACTCGCGGAAAAGGGTCGTGAGTCGCGCCAGCGGTTTGGTGCGAGAGGTCATCGGGGTTGAATATTCGAACTAGATGTTCGAAAAATCAATGTCCCGGCAGAGGCTCCTTGGGGGGGCTTCGGTGGCCGTTGCCGATGTTGCTGCGCCATGCCCGGTGCCCGCGGGCGGGCATTCACGCGGATTGGCGAGGCGTCAGCGCATCGTCAAACGATGCGCTGTGCCTCCCCGCGGCGCTCAGTTGCGCCGCAGGTTGAGCTTGCTGAGCGCCGCGGCGAGCGGGCTCACGACCTCGGGCTCGGGCTTGCGCGGAGCCGGCGCGGGCCGCGGGTCGCGGTTGCCGCGCGGATCGCGATTGCCGCCGCCGCTGTAGCCGCCGCTGCTGCGCGTGCCACCCGAGCCTGCGGCCGCGTGGCTGTCGCTACGCCCCGCCGCCGGCCGTTCGTGCAGCTTCATCGTCAGCGCGATGCGCTGGCGCGGGATGTCGACCTCGACGACCTTGACCTGCACGATCTGGCCGGCCTTGACGACTTCGCGCGGGTCCTCGACGAAGCGATCCGACAGCTGGCTGATGTGCACGAGGCCGTCCTGGTGCACGCCGATGTCGACGAATGCGCCGAAGTTGGTCACGTTCGTGACGACGCCTTCGAGCTGCATGCCGGGCGTGAGGTCCTTCAGCTCCTGCACGCCTTCCTGGAACGTCGCGGTCTTGAACTCCGGACGCGGGTCGCGGCCCGGCTTCTCGAGCTCCTGCAGGATGTCGGTGACGGTCGGCACGCCGAAGCGTTCGTCGGCGAACTTCTTGGGATCGAGCGTCTTCAGGAACGCGCGATCGCCGATCAGGTCGCGGATCGCGCGGCCGCTTGCCGCGAGGATGCGCTCGACGACGGGGTAGGCCTCGGGGTGCACCGAGCTCTGGTCGAGCGGGTTGTCGCCGCCCTGGATGCGCAAGAAGCCAGCGCACTGCTCGAATGCCTTCGGTCCGAGGCGGCTGACCTTCAGCAGGTCCTTGCGCGACTTGAACGGCCCGTTCTCGTTGCGGTGCGCGACGATGTTCTTGGCGAGCGTCGACGACAGCCCGGCGACGCGCGCGAGCAGGTCCTCGCTCGCGGTGTTGAGGTCCACGCCGACGCCGTTCACGCAGTCCTCGACGACCGCGTCGAGCGAACGCGCGAGCTTCGTCTGGTTGACGTCGTGCTGGTATTGGCCGACGCCGATCGACTTCGGGTCGATCTTCACGAGTTCGGCGAGCGGGTCCTGCAGGCGGCGCGCGATCGAGACTGCGCCGCGCAGCGACACGTCGAGGTCGGGGAACTCCTGCGCCGCGCGTTCGCTGGCCGAATAGACCGAGGCGCCGGCCTCGCTGACCATGATCTTCTGCAGCTTGCCCGACGACATCTTGAGCAACTGCGCGGCGAGCTTGTCGGTCTCGCGCGACGCGGTGCCGTTGCCGATCGCGACGAGGTCGACGTCGAACTTGTCGCACAGCATCGCGAGGATCTTGAGCGAACCGTCCCAGTCCTCGCGCGGCGGGTGCGGGTAGATCGTCGTCGTCGCGAGCACCTTGCCGGTGCGGTCGACGACCGCGACCTTGCAGCCCGTGCGGATGCCGGGATCGAGGCCAAGGATCGCCTTCGGGCCCGCGGGCGCTGCGAGCAGCAGGTCGCGAAGGTTGAGCGCGAACACCGAGATCGCTTCTTCTTCCGCGCGTTCGCGCACGGTCGTGAACAGTTCGCTCTCGACGTGCAGCGCGAGCTTGACCGCGAAGCACAGGCGCGCCGTGTCGGCGAGCCACGCGTCGGCCTTGCGGTTCTTCTGTTCGATGCCGAAGCGGCGCATGACCATCATCTGGCCCTGGCCCGTCGGGTCCTCGCCGATCGGCTGCCGTTGGTCGCCCATCGACAGGCCGAGGTCGAGGTAGCCTTCCTTGCGCGCGCGGAACATCGCGAGCGCGCGATGGCCGGGCACGCGTTCGAGCGGCTCGTCGTGCGTGAAGTAGTCGCGGAAGCGCTGCGCCTCCGGGTCCTGCTCCTTGTCCTTGCGCACGCGGCTCGTGAGGAACGACTCGCGTTGCAGGAACGTGCGCACTTCGCCGACGAGTTGCGCGTCTTCGGCGAAGTTCTCCATCAGGATGTAGCGCGCGCCATCCAGCGCGGCTGCGGCATCGGCGACGCCCTTCTCGGTCGAGACGAACTTCGCGGCGAACTCCTTCGGGTCCTGCGTCGGGTCCGCGAGCAAACCCGTGGCGAGCGGCTCGAGGCCGGCTTCGCGCGCGATCGTCGCCTTCGTGCGGCGCTTCTGCTTGTAGGGGAGGTAGAGGTCCTCGAGTACCTGCTTCGTCTCCGCGCCTTCGATCGACTTCTTGAGCGCCGGCGTCAGCTTGCCCTGCTCCTCGATGCTCGCGAGCACCGCCGTGCGGCGCTCTTCGAGCTCGCGCAGGTAGATCAACCGTTCCGACAACGTGCGCAGCTGCGTGTCGTCGAGTCCGCCCGTCGCTTCTTTGCGGTAGCGGGCGATGAACGGGACCGTGGAGCCTTCGTCGATCAATGCGACGGCGGCCTGGACTTGTTCTGCCCGCGCGCCGAGTTCTTGCGCGATGCGGGCTTCGATGGACGGAAGCAAAGCGGACCTCCCTGGCAGTGGTGCCGCGCCGTCTGACCACGACGCGGGGGAGCCTTGCTTACGGGCGCGCAGCGCCGGATCAAGGGCGCGCGAAAGTCGCTCAGCGGCGGCCGGGAGCGAGCGGCTGCACGGCGAAGTCGTCGAACCACGTCGCCGCGTCCGCCTTGGTCCAGAGTCCGGCCTTGCCGGCCTGTCCGATCGTCGTGTCCTCGATCGAGAGGACTTCCTTGCCGTCGAACATCACCTTGTGCTCCGCGCCGAGCGAAGTGACTTCGAGCAGGTGCCAGGCGTCGTTCGGCACGATCACCTTCGCGGTCTGCAGCATCGTGCGCACGCCGTCCACGACGTGGTAGATGCGTACGTTGTCCTCGAGCGGGTTCCAGCGCGTGACGTAGTAGTTGCTCTGGTTCTGTGCGCGCCACACGAGGCCGCCGCCCTGGTCTTCGCGGCCGCCGCCGGCCCGCACGCGCACGGACAGGCGCACGTCGCGCGACGCGACCGGCGACGCCGTCAGCAGCAGGTGGAACTGTTCGCCGGTCGAACGGCCCGCGGTCGCTTGCAGCCCACGAGCACTGCCGCCGGCGCCGCCTTGCTGCGCCTTCCACTGCGCGGCCACGACGGCGGGCCCGGTGTCGAACTGATCCATCGCGTCCGGTGCGGCACCGACGGCGCAGTCCTCGAAGCTCGCCTGGAACGTCGCGATCGTGGCGACAGGGGCGGCGCTGCAAGCGGCCAGCGCGAGCGAGAAGAACGTGAAGGCGGTCGTGCGCATGCGCGCAGAGATACGCGGCGGCGCGTCACCGCGCCACGCTGTCAGCCGCGCAACGGCCAGAACATCGGCACCACGAGCGAAGTGACGATCCACGTTAGCACGGCGAACGGCGTGCCCGTGCGCAGGTAGTCGGCGAACCGGTAGCGGCCCGGGCCCATCACCAGCAGCGTCGACTCGTGCGCCATCGGCGTCATGAACGCGGCGGACACGCAGACCGCGACGCCGACGAGGAACGGCTCGGGATGCGCGCCGGCCGCGATCGCGAGCTCGTAGGAAAGCGGCGCGAGGATCACCGCGACGGCGGCGTTCTCGATCAGTTGCGTGAGCGCGACTGCGACGAACAACAGCGCGGCGAGCAGCAGTTCGGGCGACTGGTCTGCGAATGCCGTTGCGGCGAAGTCCGCGACGGCCTTGGCGGCGCCGGTCTTCACCAGCGCCTCGCCGAACGGGATCATCGAGCCGCAGATGACCAGAGCCGGAAGGTCGATCGCTTCGTAGGCAGCGCGGATGCCGACGCAGCCGAACAGCACCGCCGCGACCGCGACGATCGGGATCGCGACGGCGGACGGCAGCGCGCCGGTCGCCGACAACAGCACCATCGACGCCATCAACGCGAGCACGATGCCGGCCTTGCCCTTGCCGACGTTCGGGAGCTGGCGGCTCTCGAGCAGCAGCAGGTTGCGGTCCTCGCGCAAGCGCTGGATCTCGGACTCGTGGCCGATCAGCAGCAGCGAGTCACCGGCGCGCAGCGGTTCGCCGAGCGGTCGTTCGCGCAGCGACGCGCCGTTGCGGCTGATCGCGAGCGGGCTCACGCCATATTGGTGGTGGAAGTCGAGCTCGCGCAGGCTGCGGCCGACGAATCCACTGTCGGGCGCGACGATCGCCTCGACCATGCGGATGTCGGCGGAGCGCAGCGTCTTGTCGTTGAGCCGCACTTCCTCGCGCACCTGCATGCCGCGGCGCGTGACGACGTCGGTGATCGCGGTGATGCGGCCCTGGATCACGAGCACGTCGCCGGCCTCGATGACGAGCGAGGGATACGGCGGCATGAATCCCTTGCCGCGGATCACCTGCAGCACCGTGACGTCGCGCGAGCCGAAGTCGAGCTGCGCGAGCGTGCGCCCGACGAACTCGCCGCCCGGTTGCGCCATCGTCTCGGTCAAGAACTCCGCGACGTCGTATCGGCCCTCGAGCGATTGGCGCTTGTCGCCGTGGGGCAACGCGCGCCGCCCGATCACGACGAACCACGCCGCGCACGCGAGGAAGACCGTGAATGCGACGGGCGTGAACGACAGGAACGGCAGGCCCTGGCCGGTGCGCGACAGCAGGTAGTCGGAGATCAGGATGTTGCTGCGCGTGCCGATCAGCGTCCATTGCCCGCCGAGCAGCGAACCGAACGCGAGCAGCATCAGCATGCGCGACGGCGCGTAACCGCGATCGCGGCAGACCGACATCACGACCGGCATCCAGACCATCACGGTCGTCGTGTCGTTGACGAACGCGCTGAACACCGTGACCACCGTCAACACGGTGAGCTGGAACCTCAATTCGCTGCCGGCGCCGGCCGCGAGGATCCGGCCGCCGAGCATCTGCGCCGCGCCGGTGCGGACCATCGCCGCGGACAGCACGAACATCGACGCGACCATCACGAGCGCCGGGGAGCCGAAGCCGTGGAAGGCCTCGGTCGGCGTGAGGACGCCATGGCGCGAGGGCTTGCCCTCGGTCGTCCACAGCGGAAGCAGCAGCGCGAGCAACGCGATCAGCGCCGTCACGTCGGGGCGCACGCGCTGCAGGTAGAACGAGACCATCGCGAGACCGAGCACGACGGCGAGGTAGATCGTCTCTGCGTTCACGCGCAGCAGGATACGGAAGGCCGTTCGGATTGCTGCGCGCAGTTTGGCTGCGTGTCGGAGCGGGACGCGACGCGTGCGCTTCGACTTCTGCCAAGTTGCCGCTGGCGACGATCGCCGCCGTCCCGACAATCCCTCGCCCCTTGGAAGCCGCAGAACCGATCGGACGCGCGTTGTGCTACCGCTGCATGCGGCCGGTGGCGATGTGTCTCTGCGCGCTCGTGCAGCAGGTCCGCACGCGCACCAGGCTCGTCGTGCTGCAGCACCCGAAGGAGCGGCGGCATCCGTTCGGCACCGCGCGCTTGATGCGGCTCGCGATGCCGGATGCGCGCATCGAGACGGTGCACGGCGGCTTCGACGAAGTGTTGCGCCACGAGGTCGACGTCGCCGCGGACGCGGCGGTGCTCTACCCGCACAAGGACGCCGTCGACCTCGCGACGATGCCGCGCGACCAGTTGCCGTCGACGCTGGTGCTGCTCGACGGCACGTGGTCGCACGCGAAGAAGCTCTACCAGCACAACGAATGGGTGCAGCGGCTGCGGCACGTGCGCATCGAGCCGCCGCGGCCGAGCAACTACCGCATCCGCAAGGAGCCGCAGGAGGACTTCGTCTCGACCGTCGAGGCGCTGGTCTACGCGCTGTCGATCCTCGAGCCCGAGAACGAGGAGCCGCAGTCGCTGCTGACTGCGTTCGATCGCATGATCGACCGCCAGATCGACGTGCTCGAGGTCGTGCAGAAGCACGGGCGGCAGAAGCGCGAGCGCAACAAGGAGTCGCGCAAGCTGTCGCCGTGGCTCGCGCACGAGGACCTCGTCGTCTGCTACGGAGAATCCTCGTTGCCGGGCGGCGATCCGTCGGGCGTGCGCGAACTCGTGCAGTGGGCCGCAGTGCGACTGCGCGACGGCGCGTTGTTCGACGAACTGATCCGGCCTTCGCAGGCGTGGCCTTCGGACGAGCGGTTGTCGCACATGGGATTCTCGCGCGCGGACCTCGAAGGCGCGTCGCCGCTCGGCGACGTGCGCGCGCGGTTCGAGCAGTTCGCCGGCGACGCGGCGCCGGTGTGCGCGTGGACCAAGACGACGCTCGACTGGGCGAGCGGCATGCTCGATCGGCGACGGCCGCACGCAGTGTTGAAGATCGACTACTCCAACCTCAGGAACCGCCGCGCGAGCTACTGCGAGTCGATGATGGCGCGCGAGGGCCTCGCCGAGCGTTCGGTCGCGGCGCGCGGTCGCGCGGGCTCGCGGCTCGGCAACGCGGTCGTCGTCGCGGAGTGGCTGCGGCAGCAGCGCCTGCTGCAGGACTGACATCGGCGGGACAGGCCCCGGGTTGCCGCGCGCCGCGGACCCGTGCGAGCATGGCCATCGTGCTGCTCCCATTGCCTGCCGCGTCGCAAAGGAGTCCGTCGATGCTCCGTCTCGTCCGTTCGCTCCGGCTCGCGTTCCTCTCGTGTTGCGTGGTTGCGCCGCTTGCTGCGCAGCACGAACGCGGCGACGAACTCGTCGACACGCCCGAGAAGAAGAAGATCCTCGCGAAGGCCGCGAAGGCGTTCGTGGCGGATTCGCAGCTCGACTACGTCGTGACGAAGCGCTTCCTCGTCGTGTTCCGCAACGACGGCAAGACCGACGAGGAGCGCAAGACGAAGGCCGATGCCGCGCGCGCGGACGCGACGGCGCGCATGGAGCCGATGTTCGATCTCTGCGAGTCGATCCTGCCGCCGCATCCGCGGATGGACGAGCGCTTCGCCGTCTACGACAAGGACGACGCGCTCGTCGAGTGGAAGGCTCCGTCGCTGCCCGAAGGCGCGACCACCGGCCCGTGGTCCGTCGCGTTCGCACGCGCGAAGGAGCAGGACCTCGTGGTCGGGCCGATGCTGTCGGTCGGCGTCTGGGCCGTCTACGAGAAGGCGTGGTTCTCCGATCGCGTCCCGGGCGGTTGGTTCCGCGACCTTGCGATCGCGCGGCTGCATGCCGAGTCCGTAGCCCGCGAACGTCCCGCGGCCAAGAAGCAGGAGACGCCGCAGCCGTTCGACAAGCAGGACGCGCGCGACTGGCTCAAGATCCCGAAGAAGGACCTGCAAGCGTGCGTGATGTCGTTCCAACCCGACATCGACGAGCACGACGTCTACGTCGGCGATCCTGCGTCTCGCGAGCGTCAGTTCCTCGCCGCGTTCCTCGGCCATGCGAAGGCGGACCTCGGCGACGCGATGCCGAAGCAAGCGGCTGCGTTGACAGCGGACTACCCGCAGCACCGTCTCGCGGGCGAGAAGGAAGCCGATGCGTCGAAGCCCGGGTTCGCAGAGCTCGATCGCAAGGCGCTGCTCGACGCGATGACGCGCTGGGCCAAGTCGAAGACGAAGTGACGCGTCGCGCCGCGCTTGTGCGCCTCGGTGGTGGCGCGACAGGCATGGCTCGCGCACGATGGGCGGGCGCATCGGCCGCAACCCATGGCGAGCAACTCCTTCGGCGAGATCTTCCGGTTCACGACGTTCGGCGAATCGCACGGGCCGATGCTCGGCGTCGTCGTCGACGGCGTCCCGAGCGGCATCGAACTTAGCGAAGCGGACCTGCTGCCCGAACTCGCGCGCCGTCGCCCGGGCCAGAGCGCCGCGACTTCGCAGCGCAAGGAGAGCGATCGGCCCGAGATCGTGAGCGGCGTGTTCGAAGGCAAGACGACGGGCATGCCGGTGTGCGTGCTCGTGAAGAACGAAGACGCGAGGTCTGCCGACTACGACGCGTTGCGCAACGCGGTGCGGACCGGCCACGCCGACGAGACGTGGGCCAGCAAGTACGGCCATCGCGACCACCGCGGTGGCGGACGCAGCAGTGGACGCGAGACGTTGTGCCGCGTCATCGCCGGCGTCGTCGCGCGCAAGATCCTGCCGCGTGGCGTGCGCATCGTCGGCCACGCGTTGCAGGTCGGCGCGTTGAGGGCGCAGCGCTTCGTGCCGGAGACGATCGAGCAGAACGCGATCCGTTGCGCCGATCCCGACGTCGCGCCGCGCATGCTCGCATTCCTCGAAGAGCTGCGCGCCGCGAACGACTCGACGGGCGGCATCGTCGAAGTGCGCGTCGACGGTTGCCCCAAGGACCTCGGCGAGCCGGTCTACGGCAAGGTCAAGGCGCGGCTCGCCGACGCGTTCCTGTCGGTCGGCGCGGTGACGGGCTTCGCGTTCGGCGCGGGCTTCTCGACGGCGACGATGCGCGGCAGCGAATACGTCGCGCAGCGCGCGAGCTTCGGCGGCATCCTCGGCGGCGTCACGACCGGTGAGCCGCTCGTGCTGCACGCTTCGGTCAAGCCGACGAGCTCGATCGGCGACGTCGCCAAGAAGGGCCGCCACGACCCGTGCATCGTGCCGCGCGTCGTGCCCGTGCTCGAAGCGATGACCGCGTGTGTGCTCGCGGACCTCTGGCTGCTGCACCGCGGCGTGCACGGCAGTAGGCATGGCTGACGCGGGGAGCGGTCGCCTGCGCCGCCGTCGCGGCAGCTCGGCCGATGTGCCCGCCTCGGACGTGGCGCACGGATCCGGCGCGCAGCGGCCCGCGATCGTGGACTACGTCGCATTCGCGGCGAGCCTCGTGCTCGCGTTCGCGCTCGAGTGGAGGACGGCGGATCTCGTCTGGAGCCTCTGGCTGTCGAGCCTCGTGCTCGGTTGGGTCGGCCTCGTCGTCGGCATCGCGCGCGCGAAGACGAACGGCGAAGACGATGCGACGACCGGCTGGATGCTGAAGCTGTTCTTCGTCGGCTTCTTCACCGTGCACTTCGGCGGGTTCCACTTCGTGCACTCGGCGTTCCTTGCCGCGCTGTTCCCGCTGACCACGCACGACGGCATGCCGTCGTGGGAGTTGCCTTACGGGCTCGTGTTCTCGACGTATTGGCCGTGGCTCCTGGTTGCTGCCGTGGCGGAGCGGCGGTTCTTGTCAGGCGACAGCGGCGCTGCTCGCGACGCGCGCACGGCCGGAAGCGGCAGCACGCAGCGCAAGCTGCCCTATGTCGGGTTCGACCCGCTTGCTGCCTACAAGAACGTGATCCGCATGCACCTGCTTATCTTCGCGCTCGTGCCGCTGCAGTTGGCAGGCGTCGGCGACGCGTGGTCGTACGTGCTCGTGTATGCGGTCTACTTCTGGCCGCGGCGCCGTGCCTGAAGTCTGCGCCGGGCCGGCCTAGCACTGCGAGCAAGGTCCAGGCCGGATCCAACGACGACGGAGCTCTTCCCGCGCATGGCGCATGGGGTTGCTGGCGTGCGAGATGCGAGGTGAGATCTCAATCCATGGCCTTGCGTCCCCTCGTCGTCCTCTTCGGCGTCTCCCTGACGGTTGCGGCGCAGTCGGGTCGCGGATTGCAGATGACGGTTCCGCCGGCGCTCGGCGAGAAGGCGCAGTTCGTGTTGAACTATCCTGCTGGGGCGGTGGGCGCATTCTGTTGGTATGCGCTGAGCCCGCGGTTCGTCGGCACGCAGGCCATCGCGACCTCGGGGTTCGCCGTGTCCGGCGCGGCTCGCATCGACGTCTCGAACTTCTTCACGAGCAACCCTGTATGGCTGGGTCCCGGCACGCAGGACACGTGGTGCCTGCCGGTGCCCAATCGCGGCGCCTTGCTCGGTTTCGCGTTCGACGTGCAGACGATCGACGTCGACTTCGCCGGCGGTGCGATTGCATTCGGCGACAACGACGTCGAGACGGAAGTCGGAGCGGGCGCAGTTGGCTTCGGACGCGGTATGGTCGCCGTTCCCGCCGCGACCTTCTCGATGGGTTCTGCGGCGTCCAGCGGCCCGCCGTACTACGGGCAACCCAACGAGCGGCCTTTGCATCCCGTGCAGCATCCGCTCCCGTTCTGGATCGGTCGCCACGAAGTGACGCAGGGGGAATTCGCGGCGGTAATGCTGCGCAACCCTTCCTTCCATCAACCGGCAGGCGATCCGCAGAACGCCCAGCGTCCGGTGGACAGCGTCACCTGGTCCGAGGCCGTCGCCTACTGCGCTGCTGTCGACGCGATCGAGCGTGCCGCGGGGCGCGTGCCCGAGGGATATCAGTATCGGTTGCCCACCGAGTCGGAGTGGGAGCAGTGCTGTCGCGCCGGGACGACGAGCGAGTACGCCACGGGCGCGAGCATTGCCTGTGCGGACGCAAACATCGCTGGTTGCCTGGGACGCACGCAGCCCGTTGGCATATACGCGGCCAACGCATACGGGCTTCACGACATGCACGGCAACGTCGCGGAGTGGACGCTCGATGGTTGGGATGTGACGGCCAACTACTCGGCCGCGGCAGTCACGATGCCATACCAGATCCCAGGGCTCGCGCGCGCTGTACGAGGCGGCAGCTACCTGGACTCCTTTGCGTGTCGGTCCGCTTTCCGGACGCCGGGGTTTCCGGCAATGAGGGCGCCGTCCACCGGCTTTCGCCTCGCGCTCGCTCCGGTGGTGGGCGCTGGTCTCGCGTTGCTCCAGTTGCAAGCGACCACGTATTCCGTCGGCACGGCAGCAAACATCGGCGCGATCTACAGCCCGCAAACCAACGAGCGACCGCAGCACCAGGTGAGGCTGAATCGGCCGCTGTGGGTCTCGGCCCACGAGACAACGCAAGCGCAGTGGGCCGAGGTGATGGGCAACAACCCGTCCGTCCATGCGGGCACGGCGAACAGTCCGCAGCTGCCGGTCGAGAACGTGTCCTGGCGGTCTGCGATGGCATTCTGCCGCGCGTTGACGCAGCGCGAGCGCACTGCCGGTCGGTTGCCGTTCGGCTACGAGTACCGACTGCCGACGGAGGCCGAGTGGGAGATTGCCTGCCGCGCGTCGAGCAACGACGCATTCGCGTTCGGGGCCGACCTCGGCTGCGTTGATGCCAACTTCGCCAACGACCTGCAGTCGGGAGCCGCCTGCGGCTCTGCCATGCCGCGGATCGTGGGCTACCACCGACCCAGCCTGCTCTCGCTGCACGACATGCACGGCAACGTGCGGGAATGGTGCTTCGACAGTTGGGATGGAGTGACTGCCAACTACACCGCTGCGATGCGCTACGAGCCGTCGTCGCAGAACGGTGCACTGCGTTGCGTCCGTGGCGGCAGCTTTGCGCAGCCCGAGGCGATGTGCCGCTCTGCCTATCGGGGTGCGGAGTTGCCGGATTTCGCGAGTGGAGACCTGGGTTTCCGCGTCGTGCTCGCGCCTCACGTCGGCATGCCAGACGAACTTGGCCTCGTCGGCGTGCCGGCGGGCACGTTCACGATGGGCACGAACGCCACGGGGTTTCCGGTCTATGCAGGCGCCGTCGAGACGCCTGCGCATCCCGTCACGATCACGCGCACCTACTGGATGGGTCGCTATGAGGTGACGCAGTCGCTCTACCTGTCGGTGATGGGATCCAATCCGTCGATCCACCAGGGCGCTGCATACCCACTCGCTGCGACGCAGCCTGTGGAGAACGTCCCCTTCGCAGATGCCGAAGCGTTCTGTGCCGCGTTGAACCAGCGCGAACTCGCGGCGGGGCGATTGCCGTCGGGATTGGTGTATCGACTGCCGAGCGAGGCCGAATGGGAACGGGCCGCGCGTGGCGGCTCGACGACGCAATACTGGTTGGGCGACGTGGTCTCTTGCGGTCAAGGCCACATGGCGACGATCGGCAATCGGCTGTGTCCCATCCAACATCAGCAACCAGCGCCTGTCGGTTCCTATGCGCCCAATCCCTTCGGATTGTTCGACATGATCGGCAACGTCTGTGAGTGGTGCTCGGACGCTTGGGATGGATTCGCCGGACACGGATCGACGGCGCCACGGGTCGATCCGGTCTCGACGGTCGGCATCTACCGAGTCATCCGCGACACGAATTTCTTGGGTGATGGCTGGTGGGCAAGGTGTTCGGCGCGCCTATGGGGAGCCCCGAACCTCACGGGGGGGAGTGGGCTGGGATTCCGGATCGTGCTCGGGGCTCCGCTGTGAACGAGCCTCGGCGCCAGGTTGCGCGATTGCCGTCGGGGCCTGCTGCTTCGTTGGTCACCGACGAGCCGCATTCGTTCGGCAGTGGTTGGATCAGCGGCACGATCGGCGCGGTGTTCGGGATCGCGGCGCTTGCTGCGGCCTTGTGCTTCGCGTTCCCTGGCGTGTTCGCAACGGACTCCGTGCGCGAGTTGGCGCCGCGTTGGCTTCGTGGCGCGGCCATGGGCGCGGCGGCGGTCGCTGCTGTGTTCGGCGTCGTGTCGTCGATGTTGCGCAGGAAGAAGACGCTCGGCACCACAGCGCTCCTGTCGTCCGCGTTCGCGGGCGGTGTGTTCTGGCTGCTCGGCGGCGAGTCGTCCGACGCGGCGTTGCCGATGCCGATCGCGCTCGATGCTTTCGCGCTCAATCTGCTGCTCTACTCCGCGGTGTTCGTGCCGGTCGAACGGCTGCGGCCGCGTTTGCCGCAGCCCACGTTCCGTGACGAGTGGTGGACGGACCTCGCGTGGTTTGCGAGCAGTGCGCTGCTCGTGCAGGCGACGACGTTCGTCGTGCTCGCGCCGGGCAACGCGCTGGCTGCTGCGCTTCCCGCCGTCGGCGAACGCACGCGCGCGCTGCCGCTCGTCGTGCAGTTCTGCGCGATCGTGCTGTGCGCGGACCTCGTGCAGTATTGGGTCCACCGCGCGTGCCATCGCGTGCCGTTCCTGTGGCGGTTCCACGCCGTGCATCACTCCGCCGAGGCGATGGACTGGCTCGCCGGTTCGCGCCTGCACCTCGTCGACGCGTTGCTGACGCGCGCGCTCGTGTTCGCCGCGATCGCCGTGCTCGGCTTCGACCTTCGCGCGGTCGCTGCCTACCTCGTCTTCGTCGGCGCGCAGGCCACGTTCGTCCACTGCAACACCGCGCTGCGCCTGTCGTGGCTCGAACCGTTCCTCGTCACGCCGCGCTTCCACCACTGGCACCACGCGCGCGAACTGCAGGACGTGAACTTCGCCGTGCACCTGCCGTGGCTCGACCGGCTGTTCGGCACGTGGTCGATGCCGGATGGGTGGCCGCAGGGATATGGGTTGGCGGGCGGCGCGAAGGGATGGCGCGGGTTCTGGCGGCAGATGGTGGGGCCGTTCGTGGGTCGCGCGGGGTGAAGTCCCCCGCGCTCCTCCGACCCCGCCGCTTCGCGCTCAGTGCTTCTTCGGCGCCTGGAAGATGTGCACGGCCATGTTGTGCACGGCTTCCGCGGCTTCCATCAACGCCTCGGGCAGCGTCGGGTGCGCGTGGATCGTCTGCGCGAGGTCGTTGACCGTGGCGCCCATCTCGATCGCGAGCGCGGCTTCGGCGATGAGTTCGGTGACCTCGGGGCCGATCATGTGCACGCCGAGGACCTTGTCGGTCTTGGCGTCGGCGATGACCTTGCACCAGCCTTCGGTTTCGTTGAGCGACATCGCGCGGCCCGACGCGGCGAACGGGAACTTGCCTTCGACCGGCTCGAAGCCCGCCTTCTTCGCCTCGTCCATCGACAGGCCGACCGACGCGATCTCGGGGTCGGTGAAGATCACCGCCGGGATGCACGCGGGGTCATAGGCCGCGCCCTTGTCGCCCGCGATCGCCGCGGCGGCGACGAGGCCTTCGTGGCTGCCCTTGTGCGCGAGCATCGGCTGGCCGGCGACGTCGCCGATTGCATAGATGCCGGGCACGTTGGTCATGCGCTTGTGGTCGACCGGCACGAAGCCGCGCTCGTCGACCTTGACGCCGATCGCCTCGAGGCCGAGGCCCTTGCCGTTGGGGCGGCGGCCGACGCACGACAGCACGACGTCGCATTCGAACGTCTGCGGCTTGCCTTCGACTTCGGCCGTCACTTCGAGGCCGTTCTTGCCCTTCTTGAAGCCGGTGGCCTTCGTCTTGAGGAAGACCTCGATCTTCTTCTTCTTGAGCGAGCGGCCCATTTCCTTGGACAGCTCTTCCTCCATGCCCGGCAGCACGCGGTCCATGAACTCGAGCACGCGCACTTCGGTGCCGAGCTTGTGGTAGACGAGGCCGAGCTCGAGGCCGATGTAGCCGCCGCCGATCACGATCATGCGCTTCGGCATCTGCTTCGGCGCGAGCGCGTGCGTGCTCGACCAGACGCTGTCGCCGTCGAACGCGAAGCCCGGCACCTCGATCGGCGTGGAGCCGACTGCGACGACGATGTTCTTGGCTTCGAGCGTCTTCTTGCCGTCCTTGCTCGTGACCTCGACCTTGTCCTTGGCGACGAACTTGGCGTCGCCCATGTGCACGTCGACCTTGTGGTTCTTGAGCAGGCCGCCGACGCCCGATGTCAGCTTGTTGACGATGCCGGCCTTCCACGCGACGAGCGCGCCGACGTCGAGGCCTTCGAACTTGGCCTTGATGCCCATGAGATCCGCATGCTGGATCTTGTCGACGAGCTTGCTCGCCGCGATTAGCGCCTTGCTCGGGATGCAGCCGACGTTGAGGCACACGCCGCCGAGGTTCTCCTTCTCCACGATGGCCGTCTTGAGGCCGAGCTGGGCACAGCGGATCGCGCAGACGTAGCCGGCAGGGCCGGCGCCGAGGACGAGGACGTCGTAGGTCATGAGGAAGGGTCTGGTTGGCAGGGGCGAACGCCCCGTTGTGGGCGGAAGAGGATAGGAACGGGCGAGCGGCTTTCCAGCGCGCCGGGCGTCCGCCTGGATTCGTGGGGCGGATCGCCGGGATGCGGCGCGCCGACACCTCGCGCAGGCGCGAAGTTGGCGAACACGGAGACCTTCTTCCTCCCGTTCGTATCATGCCGCCCCGCATGGAACTCCGCCGAACGCCGTCCTGGCTCCTCGCCCTCCTCGCAGCCGCGCTCGCGTTCGCAAACGCGGCCCTCGCGCAGGGCACCGTCGAGATCCAGACCAAGGTCACGCCGCAGCCCGCGCAGCCGGGCGCCGAGGTCACGCTCGAACTGACGGTGACCGTCTCGCCGGGCTACCACGCCTACGGCACGAAGGAAGAGACCAACGTCCCGGTGCGCATCGAGGATTGGAAGGTCCAAGGCTGCGAGCGCGTCGGCGAGGCCGCGATCCCGACCGGCGACAAGAAGACCGTGTTCGGCGTCGAGTCGTATCCGCTGCCCGAGACGTTCCGCATCACGCAGAAGCTGAAGGTCGGCGCGGGCGGCGTGGTGGAGGGCGTGCTGCACTACCAGCTGTGCGACGAGAACTCGTGCGAGATGCCGCAGCAGAAGTCGTTCTCGGCGAAGGTCGAGGTCGCGGCGGGCGGCGGGCAACAGCCACAGCAGCCTGCGCCGAAGAAGCCCAAGCCGGTTGTCTCGAAGGACGGCCGCATCACGCTCGTCGCGACGCCGCAGCCGTCGTCTGCGCGTTCGGGGGAGTCGGTCACGCTGACGCTCGACGTGACGGTGGAGGAGGGCTTCCACGCCTACGGCACCAAGGAGGGGACCAACATCCCCGTCGCCATCAAGCCGGAGAAGCTGAAGCTCACGGGGCTGCGCCGCGACGGCGACGCGGGGATCCCGCCCGGCGAGGAGAAGGAAGCGTTCGGCATCAAGACCTTCCCGTTGCCGCAGCAGTTCCGCGTCACGCAGAAGTTCGTCGTCGAGGCAGAAGTCGGGACGACCGCGAAGGGCGAAGGCGAGTTCGACTACCAGGTCTGCGACGAGAACGGTTGCGAGATGCCGAAGTCGGTCGCGTTCACGTTCGAGGTGGCGGTCGAGGCAGGCGTGGCGCGAGCGGGCGGCGAGTCGAATTCGCAGCCTGCCGCGTCGGGCGACGGTGACGTCAACTCGCTGTGGGCGTTGATCCTCGCGTGCATCGGCGGCGGCCTGTTCGCCCTCGTGATGCCGTGCACGTATCCGATGATCCCGATCACGTTCAGCTTCTTCACCAAGCAGGCCGACGCGCGCGGCGGCAAGGTGCTGTCGCTGGCGCTCGCGTACGGCTTCGGCATCGTCGCGATGTTCACCGTGATCGGCGCGCTCGCCGGACAACTCGGCCAGCACATCGTCCCGTTCGCCGCGCACTGGATCACCAACACGGTCATCGGCACTGCGTTCGTCGTGTTCGGCCTGTCGCTGCTCGGCGTGTTCGTGCTGCAGCCGCCGCGCTTCCTGATGGACGCCGCAGGCAAGACGCGCAAGGCGGGCGGCATCGTCGGCGTGTTGATGATGGGCGCCACGCTCGTCATCAGCTCGTTCACGTGCACGGCGCCTGTCGTGGCGCTGTTGCTAGTGCCTGCAGTCCAGTCCGGCGAGACGTGGCGCGCGACGGTCGGCATGGCGGTGTTCGGGCTCACGATGGCGACGCCGTTCGTGCTGCTCGCGTTGCTGCCGGGTCGCGTCAAGCAACTGCCGCGCTCGGGCGAGTGGATGAACACGCTCAAGGTGTCGCTCGGCTTCGTCGAGCTCGCCGCGGCGCTCAAGTTCTTCTCCAACGCGGAGTACGTCGAGGAGCTGCACATCCTGCCGCGCGAGACGTTCTTCGGGATCTGGATCGCGATCTTCGTGGCGCTCGCTGGTTTCCTGTGGGGCATCGTCCCGCGCGCGTCGGTCGGCAACGGCCGTCGCGTGGGCGGCCTGCTGAGCCTCGTGTTCTCGGGCTACTGCCTCTACGGCGCGCTCGGCTACCCGCTCGACTTCGTGATGACGGCGTTGGCGCCCGCATACGGCGCGCGCGACGTGTCGCGCCACGAACTCGTCGTCGACGACTACGAGAAGGCGCGCGCGCTCGCGCTGCAGCAAGGCAAGCTGCTGCTCGTCAACCTCACGGGCTTCACGTGCACCAACTGCCGCATGGTCGAGCGCGGCATCCTGCCTGCGGACGCGATCGCGCAGATCCTCGAGCGCCACTTCGTCGAGGCGCGCCTGCACATGGACAACGAGTCTGCGATCCCCGCCGACAAGTGGAAGGTCCACGCGCAGCTGCGTCAGGACCTCGTGCAAGGCCGGGTGACGACGCCGACCTATTGCAGCGTCGATCCCAAGACCGGCGCGCTCGTCGTCGAGCACGTGTTGAAGGGCGGTCCATCAGCGTGGGAGGCGGGGTATCTCGACTTCCTGAAGCGCACGCTCGCTGCGACGGGGCGCGCGGAAGCCACGAAGTAGCGACGTTCGGGTTCATTCCTCATCGCCACGCCACGCGCATGACCAACACGCAACCAACCCAAGGGCCGCTGCAGTCGCTCGTCGCCGGCGCCTCGCGCGTGCTGGTCAAGCAGCAGAAGGAGTGGGGGGAGATCCTGGTCGGCGTGGAGACCCGCAACCGCTACGAACTGCGCTCCGACAGTGGCGCGCTGCTCGGCCATGCGGAAGAGGAGTCGAAGGGCTTCGGGTCCTTCTTGCTACGCAACGTGTTCGGCCCGATGCGCAGCGCGACCGTGCGCCTGTTCGATGCGGCGCGCGCGCCGATCGGCCGCATCGAGAAGCCGTTCCGCTGGTTCTTCTTCCGCGTCGAGGTCTTCGACGGCGATCGGCGCCTCGGCGCAATCGAGCGCAAGTGGTCTTGGCTCGACCGTCGCTTCGTCGTCGAGAACAACCGCGGCGAAGTCGTGATGGAGATCGTGAGCCCGTTGTTCCGCATCTGGACCTTCGAATTGCGGTTCGAGGGTCAAGTCGTGGGGCAGATCAGCAAGAAGTGGGGCGGTGTGCTGAAAGAGTGGTTCACCGACGCGGACGTGTTCGGCGTCGAGTGGCGTGAACACATTCCTGCCGAAGTGCGCGCGCTGCTGCTCGGCGCGACATTCTTGGTGGATTTCGCCTGCTTCGAAGGCGACCAAGGCGGCTGAATCCGGCGCGTGCGGGAATTCCGCGCCACGTCACGCGTCGGGCTCGCCTTCCGTATGCTGCCGCCTTCCTCGAAGGCCAACCATGAACCGACCTCTCGCTCCGCGCGCACTGCGCGTCCTCCTCTCCGCAGCGTTCGCGCTGCCGCTCTTCGCGCAAGACGAGCCCAAGCTCCTCGGCAAGGGCGACAAGGCCCCGGACTTCGTCAGCACGACGATCGACGGCAAGGAGGTCCGTATCTCCGACTACGCAGGCAAGGTCGTCGTGATCGACTTCTGGGCGACGTGGTGCGGTCCGTGCATCGCCTCGTTCCCGCACGTGCAGGAAGTCGCGAAGGCCCACGCGGCGCATGACGTGGTGGTGCTTGCGGTGTGCACGAGTGATTCGCGCAGCAAGTTCGAGGAGTGGGTCAAGCAGAACGGCGCGACCTATCCCAACCTCGTCTTCACGTGTGATCCCAACGACCGCAGCTCGAAGACGTTCGACCAGCGCGCGTCGCAGGCCCTCTACCACGTGCAGGGCATCCCGACGAAGTTCGTCGTCGGCAAGGACGGCGTGATCACGATGGCGGTCGTCGGCCACAGCGACGGCGACGTGCGGTTCGAGGCGGCGCTCGCGCGCGCGGGCGTGCCGGTCGAAGCCAGCGTCGCTTCGCGCGGCGAGGAGCAGGCGGCGGCCGCGCAGAAGCGCGACGAGGCGGAGCAGAAGCGGCGCGCGGCCAACCCGCCGCCGTCGTTCTATCCGCAGTTCGGATCGATCGCGCACGGCCAGGACGCGCCGGACTTCTCGCTCGTCGGCGCGGACGGCGCGGAGTTCTCGCTGTCGTCGATGCGCGGCAAGCCGGTCGTCGTCGGCTTCGGCTGGGGCGACGTCGTGCCGCTCGCGCTGCTCGAGGAGATCCAGTCGGCCTACGCGAGTTACGGCGTGCAGTGCGTCGCGGCGCAGGTGATGACGGATCGCAAGGAGTTCGACGCGCTGGTCGCCAAGCTCGAAGCGGACCGCAAGATCGCAGTCGGCTGGGACAAGGCCGGCCCGATGCCGCCGCTGAAGGAAGGCGAGTTCGACAACGACGCGCGCAAGGAGTGGGGCAAGGTCGCGGCGATCCGTCGCTACTACCAAGGCAACATGGTGCCGGCGATGCCGGCGATGATGGCGGTCTCCGCGGACGGCAAGTTGCTCGGCGGCTTCGGCGCGAAGAACTGGAAGGAGGCGATGGGCAACCTGCTGCTGAAGGCCGGCGTGAAGCTCGCGCCCGAGCACATGCCGAAGGTCGTCGCCGGTCCCGAGGCGTTCCAACCGCCGAAGGCGCGCGCCGCGGAAGCCAAGGTCGAGATGCTGCAGCCCGGCGTCATGGCGCCGGACTTCGCGATGACGATGCGCGACGGCAAGCAGATCAAGCTGTCGGACCTGCGCGGCAAGATCGTCGTGCTCGACTTCTGGGCGACGTGGTGCGGCCCGTGCGTCGCGGCGATGCCGCACGTGCAGGAGATCGCGGACCGCTACAAGGACCAGGGCGTCGTCGTGCTCGCGTCGTGCACCAGCGACGAGCGCGCCAAGTTCGACGCGTGGGTCGACGGCAAGACGCAGGACTACCCCGACGTGATGTTCGCGTTCGATCCGCTGGAGAAGTCCGCGGACCGCGCGTCGCGCAAGCTCTACGGCGTCAGCGGCATCCCGCAGCAGTTCGTGATCGACAAGGACGGCAAGGTCGTCGCCGAAGTCGGCGGCTACAAGAAGGGCGAAGTGCTGCTCGACGCGGCGCTCGCGAAGGCCGGCGTGAAGGTCGACGCGGCGACGCTGGAGCAGGCGGCGAAGGACCAGGCCTCCCGCGACGCGGCGCGCGGCGAGCGCAAGGCCGCGATCCCGATGAAGCCGATGGCTCCTGCGGGCGGCATGGTTCCGGCGACGCCGATGAAGCCGGCGGCGCCCGGCGACGGCTCGAAGAAGCAGTGATGCGCTGCCGCCGTGGCGGCGGCGTTCCCGTCGATGCGTCGACTTGGATCGGCGCTTCGACGATGTCGACCAGGTCGGAATCCTCTGTGTCCTGACGCCCGGCGCCGCGCGCTGCGTCAGTGGTCGAAGATCAGCACGACATACGCGCAGAACAGCGCGACGTGCAGCAGGCCGTGCAGGTGCGTCGTGCGGCCGGTCGACAGCGTGTTGATCGACAGCATGTAGGTCAGCGCGAGCAGCAGGATCTCGGTCGGCTCGAGGCCGAGTTCTGGCGCCTGGCCCGTCGCGAGCGAGACCGCGAGCACCGCGGGCACCGTGAGGCCGATGGTCGACAGCGCCGCGCCGAGCGACAGGTTGACGGCGCGCTGCATCGCGCCTTGTCGCGCGGCGTTCAGCGTCGCCATGCCTTCGGGCGCGAGGATGATCGTCGCGATGACGAGGCCGGCGAACGCCTTCGGCAGGCCTGCGTTCACGACGACGCTCTCGAGCGAGTGCGCCATCTGCTCGGCTAGCAGGATGATGAAGCCGAGGTAGACGAGCAGCAGCGGGATCGCGCTGCGCAGCGAGCCGTGCGCGGCTTGCCCATGCGCGCCCTCCTTCTCTTCGACGTCCTGGAACCATCCGCGCGTGCGGCCGGTCTGCATGACGAGGAACACCGCATAGCAGGCGACGGAGGTCGCGACGAGGAACCACTCCTGCAGGTAGCTGACGCGGCCGCCGGGCGCCGACTCGCTGATGCGCGGCCAGACGAGGCTGAGCCCGCCGAGCACGATCAAGGTGCCGACGTAGGCCGTCGACCCTTGCAGGTTGTGCTGCGACTGTCCGCGCGCATAGCCGCCGGCGAGCAGGGCGAGCCCGAGCACGAGGTTGAGCGCGAGCATGATCACGCTGAACATCGTGTCGCGGGCTGCTGTCGGCTCGGCCTGTCCGCCGAGCATCACGGCGACGACGAGCGCCACTTCGATGCCGATCACCGCGAGCGTCAGCACGAGCGTGCCGAGCGGTTCGCCGAGGATGTGCGCGATGTCCTCGGCGTGGTGCACGACGCGGAATGCGCCCCAGACGATCGCCGACAGCAGCAACGCGAACTGGGCCGCCACGCCCGCGCCGCCGAATGCCTCCATCGCGTGGCAGCCGCCGGTCATGGACAAAGCGGCGACGGCGACGAGCAGCAGCAGCGCCGCCTCGCGCCGCAGCCAGGGCTGCAGCGCGCGGAGAGCGCTCTTGCGAGGCGTTTGCGCCGGAGTCGGCGATCCAGGCGTCGGGTTCGTCATGCGGCGCAGGATAGCGGGCGTTCGCCGAAGCCGGACTCCGCTTCCGTGCGCCGTGGCGCGCTGCCTTCGTCGCGCGCGGTCGCGTAGTCTCCCGTCGATGCGCGATCGTCCCTCGACCTCGTCGAGCGCGGCCACGAAGGCCGTGCACCTCGTCCTCGCCGCGATGTTCTTCCTGTTCGCGTGGCTGCAGAAGAACGACCTCGATCCCGCGATCTACGACACGCCGTCGGCGCTCGACGCTGCGTTGTGGCTGGCGTTCTACGCGATCATCGGCGCGTTGTTCGTGCTGAGCTTGTTTCGTCGCGTGCCCGTGTGGCTGCTGCTGCTCGCTGCGATCGCGTGCATCGTCGAGATGGTCACGACCGGCCCCGGCCTCTACGAGAACGTGTTCGGCGACAAGGCGTTCACGATGACGCAGGCGAGCATGTCCGCCGAGGACCCGCGCGTGGAACTGACACGCGAGTTCTTCGGCGCGCTGATCGCGCTCGCCGGCGTCGCGATCCTCTGGCGTCGCGAGAAGAAGCGGGGCTGAGCGCTGCTCGCAGCCGCGCGGGTGCGGCCGCGACGCTGCGCGGTTAGCTTGCGCCCATGAACGCACGCGCCGCGCTGCTCCCGTTCCTGTTCCTCGCCCCGTCGCTCCTCGCACAGGTCGACGCCGCGCAGTTCGAAGCGATCCGCAAGGAGGGTTTCGAGAAATCGCGCGTGATGGCGCACCTCGACCATCTCGTCAATCGCATCGGGCCGCGGCTCACGTCGTCGGACAACCTGACCGTCGCATGCGAATGGGCGCGCGACGAGTTCGCGGCGATGGGGCTCAGTGGCGCGCGCCTCGAGCAGTGGGGCGAGATGGAGGTCGGCTTCAACCGCGGGCCGTGGTGGGGTCGCATCACGGCGCCGATCGAGAAGGAGCTCGTGTTCGGCACCGACGCGTGGAGCGCGGGCACGAAGGGCCCGGCGCGCGGGCCCGTGCTGCTGTCGCCGAAGAACGAGGAGGAGCTCGCGGCAATGCGCGCCAAGATCCGCGGCGCGTGGGTGTTCGGCGTCCCTGCTGCCCTGCTTACGAAGGTCGCGGATGCAGTCGATGCCGAAGGCGGCCTCGGCATCGTCGCCTCGACGCGCGACCACCTCGTGCAGACGAGCGGCAACATGCGCGTCGCCTGGGGCAAGCTGCCGAAGACCGTCGTCGTGCGGTTGCGCAAGGACCTCTTCGACGAGATCCGCGCGATGGCCGAGGAAGGCAAGGCGGTGGAGGTCGAGTTCGACGTGCAGAACCACTTCCGCAAGGGCCCGATCCCGCAGTTCAACGTGATCGCGGACATCGTCGGCACGGAGAAGCCGTACGAGTTCGTCGTCGTCGGCGGCCACATCGACAGCTGGGACGGCGCGTCGGGCACGACCGACAACGGCACCGGCACCGCGACGACGCTGGAGGCCGCGCGCATCCTCGCGGCGATCGGCGCAAAGCCGCGTCGCTCGATCCGCTTCATGCTGTGGGGCGGCGAGGAACAGGGGCTGCTCGGCTCGCGCGCGTGGGTGCAGGCGCACAAGGACGAGATGGGCAAGTACTCGGCGTGCCTCGTGCACGACGGCGGCACCAACTACGTGTCGGGAATCGCCGGCATGAAGGAGATGCGGCCGCAGCTCGAGACCGCGTTCGAGCACGTGCTGAAGATGGGCGGCGAGTTGAAGTTCGCGATCCGCGAGATCGACGCGTTCCGGCCGATCGGCAGCGACCACGAGGCGTTCACGGCGGCTGGCGTGCCGGGCTTCTTCTGGGACCAGGCCGGGCGCGCGGACTACAACCACACGCACCACACGCAGTTCGACACCTACGCGGCGGCGATCCCCGAGTACCAGATGCACACCGCAGTCGTCGTCGCGACCGGCGCGCTCGGCATCGCCAACCTGCCCGAGATGCTCACGCGCGAGAACATGAAGGTCGAGCAGCGCTTCGGCGGCCGGATGCGCGGCGCGCGCCGCATGCTCGGCGTCTCGCTCGGCGACGACGGCGTCACGATCGGCGGCGTCGAGGAGAACAGCGTTGCGGCGAAGGCCGGCATCAAGGTCGGCGACAAGCTGCTGCAGATCGACGACAAGAAGGTCGGCGGCCAGGAAGAACTGCGCGCGGCGCTCGCTGCGGGCGGCGTCGAGAAGACGATCGTCGTGCAGCGCGGCAACGAGCAAGTGACCGTGAAGGCCAAGTTCGAGCGCTGAGCGGGACGCTGCGCGCGTTGCTTGCAGTTGCATGGACTGCGCGACGCGCTCTGCGCGTGCGCGACGGCGTGCGTGCGCAGCTCAGTTCTCGCCGCGCTTCGTCCGCGGCGGCACGGCGCACGCTCCAGTTGACGGCACGAGCTGCGCTGCGAACAGGCCGACGAAGAACCCGATCATCGGCGCCGCTTCGACGTGCCATAGTTGGCGCACGAGGAAACCCAGGGCGATGCCGAGGATCGCGACCGCGATCCTCTTCGGCGAGTTCAGGGCTCAGAGCATGGAGGCGATATCGGCTGTCGGCGCGGCATAGGCAAGCCGCTCCGGCGCGCGCGTCACTTCGACAGCGCTTCGGTGACGGCGGGTTCGAGCGCCTTGAGCCCGTGCGCCTTGCCGATCGCAAGGGCCTCTTCCTTGGACTTGCCGTCCACGAACTTCGCCTTCAGCGCCATCATCGCGCCGACGCGGTTGCTCGACCCGCACGCGACGAGCGTCGGAGCGCCGTCTCCGACCAGCGCCGCGAACTCGCGGGCCTTCGCCTCAGTCATGTCCTGCGGCCCTTCGACTGCGAAGCGAACGAATTCGATGCCCGAGTGCGGCGCGAGGTCCTCCTCCCAGCCCGTGCCCGACTCGTTCTTCTTGCGCAGGCAGACAACGCGCGCGACGCCGTTCTCCGCGAGCTTCCGGAACTGCTCGGGTGTCGGCTGGCCGGAGCACATCAGGCTCTCGTCCGGTCCCTTCGAGAAGTTGGTGACCTTGAGCGCGGCTACGGCCTCGGCGTCCGCGGGCTTGGCCGAGCAGGCAGCGAGCAACGACAGGGCGAGAAGCGAGGAGCGGAACACGGACGCGCAGATCATGCGTGCACGCTACGCATTCCCGCGGTTCGGTGAAAGCGAGCGCCCGGGCCGCATGGAGGCTCGCGTCGGGGCGTAGGGCGTAGGAATGCGGGGTGGCTCTGCGGCGTTGCGGCTGCGAGCCTTCGCATGCCCATCACGACGATCGTCGAGCCGTTCCGCATCAAGTCCGTCGAGCCGATCCGCATGACGACGCGCGCGGAACGCGCCGCGGCGTTGGAGACGGCGGGCTTCAACCTGTTCAAGATCCCGGCGGTCGACATCCTCGTCGACCTGCTCACCGACTCGGGCACGGGCGCGATGTCGGCGGAGCAGTGGGCCGCGATGATGCGCGGCGACGAGTCGTATGCGGGCGCGGCTTCTTGGTTCCGTTTCCGCGATCGCGTGCAGGAGTTGACGGGCTTCCAGCACGTCGTTCCGACGCACCAGGGCCGCGCGGCGGAGCGCATCCTGTTCTCCTGCATCGGCGTGCGCGGCAAGGTCGTGCTCAGCAATACTTGCTTCGACACGACGCGCGCCAACATCGAGGCGCAGGGCGGGCGCGCGATCGACATCCCGACTCCGCTCGCGAAGGACACGCAGGCCCCGCACCCGTGGAAGGGCGACATCGACCTCGCGGCGCTCGAGCGCTTCCTCGACGAACGCGGCAACGAAGTCGCGTGCGTCGTGCACACGGTCACCAACAACTCCGGCGGCGGGCAGCCCGCTTCGCTCGCGAACCTGCGCGCGGCCTCGGCGATCTGCAGGAAGCGGCGCGTGCCGTACTACCTCGACGCGTGCCGCTTCGCGGAGAACGCGTGGTTCGTCAAGCAGCGCGAACCGGGCCAGCACGACCGTTCGGTCGAGTCGATCGCGCGCGAGATGTTCCGGCTCGCCGACGGCGCGACGTTCAGCGCGAAGAAGGACGGGCTCGCGAACATCGGCGGGTTCCTCGCGTCCAACGACGACGCGCTCGCGGCGCAGGAAGAGCAGTTGCTGATCCTGACCGAGGGCTTCCCGACGTACGGCGGCCTTGCCGGCCGCGACCTCGACGCGATCGCCGTCGGCCTGCGCGAAGTCGTCGACGAGGACTACCTGCGCTACCGCGTCGTGAGCACGAAGTACCTCGGCGACGGGCTGCGACGCCATGGCGTGCCGATCGTCGAGCCGCCCGGCGGCCACGCGATCTACATCGACGCCAAGGCATGGCTGCCGCACATCCCGCCGCAGCAGTTCCCCGGACACGCGGCTGCGTGCGCGTTCTACCTGGAGGGCGGCGTGCGCGGCTGCGAGATCGGCACGCTGATGTTCGGCGGCGTGGACCCGGCGACCGGCAAGCCCCGCATCGCCGACAAGGAACTGCTGCGGCTCGCGATCCCGCGCCGCGTCTACACGCAGAGCCACATCGACTACGTCGTCGAGGTCGGGCGCGAGGTCGCTTCGCGCGCGAAGGAGCTCACGGGCTTCCGCATCGTCGAGGAGCCGGCGCAGCTGCGGCACTTCTCCGCGCGCCTGCTGCCGCTCTGAGTCGCGGTTGCCCGCTGTTGCGGGAAGGGTGCAACTCTGCCCCGACGAGCAGGGAGCGCAGGTCCGTATCCTCCGCCCTTCATGGTTCCTCTCGCTTCCCTCGTTCTCGCCGTGCTGCTCGCAGCGGTCGCGGTCTTCGTCGTCAGCAGCGTGATCCACATGGCGCTGCCGCTGCACAAGTCGGACATGAAGGGCCTGCCGCAGGAAGACCTCGTGCTCGATGCACTGCGCAAGGCCGGCGTGACTGCCGGTGAACACATGTTCCCGTGGTGTTCGTCGATGCAGGAGATGGGCAGCGAGGCGATGAAGCAGAAGTGGGACCGCGGCCCGACGGGCACGCTGATAGTCCGGCCGGCCGGCGGGCTCGCGATGGGCAAGTGTCTCGCGCAGTGGTTCTTGCTCTGCGTGGTGACGAGCTTCTGCGTCGCCTACGTGCTGAGCCTCGTGCTCGCGCCCGGCGCGCAGAACGTCTTCCGCGTCGCGAGCGCGGTCGCGTTCCTGGGCTACGGCTTCGGCAGCGCCTCGAACTCCGTCTGGAAGTCCGTGCCGTGGAGCACGACGTGGAAGTTCGTCTTCGACGCGCTGCTCTACGCGCTCGCGACGGGCGCGGTGTTCGCGTGGATGTGGCCGGCGGCCTGAGGGCACGCCGCGCTCTTCAGTCCTTGCGGAACTCCCGCTCGGGCATCGGCACGACGAGCGTCGGCTGCTGGCTGCGCTTGACCACGCGGTAAGCGGTGCTGCCCAGCACGTAGCGCATCAGGCCGGTGTGCCCGTGCGTGCCGAGCACGACGAGGTCGCCGCCTTCGATGCGGTCGAGGATCGCCGCGGACGCCTCGCCTTCGCAGAACTCCGCGGTGATCGGCGCCGAAGTCTCCTTCTGCGTCTTCTCGACGAATGCGTCGAAGGCGACGCGCGCCTCGCGACGGATGTGTTCGACCGCGTAGTAGGGCTCGATGCCGCTCGCCAGCGTCGGCGTCTCGAATGCGTGGACCAGCCGCATCGGCAGGCGCAGCGCCGTCGCGACGCGTTCGGCGGCCGCGAGCACCGGCTGCGTGTGCGTGGACAAGTCGACGCACACGGTGACGCGTTGGAGGTCCCGCGCGTCGCAAGGTTGGATCCACACCGGGCACCTGGCGTGCGCGAGCACGCTGCGCGCAGTGGAGCCGAAGTGCAGGAAGCCCATCTGGCGATGCCCGCCGAGCGCGACGAGGTCGGTCGGGCGGTCCGCGCGCTGCAGCAACGCTTCAGCCGCCGTGCCTTCCACGACCGTCACGGACGGCGTGTCGTGCACCGAGATGTCGTTGGCTCGCAACGTCGCGGTGATGCGCTGCTCGAACGCTGTCTTGCACGAGGCGATGCTCTTCTGCTTGACGGCCTCCCAGGCGGCCATCGCCGGAGTCGACCAGCTGCGCCAGAACACGGGGATCGCATGGACGAACTGCAGTTCGCCCGAGAAGCGCTGCTGCAATCGCGCAGCCGCGACGACGGCGCGGTCGCCTGCGCCCTCGGCGTCGACGCCGACGAAGATGCGGTCGAACATGGTCTCGCTCCTGCCGCGCTTGCGGCAAGGGCGTATGGGCTGCGTCGCAGTTCGAGGCCATCCGACGCACTTCGTAGCATCGGGGGCGGCGGAGGGAGCAGTTGGACTCGGCAACTGCTGCGGAACCGCGGTGGCGCAGCGCGCCGATCCGGGTTCCGCGAGGAGCGCGCGCGGGGCGTGTTCGCCGCTCTGCTGCGCGCCTTCGGGCTCAGCCCTTGATGTGCGCCGAGACGAGCTTCGTCATCTCGAACATCGTGACCTTCGACTTGCCGCCGAAGATCGCCTTGAGGGCGTCGTCGGCATTGATGTTCGTCTTGACCTTCGTGTCCTGGAGGCCGTTCTTCTTGATGTAGTCCCAGATCTTCTTGGTGATCTCGCTACGAGGGATCGGCTTGCTGCCGACGATCACGGCCAGCACGTCATCGGGCTGGACCGGCTTCATGAGGGCGGGGTTGGGCTTCTTCTCGGCTTTCTTGGCGGCCATGGAAATCGTCTGCGTGGTTCGGAAAGGAGCTCTCGGCGAGGGCTCCGGGGGCCGTGCACCTCGCACGGCAACGGGCGGATGATGCTGCGGAAGGGGGCTGCGCGCGAGTCCCTCCTGGGCGAACTTGTCCAGGATCCGCGGCCAGCGGCTCGGCGCGTTGCCCGGAATCAGCCTTTCGGCAGCCGTTTGCGGATGGCCTCGGCGAGCAGGAACAACGTCTTCGGCGCGGACCCTTCGGCCTTGTTGTTCGCGACCACGGTGACCGGAAGTCCTTGCGCGATCGCGTTCGAGCAGAGTTCGGCGATCTGCTCGCGGCGCACGGGATCGGGGTCGACGAGTTGGTCGAACGGCGCGTAGCGGTCCTTGGCCTCGTCGTATGCGAGGCCCGGCTGCAGCATCCAGCGGACCACGGCCTCGCCCTGCAGCGGCGCCAGTTCGCACTGCTCCAGCACGCTCGGCATCGCCGGGTGCACGGAGTGGCAGTGGCGCGCGCCGCTGTCGCGGAGCGCGTCGACGTAGCCCTTCGTGAACAGCTCCGCGTCGCGCAATTCGACCGCGTAGCACGGGCCCTTCGGCAATGCGGAGAAGAAGGCGTGGAGCCTCGCGGCGAAGCGATCGGGCTCGCACGTGATCGCCTTGCCTTGCGGCGGGAACTGGAACAGCAGCGGGCCGAGCGCGTCGCCGAGCCCGAGCGCAGCGGGCGTGAGCACGCGATCGAGCGTCGTCTCGACGTCGAGATAGCGAGGGTTCTCGCCGGCGGGGCGGCCGCCTGCGCCGCGCAGCCGCGGCGTCGTCACGTCGCTCCATGCCTTCACGAGGAAGCGGAAGTCCTTCGGCACGCTGCGCGCGTAGTCCGCGAAGTCGCTCTCGTCGATCGGCGCGTAGAACGTGCGGTCGACGCCGACCGTGCGCAGCAACGGATGCTGCGCGTATGCGGCGAGGCCTTCCTTCGCGAGCCGCGTCTGCTTGCAACCGTCCGCGTAGACGAAGCCGGCCCATCCTGCGAACGACCACGACGACGTGCCGAGTCGCAGCGTGCGTGGCAGCGAAGCGGCGAGATCGCGCAGTGCGGGCGCAGCCTCCGCGGGGCGTGTCGCGGTTCGATCTCTGCGCGCATCGTCTTCCGCGGGCGCGCCGAACAGGGACTGCTGGCGCGGCTTCTTCGGCTTCTCGTCGGCCATGTCCGTTCGCCCGTCCAGGCTATGCGTCGGCGCCGCTTCGCAACGCGTCGGCTCGCATGCGCTGCGCGAGCTCCTTGCCGAGCCAACGTTCCACGATGCCGTGGCCGAGGTAGAGCAGCGGCGTGCTGAGCACCGCGACGAGGAACTTGTAGGCGTAGCTCGTGAGCGCGAGCGCCGTCGCTTCCGCCATGGGCATGCCGCGGAACAGCGCGAACGCGATCCACACCACGCACAGGCTGTCGACGAGTTGGCTCACGAGCGTGCTGCCGGTCGCGCGCAGCCAGATGTTCTTCTCGCCGGTCCAGCGCTTAAAGCGGCGGAACACCATTGCGTCGACGAGTTGGCTCACGAGGAACGCGGCGAGCGAGCCGATGATGATGTTCATGCCCTGGCCGAACACGGCCGTGAACGCGGCCTGCATGTCGGGCACTCCTGCATTCGCGCTGCTCGTGAGCCACCAGTCGCGGTCCGGCGGCATGTCGATCGCGATCCACAGGACGGGGAACACCAGCGCGATCAGGGCTGCGGTGACCAGTGTCAGGAACCGCACGCCGCGCACGCCGAAGTAGTCGTTGACCAGATCGGTCACCAGGAACACGAGCGGCCAGCTGAGCACGCCGGTGCTGAGCTTGAAGTTCAACCCGTCGTGGCCGAGCAGCGAGAGGTTCGCCTTCTCGACGCCGAGCGCGTCTTCGAGTTGGAACAGCTTCACGCCGATCAACTCGGCGACGATCGCGTTCGCGACCAGGAAGGCGCCGAACAGGAAGAACAGCACCGCGCGCTTGTCGCGCAGGATCGAGTCGTTGGCGGCCGGCGGTGCGTCCATGGGCGCGATATGCAAGCGCGGCCCGCGGTCGAAGTCCCGCGTCGAATCGGCAGGACCGGTCGTGTCAGCGGGCTGCGTTCTCCGCGCCGTCGGCCTGCAGGAAGTCGACTCGGCCCGTGGCGATGTCGTACATCGCGCCGACCATGCCGATCTCGCCCTTCGCGAGCATGGTCGCGAGCACGGGGCTGTGCTTGCGGATCCAGCCCATGGTGAGCCGGACGTTCTCGGCAGCGACGCTGTCGACGAACTCCTTGTTGGTCGCGTCGCGCGCTCCGCCGACGTGGTCGTGCGCGCGCGGGCTCTTCACGGCATGCGCGATCGTGTCCGTGATCGAGCCGAGGTTGGTGAGGCCGGTCGCCGTCGTCGCATCGATGCCCTTGGCAACGAAGTCGCAACTCGCCTTCACTGCGCCGCAGCTGGTATGGCCCAGCACGACGATCAGCTTCGCGCCCGCGACCTTGCACGCGAACTCCATGCTGCCGAGCACGCGTTCGCTCGCCACGTTGCCGGCGAGGCGGCAGTTGAAGATGTCGCCGAGGCCGACGTCGAACAGCAGTTCCGCGGCGCTGCGCGAATCGATGCAGCTCAGCACGACCGCCATCGGGTGCTGGCCGTCGGCGGTCGCGTCGATCTGGCGCGCGAGGTCGCGGCTGAGTCGCCGGCCGGTCAGGAAGCGCTCGTTGCCTTCGCGCAGCAGTTGCACGACGCGTTCCGGCGTCAGCGACGCCTGGATCTCGCGAGTCGTCCAGTCCACGAACTGCACGACGTCCTGCATCGGGTAGCGCTGCTGGAAACCCATCGTGCTCACGCGCACACCGCGCGCGGGGCCGCTCACCGTCGCGAACTCCTGCATCATCGACAGGATGTCGGGATCGATGTAGTCGGCGAGGCGCGCGTCGAGCACGACCTGGTCGTCCTTCTTGAATCGATCGAGCGTGTTCTGCAGCCGCGCTCGGTTGAGGAAGCTCGTCTGGCTCGCGAGCTCGATGCGGTGCACGAGTCCGCCGACGTGGGCTTCGTGCACGAGGTGGAATCCGCGGCGGAGGCTGCTGGCGAGGATGAACGCGAGGCTCGTGACGAAGCCGATGGCGACGCCGACGAGCATGTCCGTGAGGACGATCGCCGCGATCGTCACGAGGAACGGGATCGCCTGCGCCCTGCCTTCGCTGGCCATTGCGCGGAACACCGCAGGGCTCGCGAGACGCATGCCGGTCGCGATGAGCACGGCCGCGAGCGCGCTGAGCGGGATGTGGTTGAGCAGCGCGGGAATCAGCAAGGCGCAGACCAGCAGCAGCGCTCCGTGCGTCATCGTGGCGACGCGCGTGCGGCCTCCGGCATGTGCATTGACGGAGCTGCGGATGATCGTCGTCGCCATCGGCAGGCCGCCGAGCAGTCCCGCCGCGACGTTGCCGACGCCTTGCGCGACGAGCTCCCGGTTGGGCGGGGAAACGCGGCGCAGCGGGTCGATCTTGTCCGCGGCCTGCAGGTTGAGCAGCGACTCGAGGGACGCGAACAGCGCGATCGTGAAGCCGGCCTGGATCACCTTGGAGTCGAACATCTTGGCGAAGTCCGGCGCGTGCAGGAGGTCGCCGACGAGGGCGCCCTCCACGCCCGGAACCGGCAGCGCGACGAGGTGTTCTGGCTGGATGGCCCACGGGGATCCCGCCGCGCGCATCGCTTCGCTGATCGCGACGCCGGTCGCGAGCGCCGCCAGCGGCGCGGGGATGCGCGCCGACACCGACTTCGCGCGCGACCACAGCAGCATCACCGCGAGGCTCGCGACGCCGACGACGGTCGGTCCGGGGAGGAACCCGGTGATGGCATGCGCCAGTTCGCTGAAGGTGTTCTGCTTGTCCGGCTGGTCGAACCCGAGGTCGCCTTCGTAGTCGGTGTCGACGCCGAGCAGGTGTGGCAGCTGCTTCAGCACGAACACGATGCCGATCGACGCCAGCAGTCCGCGGGTGACGTTGCCCGGGACGAAGCTCGCGAGCGCGCCGCCGCGCGCGACGCCGAGCACGATCTGCAGCGCGCCGGCGAGGATCACGGCGCACAGGAACGCCTCGAAGCTGCCGCACTGCTGGATCTCGTAGACCAGCACGCCGGAGAGCCCGGCCGCCGGCCCGGTCACGCTGATGTGCGAGCCGCTGAGCGCGCCGACGAGCAACCCGCCGAGGATGCCGGAGATCAAGCCGGCGTGCAGCGGCGCCTTGCAGGCATGGGCGAGGCCCAGGCACAGCGGGACGGCGACGAGGAAGACGACGAGGCCGGCGACGAAGTCCGGCAGGCGGCCCGGCAAGGAGGGCCTGGGGACGTTGGAGAACGGCATGGAGCGGTTTGCGTGCCAGCCCGGCGAGGTCGGGCGGGGGCGAGAAGTCTCGGGATCGTCCCGTCCGGGACAAGGCCTCGTTGCGTCGCGTGCGCAGGTTTCCTGCAGCGTCCGGGAACTAGGACCCGCGCGCCGCGGTCGCCGGTGCGACGCGACGTCGCTATCGTGCGCGCCCCCGGCGCTTCGCCGGATGCCCGCATCCGCGGGCGCAACACCACAGGACGTTCATGCGCATCCTCCTCTCCCTCTACGGCGCCATGGCGCTGCTTCTCTCGCCTGCGCTCGCGCAGGCCCCGACGCTCGACCAGGTCCGCGAGCTGCACGCCGCCTACGCGAAGGCGCGCGAGTCCGCGAAGACCGAGATGGCGGACGCGATGAAGGCTGCGCGCGGCGCGGAGAAGGGCAGCGACGAGCAGAAGCAGCTGATGGCCAAGATCACGGACATCCGCAAGCAGGTGCAGAACACGCAGGAGGCGGCGTTCGCCGCGTTCGCGAAGTGCGATTGGGCGCAGTTCGACGTGGCCAAGGACGGCGACGTGCTCAAGGACTTCCTGCCCGAGCTCGTCCGCGACGCGAAGGATCCGAAGGCAGCCGTGAAGGCTGGCGAGTTCTTCCTCGCGAACTTCTCGTCGGAGCCTACGGCGGACGCAATGCGCGGCAACGCGCTGCCGATGGCGATGCTGGCGGCCGGCCAGTTCGACGGCGCGAAGGCGATGCTCAAGGACGCGGCGGACGCGGCTGAGGGCGCGGGCAAGGTCCGCACGATGCTGACGTATGGCGACGTGCTCGCGGTCGGCGGCGACCTGGAAGGCGCGCGCAAGGTCTACACGGAAGCTGGCGAGCTCGCGGACAAGAACACCAAGGACTACGTCACGCTGCGTCTAGAGCTCATCGGCAAGCCCGCGCCGGACATCGACAGCAAGACGTGGGTCGGTGGCGAGGCGAAGCCGCTGTCGGCGATGAAGGGCAAGGTCGTGCTCGTCGACTTCTGGGCCACCTGGTGCCCGCCGTGCCGCATGGTGATGCCCGGCATCAACGAGCTCTACAAGGAGCACAACGCGCACGGCCTCGATGTCATCGGCGTGACGAAGTTCTACGAGCGCGGCTACATGGCGAAGGACGCGTCGCAGATGCAGAACGGCGGCGAGTCCGTTTCTGGCCTCACCGAGGAGACGTTCGTCCCGCACGTCACCGAGTTCCGTGACAACACCGGCATCGCGTATCCGTTCGTCGTCGCGGCGGACTCCGACTTCAAGAACTACAAGGTGCGCGGCATCCCGACGCTCGCCGTCGTCGGCAAGGACGGCAACATCGCGCTGATCACGGTCGGCGCCGGCAGCGAAGGCCTGCTCAAGGCCGCCGTCGCGAACCTGCTGAAGGCCGAGTGACGAACTTGCGCACAGCGGCGATCGCGGCGGCGGTCGTTGCCGTCGCCGCGTGCGGCAAGGATGGTGAGCGCGCCGCTGCGCGGCCAGCAGTCGCGTATGCGGGCTCCGCCACGTGCGCGGAATGCCACGCGCAGCAGCACGTCGATTGGGGCGCGTCGCACCATGCGCGCGCGATGCAGCCGGCGACCGAGGCCAACGTGCTCGGCGACTTCGACGGCGCGCAGGTCGAGCACGCCGGCGTCGTCACGAAGTTCTCGCGGCGCGACGGCTCGTTCTGGGTCGCGACCGAGGGGCCGGACGGCGTTGCCGGCGAATTCGAGGTCCTGTGGACCTTCGGCGTGTCGCCGCTGCAGCAGTACCTCGTGCAGTTGGATCGCGGCCGACTGCAGGCGCTCGACGTGGCGTGGGACGCGCGCAGCAAGGAGCAAGGCGGGCAGCGCTGGTTCCTGCTGCATCCCGAAGAACGCATCCGGCCCGGCGATCCGTTGCACTGGACGGGGCCGAACTTCGAGTGGAACCACATGTGCGCCGAGTGCCACTCGACGGACGTGAAGAAGGACTTCGACGCCGACGCGATGCGCTACGCGACCTCGGCGAGCGAGCACGGCGTCGGCTGCGAAGGCTGCCACGGCCCGGGCTCTGCGCACATGGAATGGGCGGCTCGAGGCGCGGATCCGAAGGTCGCGGGCGCGGGCTTCGCGCACGCGCTGCCCAAGCCCGGCGTGTTCGTGCTGCAGCCCGGCGAGAAGAACGCGAAGCGCGTGGACGCGGCGACGGGCTCCGAGCTGGAGACCTGCGCGCGCTGTCACTCGCGGCGCACGACGACGGACGAAGGCTACGACCACGGCAAACCGTTGCTCGACACGCATCGGCTCGCGTTGCTCGACGATCCGCTCTACTTCGCCGACGGCCAGATCCGCGACGAGGTGTTCGAACACGGCTCGTTCCTGCAGAGCCGCATGCATCGCATGGGCGTCGTGTGCTCGGACTGCCACGATGCGCATCGCGGCGGGCTGCGCGCGGACGGCAATGCGCTGTGCGCGCGCTGCCACGACGCGACGCACTACGACCAGCCGACGCATCATCACCACGCGGCGGGCAGCAAGGGCGCGCAGTGCGTCGAATGCCACATGCCCGAACGGACCTACATGGTGGTGGATCCTCGCCGCGACCATTCGATCCGCGTGCCGCGTCCCGACCTCTCCGTGCTGCACGGAACGCCGAACGCGTGCACGCAGTGCCATGCGGACAAGCCTGCGCGATGGGCCGCCGACGCGGTCGCCTCGTGGCGGGGCGAGAATGCGAAGCCGATGCAGGACCACTGGGTCGCGGCCATCGCAGCGGGTCGCAGCGGCGCGCCGCGCGCGCGGTCGCTGTTGGTCCAGGCAGTTCGGAGAACCGAGTGGCCGGGCATCGTGCGCGCGACGGCAGCGAAGCTGCTCGGCGCATTCGACGGCGACGACGTGCAACGCGAACTCGCCGCCGCGTTGCGCGACGCGGATCCGGTCGTGCGGTTCGGCGCCGCGTCGGGCGCGGGCTCGCGCGCGCCTGAGGAGCGCGTCGCGTTGCTCGCCCCGTTGCTCGCGGACCCGGTCGCGAACGTGCGCGCCGAGGCTGCGTTCGCGCTCGCGGACTGTGAGCCGCTGCTCACGGGCGAAGCGAAGGCTGCGTTCGCGGTCGCCGCGGGCGAATACGAGCGCAGCCAGCGCGCGAACGCAGAACGCGAATGGGCATGGGCCAACCTCGGCCTGTTCGCGGCGCGTCGTGGCGCCCGCGCCGACGCCGAGAACCTGTATCGCCGCGCGTTGCGCGCGGATCCCGGCTCGGTGCGCGCCGCCGCCAACCTCGCGGACCTGCTGCGCGAACAGGCTCGCGACGGCGACGGCGAACGCGTGCTGCGCGACGCGATCGCCGCTGCGTGGGAGAAGGCGCCGTTGCAGCACGCGCTCGGATTGCTGCTGGTTCGCAAGGGCGACAAGGGCGCTGCACTGCAATCGCTCGCGGCCGCCGCGTCGTCCGGAACTGCGTCCGCGCGGCATCGATACGTCTTCGCCGTGGCGCTTGCAGGCGAAGGCCGCACGGACGACGCGTTGGCGCAGCTCGAGGCTGCGCAACGCAACGATCCGTGGAACCGCGAGGTGCTCGAGGCGCTCGTGACGTTCACTGCAGAGGCTCGCGGCGCGGCCCTTGCGATCCCGTGGGCGCAACGTCTCGTCGAGCTCGATCCCGAGGACGTCGAGGCGCGCGCGCGCTTGCTGCAGCTCGAATCGGCGAAGTGACGCGGCGCGTCAGTCGCCGGCGCGCTGCCACTCGCCCACTTCGACGACGAGGAACAGCAGGCACACACGACCGGTCTCCGATCCCGGGATCGACGCGAGCACGATCGCATCCTTCGACCCGATCGCGGCCTCGGCGCTGAGTTCGTGGCGGACCAGCGTGGGCGTCTGGATCGAGCCGGCGGGCGTCGTCGCCGTCGAGACCGGCGACACGAGGCGCGAACTGCTCCAGGTCACCGCGAGCTGTTTGCCGGGCTTGCCCTCCGTCGCGCGGATGCGCAGCGAGTCGCCGTAGTCGACGCGGTCGACGGACGGGTTCGCGATCACGACGTTGTCCGTCGCGAGGAAGTCGAGCGAACGCACGACGGCGCGCTGCTCCTGGACCGCGATGGTGGCGACTTCTCCCAACGTCACGGCGAGACGCGGCGACATCAGGCAGTCGGCGCGGCCGCGCAGCCCTTCGATCGTGGCATCGACGAGCGCTGCATCGAGATGCGCGCCGCGAAGTCCCGCGAGCGTCATCACGGCGCCGGTGGGCTGCATGCGGACCGCGTCCGCCGGGCTCGGTTGCGACTCCGGGGCAGGGGCGGGGGTGGGCAACGACGCGAGCAACGCGCGCGCGTCCGCGGCGTCCAGTTCGAGGATCGCGGCGCGGAGGTCCACCGTGGGCAAGTTCGCGGCGGCAGTGGTCGCCTGGCCCGGGGTCTCGTCCACGGCGGTGGACGGATACTCGGGGGCCGATGCGCTGCCGCGGTAGACGACCGCGAACGGGTCGCGGAGCGCGAGTGGTTGCAGCCGTGCTTTCGGCGCGGCGCAGGCGGAGAGCAGCGAGAGGGCGAGCGCGAGGGAGCGGAACATGGGCGGAACGGTAGCGGGCGCGCGCCGGTCTTCGCGGGATCTTCTCTTGCCAACTCGGGACACTTCGAGAAATCTGGAAGGGTGAACTTCGATCAGACGGTTCGCGCGTTCGGCGCGCTCGGCCAGCCGGCGCGTCTCGCGGCGTTCCGCGAGCTCGCGCGCGCGGGCGAACGCGGCCTGTGCGCCGGCGAACTGTCCCGCTCGCTCGACGCCGCGCCGTCGACGTTGTCGTTCCATCTCGCCGACCTCGTCGAGGCCCAACTCGTCCGCAGCTGGCGCGACGGGCGTTCGATCCGTTACGCCGTCCGCGCCGAGTCGATGCAGGCGCTGCTGTTCTTCCTCGGCGAGGACTGCTGCCAGGGGCGCGAGGACCTGTGCCCTGCGCCGACCTCGCGCATCACGAAGCGCGCGGCGGTCGCGGAAGGCGAGCTGCCCGTGGTGTTGTTCTTGTGCACCGAGAACTCGGCGCGCAGCCAGCTGGCCGAGGCTCTGCTGCGCCATCGCGCAGGCTCGCGCTTCGTCGCGCGCAGCGCCGGCCTCCGTCCGTCGCGCGTGCATCCGCTCGCGCGCGCCGCGCTCGAGGAGGTCGGCGTGTCGACCGACGGGCTGCGGGCGAAGGACGTCGGCGAACTGCTCGGCAAGGCGCCGATCGCGCGCGCGTTCGTGCTCTGCGAGTCCGCCGACCGCGAGCGCCGCGGCATCGTGGGCCTGTCGGACTGCGAGCGCTGGATCCTGCCGGATCCGGCGGCCGCCACCGGACCGCGCGCGACGCGTCTCGCCGCGTTCCGCGCCGTGCGCGACGAACTGCAGAGGCGCATCGACGACTTCGTCGCGCGGCCGCGAATGCGCGCGACCCGCTCCCGCAGACACAAAGACCCCGCATCATGAAGATCGCCATCAACGGACTCGGCCGCATGGGCCGTCTCTTCCTCCGCGCAGCCGCCACGGGCGGCCTCGACGTCGTCGCGATCAACGAGCCCAAGGGCGATCTCGCGTCGCTTGCGCTCGGCGTCGAGTTCGACTCCGTGCAGGGCCGCTTCGCGCACCCGGTCGCCGTCGACGGGAACGCGCTCGTCGTCGGCTCCGCGCGCATCCCGGTCGCGCAGACGACCGACGTCGCGGCGCTGAAGTGGGGCGACCTCGGCGTCGACCTCGTGGTCGAGTGCAGCGGCAAGGTCAAGAAGGCCGATTCGCTCGCGCCGTGGCTCGCGGACCCGCGTCTGCGCGTGCTCGTCTCCAACCCGGTGCCCGGCGTTCCCAACCTCGTCTACGGCGTCAACGACGCGACCTGCGACTTCGCCAAGGAGCGCGTCGTGACCGCGGCGTCGTGCACGACGAACTGCCTCGCGCCGGTCGTGCGCGTGCTGCACGACGGCATCGGCATCGAGCGCGGCCTCGTCACGACGATCCACGATCCGACGAACACGCAGGGCGTCGTCGACCGCGCCGACGCGGACCCGCGCCGCGCGCGTTCGGCGTTGGTGAACCTGATCCCGACCTCGACCAACTCCGCGACCGCGGTCGCGATGATCGTGCCGGAGTTGAAGGGCAAGCTCGACAGCATCGCGGTGCGAGCCCCGGTGCTGAACGCGTCGATCACGGACTGCGCGTTCCAGATGCGGCGCGCGACGACGGTGGACGAAGTGAACGGCTTGCTGCTCGCCGCGTCGCAGCGCGGGCCACTCGCAGGCGTGCTCGGCTACGAGACGCGGCCGCTCGTCAGCAGCGACTTCGCGCGCGATCCCCGCAGCGCGATCGTCGACGCGCAGTGCACGCGCGTGGTCGACGGGAGCATGGTCAAGGTGATGGCCTGGTACGACAACGAATGGGGCTACGTGAACCGCATGGCGGACATCGCGCGCCGCATCCGGAGCGCGAAGTCGCGATGACGGATCGCGCGCGGTTCCTGCTCGTCTCGCTGTGCTACCAGGCCTTCACGCTCAGCGACGGCGCGTTGCGCATGCTGGTCCTGCTGCACCTGCACGCGCAGGGGCGCTCGCCGGTGGAGCTCGCGCTGCTGCTGGTTCCGTACGAGGCGGCGGGTGTGTTCGCCAACCTGCTCGCGGGCGCGCTCGGGGGGCGGCGTGGCCAGAAGCCGGTGCTCGTCGCCGGTCTCGCGCTGCAGGTGGCCGCCTGCGCGATGCTGTGCAGCGAAGCCGTGCTCGCGTCGATGCCGTTGGTGATGGCCACACAGGTCCTGTCCGGCGTGGCGAAGGACCTCGTGAAGACGACGGCCAAGAGCTACGCGCGGACGCTCGCGCCGTCTGCTTCCGAGGGGGCGTTGTTCTCGATCGTCGCGACGATGACGGGTAGCAAGAACGCGATGAAAGGGCTCGGCTTCTTCGTCGGCGGCGCGCTGCTGTCGACGGTGGGATTCGTCGCCAGCAACGCGCTGGTCGCGGTGTTGCTCACGGCGTTCGCGTTGCTCGCGTTCTTCACGCTGCCGGGGCAGCCGCAGAAGGCCAAGAAGCCGCTGGTGTCCGCGCTCCGCCATTCCGCGAGCGTGAACTGGCTCGCGCTCGCGCGGTTCTTCCTGTTCGGTTCGCGCGATGCGTGGTTCGCCGTCGCGTTGCCGCTGTTCCTGTGCTCGGCGTTGGGTTGGGCGAGCGCTGCGACCGGCGCGTTCCTTGCCGCGTGGGTGATCGGCTACGGAGTGGTGCAGGCCGCGACGCCGCGCCTCGTGCGGCTGCGGTCCACGCGCAACGGCGCGCTCGCCGTCGTGGTCGTCACCGCCGCGCTCGCGCTGCCGTTGCTCGGTTGCGCATTCGCGCTCGATGCGGGCTGGCCCGCCGGTCCCGTCGTGATCACCGGCTTGTGCGTCTACGGCGCGCTGTTCGCCGTCTGCAGCAGCCTGCACAGCTGGCTCGTGGTCGCGCTCGCGTCGGGCGACGACGTCGTCGAACGCGTCGGCTTCTACTACGCGGCCAACAGCGCCGGTCGGCTCGCGGGCCTGCTCGCGTCGGGCTTCGTCTATGCGGCCCACGGCCAGGGGCAGGACGGTCTCGATGCCTGCCTCCTGGCCTCTGCCATCGCGGTTGCGTGCGCCACGGCGGCATCCGTTCCGATGGCCGTGTGCGTCCGCGTGGACGCGAAGCTCAGTCCTTGATCTTCAGCGCGGCGATCGCCTTCGCCGGATCCGCGGAGTAGCGGTCGAGGCAGGCCTGCTTGCAGAAGTGCATCGTGTAGTCCTGCACCTTCAGCGGCCACTTGTCCGCGCCGTCCATGCCGAGCGCGCAGCCGGCGCAGCGGTGCACGACCTTGTCGACCGCGCCGTCCTTGGCATCGGCCTTGGCGAGCTTCGCGATCGTCTCTTCGGTGACGGGGGAGAGCGTGTTTGCGGCGGGGGCCGCAGCGGGGGTGGTGGGGGCGTTCGTGGGCTCGACCTTCATCTCCGCGGTGCAACCCGCGAAGAACGCCAACGTCGAGACGACTGCGAGAACGAAGAGCTTCTTCATGCGCAGGACTCTACACCGCGCCGCGCTGGTCGGCAGCTTCGGTCTTCGGCCCGCCCAGGGCGGGCGCGAGCAGCAAGGCCGTCAGGGCCGCGCAGGCAGCCGAGGTCGAGAGCGTCAGCAACGGCGCTTGCAGCATCACGAGCGGGATCCACACGAAGCTCCAGTACGGGCTCACGTTGGCGATGGACCCGAGGCTGAGCACGGAGAGAGCGGCTGCAAGGATGGCTCCGAACAGCGATGCGATCATCGGCCCGACGAACGCGAACACGACGGCGCACGCGATGCGGGACTTCTTCGCCTGAGCGAGTCGTGCGGCCGCTACGAGCGCAGCGCCGACGAGCACGGCGCCAGCAACGACCGGCAGGAGCACCGGCAGCATGCGCCCCCAGTCGAGTCCGCCGGTTCCTACGTTTCCCAGCGGGCACACCGCGAACGCGAACGGCATCGCGGCATGCAGCGCGATCGTGAGCAAAGAGCGAACGATGGAGGCCTTGTCGGTCGTCGCGCTCACGAACCCTCGATCCCGACTGCCGCGAGGACTGCGCGTGCCGCAGGCGCGCAGCTCGCGCGTCGAAGCGTCTCCACCAGGTCCGCGTCCACCCTGACCTTGCCAGCGAAGGATGCTTCCCTTTGGTCTTCGATCGGCTGTGGCGTCACCTGGATCCAGGCGCCGGTCTTCGTGTCCAGCACGACGAAGCGCAGCCGGATGCGCATGCGCAGGTTCTCGCTCGGCACGAACAGTCCGACGACGGGGATCCACATGGCGGCGGCTCCGCCGGTGGCTTCCGAGCTCGACTCAAGCGTTCCCCAGTATGCGATGACTGCCGAGTAGCCGCCGCGCCGTGCGGCGCCGAGCAGCCCTTCGCCCCTCTCGGTCCAACCTGACGGCATGCCGGACGCCGGCGACACCGAGAGGGCCGCACCGAGCGCTTCCGCGAGCTGCTCGTCGGGGAACGCGGCGCCGGACTGGAGCAACAGCACGCGATCGCCGCGGGCAAGGCGGACGGGCGGCAGTTCCGCAGCTGGGCCTGCGCCGGTGCCGACGACGTCGAACTCCGACAACTCGCCGCGGTAGCTCGTGTTCCCATGGCCCCACGTCATCGCCGGGTCGGAGATCGAGCGCGTCGCACACGCAGTGGCGAGCAGCGACGCGGTGAGCGCGAACAGTGCGACTCGTGCTTGGAGCATCCGGCGGATGATGCTCGCTTCCTCTCTACCGCACCAGATCGAACCGGCCGGGTGTCGGCTCCTCGGTCAGGATGCCTCGCACCGGTTCGACTCGCCCGCCGCAGCGCCGTGCTGCTGGCGCGCCGTACGTTCTTGCCCGGTCCATGCCATGGGCCCTGCCGCTACCCCGTGGGACGAAATCGACGCAGTCGATACGGTTTCCCGCTCACTGCTCCTCACAGGATCCTCATGCACAAGCTCCTCCTCCTCTCCGCGCTCGCAGCGAGCGCCGTTGCGCAGAGCAACACGGTGGCAGGCCTCGAAGGCCGCATCACCAACAACGCGAGCCCGACCCTGTTCGGCCGCCGCGGTCCCGCCTACCCGAACGGCGAGATCGGCATGTCCTACTCCTACACGATGTGCAATCCCGGCACCGTGTCGATGGCGTGGTCGGCGCCGATGAACCCGAACCATCCGATGTTCGCGTTCTCGATCGTGCGCGAGTCGAACGGTCGCCTCGAGCAGATCACCAACAACGCGACGACGTTCGTGAAGCACGCGTTCGCGGCTGCGAACACCAGCAGCGTCTGCGGCACGTGCACGACGACGGGCACGGGCCTGCGCGTCGGTTGCAGCGACACCTACGGCGCGAGCACCAACGCGAGCCGCACCTACCTCGGTCCGTCGAGCGAGATCGACCCGTGGACGGGCATCTGGACGCCCGTTGGCTCGTACTTCGACCGCGGCGACCCCGACGTCGGGGCTCCGGCCAACAGCGACGGCGTGCGCAGCCTGACGAACAGCACGGGCGGCGTGTTCGCGGACCCCGTGCGCAACCGCGTCACTCTGCGTGAGCAGGACCTACTCGTCCCAGGTCGTCTGTTCCACTGCATGCACATCGTCATCCGCGGCGAGGACGGCGACGCGCACTTCGACAACCTCGGCCACCGTCAGTTCACGGCGACGTGGAACGGCACGACGTGGCAGTTCGCGAACACGGGCGTGCCGTTCACCAACGGCAGCGTGCTCAACCAGTGGGCGGGCGCGACGGTCAACAGCGCGCGCAACGGCGAGGACGACGGCCACTTCATCGTGGCGTCGAAGGTCACGGACAACGGCAACGGCACGTGGCACTACGAGTACATCGTCCAGAACTTCGACAACGCACGCGGCGGCGCGACCCTGCGCATCCCGATGTGCTTCTCGACGACTGCGACGAACGTGTCGTTCCGTGACACGGACGGCGACGTGCTCAACGAGTGGACGTGGTCGCGCGTCGGCAACGAGCTCGTGTTCGCGGCGCCTGCCAACAACCCCCTCGACTGGAACACGATGTTCAACTTCGCGTTCGACTGCAACGTGGCGCCGATCGGCGGCGCGGTCACGGTCGACCAGGCTCGCATCGGCGCGGGCGCGCTCAGCGTGAACGTCGCCTCGCAGATCCCGAGCGGCATCGCGCAGGTCACGAACATGGGCCCGGGCTGTGGCGTGCCGACCCCGTCGCTCGCAGCGACCGGCGGTCTGCCCGTGATCCCGAACGCGAGCTTCGGCCTGCAGCTGACGGCGGACGCCAACTCGCTCGTCTTCCTGCTGTTCTCGACGCAGAGCGCGAACATCGACCTCGGCCTCGGCTGCACGCAGTACCTCGATTCCGCGGGCATCGTCGGCTTCGGCACCTACTTCACGGACGGCTCGGGCGTCGCGAACGTGGGCGTGCCGGTCCCGAACGACCAGGCGTTCGACGGCGTGCCGATCTACTGGCAGTCGGCGCAGAAGGCCGGCGTCGGCCCGGCGTTCGGCCACTTCACGATCAGCAACGGACTGGTCACGCGCTTCGGCTGCCGCTGATTCGCGTCGGATTGTGGCAGGGGCCGTGGACCGAAGGGGCCACGGCCCCTGTTCGTTTGCATTGGAGCTGCGTCGCAGCGCATCGGTCGTTGCGGCTGGCGACGTCGCGAGATGCGTTCCTCGGCTTCGCAGGCCGGGATGTCGCAAGGCCTGCCCGATGCTCCACAGCGCCGCGTTCGTGGCCGCTGTCGGCGCTCAGTCCGCGCTGATCTCGCGCACCGTTCCGTCCTCGACGTGCCAACGCCTCGTGAGGCGAACGGTGTCGAGCATGCGGCGGTCGTGCGTCACGAGCAGCAGCGTGCCGTCGAACGTCTCGAGCGCTTGCTCCAGCTGTTCGATCGCCTCGAGGTCGAGGTGGTTCGTCGGTTCGTCGAGCACGAGCAGGTTGGTGCCCTTGGCCTGCAGCAACGCCATCGCTGCGCGCGTGCGTTCGCCCGGCGACAGCGAGTCGGCGGTGCGCTGCACGAACTGCGAGCCGATGCCGAACTTCGCGAGCAGCGTGCGCACGTCGGCGTCGGTCATGTCGGGCACCATGCGCCCGAACACGGTCGCCATCGGCAGGTCGCCGACGAACGCGGCGCGAGCCTGGTCGATCTCCCCGACGACGACTCCGGCGCCGGTCGTGGCTGTTCCCGCGGTCGGCGCGAGGCGTCCGAGCACGAGCGCGAGCAACGTGCTCTTGCCGCCGCCGTTCGGGCCGGTGATCGCGACGCGGTCCCGCGAGCGCAACTCGAGGTCGACCGGGCCGAGGCGGAACCCTCCGCGGGTCGCGACTGCGGACTGCAGCTGCGCGACGAGGTCGCCCGAACGCGGCGCCGCGGCGATCGTGAACTGCAGCTTCCACTCCTTGCGCGGCGCCTGCACTTCTTCGAGCCGTTCGATCATGCGCTCGGTCTGTTTGACCTTCGACGCCTGCTTCTCGGTCGTCTCCATGCGGAACGCGCGGCCCATCTTGTCGCGGTCCTTCGCCTTGCGTCGCGCGTTCTTGATGCCCTTCGACATCCATGCGCGTTGTCGGTGGGCCCGCGCCTCGAGCTCCGCCTTGCGGCCCGCGTAGGCATCGTAGGCTTCGCTCGCGTGGCGACGCGCGGTCGCGCGCTCCTCGAGGTAGGACTCGTAGCTGCCGCCGTAGACCGCGATCTTCTGCATGCTGCGGTCGATCTCGACGACCTTGTTCACGGTGCGCGTGAGGAACTCGCGGTCGTGGCTCACGAGCACCGTGGGCGCGTTCAGCGACTGCACGAACTCCTCGAGCCGATCGAGGCCGTCGAGGTCGAGGTCGTTCGTCGGTTCGTCGAGCAGGAATGCGTCGTAGCGCGACAGCAGCAGGGCCGCGAGGCCGGCGCGCGCGGCCTGTCCGCCGGACAGCGCGACGGTCGGCAGTTCGAGGTCGACTTCGAGCCCGACGTCGGCGAGCACCTCGTGCGTGCGTTCCTCGACGTCGGCGCCGCCGAGCGCGAGCCAGCGGTCGAGCGACGCCGCGTAGCGTTCGTCCGCGCCCGTGTCGCCGCGCGCCATCGCTTCCGCGTCGGCTTGCATCGCGGCGTCGGCCGCGGCCACGCCGGTGCGGCGCAGCAGCAGTTGCCGCACGGTCTCGCCGTCGATGCGTTCCTGTTCCTGCGCGAGGTAGCCGAGCGTCGCGGATGCCGGCGCGACGGTCACAGTGCCTGCCTCGGGCTTTCGCAGGCCGGCGAGGATCTTGAGCAACGTCGACTTGCCCGTGCCGTTGGGGCCGACGAGGCCGATGACGTCGCCTGGCGCGACGACGAGGTCGAGGCCTCGCCACAGTTCGCGCGCGCCGAAGCTCGCCGCGAGGCCTTTGCAGTAGATGGTGGCGGACACGGGGGCGAGGACGATGGCGACGGGCGCGGGATCCGTCAACCGCGGCGACGTAGCATGGCGAGATGATCGACGCGAACCGATCCGTCGTCTGTCCTGCGTGCGGCGGGAAGGACCTCTACGTCACGGCCAAGACGATCCAAGGCGGCGGCGGCTACGCGCCGGACCTGTTGCCCGGTCTGCATCGCTGGTTCAAGCCGGGCGCATTCCGCGCGGTGCTGTGCGCCGACTGCGGACTGCACCGGATGTTCGCCGAGCCAGAGGCCCGCAATGCGGTGCGCAGTTCGGCGAAGTGGAAGCGGCTGTGATCGAGCCCCGCGCGTGCCTCGGCGCGCGGCGTCGTGCTCAGCGCGCCGCTCGCGCTCGTTGTTCGATGCGCTGCTGGAACTCCGCGGGCGGAGTCTTCGCGGGCTCGACACCGAGCGCCTCGAGCGCTTTCTCGACGAAGCCCATGCCGAACACTTCCGCCGCGCTCTCGTTGCACTCGACGAGCACGACCTTGTAGCGCAGCAGGCGCTCCTTCAACTCTTCTGGCGCTGTCGGGAGTGGCGTGCCCGACTGCTTCTTGCCGTCGACGTAGGGCCACTCGCTCTTGAAGTAGTACCAGACCGTGAGCGGTTCGGCGCAGCGATCGCTGGCGAAGCTGCGGGCGAGTCCCCAGCTGAAGCTCGACCCGACGATCAGGGTCGGCATCGGCGCGCCTTGGTCGCCGTCCTTTGCGCGCAGGATCGGTTGGCCGATCGGCTCTTCCCAGCGCGACGTGTCGAGCAGGTTGGCGAGCAGCACCAGGTCGTCTTCGCCGCCGCCCGGGCGCTTGCTCTGTGCGATGCCGGCGATCTCGAGCGAGCGGAAGTCCGTGCGCGTGATCGTCTCCATCTCCGTCTGGATGGAGATCGCGGCGCGTGCCGCAGCGTGGTTGCTCCAGTGGATGCCGCCGCGCGGGAACAATGGGGGAAGGTCCGCTTCGTCGGTTGCCTTCCATTCGCGAAACGTCTCACCGAAGTCGAAGCGCCTGGCTCCCGCTACCTCGAGTCCCGTCCGCACTACTTCAGGCAGCGTGTAGCGACCGGCCATCGCCTGCATCGCTTCTCCATGCGGTGTGGGGACGAGTTCGGGATAGGTCCACACCTTGCTGGGCGAGATCACTGCGGCGAGATGCACGTCGTGCTTCGCCAGCGCGTCTTGGAGCCGCCTGAAGTTCCAGGTTCGCGTAAGGAGCTCATCGACGAGCGCGTGGTTGCGCGCCAGCATCTTCGTCGGCAAGTAGCCCTCTTCGAGCAGCCAGCCGTCCTCGCCCGCGACGATCGGTCGCTTGGTCGACCCGAATGCGCGCAGGCGCAGTTCGTTGTCGGCGCGGATCATCCAATCGCGGAGCCCGAGATCGCGACGAAGGCCGTCCTCGACTGCCAGTTGCAGCTTGCCTTCGTTCCACGACTCGAGGCTCACCTCGCTCGATGCCACGGGCTTCACGGCGCCGCCGAGCCCGACCGTTGGAAACGGCGCCAGCGCAGTCTGGACCAACGGCAGGCAGAGCGTGGCGAGAAACGCGACGCAGGCGATCCAGTGGACGATTCGGCGCATGGTGGGCGCGGCGCACGGCCGCGCATCGCCCATCGGCATTTCGCCTCAACGGTCCTGAGCAGGGACGCCGACAAGGATGCGTGGTCTTCAGCTCCGAGCTGTTCCTGTTCGTGTTCCTGCCGGCGTTCCTGCTGCTCTACTTCGCAGCGCCGCGTCGGTGGCACAACTTCGTCGCGCTCGCGGCAAGCCTCGTCTTCTATGCGTGGGGTGCCCCCAAGTTCTTCTGGGTGCTGCTCGCGTCGACCTGGATCGACTACTGGCTGAGCCATCGGATCCACGCGGAGCCGAATCGCGATGCGAAGAAGAAGTGGCTGCACCTGAGCCTGTTCGCCAACCTCGCGCTGCTCGTCTACTTCAAGTACGCGAACTTCTTCGTCGCGGAGGCGCAGGCGCTCGCGAGCCTGATGGGCCTCGGCACGATCCCGTGGGCGAACGTGCTGTTGCCCATCGGCATCAGCTTCTTCACGTTCCAGAAGATCAGCTACGTCGTCGACGTGTTCCGCGGCACGGCAAGTCCGTCGCGCAGCTACGGCGACTGCCTGCTCTACGTCGTGCTCTTTCCGCAGTTGATCGCGGGGCCGATCGTCCGCTACCACGACGTCGACCTGCAGATCCGCGATCGATCCGTCGACGTCGCGAAGTGCTGGTCCGGCGTCGAGCGCTTCACGCTGGGCCTCGGCAAGAAGGTGTTGATCGCCAACCCGATGGCGCAGTTGTGCGACCCGGTCTACGCGACGCCGATCGCGGACGTCTCGACGCCGCACGCGTGGCTCGCAGCGATCGCCTACTTCTTCCAGATCTACTTCGACTTCTCCGGCTACTCGGACATGGCGATCGGCACGGGTCGCATGCTCGGGTTCGACTTCCTCGAGAACTTCGACCGGCCCTACGTGGCCAAGACGTTCACCGAGTTCTGGCGGCGTTGGCACATCTCGCTGTCGAACTTCATGCGGGAGTACATCTACATCCCGCTCGGCGGCAACCGCGTGTCGCCGCTGCGCGGCTACGCCAACCTCTGGATCGTGTTCCTGGTCTCGGGCTTCTGGCACGGCGCGTCGTGGACGTTCGTCGTGTGGGGCGCCTACCAGGGCGTGTTCCTGACGATCGACAAGCTCGGCTGGCTCACAGCGTCACAGCGGGTGCCGGCTCTGCTGCTGCGCGTGAAGATGGTGTTCCTCGTCACGGTCAGCTGGGTGCTGTTCCGCGCCGACACGATGACGCAGGCGACCGGCATGCTCGGCCGGATGTTCGGCACGTCGGGCCCGCAGTGGTGGGAGAGCACGCTCGCTGCGAAGTTGCAGGTCGATGCGCAGGCGTGGTCGATGCTCGCGATCGCCGCGGTTGCCGCGTTCCTGCCGTGGTCGCAGTCGTGGTGCGGCTTCGAGCGTCGTGCGCTCGCGTGGGGCGAGACGGCCGTCGGCCTGCCGATCAAGGTCGTGGCCGTGCTCGCGCTGCTCGTGCTGTCGTGCAACGCGGTCGTCAACTCGAGCCACAATCCGTTCATCTACTTCCGCTTCTGAGCGGAAGTCGCGAACGGCTCAACGCGCGATCTGTGGCCACGCGCGCTCGATGCGCGACAGCGCCTCGTCGAGCACGTCGCGCGTCGTCGCGAGGCTGAGCCGCACGTGGCCCGCGGCGCCGGGGCCGAACCAGCGCGGGCTTCCGGGCACCACGCGCACGCGCGCGAACTGCTCGATGCGTCGCGCCGCTTCGTCTTCGTCGAGGCCCGTGCCGCGCACGTCGACGAACAGCACGAAGGTCGCGCTCGGCTTCGCGGCGATGCGCAGCCCGTGCAGCCTCGACAGGCGCGCGGTGGCGAGGTCGCGCTGCGCGGCGCAGTGGCGCAGGAACTCCGCGAGCCACGGGCCGCCGTGCTGCAGCGCGCCGATTGCAGCGACCTGTGACAACGTCGAGGCGCCCTCGATCGTCTGTTCGAAGCCCGATGCCGCCGCGAAGCGCGTGGCGGCGTCGTCGCTCGGCGCGACGATCGCGCCGATGCGCAGGCCCGCGAGGCCGTAGCCCTTCGACAACCCGTAGACGACCCACGGCGCGCATGCTGCGTTCGCGTGCGCTGCAAGGCTGTGGAACGACGCGCCGTCGAGCACGACGTCGGACCACACTTCGTCCGACAGCAGCGCGATGCCGCGCTCGTCGCAGAGGCGCGCGATCGCCGCGACTTCTTCTGCGTCCCACAGCGACCCGAGCGGGTTGTGCGGATGGCACACGGACACCATGCGCGTCGACGGCGTGATCGCGGCGCGAAGGCCTTCGATCGGGAAGCGGACGCCGACCGGCTGCCAGCGTCGCAGCGTCGCGCCCGCGCGGCGCGCGCTCTCCGCCACGAGGAAGTCGACGGGGTCCTGCACGACGACTTCGTCGCCGGGCTTCAGCAGGTGCGCGGCGACGAGCGCGATCGCGCTCGCTGCGGAGTTCGCGGCCAGCACGCGCGAAGCGCCGACTTCGCTCGCTCCCTTGTGCTCGCGGAACCGCCGCGCGACAGCTTCGCGGAAATCGGGCAGGCCCGCCGCGGGCCCGTAGCAGAGGTGCGGGGCGCGCAGGTAGTCCGCGATCGCATCGACGGCCGCGGGCGGAGCAGGGAAGTCGGGGTCGGCCGCGGTCAGCGGGATCACGCCGGGTTCGACCGTTGCCCAGCGCAGGTTGAACGCGCGCTCGCGCAGAACATCGAAGTCGGGTTCGCCGAGCATGGTGGATGCGTGTCGCGTTGCGGGACGTGGCTCGCTCAGTCCACCAGCGGAACGGCAGGCGCCCGGTCGCCGAGCGGCATCACGAACGCGTCGCGCAGCTTGCGGCCTTCGTCGAAGACGCGGCGGCGTTGGTGGCGGCGCAGCGCCGAGTAGATCGGCAGAGCCGCGCGCAGTTCGTCTCGCGTCGTCGTCTTTGCCAGCAGGCGCTGCAGCGCCGCTGCGTCCTCGAGCGCGCCGTTCGCGCCCTGGCTCGTGAACGGAAGGCACGCGTGCGCGGCGTCGCCGAGCAGCGCGAGGTTGTCGCGGTGGATGTCTTCGAGCGGCATCAGGTCGCGCGTAGGCCAGACATGCGAGCGGTCGAAGTCGGTTGCGGCGATGGCGGCGAGCACTTCGGGCGACCAGCCGCGCAGGCGTTCGTAGACGAAGCGCGCGATGCTCGGCCCGTCCTTCTGCGGCGCCGCATGGCGACGCGAGTCGAACTGCACGAACCACACGATCGAATGGTCGCTCTCCGCAAGGAGGCCGACCGCGAGGCCGCCGTCCTTGCTGTGGAACTTGTGGAACGTGTTGCCGAGGCCGCGCGCCAGCGTCGGCGCATACGCCGTGGACACGATCTCCTGCACGACGACTTCGCCGAGCTGCGCATGCGGGAACGCGATCGCGCGCGTGCGCGATGCCGCGCCGTCGCAGCCGAAGAACGCGTCGCCTTCGATCGACGAGCCGTCGTCACACCGAGCCAGCGTGTAGTCCCCGGCTGGATCGCGGCCGAGGTCGACCAGCGACCGCCCCTCGATCCACTTCGCTTCGCCCGTGGCCGAGCGCAGCAACGCGAGGAACTTCGTCCTCGACGCGCAGAGGGCTGGCTCGATCCGCGGCGTGTCGATGTCGGAGCCGTTCGCCGCGCGCAGACGCAGCCGGTCGATCGGCTGCCCCATGCGGCGCCACTCGATCTCCGGCGCGAGTTGCTCGAGCGCGCTGATGCCGTTCTCGAGCAGCAAGAACCCCATGCCCGCCGGCGTCGTCGACAGGCGGCGCTCGACGACGAGGACTTCGTCCCCGACGCGCGAGCCGCGGAGGGCTGCCGCGAGCGCGCAGCCGGCGACGCCGCCGCCTAGGAGAACGGAACGCATGGGGGTGGTGGTCAGCGGAAAACGTGCCGGGCGGAATCCCGTGGGCGCCGAATGCTAGGTGGGGCCGGAGGATCGGGGAAGCCGCGAGAGCAGATGGGCTTCTGGCTCAGCGCATGTCCGCTGCTTGCAGGAGCACGGGGCTTCGGCGCGGCGTGTCGGTCGCGCGGTCGGGTTCGGGTTGGTCAGGCTGTGGGAGTGGCGCGCAGATGGCGGGCCACGATCTGCGGCAGCGCCACGGATCCGGCGGCTTCGAGCGATCGCGGTGGCTGAGGTCGCAGTCGCCGTTCGTCGCATTCCTGCCTCACGCGCGGCGCGGATTGCGAGGTCGAAGGGTGGTTCGCATGCTCCGCCCCGATGTCGTCGTCCGCGGATCTGCCCGACCGCAGCGCTTCGCGTCGGGAGCCGTCGCTGCTGTCGCGCTGGATCGAATCCCAACGTCGTCCCCGGCACCGCTACGCCGCGGCGTTGGCCCTAGTCGTCGTTGCCACCGGGGCCTCCGCGCTGCTGTTCGAGCTCGGGGACCCCGAGAACCTCGTGATGGTCTACCTGCTCGGGTCCGTCGTCGCGGCGATCCGGCTCGGCAGGGGGCCGTCGGTTCTCGCGACCGTCGGCGGCTTCGCGTGCTTCCTCTACTTCTTCGTCCCGCACTACTACTCGTTCGTCCTGGCCGATCTCTACTACCTGCCGACGTTCGTGATCATGCTCACGGTCGCGCTCGTGGTGTCGACTCTGACGTCGAAGGTCCAGTCCGATGCGGCTGCGATGGAAGAGCGCGAACGTCGCAGCGCGGCGCTCTACGAGCTGTCTCGCGACCTTGCTGCATGCAGCGCGCGCCCGGAGGTCGCGGCCGCAGTGGATCGGCACGTCGCCGCCGCGCTCTCGTGCGCTGGCAGCCTGCTGGAGCTCGTCGACGGGCGGCTGGCGCCGTTCGTGGAAGGGCCGGACAGCCTGGTGGAAGCGGACCAGTCCGCGCTGCGCATGGCCTTGGAGTCGAAGGGCGGCATGTCGTTGCGCGGCGGATTGGCGAAGCCGCTAGTGGTCGCCAACGAGCCGATCGGGCTCCTCTTGTGCGTCGGTCTGGATCTGCAACTCCTTCGCAGCGATCCGGTCCAACGTCTGCTCGAGTCCTTCGCCAACAACATCGCATTGGCCATGCACCGCGTCATCGTCGGCGAGCACGCGCTCGCCGCGCGGCAGCGCGCCGAGGAAGAGCGACTGCGCAACGTGATGTTGAGTTCGGTGAGCCATGACTTGCGCACGCCGCTCGCGTCGATCACAGGCGCGGCCACGACGTTGATCGACGACTGCGCCGCGATCGACGCTGCGACGCGCCTCGATCTCGTCCACTCCATCCGCGAGGACGCCGACGCGCTGGAGCGCCATGTGCGCAACATGCTCGACCTGACGCGACTCGAGTCCGGAGGGATCGCGGCGCAGCGCGATTGGCACTCCGTCGAGGAGGTCGTCGGATGCGCGATGCGGCGCGTGGAGTCGTTGTTCGCGGATCGCGCCGTCGGGATCTCGATCGATCCGAGCATGCCGCTCGTCGCGATCGACGCGACGCTCGTGGAGCAACTGCTCGTGAACTTGCTGGAGAACGCCGCGAAGTACTCTCCGCCCGAGTCGCCGGTGGACGTAGTCGGATCCCTGCGCGGCAACGCGCTGCAGATCGTCGTCGCCGATCGCGGTGCAGGAGTCCCTCATGCCGACCGCGAACGCATCTTCGCCAAGTTCCAGCGTGGGGCCGCGCCGCAGCCGCAGTCGGGCGCCGGCCTCGGGCTCGCGATCTGTCGCGCGGTCGCCGAACTGCACGGGGGGTCGGTGTTCGTTCGCAGTCGGATCGGCGGGGGATCGGAGTTCGTTGCCGAACTGCGGTGTTCCGCGGATCCGGCCTCTGGTCGGCCGAGCGGGGCGCCGACGAGGAGTCATGGCGATGAGCAGTGACGAATCTGGCGAGGGCAGCGGTCCGTGCGTCCTCGTCGTCGAAGACGAGCCGCAGATGCGGCGTTTCTTGCGCGTCACGCTGGCCGTGCACGGTTACCGCGTGATGGAGGCGGTAACGGCAGCGGAGGCGCTCGTGGGCGTCGCCGCGCGTGACCCGGACCTGGTGGTCCTCGATCTCGGCCTGCCCGACGAGGACGGGATGTCGGTCTTGCAGAAGCTGCGCACGCGCTTCCACAAGCCCGTCGTGGTGGTGTCCGCCCGGCATCGCGAAGACGACAAGGTTCGCGCGCTCGACCTCGGCGCCGACGACTACCTCACGAAGCCGTTCGGCACGAGCGAGCTGCTGGCGCGGCTCCGTGTCGCGCTGCGCAAGAGCAACCGGACCTCGGCGTCGGGCAACGTCGGCGTGTTCGTCGCCGGCGACCTTCGCGTGGACCTCGAACGTCGCGAAGTCGAGGTGCGGGGCGAGCCGGTCAAGCTGACGCCGATCGAGTACCGGTTGCTGCATGCGCTGGTCCGATCCGCGGGGTCCGTGGTGACGCACCAGAAGCTGCTTGCCGAGGTATGGGGCGAGGAACGGATCGGCGAAGCGCATTACCTCCGCGTCTACATGTCCTCGCTGAGGCGGAAGATCGAGGCGGATCCCGCGCGGCCGCGCTGGCTGCTGACCGAGCAGAACGTCGGCTACCGGTTGCACGTCGACTGACAGGCGAGCGGCGTCAAGAAGCCTTGATGCCTCGATTGCATGCAGGCCTCGCTCCGCTTGTCCGATCGTCGGTAGCCCTCTAGATCCGAGGGCCACTGCGCGCCGGCTGCAGCGACGCTTGATGACAGCGTCGAACCCCCTGCAGCCGGCTTTTCCTCCCGGCGCATGCCGGGCACAGGGTCCCTTTGCGCCCCGAACTCGATTCCTCGGCTGTGCTCGCCAGCCGATCCGTCCGAGCCTTGCTTCGTCGCACGTCGCGTTCGCGCGGCCGCGTCCGTTCGGATTGCCGCCGGAGTCGATCGTGAGCGCAAAGTCCGAAGCCGTGGCGTGGGTCGACGCATGCCGTCCCCTGCTCCCGATCCAGAACCCGTTGTGGGCGTTCGTCCACAACAACATCCTGCTCGCCTTGGAGGGGAAGCCGTTCGTCGAGGCCGTGCGCGAAGCGGCCGCCCTCTACCGCGCCCGGCCCTACGAGAGCGAGGAGTTCTATCGCGAGCAATTGCGCACCGGTCGCATCGACCGCGCTGCGCTCGGTCGGGTGCTGATGGCGTCGTGGCCGGTCGGAGAAGCGGAGCCGGCGAACCCTGAAGAAGCGGTGCGTCGCTTCCTGTCCGAGCCGTGGCTCTGCGACGACGATCCGGTGGTCGAGCTCGTCGGCGGCCCGTCGGCGGAACACCTCGTGCGCTACTCGGTTCGCGATCGCCCGCTGCAGGACTGGCTCGTGCCGTTGATCGCGAGCTACCTCGACCAAGGCCTCGCTCCGTGGCCGAACCCGTTCGTGCGCGAGGGGCTCTGGGCTTGGTTCGTCGCGTCGGTGGAGTCCTCGCCCGACTTCGCGATGCCGTGGTCCGGCAATCTGCGCCGCAGGCTGGGTGGCCATCGCGCCGCAGGTCGCGACATCGCCGCGATCGTCGAGGCCGAAGTGCTCGGCGTGGCTCGCGGCGCAGACGCGCAGGCGTACTGCCTGCAGACGCTGTTCGTCCTGAAGGGCTGGTCCGGCATGGTGCACAAGCTCGAGACCGAGCCGCAGCTCGCGCCGGACGAAGCGCCGAGCCTGTCGTTGCTCGAGTGGCTCGCAGTGATGCTGGTCTCGATGCACGCGCTCGACGAGTGGTTCGACGCGGGCGCGCCCAACTCGCGGGCGCAGGTTCCGTCGCACTACACGCAAAGGCTCGGGCGGCTGCGTCGCTGGCAAGAGGCCTACGAGCGCACGTTCGGCGGACAGATGCTCGGAATGCTCGAGCGCGACATGAAGCGCTCGCTGCAGCCGGTGCAGCGCCGGGCCCAGGCCCTGGTCTGCATGGACGATCGCGTCGAGTCATTGCGTCGCGCGCTGGAGTCGCCGCGGCACGGCATCGAGACCATCGGCACGGTGGGGTTCTTCGGCATCGACATGAACTTCCACGCGCTCGGCGCCGGGCGGCCGACGCGTCAGTGTCCTCCGGTGGTCGAGCCGTCGCGCACGATCCACGAGCTGCCGGTCGAGAACGAAGGGCAGGAATGGGCGCGAACGCGCGTCGCCGGCCGCATCGGCGCGTCGATGGCGTTGCTGTTCTACTTCCGCTCGAGGTCGATGGTGCGCGGCCTGTTCGTGGCGCTCGGCGCCGGCCTGCTCAGCTTCCTGCCGTTGTTGCTCAAGGTGTTGATGCCGAGCCGCCTGCACCGCATGCGATCCGGCGTCCGGAGGCTCGTGTTGCCGCGACCGCTCACGCGCATCGATGTCGACGGACCAGGCGGCTACTCGACGCAGGAGCAGGCGAACCTCGTGGCGTCGATCCTGCGCGCCAGCGGGCTCGTGCGAGAGTTCGCGCCGATCGTCGCCGTCGTCAGCCACGGCGCGACCACCTCGAACAACCCGCTGCGCCAGGCCTACGGTTGTGGCGCTTGCTCCGGCAACCCCGGTTCCCCGAACTCGCGGCTCTTCGCGCTGTTGGCCAACCGCGCGGAGATCCGGGCTCGTCTCGACGGCTTGGGCATCCGCATCCCGCCCTTGACGGTGTTCGTGCCGTTCCATCACGACACGACGACGGACCTCGTGGAGGCGCTCGACGAGCACCTCGTTCCGCTGTTCGCGCGCGATGCGGCGCGCAGCGTGCACGAGAGCCTCTCCGCTGCCGCCAAGGAGAGCGCGGTCGAGCGCTGCCGTCGGCTTGCGCCAGCGGGACGCGACCTGCCCGCGGAGCGCGCGTTCCAGCTCGTGCAAGACCGCGGCCACGACCTTGCGCAGCCGCGTCCCGAGTACGGCCACAACCGCGTCGCCGCATGCATCGTCGGGCGCAGGGCGCGCACGCAGAACAGCAACCTCGACCGCCGTTCGTTCCTCGTGTCCTACGACCCGACGACGGATCCCGACGGCTCGGTGTTGCGCGACGCGGTGCTCGGCACCGTGCCCGTCGCCGTGAACATCGCGATGGACTACTACTTCTCGCGCGTCGACAACGACGGCTTCGGCTGCGGCTCGAAGCTGCCGCTGAACGTCGCCTCGCTGCTCGGCGTCGTGACCGGGTCCAAGAGCGATCTTCGCATCGGGCTCGCGCGGCAGCAGGTCGAGTTGCACGAGCCGATGCGCTGCATGGTGCTCGTCGAGGCTCCGGCGGAACGCGTGCTGGGCCTGTTCCTCGTGCATCCGCGGTTGCAGCGTCTCGTGCGCGGCGGCTGGATGCGCTTGGGTCGGATCGACCCGGACAACGGCGCGATGGAGTTGTTCGTCGACGGCGCGTTCGTGCCCTGGCGACAGGCCTGGCCCGAGTGCGGCGCGGTCTTCGACGCCGAGGTGCCGCCGGTCTTCGATCGCAGGTTCGACTCGGTCCTCGAGGTGCCTTCGTGACCTGGCTCGACACGTTGCTGCTGTGGGGGCTCGCCGCCGTCGCCGTGCCGCCGATGGCGCTCGGCCTCGGGCTGCTGCTCGGGATCAAGCCGAGGGAAGGAGTCGAGGCGCGTGTCGCGGTGGCGCACTCGTTCGTCGTCCTCGCTGCGACCGTCGCCGTCGTCGCGGCGTGGTTCTCCTGCCCGACCAAGGCCTACGAGCTGGAGCTGCCGGCGCTCCTGCATGTCGGCAGCTATCGTTGGCACGCGTCGTTGCTCGTCGATCCGCTCGGCGCGACCTACGCGGCGCTGATCGCGCTCGTCTACCCCGTGGTCGTGCGCTTCTCGCTGCCGTCGTTCTTCCGCGAGTCCGGCAGCTCGCGCTACTGGTTCCTCGTGACGCTGCTGGCGGCGGCACTGTGGGCGCTGTGCTTCGCAGGCAACCTTGACGCGTTGTTCGTCGCGTGGGAACTCGTCGGCGTCACCTCCGTGATGCTGATCGGCTTCTTCCGCAGACAGGTGCGAGCGGCGCAGAACAGCCTGCGCGCGCTCGTCTACTACCGCATCGGCGACTTCTTCCTGCTGCTCGCCGCGGTGCTGATCCATCATTCGTTCCCCGACCAGCACTTCGTCCGGTTCGATGCGGCCTCGCGCGCGCCGCACGCATTGCTCGTCGGTTTCGCACTGCTGTTCGGAAGCCTCGCGAAGTCGGCGCAGCTCCCCATGTCGCCGTGGCTGCACCGCGCGATGGAAGGGCCAGCCGCGTCGAGCGCGATCTTCTACGGCGCGCTGTCGGTGCACCTCGGCCCCTTTCTGCTGCTGCGGACCTCGAAGCTGTGGTTCGACGAGCCGGTCGTGCTGTGGTCGATGGGCGCCATCGGCGCGTTGACCGCGATGTGGGCGTCGGCGGTGGGGCGCACGCGGCCGGACGCGAAGACGGCGCTCGCGTACTCGACGATGACGCAGATCGGCCTGATGTACGTCGAACTCGCGCTCGGGATGCACAAGCTCGTCGCGTTCCACATGTTCGCGCATGCCGGCCTGCGCACGTGGCAGTTCCTGCGGTCGTCCTCGTTGATCCAGGACTTCCAGGACAACCCTGTGTTCGCCGCGAGCATCGGTCTGCGTCGTCGGCTGTTCGTCGAGCGCATCCTGCCCCTGCGTCTGCAGCGATGGCTCTACGTCGCGGCAGTGCGGCTGTTCTGGATCGACAGCATCCAGTGGCACTTCGTCGCGCGACCGTTCCTCGCGCTCTTCTCCGGGCTCGTCGCGCTCGAGAACTGGGCCTTGGGTCGCGACGGCAGCGAAGAGGTGTCGAAGTGACCTGGTCCAACATCGTCTCCGGTGTCGACGTCGCGCGCACCGCGCTCGCGGTCGCGGCCGCCGCCGTGATGTGGACCGTGGGAGACCACGCGACGTTCACGGTCGGGCTCGCCGTGTGCCTCGCTGTGCCCGTGGTCGAACCGAGGTTGCTCGGCTCGGCGGGAGCGCGGCCGCCGCTGCGCAGCATCGCGTTCTCGTTGCTGGCGATCGTCGCGGTCGTCGCGTTCGGCTTCGCTCCCGAGTCTGCGGCCTGCGCGATCGCGGCCCTGTGCATCGTCGGCGCCGCATTCCCGTTCCATCTCGGCTACGAGGCCGTGCGGCCGCACGCCGGCGTCCGCGCGTTCACGCTGCTGCTGCTGACGCAGCCCGGGCTGGCTCTGGCGGCGCAGATCCTCGATCCGCAGACCGTGACCCTCGACGTGGCCACGCGCTCGTCGTTGACGGCGTGGTTCGTGCTCACGGCGATCGTGCAGACCGGCATGGCGCTGGTCCGTGCCGAGCCCATGCGCGCGCTGTTCGGGATCGCCATGTCCCAGTCCGCGCTGCTCGTCGCCGGCGCGCTCGTCAGCGAGCACGGATTCGCGGCGGAGTATCTGATGCTCGCGGGCTCCGACCTGGGTTTGCTCGCGCTCGCGCTCGTGGCCGGCGACCTCGCGCGGAGGCACGGCCCGATGCGGATCCGGCCCGACAACGGCCTCGCGGTGCTGGAGCCGCGCGCATCGCAGTTGTTCCTCGTCGCGGGATGGCTGTTCGCGGGCCTGCCCGGCGGCATCGTCTTCTTCGCCGAGGACGTGATCTTCCACTTGTTGGTGGAGCGTTCCTCGTGGAGCGCCGCAGGCATGGTGTTCGCCTCCGTCCTCAACGCGATCGCGTTCTACCGCGTCTATCTCGGCGTCTTCTGCGGCCGCATGCGTCCGGGCGCCTTCGCGTCGAGTCCGATCCCTCGCGTCGTTCCGATCGTGGTCGTGGCGCTGATCCTCGCAACGGTGGTGTTCGGCTGCTTCCCGCAGTGGATGACGCCACACTGAGTGTGCGAAGGCGAGTTTCTTCGCCTTTGTAGGAACCGCCGGTTGCAACGCCGCGGCGAGGGACGGACCATCGGCCCGCTCTCACGTCTCTCGTCCCTCTCGCGATTCCATGACCCAACAACCCCAACAGCAGTGGGGGTCGCGCCTTGGCGTGATCCTCGCGGTCTCGGGCTCGGCCGTCGGCCTCGGCAACTTCCTGCGCTTCCCAGGCCAGGCGGCCCAGAACGGCGGCGGCTCGTTCATGATCCCCTACTTCCTCGCGCTGCTGCTGCTCGGCATCCCGATCGGCTGGGCCGAGTGGGCAATGGGGCGCTACGGCGGCCGCAAGGGATTCCATTCCGCGCCCGCAATCATGGGTGTCGTCGGCAAAGGGGCGATTGCGCGCTATCTCGGTGTGATCGGCGTGCTGATCCCGCTCGGCGTCTACTTCTATTACATCCTGATCGAGAGCTGGTGCCTCGCGTATGCGTGGGACTACTTCGTGAAGGGTGGCATCGGCCTCGACTCGATCGGCGACGTGCAGGGCAAGGTGACCCGCAGCACCCAGCATTTCACCCAGTTCACCGGGCAGGATTTCGACGGGGTGATGCTCGACGGCAAGCTCCATGAATCAGTCGTCTTCTGGGCCATCGTCTTCGCGATCAACGTGGTGCTCGTCTACCGCGGCATCAGCAAGGGCATCGAGAAGTTCTGCTCCTTTGCAATGCCGGTCATGGCAGTTTGCGCGCTGGTGGTGCTCGCACGCGTGCTGACGCTCGGCACGCCAGACGCGGCGCATCCGGACCAGAACGTCTGGAACGGTCTCGGGCAGATGTGGAACCCGTCGTGGGACGTGCTTGGCAACCCCGGCACCTGGCTCGCCGCAGCCGGCCAGATCTTCTTCAGCCTGTCCGTCGGCTTCGGCGTGATCATCAACTACGCGAGCTACATGAAGCGGAAGGACGATGTGATCGTCTCCGGCCTCACATCGTCGGCGACCAACGAGCTCTTCGAGGTCGGCTTCGGCGGAATGATCACGATTCCCGCCGCGTTCGTGTTCCTGGGCGCGACTACGTTGATGGTCAACCAGAACGGCCAGGAGGTCGCGATGAACGCCTTCGACGTCGCCAAGGGATCGTCGACGTTCTCGCTTGGCTTCGCGACGCTTCCGGTGGTCTTCGATCGCATGCCCGCAGGCAACCTGATCGGCGGCTTCTGGTTCTTCATGCTGTTCCTCGCCGCGATCACGTCGTCGCTGTCGATGCTGCAGCCGACGCTCGCGTTCTTCGAAGAGGCGCTCGGCTGGAGCCGCAAGAAGTGCACGACGTTGCTCGTCGGCGTGTCGCTGGTCGGCTCGTCGTTCGTGCTCTACTACAGCAAGGGCCTGACCGCGCTCGGCATCATCGACGACTGGGTCGGCACGCTCGGCATCTTCATCCTGGCGACCGTGCAGATCCTGTGCTTCGGCTGGGTGTTCGGCATGGACCGCGGCTGGAAGGAGATGCACGAAGGCGCGCAGCTGCGGCTCTGGCCGCTGTTCCGCGTCGTCATCCGCTACGTCACGCCGCTGTTCCTGCTGCTCGTGTTCGCGGCGTTCTGCGTCAACAACCTGCCGGACTGGGTCGCCGCCGTCGCAGCCAATCCCGTCAAGCAGATGTCCGTCGGCTTGATCGGCGCGACCATCCTGATGCTCGTGATCATCACGCGCATCGGCGAGAAGCGCTGGCGCGCGATGGGACTCGATCTCGACGGCAAGCTGCCGCCGGCTGACGAAATGGGCGTCAACAACAAGGGAGGTGCGCGATGACCACTGCTGGACTCGTCTCGATGGTTCTGAGCCTCGTGTTCGTCGTGGGGCTCGTGTCGTGGTGCTACTACCGCGTGCTCACTGCCAAGGCGGAGCCGGCCGAGCAGGTGAAGGACTTCCACAGCGCCTGACGTCCCGTCGAAGGGCGCAGGCTGCCTGGGACGCGGGCAACTGTCGTCCGAAGTGTCGTGGAGCGATGTGGCGCAGCCCGCAAGCGGGCGCGCCGCATTGGCGGCAGGGCCCGGATCCGGATCAGCCGCCGACGGCCCAGTCCGCGTTCTTCGCGGCGGCGCACTGCTCCGCGAGCCGCTCGACCTTCGCAGCGATCGCGTCGACCTGTGCGCGGTCGCTGCCGACCACGGTCGCGTGCCCGACCTTGCGGCCGAGTCGCCGCGCCTTGCCGTAGCCGTGCGCATGCACGCCGGGGATCGCGAGCAGTTCCTCGCGCGCGGGCATGCTGCCGATGAGGTTGATCATCGTGGCGTAGCCGCCGCCGGCCATCGCCGTGCTGCCGAGCGGCAGGCCGAGGATCGCGCGCAGGTGGTTCTCGAACTGCGAGCACTCGGAGCCCTCGATGGTCCAGTGCCCCGAGTTGTGCACGCGCGGCGCCATCTCGTTGGCGAGCAGGCGGCCGTTGCTGACGAACAACTCCACCGCGAGCGTGCCTGTGTAGTCGAGCTCGATGAGCAGCGCGCGCGCGAACTCTTCGGCCTGCTGCTGCATGCGCGGATCGAGGTCGGGCGCAGGCGCGCGCGAGCGATGCAGGATGCCGTTGCGATGCTCGTTCTCGACGAGCGGGTATACGGCGACTTCCCTGCGCGTCGAGCGCGAGGCGATGACCGAGAACTCACGTTCGAACGGAACGAAGGCCTCGACGATCAGTCCGCCACACTCGGCGGGCCGCAGTTCGTCGAACGCGCGGTCGATCGCGGCGGCGAGGTCGGGCGCCGGCTTGAGCCGCGCTTGCCCCTTGCCGTCGTAGCCGAGGCGCCGGGTCTTGACCACGCACGGCGCGCCGACTGCTTGGACCGCAGCGTGCAACTCCTCGCGCGTGTCCGCTAGCCGGTAGGCGGGCACCGCCATGCCGACGCGCTCGAACATCTGCTTCTCGTTCTTGCGGTCCTGGCCGATCGCGAGCGCGCGCGGTGACGGCGCGACGCGAACGTGGTCGAGCAGCCACTGCGCGGCGGTCGACGGCACGTTCTCGAACTCGAACGTCACGACCGAGCAACCGTGCGCGAAGCGCCGCAGCGCGTCGGGGTCGTCGTAGGCACCTTGCACGAGCTCCGCGACGTGCGATGCCGGCGCGTCGGCCGAAGGGTCGAGGACCTTGAAGCGAAGGCCCAGCGGCGCGCCGGCGAGCGCCAGCATGCGCGCGAGCTGCCCGCCGCCGAGGATGCCGATCACGTCAGCGCTTCTCCGTGCGAGGGTCGGTGTCGGCGAGCACGCCGTCGGTCACCTTCTTGCGTCGTGCGTGCAGGCGCGCGCGCAACGCAGGGTCCGACAACGCGAGGATGCTCGCGGCCATCAGGCCTGCGTTGATCGCGCCGGCCTTGCCGATCGCGAGCGTTCCGACCGGAATGCCGCCGGGCATCTGCACGATCGCCAGCAGCGCGTCCATGCCGCGCAATGCGCCGTTCTCGACGGGCACGCCGAGCACGGGCAACGCCGTCTTGCTCGCCGCCATGCCGGGCAGGTGCGCCGCGCCACCTGCGCCCGCGATGATCACCTGGATCCCGCGCGACTCCGCGGATCCCGCGAACTCCATCAACCAGTCCGGCGTGCGGTGCGCCGACACGATGCGGCATTCGTGGGGGATGCCGAGTTCGTCGAGGATCGCGCTCGCGTGCTGCATGGTCTCCCAGTCGGATCGGGAGCCCATGATCACCGCGACCTTGGGAGCGGGCGGGTTCGTCATGAAGGCGCGCCATGATCGCGCGCCGCGGGGCGAAGTCGAGGGCGAGCCGTCCTGTGCTCGCCCTGCGACCCGTCGCCAACGACCGGCTCAGCCGCCGCCGAGGATCATCTGCATGCCAGGGCTGCTGCTGAGCGGCAGGGGATTCGAGAATCCCGAGTCGAGCACGAGCCACTGGGCGCCGACCTTGAGGCCGATGAAGAAGGGGTCATAGGGCAGCGGCAAGCCGTAGCCGGCGACGCCGTTCGCGTCCGCGAACGCGCCTGCGAGGATGTCCTCGGGCAGGTTCACGTAGAGCAGGCAGCCAGCCGGAGCGCCGGGCAGCGGCAGGCCGGGCGTCAGTTCGCCGACCTTGACGATGACCACGCCGAGGCCGAACGCAGGGAAGTTGCCGCCCGTGATCGCGAAGGACGGGTTGCCGATCGTGGGGACCGCCGTCGTGCCGATCGTCGGCACGAGCGACTGCGAGGTCGGGGATCCGGTGCCCGAGAGGACGACGGAGCCGCGCGGACGCATGACCCGGATGCCGCGCAGGACGGTGTTCGTGTCCGCGGTGACCACCGTCGAGAACGTCGAGCTCGCGCCCGTGTCGACGACCGAGAGGATCGCGTTGCCCGACGTCGTGGAGGTCGTGGCGAAGATCGTCACGACGCCGTTGTCGATGCTGCCGCTGATGCTGCGCACGCTCGTGCCGGTCGGCGCGAGCGTGTAGGCGAGGCTCCAGGTGCCGTTCGTCTGCACCCACTTCTGGATGCCGCCGCCGCTCGCCGTCGCGCGATCGTCCGCGATGTAGCACGTGGTCGGGCTGGTGAAGAAGAAGTCGTAGGGCGACGGGCCTGCGACCGTCGAGAAGCCGGGCAGCAGCGCGAGCGCGCCGCCCGCAGGCGTGACGCCTGCTCCGACGGCGCTGATGCCGTGGCTCGTGCCCGAAGCGCTCGACGCGTAGATCTGGCCGTTGAAGATGCAGAGGCCGCGCAGGTTCGTCGGCGTGCCGGTGCTCGCCGCCGTGCTCGTGAACGCGCCGAAGCTGACGTGCTGCACGCCCGAGTTGCTGCCCGCGACCCAGAAGCCCGAACCATCCTCGGTGACTGCGCTGCGCACTGCACCAGAGGAGAACGCGTTGGTCACGACCGTCGTCGTGTCCATGACGCCAGACGCATCGAGGCGCGCCACCACGCGGGCAGCCGTGGTGACGGGGCTGGAGCCGGGGTTCGCAGCTCCCGGCGTCGCGTTGTAGCCAGCGAGCGAGAAGAAGCGGCCGTCGTTCGACAGGTTGAGCTGGCCTTCCGACGAGGCCGTGCCGCTCAGCGTCAGGGCCGCGGTGCGGCCGTTCTGCGCGGTCGGCAGCGCGATCGTCTGCACGAGAGCGCCGGTCGGCGTGTACTCGTTCACGAAGACGGGTTGGGCGGCGCTGGTGAGGGCCGCGGCGCCGTTGCCGACGCGGACGACGACGAGATTGCCGGCCGCGAACGGCTGCTGTGCGACGAGCGAAGAGGTGATCGCGAGCGCGATGAAGACAGGGCGGATGGTGCGGTTCATGGGGTGTGCTTCCGTGGTGAGCGGCGAGCGGGTCGATCCAAGGTCTCGGCTGTCAGGGAGCGTCGTGATGTTGCGACGTCTTCCCCCGGCGACGATTTGGGCAAAACACCATACGCGTTTCGCCTGGGTTGCCTAGCCGCCCATGGCATGGCGCGAAGCGATGCGGTCGGCGATCCGCGCGCATCGGCATTGCGGTTGGCCGTGCGCCGATTCGGGATCCATGCGTGCCGGGAGCACTGCGCCTCTGTGCAAGCGTGACTCTGCGTCCCATTCGTCGAGGCGCATCGAATCGCGTCGACGGCGGTGTGCTCACGCTGGTGCGTGGCTTGTGCTTCGCTTCGGTTTCCCATCGGTCCGCGGAATCTCCAGACGTGTCACGAGCTGGCGGCGGCCGACTCGAGGTTCCTTTCGAACTGCGATCGACGACGAGTGCCGTGCCACTGCGGAGCCGGCGCGCGTGTTCGCGCACTGCGGCAATGCGCCCAGGATCACGTTCCAGAGTCGGCCGTCTGCGTCGTGCGGGAGGCTCTCGTTGCGGCGTTTGCCTGGAGGGCCGACGAACGCTCCGCCTGTGGCCCGCTAGGATGGCCTCCGGTTCGTGTCTGGCGCGTGTCGCGCCCGTGCAACGAGTCGCGAACCAAAACCCTCTCACCCGACGGACCCCGCACTGCGCTGCGGGCGAACCCCTGTGTATCTGACTCCCCCGACGGCTGTCGTCCTCGCGTTGTCGTTGTCGTTGTCTGTGGTCGGGCAGGCCCCGCACCGCTTGTTCGACGCGCCGGTGTTGCGCACCGACTCCATCGACGAAACCGAGTTGTTCGGTGACGTCGACAACGACGGCGACGTCGACTTGCTGGTCTTCGCGAGCCCCAGCCAGAACGCGATCAAGTCGTCGTTCCGTGTGGGCTTCAACGACGGAACGGGCCGCTTCACGTTCGGGGCCCCGAATGCGATCCCGGCGGAGTCCGGGACTCGGATTGCCTATGGCGACTTCAATGGCGACGGCTTCGGGGACGTGATCGCATCGTCGCTGACGACCGCGCCGTCGGGCGCTGGGTTGTGGCTGTTCCGTGGCGCTGCTGGCGGCGCGTTCTCGGCGCCGGTGCACACGCCGCTTCCCGGCAACGTGCTCTCGTTGCACACAGGCGACGCGAATGCCGACAGCATCGACGACGCGCTCGCGGTGCACGCGGGCGCTGGCATCTCGATCGCGGCATCGTGGTTGTGGGGCGTGAGCGGCGCGTTGCAGGCGTTGCACTCGACGGTGTTCCCGACGCTTTCGTTCGGCGGAGCGGCGACGCTCGATATCGACGGCGACACGGACGACGACGTCGCGATCGTCGAAGTGGTCGGCGCATCGCACGTGCTGCGATTGCACCGGACGACGCCCACTGGACTCGTGCTGGCGACGAGCCTGCCGCTCGCGACGGCGTTCACGCACCAGATCGTCCCTGCGGACCTCGATGGCGACGGCGACACCGACATCCTGGATTGGCACACGACAGCCATCGCCCAGGTCCAGATGACGACGATCCGCAACGGCGGCGCGGCGGGGTTCTTCGTCGGCCCGTCGTCGCAACTCAGCGGCGTGTCGATCGGCCAGGTGTTCGCCGGCGATCTCGACGGCGACGGGGACGCGGACCTGGTGGCTCGCGGGGTCTCTTCGTCCACCGGTGGTTCGTATTCGGTGGGCATCGTTCGCAACGACGCTGGTGCCCTTGTCTGGTCGCGATTGCGCTCGGTTCCGCAGTCGACGCTCGGCGTCGGCGCGGGTCTCGCGGATCTCGATGCCGATGGCGCGTTCGACTTCGTCGATTCGCGGAGCCTGTGGTTCGGCAGCGGTGAGGCCGCAACGGAGCTGACGAACTACACCGTCGGCGCATTCGACTTCGACGGCGACGGCGACCTCGATCGCGTGGAGCGTCCGAACCTGTTTCGCAACGACGGCAGCGGGACGTTCGGCGCGCAGCCTGTGTGGCCGGCCGCGCCTGCGCCCAACCAGTCCTACAGCGATCCGATCGTGGTCGCGGACTTCGACGGGAACGGCCTGCAGGAAGCGATCGTGCCGCTGTTCCAGAGCAGCTTCCCGTCGCAGGTCTTCGTCGGCATGCGCCGGTTCGAGGCGAACGCCGACCTGCAGTTCGTGGACCTCGGACCCGCAGCAGCGGGCACGGCGCGCATGTCGGCTGGCGGCCTCGTCGTCGACCTCGACGGCAACGGCTCGCTCGACGTGTTCGACGCGCAAGGCGCGTGGCTCAACTCGGGCGCCGGCTTCTTCACGCTCTCTCCGCTCGCGCTCGGTGGCTTCCGTCCGGTTGCGCAGGGCGACGTCGACGGCGACGGCGACATGGACTTCCTCGCGATCAACGCCGCCGGCGCGCCCTCGACTGCGATGTTGATGCGGACGAGCTTCCAGGGCTTCACGGTCGTCACGTTGGCGCCTGTTGGCCACAACGTGATCGAGACGCAATCGGCAGTGCTGGCGGATCTCGACGGCGACGGCGATCTCGATGTCGCATGCAGGGATCGTGCGGGGCTCAACCTGCTGCGCACTCGCGTGTTCTCCAACACTGGCGGCGTGTTCACGTTCGCGCTCGATTTGCCGGAAGCGGGAACGCTCCTGGCCGCGGACTTCGACGGCGACGGCCGCACCGACCTGCTCGGCCAAGAAGCGACCCGTCTCTGGCTGCGTCCGCGGCTCGCGTCAGGGCTCGCCTACGGCCCTGCTGTGTTCTACGCGCTCCGCGCGAGTTCGGCTGCCGCGGACTTCGACCAAGACGGCGACATCGATCTGCTCGGCTCGACGGTGCATCGCAACGTGCGCATCGACGGAAGCGAAGCTGGTCTTCGTCGCCAGTACGGGAACGGTGGCCCCGGCACCGGGGGACGTCGCCCGCTGCTGTCGGCGATCGGGCCGATCCGCTCCGCGCAGCCGATGACGATGCGCATGCGCGATGCGCAAGGCGGAACGTTCGCCGCGCTGTTCTTCAGCCTTGGCCAAGCCAACTGGCCGAACTACCTGCCAGGGCTCACGGGCTATCTCGCGTCGATCGACGCGGAGTTCAGCTTCGTGCTCGGCGGCGCGGTGGGCCAGGCTGGCCGCGGGTTGCTCGACGTCGCGCTGACGCTGCCGCCCGGCACGGCAGGCGTCACGATCTACGCTCAGTTCGTCGCGCTCGACGCCGCGGCGCCGAGCGGACTCGCGCACAGCAACGGCGTCGAGCTGCGCATCGGTCAGTAGCCGCGCTCGCCGAGCGTGCACTTCGCTTCGTTGCTGACGCTCGCGCCGAATGCGTTGAGCGTCGGATCGAAGCATGCGACCTGGACCCAGAACGGCAGGCCGCTCAGGAACAGGTCGTTGGGGATCGGCAGGTCCCAGAACCAGAGGCCGTTCGCGTCGGCGACGCCGAAGTTCGACTGCGCAGGGTCGACGCGCAGGAAGCAGCCGGGCGCGCCGATTGTCGTCAGGTCGAGCGGGAGCGGGATGCCGCCGCTCGCGACGGTGTTGGAGAAGCCGAGCAGCGAGATGACGCCCGCCGAAGGCAGCGCGTTGTTGACGCGCATCGTGAAGTGCGTGCCGATCTGCGCGACTTCGCCGTTCGCGCGCGTCAGCTGCGGACGCAGCGCGTTGGAGCCCGGGCACGCGTTGGTCGAAGGCGGCTGCTGCGAGAAGGTCGCGCTCTGCAGGATCGGATTCGCGGCGCCGAGGCGCAGCGCGTAGTTGCCGCTCGCTGCGAGCACGCCGCCCGCGACCTCGAGGTAGTAGAAGCCCGCGGTCGGCAGCGTGAAGACCATCTTGCCGTGGCTCTGGCCCGTCGCTCCGCCGGTCGTAGCAGTGGAGATCGTCGTGCCGGCGCTGTCGCGCAGGCGGATGGTCGTGTCGGTGACGCCTGGCGCCGTGCCCGTCTCCGTCATCGCGGCGATCGTCATCGGCGCCGGCGCGAAGAACGCATACCAGTCGCCGTCGGCGCTGCCGGTGGTGTTGCCGAGCGCGATGTCGCCGAAGCTCATGAACGGAGCCGTGGTCGTCGAGTCGTTCGGCTCCGGCGCCTCGAGCACCGTCTGCACGTTCAGGAACTCGATGCCGCGCGTGCGCACCGCGTAGCTGCCCGTCTTCGTGTAGTTGAGCGGGGCCGTGCCGGCTGCGGCGGAGCCCGCGCTGATCGCGATCGCGTAGATGCCAGGCGTCAACGCGGCAACGTGAGACAGGTTGAACGCGCGGTGGCCGGTCGTCAGCGAACTCGTCGTGCCGATCGCGGCCCACGTCGAGCCGTTGAACTGGCGCAGGCCGATCAGCGTGTTGTCGAGTTGCGGAACGCCGCTGTCGTCGTAGACGAAGGCCTGCACAACAGTGTCGACGGCGATCGAGAACTGGTACCAGTCCACGTCCGTCGGCGACGACAGCGTGCCGGAGAACGTGGCGCCGAGCGTGATCGGCGTCGGGACTTCGCCGAGCGACGGGTCGCCGTTCGGCTCCGCGCCTTCGACCGTGTTGATCGTCGTCGCGGGATACGCGACGAGGTCGAGCGCGTAGTCGCCGGCGGTGGTGGCGAGCTTGCCGACGACGAGCGCCGTGTAGACGCCGGGTTGCAGCGTGCACCCCATGTCGCTGTGGCTGCCGCGCGCGTTGTCGTTCCACGCAAGGCGCGTCGTGCCGCTGGCGTCGTAGAGCAGCACGCACGTGTCGACGGTGCTGCTGACCGCGAAGTTGCCGGCGGTCGTGAGGTGCACTTCGCTCGGCGTCGTCACCGTGAACGTGAACCAGTCTTGTTCGCCGGCTGCGAGGTTGCAGTCGACTTGCTGGCCGAAGGTCAACGTCTGCGCCGTGCCGACGGTGTTGTTGGGTTCGACTTCGGCGACGCGCTGCGCGCAGAGGCTCGAAGCGAGGAGGAACGAGAGGAGAGCTTGGGTTCGCATGAAGAGGTGCGCGACATCGTGCTTTTCGCGCGCGAACAGCGTCGAGGCTCTGGTCCCTCGACGCAACTCTCTCGCCGTGCATGGCTGCGCTCGCGCATGTTGCGCGCCGCCGCAATCGTCACTTCTTGGCGGCGAGGTGGATCTGCGTCGCGGCAGCGCGCGCGGCGTCGGCGATCTCGGCGTCCTGGTTCTCGGTCCACTCGATGAGGAACGGCAGCGCCTCGGGTTTGCCGAGCGCGCCGAGCGACGCGATCGCAAGCAGGCGCTTTGGCTTCGGCTCGGTTGGCTTCGCCTGCGCGAGCAGCTTCTCCAACGCCGCCTCGGGCCGCGCGTCGATGCCGTTCTGCGCACGCGCCCACAGCGACTCCTGCTCGTGCGCGAACCGGATGCGCTGCAGCGCAGCGGACGCGGCTTCGCGGATCTTCCCGTCGGGGTCGCGCAGCAGCGCGAGCATCCCCGGCACGGCTTCGGCTTCGAGCGTGCGGTCGAAGTGCTGGACGGCCTTCATCCGCGTCCACGGGCTCTTGGCCGCGAGGAATGGAAGCATCGTCACAGCGGGCGCCGTGGCCTCACCCTTGCACACGCGGTCGAAGGCCCAGTCCTTCGCGTCCTCGTTGTCCGAGGTCAGCAACGCGATCACGTCGACGGGATGTCCTGCGCGCAGCAGTGCGTTCAGCGCTGCCTTCACGCTGAGCCCCGCGGTGACGAACCCCTCGATCTGCGCGAGTCGCGCGAGGACCTCGTCCTTGGTCAGCTCGTTGAGGACGTAGTAGCGCTGCCGTTCGTCGGCGAGAGCGCTCTCGAGCCACTCGGCCCAGCCGTTCTTTCCGCCTTGCTCGCGCAGTCGCTGCATCGCAACCTTGATCCAGCTGGTCGACGATTCGACCGGGCCCGTGGAGACCGTGGAGAAGTCGTAGCGCGATAGCAAGCGCACCACGTCGTCGCTCGCGTCCGAAAGCGACCCGAGCAGCCACTGCGAGAACTGCCCTGGGTGCACTTGCTGGTCGACGAAGATGCGCTTCAGCACAGGTTCGATCTGCGCGAGCGTGAATGGATGCGGAGGTTGGGGGGCAGTGGTCAGCAGATACTGGAGGGGCGTCTGGCTCTTGTCCCCCTGCATGGTGGCCTGCCTCGCACCGAATGCCTGCGCGCGAAGCCCTCCATTGGGCCCGTCAAGATACGGATGCCGAAGCGGTTGTTCGCTGCCGTCCAGTTGTGTGAGCGCCCACTCATCGCCGACTGAGATCAGCGCCAGCAGCAATACAATCGATCCCTGGACGCGCTGCTTCTCCAGCTCCGCGAAGACCTCGTGAGCCATCGCAAGCGCTGCGTCACTGCGGCTGCGATGGATCGCGAACGTGAGGATCCGAACGTCGAAGTTCAGGCTCTTGAAGGCGTCTCGAAGCAGCGGCATCGCGTCCGGGTGACCGGTGGATGCGAGCGCCATGCAGAACCACCACGCACGGTCGCGGTTGGCGAGCAACTCGCTGCGGTTTTGGCTCGTCCTCGAGAGCAGCAGCGCTCCCGCTTCCTTCGGCAGGTCGAGTCTGGCGATCCCTTGGAGCAACCAACTGCCTTGGTCGGAGTTCAGGTCCGGCACCTGCTGGATCGCAGCGACCGCATGCTCGGCATCGACGACCTTGGCGATCGTCTGCCAGGCCTCGGAGCGCCGCTTCTGCAGCACAAGCAGGTCTTCGAATTGCCCGGGGAGTCGCGCGTCGGCAAGCCGGTCGATCCACGTGTTGAGCCAAGCCCAAGCGTCGTGCTTCTCCGTGAGCGCGCTCGCAGAACGCATCGCTCGCTGCCAGAGATCTGCGGCAATCTGCGGTTCGAACTTCTTCGAGCCGGCAACGTAGAGGTCTTCCGGCGGCTCGACGATTGCGAGCGCCCTCTTCTGCCCCGGTAGTTGATCGAACACCAACCGCAGGCCCGCGACGCTGCCCTGCAGATGCGGGATTGCTACCGAGGCTGAGGTGCCGAGGCTCGGGTTCGTCGAGAGCGCCGCTGATGCGGCAATGGCTGCGAGGCGCGTGCTTTCGCTCGTGCTCAGTGAGCGCTGTGCGCACCAACGCAAGGCGTAATCTCGTTGCTCATCGCCGCCGCGCTCGGCCATGGTCAGGATCGCGTCGGCTGGCAGGCGATTCGCGAGTCCTTGAGAGCCGCCGCTGTTCAGCAGGGTGTCGACGAGCTTGAAGTTGGGATGGCCGAGGAACTCTCGTGCGACGGCGAGCATCGCATCGCTGTCGAGCCACAGTGCGCTGCTGACGATCCACCACGGCGCATCGCGACGGGTCGACACCATGCGCAAGAAGTTCTCCGCCTTCTCTCCGCCGATGCGCCAGAGCAGCGATGCGAGGGCTCGCGGCCGCTCTGCGGTCGTGTCCGGGCCCGCCATGTGTGCCTCGAGTTCCGCCAGAATCGCCGGCACGGCAGGCTGGCCGATCCACAGCAGCTCCTTGCGCGTCTGTTCGTCGATCTCCTTGCTGCGATCGGCGAGCAGCTTCTTCGCTTGTTCGCCGAGTTCTGCCTCGCGTGCGCGGTCCTGCGGCACGGCCGGCGTGATCTCGATGTTGCTCGCGCGTTCTGCGGCCTCGAGGAACGGCTTTGCGTCGTCGGCGCGGCCGAGTCGCTGCAGCAGCGAGCCGAGCCGCTGGTTGCAGAGCGCACGCGCCGGGACGGACAGCGCGCTGCCGTCCAGCAGTTCGCGGTAGAGACGCTCCGCGGCAGCGAGGTCGCCCTGCTGCTCCTCGACGGCGATGGCGGCGGAGAGTTCGGCGCGCGCGTCCTTCTGCGTCGGGTTCTGCGCGAAGACGTCGGCCGCGAGCGTGGCGGCGACGAAGAACGTGATGGCGGTCTTGTTCATGATGTCCATCTGAGGACGGATTCGGCTGTCCTCGGTCCGCGCGCAGTCAGTTCGGTGTCAAGGAGTCGTCAAGTTGCGCCGTCCGCGTCAGTGTGCGTCGACGAGCCGGTAGCCGACGCCGTGCACGGTGAGCAGGTGCGTCGGGTTCTTGGGGTCGCGTTCGATCTTGGCGCGGAGGTTCAGCATGTGCGTATCGATCGTGCGGTCGCCGACGAACTGGTCGCCGCCCCAGACCTCGCGCAGGAACACTGCGCGCGACACGGCGCGGCCGTTCTGCTTCTTGAGCAACGCGAGCATCGCGGCCTCCTTCTTCGACAGGGCGATCGCCTCCGAGCCGCGCGTCGCGGTGAACGCCGCGAGGTCGACGCGGAGGTCGCCGAGCGTGAACTGCTCGACCGCGGCGCTCTCGTCGCGCGTGCGTCGGCGCAGCATCGCCTTGCAGCGCGCGAGCAGCTCGCGCAGAGAGAACGGCTTGGTGACGTAGTCGTCGGCGCCGAGCTCGAGCCCTAGCACCTTGTCGCTCTCCGTGCCGCGCGCGGTCAGCATCAGCGCCGGGGTGTCCGTGTCGCGTTGGCGCAGCTCGCGCAAGAGTTCGAGGCCGCTCGGGCCGGGGAGCATCACGTCGAACACGCACAGGTCGAACGACTGCTCGCGCAGCAGGGCGCGCGCTTCGTGGCCGTCCTTCGCGACGATGACTTCGTAGTCCTCGGAACGGAACGCATCGGCGAGCGCCGTGCGCAACGTCGCGTCGTCTTCGACGAGGAAGATGCGGAAGTTCATGCGTTGGATCCGAGCGGAAGGGAGAGGATGAAGCGCGCGCCGCTGCCGCGCAGCGGCTCGGCGCAGAGGAGGTCGCCGCCGAGCTGGCGCATCATCGCGCGCGCGACGTAGAGACCGATGCCGGTTCCTGGCGTGGCGCCGTGACGATGGCGCGAGCCGCGCACGAAGCGCTCGAAGATGCGTTCGCGCTCGGCGGCCGGCACGCCCTCGCCGTCGTCGCGGACTTCGATCGTCGCCACGTCGTTGTGCGCGCGAACTTCGACCTCGATCGGGCCCGCGCCGTACTTGCGCGCGTTGTCGATCAACGCGACGAGCGCCTGCGTCACGACGTCGCGGTCGCCGCACGCGTGCGTCGCATGCTCGGCGCGCAACGTGATGGTTCGGTCGTCGCGCGCGACGAGCGGTTGCAGCAGCGCCGTCGCCTCGCGTGCCGCGTCGGCGAGGTCGAAGTCGCGCACGTCGAACGCGCGTTCGCCGCGCTCGGCGCGGCCGAGGTCGAGCACGTTCTCGAGCAGCGTCGACAACCGCGCGGACTCCGCGGTCAGCATCGCGTGGTAGTCGGCTTCGCGCCCCTTCGCCCGGCCTTCCTGCAGCATCTCGGCGAGCAGGCGGATCGACGCGAGCGGCGTCTTCAGCTCGTGCGTGACATTGGTCAAGAACTCGGCCTGCGCGGCCATCGCGTCGGCCTCGCGCAGCGACGCGCGGCGTTGCGCGCGCAATGCGGCGGCGAACGCGAGCGCGAGCGCGACCGTCGCGAACGGCCACAGCCGCGCCGACGGCGACAGCGCCGCGTCGCCGGACTCGCGCAGCGCGCGCACGAACGGCACGCCGGCGAAGCCTGCGACGTCGTTCAGGTCTGCGTCGTCGCGCAACTCGGCCTCGACGAGCCACGGCCAACGCGGCAGCGAACCGGACTCGCCGGCGCGAACCGTCGCGGCGAGGAATCGCTCGGGCGAGACGATCGCCGCATCGAATGCGCCGTCGTCGCGCGGCATGCGCCACAGCGGTCCTTCCGAGGTCGCGCACAGCGCGGTGGTGGGCGAGAACGCGGGCGCTTCGGCGAGCGCGCGTTCGATGCGCAGCAACTCAGCGCGTCGCGCGCACGTTGCCTCGTGCGCCGTCGACCACGCGCCCTGGAGTTCTGCCGTCGCGGACTCCGGCAAGAACGGCGCGAGACGTTGCGCCCACGCGGGTGGTTGGCTTCGCGGCAACCGTAGAGCCGCGGCTGTCGCGCGCGCGAGCGCAGGGCGCGCGAGGTCGGCAGGCGCGAGTGCCTCGATCTCTGCGTCGAGCCGTTCGCGCAACGCGCCCACGCGGTCCGCGTCGCCGCTGCGTTTGCTCTGCCATGCGGCGGCGGCCAGCACGACGAGGCGCTGGCACGCGAGCAACGGCCCCGCGAGCAACGTGTCGAAGCCGCGCGCCGCGAGCTTTGCGTCCTTGTCGGCGAACTCGGCCACAGCCGCGCGCGCGAGCCGGTCTTCGACCACCGCGTCGTCGTCGAGCGGCGACGGCTCCTCGTGCAGCCACGCCGTCTCGGCTCCGGGTTCGATGCGCCCGTCGCGCACCACAGCCGCGCGGCCTTCACTCGCATCGTCGAACGCAGGCCGCGACGCGGGTGCTTGCCGCAGGATCTGTTCCGCGATCTGCTCGCTGCGCGCGAGTTCCGATTGCCGCGCCGATCGCTCGAGGCTCGCGGTCCAGAACGACTGCGCCACGACCGCCACGAACGCCGCCATGCCGATCGCGGGCAGCCAGCGTGGTCGCGTTCTGGTTCGGGGCGAAAGGTCGTTCACGAAGGGCGGCGGCAGGGTCGTGGCGCGAGCGTGGCCTTGGACGATGCGCGTGGCAGGTCTTCCACGCAGCTGCCTGGGTGGGTCGCGAGAGCAGTTCTACGTCGGCGCTGGCACGACCTGTCAAGAATGGGTCAAGCTCCGCGCGCCGCCATTTCTCCTGACGCGGGACGCCTTGCCACCGGGGATTGCCGCCCAGGACCTTCAGTCGGCTCCCATTCAGGTCGACGAGCGGGGCATGGAAGCGCCGAGCATCGCGTTGCCCGCTGATCCCGTGGATCCGAATCGGCGTCGGCGATCTCGCAAGCGTCGGATCGCGTTGGCTTGCGCCACGGCCGTCCTCGTGACGGCGGGAGCCATCGCGGTCCCCAGTTATCGGAGCTCGAGAGTCAGTCAGAACGAGAGTCATGCGATCGCAGCGCTGAAGAACATCTCCTCCGCCCAGGCGCAGATGCAGGATTGCGGAGTCGCGGACGGCAATCGCAACGGGCAGGGCCGACATGGCTTCCTGTCGGAGCTTGCCGGCACGATGTCGATCGTCGGCAGCGCGGCCAAGCGGCTGGATCCGGCCGTGTTGTCCTCAAGATGGGGCGACGTCCGAGGCGGTCGTGTCGTCGTCGGCGGCTATGTCTTCGAGATCGTGCTGCCGAGCACGGACGGCGGCTGGCTCCGCGAGAACGAGATCGGCAGGGGTCGCGACATCGACGAGGGGAAGGCCGAAGTGCTCTGGATCTGCTATGCGTGGCCCGCGGACTACGGATGGTCCGGCAAGCGCGCGTTCGTGGCCACGCAGAGCGGCGACGTCCAGATGATGCAGAACCAAGAAGGGCGCTACGACGGGGATCGTGGTCCTGTTCCGGGGGCCTCTGGATTCGTCGAACCCGTCCAAGGCGCGGGGGGTGCCTTCGGCGAGGAAGACTGTCTGGGGGACCTATGGATAGTGGTCTGATAGCCGCTGATGCAGCCGCGTGCCGGCTGCGAACGAAGGGGTTGCGCTTGGGCGGGCTCGCTCTTGCCTTGGCCCTCACGTCGTGCTCACGGTCGCCGGATCGCGAGCACGTCGAGTCGTTGTTCGGTGTCGATGCGCGGATGGCGGCGAAGCCCGCTGCCAGATCCTTGCGGGACCGCGGCCGCGATCTGTTTGCGCAACAGCTCGGCGAACGAGCGTGCGCGGATTGCCACGATCCGACGCGCGACTTCCAGGACGGCCAGAACCACGGGCGCAACACGCCGAGCCTGCTCGATGCCGCGCGCCAGACTTCGTTCGGCTGGGACGGCGCGGAGACGGGCCTTGCCGCGATGGTGGAGCGAGAACTGGTAGACCGTTGTCGATGGAACGGCGATGTCCCGGCTGCGCAGCCAGCGGGCGAGTCGGGCACGCGGGCGCTCGTCGTCGAGGCGCTCGCAGCCTATGTCGCGTCGCTGCGCACGCGTTCGGCATGGGACCGATACGTGGAAGGCGAGGACCGCGCGCTCAGCGCTCAAGCCAAGGACGGGCTCGCAGCGTTCGTCGAAGTTGGCTGCGCGGCGTGCCACGGAACGCGCAATCTCGGCGGACGTTCGTTCCACCGTCTGGGTGCTGCCGTTGCCTACCCGAGCGAGGACCGCGGGCGCGCGCTCGTCACCGGCAGCGAAGCGGACGCACACGTCTTTCGCGCGCCGATGCTGCGGCACGCGGCGCGCACGGCGCCCTACCTACACGACGGGTCGATCGCGAGCCTGCGCGAGACCGTCGAGTTGATGGCGCGCATCGAACTCGGACGTGAGTTGTCGGAGGACGCTGCGGATGCGATCACCGCGTTCTTGCGCGAGATCGGCGAGGACGCTCGCGAAGTTCGCTGAGCGCGATCGGGGCCCGCAGCCCGTCTGCGTCGCAGGGTCCGACGCTCCGCGGACTCACCACTCCTGCACAGAGACCATCACGCGCTTGCCGTCCGCAACGAGGAGGATCCTGCCGGGCCTGTCGTCGCTGCGCATGTAGAGCGCGAAGTAACTGCCACCACGCTGCGCGATGCCGTCGACGAACGCGTCGAACGCGCGGCCGCGATCCTCGAGCAAGTAGCTCCCGACGTTGAGCCAGCGGTCGTAGTCGACCTTCCGGCCGTCCGACGCAGTGCCCTGGCCGCCTGTCAAGAACAGCTTGTCCGGGCCGTTGGGGCCGTCGAACCTCGCGATCTCTGCGCGCACGAACTCGAGTGCTTCGCCCGTGAGTGGCGGCGGCGGGCACGAAGGCGAGGCGCCTCCGGCCGGGGTTGCTGCGCACGCGGACAGCGCGTGGAACGTGAGCAACGTGAGGAGTGGGGGAATGCGGAGCGGGTTAGCCATGGCGAGGCTGACGACTCGACGCGCCGTTTGCTCCGTTGCAAGCGCGATCCTCCGGGCCGCAACCTGCGCGACGCGTCGGTGCCAGCGAGCGCTCGCGCAACCAGAGCAGGGGAGGGCGGTGAAGCGGCGTTGCTGCTAGGCTGGCCCGACCGGCTTTCCTGCCCGCCGGTCCATCCTCACGATGTTGCTCACGCTCGCTGCCGCTTCCTTCCTCGCCGCATCCATCCCGCAGTCCGGCCCGACGGGGGGGCTCGTTGCCCATGTCAACGACAACGCATCGCACGGCGTGGTGGGGGACTCGCTCTTGTCGCTCGACGAAGCGATCCGGCTCGCCAACGGCGCACTGACGGTTGCGCAGCTGTCGCCCGCGGAAGCGGCGAACGTCACTGGCCTCGGTTCCTTCGTCGACGAGATCGAGATGGATCCGATGGTCACGCCGATGATCACGCTCGAGGGCTCGCTGACGCCGATCACAGGCCAGTCGGGCTCGTTCGTGCACGTGCACTCGATGGTGATCGGCCACGGCCACACGACGACGCGCGTCGTCGTCGACGGCGGCGCGTTCGGCAATGTCTTCACGCTGCGTACGCATCGCTGCGAAGTCGCCGGCGTGCATATCACGAGCGGCCAGGTCGCGTTCGACGTCGAGACGACGCAGGGCGGAATCATCGAGGCGTTCATGGCGCGCATCGAGGACTGCGACATGCACGGCCAGACCTCGGCGGCTGTCGTCCTCAATGCGTCCGGCAACGCGCGTTCGAGCGTGATGTTGCACCACTGCGAGTTCCACAACCTGCAGCGCGCGATCCTCGTCGACGACCACGGCGCAGGCGGCTTCGCGATGCTGCATGCGATGGACTGCCACTTCGACCAGGTCGTGACCGGATGCGACGCGCTCGTGTCTTCGTCGGGCGGCGCGATGAGCATGGCGATGTTCGATCGCAGCGAGTTCAAGCAAGGCCAGAACTTCCTGCGCGTCCAGCGCGCCAGCACGGGCAACCAGCAGTTCATGGTCCGCCTGCTGCACTGTGACATCTCGACGACCGGCGACACGGTCGACGTGCAGGGCAACGCGCTCGGCATGACAATGATCCATCACCACCACAGCACGCTCGCTGCTGGCATCGGCCAGAAGGCGCTCGTGGTGGGCCCGAAGACAGCGCTCTTCGACGTGCACGGCAGCGAAGTGGAATTCGTCGGCGACGTGCTCGTGCGCTCCAACCTGTTCACGCAGCGCGTGTGGCAGCAGAACAACGTCTATCGCAACGGCGTCGTGACCTTCGACTGCGACGGGTCGCTGCCCAACGTGGCGCAGAACCACTACGAGAACTGCCAGGTCGTCGTGCCGTCCACGGCCCGGAGCGCGGTGCGCCTGCGCAGCTGCGAGTTCGTGAACACGGGCATCGCGGGTCAGTCGCTGTTCGCGCCGGTGCAACTGCAGGACTCGTGGCGCAGCGCGGCGCCGATCAGCGGATTCGTAAGCGATACGCAGCCTGCGGGCGGGCGGTTCCTGTCGCAGGCCTCGGTGTCGCCGACGCACGTGGACCTCGGCGCGACGTTCGATCTCGTCAGCGACGCGCCGCAGGGCGTGTGGTTGTTCTGGGTGATGGCGATCGGCGTCGAGCAGCCGAACACCACCGAGGAGCCGTTCCGCTACTACGGAGAGACGATGGGCGCGGAGACGATCTGGCTTACGACGGGCCAGACGACGGTGACGATGACCGTGCCGAACGATCCCGCGTTCCTCGCCTACGAGTTCTACTTCGCTGCGGCGACGTGGTCGCAGCTGGGCTACGGGCCCGAAGTGACGCTGCCGCGCGGCGGCCGCCTGCAGCCGATCGAGTGAGTTGCGCTGGCTCTGCCCGCGCGGCGCGGTGTGCGCGCTGCGCGGAGCATCGATGCCTCGAACGGACGCGTGCGGTCCACCGCACGGACTGCGAGTCGCGCCCGTTCGCGGCCCGGCCCTCCTTGTGAGCTTCGCGGGCTCCCGTATCCTCTCCCTCCTCCCGCGGTTCCTGCACCCGCCGCGCCTGTCTCCCATGCTCCATCGCCTCGCTGCCGTCGCGCTCTTCGCGACCTCCTCTCTCCTTGCCCAGGGCGTCAATTGCCAGTTGCTGGCGACGATGAACCAGCACGCGCCCTACAACGACATCTGGGGCTACGTCGCGCCGAACGGAAAGGAGTACGCGATCCTGATGTGCACGACGGGCACCGCGTTCATCGACGTGACGATCCCGACGGCGCCGGTCGAGCGCGCGTTCATCACGGGACCGACGTCCACGTGGCGCGACTGCGAGACCTACGGCACCTATTGCTACATCGGCACCGAGGCCGCGGGCGGGTTCCAGGTCGTGAGCCTCGCCAACCCGGATGCTCCAGTGCTGCTCGGCACCGTCGGCGCGACGGTGTTCAACAACAGCCACACGCTGACGATCGACCCGGGCACGGGCCGCCTCTACTGCAACGGCACGAGCGCCGGCGTGCCGGTGTTCGATCTCGCGGCCAACCCGACCAATCCGCCGCTGATCGGCAACCTGCTGCCGCGCAACGCGACGAACCCCAACTCGACCTACTTCCACGACCTGCTGGTCCAGAACGGATACGGCTACGGCTCGATGATCTACAACGGGCAGTTCCGCATCATGGATGCGACGCAGCTGCCGAGCCCGACGATCAGCAACACGACGACGCCGGGCGTGTTCACGCATAACGCGTGGATCAACGCGAACGCGACGATCGCGGTGACGACCGACGAAGTCACCGGCAGCGTGCTGAAGATCTACGACATCACCAACAAGGCGGCGCCGGTCCCGTTGGGTCAGTACACGACCAACCAGGGCTCGATCATCCACAACGCCTACATCATCGGGAACCTCGTGCACTGCTCGTGGTACACCGAGGGCTATCGCTGCATCGACATCAGCAACCCGAACGCGCCGGTCGAGGTTGCGTCGTACGACACGTGGCCGGGCGCCACGGGCGGGTTCAACGGCGCGTGGGGCTGCTACCCGTTCCTGCCGTCGGGCATCGTGCTGATGAGCGACATCTCGACGGGCCTCTACATCGTGCGCCCGCAGATCACGGACCTCGCGGTGCAGCACTCGCCGCTCGCGGACACGGTGGTCGAAGACGTCAACTACTCGGTCGTCGCGACCGTGACGGGCACCAACCCGCTCAGCGCCGTCAACCTCGTCTACCAGGTCGGCAATGGCGCGCCCGTGACCGTGCCGATGGTCTCGGCCGGCGCGCCGACGATCTACGTCGGCAGCATCCCGGCGCAGAACGCGCCGCAGACGGTCCGCTACCACATCGAGTGCCAGGACAGCGTCGGCACGCGCCGCAGCCCCAACACGGGCGACCACGAGTTCTTCGTCGGCACGCGCGTCCGTGCGTTCTTCGACAACTGCGAGACGGATCCGGGTTGGACGCACGGCTTCGTCACGACGCAGGACGACTGGCAGCGCGGCGCGCCTGCGGGCCGTTCGGGCACGTCGGGCGGCTTCGCGTGGGCCGATCCGGGCAGCGCCTACTCGGGCACGGCGTGCTGGGGCACGGACCTCGGCGGCGTCGGCTTCAACGGCAGCTACCAGAACAACGTAAGCAGTTGGCTCCTGTCGCCGGTCATCCCGACCAACAGCATCCAGGGCCTGCGCCTGCGCTACCGCCGCTGGGCGTCGTTCAACACCGGGGACACGGGCCGCGTGCTCGTGAACGGCACGCTCGTCGCGACGGTGCCGTCGCTGACCGCGGAGACCGCGTGGACGCTCGTCGACCACGACATCTCGTCGATCGCCAACGCCGCGTCGACGGTGCAGGTCCGCTTCGAGCTGCTGTCGAACGCGACCAACGTCGCGGGCGGCTGGCAGATCGACGACATCGAGATCGGCAAGGAGAGCGACTTCGTCCCCGCGACCACATTCGGCGTCGGCACGGCCGGCACCGGCGGCGTGATCCCGCAGCTCGCGTTGAACGGCACGCCGCGCATCGGCCTCACACCGAGCCTCGAGGCCACGCAATGCGTCGGCGGTTCGCTCGCGCTGCTCGCGGTCGGCTTCGCGCAGACGAGCTTCCCGGCGCTCGGCGTGCAGGTGCTCGTCGACACGACCAACGGCTTCGTCGTCACCAACGCGACGAGCGGCGTTGCTGGCGCAGCCGGCGCGGGTTCTGCGTCGTTCCCGCTGTCGATCCCCAACGACCCGTTCCTCGACAACCTCTACGTCTATGCGCAGGCCGCTGCGTTCGACGCGGGCTCGGTCGGCGGCACGTTGTCGGCTTCGGCGGGATTGCGATTCCGCGTCTGCCTCAACTGACGAGGCGCCTCAGCGTGCGAGGTTTGCCGCGAGCCATTCGGCGACGCCGACGTAGGTCGCCGCATCAGGCGCGCGACCGAGGTCGTCGATGGGCGATGCGGCGGGGCCAAGTGTGTGCCCCATGCCGGGAAGCATGCGCACTTCCACGCGCGCGTTGCCAGCTTTGAAGTGGTTTCCCTACACCTCGGCAGCTGCGGCCGAATCCGAAGCCCGATGGCGGCGTTGCGAGCTCTGCGCGGAATCTACGGATTCCGCTGCGAACTCGCTTCTTGCCCTCAGTCTTCGTTGCTCGCCCTCGCTTGCCTGCTTGTTGTGAAACCACTTCTTGGCAAAGGCCGCGGGCAGGCGAGCTATGCCGCGCGCCGGCGTGCTCGCATCGGGCTCGCCCTGCAGCACGAGCACGAGCATCGCAATCCGTGCCGCCTGATCGGTGACGGGCGGGACCGTCCGGCCCTCGGCGTAGATCCACACGTTGCCCTTCTGCGATAGGGCAAAGACGAGGATGCGTTCGATGCCGAGTTCGATCTCGGTTGCATCGAGTTCGCCGTCGTCATTCGTGTCGAGCAGCGGACTGACGCGCGTTCCGACGCCCATCGACGTGCTTGCCGTCGCACTCGATCGCGGCGAGAGTCCCCGGCGTGACCGCGCAGCCTGAAGTCGAAGCGTATGCAGTGACCGAGGCCTATCGCGGCGCACGGCTCGATCGCTTCTTGCAGGCGATGCTGCCGCGCATGTCGCGCGCGGCCATCCAACAAGCGATCGACTGCCGCGTGCGGCTCGCGTCGGGCTCCGCGGCAAAGGCGGCGCGACGGCTCGTCGTCGGCGAGGTCGTGACGATCGCGGTCACTGCGCCGGTCGCCGCCGCGACCTTCGCGGCGCCCAAGGCGCTGGCGCGCGGCGCGTTCTGGATTGTCGTCGACAAGCCCGCGGGCGTGCGCTGTACGCCGTCTTCACGCGATCCGGGCAACGACCTCACGACGCAGCTCTGTATGGCTCCCGCGCATCGGCTCGATCGGTTCACCAGCGGCTGCCTGTTGCTGACCGGCGAGAGAGGGACAGCGCGTGCGTTTGATCTCGCCTTCCGCTCGCACTCGATCACCAAGACCTACGTCGCGGTGGTGGAAGGCCGCGTGCTGCGTGACCAGTTTGCGATCGACGCGCCGCTCGGCCGCGACCCGAGGAGCCGCATCCATGGCAAAGTCGGCGTTGATGCCGCTGGATTCGCCGCGTCGACATGGGTCGAAGTGCTCGCGCGCGCCGACGACCGCACCCTGTTGCGTTTGCGTCCGCGCACCGGCCGCCGCCATCAACTGCGTGCGCACCTCGCGCACATAGGCCATCCGATCGTCGGCGACCTGCTCTACGGTCGCGACGAGCGGCAGTTCGTGCGCTGGCAACGGGGCCAGCCGATCGAAGTGTCGCGCGGCATCGAGCCTGGCCGCCATCTGTTGCACGCGCATTCGCTCGCATTCCGCGAACCCATGACGGCGGCGAGCATCGAGGTCGAGGCGCCATGGCCCGCGGACTTCGGCTTCGTCACGCCGATCTGAGCTTCGTGCTGCTACGTTGCGGCGATGGCCCGGCACTCGCGCTACACCACGCTCAGCATCAGCATGCCTCTCGAACTCGCGCAGGCGGTGTTTGCCGAAGTGCGCAGCGGCCGCTTCGACACCGAATCCGGCGTCGTGTGCGAAGCCCTTCGCCGCATGCTCGAAGGCGACGGCGACGCGGATGCGCAAACGTCCACCGACGACGAGGACGACGGTTCTTCGCGCCGCAGCAAGCCACCGCGCGGGTCGTCCTGATGGACGGCGGCCGGGCCGCGGCGTCCTGCGTCCCCCTCGGAATCTGAGGATGCAGCTGCGGTATCGCTCCCTGCCCTCGATCTTCGTGGCAGCAGTGAGGCGCATGGCCTGCTCGAAAGGCTGCGTGGTCCGTGGAGTCCCAGCTACGACCGAGGGCTATCAGATCGAGTGCCGGACAGGTTCGTAAGGCTACTCGCGCCGATTCGTGGCTCACTTCGTGCTTCACGCTTCCAGGCAGGTGCCAAGTCGGGCGGACGGTGGGTGATGGTGGCACAGGCAGCCATGGTTAGACTCTCTCGGGCTCTTGATCTGGTGCCTGGGCAGTCTCTGGTGACTTGCAGGCCAGTGCATCCGTGGAGATGGTCCGCTGCGCGTATGCGCAACAGGAGTGATGATCCATGACGAGGGAAGCGCGTAGCCGCCTGTCTGTCACAGGCGTTCCGTCGAAGGGGAGTGGCCGCGCACTTGCTGCTGCGGGTTGTGTCGCAGTGTTGGCCGTCGTCTTCCTGCTTTTGTCGGTTGCTGAAGGCAACTCGGTCCGCGAGCCAGCCGAGGAGCTGGTGAACGGGACTGTCAGTCCGCCTCTCGTGGAGGCCCGACCTCGCAGTCCAGTGGATCCGGAGAAGCCGCCAGTCGAGCAGTTGGATGCGACTTTGCGTCATGCTGCCGCGCCGGAGGCCTCGCACGCTGCTGTGGGTATCGGGGCGCCGCAGTCCATGGCGGAGATGCTTCGCTGGCTTGCGAGGCAGGGTTTGGATGTGCCGCCAGGCTTGTTGCTGGACAGTCCCGAAGCCTGGGAAGAGCTCTACAGGACAGCCGATGGCGCGAGGCGGGATGCGCGCGAAGCCAGAGACAAGGTTCTGGAGATGGGGCAGCAGATTGCCGAGGAACGGATGTCCAAGGGCCAGTTCGAGCATTTCCAATCAGACAGCAAGGTGGATTCCGAGGATCCGAAGGCTCAAGAGAAGTGGCCTTGGATGTTCCGGAAGGGGATGGTCTTCCGCAGGGTCCGGCACGGCTTCGAGGATGGGAAGCATGTCGCAAAGGTCGTGGACGTCATGCCCGGGGAGAGTGCTCCGCTTGACGCGGAGAATGAGCGGGCGGAGAGATGCTTGGAGACCATGCGGGCAGCCATCCGAGACTTGATAGCAAGGCGGAGAGTGCCCCCGAGATAGGGTCTGAGACGCTTCAGCTCCTGCCGCCGGTGTGAAACAAGCCCTTGTAGTCCATCGACCAGACGTCGTTGGGCCGCGACGCTTCGACGACCGGCGGGGCGCTGGGCTGACGGCGATTGCGTCGGCCACGCGGCGTGATGCACCCTGCTCGCCGGAGGATCTCGTCGATCGTGCTGCGCGCAGGCCAGTCGGCATCAGGTCGCTCGCGCTCGAGCGTCCACAGGAGCTTCTTCAAGCCCCAGGTCGGGTGCGCCTTTCGCACTCGCAGGATCACGCCTTCGACTTCGGGCTCGGTCTGATTCGGATGCGACCGCGGCGCTCGGGAGCCGTCCTTGAGGCCCGACAGGCCGTGCTCGGCGTGCTTCGCGAGCACCTTGTAGCCGGTCTTGCGGCTGATCCCGAATCGCTGGCACAACTCGCGCATCGACTCCTATCGCCGCAACGCGGCCTCGACGAACTTCCGTCGCTCCATCTCTGGCTCGGTCTGGATCCATGGCATCCAGGCACGAGACCCGAACTGACCCGGCGGGTCAGCTTCGAGTGTCGCCCATGTGCCCGGGTTGGATCGCGAGTTGCTCTCAGAATTCGGCGCAGAATGGCCCCCCCCAGGGATCCATACTGTTGCAGGCGAAGGTCGACCCGCCATGTCGGTGGGCCCCCGCAACCCCCAGAACAGGGAACGTCAATGAAATACGAACATTTGCTCGTCGCAGCGCTCGCGCTTGCGAGTGTCGCTTCGGGTGCGATGCGGATCGTGCCCGACTTCGACCCAGCTACTCCGGCCTGTCCGACCATCAACCCGCCCGGCACCGATTGTAAGGAGAACGAAGAGTGCATTCGGCGCGGTGGCAAGTGCTCCGTTGAGAACCCCAACCCCCCGATTGTCTGCAAGTGCGTCTACTGACCGATGCAGGCAGGTAGTTTCGTAGCAAGGAATCAACCTGTGCTGAAGCGCAGGTTGCCTGTCCACTAGGGCTTCGCGATGGCTTGTCTAAGGTTGCGTAGTGCGATTGCAGCGGCGGCGACAGCGTTCGCCGCCGTGCTGGCGTGGGCGTGCTTGGTTGACCAAATATCACCACCGGATACTGGTTCGGCCCTGCTCAGCGAAGTAATTCCCGCGGTTGGACTCACTGCGCCGACACAGGCGGTCGTGAGCTACGGTGAAGCACTTCGATTGCTCGCAGAAGCAGAGCCTTCCCCGATAGACGGTCACGCCCATCGGGTGAGCGGCCACGTCCTGGATCAGGCGACAGGTCGGCCGGTCCCGGATGTTGTTGTGACATGCGAAGTGATACTCGCCAAGGGGAGTACGCTTCCCGAGCAGGAGGCTTCAGCGCGAACTTCCGCCGAGGGTGCCTTCACGATCGTTCTGCCTTCGGGCGTGCTCAAGGACAGCGTGTGCCGAGCCACCGTAGCGGACTCCGTGCATGAAATCCTGTTTGTCGGCAATGTGCAGATGACCGATGGGCTGGTCCTGCTGGTCCCCTCTGAGGTTCGAATGCACGGAGTCATATCTGGTGTCGATGCAGCATGTGATCGGGCCGTGGGGTTCGTGTTGGTGCAGGAGCTGGGCATGGGAAAAACCAGGAACCTAGGACAGGGAATGCTGGATCTCGGTGGTGCCTTCTCGGTCCGTTGTCGTGGGGCCGACGCGCAGGCTCCGGTAAAGGTCCGCACTGGATGCGGCTCTGCCGTCTACTCATGGGGAACCGATGTGTCTGTTCTCAGTTCCGCAGAGGGATTCCGGGCGATTCTTCGGCCACGTCGTTGTGTGGTGATGGTTGTCGACGAAATCGGTGCCCCAGTGGCGGGTGCAACTGTTGCGGTCTCGCCCCCGGATGTCGGACGGAACGGGACAGTTGTTCAGGTCCTGACGGACGCCCGAGGGATTGCGGTATTGCAGGTCATGGAGGATCCAGTTCTTTTGGTTGCCGTGGCTGCCGCGAATCGTCGCCAAGTCCATCAGTCCATACGGATGGACTCGTGGCCGGAGGAGCTTCGGGTGACTCTTGTGGGATTGGGGGCTGGTGACGTGCTCGAGGGTGTGGTTCGGGACGATATGGGGCGGCCTTGCCCAAACGCTGTCGTCACGGCTTTGCCGGCATCAGACGCGAGTCTCTTGCGCGTCATTATGCCAGCACAGGCGAGGGCGACCGAGAATGGGAGGTTCTCGCTGGCTGTTGGCGGGGACTGTGCGTTCGATGTGACTGCTTTCACGAAGCAGCATGGAATGAGCGAGACATTGCGTGTCCATCCGCCAGTTCGCGACGCCGAGCTGCTGTTGCACGCTGCGCGCACCGTGCGCATTCACGCTGTGGCTTCAGGCACCGATGCCGTGTCGCGCGGGGGAGGCATTGAGTGGACATTGATGAAGAGGGATAGCCGAAGCGAGCTTGTAGGAAGCGGTGAGTTTCCTTTTGTGACGGAGCCCGTGCCACTAGGAGCATACAACTTGGCGGTCCTGTGGCGGGAAGCGGGTTTGTTCGCTGAGGCCCCCGTGGACATCGTTGCCGGCGAAGGTGTTCAGGAGTTGGTTGCGTTCCTGACCGAGCCACTCTGGTTCGAGGGGCGTGTGCAGGCCCCGGGCTCCGTTGGCCTACAGGTTCGTCACCGGCATCGCGCGTGGACTACTGCGCTGATAGCCGGCTGGGCAACCTCGCTTTGTGGGGTTGACGGTGCATTTCGCGTGCTAGCCGGTAAGGAGCTGTCAGGGGACTTGGAGGTCGTGGATGCTGCTGGCTCCGTAGTCGGGCGGGGCCGTGGGCGAGCGGGGGTGCATGTCAATGTCGTCGTGCATTGAATGGTGAGCATCCGTGGCCGCTTGCCCTGAGCAGCCCGTTGAAGAAGGGTCGACCAGGGCGCGATGGTCGATGCGTGCCGCACTGGGTTGGGATCTACTGGCGGCGGAGGAAGTGTTACCCATGTGCCGGGTTGGACCCTGGTTCGAGAATTCTGCGCAGAATGGCCCCCCCCGCGGGTCGTGATCGGTGGCGAGGGACGCGTGCTCGTCTGCTGACTAACGGTTCCCTGACCGCGATTACACCTTAGAACCCTTTTTTGCTCATGCACTTGTTCCAGATGGCCGCGATTTTCTTGCTCTGGCTCGTTGGTTCCCTCGGGGCGGTTGCTCAGGATCCGCCTCCCGTGGATCCCTGTGCTTGCAAGGTGGTCAACCATGCGTTTCCTGGTCCAGCCCCCTGCAAGTGCCAGATGCCGGGAGCCCCGGAGAAGACCGCGTCCTTCAGCGTGAGCGAAGAGACATTCCCTGATGGTTTGCCATCGGATGGCAAGTGCAGCACATCCCCCTGCAATCCCGTCGTGGCGAAGCCGTGCGATTTGAAGCCGATGCAGGTGATTGTGACGATCATGGCATGCGCGCGCCAGTGCACCAAACACGATCCCAGCGTGAACGCGGTGCCATGGAAATGGTCTGGGGTGGAAGATTGGGGTGCCAACCAGCCCAACTATATGAGCGGTAGTCAGAGCATTGGCACCTCATTCACGTTCACGCTGCATCCGCCGCAGCTTCCGGGTGTGGCGGCGGAATGCGGGTCGGGGGACAAGGACGCGACGCTCACGTTCCTGAACAAGGATGCTACCACGGCCTTCACTGTCACTTTCCGATTCGGATGCGGCAAGTGTGCCGCCGGTAGTTGATCCGTGGCCATACGAGATGGCATTGGCGGTGGCCCCGCCAGAGGGAAATCCGCCTCGGTTCTAGGTGGGAGTGCCTTGGCGCTCGCCGTGATAGCGGTCTTCCTCTGGACCTACTCCATTTCCCGTGGAGAAGTGCTTCCCGTAGACCGCGGGAGCGACCTGGTGTCGGCAGATCCTGGTAGTCAGCCGGCAGATGTGCACGAGGTGATTATGGAGCGCTCTCTCGCGCCCCGCGGGATGGAGGAAGACCCAGCTATCGGATCCAAGGGTCTGCAGGAGCCGCCCCATCCTGACCTTGGCGTTGCGATGCCTGCCGATGTCAAGGCGACCTTGACCTCAGCCCTGATGCAGCGCCGTTGGCGAGAGGATAACGTCTCCAGGCTCTCTGAGCAGGATCGGTCGAGCTTGATCGTCCAGGCCGATTTGGACTCGGAGATGCGCAGCCTGGTGCTCCTTCAAGGGGTGGTCCGAAGCCTTCAGGCAGGGCGTGCGTATCTGCAGTTGCAGACCGACCCGTCGGGAGGCAAGGACTACTTTGGAGACAATCGGCCTTATATGAAGTTCAGCGGTATCGCAGAGGTGGCTGGGCAGGGAGGGGTCAAAGTCATCGTTCCCGTAGACAACGCCGATGAGGTCAAGGCCGCCAATGCAGCGGGAAAGGCGGCGCTCGACCGTCTAGCGCGGGAGGTCGTGGCCTATTACGGGACATTGAGCATGGAGGAACTACGGTCGCTACGCGAATCGCGGAAGCTGAGCCTGCGAGGTGTCGAGATCCCGCATTCCATTCATGAATTCGTGGCTTGGCGACTGAAGTGGGCCGAGGACGGGTTGGGCGTCCAATTCATCCAGCGCTGACGAATCACAGGCCTACAGCGGGAACGCGCCCTCGTTGACGCGGCGCCCTTCGAGCGCGAGCACTTCCGCCAACTGCTCCTTCAACTGCGGCGTGACCTGCGCATACACGTCGGTCACGAGCGTCTCGTCCGCCGGCGGGCTGACGCCCTCTGCCGCGGCGATCGCTTCGTGGACCTCAGCCGCCCCGGGGCTTGACCGCACCTAGTGCCGGGGGCAGACTGGGTTTGTTCTCGAGAAGGAGAGCGACTGATGATGGAGTCGGCCGAAGAGTTGCGAACGATCCTGGAGGCCGCGGCGCGCGGCGCGCGTTCCGTTCTCCGGGCTGGCGAGGGGGTCGAGGATGCCGTCCAGGAAGCGCTGATGCGCTGGTTCGTGAGATGGACCGAAGGCCGGGCGCCGACCGATCACGAGGGTTGGATGTACCGGGTGGGGGAGAACGAGGCTCGCCGGTGGCTCGCTCGCGAACGCAGGGCCAGGCGAAGTGAGCTGCCCGTCGAGGCTCTTGTCGAGGCAAGCGCGCTGGAGGGCGATGCCGGGCTGGCCCTGCGATGGACCGGACGTGCGGTACTCGAGGTGTTCGGGAGCCTCCTGACCGCTCGGCAGCGCGCGGTGGTGCGGGCGGCCATCGAGCCAGGCATCTCGATGCACGAGGCGGCGCGGCGGGTGGGGATGGACAGGTCGACCTTCCGGAGGGAGCTCTTCCGCGCTGGTGCGAGAATTCGGCGCAAAATGGCCCCCCCCCCCCCCCCCCCCCCCCCCCCCCCCCCCCCCCCCCCCCCCCCCCCC